>Ga0194120_10000108_pt1 | contig 129625 bp, 136 predicted proteins | sample TA2MahCa65mmetaG_FD_148642 | JGI IMG/M metagenome (GOLD analysis project Ga0194120, IMG submission 148642) | Freshwater microbial communities from Lake Tanganyika, Tanzania - TA2015019 Mahale Deep Cast 65m | ecosystem: Environmental > Aquatic > Freshwater > Lake | place: Tanzania: Lake... | reverse complement strand
TGACCGACACAGAACCCGAGAGTGTGCTTGAGGCTGCGGCGAAGCCGGTGGCTGTGAGGATGCTACCAGCTGAACAGACGTAGTTCACGGTCACCAGAGAGCCGATGTCGGCGACCTGCGGGGTGCAGGACAAGGTGGCGGTGGGCGGCGTGGTGGGGTTAGGGGTGCCGGCGGTCTCACACTTCCAGCCGGTGGTGCAGCCGTTGTTCGTAGCAGAGAGGGCCTGCCAGACGCCAGCAGAGCACTGCGAGGCATCGGGCTTTGTGGGCGGCTGCTGACAGGGCTGGCCGTCGGTGCCGCGGCCATACGGCGCGAGCTGCTGCTCGCTCTGCTGCTTGCACTGGATGCCGTTTGCGTCACAACCGTACTGGCACTGTTGCAGCGGCTGCATCTGGCAGGTGCCGGTGCGGTATATGTATGTGTTGCCTTGGCAGAGGTATTGGGTGGGGCACATTTGCTGTTGTTGGTGGGGGTTCTGGCCGTAGCCTGGTGGAGGCATCATCGGACGCTGCTGCTGGTCGCCGCCCATGAGTCGTCCGAGTCCCTGGCCTATGCCTCTGCCCATACCGCCACCCATGCCCCCCATACCATCAGGGCCTCCACCAAAAGTGTCCTGAGAATATCGACCGGCACCAGGCCCGTCTTCGTATGTTGTGGGTGGCGGTGACGGAGGACCGGGCGGAGGACCGGGCGGAGGACCGGGCGGAGGCGTAGTGCATCCGGAAGGATTCGTACAGGGCGGAGGTGTCGTGCAGTTGGTAAGGCAATCAGGGCGACGCGGCGACTTCGGCGGCGCCTCCGTGGGTGCAAGCTGCGCCTGCTTTTGTTTCAGCCCTGCCATACGTTCAGCGAGATGTTTTGATTCTTGGTCAATACGCGCCAATTCGCTGGTCTTGCCGCTGTCTTTCGCACAGACCCCTATGTCTTGTTCGCAAAAAAGCTTTTTTCTCTTAAGCTCGTTGCTCTGTCTCTCGGCAGCCGCGATGTCCTCCGCATTTTTCCGTAGCTCTTCGTTCCGTTGCGGATCAAATGCGTTAGCGATTACATCGCCGCCAGGAAGTTTGCTGCTGGGACCATTGAGCAGCTTTTGCATATCCGTTTTGTTCGTAGAGTCCGGCGACTGTCCAGTCGCGTCCATGATATTCTGCTTCGTCGGCGATCGAACAGCCTTATTTAGGTTGCCGCAAGTCTCGGGTTTCGTCGTATCGCATGTACCAACAACCCGGCACGAGTCACTGGTGCCACTTGTCGATCCGGACGAACCTGTTTTCCCGCTCGTCGATATGGACGGATTGTCGCATGCTAAAACGCGGCATTGATGCGAACGTAGTGGTGTCGGTTTGTCGCACTTGGGATCATAAGAGAAGGCGAAAAGTTTCTTGTCCTGTCGATCTCGATCAGTAGCGACAACATTACTTTGATTCTTGAAACAATCGACCTTGTTGTCCTGCGGGCGAGGATTTGCCTTGTCGATGTTGATGATGTGCACATAGCCAGGTTTGCAGTCCTGTTTGATCGCTGGTTCCGCGGGCTTCTTAGCTGACGCCTTATCTTTACCCGCCGAACCGGTCGCGGCAGCGCTCAGATTACTTTGCGGGGCGGTCGCAACAGCAGGCGCGAGCGCCTGCAGTCCGGCAGCTATGGTGCCGAGGAGCGCAATGAAGACGAGCGCGGCGAGTACGGATGCGCCGCGCATAAATGATGAGCGCACAGGGAGGGACATAGCGCTATCATAGCCCCCCATCATGCGCAAAGACGCCTGTCCCCGCAAAAAATGTGGAAAACGCGAATGTTATGGTACAGTGTCGCGGTTCGTGACCAGATACGCTCCCGTAGTTTAATGGATAGAACGCGAGCTTGCGGAGCTCGTAATCCAAGTTCGATTCTTGGCGGGAGCACTGAAAGCAGAAGAGCGGCCCTTGGGCCGCTCTTCTGCTTTCAGTGCTCCCGCCGTCAACCAATGAGCCCGATGAGACCGGCCCGACATCATAATAATATTGCTTCACTTGTCCGACCGGACAAAACAGACAATACGAGAACTACCACCCGTCCGCGTAGCACGCCCACATAGAACGAAACGAACGAATGGTACTCGCCCTCATTAATGGTCGAGCTTGAAATGCTGTCGGAGCGGCTTGTCATACTCAACCGCATCTGCAACGACATACAAAAGCCTCTTCCCCGTCCCGAGCTCCAGCTTCAGCAGCGCGACTATCTCCTCACAATCATACGGGTATACCCATACACTATCTTGAAACTTGTAGAAACCGAGACTGGTGATAATTTGTCGGATTCGCCTCCGTAATGTTCGTTGCCGTTCTGGTACATCAAACATCACGAACCGCCATCTACCGTCCCATCGTCGCGGCTGCGGTATACGCATCTGCCCCCATCGGAGTTTTGCCGCGTAATCCTTTCCCTTCTCCGTCAGACGTAAGCGCCAACCCTCAGGTGACTCTTTCCATTCCACCAAACCTTTGCGTCGAAGCCGCGAAACGGCTTCACTGATGCGTAGCCGCGGATCTCGACTGCCACCGAACTCAAGCTTGAGGTATTTGAGAAGCTGCACTGCGTTTGGTGCAGCCACCGCAATACCCGCGACCGCAGTGAACGCAAGCGTACCAAGGATGGCCTCTCCGATCAGCATCCTCCTTCTCTTTCCCCTTGCTGTCGTTTCAAGTGTGCCCATAATATAGATACTTGCACAAGGTGCGTATATTGTCCATTTTGTCCGGGCGGACAAAGTGGACAATGGAGGAGACCCAGGATGCCGGTAGGCTCGGTAGTTTCAGTAGTTTTTTGTAGTCTCTGTAGTCTCTGTAATCTCTATAGTCTCTGTAGTTTCGGTAGACTCACGGTGCCGAATAACGCAGCACGAGGGAACCACCCTCGCCTTCAAGCGGGGCTGTCCCCTCCCCGGGAGGGACAGGGACGCAGCATGCGGCCGTACGGCCGCATGCCCTGCTTCCCAACGGAAGCTACCCTAGTGATTCGCCGCTCATTATTTAAGCGCTGCGATGCGCTTGGTAATACGCGACTTCATACGGGCGGCAGTGTTCTTCTTGATCGTGCCGTGCTTTGCCGCCTTGTCAATCGCCTTATAGAGTGCCGGGAGCGAAGCAAGCGCCTCCTTTCCCTGCTTGGCAGCGACGGCCTTGCCGGTCGTCTTGACCGCATCCTTCACGGCACGCTTCTTGCGCACATTGAAGATGCGACGACGCTCTGCAACGCGCTCCGCCTTCTTTGCTGAACTGGTGTTTGCCATCGCGGCGCATACTACCTCATCGTCGCATGCTCTGCAAGGTACTGCACGATGGGGTATCATGCAGGCATGATCGGGTACCTAGAAGGGTCGGTTCGCAGCACCCGCGACAACTGGTGCCTCGTCATGGTCGCAGGTATCGGCTATAAGGTATTCGCGACGAAAGACACCCTTGCCCGCCTCCTCATCGATTCCCCTGCCGCCTTCTGGACTCACCAAGCAGTGCGTGAGGATGCGCTTGACCTGTACGGTTTCCCAGAAGAAGCGGAGCTGCGATTCTTCGAGCTGCTCCTGTCGGTCTCTGGTATCGGTCCGAAATCTGCGCTCGGCATTCTCGACATCGCCACTGTCGAAACGCTTGTTAGCGCGATACGGAGCGGCAACGCTGGCTATCTCACCAGCGTCTCCGGCATCGGCAAGAAGACCGCCGAGAAGATAGTGCTGGAACTCAAGGACAAGCTCGGCAAGGAGGTCACCGCCGCGTCGTTCGCCGGCGACGTCGAAGCGCTCGAGGCCATGCGTGCACTCGGCTATTCCGCCAGCGAAGCGCGCGAGGCGCTGCGCACCGTCTCCCCCGACATCACCAAAGGCACCGAACGCCTGCGTGAGGCGCTGCGCATCGTCGGATCGCGATAACGTTATGGGTACGCTGCGTCGCATCATCAAGAGCATCCTCAAGACGATCGTACCGCCGGAGACGTATGCGCGGCTCGTGAGCGCCTACCATCTTGCGCTCGCGCTTTTCGGCGCGGCACTGTTCGGATTCCCCTCCACTCGCATGACCGTCATCGGCGTCACGGGTACCAAAGGCAAGTCGAGTACGATCGAGATGATCAGTTCGATCTTCGAAGCCGCAGGATACAAGACCGCGGTACTCAATTCCATTCGCATAAAGGTCGCCGATGACTCGCGCCCCAATACCATGCGCATGTCGATGCCGGGGCGTTTCTTCATACAAGGATTCCTTGCTCGCGCTCACGCCGCCGGATGTAGTATCGCCGTCTTGGAGATGACATCCGAAGGAGCGCGCCAGCATCGCCACCGAGGCTTGGCACTGAATGCGTTCGTATTCACGAATCTCGCGCCAGAACACATTGAATCGCACGGCTCGTTCGAAGCCTACGCCGCCGCGAAGCTTGAACTTGGACGACAGCTGGTGCGTTCGCGGAAGCGCCCACGTGTCGTCGTTGCCAACGCAGACGACCCTGCGAGCCAGCAATTCCTCACGCTGCCAGTCGAGCATGCGCTTCCTTATTCGCTCGCTGACGCCATACCGTGGCATGCCGACGAGCATGGCGGCTCGTTCACGTTCGAGGGCACCGAGATCCGCATCTCGCAGCCCGGCGCCTTTTCCGTCCAGAATGCGCTTGCGGCAGCGACCGTCACACGAGCATTGGGCGTTCATCTAGACGCGATCGCGCGCGGCCTGTTGTTGCTGACGACCATCCCCGGCCGAGCTGAGCGCATCGAGGCAGGCCAGCCGTTCGCTGTTGTCGTCGATTACGCGCACACGCCCGACTCACTCAAGGCACTCTACGACGCATATGGTTCGGCACACAAAATCGGGATCCTGGGCTCGACCGGTGGCGGGCGCGATACATGGAAACGCCCGGTCATGGGCGGCATCGCCGATCAGTATTGCGACACCGTCATCCTGACGAACGAGGATCCGTACGACGAGGATCCTAAGCGGATTATCGACGCGCTTGCAAGCGGCATGCATCGAACACCTTTGGTGATCATTGACCGTCGCGCGGCGATCGGACGCGCCATCGAGCTTGCCGACGCCGCTCACAAAGAAAGCGGTGGCGGCGCCGACATCGCCGTCCTCATAACAGGCAAGGGCACTGATCCGACCATCCAGGGGCCGGCCGGCACGTCTGTCCCCTGGAGCGATGCCCGCGTCGCGCACGAGGAGATCGTGCGTGTCATGACCGCCCAGAAACCACCTGCCGTATAATGAGACGATTATGCTTGCGCGCATCTTCTCGTTCCTACTCGCTGGCCTCCTGATCATAATCGTCGCCGCATGGTTCCTCGGCGGCGGATGGGAAAAAATGAAAGCGGCAGCACGCGGCTATGGGAATCCGTTCCAGGCGATCCTCTCTGGCGGCTCGTTCCTCGGTTCCGATTTCCGCCTGCCAGGCTCGCCGATCATTCCAGAAGGGGCAGGTCTCGGCGACCTGGGGGACCTCGCCTACGTACCGGAAAGCGATGCCTCATTCGGAAACGCATACGAACTGGACGCACGCACCAGCGACGCCCGTTCGTTCGGCACCCCTTCTCCATACGCACTGTCGGTCTCGCTGCGTATCGAACACCCTGGAACCGAACAGGAATACGCCATCATCGAATCGTCCGGGAGCGAGGTCATCATGACCGGCTGGTCGCTGCAGAGCGCGCTCACGCGCGTACGGGTTTCTCTGCCGCACGCCGCGCCGATGTTCGTGGTCGGTGCGCCGAACACGCTCGACGCAAGCGTGCTGCGCCCGGGTGGAATCGCCGTCGTCTCTTCGGGAATGTCGCCTGTCGGTGTCTCGTTCCGCGAAAACCTCTGCTCCGGCTACCTCGGCCAGCTGCAACAGTTCTCTCCCCCATTCGCCGGCACCTGCCCGACACCGACAGCATCCATGCCGCGCACGCCAGCTGCCGAAAGCAGGCTAGGCGCATCGTGCTTCGAATACCTTGCGACACTTCCGGCCTGCACCTTCCCTGGCGCCTCGCTCCCGACGAGTCTTCCGGCCATGTGTCGTGCAACAATTGCGGAGCGACTCACCTACAACGGCTGCTTCCAATCATTCTCCGCACGTTCAGATTTCTACCGCGACCAGTGGCGTTTGTTCCTCGGCACACAGGCGCCTCTCTGGCGCGCCGACAGCGACATCGTACGCCTGCTCGACGCTGAAGAACGCACTGTGGCGACATATTCGTACTAGACGAACTCGTACGCACGTGCGCGAGTACCGCCCAACTATACGAGCCGAAACAGCACGACACCTGCCGCTACGCTCACATTGAGCGATTCCTTGCTTCCATACTGTGGTATCTCGACGAGCATGTCGCACGCATCGCGCAGCGCGGGCGACAAGCCGCGCACTTCGTTGCCGACCAGCAGCAACAGCGGCCCCGCTGCAGTATAGGTACGATAATCGACGGCGCGCGCGTCCTGCTCGATACCGACGACACACAACCCGCGTGCCCGGGCATCAGCAATGACTGCCTGCGGATTGGCACGATATCTCCAGAGAACCGACGCTTCTGCGCCGAGCGCGGTCTTGGCGATCTCCTTGCTCACCCGCCCGAACCGATCGACCGGACGCGGCGTATAACCTGACAAGTGGACGCGCGCCACGCCAGCGGCGTCTGCAGTACGGAATACTGAGCCGACATTGTGCGCACTACGGATGTTGTGCAGCAGCACCTCGATGTGATGCATGGCAGCACCCTAGCACGGCAATGCTATACTGTCGCCATGTTTTCCCTGTTCCCCGAGCTGCTGTTCCTTGCGCCGTTTTCGGCACTCATGCTCCGTGCCACACTGGCGACCGTACTTGCCGTTTCCGCGTGGCATCATGCTGGCACGAGCGATACGCGCCTGCGCATCATCGGTATCGCAGAGGCTGGCGTCGCCTTGGCGCTCGCTCTTGGCGCGCAGGCCCAAGGGGCTGCACTGGCCGCCGGAGCAATTCTCGTGCTTGAGCTGGCGGTACCGCGCTCTCGCGCCCTTCCGCCCAGCACCCTCTGGCTCTCGCTCATCATCGCCCTTTCGGTATTCATCACCGGCGCCGGCGCGATCGCGTTCGATCTGCCCCTGTAGTCGACAACAATGCTGGCCGCTCGCAGTCGCGTAGTTTTCTGCTACATTGTGCAAACCCCCCCCTGTAGCTCAGCGGTAGAGCACCTGCCTTTTAAGCAGAGGGTCGCTGGTTCGATCCCAGCCGGGGGGACACAATTTTTATAAGCCCAGTACTTACTGCACCAAGATACCAGTCGTGCATGACTGTGTGTTGCCGTATGCGTCTCGCAGCGAGATCGTGTAGTTCGTCGAGTAGCCAGGTACTATGGCGATCGATCCAGAAAGTGGCACCGTGCCCTGGCTCCCCCCTCCTGCCATAGTGGCGGAAACAGCGCCGGTGGTACCCCACGCCAACGTCGCCACTTCGCCGCGCGCGATGATAGCTGGATTCGTCGAGATGAGACAGGTCATCTCGGGCGCAGCTGCGCGCAACGCGATGAATGCATAGCAGGCGCCCGTGCCGCCAGGTCCGGTCACCGCCAAGCCATATGTACGCGCCGATGTGATGCCCGTTATTGTGCGCGATCCGTTCGTCGGCACTGAACCAACCGTATCAAGCGTTGCGGCCGTCCCGTATTGCGAACCCCACGTCAGTGTCGCCGTTCCTCCAGAGGTGACGACGGACGGATTCGCCACGATCGAACATGAGGGCTGTGGCAGGCGCGGCTGCGGTTGGGGGACAGGCATCGGCGGTACCGCGTAGCTCGTGCGGTACGTCGGGACGATGACCGGCTGTTGGTAATAATAGTAGGCCGGATTCGTTACTGTTACCGCACGTGCCGCAGCAGGAATGATGTTTGCAAATGCAGTGCTTATAGCAGGAAACGGCGAAACCGAACCACCGTATCCCCACCCGCTTGTGCGCGGGTAGTCATCGTACCAATACTCTTCGTAGTAGTCGTCATAGAAAGAACCCCCGGAGTAATAGCCGGTCCTGTCGTACTCGTACGAAGTCATGTATGGATCGACATATCCGCCATTCCCGTATCCATACCTTGGGTCGTATGCGTAGTCGTAACTATCGTATCCTCCGTACCCATCCCACGTCTGCCAATCGTCGACGGCATAGTACCCACTGGCAACCTGAGCAGCCGTGAGCGCTTTCATATCCTGCGGCGCGTACGAGATCATGACGGCAAAGAACGCCGCCGCTGCCGCACCTACGGCGACCACCCCTCCCTTACTGAGCTGCATAGGCAAATAGTACGCCCTTTTTGCGCTCACGGCACGTAAATGGTGTGTATATAATCATTTAGTTCAACGGCACCTGATATGTACGGAATCAGCCGACTGCACCGCGCTACCATACCACAAAGAGCGCGGTCATGAGGACGGCAAGTACCAGGAGCCGCAATGACGCTGCACTCCACATACTAAGACGCCATTCGGAATCGTTGGTGCTTCCCATATACCTCTGTACCCGACGCACCGCAAAGTCAATGCATGCATCTGCGCCTTTCCCGATCAGCACCAGCGCGCTATCGGCGATACCGAACAAAGCACCAGCTCCAACTAGTATGAAAGAAGCGACGAACAGGATGTAAGCCATCACTGGAGACAGTCCTGCCGCCGTCATCAGCACGTTCATAATCGCCCAGATGTGCAGCGTCAAAAACAGCGCCAAAAACGAGCGGAATGCGCCGCGTGCACTGCACTGCTGTTCCATGCTCTTGTCTGCGGCGACGGCCCATCGCAACAAGAATGTTACGAACGCGAGCACAAGCGCAGTGACAACAAGTCCGACACCGTCGTTGAGCATGGTGTTCGCGGCAGTAAGCACATTCAGGACATCTTGCGGCAGCGTCGGCGACACGGCAAGCGCGTGCCACATGTGCGGCACCGCCGCGCCGAATGCCACTGGCGGGCATGTGTCGATCATATGCATCACGGTCTCATACCTAATTCTTGATGGTAACCGTCACTGAACCTGTCACCGGATTCCCCGCACCATCCTGACACGAGATACTGAACGTGGTCGGTCCGGTCAGCGGCACGGTTGACGCGCCTCCGGAGAGCGACGACTGGTAGAAGCTACCGTCGGGCGATGTCTCGATACAGTTCGTCACGTTCTCGGTCGCCCAGAAGACCGACGTGCGTGAGCCGAGCGACACCTTTGCCGGCACCGCCCAGATCTGCACACGCCCCGCCGGCACTACGACCGTCGTCGTTGCAACCGGAGCGGTCGTCGTCGAGATCCGTCGCTGCTGCAATACAGTTACCGGCCGTGCGCCACTGTTCGCTGTAGTGTCCGCTGGCGGCGTACCCACCTGGTATCCACGCCATGAACACAGCCCGTCAAAGAATCCGGGTGAGACGATCTTCGAAAGGAAGTTCGTCGCCCACGGGCGCGATGTGCACCAACGGCTCACGATAGACGTGCCAGCGCCGCCAGAAGATCCGTAGAACCCTGCTGTCTCGCGGTTATTTTCCGCATCGCGCGCACCAACATAGACTGTCGCACCACTATCCCCTGCGGTTATGTCGCCCCGAGCACCTCCTTCAAGGGTCATGTTGGGAGACATGGCGCCCACATCGCCGGTGCCGGTGCCGGTATTCTGTGTGCCGGGAATCGTCGTCTCAATCACCTCATTCGACCCGCCGCCGGATGTACCACCGGACGGCTGAGCAAGGGATGACCCCTGCCCTGATACTCCCTGTTGCGAACTTGTGGTTTGCTGTGTCTGCCCTCCCGGCGCTCCGCTGCCGATTGTGTTTTGTAGCAGGTTGCTCGCCCCAGTCTGCTGCTGTTGCAACGCCTGCTGCAGATTATTGTTCGCAGCATCAAGCGCATTGAGATTGCCGCTCGTGAATGACTCGAGCAGCGATGAACCGCCGTTGAGCGAGCTGGACACCGGCGGCTGATACACAGCACATGGATCAGTAGATGGATATGAGACGGTGTATTGCGCGCCCGTGCAGGTCGTACCGGTCCACGGCGTAGTGCCTAAGCCGGTACCAAGGCCGCCCATTCCCTGTCCTTGCCCTTGTTGGCCCTGTCCTTGCCCGCCGCCCCCGCCACCTCCGCCCATGCCCTGCAACCCTTGCATGAGGCCCTTCAACCCATCCATGATGCCTTGCACCTGACCAAGACCCACACCCTTACCTTCGGCAGTAAGCACTCCTTTGCATTTTCCCGCCGTAGCGCAGATGCCTTGTACAGGCCCCTTCGGGGTCTGTTCTTGACAGGTACCGACCGGACATCCGGCAGTATTACCAGAACCCGGACACTGACCCGTCAGTAGATTCATTTCAATGCCCATACCGCACGGACATGCAGGGTTCCACATAGCACATTGCGCATTCGCATCCGCATACACAAGGGCGGGACTGATAACGAGAAGCGATAGGAAAAAGATGACACTGAGAAACCTTCTTATGTTCCCTTTCATGCAAAAAGGATAGCATGCGCGCAAGAGCACGCCGGCAGAGTACACGCAAGACCTGTGTATGAAGAGGTGTCAGGAGATAGCGAGCACGAACCGCTCCAGCGCATACTCCAGGTCCTCCCCTTCCCGACGCGCCTTGTGCGGCAATTCTGCCAGCTGCGCGACCAGCCGCGCCGGACGCGCAGCCGCGGCGTCCGTTCGTGCCGCAAGCAGCGCCTTCTTCGCGCCCCAGAACAAAACACCATGTATGGCCTCGGGTGCTCCGCCACCCTGTAATTCGCGCTGATAGCCGATCCATAGGTTCTTCTTATCGCCGCGGTTCATCGCATCGGCAAGGGCGAATATGTTACCGGCCCCCGCACGCGCTTTTGCAAGGTCGAATGTCGCCGACGTGTTCGCATGCTTCTCCAGGAGCTTTCGTGTCGCGGCGTCAGGTTTCTCTTCGAAAAGGTAGTATGGCTCATCGCTCGCTGCCAGATGCGGCAGTGTGGCCAAGATCACGTCGCGCATCTCATCGTTGGCAAGTACCCCATCGAGTACGACAGTACGTACCTGCGCAAACATGCCACCGCCTGACAGCGCAGCAGTCAGGTCGTCGACTGCGTGCGAATCGGTGATGCGCAGGATCGGGGTGTTGTGCGACATCCTCTCTGCGGCATTATTGAGCGCTGCACGAGCCTTCTGTCTGTCAGTACCGGTGAATAGATGCAACATACATTACGCGCGCACCTTGTGCAGGTTGCCCCAGTCAGTGCCGATAGACACTTCGGCGATGATCGGCACGCCAGAGAGAGCGCCCGGCGGCACGACCGATTCCATCACCCCCTTCAGCACAGCCGATGCCTCGTCAGCAAGGTCTTTCGAGACTTCCCACACGAGCTCGTCGTGCACCTGCAAGAGAAGCCGCACACGGTCGCGCCAGCCGCGCTCCTCTACCTGTTTCTCCGCCTCCACCATCGCCAGCTTGATGATGTCAGCCTGCGTGCCTTGCATAGGCGCGTTGATTGCCATGCGCTCCGCCTGCGCCACCAGCCCCGGCATGGACGATTTGAACCCTGGGAAATAACGGCGACGGCCGAAGAGGGTTTCCGTATAGCCAAGCTTCGCGGCGGATGCTTTCGTCTCTTCTATGTAGCGCGCGACGCCTGCAAAACTCTTGAAATACCCGTCGAGAAACGCCGCCGCCTCGTCGCGCGAGACATTACCCAGGTTCGCCCGCAATGCATTCACGCCCATCCCATAGAGGATGCCGAAGTTGATGACTTTCGCGCGACGGCGCATCTCACGGTCGACCTTCTCCTGCGGCACGCCGAACACTCGCGCGGCAGTGGCCGCATGCACGTCCTCGCCAGTCTTGAAGATACGCACCAGCTCTTCATCGCCCGAGAGTCCTGCGGCGATGCGCAACTCGATCTGCGAGTAGTCGATGGCGACGAGCACATTCCCCTTCTCGGCGGTAAACGCCTCACGGATGCGGCGACCGTACTCCGTCTTGATGGGGATGTTCTGCAGGTTCGGATCCTTGCTCGCCATGCGACCTGTCGCGGCGCCCGATTGCAAAAACTGCGCGTGCACGCGTCCGTCCTTGGCGATCAACGCAGGCAGTTTTTCGATATAGGTCGACAGGAGCTTCGAGATCTCGCGGTACGCGAGCACATCAGCAACGATCGGGTGTTCTTCGGCCAGTTTCTCCAGTTCGCTTTCCTTCGTCGTGCGCGCGCCGGTCGCCGTCTTCTTCTGCTTCGTATTCGCGCCGATCTTCAACTCGTCGAAGAGAACAACCCCGAGCTGTTTCGGGGAACTGATGTTGAATTCGCGGCCCGCATGCCGATAGATGCGGCCCGCGATCCCGGCGAGGCCCTTTTTATATTCCTTGGCGAGCGCCGTGAGCCGCGCCGTATCCACCTGCACACCATTCTCATGCATGCGCTCGACAACCACGATAAGCGGCTGCTCTATCCTTTCGTACACCTCCATAAGCCGACCTGTCTCGCGCAATCGCTTGAAGATGATTTCGCGCGCCTCGGCGAAGTCGCGTGTCTTCGCAAAGCCGAGAATATCGTCGTAGGAGGGGTTGGCCAGGTCAGAGTTGAGGAGCCACACGGCGACCGACACTTCGGCGATCTCGCGCGGGTCGTACACCTCGCGCGAATCCTCCGGCGCATCCTCTGTGCCATCATCATCTGCATCTACTGACACAGATCGACCCGCGACGCGACGAATGCGATCCCGCACGGAACGAAACTCGAGCTCATCACACAGTTCGATGGCCGTATTCGCGTGGTCTTCGAGCCGCCACGGGTGATCCGGCAGCGAAAACTGGATCGGCGCCTCGTGATGGATGGTTGCCAGCTGCCGCGAGAAGAATGCACTCTCTTCGTTATCCGCGACAAGCTGCGCGTAGCGCTTCTGCACGCCCGCTTGTTTCGCCACTGCCTCGACGCCGTCCTTACGAATTGCCGCATAGATGTCTTCAAGGGCGCCAAAGGTCTGCACAAGCTTGAGCGCACTCCCCTCGCCCACGCCCGGTACACCCTTTATGTTGTCTGAGGTGTCTCCCATGATCCCCTTCATGTCGGCGATCAGCTTGGGTGCGAAACCGAACCGGGCATGCACTGCCGCCTCGTCGTAAAGGACGATATCGTTGATGCCTTTGCGCAGCATGAATACGCGCACTTGTGGCGAGACGAGCTGCAGCAGGTCCACGTCGCCGGTCGCAATGACGATCTCAACGTCCGTATGGCCCTTGAGCTCATGCACGATCGTCCCGATGGCGTCATCAGCCTCGAACCCTGGTGCGCTATACACCGGCACGCCGAAGGCGTCGAACAGCTCGGGGGCCTTCATGAGCTGCGAGATGAGCGGCTCTTCGAGTTCCCCGCGCGTCGCCTTGTAGTCTTCGTACTGTTCGTGACGAAACGTCCCACCCGGCAGATCGCGCGCCGCAACAATGTAGTCGGGATCAAACTCGTCGGCGGTCTTCAACAACATCATCGTCACTCCATATAGAGCGCCCGTCGGCTGTCCCTTCGACGACGAAAGGTCCGGCAGCGCATGATATGAACGATGCAATATCGCGTGCGAATCGAGCAGGACCACCCGCACCTTCCCGCGCCCTTTAGTTGGCATAGGTCACTATGACGCGGCGCGACACATCGCCCATGTCTTCCAATCGAATAGTGGTCGCATGCACAGGTACCGCATCGGCCACCTGCTCCGGCCATTCGATAAGAATGAGGTTGCCTGGATCGGCGATGAGCATGTCCCAGCCCAGGGGCGCAAGCTCGCCCGAGCCTTTCAGGCGATACGCATCGATATGCACAAGCCGGTGCCAAGGCTGATTCTCCAGTGGGTAGATATTCTCCAACACGAACGTCGGACTCGCTACATGCCCCTCAATACCCAACGCCTGTGCGACTCCCTGCGCGAAGGTTGTCTTCCCCGCACCAAGATCGCCACTCAGCGCCACGACCGTTGCCGTATGGGGCCGCGGTGCCAAGCCCGCGACAAACTGCGCCGCAAAAGCCTGCATCTGCACATCCCCTTGCACATCATATTCCGCCTGCTCCATGCCGCGATTGTACACCGCACAGTGGAAAAGCGCCGTATGCCGTATACTGTGCCCATGGTGCAGCAGTTCAACGACAAGAAGCAGGAGGAGCGGCTGCATGACTTGCGGGCACGTGAGGAGGAGGATCTCGCACGCGTCTTATCGGCAAAATACGGCGTCGAGTACATAGATCTTTCATCGAAATCGATAGATACCGACGCGCTGCGACTGGTACTGGAGCCTGATGCGCGCGCCGCCGAAGTCGCCGCCTTCGGCAAAGTCAATAAGCTCATCCTGGTGGCGATGCGCGCACCCGAGCGGCCTGACAGCCTCAAGATCGTGCAAGACATTGAGCGCCTCGGCTACCAGGTCCGCCGCTTCATCGTCTCGCGCGCATCGCTCGAGCACGCCTGGGACCGCTATCACGACATCTCCTACGCCACCGAGACCGAAGCCGGCGTCCTCACCCTCTCCAACGAGACCATCGCGCAGATGCTCGGCGCCCTCAAGACGATCGCTGACGTGCGCACCGAGATCGCCAAACATATCGCGAGCAAGGACACGCACCGCATCTCGCGCGTCCTCGAGGTCATCATGGCCGGCGCCATGGCGCTCGGCGCATCCGATGTCCACCTCGAACCGCAAGACAACGGCGTGCGCATGCGCTACCGCCTCGACGGCGTTCTCGTCGAGATCACTGTGTTCGACCCATCCACCTACAATCTCATCTCAAGCCGCCTCAAGCTCCTCTCGGGCCTCAAGCTCAATATCAAGAACGCCGCGCAAGACGGCCGCTATTCCATCGTCATCAACGAGAAAGAGATCGAGATCCGTCTTTCCGTGCTGCCTGGCTCCTACGCCGAGACGATCGTCATGCGTATCCTCGATCCGTCGACTATCGCGCTCTCGTTCGAGCAGCTCGGCTTCGACAAATACCTGATGGACATCTTCAACCACGAGATCAACAAGCCTAACGGCATGATCCTCAACACCGGCCCTACTGGGTCCGGTAAGACGACCACGCTGTACGCCTTCCTCGCCAAGGTCGCCTCCCCCGATGTGAAGGTCATCACCATCGAAGACCCGATCGAATACCACCTCGCCGGCATCGTGCAGACGCAGGTCTCCAAAGACTACACCTTCGCCTCGGGGCTACGCTCAACGCTTCGCCAAGACCCGGACATCATCATGGTCGGCGAGATCCGCGATACCGAAGTGGCCTCGACGGCCGTGCACGCCTCACTCACCGGCCACCTCGTCTTCTCCACGCTCCACACCAACGACGCTGCCGGCACCTTCCCTCGCCTCGTTGACATGGGCATCAGTCCCGACATCCTCGGCGCAGCGCTTACCGTCGCCATGGCACAGCGCCTCGTGCGCCGCCTCTGTCCGCACTGTCGTATCGCCACACCCATCATGGGCGCCGACAAGGAACTCATCGACACTGTATTGGCGCACATTCCGCATGCCGATGACCTCCCTGCAAACCGCGAGACCATGTGGACCCCGAAGGGGTGCGAGAAGTGCGGCGGGCTTGGCTACAAGGGCCGTATCTCGGTCGTCGAAGTCATCCTTATGGACCGCCAGATCGAAGAGGCCGTGCGCACGACCTCGAGCGAGCGCGAGATCTGGGTCGCCGCGCGCCACCAGGGCATCCGCCGCATGGGCGAAGACGGCATCGCGAAGGTCCTCCAAGGCGTCACCTCGCTTGAAGAACTCGGCCGCGTAGTCGATCTTGAGGCTGAGATCGCGATAAATGCGAGCATGTAGCAAAAACACTCGCCAAGGCGAGTGTTTCTTGTCTGCGTGATTCCATCTTCTACTTCTTACTCGCCCTCCCTAAGCGCAGGAACGGTAACGCGACCACTATCGTAGCGAGGATCCCCTAAGGAACCACACCTGTTCAATCGTCATCGATATTCCCCTTTTACACCACGATAACCGCCTTGCGTGTGCACGCTCGGATGCTATCGTTCGATGCAGTGATCACGAGCGAGATGCTCATGCTCGGGCGATGCTTTCAAGCAAGGAAAGTAGTAACGTGGATCTAAGGATAGCGACAGCCTAAGCCATCGCGTCCTCGATAAAAGTCACCATCGCCCGAGTATGCGCACCTCACAAGGAGGGCTGGAGGAGAATTCGCGGACCCCTCGCGAACTGGCGGGAGTGTATCATGTATAATTCTTTTGTCAATAGATCACCGCTTTCGCTGCACCATGAACTCACCTTCCCCTGACCGTACCAGCAAGACTCTTGATCAGTCGTTACGCCCTGCAGACTGGCGAGAATATGTGGGCCAAGAGACGATAAAAGAGAACCTGCGAATCCTCCTATCTGCTGCAAAAGGACGCTCCCAACAACCTGAACACGTACTCCTCTACGGCCCGCCCGGGCTTGGCAAAACCACCCTCTCACACCTCATCACCAAAGAGATCGGTGCGTCATTGCGGCAGACCAGCGGCCCCGCTATCGAGCGTGTCGGCGACCTCGCCTCCATCCTCACCAACCTCTCGCCCGGAGACGTCCTCTTTATCGACGAAATCCACCGCCTCAATCGCGCCATCGAAGAGGTCCTCTACCCTGCCATGGAGGCCGGCGTACTCGACATCGTCATCGGCAAAGGGCCTGCCGCGCGCACCGTACAACTCGAACTGCCGCCGTTTACCCTCATCGCCGCCACTACACGCATCTCGATGCTCTCCGCGCCACTGCGCTCGCGCTTCTCCGGCGGGACCTTCCGCCTCGCCTATTATTCTGACGAGGAACTGGCGACCATCCTCAAGCGAAGCGGAAAGATCCTCGGCATCGACGCCGACGACGCTTCGCTCCTTGAGATCGCGCGCCGTTCGCGCGCGACCCCGCGCACAGCGAATTATCTTCTTAAGCGCGCTCGCGACTTCGCCGAGGTCAACAGTGAGCCATTGTCGCTCAAGATAGTCCAGAAGGCCCTTGCTCTTCTCGAGATCGACGAACTCGGCCTCACACAGATAGACCGCGACATCCTTTCCATCATCGCCGAGAAGTTCAACGGCGGCCCGGTCGGCCTCAAGACGATAGCCGCCGCGCTTTCCGAAGAAGAAGCGACCATCGAAGAAGTGAATGAACCCTATCTTATGCAGATAGGCCTCATCGAACGCACCCCCCGAGGGCGTGTGGTGACAAAAAAGGGATATGAGCACCTGTCCCTACAGCCGCCTCATCATCAAAAGTAGCTTTTATAATTCCTAGAACAAGAATGATAGGAATTGTGCGATAACGGCCTGTATACGCTCTATAAAGAGACCAGCTGCCTTGTTTGTCTGCATGAGCACTGTGCCAAACACGCCTTGCTGGAAGGACTGTGCCCTAGCAACAAGTGGTGCTCGGCGGGCTTCGCCGGACGATGGTAATGTTTCGATGGTAGTAGTCGCCGTAGTCGGTACCTGTCCGCCGTTTGTCATTGTGGCGGTTGTACTAGGCGCCCCGCCATCGTTCCTGCTTGCATATTCGCCTGTTATAACACCTGCTTCTCTCGCCCTGGCGGAACTAACTCGGCCTGATTGTTCGCCAGTACGAGCCTGCAGCGCGTTGGTGCTCGTTTCCGATTCCGCTCCAGTCCGCACTATGTGAGCCGGCATATCGCCCACGACCCCATTGTCGTCAGTCGGAAGCGCCCTCTGCGCGATACCAAATAACCCGAATATATTTGTGGAGAATGCACGGAGTCCCTGCCCGATCGAACTAAGCACCACTCCGGCACGCGCAGCGATAGTCGGCTGTGATGACAGCTCGATATGCAACTGCGCCACAACTGTCGGTGATGGTAGTTTTTCTCCATATGCAGCGAACGAGCTCTTGATCGCTTCTGCATTCAACAGCAACGGCACCCGTCCCACGATCGTGATACTCCCCTCATCTGCACAGCCACCACTGAATTGACAACCGACATGCTCCTGAAAATACCTCCATGTGTCGCGGGCCGCCGCATCGACACCCCGAGTGAACAGTTTCTCCTGAATACCACGCACTGCCTCGACGAACGAGGCTGTTTCATGGTCTTCGGCGGCACGTTAAAGTACCGAGGGTGCATCGGAGCGTTTTGGCGACCCGGTTCGCTCGTTCGTTCCTGTACCCACTGGGGTGCCTGGTGTTTCCCTACCCAACGCAGATGCCACACCTTGTGCAGCTCGCCCTGCCGCGACACCTGTTCGATCATCGCGCGCCACCACCCCCGCGCTCCGCAACAACGTACTCACCTTCTGTTCAGCATTGACTTCGCCGGACAACAACAGACTCGGCTCTGCATACCCCTAGATAGGGATGCTGTCCTGTAGCGACAATGTTCCACTAAACCCAGGAAGTTGCGTAGAAGTGCCGGTCCCTTGTGGTGATTGGCTCACACTGGTCGCGCCACCACCCCTCACTGTCGCCGAACCCTGTGTCGCGGACGCTCCTACCGCTCTATCTTGTTGTGCGACAGCACCTGTAGCGGGTGCATAGGCCGGCGCAAGCATAACCGGCTGCTGCATTTGCGGCTGTGCTTGCGTCGGCGCTGGCGTGAACGCCGACATAACCTGACCCGGTGACGGCATCGCCGAACTGATCGAACCCGCAGTTGACACGACCGTCGACACTGCAGCGCCGAAAAAGTTTGCCACCGCACTGCCGAACGATGGAGAACTCCCGCCATATGAAGACCCTCCTTGTTGGCCGTATGAACTACCGCCCTGTGATGGTTGGTATGGCGCGGGCTGTTGTTGGCTTGACGAGAATGTGGACGGCGACGACGGCGCACGTGACGCATCAGCGATGATGTCCCGAGACGATTGCTGTGTACCGCCCTGTTGTGTTGCCGATGACGCAGGTGTACTCATCGTACCGTACTGGCTTGAGAGACTTGATCCTGGACTGACGGATGGTTGTGGAAGCTGTTGAACAGGCCCCGTACCTGTAGTGGGTTGTGTAGAAGCAGGCGCCCCGGATCCGACACTCTCTCCGCCAACTTTTTCCACCAAGGTCGTATATGGTTCTGTCTTCCCCGCTGGGGCTACGTCACCAGACGGCGCACCTCCACCCGATGCATCGGACAGACCAGGTTGTGAAGATGGCTGGCCACCCACTTGCGATGACCCACCGTCGCCAGTTCCAGCCCCGGTTCCAGTACCGTCACCAGGAGCGGGCGCGCCACTCCCCTCGCTCAAAGACTCCTTCTTTCGTCGCATCATCCCGAGCCTGATGCTCGGCGCGCGCAACATCCTTAAGCGAGTCGCCGCTGTGGCCAGCGGTGTCTTTATCTGTCCACTTACCCATCGTTCACTCCTTTCAGGTTCGTGGGGTATACCTGTCTTGATGTATATCAGGACGGTACCGATGGTATGTTGATGGGAGTTTTGAGTCAAGCACTCCGCTTTACACAACGGCCGGCTCAGGTTTGTGGAGGTTGTATCAAAGCAGTATTGTGTTCACAAAATTCCACCATCACCTGACGCACCCACCATCGGTAGTGGGCGACAAAATACCCTTCCTCCACCAGTCACATAGGACGGTCCTATGTGGGTTTTTATCGCACAAAACGGGTGTAGATGCCGGAGGAGATGTGGCGGGTGGTGCTGGATTCGGGAAGTTGGAGTTCGCCGAATTGGCCCGAGACGTCGCCGAAAGAACCTTCGACAAGCTGCTTGAACGATTGTGGTGTGTAGCCGGCGGCGTAGCCGTTGAGGATGAGAAACGCGCCCGACTTGTCTGAGAGTAGCTCCTTGAGCGCAGCCATCAGCTCAGGCAGCGACTCCTCGATGTGCCAGACCTCGCCCTTGGGGCCGCGACCGAACGCCGGCGGATCCAGAATGATGCCGTCATACTTTGCCTCGCGGCGCACTTCACGCTTGGTGAACACAAGCGCGTCGTCGAGTATCCAGCGGATCGAATCGTCTGACAGCCCGCTTGCCTCCGCATTTTCCTTTGCCCACTGGATGGACTGCTTCGATGCATCCACGTGCGTGACCGAAGCGCCTGCCTGTGCCGCCACGACACTTGCCGCGCCGGTGTAGCCAAATAGATTTAAGACTTTCGGTGCTTCGAGTTTTTTTGTCTGCTCACGTATCCACCCCCACTGTGATGCTTGTTCTGGAAAGATACCGATGTGTTTGAACGCTGTCAGCTTCAGGATGAAGCGTGCATCCTCCCAGCCGATCTGCCACTCCTCGGGCATGTCCGGCTTTTTGTTCCACTTTCCTTTCCCTCCTTCGCCGAACGAGAACGACGCGTCAGCATCACCCCACACTTCCGGCTTCTGTTTTTCCCATATCGCCTGCGTCTCCGGCCGCGCGAGCACTATATCGCCAAAACACTCGAGCTTCATGTGCTCGCCCGAATCAATAAGCTCGTAATCCTTCCATTCTCCTATCGAGAGATAGTCTCGAGATAGCATAACCATTACTTGAGCGCGCCTTGGTGCTGGGTGCTCCATTGATACAACGTAATGCCCGCCGAGACAGCAGCGTTGAGGGATTCGGTGCGAGAGTGCATCGGGATGGAGAGCTTCACATCGCACAACTCCAAGGTCTTTGCGCGAATACCCTCCCCTTCATTCCCGACAACGAACACCGCCGGAGCGTCGAACGTTTCCTTGGCAAGCTCATTACCCCCCATGTCGAGTCCATAGATCCAGAATCCTTTGTTCTTAAGTTGGCGCAGTGTCTGATTCACATTGCCGATGGACACAAGCGGTACGCGAAACGTCATGCCGGCCGATGTTTTGACGACCGCGCCTGTGATCTGGGCCTGATTGTGCTGCGGAACAAGGACGCCCGCAGCACCGAATGCAGCAGCGCTGCGGATGATAGCGCCGACGTTCTGCGGATCCTGCAGTTCATCGAGCAGCACGAGCGAGGTGTATGGCGTCACTTCAAGCGTGGGCAAGAAATCCTCTAGAGAAAGCAGCAACTTGCTCGGATTAATAACCGCAATGACGCCCTGATGCACAGCATCAGCCATCACACCTTTCTGCTCCTTCATCGAAGAAATGCCGACACCGCGGGCTGCCAACTGCTCAATCAATTTTGAATCGAGCGCGCCATCGGCCGCAAACACCTTCTGTACGACCTCGGGCTTACTAGCCAGGGCCTCCGCAAGCGCATGCTTGCCGTATATGTATATCTTCTCCTTGACCTCCGCCATTGCCGACATAGTGCGTCATGGGCGCCAAAAAAGCCAGAAATTTGACAGCACTACTTATAGTGGGTAGGTTAAGAATAGGACCAACAACAGAAGGAATGGTTCGTTGAAGAAACGGGTTTTAGCCGGCGTCGCTGCCATATACACCCTTGCGGTCGTAGCCAGCGATGAGCCATCTATCGCCGCCCCCAAACTGGCGGCAGGCAGAGCGCTCGTAGAAGTGCTCGCTCAATGGAGGAGACCGGATGAAACCGCACACAAGGCGCTCGCGCCATGGAAGCCACTTGCGTTACAGGTGCCGAGCAGGGCCTTGCCAGGGCCTCGCCGCGCTAACCCTTTCGTGCTGATGGCGCTGATGCGAGAATCAAAACACAAATAAGCCGCGGGCGAAGTCGCTCCCGCGGCTTCGTCTTTTATACGATACGTTGTTTCGGTATAGTGTCACTATGTCCGGTCACAACAAATGGTCACAAATAAAGCGCCAGAAGGGCGCCGCTGATGCCGCCAAGAGCAACTTGTGGGGTAAGCTCTCGCGCCGCATCACCGTCGAATCCAAGAAGGCGAATGGTGACATGAGCGCGGTAGCGCTCCGCTCTCAAATAGAGAAGGCGCGCCAGGCGAACATGCCGAAAGATGCTATCGAACGCGCGATCACCAAAGGCACCGGCGCCGATGCTGGTGCGATGGAATCCATCACCTACGAGACCTATGGCCCTGGTGGGTGCGCCATCATCATCGAAACCCTCACTGACAGCCGCAACCGCACGGCGCAAGAGATTAAGCATCTCTTGAGCAAGAATAGCCTCGCGCTCGCCGCGCCCGGCTCTGCAGCGTGGGCATTCACCCACCTACCCGACGGCACATGGGAACCGCAAACGACCGTTCTTCTCTCGGAAGCCGACAGTGACTCGCTCATGCGCATCCTCGAAGAGATCGACACCCACGACGACGTCGAGGATGTGTACACGAACGCCGAGTAGGTATGCGCGTCCTTGCAATCGACCCTGGGTATGGCCGCTGTGGAGTAGCGGTGATTGAGAAACGGGACGGCAAGGAAATTCTTATTTTTTCTGATTGTATCGAAACCACCGCAAACGACCCTTTCCCCGAACGACTCGCAACAGTTGCCGACGCCGCCGCGCGGCTCGCGGAAAAATACAAACCCGACTGTATGGCGCTCGAGAAGCTGTACATCACAAAGAATCAGAAGACTGGCATGCAGGTGGCAGAAGTGCGGGGTGCCTTACTGCAAGTGGCAGCAGTCGCTGGATTACCAGTCTCAGAATACACTCCAGGCCAAGTAAAACAGGCGGCGGCGGGTTGGGGTGGCGCTGACAAGCAGACGGTCGCAAAGATGGTTCGTGTGCTTGTAAGGATCGAGAAGGATATCCGTCATGATGATGAGTATGACGCGATCGCTGTCGGTATCACTCATCTGGCGCACTCTCGATAGGGTCGAGAGTGGCTTGAGGATGCCTTGAGCGCTATACTGCAGGGTATTATGCCTATACGTCACACACCCACACCGTCGCTCATCAAGCGATTCCGCCTCCCTCAATGGCTTGAGTTGTCTTTGATGGCACTTGGTGCGTTTCTCCTCTTTCTTGGTGGTGTGTCTATCATCTGGGCCATGGTCGTCCCAATGCCATCCATCAACAATTTCCAGAGCCGAGCCGTTGCGCAGTCGACAAAGATATATGACCGCACCGGTGACATCATGCTCTATGATGTGCATGGTTCTGTACGCCGTACAGTTGTACCTCTTGAGGAGATTAGTCCATATATTCGAAAAGCGACTGTCGCGATCGAAGATGCGACGTTTTATGAACACAGTGGCTTTCGTCCATTAGCGTTCTTGCGAGCTGTGCTTGTGAATATTGGTTTGCGAGAAGGGTACAGGGGACAAGGTGGTTCCACGATCACACAACAAGTTGTTAAGAATGCGTTACTTACGAAAGACAAGACTATTTTAAGGAAATTAGAGGAGATTATTCTCGCGTTGCGCCTTGAGAAGACTTATTCAAAGGAGCAGATATTGAGCGCTTATCTCAACGAGAACCCTTATGGTGGCACTGTGTATGGGGTTGAGGAAGCGAGCCAATACTTCTTTGGTGTTTCAGCAAAAGATGTCGATCTGGCCCAAGCTGCGTACCTAGCCGCCCTGCCACAAGCGCCAACCTATTACTCTCCGCATGGCAACCACCGCGACGCCCTTGAGCAGCGAAAGAATCTTGTGTTGTCGCGCATGAAGGATCAGGGGGTGATTACCGATGCTGAATACCAGCGCGCAAAAACCGAAAAGGTTGAGTTCCGGAAAGAAGTTGAGTCTGGTATTAAAGCACCTCATTTTGTTTTTTATGTTCGGGAATATCTTGAGGAGAAGTATGGTGCTGACGTGGTCCAGAAAGAAGGACTTCGAGTCATCACAACACTTGATTACGACCTTCAAGAACAAGCTGAGGACATTGTTCGTCGCCACGCACTGACAAATCAACAGAATTTCAATGCTTCAAACGCGGGTCTTGTGGCAATTGATCCAAAAACTGGACAAATACTTACCATGGTTGGTTCTCGTGATTATTTCGATCCTACAATCGACGGAATGGTTAATGTCACACTCTCACATCGGCAACCTGGGTCTGCTTTCAAGCCGTTTGTGTATGCGACAGCTTTTATGAAGGGATACACTCCCGAAACTGTTGTTTTTGACCTTAAGACACAGTTTTCGACGGCCTGTGCTCCAGATAACCTCTCTGAGGAGGATCCTTGTTATAGCCCGAATAACTATGATGAGAGTTTCGCTGGACCTATAACATTCCGTAACGCACTCGCTATGTCGAAGAATGTTCCGGCAGTAAAGGCTTTGTATCTTGCGGGAATTGAAGATTCCATACAGACCGCTCGTGATCTTGGTATTACAACTCTTCTTGATCCAAAACGATACGGTCTCACATTGGTGCTTGGGGGCGGTGAGGTGACCTTACTTGAAATGACGGGTGCGTACAGTGTTCTCGCTAACGATGGAGTGAAGAATCCTGTTGTCGGCATCCTTCGTGTAGAGGATCTTGAAGGTAATGTTCTTGAGGAGTTTGAGGATGATGGGTCGAGGGTGATGGACGCACAGGCTGTGCGCCAGGTTACCGATATCCTATCCGATAATGTCGCCCGCACCCCAGAGTTCGGCGCTGATTCCCCTCTTTATTTCCCTGGTAGGAACGTCGCAGCGAAAACAGGTACGACGAATGATTATCGTGATGTATGGATCATGGGGTATGCGACATCAATAGCAGCTGGTGCATGGGCTGGCAATAATAATAATTCGCCGATGGAACGAAAGATTGCTGCATTTATTGTTGCGCCGATGTGGCATGAATTTCTTGAGATTGCCTTGAAAAAGTATCCTGATGAGGCTTTTTCTCCTCCGGCACCCGATCCGGCAGGCGACTCGCTTCCTGTTGTATTACGAGGAAACTGGAACACGGACCCTTCGAGGGGTGTTCATGAGCTTTTGTATTGGGTAAAGAAAGACAACCCGCGCGGCGGCGCACCTGATAATCCATACAGCGACCCGCAGTTCGCTCTTTGGGATTACCCTGTCCGTTTATGGGTATCTCAAACAGTCGCGTCCAGCAGCCAGCAAAACGATGTGGTTATACCAGACACTCCCTCTATGGACCCGTTTCGTATCATCACCCCACAAGCTGGTACGGTCGTACAATCGTATCGGCCACTTACCTTAACATCAGGAGGAAGTGGTGTTGTACGGGTGATGTACTATATCGGGGGTGTCGCTGTTGGTTCATCAAACCAGCCGCCATTCCTTGTGTCTGTCGTTCCGCCTGATCGTGGACCAGCTCCTGTTCGTGCTGTCGCACAATTAAGTGATGGGAGTGTTGTTGAACAGGTCGTGGGGGTGTTGGTGCAGTAGTGTGGCATATTATAACACCACACCGACCGCTTCACTTGTTAAGCGGCATTGCGAGATATGTAAAACCCTCGTCCCCCACCCCTTTTATAACAAGGGGTTTATATGCCCCCAAAAAACCAAGAACGATGCTGTCGGTCTTTATGGCCTGTAGACAGTCGTTGAGATAGTTGATATGAAAACTTATATCAACATCCTCTCCTGATAGGGCCGCTTCGACGGTGTCGGACATCTCTCCCACGTCGGAACTTCGAGCTGTGGCTGAAAATATCTTTTTATTAGGATAGATATGGAATGCTATATTTTGTTCTATTCCGGAAAACACACGGGCTTTTCTTAAGACTTCCGAGAAGTCGTTTTTGAGGAGGGTTGCTTCTGTACTAAATGTTTTCGGTATGATCTCTGTATAGTTCGGAAATGATCCGTCAATGATTCGTGAGATGAATTTCGTCCCTTCCCCAACCACTATCATCTGTGCTTCATCTATATACACGTCAATATTGTCGTTTGTGAGAAGTTCTAGGATATGTGTGAGTTCTATTGCATGCTTAAGGGGTATCAATACATCTTCTTTGTATAGACCGTTTTGGTTCGATATTTTCTTCTCCGCAAGTCTGAAGGAGTCCGTTGCGGCACATATAATCTTTTCATTGTGTATAGAGACAAAAACACTTCCTAATTCAGGGCGAATCATGGAAGGAGACGCTGCATACATGACGGATTGTAGGCCTTCAAGGAGTTTTTTACGGGGGGTCGATATTTTTTCAGTATCGCTTTGTATAGGGAGGATAGGAAACTCGTCGTGAGGAACTGTTTTTATAAGTGTCTTTGATCCTTTTGATTCAATGATGAGGTTTGATTCTATTATAGAAAGAGTGACCTTATCTCCTTGTAGAGTTCGTATTGTCTGTGAAAAGGTCGATACAGGGACCGCGACCGTTCCTGAGCCCAACACCTCAGCAGGACACATGACTTCTATACCTGCTTCAAGGTTTGTTGCACGGACCATAAGACCATGTTCTATGGTCTCAAGCAGAAGACAAGATAGTACCGGGAGTGATTCTTTCTTCCCGACAATTCGTTCGGTGAGCTGCACTGCTCTCAATAGACGCTCCTTCGTTGTCCCTATCTTCATATCCTTTTTATAAAAACTTACTATTATTATTAGTGGTGTTGAAAAGTGGAAAACCCAATTCTATGGCTCTACAAAGACCTTTTACGACGACTATATTATGTTGATAAGTATTGGACGGGAAAGAAACATTCTGTGGACAGTGACGGGTCTAAAGAAAAGATCTTGATATCGAATATTTGCCAACAATATATACAGACCAGCTCCACCGACTATCAACATACTATCAACAGGTTATGCATGAATAATCCCCCGGATATGTTCAAGTTCTTGTTCAAGTGAAGAGCTCTGCTTCACTTCTTCTTTTATTTTCTCGCACGAATGAATCACAGTGGTGTGGTCCCTACCACCTAGTTTTTCACCAATCGAAGGGAATGACACATTAAACTCTTCACGAAGGATGTACATGATGACTTGTCGCGGACGCACAACCTCCTTCTTTCTTGTTTTTTCATAAATACTCTTTTCACTCACGTCATAGTATTGTGCAACACGACGAACCACCTCCTCGACGGAAACCCCTTTATTAGGCTTTACGGTGTGTTTTATCAACGAGCGTACGTCAGCAAGGGTAATACCCTTCCCCTTCAATTGTGATTTACACACTATCATATTCAACACACCCTCCAACTCACGGATATTTCCATGCACATTCTCAGCGATAAAAGAAACAATCTCATCAGGAATAGAAAAACCATGCTCCTCTATCTTCGCGGTTATGATGGCGGTGCGTGATTCGACATCGGGCTCAGGAATCTCAGCGATCATTCCGGCACTAAAACGCCCCTTCAGACGATCTTCGAATCCTGGCAATAATGCCGGGTGTTTATCTGAGGAAAAGACAATCTGTTTATTGTTGTCATGAAGCGCGTTGAATAGATGGAATAATTCTTCCTGTGTCTTCTCGGTATTGGCGATGAACTGAACATCATCCATTATCAACACATCATACTGACGATACTGATCCTTGAACGAGTTTGCACGCCCACTACGAACCGCATTGATATAGTCGACAGCGAACCGCTCCGAAGTCACATACAACACCTTCTTGTTCGTATGCGACTTCTTAAAGTAATTTCCAACCGCCTGGATAAGATGGGTCTTACCATGGCCTGTGGAACCATATATGAACAATGGATTATAGATGAGGCCTGGACGCTCCAACACCGCTTTTGCGGCCGCATGTGCAAGTTGATTGAATGGGCCAACAACAAAAGTCTCAAATGTATACCGTGGATTGAGGTTGTCTCGCTTATCTATGTACACAGCAGGAAGCTCAAGGGCAGAGTTTTCAGGTGGGGTCTGGGGGCGGGACGGTTTCCTATCCGTCTGCTGTTGGGGGACGACGCGATGGACGGTGTATTCCACCGAACGTATATCAGGATCAAGCCCACGAAGTGCTTTCAATATCAATTTACCATGCTTCTCCAACAACCACTCTTTTACAATTTTTGATGGAACTGCAAGCTGTATGTTCCCCGCATCACGACCAATGATGTCGGTGTTTCGAAACCATGTCCGAAAACTTGCCTCAGTCGTTCCTAATTCGATCTGTACAAGCGCATTCTGCCAGAGTTCCCGATTCGACATCATACACAACGGTAATGTTACCTCCGATAATCACTGTGTGGCATGGTGCACACCACAATCCGGAAACAGTCACATATCCGTGCGGACAAAGGGTTTATGACCAGGAATTGTTTTACAAAATACGCGCACGTGCTGGCTATTATACGTGTGGATAACAAAGGCGATAGGATGGATTTTTTACAACAATGTTCCATTACCTGGGGATAATGTGTGGATAACAAGACCACCAACACCATTATTTGGAGTTTTTTTCATCCTGTCGTATAGTGCGGCACATGAAGCGGACGTACCAACCAAAGAAGCGTAAGCGCGCAAAGGCACACGGGTTCCTTTCCCGCACCAAGACCGTCGGTGGTCGCAAGACCATCGCCCGGCGCCGAGCAAAAGGACGCGCAAAGCTTGCAGTCTAACCAATGCCCCGCACACACAGTCTTTCGCGGGTCGAAATCGAATTACTTGCCTCATTGAGGCCTTGTGTATATAAAGGGACACTCATCACCCTTTTTGTCTACCCTACCCACAATTCACCCTATTTGAAAAGTATTGCTGTTGTGTCAAAAAAAGTAGCGCCACACGCTACAGACCGTAACCGTATAAAACGTCGAATCCGCGAGATTGTGAGAGTATTCGTAGCGCGACACGAACCAATAAAAAATACAATAATCATACGGGCAACCCCCATGGCGGCAAAAGCAGATATGGTTGCATTACAGGCAGAACTCGAAACACTCCTGGCTCGCGCGGTACACACGACAGACAAAAACATACGATAAAACACCTGTATTTTGTACCCATACACAAGTACAATACTGAAACATGATCAGTGCCATCTTCGACAAGATAGTCTTTGAACCGCTTTATAACGGCCTTATTTATATTGTTGGCGTCGTGCCTGGGCATGATGTTGGGATCGCAGTGATAACACTCACCGTCCTCGTCCGGATCATTATCTATCCCCTCTCGCAGCGAGCGATCAAATCACAACAGGCGCTCAAGAAAATCTCTCCCCTTGTTGAGGAGTTGAAGAAAAAATATCCCTCAAACTCCCCAGAGCAAACCCTGGCAGTCATGGCATTGTATAAAGAACATAATATACACCCGTTCGCTGGTCTTGGACTTCTTATAATCCAACTCCCCATCCTTATCGGTTTGTATCTTGTTTTCGCGCATGGCGGATTGCCCGCTGTCGACACTACGCGACTATATGGATTTGTAGGCGCGCCCACCACGGTCGATATGTGGTTTTTGGGAATTATAAATATGGGGTCGTCCCACAATATCGTACTTACACTCCTAACAGTGGTTACACAATTCGCATACACACGTCTTTCTCTGGGGCCAGTGAAAGAACATGTTGCCGAATCGTCTTTTTCAGGCGACCTTGCCCGTAGTTTCGACACTCAGGCGCGATACATACTTCCGATAATTATCGGCATCTTCGCATACTCTATCGTTGCGGCCGCTCCCCTGTATTGGATCACTAGTAACGTTTGCATGATTACTCAGGAATATATAGGCGGACGAAGATTTCGTTTCGGTGAGAAATAAAACCAAATAAATACAGATCTCATTGCTCGGCAGACCGTTCCATGATAGATAAAGGGAATGGACCAGGTTATCGAGCACTCAATAAAACAAATCCTTGACTCGCTCGGTGTTTCCTACCAAGGTATTGAACACACTACTGTCGCCGGTCAACGCGTCTTTTCGATTCAAACAGACGAATCGCGGTCTCTCATTGGGCCGCATGGAGACATGATCCATGCAATCGACTATCTTGTAAAAAAAATCGTCGATCACGAGGTCGAAAAAGCTGGCGCTGGAAAAATAGAACCATTCCTCGTTGATGTCGCCGAATATCGCAGCAAACAGATCAAAGATCTTGCCGTCAAGGCGGTGATGATGGCTGAGCGGGCAAGGTCATTCCGGTATGATGTGGAACTATCCCCCATGACTGCATATGAGCGACTTATTGTGCATGCCGCGCTTGCAAACGAGCCACATGTGAAGACTGAGTCGCAGGGCGAAGGGCGAGGGCGTCGTGTCGTCATCAAGTACGTCGAATAAGAAAAGTGTACGCAAGAAACTTTCAACCTATCTGTTTTGTGGTGAACAATTACTTACGCCAGATTCGACACTCGTCAATATGTCGAGGTTAAGTAGACAAGGGTTGATCTGATACAAGATCAAATACACAGACAATAGTATTAGGAGGCCGATTATTGCGTTTTGGATGGTCTTTTTCGCTCCATCCTTACTTGTCCAAAGATTACTTGCCATATAAGTATATCCACCCCACATGATCTTTATGACTGCGAGGATTGCGCCGATTGATATAGCAGTGAAGAAGAGTTGGTTAAGAAGCTGAGCAAGATCCGTCGATTGGAAAAGATTATAGAGCATGGGTGCCGCCTCTTCTGATTGGATGGGTACGAATGCAAAAAGGCCAGGCGTGAGTCTTTGTAGAAACTGACTGAAAAGCAATGGTCGCATACTTTATTCTAGTGTATACGCAACACCCACAACGAACTATCTTTTGCGTCTTGGAAGGAGATAAAGTTCCCACTTGGATCGACAGTCGGATTCACAACATCAATTGCGGCATCATTCGCGTCAAGCATGGAATAGATCTCTTGGGCGTCCCCTGTGGCCGCGTCTACTTCCCACCAAGCATCCTCGGTATGAATAGTGCCACGATACCAAGGGCCAAGGAATGGTCCTGTGGGCGGCTTCTCAGGGACCGCGCAATACATCATTCTTGATGAGCCAGGTGTCCATGCGCACTTATCGGCGACAGTACCCATAGGGAGTTTTTGTGGTGTTGATGAAGCAGATGAGGTGAGATACAACGAGACAGAGGCGCCATCCGATACGCTATACGTGTACACCGACGGGTCTTCAGATGGCAGAAAAGACAATCCTGGGATATTGCGGAGTATCGGAACCCAGACACCCTGCTTCGTAATCTCATATGCATACCCAGGTATGCCATCCTCTGGTGCGATAGTGGCCATATATCTCCCCTTCTCTACAATAAGACGCCAACCACCAACAGATGAGGAGAATAAACGCGTCCCAGTCGCAGCCCCCCATGGTACTGATGCCCCCACTACACCACCCTTCAGATCACTAGTAATCCAGAATAATGTGCGCGAAACAGGATCGAACGCTATGGATCGAAGATTTGGCGGCATATCTCTGCCGAGCTTCGGTGTGCTGGAGGCATTGTCTGTGGTACTTGATGCGCTTGGGGTTCCGGCAATCGTCCTCACTACTCCGTCTTCTCCGATTGCCTGCAACACAAAAGACCCATCATAAGCAAAAAGAGCACGATATGTCTTCGGCACTAAAATATTTGTCCGACGTTCGACGATGCGAGAATAAGGATCCGCTGTAAATATATGGCCAGTCGCCTGTTGTGCATATGAAAGCGTGGTCGATGATGTGGTACCAAGCACAAACCCCATCCCTGCTACTGGCGTATGATCAACATGCCATAATTTATTCATCGGTTGTGGGGATTCCCGATTCGCCACAAATCCAACAACTTGATCTACTGCCTGTGCCACAATGTTCTGATATGTGCTACCCCCTAACCCATTGAATGACGGGATGATATCGGAGAATCCGCGACCAACAGCGACTTCTGTGATAGAAATACCTTGTTTGCGCAGATAGAGATACCATCCCGCGAGCGCACCAAGCGATACCACTACAAATCCAATGGCGATATAGCGCATAATTGCCATGAATGAGAGGTTTGTCATAACACTAACGTTCCTGGCGTAGGAATGGATTCGAGGTGCCTTGTCCGGTTCCGCGTCCACCTCCGGTAAAGATAAGCTTTGTTTCAACGAAAGACTCCATCAACAAGTCGGTCGCGTGAGTCAGTTCAAGACGGACATCAGCACGGCCACCCCCGCTCTCTGTGCCAAATGTTATCTCATCCGGGCGATCTTCATCGGGTGGAATATCAGCACCATTCACTCTCCATACATATCGTAGGCGCTGATCAGCAGGACTATTCGCAAGGGCAAAGAATGGTACCGCGGCCACAGTGAGTTCCGACCCAAAAAACTGCACACTGGCATCTAGGGCGTTGCGGTACCGTATTCCAAAAAGAGGGTTGTCCTCGAATAGAACGACAATAGGCTCGGTTGCCGGTATCATCACTGTTGATTCCGCAGCAATACCACCATCAGAGGTCGCTGCTTCGACGGAAAACACATCAGTGCCATACAGTGTCGGCGCAGGAACCGTAATCGACACCTTTCCCTTACCTGACATACGTGACAGTACTGCGCCATTACGTCTCCATGTATATATAAGCTGTTCGGGGGGGATTGTCCCGCTACCAGGCTTCGCAACACGTGCATTGGCATGGAGTCTGACACTTGATGCGGGAGATGGTAGGGCGCGGCCCATATAGAACGGCGGCACATATGAATTAGCGTCATACAACAGATCTACCTCTGCAGGTATCATATGTGCTTCGGTCCGCACTGGTCCTGATTCAGTCTGGGCAACAACCACTATTTTCGTGTCGGACCCAAGTTTTCCGGCGATGATAGAAACGGTTGTCGCTCCAGATTCTGACACCAACTCCACACCATCAATAATCCATGTGATAGTGTTGTGCGATAAGTCGACAAGCGGACTCTCGACCGACACATGCACTGTATCCCCTGGAGATGGCCGCAAAGGGGTTGTCCTAATGAGGAGTGTTGGTGTGTCGAGGACGCCGTATTGCGCCATAGCACGGGGTGCTGCAAACAGAATGCATACCGCCAAGACGAACGCGACACGTCGCATCATGCAGACAGTATACCTCGCCACCAGGCTATCCGGTGACAGGCTTGTTCTCTTCTTGAACCATAAGCGGTGCCGCGGGAGCGTCGGCTCCCTGAGCCAACACCTCATTCTGCTGTGCCAGTTCCTGTTTTGCCTTCTTGATGGCGAGGATCTGTGACGGGTCGGAGGTGATGATCTGATCCTCGGTGTAGGAAGCGATGACTTTTATGGCGACATGCTTGAGTCCCGCAAAGAATATACCCTCCCCCACGTCGGATTCGAGCAGGAGGTACTTCTCTTCATCGGAGAGCTTGAAGGTCTTCTGGACAAGGTCGACCGATGTTGGCGATTGACGCAACAGGAGCTGAATTGACGAGTTCGTAATCATAGGAATGCCGTATGGCGAGTTGAGGAAGTCCGATACATCCTGGGTGATAGTTGAAATACCGAGGTAGTATTTACGACCGCGTTTTGCGATTCCGAAAAGGAACGACGCCGTATCCTCACTACGCATCATCCACCACGCCTCGTCGATGATAAGGAGGCGTTTGCGCAGCTCTTTTCGCACCATGTTCCAGATATGATGCGTGATGATGTACATGGCGACCGGCTTCAGTTCATCTTCCATGTCTCGGACCGAGAAGACGATGAGCCGCTTGTTCATGTCGACGTTCGTCGGGCGGTTCATGAAGCCGGCCCAGGTACCCTTCGTGTACTTCGAGAGGCGCTGCACCAATGACTCTGATCCCTCCATGCCAGAGAGCACGAGTTCGAAATCCGACAACAACGGCGGTTCGATCGCGGCGAAATTCACATCAGGCGTAATATCCTTGAGTGCGTATGTTTCAGTGATTGCTTTGTCGACAATCGCATCCTCCTCTGGGGTCAGGCCGCCGAGCATGATGCGGAACAAGCCGACCAGAGTGATGATGTTGTTGCGTAGGATGTCGGCCGGATTCTCGTCCTCACGCGGGATCGGTAAGTCGAATGGATTGATGTGGTGTTCTGACGAGAGTGCGATGTTGAAATAGCGGCCGCCGACCGTCTCCGCAAGGTACTCATACTCCCGTTCCGGGTCGATGACGATGACCTCGGTGCCAAACATGAGAGATCGGAGGATCTCGAGTTTCGTCGTGTACGATTTGCCTGCGCCGGACTTGGCGAACGTCACGGAATTGTAGTTTTCCAAGGAGAATCGGTCGAAGAGGACTAAGGACGAGTTATGTCGGTTGATGCCATAGAGGATGCCGCGGTCTGATGTGAGGTCGAATGAGATGAACGGGAATATCGAGGAAAGTGGTGCTGAATTGAGTTTTGTGTGGACACCGAGCTCGTCTGTCGCGATGGGTAATACTGAGCGGAACCCCTGCTCTTGCTGGAAGAGGGCTGGGCGGATGTAGACGAGGCGCGATTCGAGGATGGAGCGGACCTCGGATTCGATCTTGTCGACCGCTTCGCGGTTCGGACCATATATCGTGAGATAGAGCCCTACTTCGAACATACGCTCCTGAGCCTGCTGCAGACTATCGCGGAGTTGTTCGAGGTCCTGGTAGGCGGTGTCGAGCATCGGGTCGCGCACCATCCCCTTCTCCTCCCGGCTTGATATCTGGCTCTGTACTTCGGCGACTTTCTTCTGGAACTTCCGAAGCACCTCGTTCGTGTCCATGGGGTGCACGAAGATCGAAATATCAATCACCTTATCCATGTTGATGATCGGCGCGAACCAGCCTGTAGTGAGGAAGCGCGGATACGAGATGACGAAGAAGGTGCGCGCGACGCGCTCGCCGAGATCGAGTTCGTGTGAGGAGACCTGTAGCGCATGTGGTGCAATGACATCCTGAAGGTCAAGGACGCCCGCCTTATAGATCTCCTCCGGCAGAACGGGTGCGGTCGGCACCGGCGATTCCTGTTTCTTGAAGATATCGAGAAGTCCCATGGCTGTCAGGGCACGATGGGTACGAGTGATGCCTGTTTGACAGGCAACACACGAGCATCATGTACGGTTATTGTAGCACTGCAGGATACACGAAAGGCCTACTCGGGCTGCCCGACAGGTATTGGTTTTCCATCCTCCCCAGGGTTGAACATCTTGTAGAGAAGCTCAATCGCCTCTTCGGTGCCTAATTGAACGGTGCGTACGCCGGTGCGTGTGAGGCCTTGTTGTACGATCGAGACACGCTGCTCCAATTGAGACACCTGCTCTTCGAAGGTCCTGTTTGCGGCAGCTTGGTCGACCTGCTTCTTCTTGAATGGCATAAGTGATGATGTCGTCTGGATGCTCAGCGACACCTGTTCGTATGGCACGACGACGAAGAAGTTCTTCGTCATGATACTTGCGGCCTCGGTGAAGCTCTTGATGAATTCTATGTACTCGCGGATCTGTACGCGCATAAGGTCATCGAGCTGTTCCTTGTATGCTGCCTCAAGTGTGCCCACGTATGGCCGGATGTCGAGCATGCGCGACTGTACGAAGATCTGGCACGAAAAGTCGAGCGAATTGAGGAAGTTCTGGAACTGGACGATGAAGGCGGTCTGCTCATCCTCTGATTTGAGTGCGAAGTTGATCGACGAGGCAAGCAAGATCGCACGCAAGCTGCCGTCTTTGAGGACAATAATCCCATCGCGTACCTCGGAGACAGGGACGAATTCCTGGGTCGAAGCAGCTGATGCACGTAGTGTGTTGTCTACCATACGATACTATCATCCTCCATATGCTTGGCGGGCGGTGCGTACCACTTTAAGGATGTTGGCGCGCTGATGTTCCCTCTCCTGGCTCGACATGGTCCCGGCAGCGATGCGTTCATTGATGTCGAGTGACCATGCCAGCTCATGCAACTTGCTGTCGGAAAGTTTTGGCACGTAGGTGTCGTGTCCGACAGAGGGGTTCAAGGCGGCTGTTGGGGCACTTGATACTTTAGGTGCCTTGGAACGGGTGTTGTTCCACAGATACAGCTTCTTGTGGATCAGGAAGTAGAATCCGTTTTCGATCGCGATAATGAACGGCTGACCGTTCCATTGAAGGAACGCCATGGCGGCAGAAAGTCCCCCGACGATCGCTATAAGCGGGATAGAGGCGAATTGCGGCAAGAGGCGCCATAGCATGTATGAAAACCCTGCCCCGCCGGTCACATACACAAACTGACGGAACGTGAGAGGGCCGAATATCTTATCCTCGACATCGATGAATTGCGGAACCTGAAACTGCATATGTCCACATTAGTATACCTCGCGCACGGCAATCATCGTCCTCGCCGTGTCCTTGTCAGGACAACTGCTCCCGATACGGATCACCTTCAACTATCTTGCGCTCATGACTGGCGGCGCCGGAGGTATACGAAGGTGCGGTCGCGGAGGTGCGTTCCAGAGGCTTTTCGGGCATGGCGACAGGTGTGGTAGGTGCGGCTGGTGGCGCATTCACAACAATCGCCGAGACGGGTTGTTCCGGTGTCGTCGTGGGTGGTGTGGTCGATGGGGTGGTTGGTGTGGCGGCGACTGCCGTTTCCGCGGGATGTATGCTGTCTGTCGCCAATGCCTGTGCGGCCGCGGTTTCAATGGCGGTTTTCTCCTCCTCTTTCGCCTCTGGGTGCTCGAGCTGGCGTTCCAGTTCGGCACGGATCGGTTCAAACACGGCACGCGAGATGTCTGCCGCCAACGGACCTGCCTGATCGAACGGTATGTGCAACTCTGTTTCCAGGTTCTTTGCCAGCTCTTCGAGTGGCTGCATGCCGAGAAGCGTCAGCTGCACTTCCTGCTCAAGAACCTCCCATTGATCGATATGGAGCTGATGGGTCGAGGCGAGTGCGCGCAGGCGCTTCGATACGTCGGCAGAGAGGATGGCATCCTGCACCACCTTTGGCAGGAGTACGAATCGCTCCTGAAGTTCTGCTGAGAATACCGCGTTGTTCTCTGGGGGCATATGAATATCGAACAATAGGCTAATTGTAGACTACGAATCACCCTTCCCCCCATCAGATGACTGCTTCTGACTCTTCACGAAGTCCGAGATCTGCTCACGCCACCCCTTCTCTTTCTTCCAGGTTGCCGACTTCGCCTTTGCGGCGATAAGCGCCGCTTCAGTATTTTCGCGGCCGAGCAGTGTATTGAATATGCGTCCCGTAGACGATGTCTGCTTTTTTGCGGCGCGGTCGATCATGGTGTTCACCATCTGTTGGTAGGTAGCCGATTTCGCACTCAGGTGTGTCTGGACATACTGCTTCGCTTCTGCCTCAAGCTGGCTCGAGCGCGCCTGTATCTTCGCATCAAGTTCCGCCACTGGCCGTTGTCTCATCTGTATCTGTTCGATGATGTTGCGCTCAAGATCCTCGTACGGCTTGGATTCTGCCCTATACGCAGCCTCCATGCCGGCGATCCTGGTATTCACCTCTGTTCTCGCGCGGGTAATCTTCTCCTTGTTTTCCTTGAACGCCGCCTCTTCCGCCTTCTCATACTCTTCCTTGATCTTCGCGCGCTCCTTTCCTGCCTCATCGCCAGTGCCGGCTACCTTCCCCTCTTTCTCGGTCCGTGCCTTCTTGTAGTCTTCGATCGACTTGGTCAGTTCCTGTTGCGCGGCGCTCTCCCGCTTCTTTAGATCACCCTCGGCCTCGGACCGCTTGTGCTCAAACTCCTCTTTCTTCTTGGTGAGTTCCACCTCTATTTCATCCTTGCGCTTCTTAAGAGTGTCCTCGCCGCCGTCCTTGTTTACCTCCGCTGCAGCCTTGTCGCGCTCATTCTTGAGCCGATTCAGCTCAGGATCACGCATACCCTCTTCGCGCATCTTATTGAGCACCGCCTCCTGCTGCTTTTCTGTCGGTTTGGCGGCGCTGGCGGCGGCTGCCTTGGTCGCTTCTGCGCGGGTTTCGATCTTCTTCGCGTAGCCGCCCTTCTCCTCCTTCTTGGTCCGTCCGAGTGTTCCGATACCGGTCGCCTTGGCGAACTTCTTCATGATGCTCGTATCCATCGCGTTAAAGTCACGTCTCGACACGCGTTCTGCCGCCGCGCGCCGCGCAGACAAGGTCGCGATTTCTTTCTGGAGCTTGTTGTAGTCCGTCATATTTCCCGCCTGCTTGTGCTCGCTCGCCTTAGCGAGTTTTTCACCGATCTCCTTGTCGAGCACATCCATCTGCTTAAGCGCCTGCGAGCCGAGTGTGTTGCGCAGTGCGGGGGCGATGCCGTGACTCAGTGCTCCCGCCAAAGCGCCTGCGCCGGTAAATCGGAGTACTGCACGGGCTCTCTTCAAGCCCGCAGACGCCACATCGCCGGTCACGGCTGCAGTGCCGGCCTCCTTGGCGATGCCGCTTGAGATGCGGAGTGAAATATACAACATGCCGACAACGACGAGATACGAGAACAGTGCCCCGGTCGCATTTTCGCTTCCAGAACTGGAGTATAGGGCGCCCAGGGAGTTTTCTTTCGGAATCTTTTGTGCGAGAGTGAGACTTACCCACAGCATGAGCATCATGGCGGGGGCGAGCACAAAGACGGTCGCAAGATTACTCCACCATGGATTGAGAATCTTGCGCTGCATGGCAGGCAGGAGGTAGGAAGCGAACGCGATGCCGGAGACCAGAAAGAGGAAGATGATCGCTAACGCTCGCAACACAAGAAGAAATGCGCCGTATGCGAAAACGACACCGGTCATGACTAGTACGCCGCTTTGAATGACGGAGGCAAGCAGATATGTCGATAGCCGTTCCCACATCGTATTTTTATTTTTGATTGCGTCACTTGAGTCGAACGTACTCGGAATACGCATCGCCTCTTTGAATTTGTCCCCTAGTGTTTGACTTGTTGCGTTGCTTGCCGCTCCTTGGGCAGGTGCGCCGATAGACTTTTCATAGAAGCGGGTGGCAAAAAGATTCGATACGTCGACGGCAAGTCGAGTGAACAACAGGCTGAAGTTGATAAGGGTTGCTACGATGATGACACGCACCACGAGCTGCTTGCGCCCATACTCGCTCGTCTCGAGGATGATGTTGATGGCGATGAATACGAACGTGCCGACAATAATAATATTTGCGATATCGCGGAATACAGTCCAGAAGTTCTCTAGGGCCGGACGGATGTCGTTGTACCATGTACCGAATTCGATGACGGAATGTCGCACGACGAAGTCGAATGCGTTCGACATAACGACCATGAATGTGTTACATAGCGCTACGATGGCAAAGAATAGGTATGCAATGATATTCACGATGGCACATTGGAGGCTGGCCGGGATATCGAAGCTCATAGAACAAAGATCGGGCATCTTTTGTTCTGCGACAGGTGTTGTGGCAGGGGCTGTCGTGCCGCCGGTGGCCTGTGCCTCGGCAAGACGTGGCATGGAGGCGCCCGCCAGAAGCACCGCGCCAAGGAAGAGCGAGACAAGTGCCGTGCGATGTCGTGCAAACAGTGTCATACTCATATTTTCCAGCGCGTCGCCCACATCTGCAGAACGGCAGGATTATTCACATTACACCAGCCGATCGATGTGTCCTCCGAATCAGCCCAGTCGCTCTTCGTCTGTGCAATCAATGCTTCAAGAGTAAGGGTTGTAGAGTCTCGGCGGTTGCGAGCATTCGACACGTCTTGAGGCGTATGAAGGGCGCCGCTGGCGACGAGTCGGTCGAGCTCAAGGAGTGCGCTCTGCTGCGTGCTTTGCGATGTCGAGTCTTGGACGGACACGATGAGGCGGTCGATCTGTGCAAGAGCATTATTTGAGGCGACGAGGTCGGCCTGCGTCGTCGATGCTAGTGGTGTGATCTGCGACGTGATGATGACAGCCGATGCTGTCGTCGTCGTGGCGATGCGCAATGTATTTCCGGCGCCGTCTTTGCAGGTCTGCGGATTCGTCGACGTGGACATGGTGCCTGGGGTGCAGACGCGGCTGATGATGAGCGCCCAACACTGTGTTTCGACGCTGCGCAGCGCGTCGCGCGCGCTGAGAAGCACGTTTGCCAGCCCGCTGATAGCTTGGTTGAATGCCAGTTCTGTCTGTCGGGCTGCGGCAAGCTGCGTGAGCGCGACGTTCACTGCACTTGCCAAGAGGCCATTCGTCGATTGCTGCACCATCTGGCCGATGTACGACTGCCCGCCGCTTGAACCTTGTAGGGCGCCCGTGAAGCCGCCCGATGTCGACATGATCTGCGTACCGAAGCCGGCGAACAGGCCGCCCACCATCTGGCCGATATCGTTCGCATTCTCTTGGCGACGGTAGCCTGCGGTCACTGTTTGAGCGACGACATCGTGCACAAGGATGCCTGGTGTGTTGGTCCGGCGGGCGAGGGTCGTTGGATCGGTCTGCTCGACACCGTAGATGCCGTTGCTCCAATTGAGGCGCATCATCATCTCGTTCGTATCATATGCAAGGTCTCGCTCAAGGCGTTGTCGAGTGATCTCGTACGCGAACAAGGGGTTGCAGGCCGGGTTGGAAACAGCAAGCATGGCCTCGTCGCTGTAGGTGCCGGGGTCACCGCGCAAGAATGCTGCCAGGTCACCACGATACGGACAGGTCGTCTGCGCGTTTCTATTGCTCGTGGACGACAGGAAGCCGCGCAAGACCGTGCGGCGCACCTGGTCGCGGTATGCCGGATGGATGTTGTTGAAGTAGTTTCGGCTAGAATTCTCATACGCATGCAAGACGACTTCAGATTGTCGGTCGAGCACTTCCTGGTAGACATCGACCGGAAACATAGGGCGGCCGTCACGCATCGTGCCGAACGCCGTCCAGGTCTTGGTGCCGATACCCACCAGCGAATTTTCCGCCATACGGTTCACCACATTCCGCAATACACACTCCTTGTAGACGAGGGTTCCGGTGTTCACAAGGATGCCAGCTGTGTTCTGTGTGACCGCCGAGTCGTTGACCGGCACATACGTGCCGCTGCCGGATGTGACGGCGTTGAGCGTGCCAGAACTCATCGCGTACGCCCCGTTCTGGTTGCAGTCATAGATACCGCCGGAGCGGAATGAGCCGCTCGCTTGGGCAAGTGCCAAGGAAGGCAGGCCAAGCCACAGTATGAGTCCGGCGATGATTCTATTTGCTTGCATAGTAAGGTCCGTACGCGCCCAGGGCTGCCCTGAGCTCATTTTCTGCATTATTGAATGACACAAGCAGCGCTGCTGTCGTTATGGGATTGTCTGCGTTATCGGCAAGCGCCTCTATCACGGCCGCGTAGGCCTGCATGGCATTGAGCGTTGCGGCGTGGATGGATGCCACGTCTGCTGGGACGACCAAGCCAGCTGCTTGTGTGGCGGCTGTTCGGTATGCACCGGCTATCATCCGGAGCTCATCGAGGTGCGCAGTGTCCTTTGTCTCTACATAGAGTGCGAGCGGTTCAAATTCTGGCCGGGTATGAGCGGCAAGCGGCTTGAATGCTTCACCAATATCCTGCTTATACCGTTCGACGCGGACGGAAGAGATGTCTGGCGTGGTCGCCAGGGCAGAAGCTTCATAGATGGGGTGCTCGACGCGAATCTGTGCTGCCGCCGCCATCTGCTGGCCCATGCGCGCGGCGGATTCCGGTGTGTACGTCCCGTCCCCCTGCATAACCGCGTAATTCATGATGATCTGCGAGGCGATGTTCGGACCAAGATGAGCTACCTCTTCTTTCGTCGACGAGGTCGCCGAAGAGTTACTGATAGCTTCAAAGAAGCCAAGATCTTCGTCGGCCGCCTGGGCCGGTCCATCGCCGCGACCTGGCTGCGCATATGCTGCTACGCGTGGTGACGTGCCATACATCTGCCACGCGGTTGAGCCGATCATGATTGCGACCGCACCCCATGCGGCGATGTGCATACGAGAAAAACCTCGCACCGATGATCGTTGCGCATTCACATAAAAAGTATACCACTCGGAAAGCCGAGATAGCGGGCTGTACACGCCCTGTTGGCTACTGTGTCGGTGAGAAACGGAAGGCGCTGCCGGGGTCGTCCGGCGAGAACGAGACACTATGTGTCGTAAACAGCGTGACCATGGCGACATATGCTGGAATCTGCACATCCACTGTTTTGTTATATGCGTTTACCGCGTCTAGGAGCTGTTGGTCACTCTGTGCATCAGCAAGCAGTCGCAGGGATCCGCCGAGGGCCACGTAGCTGTCCCCGAGTTTCTTGTGGGCGGCAGCTGCCTGTTCTGGCACGTCGTCCATGGTCAAGATGCGCTTACCAAGCGCGGCGTAATCATCACCCAGGCTCTTCAATGCCGTGTTTTTTACAGGATTGCCGCGATCAGCGAGCTGGTCAGCGGCGATCTGGGAGGCATTGCGGTGGGTCGCCTCGAACGAGAGGACATGCGAGCCGAGGCTGTTGCCGTAGTCATACAGACGCTGCTGTATCTCGGTTCGCGTACTGGGGCGACTGGTGGTGCTCACGAGGCCTGTTGGGATGAATGAATAGGCTTGCGCCCATGACGGTGTGCCGATCGGCTCGACGTCGACTTGCCAGGTTTCCCGCGCTTTTGGCGTCAGTGCCGCCAGGATGTCATCGATCTCAGGCGCGCCCTTAGTCGGGGTGGCGACGGTTTGTGCTGGGCCGCCAGCGGGCGGAAGGTATACGAACGGTGCATTCTGTTGTACTTCAGTGAAGATCGATTGTTCAAGGTCGATGCGACGTACGGCACGAGTATTCGGATCGGCCGGCGAGGTATCGATGATGGTGCCGAGCCCCACCAACGAGCCAGATGATTCCCCTGGTCTGCTGAGCGAGCGCGCATCGACGATGAGGAGCCCGATACCGACGACAGCGATTACTCCGAGTAGTGCGATTGGCAGCGGGCTTCGTGAAAGCCGAGGTGTCTCGGTGGACTCCTCATCGGGACGCATGATATCTAGGGGTTCGCCGCTTCCTAGTCGCTGGAATCTCCCACTGCGAAACAATCCCATTCCACAACTATAGCATTGTACATATCGAGGTGGTGCTACAATTCGTGCATATGTATACACACATCAGGACCGCTGAGTTCGTCGTTCCTGTTATCGGCCTCATTGCGCTCTTGTTGCCGATGGCGGCCAATGCTGCGCCGTTCGGGGGCCGTGCGACCCAGGTTGTCCCCTGCTACAATGAAGCAATCTACGCGAATCTGAGCGGGCCTGTCGGCGGGCCATTCATCTGGACGCCCTCCACACGCACCTATCCGTTTGGTCCGCCAACACATAGTGGCCAATGGCTGTTGGGGCTTTCGGGTGCGCCGTATTACTGCATCGTGAGCATTTTCCCGGTCATCGTATGGGAGGGCACGTCCATCATGATGATGGGGAGCAGCCAGTAGTACACGTCCCACACCTCGCATCTGGGCCCTCTGGGCGCGAACCACTAGTTCCGCGGTGTTCAAAAAATGCAATAAATCCGTAAGGTGTCGCCTTACGGATTTATTGTGCGAGAAAGTCAGCGATTTTGTGCCATTCAGTAATAGAAACATCCTCCGCGCGGACATTTTCGTCGAGTCCAGCCGCTGCGAGCGCTTCTTTTGCCTTCGCGCCGTAGACCTTAGCGAGGTTCCCCCCGAGCTTCTTGCGCTTGCTGGCGAATCCGGCGTGCAGCACGTTGAAGAAATACTTTTCATCGAGGCCGTCGAAGAAACTGCGTGAGATGTTGTCTATCGAAATGACCGCCGAATCCACCGATGGCGGTGGATTGAAGCTTCCCCTCCCTACTTTCGTCACGATGCGCGGCGTGCCGTATGCTTTCACTGAGAGCGACAAGATACTTTCCTTTCCGTCGCGCGCGACGATGCGCTCCGCCACTTCTTTCTGTATCAACAGCGCCATGGTGCGCGGCTGCGCCGCGCTTTCCAGGAAACTTCGGATGATCTCCCCTGTTATGTAGTATGGAATATTCGCCGCAACGACGTATTCCCCTGCCGAAAGTCCATGTTGCTGCGGCGGAAAGTCGCGCACGTCACCGGTGATGACCTGCAGGTTCGGACTGTTCATCAATTCCGGCAGTGCCGCAGCAAGGGCTTCGTCTTTCTCAATTGCAAGCACGTGGCCGCCAAGCGCCAAGAGTTCGCGGGTCAAAAATCCCTTCCCCGGCCCCACTTCCACTACCGTAACACCAGGTCCCACTCCGGCCGCCTGCGCCAGCTTTACCGCCGCTCCCTTCGACGTCAAAAAATGCTGCCCCAACCGTGCTCCTTGCCGCGTTCGTGTCATTGCGGGAGTATGCCATGCCATCCTGAGAATATGAAAGGCGGCGCTACGGAGCGCCGCCAAGACCGTGTACCCGCTTGTATTCGGTGCGAGCTTCATCCCACGTGCGTGCGATGCAGTCGGTGTCCGGCATGCATCCCTTATGAATGCGAACGTATTGTGCAACCAATGGTCGGAACGCATCGACATTCAGCAGCCAAGCCATTTGTGTCGCGAAGCGTTGCTTCTGCGACGGCTTCAGTGCCGTAATCCCCTTCTGCCACTCGTTGCCAAGCACGCGATCAAGGACGGACACCAGTGCTTCACTGTTGTTAGTGTCGCGGAGGAATTCGCACACGATTTCGATTACCCGGACATAGTCCCATGAGACAGTTGGGCGGTCGAAGCCGTGGCTGTAACACGGGCCGATGTTCTCCATCCGATAGAAGATCGCCTCAAGAACGTCGGAGGCTTGGATCCATGTCCCGCCGGGGCGGAGTCGGTCGTCAACCCAGGTGTTGATTTCCTCAATACTCATCGCGGATACCTCCTGTGACATTTATATCACTCAAGTTATACAATGTCAATTTACCGAATCACGTACTCACCGCCGTCGCCGAGGAGCGAGGGACGGGGTTTGACGATAAGGCGCTGGTCGATGTCGCCGATGAATTCCGACGGCAGCGAGCGCTCGCGCTGGCCATAGCGCATGCGGTCATGCGCGTGCGAGAGGAACAGGCGTTTGCGCGCGCGGGTTACTGCCACATAAAAGAGCCGCCGCTCCTCTTCTTCGTCGCGGTCTCCTCCACCTTCCCGTTGCGAGGGGAACAGCCCTTGCTCGAGGCCGGTGATGAACACCGCATCGAACTCCAATCCCTTCGATGCATGCACGGTCATCAAGGAAACGGCGGCACGCTCCTCTGCCAGGCCATCTTGTTCGCTCTGCAGTGCTGCTTCCTCGAACAGCTGCTCCAGGCCTTGCGGCGAGGGCAAGTCGTCGTATTTCGTCGCGACATTCACGAGCTCGCGCACGTTCCCGAGGCGTTCCTGGTCTTCCTCTTTCTTCGCATCTTTGAGCATCGCTTCGATGCCGCTGGCCTCGATGCAGTAACGCACCGCTTCCGATGCCGGCAGGGTCTCGGCCGCGTGCTTGATCTTGGCGAGAGTGTCGCGGAATGCTTGCACTTTCAATAGCGCGGCGCCCTTCAGCTCTGCCTCCTTCCCCTCGAGCATCTTCTCCAGGGTGACCGAGCCGATGCCGCGCGGCGGCGTACCGATGATGCGCGAGAGATCGACGCGCGAGAGCGGGTTGAGGCTCGCGCGCAGGTACGACACGACATCCTTCACTTCCTTGCGGTCGAAGAACTTGGTGCCGAGCATGCGGTATTCGATACCCATCCGCACGAACGCCTCCTCTATCACGCGCGACTGCGCGCTTTCGCGATACAAGACTGCGATCTCCTTGGCGGGTATTCCCTCCTCCATCAGTTTTGCGGCGGTGGCGGCGATGAAGTACGCCTCGTCCACTTCGTTGCGCGCCGGATACAAGAAGATCGGCTCACCGGTCTCGTTCTCGGTGAACAAGTTTTTCTCCTTGCGGCGTAGGTTCTTGGCGATGACGCTGTTTGCCGCCGTCAGGATGGTGCGGGTGGAGCGGTAATTCTGCTCCAAGAGCACGGTCTTCGTGCCGGGGAACGACTTCTCGAACGACATGAGGTGTTCGATGTCGGCCCCGCGCCATGAGTAGATGTTCTGGTCGATATCGCCGACGACGCAGAGGTTGCGCTTCTCGCCTGCGAGCAAGCGCGCGATCTCGTACTGCGAGGCATTCGTATCCTGGTATTCGTCGATGGTGATGTGGCTCCAGCGGTTCTGGAGTTTCGACAGCACCTCGGGGCGTTCCTGTAGGAGCTTGAGCGTGCGCGCCAGAAGGTCGTCGAAGTCGAGCGCGCCTTCTTCGTGCAGTGCCTTGTCGTATGTCTCCCACACCTGCGCGATGGTGCGTGCGCGGAAGTGCGTGGCCTTGGCCGCATATTCCTTCTGGGCCACACCGTCCCCTTTCTGCCGTGAGATGACCGACAGCGCCGCGCGAGGTGTCGGCTCCGTCACGTCGAGTCGTTCGAGCGCCTTCTTTAGACAGCGATTGCTGTCGTCGCGGTCCCAGATCACGAACGAGCGCGGCAGTCCGGCCTCCTCGTGGAACTCACGCAACAACCGCACCCCGAGCGAGTGGAAGGTGGCCACCATCGGCGCGCCGTGCCCGTCTTTCAACAGCTTATGTACACGCTCGCGCATCTCCCCGGCAGCCTTGTTGGTAAACGTGACCGCCAAAATCTGCCGGGGGTGTACCCCCGTGCCTATTAAATGTGCGATCCGGTGTGTGATGGTCTTGGTCTTGCCTGCCCCCGCCCCGGCGATGATAAGCAGTGGGCCGGTCGTGTGTGCGGCAGCCTCCCGCTGCCTGTCGTTGAGTCCGTTGAGGGATTGCATCGGGCCCATGGTAGCACCCGCCCCGCCCCGCCCACCCCGCCGGCGGCACTGGATAACGGCAGTCGGGGCAAAATTTTTGACAACATAGTTATGCACTCGCCTGGTAAATACCCTGTTGCCACCCTGTGGTCCCTGGGGTACCGTTGAACCAGCGGTCGGTCTCTGCAGGGATATTCTGTCATCCGCGAGGCCAAGTTGCAGTTCCGCGCCCTAGGGCGTCCTGCAGCCCACGACCGACAAAAATTGGCTTATTTTAGGTAAAAAACAGGAATCCCTGGAGGGTCGGAAGGCCCGTGCAGGGAGGACATATGCTTTGCGAGGCGCTGCCGGAGCGGTGGCCGCTCTTGTTTCTATCCTGGTCGTTGCGGGGAGCTTTACCCCCTCTGTGGCGCGTGCCGGTATCCTAGCAGATATTATCGGGGCGATTGCGGGGTCGACCGTTTCGGCGGACTCTTCTGCTGCCCCTGTCGAAAGCCTCCAGACGCTTGAGCTTGCCAGGCCAGCGACCAATATTGATCCCACTGTGGCCCGCGGCGGAGGCGACATCATCATCGTGGACGACACGGCGCTCTTGCCTGATGAGGGTCCTTCGGGCACCATCGCAGATATCGAAAAGCCGAAGAACGCCACCATCAGCGTCTACACGGTCCGCGCCGGCGATACGATCGCTTCGATAGCGAAACTCCACGACGTCTCACCCGATACCATCCGCTGGGCCAACGACATTCCGGCAGGTGGTGGCGTGCGCGTGGGCCAGACACTCACCATCCTTCCCGTCACCGGAATCCGCCATACTGTCAGGAAGGGCGACACGATCGCCTCTATCGCCAAACGTGCCGGTGCCGATGCGACCGACATCGCCACGTTCAACGGGCTTGATGTCGCTGCATCGCTTGAGGTCGGGACGACTATCATTGTTCCTGATGGAGAGGCTGCACCCGCTCCTGCGCCGGCATCGGCTAAGAAGTCGGTGCCCAAGAAGGTCAGTACGGTGCTTGCGCGTGCGGGTGCTGCTATCAGCGGTTACATTGCGCCGTTGTCCCGCTATGTCGCGACGCAGGGTATCCATGGCTATAATGCCGTCGATATGGCTGCTCCGGTGGGTACGCCGATCATGGCTTCTGCTGCAGGTAAGGTGATCGTGGCAAAGTCCGGCGGTTGGAACGGCGGTTATGGCAGCTATGTGGTGGTGCAGCATGCAAACGGCAGCCAGACCCTGTACGCGCACATGTCGCGCGTAAACGCATCAAGCGGTGATCAAGTGTCGCAGGGTGAGGTTATCGGCTATGTCGGCAATACCGGCAAATCAACCGGCGCGCACCTCCATTTCGAGATCCGTAACGGCATCCGTAATCCGTTCTAGTGAACCTGGTGTTCGTTCGCAAGGACCTGCCACACGTAGATCGGCAGGTCTTCTTCATTTGAGAACGAAGCGATCGTCATGTCGAACGTTGCGGCGACGTCGGCATCGCGCAGGTAAAATGGCAGCGGCACCCCCTCTTTTGCAAGGACGATGATGGGGATGCGGCGCTTGAGCGCGTAGCCGAGCTCAATGAGTGCGCTACTCGCTTCCTCTCTCGTGTGGATGTAGAGGAGTGATGACGCTGTCTCGAGCGCCGCGAGGTTGTGCGAGAGAGCTTCGGCAGGACCGTGAAAGCCGCCAGTATTCTCGAACGGTGCTCGGTATGCAATGCGGCCGGTCGTGTCGATGGCATCGCAGACGGCCAGGAGGGTGATACGGTACCCCTCGTACTCTTCGCGCGAGAGCGACGACATGGAGCAGGCGACGTATGTGTCGGGCATGGGGCAATGATAGCGCATCCGGTCGACGCGAGCCGTTATGCCGCTACAGCTTCTTGTACAGCAGGCGGAACAGCTTTTCCTGGAAACGAGCGATGATCGCGACGCGTATATTCGCGCGTATTGGGCAGAAATGCCCGACGAGGCTCCCGATGAGTATTCGCGACCCGAAGGTGAGCCGCGCATTGTGTCGGTCAGCCAAGGAGTGTATGACGAAGTGCGCGCCGGCACCTACGGAGCGCGGTTCTACAGATAGTAGCAAGCAAAAAGGAAGCGCCCGCGATGCGGGCGCTTCACTCATATATGCCGCAAAGATTCGGCCAGTGTGTCAGTCCTTCAGCACAGCCTTCAGCTTGCGATACGACACGACGTCCTGCCGCGAGATCAATGTATCCCACGAGGCGCGTGCACGGGGCACGAACGTCAGGGTGCGATTGCGTAGCCGCAGTGGCGCCAAGCAATGTTGCCGCCATTTCTTTGCTTCCAGCATCAAGGGACCGTGGATACGACAGCTCGCAAAGGGTCTGATCGATACCGTTCCGTCGCGCGCGATCCGTATGACGACCGCGGTCGCAAAATGCGAGAGAGCGACGAGGTCGTAGCGGCTGCGTCGGAATTGCTGTGCAAGCGGCGCAAGAAAGTAGCCCTTCTCGCCAAGCCACATCCGTAGTTGAGTAAGGGTCTGTTTCTGTTCCGGAGATATCCGGTATGGTCGACGGGCCATTGCGTCTCCTATGCGCCAAGCGTCCTACTGCGGCGAATCTAGCATGCCCGCCCTAGCCCGGCAATCAAGGGCGAGGTCATCGGTGCGGTGGGGAGTACGGGTAAGTCAACCGGGGCGCATCTCCATTTCGAGATCCGTAACGGCATTCGCAACCCGTTCTAGGACATAAATTTTACAGTGTTGTCAAACACAAGGGATTACGGCCTGCTTTCAGGCTAGGCAGTAGCATTAGAGTTTGTTTTACACAGCAGGGAAAGACAATGGGTCTATTTTAGGTACTATAGGTGTATGTCGCGCTCTGAAAAGGCAGAAAAAAAAGAGACACCCAATGTTCATATTGGTACTTATCCTGTACCGGCCAGTTCTCGCCCAGAACGGTTGAGTAAGTCCACGCTGGAAGAACTGAAGTCTTTAATTCGTGAAAATCTTCGCTTACAGAAACTTGAAGAAGCGAGAGGATAAAGACCGTGCATTTTTTACTTAGTCACGGTCTTAATAAGGATGCTCTTGCGGGGCGGTATATATTTCTCGACAATGACTTCCTGTCCGTTATTTTTTCTGATGGCGATGCTCTAGAGGACGTGCTTAATCTAACAGAAGGGTCCGCCTTCCTGATGATTGATGCACTGACCAGATTCGAATTTCTTCGAGGTGTATTTCTACCAGCGCGCAGAGCAATTGCAGAAAGATTTGTAGATAATGAGGAGGCTTTCATGCCAGCTGCTGAACATCCGACAATTCAGAAAAGCATACGTGACAACTCCCTTATTCTCTCGAATCTCTATGCGCATCAAAAATGCGAAGGTGCAAGCACGGTAGACTTGTTCTTGGCTGGCAGGGTGATGTTGCATGCGCCTAAAGCCCTGATCATTACAGGGAATCGGAAAGATTTCCCAGGCTTTCTTTTCGATATTGCTGGTGTCCTTAATTACGATGTCGAAAAGAGCGGCCAAGTAAGAGCGTATTCAGTCATCGAATTCAATAAAGACAAATACGACCAGGCTGTAGCAAAGTGGCGGGCGCTTGGTGAATAAACATCACATCTCTCGTTGCCGGTATTGGAGAGCTTCGAGCATGTGGGCGGGTTCGATGGTGTCGCTGCCAGCGAGGTCGGCGATGGTGCGGGCGAACATGGAATAAAGACGCGCGTCCCGAAGGAAGCGCGTTTGGATTGCGGATCGTATTCCCCTGCCACGGATCAAGACCCTTGGTCAGGCTAATAGGCTGACTAGTTGGTCGGTGACGGTGTAGCGGTCCGCTCCTGCGCATACAACAGCACACAAACCGGGTAGCGTCATATCTCCCGTGTTGGTTGCGTTAGGTCTTGCCTAACGCACTTCCGGCGCCGCTTTCTGGGTCGAAAAGATGCGTGGGATATCGTGTAGCGAATCGATCACCTGCCACGCATCGTGCTCGACGGGCGTTCCGCGAAGAGCAATGCCGTGCCCAGTCTCGCGGAACAGATCAAGGTCATTAATCCCATCTCCGATGCACGCGCACTGTCCTGGCGAGATACCGAGTCGCGCGCACAGGTCCCGCAACTTTGCAGCCTTCGCCGCTGGCTCGTCCCCGCTCGTTTCGATGGTCTGCAATACTCCATGCTCGTCAAATACTACCGTTGCGCAACCGGCAGCATGGGTGATGCTAAGATCCGCCGCTACGCGTGCCGCGAGGATGTCGAAGGCGCCGGTTATGAGCGCGAGTTCGTAGCCCGCATCCCGCAAATAATCCACTGCCGTGCGTGTGCCTGGTAGCAAGCGATACTCGGCGAGAGCAGTCATCATTATAGCGCGGCGTCCGATTGAGCCGCCGCAGGCTTGTCATGTCTAGAGCCCGACAACATGCGCGCCTTCGTCTTCCGGTGGCTCGAACTCGTTCATAAACGAAGTAAGCATCGATTGGTCAATGATGTGGTTTTCGACCGGATTCTCGCTGTTGCGTTCGCGTATGCGCTGCAGCAGGGCATCATGCGGGGTGGCAAAATACACAAGTTCGCATGTTGCGCCCAGTTCTTCCACAAATCGGCGATATTCATCACGTGCTGCTTTCTTCCAAAACCCATAGTCAAAAACGACGGATTCGCCGTGCCGCAATAGTTCTCGCGCCCTGTCTTTTAGGCGTGCCTTCGTACGGTCTTCTCGTGCTTTGTACTCAATATCTGATTCTCTCCCAAAATTCTTAAAGACTTCTTCATCAAGAGTTAGTCTCGTTGCCCCGGTCTCTTTGGCCAGTTTCTTTGCGTAGGTTGTTTTGCCGGAGCCAGGCAAACCACAGAGAAGGTATGCAGTTGGGCGCGATGAAATCGGCATTGCAGCAGTATAACAATCACAAATCTCGCTGGCGATATTGCAGCGCTTCGAGCATGTGGGCGGGTTCGATGGTGTCGCTGCCGGCAAGGTCGGCGATGGTGCGGGCGAGCTTGATGGTGCGGTGGTAGCCGCGGGCGGAGAGCTTGAGCGAGCGCGCCGCTGATACGAGCGTGTCCTCGGCTGCTTTTGAGAGCTTAGCGAGTTCCTCGATGTCCTTGGGCTTCATGTCGGCGTTCGTCGTTCCGGGGCGGCGAGCGAAGCGAGCCGCCTGCCTGTCGCGCGCATTCTTCACACGCTCCTGTGCTGCCTGTGTGGCGCCGGTCTCGCGCGCTTGCTGCACCGTCAGCATCTCGGGCGGCATCTCCCCCACCTGCACCCACATGTCGATGCGATCCGCGACCGGTCCGCTGATCTTGCGGCGGTATTTCTCGACGACGTGCGGCATGCACGTACAGCCGCCGGAGCCTGCGCGGCCGCACGGACACGGGTTGAGCGCGGCGATAAGCATGAAGTTGGCGGGAAATGTCGCGCTCGCTCGCACGCGCGCCACCGACACACGACCGTCCTCCAAGGGTTCACGCAATGCGTTCACGACATCACGATGGAACTCGGGAAACTCGTCTACGAAGAGTACTCCGCGGTGCGCGAGGGTGACCTCGCCGGGGCGCGGGACCGCACCACCGCCGATTAGGGATGCGTATGAGGACGTGTGATGCGGAGAGCGGAAGGGAGGGCGGCGCATGGCGCCGCCCTCAAGCGTGCCAGCGAGCGAGTGGATGGCTGTCACTTCGATCGTCTCTTCCGGCGAGAGTTCCGGCAGAAGAGCTGCAGTCGCGCGTGCGAGCATCGTCTTGCCGGTGCCGGGCGGTCCCCACAGCGCGATGTTGTGCCGTCCTGCCGCAGCTATCTCAAGCGCGCGTTTCGCGGCCTCTTGTCCGCGGATGTCGTCGAGCGATACATTTGCTGCTGCGTGCGGCGCGCGCGAAACGGGCGCAGCTTCGTGTGGCGCAATGTGCGAGGGTGTTTCGTGGCGCATGTGCGCGATGATGTCGGTGAGTTTCGTGACCGGATAGATCGTGATGCCAGAGACGAGTGCGGCTTCGTCGGCGTTCTCGGCGGGGATGAACAGCTCGCTGAACCCTTCGTCGCGCGCCAAAAGCGCAATACTTAATGCTCCTCTGATCGGACGGAGTGTCCCGTCAAGCGCGAGTTCTCCCGCGAAGAGCTTCCCAACCGGATCGAACACGATGTCTCCGGCTGCGAGCATGTATGCGAGAGCGACAGGAAGGTCAAAGGCCGAACCCTCTTTCTTGAGTTCGGCCGGTGCAAGTGAGATGACTATCTTCTTGTTCTGACTCTTGGGCGATTCAAGCCCCGAGTTCTTGATGGCTGATGCTACGCGGTCGCGTGCTTCTTCCACTGCCTTGTCGGGCAGTCCCACGACCGAGAACGCATGGAGTCCGCGCGCCAGATCCGCCTCGACCGACACCAGATGCGCTTTCGGTAACGACGGTTGTGCCCCTACACAGCGCGCGAATTGCATGGGGATTATTGTACACGAGCGCATGATGTCTGGTGCGAAGGAGTTGTGCATGGTACCGTCGCAACCAGGAGGTGTCACCATGATGATCGAGGGCGAGATTGCCATACACGACTTGCGCGGGCTTATGGCCGCGATCGACCGCAAGTATCCGTTCGATGCACCACACTACCCCGTACTTGCAGGGGCAAACCCGCAAGAAGTCGTCGCATTCGGCGTTAGTCACGAGATGAAGCACGTAGACAAATCCAAAGGGCGTATCGCGAATGAGACCGAAAAGGTCGACCATGGCGGCCAGATGGACTTGGTGAAGTCGAGGAAAGCGGCGGTGAAGCTGCTTGTCAGCGCCCTGCGAACGACATCGGTGCTTGGTATGGACACAGACGAAGTCGCGGCATTCATTCGGCGCGAACTAGCAGAATGAGTAACCAAACAGGCCGGCCCGCAAGGGACCGGCCTGCCTGTATGTACTATGCGCTCCGGTCACTCTGCGTGCTTGATGCAGGTCGCAGCAGCGGGGTTTGCCTTCAGGCGTTCCACCGGGATCGGCTCGCCGCACGCTTCGCAGATGCCGTACGCGCCGTGATCCATACGCTCCATCGCTTCTTCGACTTCCTTGTAGCGATCCTCAAGCTGCTCCACCAGAGGCACGTTCGTCGCTAGCTCCTCGATCTGGTCGGCGGCGTCGATAGGGTCGGACTCCATGTCATCCCCCTCGTTCGAGCTCCCCTCCCAGTCGCCGTCTTCCCCTACCGAACGGCCATGTGCCGAGAGCTCTTCTTCGAGATCGGCAAGCTCGGTCTCGAGGGACTCGCGCAACTCCATCATCGTCTCCTGGTCTATATGCTTCATGCCGCCATCGTAGCATGTGCAGCGCGGCGGATGCTAGAGCTGTCTGCTGGCCTGCAGGCGGCTCAGGATCTCGGTAAAGGTGTAGGGGCTTTCGGCGATGACGAGCAGATGCGCGCTCGGGAATGAATAATACAGCTGGATGGTCCCCTGATTATCCTTGATCGCTCGGACATCGTAATTGCGGAGCACGTAGTCGCCGAATTCTCGCAGCGACGGGATGCCGTTCTCGTCGATGGTGGTGCGGGGCACCGGCGTGAAGAAGGGAGAGAGGTCTTCGTTAAGTCGCGCCTCCCAAGCTAGCATTCCCGAGAACGCGCGGTCATAGGCGAGCACAGGGACGACGATGATGGGCACTGTCTCGTCTATAGTGTGGAATCCGAAGAAGAATTGGTCGTCGAGCGCGCGCAAGAGGTCCGGCGGCGGCTCTATGCCGAGTGCCGACATGAATTCATGGAAGGTCGCCGGACGGACAGACACCGAGCCGTCTGCCGCGAGCGTGTCGCGCAGCGGCACGACGCGAGTGATCGATCCCAGAGAGCCGGTCTGTGCGGTGCGCGCTTGTGCGAGTGTCGTGCGCAGGACGGTGGAGGGTGTGTTGTCGAGCGGCAGCGCGACCTCTTGCTCGGCAAATACGAGCGAGGGGCCGCTGATGCGCGTGGCAGGAGCCGTGCGCTGTTGTGTGACGACATACACGCCGAAGAGCGCTGCCATGCCCAGGAAGAAAAAGAGAAACGATGCTAACAGTGTGCCGAGCGTGCGCTTCAGGCGTAGTCGCGCGACCGGCGCGGCTGCGGCGACGGACGTATCTTTCGTGCGCATCTTGTCTTGTTCAAGTGCGGCGGCGTGCACGAGCGATACCTTGTCTGCGGTGACGACATGCTGCAGGTCGTGCTTGAGCGTATGCACGGTCGAGAGCTTGCCGGAGTCTGCTACCGGCGTTCCGGTGCGCTTGTTTGCCTCTATCTGTTTGCTGATGGCGGCATCGGGCGACGGCGGCGGTACGGTAAGGCCGAGGCGCGGCTTGGCGGGCGGTGTTTGCATGAGCTGCTCAAGAGGGTTCTGTACCACAGGCGCTGACTTGAGCGGGATACCCTTCTTGATATCTGCAGATCCGCGCATGCTCTGTCGTTCCGGAAGTTTTGTCTTTTCAAGTATCTTCGCGATATCTGCGTGGATGTCGCGAATCGCCTCCTCTGTCGAGGTGTCAGGTTGTGGTGCTTGTGACGACGACGTATCGGGTCTGCTTGCCGTCGCCGGTTTTTCTGGGGCGGGTGTTGCGGAGAGCGACGGGGGCGGCGTGGGCACATCCGGCATCTGCGCCGCAGAAGCCGCAGGGACAGAAGCCTTCTTTGCAGGTATGGATACCTGCGGCGCGGCTGGCGTTATTGCGGTGCCTGCGGGCGGCACCGAGGTCATCGGCGCGGGTACCGGCATGGAAACGGCCGCCGCCAGATGCGATGTCGTCGGCGTTTGCTGCGTCGGCACTTGCGTCGGGGCCTGTGCAGACAGCTCCATGGACTTCTCTATAGGTGGCGGCGTCGCAGGTTCTTGCTCGGTCATGATCGCCTGTTGAGTAGGATCAACCGGGCGTAACTGAGGAATCTGCGGCAGCGGTTTGAACGTCATACCGAGCGGCTCTTTCTTGCGCGGTGACGTCGGGGCTTTTGCGGCAGCAGCAAGGGGTGTGGACGGCGACACCTCGGCGGTAACGACAGGCGCCGGCACCACGGAGGGTGCCGGCGCGTCGCTCGCCTGCAGCGAGGGGGTACCGCTAGATGCGGTGACGTCGGGGCTTGTCGTCGTCGTGTCGCGGATGTCGTCGGCCATGATCATCTCCGCCGCCTGCGCTCGGCGTGATGCCCTTTTTCTGGGCCCACTCCGGGTCGGCAGCCTTGATGGACAGATTATACCGTCCCTTCTCGTCAATTTCTTTCAATACCACGGGGACGACGTCTCCCACCTTGAGGGCTTCGCTGATCGAGCCGATGCGGAACGGTGCGACTTCAGAGACATGTACCAAGCCATCCTGGTTCGCGCCGATTTTCACGAACGCGCCGAAGTCCATCATGCGCACGACCGGACCTTCGAAGCGGTCGCCCACCATGTACTCGCGCGTGAGATCGCTAATCTCCTTGTAGGCGGCCTCGGCGGCGCCGTTGCGACCAGTGATGAAGACCGAGCCGTCGTCTTCGATAGTGATGTCTTCGGCGCCAGTGCGCTCGCGGATGCCGTTGATCGTCTTGCCGCCCGGGCCGATGACAAGGCCGATCTGATCGACTTTGACGGTGAGGGTGAGAACCTTCGGTGCGCGCGAGCTGATGTCGGCGCGCGGCGCAGGAATGGCTTTTTCGATCACGTCGAGGATCTCAAGGCGTGCTTTCTTCGCTTGTGCGAACGCTTCGACGAATACATGCAAGGGCACTCCTTCGACTTTGACGTCCATCTGCACGCCGGTGACGCCATCGCGCGTACCTGCGACCTTGAAGTCCATGTCGCCGTGATGGTCCTCTGGGCCTTGGATGTCGGTGAGGACCTTGTACACGCCCTTCTTTGCATCAGACATCATGCCCATCGCGATACCAGCGACCGGCTTGCGGATCGGAACGCCTGCGTCCATGAGCGCGAGCGTGGTAGCGCAGACCGTGCCCATCGAGGTCGAGCCATTGGAGGCCAGGCATTCGGAGACGACGCGGATAGTGTATGGGAATTCCTCTTTCGGCGGGAGTACCATGCGCACCGACTTTTCGGCCAGTGCCCCGTGTCCGATCATGCGGCGGTTGGTGCCGCCCATGCGGCCCGTTTCGCCGACGGAGAACGGCGGGAAGTTGTAGTGGAGCATGAAGCGCTTCTTCGCGTTCTGGAATTCCATCGTGTCGATGAGCTGTGCCGAACCCGGGCCACCCAAGGTAGCGATTGCAAGCACATGCGTTTCGCCGCGGTAGAAGAGGCCCGAGCCGTGGAGGACGGGCGACACCTCGCCTGCCTGTGCAAACAAGGAGCGCACCTGGTCCATGCGGCGACCATCGACACGCTTGCCTTCGTTGATGGCAAGGTCATGCACGTGCTCGTCGAGCTTCATCTCGTAGAACGCATCGAGCTGGCTCGATGTCGCTTCCGGCAGCTTCTCAGGTGCTTCGGCCAGCCACGTTGCCTTCATTTCGCCGAGATCCTTCTTTGAGATGAGGCCGTTGAGGCTTTTTAGCTTCGACACCACGATCTCCTCGAAGATCGGCTCGAAGCCAGTGTTGTCACTCGGTTTCGTGAACGAAACCTTCTCGACACCGCGTTCCTTGATGATCTGTGCCTGCCACGCCTGAATCTTCTCGATTTCCGCGCTTGCCTTCTCGAGCGCTTTCTGCAGTACCTCTTCGGAGACTTCGCGCGAGCCGACTTCGATCATGTTGATGAGGCCATCCTTGCCGCAGGCCGTGAGGTCGAGCGTAGCACGCGGGCTGCCGTCCTCCTCGCGTTCCTTGTAGGTCGGGTTGACGATGAATTCATCGCTCCCCTCCACCAGGCCGATGCGCACCGCCGAGACGGGGCCGTTCCACGGGATGTTCGAGGTTGCGAGCGCGAGCGACGCCGCGTTCACCGCAAGGATATCGGTGTCGTACTCTTCCAGCGAGAGCACGGTGAGGATTACCTGCACCTCGCGCTTGAGACCCTTCGGAAACAAAGGGCGGATGGTGCGGTCGACGATGCGGCCGGAGAGAATCGCTTCGTCGCTGGGCCGGCCTTCGCGGCGCATGAAGCGCGAGCCGAGGATGGCGCCGGCGGCATAGAACTTCTCTTCATACTCCACCGAAAGCGGGAAGTAGTCGAGATTCGACTCCTTCGAGCCGATCACGGCGGTCGCTAAGACGGCGCTATTGCCGTAGCGCACGAGGACCGAGCCGTTAGCTTGGTTCGCCCAGTCGTTGAATTCTGCTGTTAATGTCTTGCCAGCGACTTCCACGCTGTATTCTTTTTTGGTCATTGTAGATGGCCGTTTATGCGGCCTCCGGATGGTAGGTCTCAAACATACGGCTTGAGAACTATATATCCGAAGACCTTGCTAATACGTGCAATGTATCAGAATGAGGCCGTATTGCAACGATAGTGCGCGCGTTGTGTGGTGTTACATCAAAGAGGTCGCCGCCGAGCCCGGGATGGGATCGGCGGCAATTCTTTTAGAGATACGACTTGAGCTGGTACGTCGTAGCAATACCTGTCTCGCGCTCCCCTTCCCAGCAATCGCCCCTTTCGGCGAAGTGCTTGAACCGCGCGGCGAAGCTCTCCTTGCTGTATCGGTCGAATGTATACGCCAGTTCAGTGGCGTCGCCTTCGTCGTAACAGCTAACATCCGGCGGTTCCTCCGCAGCGGCGGGGGTGCAGATGATGAGTGTCGCCAAGAGCAGTATGCGCATGACTCTCTCCCTCGGTTGCGCGCTTCGCTGACGTTACCACCGCGGCTTGGCTGCGTCCACTTTATTCCTCCGTCTCTGGTGTGCCGCCTTCGATAAGTGCCTCAACCTCTGGATGAAGCTGCCGGCGGCCGGTTCGGCGGGGTGTGGCTGCGCGATAATTCAGGAGATAGCGGCGCGGGTCAGCGTCGAGGTCCACGAAATCGTCGGCAGCTTCCTTGAGCTTAAGTGAGGTCGAGCGTCCGAAACTAACCACCTCTACCTGGCAGCCCGAGTGGCGCTGCAAATACTCGACGAGAGGCACAAAGTCGCCGTCACCAGTAATGAGGACGATGGTGTCGAGCTTCGGCGCTGCCGTAATGGCGTCGACCGCGAGCCCGACGTCCCAGTCGGCCTTCTTGGCACCGCCGGCGAAGATCTGCAGATCCTTCGTGCGCGGCTCAATGCCGATCTTGCTCAAGGCTTCAAGGAACGCCGTCTCCTCCCCCGACTCGGTGGTGACAAGGTAGGCACGGGCGCGGATCAATCGACGACCGGCAACCGCGTCTTTCAGTACGTTGCCAAAGTTTACGCGCGCGTGATAGATATTCTTCGCGCTGTGATAGAGATTCTGCGTGTCGATGAAAACGCCGATACGCTGTTCGGGGTGTTTGCTTATAGCCATACAAATAAAAGGCTAAAACGTATAAAAAACCGTGCTGCACTGCACGAACCTTGAGAGAGTATACCGCGCCCGGAGAAGGGTGTACGGTAAAGGCGGCCTACTTCTTGAGGCCCAGCTTCTTGACGAGGGCACCGTAGGCGCGCTTGTCGTTGGTCTCGAGGTACTTGAGGTGCTTGCGGCGATCCGCAACGAGGCCAAGGAGGCCGCGGCGGGAGTGCTTGTCCTTGCGATTCTTGTCGAGATGAGCCGAAAGATCCGCGATGCGGCGGGTCAAAATGGCGACCTGGGCCTCCGGCGAACCGGTATCAGTGTCGTGACGGGAAACCTTGCCGATTTCATTTGCCTTCTTCCGCTTGGTAAGCATGGGTGGGATAGTAGCACAAACCGCCCTTGCATGCAAGGGCGGTTTGTGTTGGTCGCTTCTTCGGCAGTGTGAGGGGGTTATTGAGCTGCTGGTGCGCCGTTTGCCGGTGCTGGCTCAACTTTCACGAGCTTCACATCGAAGATGATCGTCGAATTTGCGGGAATGATAACTTTGCCATTGGCGTCCTTCACATCCTGTGCGCCATAACCGAGTTCCGGCGGAACAGCCATGAGGCGCTCGCCGCCTTCCTTCATGCCGTTGACACCAATCTGGAAGCCGGGGATGAGGCCCTGGGTGCCAAGCTGGAACACGAGCGGTTCATTGTTGTGTGCGGCGGAGCTGTCAAAGACGGTGCCGTCTGGCAGCTTGCCGACATAGAGGACGGAAACGACGCTTCCCGGCACTGCGGCTGCGCCAGTTCCGACCGAGACATCCTGTGCCTGGACGGTCGAGCTGGCAGTGGCGGCATCAACCTGCTGTTGTGTCTGTTCGGCCGTCGGGGCTGCTGGCTTTTTGCTGATAACGTACGCCCCTACCCCGAGGACGACAATGATAAGCGCGACAAAAGAAGCGATCTTCCAATTCATATAAGGGTAAGGATACGCGCTCTGTCCTGATGTGCAAGTATCTCGCTTCACGAAAGGTGTGGATATATGTTTGGCGCGCGATACACTGCCTGTATGGAGCCGCTCGCATCTCGTATCCGGCCGCGGCAGATAGATGAATATGTCGGGCAAGAGCACCTATTGGGGGCCGGGAAGCCTTTGCGCGTCGCTATCGAGAAGCAGGAATTGTTTTCTTTCATATTGTGGGGTCCGCCTGGAAGTGGGAAGACGACCTTGGCGCGCATGTATGCCAACGCGGTCGGGGCTGATTTCTTTGAACTCTCCGCGGTCGATGCGGGAAAGGACGATATTCGCAAGGTTATCGGTTCCGTGACGCTCGAACGCAAGCCGAAGGTGCTGTTCATCGACGAGATCCATCGCTTCAACAAGGCGCAGCAGGATTTCCTGCTTCCCTTCGTGGAGCGCGGAGACATTGTATTTATTGGTGCCACGACCGAGAATCCGAGTTTCGAGGTCATCGCTCCGCTTTTGTCTCGTTGTCGCGTGTTCGTCTTGAAAGAGCACACGCCCCAAGATATGGAAAAAATCATCGCACGCACCAAGGTGAAAATGCCGAAGGCTGCGCGTGAATGGCTTATCGCCCTGTCACAGGGTGATGCGCGTCAGGCCATCACCGTGCTTGAGACCGCAGAAAAGCTGTATGGCAAGGTCACCGTCGACACGCTCAAAGAGGCCGTGCAGTCGACGCATATTCGCTACGACAAGAAGGGCGAAGAACATTACAACACCATCAGCGCATTCATAAAGAGTATGCGCGCATCGCAACCCGATGCGGCGCTCTACTATTTGGCGCGCATGGTCGAGGCGGGTGAAGATCCGAAGTTCATCGCGCGACGCATGGTTATCTTTGCGTCAGAAGACATTGGCCTTGCCGTGCCGACCGCACTCGTCGTTGCAAACGCCGTCTTCGAAGCGGTCCGCTCCATCGGCTACCCCGAAGCGACCATCAATCTCGCGCACGGCGTTGCGTATCTCTCGCAGTGCAAGAAAGATCGCCGTTCCTACGACGCGATTTTTGCGGCGCTCGACGACGTAAAGAAAACCGGCAACCTTCCAATCCCCCTCAAGCTACGCAACGCTCCGACGAAACTGATGAAAGATTTGGATTACGGCAAAGGCTATGAGAAGTACGACGACGAAAGCTACCTGCCGGAAAAGTTGAAGAAAAGGAAGTATTTGAAATGAAAACGGCGCACAATATATTCGCGCGCCGTTATTCCTAGAGGCATGTCATAGCTCGTGCAGCGTACATGAGTTCTTCGCGACTCAAATAACCGCGTCTGATGTCGACTACGGTATCCTTGTCCAGCCGAAGTGTGTTATGACAGCCGGTGACAAATATATCCCTGAAGCCGAGTATCATCGCCGTGAGGTCGACTGCCTCCTCGTGTTTGCGGAGCGGATGCCCGGTCGAATTCAGGATCACATGACTGAGCTCGTGAGCGATTGCAGCCGCAACCGTGTCGAAATCCGACTCTTGCAAGAACGTGCGTCGGACGTAGACCGTGACAAGGGTCTGCCTGAAGGCTTCGGTGCCATACGGAGCCAGGTTGCATGTGTGACTGACCCAGGCTGGCGCCGTTGGCGGACCGCCGCTGTCCACAATTCCAAGACGGAGTCGCGCGTGTACGTGCAATGTCTTGGCAATGCATACAAGCATACCTGCTATGTCGCGCAGCCGAAACAGGTGTTCGAGCTGGTCGCAGTCTACAGGCGGCTGGGTGGCCCCGAACGAGTCATGCAGCTTTGTCAAATGAGAGTCGATAAGTGCTTTTCTCATGACGACCCCTTTCTAAGTAAAGAATACAACATAAGTATTAATATCGTCAATAGAGGCTAGGCGATCCACACCATTCACGATTGCATCCTGGTTTTTAACGTTGGCTACAGCGTGAGCGGGTGCCGTGCACGGCATCGTTGCGATACAATGCTCGCATGGCCGAGGATTTGAAATCCTTGAAGACACAATTCCTCGAATACCTTGAGATCGAGAAGGGGCGTGGCGTCAAAACAGTGGAAAATTACGACCGCTATCTGATGCGGTTCTTGGATTTCGCTAAGGTCACGAAGCCGGGTGACATCACCGAACAGATGGTGCGCGAGTTTCGTATCAATTTGAACCGTTCAAGCGGTACGTCCGGTACGATGAAGAAGAACACCCAGAACTACCACCTCATCGCGCTACGCGCATTCCTCAAGTTCCTTCGAAAGCGTGACATCGAAAGTCTCAATCCTGAACGTATCGAATTGGCGAAGATCGGCGGCCGCGACCTGGATCTCATCACCGCCGCAGAGCTTGATCGTTTGATGAAAGGGCCAGCGGGCAGTTCCCTCTCGGCGCTGCGCGACCGCGCCATCCTCGAACTCTTTTTCTCCACGGGCCTGCGTGTTTCGGAGTTATGCTCGCTCAATCAAGATATCGATCTTTCGCGCGATGAATTTTCGGTTCGCGGCAAAGGCGAAAAGGTGCGTGTGGTCTTCCTCTCTCCGGATGCAAAGAAAGCCATCGCAGAGTACCTGAAGGCCCGCGGTGATATGAGCGAGGCGTTGTTCGTTGGCTATCCGAAAGCAGCTAAGAATCGCAAGGATCTGCCGCGACTCACTCCTCGTTCCGTCGAGCGGTTGGTGAAACAGTACGCCGTAAAGGCTGGCATTACCCGCAAAGTTACGCCACATGTCATCCGCCACTCCTTCGCCACCGACTTACTAGAGAATGGTGCCGACCTGCGCAGTGTCCAGGCGCTCTTGGGCCACGCCAACATCGCCACCACCCAGGTCTACACTCACGTCACCGACAAGCATCTGCGCGAGGTTCACAAGGCATTTCACGGCAAGCGCCGGTAGATGGCAATGGGCAATATAGAAGGGCGGCATGGCCTGTGGCCATGCCGCTCCTTGCTAGTGGCAGTGATGATGCCCGTGCTCTTCGGTGTCCTCGGCAAACCAGAGGCGAATGGTCGACCATCCGATCCAGCAGCCGATAAGGAGCGAAAGCACCGGGTCAATCCACGGCGTGCCGGTTTTCATGGTGGCGTAGCCGCCGACCACTACGACAATACTGATGAGCAGATCTCCCAGAATGTGCGCGGCATTCGCCGCGTGTATCGCATCGTGATGCGATTGTGGCACCTGGGAAAGCAGGTGGTGCTGTGCCAGGTTTGCCACGATGCCGACCACTGCGACCCACATGACGACTGCTCCGTATGCCAGGTGCGGTGTGACGAGCCTGCGGCTCGCATCAATCAGCACGAATATGGCAAAGATGCCTAACATGCCGACCACTAGCCGCTTCCCAGTCTTGCGCAGCGCTGGGGTCGCGCGCTGCCGCATTTGGGCATTGGCAACGAATATCGCGATCATCAGCGATGCGTTATCGGCGAGCAGATACAGTGCGTCCGCCATCAGCGAAGAGCTATCGCCTTCGTAGCCAGCAACCGCCTCGATGAGGGCGAATAGGAACGCGATAGCGAGCGCATAGCGATAGAGACGTATTTTGCGCTGGTGTGCTGCGCCAGTCTTGTGTCCCGAGCATTGCCCGGCGTGCGCTGTGTGTGGCAACGGAAGTCCTCCTTATGGTTACTACCGACTGTCTGCTGTGACCGTAGCAAGGATTGCTGGTGATAGCAAAGGGGTTCTTATATGCTGCCGGTGAGTACGACACGCAGTGCTTGTGCTTGCGTACTGTCATACCCGGCCTATAGTTAGTGCCGGAAGGAAACGCCAATTAATGGAGGCGAAGATGCATTGGTTTTGGTGGGTGCTAATCGCCGCGGTCGTAGTCCTTGGGCTCATCCTCAGGTTCGCAATCGCGTCCCAACGTAAACTTCTCACGTTCATGAGCTGCGCCGGCGCGGTGACGCTTGCAGAGCTCGAGGCTGCGGGCTTTGACCGCGTGTACGCAATCCACGCCTTGTCACGGCTAGCAAAGATAGGACACATCGAGATTCGGCCACGGTCGGGACTTTCGTCAGGGCGCGAGAACGAAATCAAGATAATGGCGAATGCCCGCGAGCCGCTGACGCCGGATTGGGCAGACGATTGCACGTTTCTGTATCGTCGACCCGGCGCTTCGATAATCGACACGCACAACAAGAGGGGCGGCCCGAGCGATCCTGACAAATGGGCCTAGTGCCCCGCCCTGCGACACGGCATCGCAGGGCATTTCTTTGTGCTACCCTGCCCCTATGCGTATCGTGTCGTGGAACGTGAATGGCATACGAGCGGTTCACAAGAAAGGGCTGTTTGAGCCGATGATCGAGGAATTGCAGCCCGATATCCTGTGTCTGCAGGAAACTAAGGCAGAACAACACCAGTCGGAGGTTGATCTGCCGGATTACGATGAATACTGGAACTCCGCGACGAAAAAAGGCTACAGCGGGACGGCGATTTTCACGAAACATAAGCCCGAGGCCGTCCGGCTGGGGTTTCCCGAGCATATCGTCAAGAAATACGGGCTTGCCGACGACGGCTATGGCGATCCGAATGCCGAGGGGCGCGTTATCGCGGCAGAATATAATGACTTTTTCGTCGTGAGCGTCTACACCCCAAACGCCAAAGATGATTTGAGCCGCCTGAAACTGCGCCACAAGCACTGGGATCCGGCGTTTCTTGCCTGGTGCAAGGAGCTTGAAACCGAAAAACCCGTTATTTTCTGCGGAGATCTCAACGTCGCGCACACTCCAGACGACCTATCGAACCCGAAGCCGAACGAGGGAAAGAAAGGTTTTACCGACGAGGAGCGTGAAGGCATCGATAACATGATAGGAGCCGGGTTCGTCGATACATTCCGGCTTTTCACGCAGGGAAATGGCCACTACAGCTGGTGGAGCCACTTTGCCAACTCCCGCGCCCGGAACATCGGCTGGCGCATCGACTATGTTTTTGTGAGCAAGAAGCTGAAATCTGCGGTACAGCACGCCCGGATCCACCCGAAGATCATGGGATCCGACCATTGCCCAGTATCCATCGACATAGTTCTTTAGCGGTTCTTCATAAAAGACAAGTTATCCACAGTTGTGTCCTTTACAGTATTATAAAGGACACATACACTACATGCAGTTGCTCTTGAGATCGTTGACGTCTTCCCAAGATTCTCTAAAAAGAGATAAACGGGATACATAATTGTTGTACATGGGTACTCAATCACATCATATGTAACGGGTAGCCTCTGCACCCGATTGAATGCTTGGTACTTGTCCAACTATTTATTCCGTGCTCACAATATGGTGGAATACACGGAAGACGCAAAAAGCCGTCCTCGACGGCAACCTACAAAATAGATGATGGGTTGCCTGGAGGACGGCTTTTCTTTATGCAATCTAAAGGACACTCCCTTAGGAAACGTGATGTTTCTCGCGTAATGCGCGCACGGCGTTTTCTTCCTCGTCTAGACGACGTTCTTTCCCTGCCAAGCCCGCTTTTTTCAATTCATCATCGGGCAGTGCTAACAGTTCCGCAGCGCGCTCCTCTAAATAGTCAGACGTATTATTCTTCGGTTCGTCAAGTACTTCTTCGAGCAACGCATGGAGAATCCAGCCGATACGTGGCCCGGTCTTTCCGTTATCGAGTTCTGCTATTTTGTTGCCATCAATTTTCAGCATGCCGACCGAAATCGGGTCGCGCATCGCTTCGTCGACCATCGACATGTACTTGCGCAGGCGGAAGGGCTGCTCTTTCGGTCTGCCGGTGCCGATGCGGTCGCAAATACGTAGGTTCAGGAGGTCGTGGATATGTTCTTGTCCAACGTTACGGATAGTGCGGCGGACAGCAGAGAGCGTGACTGCGTCGGGATCCGAGAAGAACATGTGCCAACGCACCAGGTTCGTGACGGCTTCTATTGTTTCATTCGGGAACTTCAGATCACGCAAGATTGATTTTGCCTGCTTGGCGCCGATGACTTCGTGACCATGGAACGTCCAATCTTTCTTTTCGTCCGACCAGCGGCGGCTCGCCGGCTTCCCTATGTCGTGTAGCAGAGCTGCGAGACGGATGATGAACGGCCACTCCTTGTCGGCTGCGTGTTGCAGGGAGCGCATGTTGTGCTCGAAGACGTCGTACGAATGGGCCTGATTCTGCTCCACCCCGATACCCTCTTCAAGGAGCGGGATGATATGCCGCAAGAGTCCGAGTTTCTGTGCAATGTACAGCGCCTGCAGTGGACGCGGACTCATGAGGATCTTCGATAATTCATCTCGCACGCGTTCTCGCGATATTTTCGCAAGCTGGTCGGCGTTGGCGGCAATGCCGACGGCTGTCGCGCCGTCTATCGCGAAGTCGAGCTCTGCAGAGAGCCGGATGGCGCGCAACATGCGCAGTGCGTCCTCGTGGAAGCGTTCTTCGGGGCTGCCGACGGTCGCTATGAGGCGGCGCTTCAAGTCCTCTTCCCCGCCATGTTCGTCGATGACCTTATGCTGGTGCGGGTCGTATGCAATAGCATTGATGGTGAAATCGCGGCGCTTGAGATCGTCGGAGAGTGTTGCGTCGAATCGGACCGTGCTGGGGCGGCGTGCATCGGCGTATTCCCCTTCAATGCGGTATGGCGTCACTTCAATCACCTTCAGTACCGGGTTGTCTGTCTCGGTAACGACACCAACGGTTCCAAAGTCGTTCTCATAGAAAGTTTCTGGGAAAAGCGCCTGGATTTGTTCGGGGTTCGCGTTCGTCGTTATGTCCCAGTCCTTGGGTGTGCGGCCGAGCACTAGGTCGCGTACGCAGCCGCCGACCAGGTATGCTTCGTATCCGGCGTCAGCCAGTGTCTTGCAGACAGCCAGTGCTTCCGTGGGGACATGTAGGCGCTCCATAGCATGCATTGTATGGTATTCGTTGTATTACGGCGAATGCCGGGTATGATGGCGGAACGCTCCCGTGGTGAAATGGATATCACATCAGTCTTCGGAACTGACGTTCCAGGTTCGAGTCCTGGCGGGAGCACAAATCAGAAGTACGTTGCTGGCACGAGAGTGTTCATAATCTCCGTTGGCTCACAAGAGCCGTGCTAATCTGTACCTATGTTCAACCGGTTAATGGATTTTTCTTACACAAGAAGCAAGAAGCAGGCTTTTGGATTCTACCTCGCCTTTTTCTTGCTGGGTATTCTGCTCAGCGCGCTCGCGGGCGGAATTGTCGGGCTAAGCGGGGTCCTGCCGAATGAAGCAACTTTTGAGACATCGTTCGCGGGTGGCATGAGGGAAGGGGTGCTTTTCGCTATTCCGTATAGTTTGATAGTGGCGTGTACGGTACTGATAAAAAAGCGACAGTACGGATCATTTAGATATGTCCTGCTTGTGATAGTTAGCGGACTGCTCGCCATGTTCGGCGGTATGTTGCTCGGACTTCTGATTCCGGCATACCTAACAACAAAAGAGCAAGCTTCTGCGTAGTTCACCGCGCGGATACGGGGAATCGCCCCACAAGTCCCGCTGCGACGTCACCACAGGAGTACTTCTATTTCACTAATGCCGGAGTACCGGCAAAGTGAAATTGGTCGCGCGCAGCGGGCTCGCGGGCCCGGATCGCGGTGCGGCCCGGTGGCCTTAGAAGCAGTGCGATACGGGGAATCGGCCAGGCGTTCCCCTCGCGCCGTCGCGCTCGGGGCCGCACGGCCCTGGCTCGCGGCTCGCGCTGGTGCGCTCGCATCGCTCCGCCTTTCGATTCCCCACGGAATGTGCGCAGGCACATTCCTGTATCCGCACCCCATCGCTCACATGCAAAAGGCCCCGAAAGGGGTCTTTTGCATGTTCTCTCTGGGTGCGGATACGGGGAATCGAACCCCGATCTCCACCTTGGCAAGGTGGCGTTCTACCACTAAACCATATCCGCGTCCGTGTCGCTCGAAAGCAACACGATGCCGATTATACAGGAAACCGGGGCGTCGGCAATCCGCCGTCGGGGTACCGAGAAACTACGGCCGACCACCACTCCGCTGTCCCCCGGGATTCTTCTCTGGCGTGGGAACGGGCTTCGTATCCTGCTCGGGCCTCGTGGCGGGTAAGTCATGTTGTTTTATCTGCATGGCCGATGAGGGGGCCGGCGTATGGGCAGGAGAGGCTTCTTTTTCATGGGCAGCGGGCATTGCTATGGTCGGCAGTGCCTGCTGTGTGCTCGGTGCGGTTGACGGTACGTCGTGTTCGGGCAGGAGAAGCATGCTGCTCTCGTCGTCAGATGTCCCCCGCAGCGCGATCACGATACCTGCGATACCTGCCACGACGGCGAGTATGGGCACCCATGCGCTCACTCCGCAGACGGAGAGGACGTACCAGAACGCGGCAAGAAGTATAAGCGGAATTAGGATGGCAGATACGAGCCAGGAAAGAGGATAGGGTTCCGAAGACGGCGGGCGCGATAGTGCGATAGCCCCTAGCGACAGCACATAAAGGACAAGGAAGATGAACCATAGCCGTGACGTGTTGGTCCCCGCACCGCATGCATTCTGGCGTACGCTGTCCTTGGCGCGAGTAAACGCCTTCGCGACCGAGTCGCCCGCTGCCTTGAGGCTGCTCGTAGTCGCGGTGCTCGTACTCGAAACGGCCATCGATGGTGACTTGCGTGAGGCTGCCGTGGCGCGCGGGTGGGTGCCTGTGGTTGCGACCGTCTGAGGAATCTGTTCGTACACGGTTGCAGTTCCAGACCCGGTCTCGGTGATAACGATCTGGGACAGGCAGATCGGTGCGTTGGGACCCGGTGCGGCGAGCAGCATGATGGTTATCGGCATGCTGCGTGCGAGAGGTGTAGTCTCAATATCTGCGTGGATACGGAACGAACCGTCGGGCAGCATGCCTCGACGCATCTGGATGAACGGAACAGCGGTCTCCCCTACCGTGGCGCCGACCGCGACATATGATTTATCCGAAATATCGACATCGAACGAATGAAGATCGCCGTCATATGCGTATGGGCGAAAATTAGTCGCAAGAGGCTGTGTACAAGCCGGCGCGCCAGGAGTCAGCTGCCTAGTCGAGGCAGTAATGGAAGCGGCCGACGCTGATGTTGGAAACGACAAAAAGAACGAAAGAGCAGCAACGATACTAAGCGCAAACGAGATGAATAATTGATGCGAGTGCCCGTGCCAATCAGTGGCGTTACTGGTGCTCATATGAGAGTACCCTAATATCATTAAAACCCTTGCGTCAAGCGGGTTGCCGTTACGAAACTAAACGCCATATAACGGCAGCCTATCCTCAGCGTGTCTGCCGTCTGACACGGCGAATCCGATACACGGTATCCCTTTCATGCGCTCTGATGTATCGGGATAGGTACAAGGACTTGAAGTAGAATACGGACAATAGACAAAACTGGGGATAACTCTGGGGATATGTGGATAATAAGGACAGTAGTTCAATACCTGTCCTAATGGATAAAAATTATGAAATATAGGTAAAATGTTACTAAAGTAACACGTTTCCCGTGAAAGTAAGCACAAGAGCTTTATGGCAAGGCATAATGAAATAGGAAAAATCGGAGAAAACGTCGCCGAGATGTACCTAAAAAGAATGGGGTTCACGATACTCACGAGGAATTTCAGAAAACCTTACGGAGAGATCGATATTGTTGCTGAGAAAGGAGGCGTATTGCGGTTCGTTGAGGTAAAGTCTGTTTCTCGTGAAATACCAGGTTTCTTTTCACGGGAAATAAACTATTACCGGCCTGAAGAACAGGTACATCCGGAAAAAATAAGGCGCCTTGAGCGCGCTATCAGGGCTTATATTACTGAGTTCTGTGACAATCGTGAATACCAGATTGATGTTGTCGGGATTCTTCTGGATGAGAAACGTCGGATTGCGCGGTGCAGACTGTTTGAAAACGTCTCGTGAATATAAAGGACATAACGTCCTTTATATATGTCCATTATAGTAATAATGCGGTATTAAGAATCCGCCGATGTCCAAGGTCCGCGTGCGGCATTTCTTTCACGATATGGTATGTTGCACGGGTAACAGTGAACTGTTTCGGGCCGTAGTATACCGGTAGTACGTCTGCTTTGGGAGCAGATAGACCGAGTTCGATTCTCGGCGGCCCGACAAAAAATAGCTTCTGCCATGTGGCGCACCGCTCTGATCCGGAAAGCAAGGCGGGCAGAGTGAGTCTGTCGTCATTGCATATATAGCAAGAATCCGCCTACAAAGGCGGTCTGTTGCTACATGTCGACGAGCAAGGGGGTGTTTCGCGTGCAACACAGGTGCGCTGCTATCATTGGACTGCGCGGGTGTTTCGCGTGACACGTTTGCTGCTAGCGCAGAATGTTTACGTAGAGGGTCATGATGGCGTCTTGCGAGTTTCGCATGAAAGCCTCGCGGAGGATCTGCGGATCGTCCCGCAAGAAATCCGCGAGACTGTTGCCTGTCTGTGCACGCATGCTTCTGTCGATGTGGGCAGTGGTAATCGCTCGTAGGTCGCGCGCTGCGGTGGTTGTTCCCTCGGTTGTGACCGATATGATGCCGATAAGGTAACCCCATACATTGACGACAGCGCCGCCCGATGAGCCGCCCTGGGCTGCAATGATGCCGCCGAGGGAAATCTGATCCACCGCATTCTTGCTAAATGTAAGCAAATTCTTGATAGTCGTGACCGATGATACGGCGTACAAGCTGTTTCGCGTCGTAATGCCACCAACCAGCTCTGCCGGGTAGCTGGCCGCCAGCACCTGATCATCAACGAAGCCAATCGATTCTCGCTCATCTATTGGCACATAGGGAAACGAGGAGGGGAGTGGGGAAGAGCCATCAGTGCTTGATATCCAGAGCAGAGCAAAGTCGTATTCGCCAGAACCGCGCGCTAGTTGCTTGCGGAGGTCTGCGGCGTGTTCCTGTGCCCAGGGAAGGGGAAAGTACAGAACCGAAGCGCGCCACAGGCCCACCGCTGGCGATCCGGTGCGGATGACGCAAGAAACGCCGTTTTTCGGGTCTTGGGCTAGCAAGACGCGCTGTGCAACGTGTGCATTAGTGAGAATGATGCCGCGCGGATCGATAATGACACCACTGCCAGAGCTCGGGTTGACATAGGCATTTTGTGATTCGCAAAGGATGTTGACGAGGGCTCGTCTGGTGCGCTCGTTTACAAGTTCGACACTGAGCGGCCTGGTGCCGTATGGCTTTTCGAGGCGCATCGCCTGGTTCTCCTTGGGGGTAGGAGGCGGTGGCGCTGGTTGTGTTGACGGTGCGCTGATGGTCTTCGGGCGTGTTTGTGCCGTGCTGCTTGCTTTGCTGGGCGACACAAGCTTCTTGACGGCAGTCGACGTGCTTGTGGTGGTGGCAGGCGCCGCCGCCGTGCTCGTGCCCGATGAATATGTGGCCCGAAACGGCTGTGGTGTAGCAACCGGCGTTGCGAGTTGCGTTCCAGAAACGTACCGTGCCGGGGTCGTTTGCTGTTGGGTAACCAAAATGAAACCTATCGCAATTATTGCGACGACGGCGATTAAGATGTGCACCGTGCGAGTCTTCATGCTTATTCACACTGTAGCACGATGAACTGTAGTCATGTGTATGTACAATTGTGCTTGTGGCCACAGATTATTCCGTTCGAGCCAGAGCCGTCTCGCTTAGACAAGGGGGTTATTCGTATAAGCACATTGCGCAGGAACTCGGCGTGTCAAAAGGTACGCTAAGCAACTGGTTAGCTCGTGTCCCGTATACCCCCAACGAAGAAACGGTTCACGCCATCGGTCGGGCGCGCGCGGCGTCGGGTGCGGCAAAGAGTGCCTTGAAGGAAAAATCTATACAGGATGCAATGAACGAGGCCCGGCTCGAGATCGGGAGTCTTTCGGAGCGGGACCGGACGATGATCGGGATAGGCTTATATATCGGGGAGGGGTCGAAGTCGCACGATCAAGCGGTCTTCGTTAATGCGAATCCTAAAGTTGTACGATTCATGGTCCGCTGGTTCTGTGATTCCTTGGGTATTCCGCCTAGCAATCTTAGGGTACGGCTACATCTGTACCCCGACTCGGACGCAAAGCTTTGCAAAGAAATATGGGCTCGAGAGATTGAGGTTCCAGAAGGGCAGTTCGTACAAGCATCAATTGACGTGCGGGGTGATAAGAAAATCAGGAAGGCCGGAAAATTGCCAATCGGTACTGCGCATGTGTCGGTGCGTGGTTTGGGAGACAAGCGTTTTGGTGTATTCTTAGCACGCAAGATTATGGCTTGTTCGAGTATTGCCCTAAGTCAAGATATTGCGGAATTGGTGTAACGGTAACACGCGATCCTTCCAAGATTGAGCCACGGGTTCGACTCCCGTATTCCGCACAACATAGAAGCGAAGCACATATTTTGTGGGATGAGGACAGTGCTTGAGCACTGTCCGCGGGGAATCGAAAAGCGCAGCGATGCCGAGCCAGCAGCGACCCAAATTTCCTTATGAGCGAAGCGAGTTAGGAAATTGGAAGTACTCTTGTGGTGGCGAGGCCGCGAGCTAGGGCTGTGCGGCTGGTTGCGCGACGGCGCAACCAGAACGCCTAGCCGATTCCCCCATCCCGCACCATTACACACAAATAGGTGACCCTACTCTTGCACCATGTCCCAATCCGGGCATAGTAATCATTATTAGTCACTGACAACGCTTACGGCAACGAAATTCCGCTCACTTTCGATATCGCTCCCTGAAGAGCTTGTGGCCACGATAGACGCCACTGCTAAATAACGGTACGAAACCCGCTCGGACATCATCCGCGAGGCGTCATTATGCTTATCAATTCGGGCTATAAACTGACAAAGTCAGAAAAAGCTATGATTAAAGATGTACTCGGATAACAAGTTTTTTGCATATTCGCAAAAGAAAAACCGCTCGGATGATTCCGAGCGGTGAGTAACCAAAAGAACTGTTATTGGATAGTTTTGCCCTACTCCTCCTTTCGGATTGTTCGGGCTTCTGGTGCCAAGCGGGATATCAGCCCGCTCCGATCCTGTGGCAGGACATGCCAACCACCATCGTCGATTACGAAGGACATCTCTCTGCGACAACTCTCTTGAGGAACTGTCGCGGAGATTCAATCCTGTCCCATTTCCGGGACACCTGTGCGGCGCGCAAAATCTCTTTGCCAACGGAGAGTGATCCGTCGGGAGAGAGGCGCACAACCACATGCTCGCCATCGACCGCGGCGACGCTCAGAACTTGATACAAGTCCTCCACGTGCTCCAGCTGGCGAAGATCATCACCAAGAAAGAGCTCAACACCGTGCTCACTCGCCTTGTCGGCGAGTTCCAGGATACTGTCCCGGATGGGCTGGGCGTTGCCGTGGTACCCGTCTTTGCTGACGGATATGAGCGGCGAGACCGTCCATCGCGTAACACCGATACTCTCGAGGAGCTCCGGCATCTGTGCGAGACGATCAACCTTGCCCGGGTAGAGAATGGAGACAACCCCCAGGTATTCCTGGAAGACCTCCGTCTCATCCCAGAATTGGTCGCGGACGGCTTGTATGCCGTCGACAGTGGCATGCCACGCACCCACTTTTCCCCGAGAGGAGTCGTGGATGGCCGGATCGTGACTGTCAATCGACACTGAAAGGTTGTCGGTGACATGCACGATCTCGTCGGCGAAGCACGCGAGGTTGGTGCCATTGGTGACACACAATGTTCGCTTGCCGACCCCTTCGGGGGTCCGCGCTTCCGTGGCGATGCGCAGCAGCTCTTTGCCGAGCGGCCATGCATCAGGTAGAAGCGGCTCGTGCCCCTGGAGGGAGAACGAGGCCACTTCCGGCATGTCGAGGACATCGCGCACGAAGCGCATATAGTCCTCCGCGGTGAGAACGGTTTCCGCCGCCTCGCCGCGCTGGCCGATGATGCACCCCGCACAGCGGAGGTTGCATCCGTGGATTGCCGGGATCACGGCGGTCATCACGATCTTTTTCATGGCTTCCTCCGATATTGAGTCATTGATGGGTATTTCGTCTGTATGCATCAAGACGATGTACCCATCCTCAACACAGAGGAATTGCCGATTTCAAAGAAACATCTCTACAAGGATTCAAGCTAACTTCAATCCTTGATAAAGGGGGGGAAGAAAGATCATCTTCCCCAAAGTCTCACCCGTTCTGGTGCCAAGCCGGTGACGCTTCGAATCTTATTCAGGTTGTCGCGGGCTTCAGACCTTGGACTTCTGCGCAGCCTTGGAAGCTTTCGCATCCTTGGCTTTGCACAGAGCCGCAGCCTTACGCGCACGGCATGTCGGAGCCCTATGGGCTTTATCCGGCACGCTCGCCGCAGCGGGCATGGACGCCTCCTTTGCTCAGTACACGGAGTTGCGTACTGTTCTATGGGAAGTGTAGCGGAAAAGATGTTGACAGTAAAAAATTGTATTGCAATACAGTGACACATGCCAAAATATACTTTTTTTGAGCCAATTTATGCGCGTGTATCTATGTCTAAAAAACTGTACAATATTGCAGGATTTGATAGTATGAAGGTATGGAAACGGCTGATTTGAGTTTGCTGGGACTCTCGCGGAAGGAAGAGAAGGTGCTCGTTGCTTTACAAGACGACTTGGATACGCCGCTTGCGCTCTCTAGGGAGACGAAGGTGTCGCGTACGGCCGTGTATGCGATCTTGCAGCAGCTCAAAAAGCGCGGGTTGGCGCATTCGCGCATTAGCGATGGCCGCAAATCGTGGCATGTAGCCGCCGAGCGTGATATTGAGGAGGGCCTGTATGCTGCCAAACGCGCTTTACTCAAGATTCCTGAGGGGAGGGAGGAGGTACATGGAGCATCCGACTCGATGGTTGTGGTACATCGCGGCGTTGAAGCAATCAAAAAGAGAATGTTCGATCTTTTTTCATCGACAAACAACGAACGATTCTTCTGGGGTTTTCAGGGGGACACGTCCACAATCGGATGGAACAAAATATTTTCTGTCGCTGAAACCAATCGCATCAACCGACAGATCAAAGAACATCGGCTTATTGCACAAGCGATTCTCCCGAAGGGATGGTTCGAGGCGCAGACAAAGCTTCTTGGTGTCGAATGGGCAAAAGACTTCGAAGGTCGCACCGCACGGGTCAATGTGCTCGATTCTAAATACTTCAAGCATGGCGGGCAGATATTCATTCTTCAAAACGCACTGTTCCTTTTCGCGCTCAACGAAGGGATCGTTATCGAGGTGCGCAATTCAGAGATCCAGCGGATGATCAAATCGATCTTTGAGTTCATCCAAGAGAATTCAGATATTATTGATGCCAATGCTACTTTACGGCGACTGACGGGGAAGAAGGGCACTTAAACACAAAACCCGCCAAATGGCGGGTTTTGTGTCCACTAGTGACTATTACCTAATGGCTAGTCGCGACCTACTTGATCGCATCCTTGAGAGTCTTCGAAGCGCGGAACTTCGGGACGCGGACGGCCTTGATCTGGATCGTCTCGCCAGTGCGCGGGTTGCGGCCCGTGCGGCCAGCGCGAGTCTTTGCCTCGAAGATGCCGAGACCTGCGACCGACACCTCACCGCCCTTCTTGAGGGTGTCGGTGATGAAATCGATCATCGCCTCAACAGCGCGCTCAGCGTCTGCCTTCGTGCTGCCGATCGTCTGATGTACGCGATCGACAATGTCTGCCTTATTTGCCATACGAATTTTTCATTGTCTAATTGTGAATAATCCTCTGCCGTCATCCATTTTGGGGCTTATTTCCGTGGAGTCAATACGCAGGCCTGGATATCCACAGTTGCTGCTTGCGGCTCTTTGGGCTCGTGTCTTGGTTCTCGGGATGATACGATGCGGCGCATGCGTATCGGCATCTCTGGCGTGCAGGGCTCATTCTCGGAAGAGGCGGCACGTACCTATGTGCGAAAAAACGGCGTAAAAGCTGCAAAAGTTGTGTATCTCGTGTCGGTCGAGGGTGTGCTCTCGGCACTCGAAGGCGGCGAGATTGACCTGGGAATCTTCCCGATAGAAAACAGCAATGGCGGCATCGTGATTGAGGCGGTGCATGCGATGGCAAAGCATCGGTTCGCCGTGAAGAAACTGTTCGAGATCGACGTGCATCAGAACTTGCTGGTGAAGCACGGCACGACGGCCGAAAAGGTGAAGAATATCGTCTCGCACGACCAGGCCTTGAAGCAGTGCCGTATGTACCTCAAGCGCATGTGGCCCAAAGTGAAAGTGGGGGAGTATGCCGACACGGCAAAGGCAGCGGCAGACTTGGCGGCGGGGAAGTTGCCAGCGACAACGGCGGTTATTGCGTCTGTGGAAGCAGCGAAGGCGTACAAGCTCGATGTCCTCGAAGAGTCGATTCAGGATCTTAAGTTCAACTTTACGACGTTTGTTGTGGCCCTACCATTAAAGAAATAAGCACGACAGGAACAGGGTGGACTATTGCTCTGTCTTGCGAAGAAGAAAACGTCCAATGCCTCCCCATTCAAACGTGCACCCATGTTTATTGGCTATAGCTTCGACAACTGTCGGCAGAGTGATGGGCGTATCCTGGCCTAATCGTTTGTCGAGAGTCCAATGTGCACCCGTCTCACCAATCAGAATGTAGCCGCCGGGGCGAACTGCGTCGATTGCAGAAATGAGGTTCTGCTCGAGTCGCGCATATGCAACGCGCCCACGCTTGCTTTCTCGCTCATTTTGGTCCGGGTTCTCCGTGTAGGTAACGAGCACCGTGTGGCTCTCTATGCCGGCAAACGGCTCGAAAGTGATTAGCGCAGGGGTGTCACTTGCTTCGCGAATAGTCTGCAAGAATCCCAAAAAATCCTTACGCGAGAATAGGTCCCCCTCGACAAGTATCCGGTCGACACGGTTCTCGACAGCGTCAGGAATTCGTAGGGCAAAAGCATAGGTCTTGTCGGCACCGATGAGCGCACCATCGGCTGTCCCGCAAATGTCGACATACACTACTTGCTCGCCGTGGCGGTGAAGTTCATCGAAGTATTCCTTAATCCGACCCTCCCACGCTTCGTCGGCCGACTCAAAATACTCTGCAGGGTTTTCGCGGTAAAGTCCCCAGCGCGTTTTGCCGGTGCGCGCGTCAACGTCAACTGTGGCTTGGTTGGCGGCCTTCTTCTTCATCTGCTCAAGCGCACGTCGTTTCTGAGAGAAATTTAGATGCTCCATACAGTCATTATAGCGTTCGTTTGGTCGGCCGAATGAAAAGCACCCGATGCCGGGTGCTTTTCCTGACATGATAGTAGAAGATCTACCGCGCGTACTCGATGACGCGGTTCTCGCGGATGACGTTGACCTTGATCTCGCCTGGGTACTGCATCTCCTTCTCGATCTCGTCGGCGATGTCGCGGGCGAGCTTGCGAGCCTCGATGTCGGAGACGACGTCGGGGCGGATGATGACGCGTACCTCGCGGCCAGCGGAAATGGCAAAGCTCTTCTCGACGCCCTCGTGGCGGTTGGCGATCGCTTCCAGGTCTTCGAGCTTCTTGATGTACTGCTCGACGCTCTGGCGGCGCGCGCCGGGGCGCCCGCCGGAAATGGCGTCTGCCACCTGGACGATCATGGATTCAGGCGTCTCGTACGGGTATTCTTCGTGGTGCGCCTGCATGGCCTGGATGATGCGGTTGTCGACACCGAACTTCGCCAGGATGCGGCGGCCGATCTCGACATGTGTGCCAGGCACTTCATGGTCGACGGCCTTGCCAATGTCGTGGAAAAGCGCGCCAGCGCGGGCAATCGCCGGGTCCGCACCAACCTCCTCGGCGAGCATGCCGGAGAGGTGTGCCATTTCCACGGAGTGATCAAGCACGTTCTGTCCGTAGCTCGTCCGGAAGTAGAGGCGTCCGAGGATTAGTAGAAGCTTCGGATCCATATTCGGGACGCGTGCTTCGTAGGCGGCCTCGGTGCCTTTCTTCTTAATGATGGTGTTGATCTCCTGCTCTGCTTTCTGCACCGCCTCCTCGATCTTTGCCGGCTGGATGCGGCCGTCGAGGATGATGTTCTCAAGCGCCATGCGCGCGATTTGGCGGCGCACGGGGTCGAAGCACGAGAGGGTAATGGTGCCGGGCGTGTCGTCGATGATGACGTCTACCCCGGTGGCACGTTCGAAGGTGCGAATGTTGCGACCCTCCTTGCCGATAATCTTGCCCTTCACCTCGTCGTTGGGGATGGTAACAGTGGTTGCCAGCACATCGGAGACCACGGAATTACCAAGGCGATGAATTGCGGTGGTAAGGATCTCGTTTGCTTTTTGCTCGAGTTTCTCGTTGGCGGTGGCATCAAGCTTGCGCATGCGGCTCTCGAGGTCTGCTTCGGCTTGACGCTCGATCGTCTTGATGAGGTCGTTGCGGGCCTCTTCGACAGACAACCCGGCAACCTTTTCTAGCTTTTCCTGCTGTGCCCGGATCAAGCTCTCTGCCTCCTCTCTTGCTGTAGCAACCTCCTCCTGCTTGCGGTTCAAATGCTCTTGTTCCGTATCCAGGTTGCCCTGGCGCTTGTCCAGAAGCTCTTCCTTGCGAACGAGACGCTCTTCCATCGCCTTGAGGTCGCGTTCGCGCTCTTTATGTTCAGTCGTGAGGCGCTCGACCTTCTCATCGGCGCGCTTCTCGGCCTCTTCGGTGATTTTTTTGGCTTCAACCTCGGCATCAAGCATCTTCTGCTTAATCTCGATCTCCATTGAGCCGCGTTTGCCGAGGCTGATGAGGTACCGGAGGTAGTATCCGATAGCAATACCAGCAAATCCTGCGACAGCTAGCAGTGCGAAGACTATTTTTAATGACATAAGCGTGGGTAGTTCCCACCGCACATGCCGTTATGCACGCGTCACGAATGGCTGCGCGAATTGTAATCGAGCGTCAAAAAGTGGCGCAAACAGTGGCTTTTCTGCGGGAAAGGAAACATGTGACATAATTAAGGGGTACACGGCGAGTGTATCACGCTAAGAACCCGTTCACAATCTTCCCCCTGTCAGAAAAGCGCCGTTTTTGGCTGCAAAACCTCGGCTCGACCTCAACGTAACACCATTACGCTTCGGTCTCCGCCTCGTTTTTCGCTCAAAAACGGCGCTTTTCTGCCTGGGTACCGCGAGATTGTGAACAGGCTCTAGGGGCGCCGCCAAAAGGCGGCACACGTTCGCTCAAAAGTTCTCCCGGTCGAGCTATTTGAGTACTTTATCGGCGAGGCCGTATTTGACCGCCTCGTCGGCAGAGAGGAAGAAATCGCGGTCGACGTCTTGCTCGATCTTCTTGAGAGGCTGGCCGGTCGTGTCGGCGAGGATCTTGTTGAGGCGCTCGCGCAGCTTGAGGATCTGCTTTGCCGTAATCTCGATATCGGCCGCCATGCCTTCGGCACCGCCAGAAGGCTGATGGATCATCACTTCGGCGTTGGGGAGGATGAATCGCTTACCTTTCTCGCCCGCAGCAAGTAGCACCGCTCCCATGGATGCCGCCATGCCGACGCACACCGTAGAGACCGGCGGCTGGATGTGGCGCATGGTGTCGATGATGGCCAGCCCCGCCGTGACGACGCCGCCCGGCGAGTTGATGTAGAGGGAGATCTCCTTCTTCGGGTCTTCCGACTGTAGGAAGAGGAGCTGGGCGATGACCAGGTTCGCCACCTCGTCGTTGATGCCGCCGCCGAGGAAGATGATGCGCTCCTTGAGGAGGCGCGAGTAAATGTCATACGCGCGCTCGCCCAAGGGCGACTTCTCCACGACCATCGGGACGAGCATCTGTGCCTTGATAGTGTTCATATGGTGCGAGTGTAACAGAGGCGAGGGTTGGTGCAAATCCGAACATCCATATGTAATAATCCTGCCGTTGCCTGTTTGGCGCGGAGTGCTATCGTGAGGAAATGGAACGCATGGAATTTCCGGCGGCGCCGCGGCAGGATCAGGCGGAGATGCCGCGGCAAGTGTGGTTACTGGGCGATTTGAAGGGCGATGCGCACATACAGAATGCGCTCACACTCCTTCTCTACGAGCTGCGGCATCGTGATACGGATGTTTCGGTCGTCCAGGATGATAGAAAAGCGAATGATGCGAACATACAACGTGCCGCAGCCGACGAATGGTCAGGCGATGAGCGTCATTCGGTCAAAGACGTCACGCATCCCGCCGCAGCATTTCGGACATACAAGGAGCGTCACCATGGCGAGGTTATTGATATTCATGATCGACAGAAGCTTGTCGGTATTTTGACGGAAATGGGTGTCGATATCACGCCGCCGACCTTGCACTAGCGCTGTGTTGCGCGGCATGGCCGGGTGTGGTTTGCTTAACGTAGAAATCGCAAGGGAGACTGGTGATGGTAAGGAACCTCCTGACGAAGATATGTAGATTTCTGTGGCCGCGGCCGACTGATCTGCTGTGGGCAGGCCTCTCTGCCGGGGTTGCCTTCGCGGCCACGGGGTATGTCATGACAACAGAGTCGATCTGTCGAGGAGTTAGCGCACGGTTCTTGTGCAGGTTGCAGGAGTGTCTTGATGAGAGGCATGTCCAGCATCGGCGGGAGATGGCCAGTATACCGATGATGATCCGCACGAGTCGCAACTCTGGACTACCGCCTTTCGAAGAACAAGAAGCGTTGCGCATCTACACTCCCGATCCGGATCCGGATATCTGGCAGAAATGCAACCAGCAGGTCGTCGTCAATTTTGCGAAGATGCCATGAGGACGATACGAAAGCCGCCGGCGCGATAGCGCCGGCGGCCGGAATCATTGTTGGATACGCAGGCTAGTGCTCGTGTCCGGCGTGGTCGTCCTCGAGCATGTCGGCGGTGCCATCGAGCCAGCGCAAGACTGCTTCGTTGCGCATGGCGTGTGCGATGTGGGCGCGCAGCGCGTCTGGGTCGGCTTGCGGGTAGAGCTTTTTGGCATGCTCAATCTCGTGCACAAGCGCTTCGGCCGGCGGCTCGATATGCTCGAGGCGTGAGATTTCGGCGAGCACCAGGCGCACGCGAGCGCGCTTGTCGGCCGATTCTTCCCAGCTCTTCAGGAGTTCCTCTCGGGTTTTCTTAGTTTCTGCAAGGTACTGATCGAGTGTGGCGCCGGCTCGGCCCAGGTCGTCGGCCATGCGCGCTTCCATCTCCTCAAGCTCGAACTGCTTGAGCGACGCCGGGTACGAGATCTTCGCGCCCTTTACGAGATCGTCGAGGATTGCAGCGCGGCGCTTCTCGACCTGCTGCATGTCCTTTTCGGTCTGCATATTCTTGCGTACGGCCTCGGTAAAGGCGGCGACGTCGGGGTACCCGAGCGACTGCACGAATGCTTCATCGAGCTCGGGCAAGTCTTTTTCGGCGATAGCCTGAACCTCTTCGGCGGCTTGAGCCGGCTCTGAGCCTGCTTCTACCTTGCCAATCCGGGCGCGCTCGCGCTTGAGGTGTGTCATTGCCTGGGCGTGCTCTTCGATCGTTATTGCCACTACCTCGCTCGTACTGTGCTTCTCCTTAATCTTCTTGTAGTCGGGGAGGGTAACCGATGGTGCGAGCGCTGCGCGAGCCGTAAAGGCGAGCGGCTTCCCATTTTCGGGCTGATCGGTCGAAACCTTTGGCGCCTCGATAACAAAGACGTTCTCGGCTGCGAGGATAAGCGGGAGCTCGCCCTGAATAGCGTGCTCGGCGGCAGCACGCATGATGGCGGATTCGCCGTATATCTCGACGATGCGGTTCTCGGGAACATGGCCCGGCCGAAAACCATCAACTTTTGCGGTCTTTCCTATCTCCTTTAGTGCCTCGGCGCGGTAGTTTGCGAGCGTTTCGGCGGGTATGACGGCCTTGATTTCGGTTTCCCAGGCCTTGTCGTCGCGGGTAATCTTTACATCGGTGCACGAGTGTTTCATCGCGCTACAATAGCAAAAAACACGTGTTTTGCACGTGTTTCGAGCGCTTAGCGCAAACGTGTGGCAAGAGCATTATTGTTGTAGCTGCTGTTGCGCCGCTGCGGCAGCGGCGGCATTGCGCGCCTCGATCTCCTGGCGCTTCTCAAGTTGCGTCCCCCAGGCAAAGAGTGCGCCAAACACCAAGACCAGCATGATGATGATCGTGCCAACCAGCGGTCCGGCAGGCTCGGGCTTGCCGGGGGGAAGGAGTTTTTCGTTGTTCTTTGGGGTAGGGGAGGCGGACATGTGTGCATTGTAGCAGTGCGCCGCACGGCGCCGTGTCTAGGATGTGGCTGTTGATAACTTTTGATACTGCGCCCTCACGTGCAGCATACAAAGGACGGTCCTGTGGAATTCTGTAGGACCGTCCTTTGTGGGGCGGCGCTATCGCGCCGCCCCTGCTTTGTATGGTCTTATGCCAGCTTCGGCTTGTAGTCCTTCTCGTAGCGCTCTTGCGATTCTTTGACGATCTTGATGGCCTCATCGGCGCCGAGGAATTCTCCAACCGCACCCGTGCCCGGCTTTTTGAGTGCTTTGTAGTTCTCCCAGTAGTACTTGGTCTCCTTTTGGAAGTACTCGCCAAGGTCGGCGACCGAAGTGATGTGGTCGGAGCGCTTGTCGGAAGCGAGCACGGCAATGATCTTGTCGTCCACTTCGCCACCATCGACGAACTTCATCGCGCCAATGATGCGCGCCTCGACGACGGAGCCCGGCACCAGAGGCTCGGTGATATTCACGATCTCGATGTCGAGCGGGTCGTTATCGAGATCCCAGGTCTGCGGAATGGCGCCGTAGGTGAAGGGATAGGTGAGCGAAGAGTAGCCCACGCGGTCGAGCTTGAGCTGGCCGCTTTCGGTGATGATTTCGTACTTATTGATAGAGCCGGCCGCGACTTCGATAATGACGTTGACGACGCCGTCCTCTGCGAACGAGGGGAGGACATGCAGGAGGTTGAGCATGTACTTGCTGGGTTGATGATCGATGTTTGCCATATGGTGCGCGCTATTTTTAAGTAGTTGGAGTGTAGCAGAAAAGCGGCGCGGCCCCAATCAAACGGTGATGTTACAATGGCGCAATGATAACCGAGCTGATTGATGTGGGGCTCTCTGAAAAGGAGGCTAGAGTCTATCTTGCGGCTCTCGAGATTGGCCGCGCGACGGCCGATCAGCTCGCAAAGCACGCAAAAATCGTGCGCTCGACGACCTATGTACAGCTCGAATCCTTGATGGAGAAAGGCCTCATGAGCACGTACGAAGAAGGGAAAAAGACGTATTTTGCCCCCGAATCACCGGAATTGCTCAAGCGGCTGTTGCTAAAGCAAAAAGACGCGCTTGCGACGAGAGAGCGCGACCTGACAGGGCTTTTGCCGGAATTGCTGCGCCAGTTCGAAGGCGCCGGCGAGCGACCCGTCGTGCGGTTTTTCCCGGGGAAGGAGGGAATCCTGACCGTCCGCGACGAAGTCCTCACCACCAAGGAGAAGAAAGCCTATGTGATTTTTTCCCCCGAGAATCTATCGAAATTATTTACGGAAGCATATCTTGACGAGTACTCAGCACGGCGAGAAGCCCTCGGCATATATTCAAAAGGCATATATACCTATAAAGAATTCTTTAGTCGGGCGGGGCTTGGGCCATTGACTGAGCGTCGGTTCCTGCCCCCGAACCTACTGCCGTTAACGATTGATATATATGTATTTGATGATAAAACCGCTATCCTCTCTCTAGAAGGAAGTATCTTCGGTCTGGTCATTCAAAGTAGGCAAATTTCATCGAGCATGAAGTTGATTTTCGACTTCCTGTGGGAGCGTGCCCAATTACCGGCATCATAAGACGATAGGCCGAGAGTGAAAGTTTTCTACTCTCGGCCCATTTTTTGGTTAGCTCAACTTCGTTTGAGTCAAGCCAGTTTTTTTGAGTACATCTGCATTCCGTTTCTAGGATAGGCGAGCGACAGGATTAGTTGCCGTCGCCGCGGAACGTGACGATTGTGTAGGCCACAGCGGCCTCCTAAGATCAGGCCCCGCATGTCGGGGCAGGGCATTGCCCGGTACCATCACCGTGACGGTACGGCCCATAGTGTAGCATATTTCAATAACGATTGTCAATGCATGCTCACGCAGACGTACAATTACGTCAGTCACGAGTGGATATACGTATGTCCATAAGTGGCTTTACGTAAAGCCACTTCGGCGCTCACCACATGTAATATGCCAACAGTGCTTGACAAAATAAACCACATGTGTATACTCCCTGTGTCAGTGAAGTTTGGCGAGCCCGGACCACCTGACCTCGGATCTTTGACAGACCACATAGTAATCAAAAACGAACTCAACCCGCAGGTACTTGGAAACAGCCTGCGGATCTAAAAACCTAAGCGAGCCGTCGCCGAGATCTTCTTGACGGTACTCCGTCTTAGAAGATCCAAGTGCGGTCGCGAAGCGAGCCGTCGCCGAGATCTTCTTGACGGTACTCCGTCTTAGAAGATCCAAGTGCGGTCGCGAAGCGAGCCGCCTTGCGCCTCCCCCATGAGCCATTACAACACTTGCCCTCATGGGGCGGGCGCAGGGTCGGCTCGCGATTCCTTGCCTGCAGACAAAAAAGCGGGCCACCAAACTAAATACTTTGCCTTTGAGCACTATTCTTAGCTTCTTGTGTGGCTAACCCGTCCTTGTCTGTAGCAAAGGGATCGATATTTTCGATTCCAAGATCTTTCGGTGCCCGTGCCATACCACGGGGAGGCTGGTGAGAAGGCAGCCGATGGGTCGTTCTTCGATGTGCTGAGGGCTCACGCCCAACGAAACCCTTTCTCTGCATGTACGAGGAAGTGGTCACTCGATGGACGCACGTTGATGGACGGCTCAAAGCGAGAAGAAGTCATGCGCTTCTCGCACCATATTGCATCTTTTGGGAGGCGACGCCGCGCGGCCTTGTAATTGCGCAGCCCCTTCATGGAAGGAGGAGCCCATGCAGGAGCTCGAAGCGCTCTTGAAAACGTGCCCTATAACGGAAGGGATGGATGGCGGTCGTAGGATCGTTCACATCCACCTTCCCGACGGACACGTGATCGAAATCGTCCACTAGGGCGAGAGTAGGCGGAGGTGAGACAGGCACTCATCTTGGCAACAGAAACAAAAAACTCCCGTATCAAACTGGTGCGGGCTTGCTCTCGGGATGTGTATCCCGACTGATGAGCCGAAAACGGCGAAAGCAGGAAGTGCGAGCGTTGTGCGTACGAAACGGATGCCGAACATTCCACGACCTTCGTTTCGTGCGCATCGCGCACACAGAGTGTCCTGGGCAGATAAGACTCGCAAGGGGTCGCGCGATTTATCTGTACCGTGCCGATTGATCACCGGCATTGCCCCATAAATCTGGGGGAGGAAGACGAGGACACCTGCATCAATTCAGTTTGGTGCGGCCATGTCCTCAAGGGTTCCATACCCTGCGAGCTGTGCTCGCAAAACGGAAGCCCGCAGAGCTTGGAGGTCGCGCTCCGAATCTGCTTTGTTTGCGTTGCTCATTAGCGGGCCCTCGATGAGCGCGAAAGTTTCCTACTCGATTGAGTTTATGCGCGGCAGGTCGTCCTTCGGACAGAGGCAAGCGGTATTCGATATGTCGAGCGCAAGGCGGTGGACCGCATGGAAACACGCTATCGGCCGCTAACCGGTAGCACTTCTGTTCTTGGTTGCGAGGTAAGGTGATGGAAATAACTCGCGACCTCTCCTGTATTACCTGCGGGAGACGGCAAGGTCAATCAGTCGACAACGACTACCATCCGTCTGATCCACGACACGGATCATTTCTATGAGAGCCGCAATTCGTTGTTGCTCTCTTGAGATTCTCCGCAGCTACACCAGCTGTACCGATAGACGGTGCCGATGGTGTGGCTGTGGAGAGCCCGATATCCCCGCAAGGGGAGATAGGTTGGAGAGTCTGCGATTCTCCTCCGGCCGGACGAGTCGCCACGCGTCTTGTCCAAATCTCCACTGCTGTGTCAGCCGTAGCCCCTCGCAAGGGGGAACTTGCCGCGGTGCCTCGCAAGAGGTAACAGCAGTCCTAGCCTTGGCGGGCAGGGATGTCAGAAGCTCCGAGCTTGGCGCCAACCGAGCAGAGAGTGGAAAGTTGGTGGAAACCGCTATGGGCCGCAAGCTTATGGTGGGGACCCCCTCGATACCAACCAGATTCGCAGGAATGACGATCCTGTCAACGGTAAAGTCGAGGTAAGGAAATGAGCGTCGGATCATACCCTAATGCCGAAGGACTGGGAATCCTGAGGCTGCAAAGGGGGAGCGGTCTAACCAACCGCATGGTGAAGTGGCCGGCCAGCCATGGAGCCAAGAAGCTCATTCCGGATAAGGGCCAGGCATGTGGCTCCAAGCCTGTGGCGACACGGGCACATGCGATCAAAGGTGGTGGCAGCTTGACAGCTGCGGTCCGACTTCGGCGACACCGAAGTAACAACCATCACGGATAGCCAGGCCTAGACTATCCATCCCATTGTTTTTGTTTTTTCAGAAACAAAATCGTTCTTTTGTTCTTTCTTGTGCCGAGTCTTCCGCTCGGCACTCTTATTCAGGACATTCTGACGCGAGTGGTCGCGTGGTGTCTTGATAGGAGAGTGCGATGCTAATCATCCTCTGTCTGATGTTCGTCGCAGTGACGACCCCTGGAGATGTGTATTACTCTCCGGAGGGTAATTTCCAAATCAATGGAGATCAGTACGAACTGATGCCTCCCGTCTGATCCACGACACGGATCATTTCTACAGGGCTCGCGACTATGCGGTCGTTGGCCTTGAGAAATCTCGCGCAATCATGCGCATCGCCTTGGAGGGCACGATGTTTAGCTATTTCAAAGGCCATGTCGGCAATATCGCGTTCGAGATAGAGCTGGCTGGGAACGTCGTTTGTCCCAATGTAGCAGCGGAAAAAGCTAAAGACGATGCCCTCGAGGGCTATCTCGATGTCACCAGCATCTGGGATGCCAACAGCGGAAGAAAAATTAACCGCGTTGGGCGCACCTGGGTGAGATGCGAAGGTCGAGTTCGTGCTGCAATTTATGCGGGCGAGGTATCGTTTGCATATGCGGGGCAGGAGAACGACCTGAGCCGATGGAGGAGACAAGCGACCAACAGGTGTGGTTGGTGAGGTTAGTTACTGCCTCGGGGGGGGCTGCAATTCCCCCACTCCTGGGGCGATCTGTGCATCGCCTCTCTTATTCAGGACACTCTGACGCGATTGGTCGCGTGGTGTCTTGATAGGAGATCTGCTATGGAAACCAAAGCGCCGATTGACGGTCTTTTCAGCACTCGTCTTGCGACCATCCTGGAACGCAACGGTTTCCGATCCATCGAAGATTTCTACGGGAAATCGGAAATGGATTTGTTGCGTCTGGAAGGGATGGGCCGTAGAGGCATTTCGGAAATCATAGATGTATTGAGAGGGCGAGGTGTCATTCTGCGCTTTGCCGCGCCTCCCAAATCGGGCGATTCATGATCGCCCCCTTTCTCCGACTCAGCACAGGGGTGGTGTGTCGAAGGAGAGGGCCATGGGATAGGTGATTGCGCGCATGTGTGCACGAACTTCATGCACACATGCGCGCAATCACGCGCAAACCCTAGGGGGGCGATATGGGTAATGCGATTGAGCTGTTCCGCGGCCTGGTTGGCACGGAAGCCGATATGGTCACCGAGAGGCAGATCAATGAGGTCCTCGATGCCTGCGAGAAAGACTCGGCGTGGACGCTCATTATGCTCTACGCATACGCGGGCGGCGGCTACCAGGTGCGGCGCATGTTCGTGAAAACGGACAGAAAGGATGCCAAAGAGTTCCTTTGGTACCTCTCGCCGCGTACCGGGCTTTCGGCAAACCAGCCGGGCAAGGCATCTATTCCGGGCCACGAATGGGATCGCGACATGATAATCATGGCGGATCCATTCTTCGAATGGGGTTACATGATGATGGACCCGTTCGAGCATGCACACATGCATGAGTGGTACTCAGGACCGATGCTACCTAAAGGTCGGAGCGAATGACACCGGCTTGGCAACAGAACCAGGTGTCGAGGTTGTGCAGCGTCACCTCACCCAAACAGCTGCATGCTCTTTCCGGCCGATACGATCGTATCGGCTCTCGATTAACCGCGGCACAGGTGAGTGGCGCGGTTTGAGAGATCTTCGAGACGGAGGAAACAAAATGACCAGAGTAGAATACATCGTATCGCTCGCGTGCATGTTCATTGCCGGCGTCGGGTGGTGCGTTGCCGGACTGTATGTCGGCATTGCCACTACGCACGGTATCGAGTACTTTGCGCTCGGTATATGTTTCTTGGTGATGTTATTTGTTGTTTCTGATATCAAAATCCGTTTCAAAAAATGACGCGGGCAACACATCGTTGCCCCCTTTCTCCGACACAGCACGGGGGTGGTGTGTCGAAGGAGAGGAGGAGAATCAATGGTGAGCGATCTCATCATCGGGCTGCTTGTGTTCTGTTTCGAAGTGATTGTCGGATTCGTCCGCGGCGTGTGCGTGTTTGTGACGCATGTGCTCGGGTGGCCGGTGATCATCGCGTCGGTGATTGGCGTCTGGGCGCTGTGGCGCTTTGGGTTCATGTGATGGGAGGATGAGATGAAAAAGAAACATCGCTCCGCGATGCAGCCGCCCAATCTGGCGGCGAAGGCACTCGCGGATCCGCGCTTTCGCAAGCGCGTCGTCCGTGACAAGAAAAAATACTCCCGTACAGGGAGAACTCCCCGAGACTGCTATCTCGGGGATTTTTGTGTAGCAGAAAAGCGGCGCGGCCCCAACGGGGCCGCGCAATTTGTTACTGGTATACGTCGTGATTGCCTACGGCGAGCAGCGCTGCGGTCGTTTTCTGCCTATCCTCGTACGCGAACACGATGCGCGTGCGGTAGTCGACGGAAAACGAGAAGAATTCCTTCAGCGGCCCATGCAGTTTGTGTACGCGAAGCGTGGCATGGTGGCGCGGATTCTTGAACAATTCGATTTTTTGCAATACCTCATCTTGCAGACCCGTTTCAAGGGTGTTGAACTGCCGTATGAACTTTGGCTTGAAGAAGACTGTAATCATGCGCGTGCCAGCTTTTTGCTGAGGGCGCGTAGGTCGCCGCGCAGGCTCGGTTCGCGCGACGCATCAAGGACGTCCTGTATCGCTCGCTGTTCTGCGAAGCGCCGCAAGGCCTGGCGCATAACATCTGCACGCGACGACCCTGCCTCTTCGGCCACGAGACGGTCGAGTTCGGCTTCGAGACGCTTGTCCAAGGGAACGGAAATAGTACTCATGCTCGTATGAAATTATAATATGATATTATCATACGCGCGCATTGGGATACTTGCAATGATTGCAGGGCGCCGGACACGTCGCAGTACATCCGAGGACAAGGCACAAAAGCGGCGCGGCCCCAACGGGGCCGCGCCGAGCTTTCACTGCTGTGTGCGGGTTTACTGCATCGTCGATGCATCCTCCTCCTTGTCGACAGGCTCGCCCTGCTCTTCCTCGACAGTTTCGGAAGCGATGTCGCGATCCTGCGCCATCGGGTCGGCGTTCGTGCCCTCGACGTCAACATCCTCAGCATCGTCGCCGGCAATCTCGTGCTTCACGATATCGAACGCGCTTTCGCCGGCGTCTTCTGCCTCTACGGGGCCGCCGGTCGAGCGGATGTCGATCTTCCAGCCGGTGAGACGCGCGGCGAGGCGCACATTCTGACCGCCGCGACCAATCGCCAGCGACTGCTGGTCCTCGTCGACAGTGACGATGGCGCGGTTCTCCTCTTCGACCAGGTCGATGTCGATGATGCGCGCGGGCTTGAGGGATTCCTTCACGTAGTCGCGCGCATCCTCCGACCACTCTGCGACGTCAATCTTTTCGCCACCCAATTCCGAGGTGACGACCGCAACGCGCACGCCGCGCTGGCCCACGAGGGCGCCAACAGGGTCGACATGCTCGTCGTTCGAGAAGACAGCGATCTTGGCGCGGCTGCCTGGCTCGCGGACGATGCCCTTTACTTCAACAACGCCGCTCGCAATTTCGGGCACTTCTGCCTCGAACAGCTTGGCGAGGAAGCGCGGGTGCGAGCGAGAGAGGCGGATGAACGTGCCACGCAGGCCCTCATCGACGCGAAGGAGGAGTGCGCGAACGCGCTCGCCCTGGCGGTAGCGCTCGCCCGGGATCTGCTCGTCGTAGGGGAGGATGGCGGTGGCGCGGCCGAGGTCGATGTAGAGATTGCCGCGCTCAAAGCGTTGCACGTGGCCGGTGACGATTTCGCCCTCGCGCTCGCCGTACTCAGAGATGATCGATGCGCGTTCTGCCTCGCGGACCTTCTGCATGATGACCTGCTTGGCGGCCTGCGCGGCGATGCGGCCGAAGTCTTCGTGGGTCTCGAGCGGGAACGAGATCTCCTCGTCTAGCTGCGCATCGCGCTTGATGCGGCGCGCGTCCTCGATCATGATGTGCTGCTCCGGGTTGAAGCGGCTGCGCTGGTCGTTCTCGTCGGTCGCCTCCTCGCCCTCCTTGCGGACGAGTGATTCGTCGACGACGATCTTGGCCTGGCGGAACTCCATGTCGCCTGTCGTCGGGTCAAACGTGGCGCGGACGATCTGTCCGCGCTTGCCGTATTCGCGGCGATACGCGGCAGCAAGAGCGGTCGCGAGCGCATCCACGACGGAGTCGCGAGAAATACCGCGCTCCTGCTGGAGCTCATCGAGGGCTGCGTTGAGCGATTTGAGGTCAAAAAGTGCCATATTGGTGTGTTGTAAGCCGTATAATTTCAACAAAAATCCCGGCGGGTGCCGGAACTGACTCCTGCAGTGTACTTTTTATCACGATGCGTGTCAATGCATTGCATCGTGATACGCACCCTGGATGCTTGCGTTTTAGCGTGGGGTGGCTATGCTGGCGGGCAGAAATCCGCAGCAATCATGCGGCGGTGTCCTCAGGGGAGGGGACGATGTGCTTAAAAGTAGACGAGCATGGAAACGTTGTCGTGCCAGCAGTCGCGTGGATGTTTGAGTGCGATCGGTGCGACAAAGAAACGCACGGCGCTTCGTTGTGCCCTTCGTGCCAAGAAAAAGCGGTGCGCCCGAGACGGATTGTTGCGTTGCAAGAAATGCCGGAAGAAGAAGATGGCGAGGAGTGAGGGTTAGCGGCCGCAGCGATGCGGCCCTTCTCATTCCTGGGCCGTCTTTATGCCTTTACCATGCACCAGTGCGTCGATAATTTGGCGCTTTGTCTCGTTGCTCCACAGGCGGTCGGGGCCGCGTGGGTCGAGCTTGAGACGATGCTTGAACCCCTCGGACATAGGCACATCATAGTGCGCAAACGCGCATAACAGAAGCCCGGACGCTGTGCGCCCGGGCCGTTTTTGTGGGGTTAGCTGCAGTTCTCGTCGGTCGGCTGCAAGATGAGGCGGCCAAGCGCCTCGGCAGCCGCATTGAACAGTGGCAGCATGTGCTTCTCTTTGAGAAATGCCTTGACGGCCTCGTCGCCGACATAGAGACGTTCTCGCCACAGGTCCTTGAGTACGAGAATGCCAAGTATCTCAGGGTCGTTGCGATACATCCTTGCGAACAAATCGCCGTCACACATCTCGATTCTCGGATCCGAGTCACCGAACATCATGGCGACATCGCCGGTGATGTAGCGTTCGCTTGGCACAGTCACATAGTTTCGCTCGTGCCAGATAAGCGACTCGCCACGCAAGAGTGCCATACGAAACATTGTGCGGTTTTCGTAGTCGTTCGGGCCCAGGAAGCGATGGCATGTCATGACTCTCGTCTCGAAGACGACAAGCACGAACTCACCAGTCTTGCCTTTGAGCTCGGCATCCAGTTCGCGGAATTTCTCCACGAGCACAGGATCGTAGTGATGACAACGCATCGTGAGGTCAAGCATCGGGTCGCCGGTTTTGGCGCCGGCTGCAATGGCGTCTCGCAACGCGGATTCGTGTCCGGCGAGGATTTCTCGAGACTTCGCAAGGGAGGCCTCGAGCGCGTGCGCGTGGTTGTGCGCGGCTTTCACATTGAGCAGAAGTGTCGACATGGGCACCTGTGCAGCATCACTCATGGTTCTGTTCCTTTCTGGTTCTGTGTCGCACGGTACTACGCATTGTTCTTAACAGCAATATGCGAGATGGTGCGTGCTGCTGCTATATAATGAACGGGCATGTATATCTCCGATACACATCTCAAATCGTTCTTGGCCGATGCGAACCTCGTATCGCAAAAGGAGTTCGATGCTGCAGAGGGGGAGGCAAAGGAAACCGGACGTTCGGTTGGCGATGTCTTAGTGGCGCGCAACGCCATCGGGGAAGACGAGCTGCGCCGCACCTATGCCTACATCCTTGGCATCCCGTTCGTGTCGCTCTCGGGCACGTCCATTAAGTACGAGACGTTGAGTCTCATTCCCGAGCCCATCGCGCGGCGCAATAATGTCATTGCGTACAATCATCGCGGCACCGATCTTGAGGTGGCGATGCTCGATACCGACGACCTCGCTGCCATCGACTTCATCAAGAAGAAGACGCACCTCAAGATCCTGCCGCGCCTTACTGATGTGGCGTCTGTAAAAGCGGCACTCAAGCAGTATCAGCAGGAGCTCAAGGACAACTTGGGCGATGTTATCAAGCGCGATACCGAGACGCTTGCCAAAGGCGGGGAGGAAGACCTCAAGCAGGTAGCCGAGGGTGTGCCGGCGGTGCGTATCGTCGATACGCTCCTGCGCCACGCTAATGCGCAGGGCGCGTCCGACATCCATGTGGAGCCTCTCGAAGAATCGCTCCTTATTCGCTACCGTATCGACGGTATTCTGCACGATGCAATGACGTTGCCGAAGCATGCGGCACCGGCGATTACCGCGCGCATCAAGGTGCTGGGCGGCATGCGCCTTGACGAAAAGCGCGTCCCGCAAGATGGTCGTTTTTCTGTCGATACCGGCGCCGAGCGCATCTCGTTTCGTGTGTCGGTGTTGCCAACGTACTTTGGCGAGAAAATCGTCATGCGCTTGCTGCGCGACAGCATCTCGGGCTTCACGCTCGAATCGATCGGTTTCCATGGCACTGGCTTGGAGCACATGCATGATGCGATGAAGAAGACGACCGGCATGATCCTCTCGACCGGTCCGACCGGCGCGGGTAAATCCACGACGCTCTATACGCTCTTGGATATCGTGAATACGCCCGACGTGAACATCTCGACCGTCGAAGACCCGATCGAATACCAGATGGCTCGCGTGAACCAGACGCAGGTGCGCCCTGACATCGGCTTCTCGTTCGCAACTGGCCTGCGCAGCCTCTTGCGCCAGGACCCAGACATCATCATGGTCGGCGAGATCCGCGACAAGGAGACGGCAGCGCTCGCCATCAATGCAGCGCTCACCGGCCACCTCGTGCTCTCGACCTTGCATACCAACTCGGCGGCGGGTGCCGTCGCACGCCTCATCGACATGGGCGTTGAGCCGTTTCTCCTCGTCTCCACATTGCGTGTGGTCATCGGCCAGCGCCTCGTCCGGCGGCTTGAAGGCGATGGCGAGGAGTACACGCTCTCGCGCGAGGAACAAGCGGAGCTGGAGCGCATTGTCGACCCTGGGGTCGTGCTGCGCGCCCTGAAAGAAGAAAAAGCGGTCGCAGCCGATACAGTGTGGAAAAACATCCCGTTCCGTCGGCCAAAAGATGGCGGCGAGCATGCGGGATACGCGGGACGCGTCGGCATCTACGAGGTCTTGCCGGTCACGGCGACTATCAAGGAATTGGTGATGAAGAATGCGACCGGCGACGAGCTGCATGCACAGGCGCGCAAGGAGGGCATGCTCACCATGAGCGAAGACGGCATCTTCAAAGCAGCCCAAGGGCAAACCTCTATCGAAGAAGTGCTGCGTGTGATTACGGAATAGGGGTTAGCGAATAGGGTATAGGGGATAGTGATGCGGCTCGGGCCTGTGGCCCGAGCCGCATGCCAAGCAAAACCGCCCGGAACCAGCCGAGCGGCGAAAGAGCGTGATAGTTTTGGTCCTACTGCCTCCTGCGAGTACTCGGACCTTCTGTTGCCAAGCGGGATATCAGCCCGCTCCGGGATGAGGCTAGGGCAGCGTGAACCCTTCATCCTCCGCTTCTTCACGGGTCAACGTACGTACGTAATAGCGCAACCGCGCGTACTTGTGCGTCCGCCCGTGGGAAGAACGAAGAATAATAGGACCATCTGGCTGCGGCCCACCAGAAATACTGGGAGGATTTTCGCGGAATGTTTCCAAATCCGCTAGAGCCTCTTCGGGGGTACTCCGAAGCCCACCGAAGCTATTTAACCAGGTTTCGGAAAGCTCCGGCTCGTGGCCGTAGCCATCGACCACTCGGTGGACAAATAGCTCAACGGCCTGGAAAAAAAACTTGTCCATTTGATTCTCCTTCGGACGAGCGCCGGTTGGCGCGGTTGATTTCCTATGTCCTGACAGAAGTATACACGATGTGCTTCATTTTGTCAAGTATTTTAGACGAACTACAAATAGAATATATTGACTTTAATTATTATAACGATAATATATCTATATGTGTCGAAAATTATTTACAACTCAAAATTGAGTGAAATACCATGAAAAATCGCCGCATTTTGATGAGCCTCGGGCTATCCGGGCCGCGTGCAGACGCATATTTGACGTTGCTGGAGCAAGGGGGAGCGACAGCTACCGAACTCGCCAAAAAGATGGGTGTACAGCGCACGAGCGTCTATGCGATGCTGCAATCGTTAGCGGAAGAGGGTTTTGTGGAAACATACATTCAAAAGAAAAGGCAATTCTACCGAGCCACGAAGCCCGAGCGTGTAGCCGCACATTTCGAAGAGAAGCTCGATTCATTCCGATCCATAATCCCGCTCTTGCAGACGCTCGAAAAGAAAGAGGCAAACTCGTTTGGCTTAAGGTTCATCGAGACAATTTCAGAATTAGAGCGCTTTTATCGCGATGTACTCCGAGAATATCGCAACAAGGAGTATCGCGTCATCGGAAGTGCTCCTGCATGGGAAGGACTGGATACGGATTTTTTCGTGCAGTTTCGCAAGGACCGTGCGGCCTGTAGTATCCACACAAGGCTCCTCCTGACAGCAGAATCGGCAACGATCAACCCGACCGAGCCAGAATTGTTGCGCGAGTTCCGGTATCTGCCGCCGTCGCATGCGTTCAAAAGCACGATCGATATATTCGACGACAAAATATTAATAGTTTCGCCGTCAGTATCCGCGCTTGCTATAGTCGTGGCTGTACCAGCAATGACCGACATCTTCGCGTCGATATTCGAGATGCTGTGGGAATACGCAGGTGCGCCCGCGAATAGTTCCGCATAAAAGTTATTGGCTCCGAGGACGCCGATTCCCACATCAGGGCGATGCTCGTACTCATGAACGGGGTATACTTGATGCACGATGTCGCATTTTTCATACACCGCAGAGAAGAATGACGGCGAGCTCTATAAGGGGGTCGCAGAGGCTGCAGATCGATTTGAGCTTTACGGTATCGTGCGCAACGAAGGCGGGCGCATCATCTCGCTGAAAGAAGACAGCGTGGACGTGCCGTGGCGCTGGGCGTATTGGAATCGCCGGTTCTCGAGTGTCTCAGAATACGAGAAGGTCCTGTTCGTGCGCAATCTTGGTTCGATGCTGAACGCAGGGCTTGCGCTCTCGCGCGCACTTGCCGTGGTGCAGCGGCAGGCGCGCAATGCACGCCTCATCACCATCACTGACGAACTGGAAAGTGACGTGCGGCGCGGCGATACGCTGCATGCGGCGATGAAGAAGTTCCCCGACATGTTCTCGCCGCTCGTCATCGCTATGACGCGCTCTGGCGAGGAAGGTGGAAACCTTGCGCAGTCGCTCGCTGGCGCGGCAGACCAGCTGGAACGCATGTACCTCCTCAAGAAGAAGATCCGTGGCGCGATGATCTATCCTTCGATCATCCTCCTGGCGATCGTCGGCATCGGTGTGTTCATGATGACCTCGGTCGTGCCGACCTTGGCATCTACTTTTGCGGAGATGAAAGTGCCGTTGCCTGCCTCGACGCGCGCCGTCATCGCAATCAGTAACTTTCTCGTCGCACACACCGTCCTTGCCATTGCGTTGGCCGTCGCGCTGACGAGCGGATTCATCGGCGCGATGAAGACGGCGCGCGGCCAGCGCGCGCTTGATTATGTGCTGCTGCACACGCCGATCATCGGCGGTATCGTGCGCGAGATAAACGCGGCCCGCACGGCCCGCACGCTCGCGTCGTTGCTGTCTGCAGGGGTCGACGTATTGTCAGCGCTCGAGATTACGCACGAAGTCGTGCAGAATGCCTACTGCCGCGAGGTTATCGACGAGTCGCGCGAGGGTGTGGGGGCCGGGCAGCCGCTGTCGGTCGCGTTCCAGCGGCGCGAAGACCTGTATCCAGCGTTCGTGGGTGAGATGATGTCGGTCGGTGAGGAGACGGGCCAGACTGCCGAGATGCTGAAGCGGCTCGCTACGTACTACGAAGACGAGGTTGACCGCTCGACTAAAGATATGTCGACGGTTATCGAGCCGTTCCTCATGGTTGTAATCGGCGGTGCGGTCGGCTTCTTCGCCATGGCGATGATCTCGCCGATATACTCGTTGTCCGATCACGTCGGCTAATGGCCCGTACCGCACTACAGCGGAATGGTTGCGCGGATACTATTGTACGATCACGTATGAGCCAGGCACGAACTCCCACGAACCACCCGGGCCGGAGTAGAAGTTCGAATTGACGAGGCCGCTGTCGTAAGTGAGCGACGCGCCGCCGGTCATGGTGATCTGCTTGCCCGTGACTGCCTTGAGTCCGCTGCCGCCGGAAAGCTCGACGGTACCGTCTTGTGCCACGAGCGCGACAGCACCCGCGCCGCCTGTAAGCTCAATCGCATTTTCGCCGCTGCAGCCAGGCACGGCAGGGCAGGCACTGGTCGTGATGAGGAAGGGGTAGCTGCCTGCAGTGCCTGAGCCGGAGAACGAGGCCCCGCCTGAGATCTCGATGGGTCCGTCGCTGATGATCGCCCCATCATCCGTGCCATAGCTGGAGTGCAGTCGCACCTGGCCGCCACCGCTCACTGTCACGGATCCTGTAACCCACAGCGTGCCGGTCAGCGTGAGCGTGCCGCCTCCGCCGACGGTCAGGTTGCCGTCGATCTTCTTCGGTCCGAGCGTCGCTCCTGCCCAGCCGACCGTGTAGTTACCGCTGTAAGTCCCCCCAGTCGCCGCGTCATCTTTTAGATCTTGGAGATTGTTGTCTGAGAACGGCATCGGTTCCGGTGTAGGGTCGGCGCGGCTGGTGTTGCACGACTTGTTCGTGTAGGTCGAGGCCTGGCAGTACAGCGGGCCGCTTACCGTCACTCCTTTCATGGTATGCGCCCATGCCTCATCCGTTCCAGAGGTGCCGATCATGACGCCGGTCGAATAGGAGCTTCCGCCGATCAACGATGTGCCGCCGCCGATAGCGAGCTTGAAATAACTATCGAGACCGGAAGGGGATGTGTCCGACCAGCTGGAGCTGTACCGGCCGATCTTCGCCGCACCGCTGCCGTAGCTCGAATTCGCGCCGATGATGTAGTAGTTGGAAGCGTTCGATGCCGCATCGATCACGACCCAGTAGGCCAGGCCAGGATCCAGAACCGGCGTATCAGGCAGTGTCACCGTCACCCAGCCGAAGTTTGTCGTCACGGTCGACGCGGTCAGCGTGCCGGTCATCAATGTGTCGGTGCTCGGGACTCCGGTAGCGTCGTTCACGATACGGACGGTCGCATTGGCCGGCGAACCGACTTTCTTTATATAGAACTGGATGTTATTCAGCCCCACTGCAGAAGATATCTGGAAGCTCTGTGCCACGTCTTGCGTGCCAACAGCGTCGGCAAACGTGATGCAGGTTGAGCCGGTGCAGGACGATATAGGGGTCGGAGCATCATTCGACTGATCGGTCGTGGTTGCAATCGGGTTTGCCGCTATCGCACTGCCGGTGATGGTGACGCCGTTCGTCGCGGCGATGTCGCCGTTTGAATATATGCTGCCGTTCACTACGGAACCGCCATTCATGATGAATCCGCCGTTTCCCACCTGCACGCCGTAGTGGAACGCAGCCCAGGTGCCGCCGGTGTCGGCGGTCGCCATGACAGTGCGCACTGCCGTCGGGTTCGTCTGGCTGGGTACATAACCGGTCGAAGTGATGCGTTTTGAGCTGCCAGAGGTGGTGATTGAAGTGACGAAGACGCCGCCAGGCACCGATGAGTATGTTTCGCCCGAGAATGAGCTGTTCTGATTAAGCTCGTAGATCGCTTTGTCGATGCCGGCATCGGCGAGTGCGAGTGCTTGCGCGGAGGCGACCGATATGCGCTCGGAACGTGCACCAAGCGTCGCATAGTCGACAGCGCTCGACAGTGCCGCAGCCATCAGACCGGCGAACACGAGCGCAAGCAGCAGAATGTATCCGCATCTATTGGCAGGGAGGCTCATATATTCCGTAAGTATACGCTCTCGGAAAGCTGTACCTCGGCGGTTTTCCCCCGTACGGTCATGCTGGTGATGATGGTAAAGGTGGTGCTTGTCGCTTGCGTTACGTTTGCGGCCGGGTATGAAAACGTCATACTGGAAAGTGTTTTACTGAGCTGCTTGGAGCCGCTCGCTCGCGCGCTGGAGCCGTTGGCGTCTACCAGGCGATACGCTGTCGTGCCCGATGCATAGAAGCCAATGTAGTCATATGCTCCGTTGATGACGGACCCGGACGAGCTGATCGCAGGCAGCGATAGCACGAGCGATGTGGTGCCAGTGGATAGAGTGGCGCCAGAAAAGGAGTGCGATGCAACGATGGCGTTTGCCTGCAGGGTCATGTCACGCAATTCATTGGCGAGCATCGTCGCCGACGTATCGGTTTCTATCGCGGCGCGGTGCAAGGTGACAGTCGAATCGTATGAGATGAAAAGTTCGACCATAGCCGCGCCGATGAGTCCTGTGACCGCGATGACGATGAGTAGTTCCACGATGGTGAACCCTGCGGTGTGTTGAGTGCGGTGTCGAACGTACCTCATAGCCCGCCATTTTGTGTGAGTAGCGTCCCGACCGATACCGTACTGGTCGATTTGCCCGGCTCGCTCCATGAGACGCTCACCACTACCTGCTTGGTACTGGCGTTGACGACAGTCACCGCCAGGGTGCTTGTCGCACCGGCGGGTAGCAGGCTGAACTGCGTGTCAGTGAACGTGGTGCTGGATGGGAGGCTGCTATAGCCAGCCGCTCGCAGCTGCGCGAGCTCGTGTTCGGCAATACGTAGTGCGACGGCCTTGTGTTCCGATGTGCGTGTGACGGAAAAGACGCCGAGTACCGCCGCATAGAGACCGATCGAAGCTCCGACGATAAACAGCGCTATCAGTACTTCGAGAAGCGTGAATCCGCGCTGCGGCATTCGCATGCGCCTCATTGTACCAGCGACGGCCTAAAAAGAGGATGCTTCAGTATGTGCTAAGTAGCGGGGCGTCCCCATGGTTCTCTCTCGTGCTACAATCCGGGCAATGAACGCCCTTATCGTGGCGAACTGGAAGATGAATCCTTCGACCGGGAAGGCTGCGGCGCAGCTCTTTACGGCGACGAAAGAGGCGATTGAGAAAGCGAAAGGTGTCACGCTGGTTGTCGCGCCGCCGGTCATCTATCTGCGAGAGATCGTCGCATCGTATCGCGGCAAGCGCATCGCCTTTGCAGTGCAGGATGCGCGTGCAGAGACAGGTGGAGCGCATACGGGCGAGATTTCGGTTACTCAAGCAAAAGACGCAGGCGCTGCCTATGTGATCGTGGGACATGCCGAACGTCGCGCCGAAGGAGAAAGCGATGCCTCGGTCGGGGAGCGGGTCGTCGCAGCTCTTGCGGCACGGCTGACGCCGGTCTTGTGCGTGGGCGAGCGCGAACGGCACCCGAGCGGTGATCATTTCACGACTGTTCGGAATCAGCTCGTCGCCGCATTCGAGGATGTGCCGCTTGCGAAAGCCTCAAAGGTCATCATCGCGTACGAGCCGGTGTGGGCTATCGGCGCGCCACACCCGATGGACCCACAACTCATGCATGAGATGGCTATTTTCATACGGAAGACTTTGGCCGATTTTTACAGCAAGCCGGTCGCGGGGCCAGTGCTGTACGGCGGTGCAATCGATGCCGAGACGGCCGCCGCCATGTTACAGCACGGCGATGTGTCGGGTCTCTTGGTCGGACGGGCGTCGAGCGACGCAAGTGCACTCAAAGAGCTAATACGTGCGGTCATGCTTGCCTGATATGCGTTCCATCGAGACATTGAGTGAAGCAGAATTGCGAGGCAAGCGAGTCTTGGTGCGCGCCGGACTCGACGTGCCAGTGGGCGATGCCGGGGAAGTGACCGATCTCTTTCGTGTGCGACGCGCGATTCCGACACTGCAGTTCCTTGTCGCTGCGGGAGCGCGGGTGGTCATCATTTCGCATATCGGGCGCGATCCGGGCGAGTCGAACGCGCCGGTGGCTGAGGCGTTGCGCCGACACATCCCCGTCTCGTTCGTACCAGATCTCTTGGGGGTCGTCGCGCGGCAGGCGGTCGCGGGGCTGCGTGATGGCGAGGTTCTCATGCTTGAGAACCTGCGACAGGACGAGCGCGAGACCGCCAATGACGCGGCTTTCGCGCAGGAACTTGCCACGCTGGGAGATATCTACGTGAACGACGCTTTTTCGGCGGCACACCGGGCGCATGCGTCGATCGTCGGCATACCAGCACATCTGCCGTCGTATGCCGGGCTTCTGCTGTCGGAAGAAGTTGCACAGCTCAATCGCGCACGTGCGCCGGAAGGTCCGTCGTTCGCCATCCTTGGCGGAGCGAAGTTCGAGACAAAGTCGCATTTGATCCGTTCGCTCCTGGAGCACTATGACCAGGTATTCATAACTGGCGCGTTGGCGAACGATGTGTTCAAGGCGCGCGGATTTCCGGTCGGCGTGTCGCTCGTTTCAGCGGAACTGCCGGGGCCGGATGTCTTGGAGCACCCTCGATTCCTCTCGCCGACCGACGTGACCGTCGAATTGCCTAACGGTCAGGCACGTGTGAAGCTTCCGCAAGAGGTAGCAAATGACGAGAATATCGTCGATATCGGCCCTGATTCGGTCGCACAACTGGCACCACACATCGCAGCCGCTACATTCATCCTCTGGAACGGGCCGACCGGCCTGCATGAGCATGGATACGTACATTGGACGCATGCCATCGCCGAGCTCATTGCCAAGAGTGATGCCCAGAAAGTGATCGGCGGCGGAGATACGATTGCAACACTGCAGGACTCTGGCATCGACAGCGACAAGCTGGGATTTCTTTCGACCGGCGGGGGTGCGATGCTGGAGTACCTGCTCGAGGGCACGCTGCCGGGCATCCAAGCGCTCACGTAACCGTTTTCCACAGAGGAGGGCTGTCGTTGGTCATCTCAGGGACGACAATCTTCTCATATGAGAAACACAGCAATAGCCAGCACACTCCTGGCTGCCCTTACCATGTGCACGCCGCTTTTGACGAGCGCACTCGATATACAAGGATTATTCTTTGGCGGCGTTCCCATTCACACGCCCGGCATGCCGGCGGCGCTTGCAGAGGCATACAACGACACGTCGTGGGGGAAATCAGGCGGTATCGGGTTCGGTTCGGTAGCATCAGACCCATCGTCGTTTATCAAGCAATTCACGACAAACACCATCTCATATACGAATCAGCTCTGGGACTGCCTGAAAGGGGCGGGTGTGACATCGGGCGGTACGCCGAATATGGACGCCGTCGGGGCCTGCAAAGACTCATTCATCTCGTCGGTTGCCAGCCCGGTCAATCCTTCGTTCACGCCAGGTATGCCAACACTGCTGCAACCGCCGCATCCGGCACATGCTGCCGCTCAGAAACTGCAGGAATGCGTGAAGGCGGCGGCCGGTACCGGCAGTAACGGGGCGAATGCCGAGGCATTTGCGGCCTGTAAGACGGCGTTCGTGCAGGCTGTCGGACAAACCGACTCGAATGCGGCGCCACAGCTCCCTCGGGTCCTGAATAATGCCGCGTCCTCCCTGCCGGTCGATATTCGAGAATGTCTTGCTCGTGCAGACATTACCACTAACGTTGACGTACCGCCAACGGTCGACCCGACCCTTATCACGAAATGCCGTATCGAGGCGATGAATGTGGTGTTTGGTGCCAGCGGATCAAGCGCATCGACAACAGTACCAAAGCCGCCGTTCGCCTGGACCATGGCGTCGACGACTCCTAAGGGTCCTACCCTCGAAGCTCTCGAGATGTTCCGCAGCTGCTTACATACTGCATTCGGCGACACAAACACCGGGACGAGTACGGCGGCAGTCGATACGAGCAAGATTCAAGTCTGTAAGGACGCGCTGCTTGCTAAGCTGGGGGTTACGGCAAGTACGACAGCCGGACAGGCTAGCACGTACCGCACTGCTGTCGAAGCGCTCCGCGCCTGCCTCCAGGCTGCCGGTATCGGGACCGGGAATGTTGATACGACGAAGATCAGAGTGTGCCACGATACGTTCCATACCGCTGTCGGCATGCCGATCGGGAATGCGCCTACGACGACGCCTCGAACGATTCCGGCAGATCTTCAGGCAAAAATCAAGGCCTTGCAGGATAAGGTGCAGGAACTGTTGCGTAAGATTACCGAGTTGCAGGCGCAGATAAGCGCTTCTGCAAGCGGGAACGCCCGGTAGTCTTTTGTCCCTGGTTCGGGCGGCCCCGCACTCTGTGCGGGGCCGCTTTTTTGCGCGATTGTACAGTGTGAGGCTGGGGCGCGGCATGCTACCGTGCACGCATATGAAACCATCGCGCCTTCAGCTGCTTATCATCATGGGCATTGTCTTCGGTGCGGCATTTGTCGGCACGCTCGTTGCCGTGTCACTTCAGTCATCTGACGGATCGGCAGAGGGAGCGTGGGGAGGTCCGCTCTCATCATGTAACGTACTCATGGTGCCCGTGCATGGGACGATCGTATCAACGCGTGCGAGTGTCGCTGCGGGGCAAGGTCCTGTCGCTGATGATGGCATGCAGGACGGAGGCATCTCGGGCGATTCCGGATTCACGATTGCCGAGGATGTCGTGGCGCTGTTGCGCGATGCTGCAGTCTCCGGCGACGTGGAGGCGGTCATCATCGACGTCGATTCGTACGGCGGGTCGCCGGCGGCAGCACATGAAATCGCCGACGCGATCCGACGCATTGATAAGCCGTCTGTCGCAGTCATCCACGAGGCAGGGTTGTCGGCTGGCTATCTCATCGCTTCTGCGGCCGACGCAGTGTATGCAGGGCAGGAGTCCTCGGTCGGGTCAATCGGCGTGACTGCTTCGTACCTGACGAACCTTGGTCGTAACGTGCGCGAAGGTCTTGAGTATCAATCCCTTGCGACCGGCCAATACAAGGACACGTTCAATCCGGATAAGCCGCTGACAGGTGATGAACGCGCGCTCATCATGCGTGATCTGCGCATCTCGCACCAGAATTTCGTGAATGCAGTGGCGCAGTTTCGCGGACTGCCCACGTCGACGGTGGAGCGCCTCGCCGACGGCTCCTCGATGCTCGGTGCCGCCGCACTCAAAGCAGGCTTGGTCGATGCGCTCGGCTTCACTGTAGACGCTGAAAGTTATCTTTCAGAACGCCTCGATGACGAGACTGTCGTGTGCCGATGGTACTAGCTCGCTAGAGGTGTCCTGTGGCTATACGCGCAGCGAACCGCTGTGCTTCGCCCTCTTCGTACTTCTCGTGCGGCCAGTGCCTGAGGCCGTCGCCCGTGCGGCGGGGGATGAGGTGCACGTGCGGATGATCGATGACTTGCCCGGCAACCTCGCGGTTGTTCATCATGAGGTTCACGCCGTCGAGCGAGAGCGAGCTTTCGAGCATGCGCGCGACAACGCGTACGGTCTCGGCAACATGGCTCCAGCTGCCCTCCTCGATATCAAAAATGTTGGTCGCGTGCTGTTTCGGAATCACCAGTGTGTGACCCTTGGTTACCGGATGGATGTCGAGGAAGGCGAGCGCGTGCGCGTCCTCGTACACCTTGTACGACGGGATCTCGCCCGCGACGATCTTGCAGAAGATGCAGCTGGTCTCCATAGCCGGATTATACGCGCTTGGGCAGGGAAGTGAAAAGAAGTACACGCGGGGTGTGTCAAGTACAGCGAAGGCATGGCACGCGGTACAATCGCGCGTATGACGGGAGTGTCAGATCTGGTGCGGACGCTCCTGGCGAAGCGCGGTATCGTCGAGGCGGATGAGATCGAGCGGTTTCTCGCGCCCGACTATGAGCGCGATTTGCACGATCCGTTTTTGATGCCGGACATGCGCGTGGCGGTCGAGCGCATCCTGCTCGCGCTCGAACGCGATGAGCGCATTGCCATCTACTGCGACTACGACTGCGATGGCATCCCGGGTGGGTCGCTCCTCTTTCGCTTCTTCAAACGCATCGGGTACACACCCGAGATCTACGTGCCGCATCGTGATCGCGAAGGGTATGGGGTACACATCCATGCGATCGAGGAACTTGCTGCGCGCGGCGTCTCGCTCATCGTGACGGTCGACGTGGGCATTGTTGCGTTCGAGGCGGCAGCGCATGCAAGGAAGATCGGCGTGGAGATGATCATCACCGATCATCACGAACTTCGTCCTTCTGAAACTGGCACGCGCGAACTGGGGTACGACCTGCCGGATGCGCTTGCCGTCATCAATCCGAAGCGTGCAGGGTATCCTTTCCCACATCTTTGTGGCGCTGGGACTGCATTCAAGCTTGCGTGCGCGATCCTCACCGAAGGGCGTAAGCGCGGATTAGAACGTTTCACTTCGATTCCGCTTGGCTGGGAGAAATGGCTCTTGGATCTCGCCGCTATCTCGACGATCGCCGACATGGTCCCGCTTGTCGGCGAGAATCGTGCGATCGCGCACTTCGGCTTGCGCGTGCTGCGCCGCACCCCGCGCCCCGGGTTGCGCGCACTTGCGCTCTCCGCGCGTTTCAATCTTGCACAGGCCGACGAGGAGACAATAGGCTTCTCCATCGCACCGCGCGTGAACGCCGCCTCGCGCATGGATGAGCCGGAGCTTGCGCTGCGTTTGCTCACGACCGATGACGAGCGCGAAGCGGCCGAGCTTGCCGCGCAACTCGAGTCGCTCAATGCATCGCGCAAGGGAGTCGTCGCGTCGATCACGAAAGAGGCGAAGCGTCGGGTGCGCGATCGCTATGACGAGCGCGACCGCGTCGTCGTTTTGGGCGATCCGACGTGGAAACCCTCACTGCTCGGATTGTCTGCCAACGCGATCGTCGAAGATCGTGGCGGTGTCGCGTTCCTCTGGGGGCGCGATGGCAAGGGCGAGTTGAAGGGTTCGTGCCGCAGCGACGGTACGCTCTCTGTCGTCGAACTCATGACGCTTGCGCGCGATGTGTTCGCTGAGTTCGGCGGACACCATGCATCCGGCGGGTTCTCCGTTTCGCATGAGAACGTGCACGAGTTGCCGGCGGCGCTTGCTCGGGCGGCCGAGATGATCGAGTCAGCAGGACCAACAGACGTGTGCACGCAGCATGACGCAGACCTGTCGCTGTCGCAGGTGACATGGAGTGTGTTTCAGGAACTGTCGCGTGTCGCGCCGTTCGGTATCGGCAATCCGAAGCCGGTGTTTCGTATTGCCCGGATCTTCGTGAACGAGGTGCGACGCTTCGGCAAGGAGAAGCATCATACCGAGATCTCCCTTGCCTGCCATGACACGGCGACGTCGATGCGGGCGTTCGATTTTTTCATCGCGCCGGAACAATTCACGCACGAGCCGTTTCGCGGCGCCGAGGTCGATGTGCTCGCCACGATCGAACGCGATGCGTTCCGCGGGCCGACGCGGCTCGCCCTGCGGCTCGTTGACGTACTGTCGCCGCGCGCGTGATCCATACCGCCGTGCTGGCATCATGGTGCCGACAATGATAGCGTTACACGCATATGGAAACATTCTCTGCGCAGGCGATGATCGGTTTTGGCTGGGAGGCATTTAAGAAACGAAAACAATTCTTCATCGGCATCGCCGCACTCTGGTTCCTCATCCAGTTCGCAATCAGCATCGTGACGGACCAGTTTCCTCAGGCACCTGAGGACGGCGCCGCACTCTGGCTACTGGGCGTGCTCATCTCGGGAGGTGTCTCGGCGGCGGTGGTGAACAACATGGGACTCATCGCGTTCTCGCTCAAGGCGCACGATGCACCAGAGGCAGCGACAGCCTCGCTCTTGTGGCACCCACATCCGTTCTGGAAGTATGTCGGTGCGGCGGTGCTGCAGAGTGCGATCATCCTCGCCGGCCTCTTCCTCATCAACGTGCTCGGCGCACTCGCGCTCCTCGTGGGACTCCTCGTTTCCGTTCCTGTCTCGTATCTGGCGGCCGTGCATGCATATCGTGCACTGAGTGCATCCGTGTCCGTCGACCGCACAGCCTAGCATGATAGAGATATTCACCGACGGCGGATCGCGCAATAATCCGGGAGACGCGGGTCTCGGTGCGTACATCGTACGCGATGGCGAAGTGCTTGCGGAACTTTCCGAGTATCTCGGGAAGCAGACGAACAACTATGCCGAGTACACGGCAGTCATCCGCGCGCTGGAGTGGTGCATCGAGCATTCGCTCGCGCACGAGCCGTTATCATTCAAGATGGATTCGAAGCTCGTCGTGGAACAGGTGCAGGGCAACTGGAAAGTGAAAGAGCCGACCTTGCGACCGCTCGTCGATCGCGTACGAGAGCTCTCTGCTACGTTTCCGTCGGCAACATTCACGCACATTCGTCGCGAGTACAACAAGGAAGCAGACCGCCTTGCCAACGATGCAATGGATCGCGGGCAAGCGCGTTGAGTTATCCACTGATTGCGCGTGCACTGAAGTGCGGTACATTTGCGTCAGCACCGAGAAGCAAATGGGGAACGCATGCTGCAGATACCGTCGGACAGGCTGATCAATCTGATCGCCGGCCTCGAAGTGGGGACGCGGGTCGTCGTGCGGAATCCGTTTCCGTATTCGCACGAGCCGATTGAGGGAGTGGTTCTGATCGTCGCCGGAGCACGTTGCATCTGCGTCGAGGGGAGCAATTTCTATCCGTCCGCGTTCGAGCCGCATGGCTCGATCGAGGCCTATGCCATAGAGTCGGTGGCGGCAGAGTGACGGATGTCGCACTGGATTGGATGAGGGTCGCCGAACGGCGACCCTTTGATTTTTCATGCGGGAACGTATATTGTCGGCTCATGATCGAGCCATTGAAAGAGATGACGGAAGAAGGTGCGGTTGTGCTGCGTCAGGAAGTGCGGTCGCATGCGCACGGCTTCCTCTCATTCATCCGTGAGCGCGGCGTCACCGGTCTTGCCGTCGGCTTCGTACTCGGCACCTCGGTGCAGAAGGTCGTGACTTCGTTCGTCACCGACATCGCGTCGCCCGCGGTCGGCATCGTCATGGGCCGCGCAGAGCGGATCGAGACGCTGCAAGTCGGACCCTTCCTCATCGGCAACTTCATCGCGAGCCTGGCCGACTTCCTGCTCCTCGTATTCATCATCTACCTCGTCTTCACGTTCCTCAGGCTTGAGTGGCTCGATAAGCAGAATGCCTGATGAGTGCACGCGGACTGTATCTGGCGGTAGCAGGGTTCCTGGCGGGTGTATGCGCGCGATCGTTCTTTCCTGTCGGCCTGCCGCTTGCGGCGTGGTGTGCACTGCTTGCGCTTGCCGTACTCGTACTCATGCAGCTTGGTGCGGTTCGACGGGCGGTGGCGAGTGCCATGGCGATCAGCATGATCGCATGCGCGCTTGGCGTACTTAGGATGGATCGCGCAATCGTAATGGCAGACCCTGTGCTTGCTGCACGCGTAGGGTCTGAAGCCCTGATCGAGGGGGTTGTCGTCAGTGATACGGATGCACGCGATGCGGCAACGAGAGTGACGGTACGGGCAGTGAGAGTTGACGGCACACAGACCAGTCTCGGTACGAATCTTCTCGTCGTTCTGCCTCCATTTTCGAAAGCAGGGATCGGGGACCATGTGCAAGTGGTGGGCATGCTCGCACGTCCGGAGCGTTTTGATACCGAAACAGGTCGCACGTTTGATTACCCGGGCTACCTTGCGGCCCGCCGCACCGTGCTGGTCCTTGAGCGCGCACAGCTGCAACATGTCGAAGAGGGCGGTGGGTTTCGGCGCGCTTTGTCGGATGTGCGGAGTGCATACATTGCCGGTACTCAGGCGATCCTGCCGGAGCCGCATGCAGGCCTCGCGAGCGGCATCATTGCAGGTGATACGCGCTCGGTCGGCGCCGAAGTGTCCGATCAGTTTGCGCTCGCGTCGCTCACGCACATGCTCGTCTTGTCGGGGTACAACATCACAGTGGTGACGGTCGGGGTGCTCTGGATCTTCTCGCGGTTTCATCCTGCGGTGCGGGTAGGGTTCGCGTCGGGGACCGTTACATTGTTCGTGCTCGCAGCGGGGCTTTCTGGTAGCGCTGTGCGTGCGGCGATCATGGCGCTCATCGGTATGTTGGCGACATTCACGAGGCGGCAGTTCATCGCCGCTCGATCGCTTGCGCTCGCCTCTGGCGTTATGGTGGCATGGAATCCGTACTTGCTCGTGTTTGATCCTGGCTTTCAGCTGTCCGTGCTGGCGACCGCAGGCCTCATCGCATTTGCAGACCCCTTGGCCCGCGCATTGAAGGTAGTGCCGACGACTGGATCTCTGCGAGAGGTGGTGGCCACGACGATCGCAGCGCAGGTCTCGGTGCTGCCGCTCTTACTCTGGCAGAGTGGCACGCTTTCGATTGTTGCGTTACCGGCAAACGTGTTGGCGCTGCCGGCGGTACCGTGGGCGATGCTTGCATCGTTCGTTGCATCGCTTGCGAGCCTGGTGCTGGGCGATATCGCCATACCGCTTGCATTACCGGGGTATCTCTTACTGTCGTACATACTCGGCGTTGCAAAAGTTTTTTCAGCGATTCCAGGAGCCGCCGTTGCCTTGCCACCGTTTTCGGCGGCGTTGCTCGTGCCCGCATATGCGCTGATCGGACTGCTTGCCTACTACGTGCATACGAAGGCAGCCGTCCCGAAGGGACGGCTGCCTGACGCGCCACGAGTGCGCGACTAGCTAGTACGACTGCGAAGTCGTCGCCTTGCGCGAGAGCCAGTGGCCGATGAGCGCGGCCGGGATGACCCAGTAAGCAAGCAGGACCAAAGTCGTCCAATTCAGGAGGAACGGGCCGAAGTTCGGAATGACGGCAACCACCTGTGAGAGGGAGCCTGACTGCATGAGTACGTTTGCCGTGCCCGAGATGAAGGTCGTAAGGATGGCGACTATGAATGCGCCGACGCCGAAGATGGCGCCGCGCTTGAGGCCGTCGGCAACAGCTGCGCCGCGGAAGTACCAGTACGCGAACAGGGCCGACACGATGGCGGCCAGGATGACGAAGCTGATGTATTGCGCCGTCAGCATGCTCTGCGTCTGCGACGGCGGAATCATCGAGACGACTGCCGCAACGATCGTATTGATAATGTAATTGCCAAAGAAGGCAGTAAGAATGAGACGTTCAAGCTTCATAGTAATAACGATAGCTAGATAATGACCGTAACGTATACAGGATACCGCTACCCCCGGATGGCTGCAAACCGCTTCTCCACAACCCCCCAATTGAGGTTCTTGAAGAAGGCGTCGATGTAGCCGCCCTTGCCGGCCGTGCCGAAATCGAGCAGGAACGCGTGCTCCCAGACGTCAAGTATGAGCACGATGGGCAGTCCGGCGAAATGGCCTAGCTGGTGCTCTTCGACGAAGGCAGTCAGGAGTTCCTTGCCGGCCGGGTCGTAGTAAAGGATCGCCCAACCAGGCCCGCGCATGCTGCCGATCGCCTTGAAGACCGCCGGAAAACCGGCTGGTGCATACGCTTGTGCGAATGCTGCGGCAAGCAGGCCTCCTTCCGAGAGTGGTGAGGCACCCCCTTCGAATTGCTCGAAGTAATACTCGTGCAGGCGCATGCCGTCGAACTCGAATCCGCGGCGGCGCACCAGTTCAGACACTGCATGGGCGTACTTTTCCGAATCGGTCATTGCCAATTCCGCGATCTGCTTCGAGATCGTGTTGAAGTTCTTGACGTAGCCTTCGTAGAGGCCGATATGCGCGTCGATGGTCTTCTGGGAAAGTCCTTCGAGGGCCGGGATGTCGAATTTTCTGGCTTCGTAGATGTGCATACAGGATGGATGGCGGGTATGTCGTGGATTATACATCAGATCTGAAAAATGTTTCGCGAGGCTTGCCCCGTCAGAGCTTCGCAGGCGTGTTCATGATTCGTTTTGCCCAATTCTCTAGCGGGGTACTATTGCCCCATGCGCCGAAGCACTGTGATCATGGGGTTCGTGGTTGCCGTGCTCGCAATCGTCGCGTGTCTCGTGTGGGTTGCGGCGGTCCATGCCGCGGGGCCGGGGGTGTTGCGGGTGTCGTTTCTTGATGTGGGGCAGGGCGACGCGATATTTGTGGAGACACCGTCAGGGCGACAGATTCTTATAGACGGCGGGCCAGACAGTACGGTGCTACGCCGACTGCCTACCGTCACTCCCTGGTTCGATCGCACCATAGATATGATCGTCCCCACGCACGCCGACGCCGACCACATTGCCGGGTTGGTGCATGTATTGGACCGCTACCAGATCGGCACGATCCTGCAGCCGGCGGTTGCGGGGGATACGGAAATTGCGGCTGCACTCGTGCGTTCGATACGCCAAGAGGGTGCGCAAGAGATGGCTGCAGAGCGAGGCAAGGTACTAGATTTCGGCGACGGCGCCCGCTTGGAAATACTATTTCCCGACCGACCGCTTCCCGGTGCGGACACCAATACTGCCTGCACGATTACGCGTGTCGTGTACGGGAAGACGGCGTTTCTCCTGCCGTGCGACGCTCCACAGGCAATCGAAGAGTATCTGGTCGGACTCGACGGTAAGGCCTTGCACGCCGACGTGCTGAAGGCCGGGCACCATGGCTCAAAAACCTCTTCATCACTGACGTTCGTTGGCTATGTGCAGCCGCAATGGGTCGTATATTCTCGCGGTTGCGATAACAAGTACGGATTTCCACACCAAGAAACTATCGACACCTTCGCACGGCTGAACATCCCCACCCTCGACACCTGCGAAGAGGGAACTATCACGTTCGAGAGCGATGGCGAATCAGTGCGCCGGAAATAAAAAACACCGCAACTCGGCGGCGTTTTTTCACTTGAAATGGCGTGATTAGGCGACGAGACCTGCTTTGCGGAGTGTCTGGAGGGCGCCGCGCTTCTTGATGGTCTTGAGGGCCTTGGCCGAGACCTTGAGGGTGACCTTGGTGCCGAGCTCTGGGATGTGGATGGTCTTCTTCTGGAGGTTCACCTGGCGGCGGCGCTTGCCGGTCGGGTTGAACTTTGTGGCGCGCGTGCGGTTAGAATAGCCGCCGCCGACCTGAGAACCCTTGCCTGTGATGACGCAAACCCGTGCCATATGTGGGCGCATCCTACCGTAGAGCCTACAAAAAGTCAAAGTACACATACCATCTCCGCCTATTGAGCCACTGGCCCGTTTCCATAGGACGGTCCTATGGAGATAATGGTAATGCGGCGAGGCAGTGACATTTGCTATAGTAGTGGCCTATGGAGCTATTCGATTCGATATTCATCATTGTTGTCATCATCTTTTCGGCAATCGTGCACGAGGTGATGCATGGCGTGGCGGCCGAGTGGCTGGGCGACAAGACGGCACGCTACATGGGCCGAATTACGCTCAATCCGATACCGCATATCGATCCGGTGGGCAGCATCTTTTTGCCGCTCGTGCTGCAATTGACTGGTTCTCCGCTCCTGTTTGCCTGGGCAAAGCCGGTGCCGTACAACCCCTACAATCTGCGCGCCGACGGTCTCTATCGCCGCTTCAACGAGGCAATCGTGGCTGGTGCTGGGCCTCTTGCGAACATTGGCATCGCTGTCATTGCGGCGGCAGTTATGCGCTCGGGGCTCTTTCCTGGCCTCAACGAAGTCTTTTTCCTTATCGTTTTGGCCAACGTGATGCTCTGTCTCTTCAATCTCTTGCCGCTGCCGCCCTTGGACGGCTCGAAGGTGCTTGAGGCTCTGTTGCCCGGCTCTCTGGGACGCGGATACGGCGCATGGCGCAATCGCATGGAGGCCAACGCGTTCGTCGGACTTGGCATCGCGCTCCTCTTCATCCTTGTCTTTGGCAATATCATGTACGCAATCGCACGGTTTATTGCGGGGGTTTGATAGGCTGTGATGGATATGGAAGATTTGCATAACCACTGGCGACATAAATGGGTTAATCCGAAAATCGAGGTACGGGCATCGCTTGTCCATGGACGTGGATCATTTGCGACAAGTTTGATAAAAAAAGACGAAACGGTAGCAGTCAATGGCGGATTGGTCGTGCCGCTTGCCGATGCGCCGAAACTGCGTGCAATGCTCGGAAGTTTGCGTGGCCTGCAGATAAGCGAGGATTTTCTGTTTACGGTTGCGAGTCCAGAAGAGGCAATGTTCAACCATTCTTGCGAACCAAATCTGGGGTTGGCTGGGTCTGTTACGACGGTCGCAATGCGCGACATTCAGCCGGACGAGGAGGTGTTCTACTGCTACTATTTTTCAGAGACCAGTTTCGATCCGTTTGTTTGTAACTGTGGGTCGGCGTCGTGCAGAAAGATGGTAACTCCTACGGGGTGGCGAGATGATGTAGCTTTTCAAAAGCGGTATAGCCGCTATTATTCACCCTACCTGCAGTCAAAAATAGCCTTTCAATAACTGGGCGCCCTATGTCTCTCGTAATTCAAAAAGCGGCTGCGTTCCTCAAGAAACGGTACGGCATTGACGTCGTAATCGAGGATTTTCCTGAAGAAGAAGGTGTAGAAATCGGTGCCCTCTCGCACAAAAAGATTTTAATTAACCGAAAGGCGCGTGGAGAAACGGAAATTCTGTTCGTTATGGCGCATTTGTTCGGGCACATGGTGCAGTTTACGAATTACGAAAAGTATCGGTACCTTGTCGAGCGAGCTGAGCAGCCCAAGCCGCTCACTCTTTCGGACGAATTCAAAAAAGAGTTTTTCGATTACGAGGTTGAGGGATATTTGATTGGCAAGGGACTGCTGGAAGAGGTGTTGGGTAAGGAGGAAGCTGCGGCCCTTGATGAGAAGTTCCAGGTATATCTTCATACCGACTTCGATACGTTTTGGAACTACCTTGTGACGGGCGATCAGATATCGATCGCGGATTTCAACGCGTTGCTTGTGCAGAACTATGAGCGCTGGAACGATAGGTATACTGAACCATTGCAAAGCATGGCTCTACCGGATGTCGTTGACCCTAAAAAGGACGTCGTTGTGTACTAGATTAGCGCAAAAGTGGAGGAGTCCTTTGATGGGGCTTGGTGTCGCGCTCGTCGTTATCCTGCTTCTGGGTGGCGTGTTCGGGAATCTGGTCTATATGCTGGCGCAGGCTATTGCGGGGATGGCGTAGCAAACTTTATAAATTGTTGTTCGTTTTGACAAACTTTATAAAGTTATGTAGCATAGGTTCGTGGATATAAAGCAAAAACTTGAGATCATCCAGCAACGGCTGGGACTGACGCAAACGGCTCTGGCGCACAAGCTCGGAGTCTCATTTGTGGCCCTTCATAACTGGCGTACCGGGAAGGCACAGCCACGCGCCCGAAAACAAGCTGCGATCGACGAGCTGTATCTTGAGGTGACGGGACAGAAGATTATTCCCACCGAGCAGCTCGCGGCAAAGAAGCAATCACTGCAGCGGAAAGCATCGGTGCATCGCGATATTGTCGCCGAGATTCTCGATAACCCGGACATCCGCGATCAGCTTATCCTCACGCTCACGTACAACAGCAACAGTATCGAGGGTAACACGCTGACCGAGCCGGACACTGCGGCTGTTCTCTTCGACAATGTCGCTTTGCCTCACAAGACACTGACCGAACAACTTGAGGCAAAGAATCACCAAGCTGCACTGAGTTATCTCTTCAGTCATCTCCGAGAGGGGCATGTAATCGATGAAGCGCTGATCCTCAGGCTCCATGCCATACTCATGAACGGCATCCGTCCCGATGCGGGGGCGTATCGTTCGCACGCCGTGCGCATTCCCGGTGTGCATCTGCCGACGGCGAATTACGTCAAGATTCCTGAGCTGATGCCTGCCGTGGTTGCACTGGCGGCGCAACACACCAGCGACGTCATGGCGGCGTGTGCCCTGGTGCACAGTCGCTTTGAGCAGATCCATCCTTTTTCCGACGGTAACGGCCGCATCGGTCGTCTCCTGATGAATGCGATGTTGCTGCAGGCACAGCATGCGCCAGCGATTCTTCGTCAAGATCGCAAGCGACTCTACTACACCTTCCTCTACAAAGCGCAGACAGCGGGCGATCATAGCCAGCTGGAGGATTTTCTCTGCGATGCCGTCGCTGAGGGGTTTGCTATCGTGGAGCGGAGATGGTGATGGCTCCGACTGTCTGTTGCTTGGACCGGGAAATCAGGTTTAATGGAAATTAATGGCGCCTGAAATGCGCTCATAACCCCAGGTACGCTCGTATTACCTTGAAGCGGCGGTCGAAGCGCATCCCGCGATGCACGTTCACATGTGCCTTGAGTGCATTCCACGCACCGTCCATCGAGTTGGTCGTGTTGGGTATCTTGAGTACCGGGTATCTCTGGTACGTATACAAAAACGGCAGGTTCGTCATGAGCGACCGGTACGCGCTTCGGAGCTTGCGGTGCACATGCTTCGGTTTGCCGCAGCAGGGGCAGCGGTGCTTCTCTTCGAGCGCATCTCGATACTCCTGCGCGAATCGTTCCAGCATCGCTCGCATCTCGTCTTCCGTCGATTTCGCGATGAGCCGCCCGACCGCAAGCAGCGCCTTGTGCGAGTCGAGCTTCGGCCTCGTGGTGAGCGCACGGCGGACAATCTGCCACTGGTGATACTGGCATATCTGTACGGGGATACCATCAAAAACACGAGGAATGCCGCGCCTTCCGTCGAGCACAACCGCCTGGATGGTGTATCCGAGGCCTTCGAGTGTGCGGCGTGCCGCCGCGTACTCGAGTTTCGTCTCGTGCCGGAGTTCCGCCACGTACAGGTTCTCGTGCGCGTTCGGATCGCGGGCAACGAGCACGCCGTATTCGCGTCCGAAGTACGTAGCATCCAGGACAAGGACGACAGGCCGCGGGCAGTGCACCTTCGCCGGAAGCCGGATTGCATCGAGGAGTTTCGTGATGGTGCGTGGTGTCTTCCCGACGTCAGTACCGAGCTGATCCTTGGTACGTTTGCCGCGGACGTACTCACGCCAGAGTGTGCGGGACAGGCGTGCCGTACGGCGCACGCTCGACGACCACGCACCGCACCCGGCGCAACGATACCGCGTCACGCCGCCACGTGAACCTTTCCTGATGACTGTCCGAAGACCGCATGCGGCGCACTTTTTTTGTCATGAAAATACAGACGCGTTTAGAATATGTCCGAACTATGCCGCAACCATGCGACGAGAGCACGTTTTCAGGCGCCATTTTTTTCTATTAACTCGAGAATCATCGTCGTCTTGATGCAAAAGAGAAAGGGCCCCGCGAACGGAGCCCTTGGAGTTCTATCAGTGCCCCTTCCATCAGGCGGTTTTCACCTGCCGGAAACGCTCAACGAGCGCGGCGGCAACAGCGCGCGGATTGTCTTTGGGACGTTCCGCCAGTTCCGCTTCTAGCGTGCCGATGCGCCCGTCTTTCGACGCGCATTCGCCCCGCAGCCGTTCGACCTCCGCGACCATCTCGGCCATCTGCTCGATGAGCTGCGGATCCGCTTGTTCGTCGATGGTGTTGTCGGGTGCATCACGCGAGCCAGGAACCGGTTCACGAGATTGCTTCTTGAACCAATCGAGCTCGGCAAGCATCTCCCTGCGCTTTTGCAGATTGTGGCGGGCTCTCGCAACCCACTCTTCGGAGACAAACTCCTCGAAGTAAGTCGTGCAGGCGACCTGCCACACCGTGGTGTTGTGCCCGCCGCGGTGGCGCAGCAGGCAAAGCTCCTGCATGAGCAGGAGGAGCTCCGGCATCGACTTGATATGCAACGGCCCCAACCGATCCTTCATCGAGCCCGGGAGGGTGTGGTAGAGACCGCCCCTCTCGATACTCTTCTGCTTGCAGAGGAAATCGGTGACGTATCGGATGGTGCCGATGGTATCGGATTCGCCGGTCACCGGGTGGACGAAGTCGGATTTGTACTTCATTGCTCTGTGCTCCTTGCTGTTGCTGTCATGCTTCGGAAGGGCGGAGTCGCCGCGCTTCCATTGCTTTCCATCCGGCACGCTTTTTGCGAAGCTTGGACAGAAAAACCACTTCTCCTGGTTCTGGGTCGTCTTCCTCATGCCACACGGCACTGTCGAGAGCGAAGGTGATAGAACCCAGCTTCTCGTCGGATGCGACGGCATAAGGGCCATGCTTTCCGTTACGGATTACATTGTGCACGACGGCCTGAACCGACTCGTTTTTCGACATGTCGGCTCCGTTCCGGCTCTCGCTATGGGGATGCTCAAGGTGCGAAAACCGCACGTATCCTAGAACTCTCTCTCTCTCTTGTCAAGGGCGCGTTGCAGACGCGTTGCAGACTAGAAATAACGGGGCCGAAATGAGGATGGTAAAAAATTTGCATCCATGATCAATCTGTAGTACATTTCCGTGGCGCGCTATGGCGCGTATTTCACTAGTGGCTATTCCCAGTCGCTAGACCCTACTTTCATGGCAACCATCAATCAGCTCACCCGCAAGGCCCGCAAGGACAAGGTCGTCAAGACGAAGACGACTGCCCTGGGTCGTGGTTTTAATTCACTCAAGAACCGCCCGAGCTTCTATGCCGCCCCGTTCAAGCGTGGTGTCTGCACGCGCGTTACTACCAAGACGCCGCGCAAGCCAAACTCGGCAATCCGCAAGATCGCTCGCGTGCGCTTGACGAATGGCATGGAAGTCACCGCCTATATCCCGGGAGAGGGCCACAATCTCCAGGAACACTCCGTGGTCATGCTTCGCGGTGGCCGCGTCAAGGACATCGGTGTGCGCTACACTATCGTGCGCGGTCGTCTCGACACGACCGGTATCGACAAGCGCCGCCGCGGCCGTTCGCGCTATGGCGCCAAGCGCCCCAAGGCCGCCAAATAATTTCACGGTTATTGTTTTATATTTTATATTTTCTTTATGCGACGCCCTATCAAACGCAAACACGAAGCACAGCCGGACGAGCTCTATGGCTCGGTCAAGGTCTCTAAGCTCATCAACTACGTGATGGAACGCGGCAAGAAGGACACTGCCCGCAAGGTCGTCTACAAGGCGATGGAAGAACTCAAGAAGGAAGGTGATCCGGTCGCTATCCTTGAGGAGGCTCTCGAAAACGCAGCCCCGCAGGTGGAGGTTCGTTCGCGCCGCGTCGGTGGTGCCAACTACCAGGTTCCGCGCGAGGTTCGCCCGGAGCGCCGCCTTGCGCTCGGTATGCGCTGGATGGTCACGGCCGCCGAGGGTACCAAGGGTGTCCCGATGCATGAGTCCTTGGCCAAGGAGCTCCTTGCTGCGAAGAACGGCCAGGGTGTCGCCGTCGCCAAGAAGGAGACCACGCACAAGATGGCAGAGGCCAATAAGGCCTTCGCCCACTTTGCTTGGTAATTTCTCAAGAAATAAAAAAGGAAGCGGCCGCCCTCTCGGGCGGCCGTGTTCGTTGAGATGATCAGTCATTCCTCGGGCCTTCCATGTCATCCCACATTTCAATCTTCTGTGCCGCTTGCAGGTTCGTTTGTTCAAGCACCTCGCAGCAATCGGCTTCGGGTGTGGGGGGATCGCCTTCATGGGGGTACCCGTAATCCCGAAACCACGCGGCAGCGTTGGGGTTGTGCTGGTCCAGTGTCTCCAACGCGACACGTTGCTCGACATTGAAGCCAGCGACAGAGCCGCGGAAGCCGCGGGTGGCCACACCGACGACGGGCACGGGCACATGGCCGCACGTGCCGGGAATACAGGGTAATTCGCAGCCGATCCAGGCTGTTCGCACCCATTCGGGAGCTTCGCCCTGTGGAATCGACCTGATACGCACCTTGCTCGCCACTAGCATCGTGTCCTCCTACCGTTTCAGTAGCCGATCACGATACTACACTGGATGCGGCGTCTGGGACAGTATCCTTGCGATTCGTCTAGTTTCCGGTATTCTACTGGGCATCGCCCCTTGGCGTTTTTCTTTTGTCTTTATTTATTTAGTACCCATTACCTATGTCCCGCGATTACCCATTGGAGAAGGTTCGTAACTTCGGTATCGTCGCTCACGTCGACGCCGGAAAGACGACCACGTCGGAGCGCATCCTCTACTACACCGGCATGAGCCACAAGATCGGTGAGGTGCACGATGGCGCCACGGTGACCGACTGGATGGAACAGGAGCGCGAGCGCGGCATCACCATCACCGCCGCCGCCATCACCTGCTTCTGGAACCCGTCGTACATGGGTACCGACACCTCCTTCAAGCACCGTTTCAACGTCATCGACACGCCGGGACACATCGACTTCACCTCCGAGGTGAAGCGCTCGATGCGCGTGCTCGACGGCGCAGTGGTCGTGTTCGACGGCGTCGCGGGCGTCGAGCCGCAGTCCGAGACCAACTGGCGCTACGCCGAAGAGGCGAACGTGCCGCGCGTCTGCTACATCAACAAGCTCGATCGCACGGGTGCTTCCTTCGAGAAGTCGTACGCCTCCATCCTCGAGCGCCTTTCGACCAAGGCAGTGCGCTTGCAGTTGCCAATCGGCGAGGAGGCAAACTTTGAGGGCGTCATCGACCTTCTCAACATGAAGGCCTACAAATTCGAGGGTGAGATGGGGAAGAATGTCATCGCCTACGACATCCCCGCGAACATGATGGACGACGTGAAGAAGTATCGCGCCGAGCTCGTCGAGCGCATCGTCGAGAACGACGAAGTGATGATGAACGACTACCTCGAAGGCAAGGAGATTTCGACCGACACCCTCAAAAAGCTCCTGCGTAAGGCGGTCATCGCCAACGAGATCTTTCCGGTTCTCACCGGCTCATCCCTCAAGAACAAGGGCGTGCAGCTCGTCCTTGACGCAGTCGTCGACTATCTCCCATCGCCGCTTGATCTTCCGCCTGCCATGGGCACCAACCCTGACACTGGGGAAGAGGAGACGCGCCATGCATCCGATGATGCCCCGTTCTCATCGCTCGTCTTCAAGCTGCAGGTGGATCCGTTCGTGGGCGCGCTGACGTTCTTCCGCGTGTACTCGGGCAAGCTCGAGACTGGTGCCACCATCCTCAATGCTGCAACGGGCAAGAAGGAGCGCGTCGGCCGCTTGGTGCGCTTGCAGGCAGACAAGCGCGAGGACCTCAAGGAGGTGTACGCGGGCGAAATCGCCGCGTTCGTCGGCATGAAGGAAGTGAAGATCGGTCAGACGGTCTGCGCGCCGGAGCATCCGATCGTGCTCGAATCGATCGTCTTCCCCGAGCCGGTCATCTCGATGCGCATCGAACCGAAGACCAAGGCCGATCAGGAGAAGATGGGCATCGCGCTTTCGAAGCTCTCCGACGAGGATCCGACGTTCCGTGTATCGACCGATCCTGAGACTTTGGAGACCATCATCGCAGGCATGGGCGAACTGCATCTTGAGATCCTGGTTGACCGCATGAAGCGCGAGTTCAACGTCGAGGCGACGACCGGCAAGCCGCAGGTCGCGTACCGTGAGGCTATCCAGGGTACGGCAGACGTCGAATACAAGCACATAAAGCAGACGGGTGGCCGCGGTCAATACGGCCACGTGAAGATCCGCGTCAAGCCGCTTGAGCCCTTGGCCGAGGGCGAGAAGGTCAAGAACAACGTCGATCGCGAAGACCACTTCGAATTCGTCAACAACATCAAGGGCGGTGTCATTCCGCAGGAGTATATCCCGGCGGTCAAGAAGGGTCTCAAGGAGGCGATGGACAGGGGTGTCTTGGCCGGGTTCCCGGTGGTCGACATCTCGGTCGACCTCTACGACGGCAGCTACCACGACGTCGACTCGTCGGAAATCGCCTTCAAGCTCGCTGCCATCAATGCGTTCCAGGAGGCGATGCAGAGGGCGAAACCGGTCATCCTCGAGCCGATCATGAAGCTCGAAGTCGTCATGCCGGAGAAGTTCATGGGCGACGTCACGGGCATGATCAACTCCAAGCGCGGTTCGATCGAAGCGATGGGTGAGCGCGGCCAGGCGAAGGTCGTTACCGCGAAGGTCCCTCTTTCGGAGCTCTTCGGCTTTACGACGCAGCTGCGCTCTCTCACCGAGGGTCGTGGCGTGCCGAACCTCGAGTTCAGCAATTACGCGGTGGTGCCTCGAAATGTTCAGGAGGAAATCGTTGCGTCGCGCAAATAACACCAGGGCATGTTCATGCAGCACAAGGCGCCTTATGGCGCCTTGTGTTTTCTTGTCTTATCCCCACGGCTCGACGCGACGATGCCGCGCTACTGCTACGCTGTACGTATTCCTCTATGGCAATGGAGTCGGAAACGAAAAAAGTTCGCGCCACGGCGCGCAAGCGCAGTAATGCACATCCATCGCGACCACGTGCACGCAAGAGCACAAGCCGACACGCTATACTTGACGGTATGCCGACACTCCACGAGCGCATGCAGCGGCTTGCCAGTGATCCGATCGTTATCGCAAAGCTGGCCGCTGTGCTTGTTGTCATCGCTATCGTCGCATACGTCTTTACCGTATATGCTCCGCGACCAGTAAGCGAAGCCTCCTGGGAGGCGGATGCGCCGCTTACGCAAGAACAGAAGCGCGCGATGATGGAATCGCTTGAGCAGAGTACCGATACACGCGGACGATCTCTTGAAGAAACTCGAAACGAGCAAGGCCTCACGCCCGAGCGCCGACTCGAACTCATTGGCGAGACAGGAGCGCGCTGATGACATGAGACAGCAAGGTGTAGTGGAAAAGTCCCCATTACGAGTTTTGCCGCGTGCCATAATCTAGTCATGTTTGCTGTCGCGCAGCATAGAAGGGCCCAGTATGCGTTCAGTCTCGTCATGTGCGCTGTCGTCATCGCATGGCTTGCATTCGTGTTGACCTCTCAGCCTCAGTCGCTTCAGGCAGCGACGGCAGTTCCTATCAGGGGATGGGCGTGGAGCGATACCATCGGATGGATCGACCTGCATTGTCAGAATACCGGCATATGCGCGACACGGAATTTCGGCCTGAGCGTCGACAGCGTATCCGGCGTCGTGACAGGCTATGCGTGGAGCGAGCACATCGGCTGGGTAAGTGCGAATAGTGCTGATCTGTCTGGCTGTCCGACGGCTCCCTGTGAAGCTCGTATATCTGGCACCGCTCCGAACATGACTGTTACAGGATGGCTGCGCGCCACCGCCGCAACGGCCGCCGAGAACGGCGGGTGGGACGGCTTCATCCGCCTCTCGTCTACTGGTCATGCAGATGGCGTGACCTATAACTCGACGACCGGACAGTTCTCAGGATACGCGTGGGGGAGTACGAATGTCGGATGGGTATCCTTTACCGGGGCGACCACCACGTACCTGATGTGCACACCGTCCTATACCTGCGCCGGAAACACGATCATGCTCTCTGACTCATCTTGTATTTCGACTGCCGTCACGACCTGCACTACGCCTGCGTTCTGCTTCGCTGGCTCTAGCGTCTGCCTGTATCCGCCGCCTACAGCAGTGCCATCCACTGGCAGTTTGACCGGTCATCTGCAGATCAAGCCTGCACTGGTTGCTCGCAGCGCGACAGCTAAGCTGTACTGGAATATCGAGAACGTATCGTCATGCACCGTGACCGGCTCGAACGGCTCTGATTCGTGGACCGGTGCGACATCTACTGCAAGCGGCAGGCAAACATCCGCCATCACGAGCCGTGTCGACTACACTCTGTCGTGTACTGCACTCGATGGATCTTCATTCCAGGAATCCGCGACAGTTAACGTGGTGCCGGTGTATCGCGAGACATAAAGGCCCTATGTCTATCACTAGTACTTCAAAAATCAAGCAGGCATTGGGCAGGGCAGCGACAACCGGTGGTGTCGCCATCGTGTCGGCCGCACTGTTCACTGCTGCCGTTGCTGCATGGACGGCACCGAGTGCGAATCCACCGAGTGGCAATATGTCGCCGCCGATCACGGGCGGTTCCGTGACACAGACCAAAGCAGGGGAGCTTACCGTGAACGGCCTGACCGTCTTTGGCAACACGCTCATTCAGGCATCCGGTCCCTCGAACGGATACTTGAGCTTCGGTACGACGGCCGGCACTAGTTCGTACGGCATCCGCTCGCGCAACGGCCTGATCGAGTTCAAGAACCAGGGTGGACAGTGGTTCTCATTGGCGACCACTACGGCTAATTACATAAGCTCCGGCCAGTGGTCGGCAGGACCGTCAAACAGTGTCTACTACACAGGCGGGAATGTCGGTATCAATACGTCGGCGCCGAACGCACCGCTTGAAGTAAATGGCTATATAAAGATGGCTGGCCAATCTGCAGAGCCGCAGACATGCACTGCTGCGCGCAAAGGGGCGATGGCGGTTACCGGCAGTACAGCGACGCTGTGCATCTGCAACGGCACGGCGTGGGTCACCGAGTCGAACGGCGGGACGTGCGCGTGGAATGTTGTCCCTGGTTCGCAAAATTACACGACATCGGGTACATATAGCTTCACTGTACCGGCTTATAATACGTTTACCGTACAGGTGTGGGGGGCAGGAGAAGGAGGAGGAGGCACTGCCGGGGGAAATTCTATGTTCGGAACCATCGTCGCGAATGGGGGTTCTGGTACGTATGGCGGCACCGCCAGCGGTGGAACAACAAACGTTACGGGAGGCAACGGCGGTGGCGATGGGACCAATTGCTATTGGAACGGAGGAAACGCTCCGTCGGGAGGAGTGGGTGGAGCGCCCGGTGGGTACCCTGGAGCAGATCCGGGCGGGGGCGGCGGTGCGAGCTCTTGGTATTCGAGTGGATATGACGACTACGGAGGCTCGTGGTCGGTGTGGGGTTGTGGTACCTCCGGTGGGGCTGGTGGCTATGCCACGCGAACATATTCCGCAGGCCAGTTGAGTGTCGGATCGTCGATTTCCGTAACGGTAGGTGCAGCGGGCATTGGGCAACCTTACTACGATGATTCGTGGAACTCGGGAACAATCTGGTATGGCGGCGGCGATGGTTCGGGTGGGCGTGTTTATATCGAATGGAATTGAGTATGATTGCGCTATCGCACATAACTACAGCAGTACGCAGGAGAATGTTTCTGGTATGTGCGGTTACCGTGCTGTGGGGAATGCCGTTTGCCGCTCAGGCTGCGACGCTCTCTGTGTCCCCAACCGCCGCTTCGCCGAATACGAACACCAGTATGACAGTATCGTGGACAGGCGGGGCCTCATCGTACGATTGGGTCGGGCTCTATGCGACAGGCGCTCATACGTATTCGGCGTGGTTTTATACTAATAGTTGTAAGACAAGCGCTGGATCGCAAACTGTTTCTTCGGGGAATTGCCCGTACACGTTCAACAAACCGGCTGGGACGTACGAGTTCCGTCTCTTCGCGAATGATGGCAATACGCTGCTCGCCACCAGTCAGACCATCACGGTTGGCAGCCCCGACACCGCGCCACCGACTGTCTCAATCACCTCGCCATCAAATGGAGCGACGGTCTCAAGCACGATTTCCGTGACCGCAAACGCCTCTGACGCTGTTGGCGTGGTCGGTGTCCAGTTCAAGCTCGACGGCACGAATCTCGACGCAGAAGATACGGCGTCTCCGTACAGCGTCTCCTGGAATACGACGACTGCAACGAACGGTTCGCATACCCTCACGGCAGTGGCGCGCGATGCGGTGGGGGTGACGGGGTACAGGATCTATCGCAACAGCGTGCAGGTCGGGACGTCTGCCGGTACGAGCTATTCCGACACCGGCCTCTCGCCGAGTACATCATATACATACACCGTCTCTGCATATGACGCGGCTGGCAATAATTCTGCGCAGTCATCTTCGATCTCCAGGACGACATCGGCGCCGACGACGTGGACGGCGCCGACGAGTAATGCCCCGAACGGTAACGCAACGACCCCGCTGAGCACTAGTACGTCCGCGCAGGACAAGGCGGGTATTCTCGGAATCACCGGCACCACGACGGTTCTGGGAAATACGCTCGTGTCAGCGAGCACCTATCTCAACTGGGGAACGGTCGCAGGATCTTCAGGATACGGCATCAGGGACCTCGGAGGGGTCTTGCAGGTGAAAAGCGGCAGTAGCGGCACGTGGGGGAACATCGAAAGCACCGTCAAACAACTGATTTCAAGTGCGAGTGCGTGGATAGCGGGGCCGAGCAATTCCATCAATTACACGGCAGGCAATGTCGGCATCGGCACGACGACGCCGGCAGCGAAGCTAGATGTACAGGGCTATGCACGATTGACGCCGCAGACCGCAGCGCCGGCTGCATGTGATGCGTCGCGCAAGGGGGCATTGGCCGTCTCAAACTTCGGATCTCGGCTCTGTGTTTGCAACGGCACGTCGTGGGTCTTCAACTACAACGGTTCTGCGTGCGCGTGGGCGGGTACGAGTGGCTCACGGCCGTATGATGAAGCCGGGACGTATCAGTTCACGGTGCCGGCGTATGCGGGAAGCCTTACGGTGCAGGTATGGGGTGCTGGCGGCGGTGCTTCGGGCGGCAACTACTTTCATAATTACAGTAAGGGTGGCGATGGCGGGACATCTTCATTTGTTGGCTTGTCATCGACGGGCGGCATTGGCGGCACAGCAGCGTCGAATCAGGGGCCCTGGTGGATCTGGTACTATCCGGCAGTTGGCGGCGCCGGCGGCGTTGGCAGCGGCGGCACGACAAATCTCACAGGTTCTGCAGGCCAGGGCGATGAAGGCGCAGGTGGCGGCGCATCCCCCAATGGTGGTGGAGCATCTATCGCTGGTGCATGGGGTAATTGGCCGGGCGGCGGCGGCGCGGGCGGCACCAGCAGCGGCGCGGGCGGCGCGGGCGGTGGCGGTGGCGGTGGATACACATCGCGTACCTATGCGCCGGGAGAGCTATCCATCGGCAGTCAAATCACGGTAACTGTCGGCGGCGGCGGTGCGGGGGCTTCGGCAGGTTGCTGTACGGGCGGGACGGGCGCATCTGGTAGGGTGCATATTACCTGGAATTGATATGAAAATGCGACACACGACAACAGTAGTACGCGGATTGTTTGCAGGGGCCGTGCTCGCTGCGGGCGTTGCTGTTGCGTGGACAGGACCAACCGCGACCGCGCCCAATGCAAATGTCCCTGGGCTGCTGCACGTCGGTTCGACTGCACAGACGAAGAATGGGAATATCGGTATCAACGGCCTGCTCGCGTATGGGAACGTATTGCTCCAGCAGGGTAGTTATCTCAACTGGGGCAGTACGTCTGGTTCGTCTGGATATGGTATCCGTGACGCTGGTGGGATCCTCGAATTCAAATCGGCGACAGGAACCTGGCAGACTATCCAGACCATCGTCAGTACGTCAATCAGCAGCTCTACGGTCTGGACGCCAGGGACGAACGGTAGGATCTATTACACGGCTGGCGGAGTACATATCGGGAATTCCACAGCACCGACGACGATGCTCGACGTGGCGGGTACGTGGCGCCTGTCGCCGCAAAGCGCAGCTCCGGTGGCCTGTAGCGCAGGAAATATCGGGGCGATCGCGATTTCAGACGCGACATCCCATATCTGCATCTGCAACGGCACGGCGTGGGTGTTCGACTACAATGGCGCGGCGTGTACGTGGACTCCCTGATATCACTCCTCCAACCACATGGATCACGTATCCTGCGCCATCGGCGACTGTGGGCGGCACTATCACCGTCACTGCAACCGCTTCCGACAACGTCGGCGTAGTCGGCGTGCAGTTCAAGCTCAATGGAGCGAACCTCGGCGTCGAAGACACGACGTCACCGTACAGTGTCTCGTGGGATACGACGACTATCACCAACGGCTCCTATCCGCTCAATGTCGTCGCGCGTGACGCAGCAGGCAACACAGCATCGGGCAGTGACGTGTGGGTAACGGTGTCGAATACTGCGCAAGCGGGTAGGTAATCAGGAACGGTATCCCTGGTATTGAAAAGGCGTGTGTTTGACGCACGTGCGTGTTCTGGTATCATATTCGCACGCACGAGGTGTGTTTTTTCATGCCTCACACGCTGCGTTGGCTTTTATTCATTAGCAATAGTCATTAATAAACATATGGCAGAAGCATTCAATCGTTCGAAGCCGCACGTCAACGTCGGCACCATCGGACACGTCGACCACGGCAAGACTACCTTGACCGCGGCCATCCTCAACGTCCTCTCCAAGGCTGGCAACGGCTACGGCGCAGCAGTGAAGGGTGTCGATCAGATCGACAAGGCCCCGGAAGAGAAGGCCCGTGGCATCACCATCTCGCTCTCGCACTCCGAGTACGAGACCCCGTCGCGCCACTACGCACACGTCGACGCACCGGGTCACGCAGACTACATCAAGAACATGATCACTGGCGCAGCCCAGATGGACGGCGCTATCCTCGTGGTTGCGGCATCTGACGGCGTCATGCCGCAGACGCGCGAGCACATCCTCCTCGCCAAGCAGGTGGGTGTTCCGAAGATCATCGTGTTCCTCAACAAGGTCGACCAGGTCGACGACAAGGACCTCATCGACCTCGTCGAAGAGGAGATCCGCGACCTCCTCGACAAGCAGGGCTTCGATGGCAAGAACGCGCCGATCATCCGCGGTTCCGGCCTCAAGGCTCTCGAGAACTCCGAGCAGGGTAATGAGTGGTCGGGCGCCGTCATGGAGCTCATAAAGGCACTTGATGAGTACATCCCGACTCCGGTTCGCGAGACCGACAAGCCGTTTCTCATGCCGATCGAAGACGTCTTCTCGATCGAAGGCCGCGGCACCGTCGTCACGGGCCGCATCGAGCGCGGCATCATCAAGGTGGGCGAGGAAGTCGAGATCGTCGGTATCAAGGATACTGCCAAGACGACTGTCACGGGCATCGAGATGTTCAACAAGTCTCTTTCGGAAGGTCAGGCAGGCGACAACGCCGGCGTGCTCATCCGCGGCATCAAGAAGGATGACGTCCATCGCGGTCAGATCCTCTGCAAGCCGGGTTCGGTGAAGCCGCACACGGAGTTCGATGCCGAGGTGTACATCCTCACCAAGGAAGAGGGTGGCCGCCACACGCCGTTCTTCTCTGGCTACAAGCCGCAGTTCTACATCCGCACCACCGACGTCACCGGCGAGGTGACTCTCAAGGAGGGTGTGGAGATGGTCATGCCGGGCGATACGGTGACCTTCAAGGTCAAGCTTACCAGCCCGATCGCAATGGAGGAGCAGATGCGCTTCGCCATCCGCGAGGGCGGCAAGACCGTCGGCGCAGGCGTGGTCACCAAGATCAACGCGTAATTCGCGCACCAACGCACACGAACGCCCCGGCTCTCGCCGGGGCGTTCGCATGCTTGATCTGAGTATTCAAAATGTAATCCCGCTCGCATCATGGGAACACCTTGGCGAGTCAAACTCCTGGTGACTGTGCACAGCCTCTCCTACACTGTCGGCGCTCGATGCTATCGTGCATGATACAATGCCCGTGTATGAGCGTCTCGCGCTCCCTTGCAGTTCTCGCCGTACTTATCGTCACCGCGTTCGTTGTCTCTTGGTTCATCGGCGTATTCTCCCAACGGCCGGTCTCTATCGAAACCCCGATGCGCGAACTCCCGCCACCCGCGAAGCTCACGCAAGAACGCACCGTCAAAGCAATCGGCAACAAATCGTTCGCAGCACTCGTATCATTCACAGGCGCGCGTTTTGAGCCGGCAACTGTACACGTGAAGGCTGGAGATACGGTACGGTACTTCAACGCCTCGAAGCAGCAGATGATCCTTGTGTTTGATGGCGCACCTGCGAATATCCCGCCAGGAGAGTATCTTGAACACACATTCACGCACCCAGGAACCGCTAATTTTACGGAAGCGCAATCGAAAGTGAACGGTACCGTTATCGTTCAGTAACGTAATTATGTCAGGCAAACGCCACGTGCTGCTCGTTTTGATAACCCTTCTCTCTCCGGTTGCAGTGCTTGCTGGGTCGCAGACATTCTCGACGCCGGGAACGCATACATTCACGGTGCCGCAGTATACGGGATCGCTCACTGTGGAAGTGTGGGGCGGAGGTGGGGGCGGTGAACATTGTTATCCGCAGGCCAATGGAGTGAGGTACGTCACATATACTCGGTTTTGTTGGGGTGGTAATACAGCAGGATCCGCGTCTTCTTTCAACGGTGTCATTGCGAATGGTGGCCAAACCGGAGATGGAGCAGTCGGGGGGACCGCAACCGGAGGAGATGTAAATCTTTCAGGAGAAAATAGTTCTTCGTGCGGAGGGTCGGTGTACCAGTATTGTGGGGGTGGCGGAAGCGGATTAGACCCCGTCGCCACACGCCATGGTGTTGCCCCGGGCGGCGGTGCTGACGGCTACTTCCAAGCATCGCTGACATATGGAGGCGGTGGCGGAGGGTATGCTAAAAAAACATGGAACCCTGGCGCCCTAACCACAGGGGCTAGTTATACGGTGACAGTTGGTTCCGGAGGATCAAATGCAAACGGTAATGGTGCTGCTCCTGGCGCTCCGGGCCGTGTCACCCTTACCTGGGGCGACGCCCCTGCAGGCACCTGCCCGGCTCATTCGAGTGGCACGTTCCCCGATTGTGTGTGTGATGCAGGCTATACAGGCAACGGACAGACAGGTGCGAATCTCGTGTGCACCCCTAATTCGGTGTCTCTATCGTGCAATATTTCTCTTGTGCAGAATCCCATCACTGAAGGACAGGCCACGACGCTTGCCTGGTCGTCAGCCGGTGGCGCTACTGCATTTTTCATCAACAACATGGGGTGGGTCGGCGCATCGGGTTCGACCTCGGTCGGCCCGTCGCAGACCACCAACTATTCAGGTACAGCGTACAAATGTCCTGACGGGACATCTTTAAGTGCTGATGCTTCGCACTGCGTCAGTACGGAAGCAGCTGCCTCATCCGGTTCGCAGACATTCTCTGCGACTGGCGGTGTCCAATATTTCACCGTCCCTGCAGGTGTCACCGCCATAAATGTGACTCTCAAGGGCGCAGGCGGCGGAAGTGGCTGCTTCTACCAATCTTCCCCCGGTTCTCTCGGAGGTTCGGGAGGCCGGACGCAAGGCACGCTCGCGGTTACCCCCGGCCAGACGCTCACAGTCATGGTCGGTGGCGCGGGTAGTGTCGGTAACTGTACCGCAGCTGGTGATCCCGCACGTGTCTCGGGCGGGTATGGCGGCGGCGGGAAGTCTCAAAACGGCGGATCCGGTGGCGGGCGCAGTGCTATTTTTTCTTCGAGCAATACTGAACTCATGACAGCAGGCGGGGGAGGCGGCGGTGGTAATTCAGGAATCGTCAATGGCCATTGGTGGTGCACCACCGGCAATAAAGGCCCAGATGATTGTCCAGGCGGCAACGGCGGCGGCACTACTGGTGCCGACGGCGTATCCCCATCGACCAAATTAGGTAACTATACCTATACTGGCCATGGCGGTACTCAAACAGCAGCGGGAGTATGTCCGAGTGACGGTTCAATATCAGCAAGCGGTCACAATGGCGGCAACACCTACTTCTCTGCTGGTGGTGGAGGAGGAGGGTGGTATGGCGGCTCTGGAAGCTGCGATTACGGTGTCGGTGGCGGTGGCGGTGGTTCTGGGCACTGCGACTCTAGCAGTACGAGCTGCTCTATGACGCAGGGCGGGGGATCACTGAGTGATACTGATGGCACAGTCATCATATCTTGGACAGGTGGCGCAGGAGGGAGCACTTCCGTCACCCCTGAAACCGCCATGTGCGCTGCCATCCTCACCGTCAACTGCGCCCCCGGCTCGCACTGGGATCCAATGGTCAATCAGTGTGTTGCAGATGCACAGCAATGCCTTCCGGGTCAGCACTGGGATGCAGCGCAGAACATGTGTGTCGATGACAGTCAGTGCCCCGCAGGCCAGCACTGGAACGGCACTCAGTGCGTCGCCGACAACTGTCCCGCAGGCCAGCACTGGGATGTCGCGGCAGGAGCCTGTGTGCCGGATAACTGCCCCGCAGGCCAGCACTGGAACGGCTCGCAGTGCGTCGCCGACAACTGTCCCGCAGGCCAGCACTGGGATGTCGCGGCAGGAGCCTGTGTGCCGGATAACTGCCCTGCAGGCCAGCATTGGAACGGCTCGCAGTGCGTCGCCGACAATTGCCCCGCAGGCCAGCACTGGAACGGCTCGCAGTGCGTCGCCGACAACTGCCCCGC
>Ga0194120_10000098_pt1 | contig 135234 bp, 90 predicted proteins | sample TA2MahCa65mmetaG_FD_148642 | JGI IMG/M metagenome (GOLD analysis project Ga0194120, IMG submission 148642) | Freshwater microbial communities from Lake Tanganyika, Tanzania - TA2015019 Mahale Deep Cast 65m | ecosystem: Environmental > Aquatic > Freshwater > Lake | place: Tanzania: Lake... | reverse complement strand
GATGCGTGCCGCGTGGGCTGAAGCCCACGCTACCAAGGTCTCTTCGCGCGCGGGCGCGCGAGGGCTCGGCGGCGGCCGTTCGCGTCCGTCGAAGTCCTCGGGAAACGCCGCCCGAAACGCGACTCACCGCGCGCCCGGCTCCGGGAACTAGACTCGGGCCCGACTTTTTGACCCCCTCGCCGGCCGATTTATCAGCGAGGATCCGCTCGGCTTCGCGGCGGGCGATGTGAATGTCAATCGGTATGTGGGGAATGGGCCGACGAACGGCACGGATCCGGAAGGCCTGCAACAACGGAAGGTGATAGATCGCCCAGTTGCAGAAGCCCTTAATCCGTTCGAAGAACGTGAACGTGGGGCAGCCACTCCGCGAAATCCTGACGGATCCCCAAAGGAACCTGGACAGCAATTCGAGGAGATTGACGACGCACAGCGGAAGATAGGCAGGGACAGGATTCGAAGTACTGAGAAGTCGAAAGGGAGAGATCGCAGAGAACTGCGGGATTGGGCAGAGGAATATTTGGAATCGATCAGGGAAAAGGGTCCCTTGCTCATGATTGATGTTGGCGTTGGGATAGTCATCGGTACTATTGCAGAAGATGTCGCGACTGGAGGAGGCGGAATACTCGATGACCCTGTCACAATTGGACCTGGCGCAGCACTAATCTGGAAGGGTATTACTGGAAATTAGCACAAGTAGTGTACATCGGCATGGTCGATATTTACGAATCGTATCGTTCTGCTAATTCCGAGGCGGAGGCGGGCAATTTTCGGAATGCTGCCCTCCTCTATCAGCGCATCGCTCAATCCGAGATGCCATTGACAGAGAGGGCGCCATTTCATCTCCTTGCTGCCGATGCCTTCTTGGAAGCCGGCAGTAGTGACGAAGCACTTGTCGAATGTCAAACGGCCATTTCCCATGTGCCCAACGCAATTGCCTACCGATTGCTCGGACGCATCTTGATGGAAGCTGATCGGCCAGTTGAAGCTGAACAGGCTCTGAGACGAAGTCTTCAGCTGGACACCACACCGACTGCGTGTCTCTATTTGGGCATCCTATTGAGCGACACAGACCCCACGGAAGCCGAGGGGATCCTTAGACAGGCCATATCACTTGATCCGCGATTCGATGAGGCGCATTTTCAGCTCGGTGTCTTTCTTATAAGGCAAGAGAGATTCGACGACGCGATCGAGTCACTTCGCGTAGCGGCCTCCTACGATCCCGATTACGCGTTGGAAATCCGTGAAATCGGATATCGACTCGTTTCTGAGAAGCGATTTGCCGACGCGATTAAGTACTTAGGTACGTACCTGTCTTTGAAGCCAAACGACATTTCGACGTTCGAACTGCTTCAAGAGGTGTCAACTGCTCACTCCTGACTCCTGACTATCCGGCAACGTACACTCCTGACTCCTGACTCCTGATTTGGATTCAACACGGGCACGGAGCTGTCCGTGAAGCGGCCGGGAGCACGACGGACTGTGGGAGGCGCGAAGTGGGAACACCGGCTGAATTGACCGGGATTTCATCGGTTTGGACGGCTGAGGTGGATTGGGTATCCGAGGGGGGTGCGTACCACGGCGCCGTTCGGCGCCATGATTTTTGAACGGCGGAACCGAGTGAGGTGCGGATTGTTGCCGAGCGTGGGCTGATCGGTCCACTCCTGACTCCTGATTTGGATTCAACACGGGTCCGGAGCTGTCCGTGACGCGGTCGGGAGCACGACGGGCTGTGGGAGGCGCGAAGCGGGAAATCGCCGCGCGGGAAGGAGCTCGGGGGCGCGTCGGGCGTCACTCAAAAAAGACAGGACGCCGTGGATCGCATCCCAAGTGCCACCGGTCGAACTGCGGCCAGCGATTGTCGTGAACGCAGTGCGAAGCCAACCCCCGGGGCGGTTCCGACCGATTGAGAGAACCGAACTCCCTTCGCGCACTCTGAAATTCGCGGGTTATCATCCGTAGTTCCCGCCCGCTCATTCCACATGGCCGCACGCGAGAAGCATGCTTGTCTGTCAGACTCCCCGAGCCGCCGGGTTGCCAGCCCGGCGGCTCAGGACATGATTCAACTGAATTGTCAAAGAGCGAGCGAACGCCAGGGGCGTCGGGATGAACGTTGTGGCAATCTTGCCCCAACCTTCGCGGCACTCTTGCCCTTGTTCCCGAGGCACGCGTCGGCCGCGTTGGCGATCGATGCACGCGCGGACAGCGATGTGCCGAGGGACCCTGACGATTCGCAATATCGCGTGGATCCCAGACTCCACGTCGTCGCGACGGTCTCTACGCCGTCCGCTCCCCCGATTCATGCTCGGCAAGCGCATCGAGCCAGCATTCCGCGAACGTCGTCAGGTGGATATTCGCCGCGATCTGCTGCTCGGCGAGGATGCACGCATCGATACAGGCGACGGCCGCGAGCGGCCCGCGATTCCATCGCGTCGCGGCATGACGCACGGCCGCGACAAGTCCCGCATCGCCCTCGATCGAAGCACCGACCATGTGCCGCGCCAATTGGCGGTAATAATCGGCGGCGACCGCGACCAGTTGTCTCATTCGGCGTCTCCGCGGCGGCGTTTCCTTGCCGACCGACTCGACGAATTGCGTGACGTCCTTCGCCGTGGCGAGCGGATCCCAACAGGGCTTGCCGAGCGTTTCGATGAAGCGGTCGCGGTACCGAAGCAGTTCGGTGTCGGCGAGTTCTCCGGCCGTTCGGAGGCTCCCCGCGCTCATGCTCGCGAGCCGCTCGATGGCCTCGTTCGAAAGGGAGCCATCCGCGCCGATCGACTCGGAGTGCATGCGGAGAAGGCGTGCGATGTCCGCGGCTTCGAGCGGTTGAAACCGGACGATCTGGCATCGTGAACGGATCGTGGGGAGCTGGCGATGCGCGCTGCCGGCGATCAAGATCAGGATCGTGCGCGGCGGGGGTTCCTCGAGCGTCTTGAGGAGACTGTTCGCGGCGTCCTCGGCGAGCTCATCGGCGTCGTCGATGATGGCGATCCGGCCCCGTCCCCGAGTGGACGACAGGGCCATTCGGTGGCAAAGACCCTCGCGCGATCGATGCTCGCGGTCGCCGATGAAGGCATCGATCGGAAGGTTGGATTTGTCGTCGGGCCGCGAGATCACTTCAAGATCGGGATGCGTCGGCGACGGCCGGGCCGTGACTTGGACGCATGCCGGGCACGTTCCGCACGGCTCGAACGACGCGTCCGACCGGCCCTCGCACAGGACGGCCTGCGCGAGTTTTCGGGCGACGGTGCATTTCCCGACACCGTGCGGACCGACAAAAAGATAGGCGCCGGTCAGACGCCCCTGCTCGAACGCCCTCCGTAGCCGGTCCACCACGCGCGTCTGTCCAACGATATCGCGCCATGACATGGCGAAGGGTCCTCGTCCGCTCGGGCGTCTCGCCTTGATCCAAGTGGCCGCATCCCGTTCGCGGCGCCGCGGATGGGTTTTCCGGTGGGCAATCGAACGGCGGCCTATCGAAAGACGGCCCGGTCGTCCGCGACGCGCCGAATCGCCTCCTGTACGGTATCCGGATCAAGGCCGGCGTCAATCACGGCGATGCGTTGGGGGTCCCTTTCGGCCTCCCGCAGGAAGCCGCGTCGAACGCGCTCGAGGTATTCCACACCCCGCGCTTCCATTCGATCGGCCGTTCGGCGCCGACGAGAAAGGGCCGTTTCGACGGGCGCGTCGAGCAGAAACACGAGGTCGGGCATCACGCCGTCCGTCGCGAGATGTCCGATCGAACGCACCAATTCCGGGTCGAGTCCCCCCGCGTAACCTTGATAGGCAATGTTCGCCAGAAGGAATCGATCCGAAAGGACCACCGCTCCGCGCGCAAGGGCCGGCCGAATCACGTCGTCGACAAGCTGCGCGCGGGACGCCATGTAGATCAAGGTCTCGGCGCGACGTCCGATCGGAGGACTGTCCGGGTCGAGCAGGAGATGCCGGAGGCGTTCGCCGAGTTCGGTCGAGCCGGGGTCGCGGCAGCGAACCGTTTCGCGCCCTTTCGCTTCGATCCACGATTGCAGCCGCTCGATCTGCGTGCTCTTGCCCACTCCATCAATGCCGTCGAACGTGAGAAAAGCCATGTGAGGATTCCGCGCGCCACCCACATCGTACCGGCCGTCACGTTCGCGGGCGAGTGGTGCGGCGTCGTTTTGACAACGACTCCCACGACACCTACAATCCGGGCTTGCACGTTCCCGGTCCGCGCGGTGAAGACCTCGCCGCGCGTCGACGTTCGTTCGACACCGCGCCGCAAGGAGTAGTTCAAGCATGTCGCAGGCGACAAGCGGACAGATCGATACCGTTCTTCACGAGACGCGGGTTTTTCCCCCAAGCGCGGAATTCGCGGCAAAGGCGATCATCCCATCGCCGGACGCGTACGAACGGATATACGAGGAGGCGAAACGCGATCCGCAGGCGTTTTGGGGCCGGCTCGCCGGGGAACTGCATTGGTATCGACCGTTTGACAAGGTACTCGATTGGAACGAACCGTTCGCCAAGTGGTTTGTCGGAGGTCAAACGAACGCGTCGTTCAATTGCCTCGATGCGCACCTGGCGACGAGCCGGCGCAATAAGGCCGCGATCCTATGGGAAGGAGAACCCGGCGATCAGCGTACACTGACTTATCAACAGCTTCACCGCGAGGTCTGCCGATTCGCGAATGTCCTCAAAGCGATGGGGATCCACGCCGGCGATGTCGTCTCGATCTATATGCCCATGGTCCCCGAACTGGCCATCGCCATGCTCGCCTGCGCTCGGATTGGAGCCGTCCACTCGGTGATCTTCGCCGGGTTCTCCGCCGAGGCGGTGGCCGATCGGAACAACGACGCGCGCGCCAAGCTGCAGATCACGGCTGACGGCGGTTGGCGGCGCGGCAAGCCGCTCGACTTGAAGGCGACCGTCGACGAGGCGCTCGCCAAGTCCCCCACCGTTGAGAAGTGCATTGTTCTCCACCGGACGGGAGGAAAGACGGCCATGTGCGAGGGGCGCGATTACTGGTGGCACGACTTGATGGCGTCCGCCTCAGCCGATTGCCCCGCAACGCCCCTCGACAGCGAGGCTCCGCTCTTCATCTTGTACACGAGCGGTTCGACCGGAAAACCCAAGGGAATCCTGCACACGACGGCGGGCTACCAGCTCTTCGCGAAAAAAACGTTTGAATGGGTGTTCGACCATCGCGATGAGGACGTCTTTTGGTGCACGGCCGACTGCGGGTGGGTCACCGGACATTCGTATGTCGTCTACGGCCCGCTGTGCGCGGGCGCGACCGTCGTCATGTACGAAGGCGCGCCCAACTGGCCCGCCGAGGATCGATTCTGGTCGATCGTCGAGAAGTACGGGGTCACGATCCTCTATACGGCGCCCACGGCGATCCGCGCGTTCATCAAATGGGGCGACCACCACGTCGAACGGCACGACTTATCAAGCCTTCGCCTGCTCGGAAGCGTCGGCGAAGGCATCAACCCCGAGGCGTGGATCTGGTATCACGAGAAGATCGGGGGAGGGCGATGTCCGATCGTCGATACGTGGTGGCAGACCGAGACCGGCGGCATCATGATGTCGCCCTTGCCGGGCGCGATCCCCACGAAACCCGGCAGTTGCACCAAGCCGCTGCCCGGAATCCTGCCCGAAGTGGTCGGTATCGACGGAAGTTCCGTTTCGCAAGGCCAGGGAGGATGTCTCGTCATCGCCCAGCCCTGGCCCGGCATGCTGCGCGGCATTTGGGGAGATGAGGCTCGCTACCGGGAACAGTACTGGAGCAAGGTCCCCCACAAATATCTCGCGGGCGACAACGCGCGACTCGATCCGGACGGCTATTACTGGATCATGGGCCGCATCGACGACGTCATCAACGTGTCGGGACACCGGCTCAGCACGATCGAGGTCGAAAGCGCGTTGGTGAGCCACCCGAAGGTCGCCGAAGCGGCGGCCATCGGCCGCTCCGACGCGCTCAAAGGACAGGCGATCGCCGCCTTCGTCACGCTCAAGTCGGGTGAACCCACCGACGCGCTCCGCAACGAACTGCGAAGGCACGTTCGCGATGCCATCGGCGCGCTCGCGCAACCGGACGACATCCGGTTCACAAGCGCGTTGCCCAAGACGCGAAGCGGCAAGATCATGCGGCGCCTGCTCCGCGATATCGCCGAAGGCCGCGAGAAAGTCGGCGATACGACGACCCTTGAGGATTACACGGTCCTCTCGAAGCTGCGCGAGGAAGAATAGCCCATCTTGTCTTGTCCGCGCGGGCCGTTGCCGGTATACCACTCCCGCGCTCGCGATCCGCGCCGACCGATCGCCGTCGGTCCGCGCCCCGCGGGAACATGGATGACCGCCGACCCTTCGCCAACGGAGTACCCCATGATGCGACGTTCGATTTGGCCCATGCTGGCGTGTGCGCTCGCTGCCCTCTGGAACGCCGGTTGCCAACCCAAGTCCGACGATACGAAACCCAAGGATAAGGCGGCCGCGGACTCGAGGGCTTCCGCCGAATCGGCGACATCGGACCACGCCGGTTCGCATGCGCACGGGGCCAAGTCGTCCCATCCCGCAGCCGACGTTCCGACCGGCACACCGTCGGTTGCGCCCGAAGTCGCCGTCTCGCCCGAGACGGCGCCCGAAACGGTTGTCACCGCGTTCCTCGACGCAACCCGACGCGGCGACGACGCGCTCGCCGCCCGCTTGCTCTCGAAGAAAGCCGTCGCGGAAACGACCCGCGTCGGACTCGCCGTGAAACCACCCGGTACGCCCACCATGAAATACGCCATCGCGCGGACCGAGTACCCGCCCGAAGTTCCCGACGGCGTCTATGTTCATAGCGTCTGGTCGGAAACGTCCGACTCGGGCGAAGAACAATTCGATGTCACCTGGGTCCTTCGAAAACAGCCCGAAGGATGGCGCATCGTCGGGATGGCCGCGCAAATGGTCGAGGACGAACCGCCGTTCTTCCTCAATTTTGAACAGCCCGAGGACCTCTATCGCAAAATGCGGGAAGCCGATGCCCAAACCGCCGATGCCCAAACCGCCGATGCCCAGACCGGCGATGCCCAAACCGGCGATGCGCCGCCGGCCAACCGAACGGAAGATGCGGATAGCGCCGCCGGCCAAACGGCCATCGCCGATCAACGGGCCTCGGATCAACGGGCCTCGACCGCGCCAAGCCGGGACGCCGCTCCGCGTTCCGGTCCCAACGCAACGGCTCGCGAGCCGAGCACGGGAAATCCACTGCGATAGGGGGCCGTCGATCGCGACGGTCGCGATGCGGATGACGTTGACCGGACCGGTTGGGCCGGACCGGTTGGGCCGGACCGGTTGGGCCGGACCGGTTGGGATGGGGCGGATTCGTCCGAGGCGGAAGACACGGCATGGTCCATCGCGCCGTGAATAGCGGAAGATCCGTCGCACCCCTCGATGGAAAATTCTTCCCAATCCGCAGATTTGCCGCATATCCCCCTTGACTGGCAGATACCCCATGTTAACCTACCTCCATCGTGGCTCGCCCCACGCGACGTATATCCCAGGGCGAGCTTTTGTACTGGGGACGGCGAGTAGATAGCAAATCGGACGTGCTGGTTCGTCATCCATGAGGAAACCGCATTGCAGGTGAGACGACTGCGAGCCGGTCAGAGACTACGTGTTTAGTGGAGGTGGGTCGAATGAATCGGAAGACGGTGTTCGGGATCGCGGTGTTCTTGGGGCTGGTCGGCCTCGGGCTGGTCGCTTCGGAGACGCAGGCGGTTGCGGGTCACGGTTGCCACGGTTGCTCCGGCAGCCAGTGCGGCGGGAAGGCTTGCCGCGGCAGCCGTTGCTCGGGCTCGAAGTGCTCGGGTGGTTTGTTGGCGCGTCGCTGCCATGGTTCGTGCTCGGACTCGTGCAGCGGCAAGGGCGGCTCGTGCCGCGGCAGCCGTTGTTCGGGAAGCTGCCGAGGCGGCTTGCTGGCTCGCCTGCGCAGCCGTTGCAGCGGAAGCTGCTCGGGCAATTGCGGTGGCGGCAAGGCGGTTGAAGGTGGTGATGCGGCTCCGGCTCCGGCTCCAGCCGGCGATACCCCGGCTCCGCCGCCGGCTCCCGCGGCTTGGCGCGTTCCGCAGGGCTACGTTCCGGTCGCTTTCCGCGGCTAGGATCGGCTCGGCCCAATGACGCGGCACTCGCCAGACGTTGAGTGGCGCCGATTCCGGGCTCGCGAATGAACGACACAACACAAAAGGCCGAGGCGAATCCGCCTCGGCCTTTTGTCGTTCGTGGTGTATGTTTGAGGAACGTCCCCCACGCGCAATTGACGGTGCCGAGAACGTCCATGATTCGCAACGAGCCTGCCCGGTCCGCCGTGCCGCCGCCTGGGATCGCCAACGTGGTGTCGATCGGCCTTTTCGTCCATCTTTTTGTGGTGGGCCTTGCGGTGGCGTCGAGTCTCCGTCCGTCACCCCTTCAGTCGCGATTGCTGTCGGTCCTGAGACCGTACGCACAGGCGTTGAATTTCGATTTGGATTTCACGCCGTTCCATTTCACGCATGGAACGGGTGCGGACGTGGCGCATCGGATCGAGTACCGCGATGCGGCGGATGCGAGCGAGTCGGCGTGGCGCGTCCTGACCGGCGTTGGCGCGGGTTGGAGCGAGTCGGCCCAGCGATTGGATCGGTTCGCTCGGATGGCGGCGACGTTCGCGGAGGAAGAGGACGATCAAGTGCCGGCGGAGCTTGTCCGCGGGATCGCGAAGCACCTGGCGCGAAATCAAGGCAAGGCGCCGATCCGGATCCGTGTGCGCCGCCACCTTGTGCAAACGATGGACGCCGCATCCGGGCTCGAAGGGGTCGCCCGCCGCGATCCGAATGATGAAACCTATTTTCAGACGATCTACGAGGCGAACGTCTTGATCGACGAACGAGGAGGTGTGGACGTCGCGAAGGTCACGGGCCGCGGTGAATCCGCTCAGCCCGTGGAGCGCGGGAGGGGCGAGCCGTAATGGGACACCTAGCCGGTTATGCCGGACGGCTCGGCGCGGCCGCCGATCTCGCTTGGCGACGCTTCTGGTTTGAATCGGCTCCGATCGAGCCGCTCGCCCGGATGCGCGGCGTCGTCGGCGTATTCAGTCTCTACGCCCTCGCGTGGTTCTCGGCGGACCTCACGGCCTGGTTTGGAGCCGACGGGTTGTTGCCTCGCGACACGGTCGGGCGATTGGTGACCGGGTTTGGCCAGGAGGCGACGTATCGGTTCTCGTTGTTCCAGGCTTCGGATCACGCGGGTTTCCTCTGGGGCGCGCACGCGGTGTTCGCCTCCTCCGCTCTGTTGCTGGCGATCGGCGTCCTGCCGCGTTGGATGGCCCTCCTGAATCTGGTCGGCCTCCTTTCCTACGTGCACCGGGCGCCCATGCTGACGGGGCCTTTTGAATGCGTCCTCACCGCGCTCGCGGCGTACCTCTGCATCGCGCCGTCGGGTGGTTTCGGAACGCCGTGGCGGAGGGCGCGGTCGTCGGAGGAGCCCGCGCGATCGGTTGCGGCCCACATCGCCGTGCGGTTGATGCAGGTCCACCTGGCCGCGCTGCACGTCATGATCGGTCTCAATATGCTCGGCGGGGAAGCCTGGTGGAACGGTGACGCCGCGTGGTGGATGGCGGCCCGTTCTGAAACGCGGATTCTCGACGTGACACGCCTCGTCTCGCCGGACTCGGGACTGTTCCTCGTGAATCTCGCGACGCACGCGATCGTCGCCTATGCGCTCGCCTTCGGCGTCCTGATCTGGAACCGCACGGCCCGGCCATTGCTCGTGATGCTCGCGATTCCGATCTGGATCGGTTTGGCCCTCCTGAGCGGGCAGGTCGGGTACTGCCTCTTGATGCTCGCCGCGAATCTCGCCTTCGTGCCCGGCCCGACATGCGCGTCGCTGTTCGCCATCGAGGCCGAACCGCGAACCCGGTGAACCCGGTGAACCCGGTGAACCCGGTGAACCCAGTGAACCCGGTGAACCCGGTGAACCCGGTGAACCCGGTGAACCCGGTGAGCGCCATTCCGGGCAATGGCGTCCTCGACGTCTGCCTGTCGTTGCGCCTGGCGGCCGCGGAAAACGTTTGGTGGTGGCGGCGATGCGGCTGTCGTACTCCATGCCGACGTCGTTGCGCCTGGCGGCCGCGGAAAACGTTTGGTGGGCCGGCCGCCTGTTTGCTACAATTCGGGCCGACGCATGAGGCCCGTATCGGTGGCTGGCTTGGCGCTGCATGAATGGAGGTTCCCCATGGCGAGCGTATTCGATCGACGTGCGTGGCTGATCGGATCGGTCGCGGCGTTGGCGGCGAGCCGCGTTCCTCGGGGATCGACGGCCGAACCGCCCGTGCGTCCGGAAGGATCGCATTTCAAGTTCAGTCTCGCGGCGTACAGCTACCGCGCGCTGCTGCAGGGATCGGACGCCCGCATGACGCTCGCCGACTTCGTCGCGGATTGCGCCGCGTTCGAGCTCGAAGGAACGGAACTGACGAGTTACTATTTCCCGGACCCCGTCACCGACGAGTACCTTCGCGACCTGCGGCGGACCTGTTTTCGATTGGGGCTCGACGTCTCGGGCACGGCGGTCCGGAACGACTTTGGTCTTCCGCCGGGCGCCGAACGGGATCGATGGATTGCGCACGTGAAGGCGTGGGTCGATCACTCGGTCCTGCTCGGAGCCCCGGTCATCCGGGTTTTCGCGGGGGACGTGCCCAAGGGATCGTCGCCCGAGGAAGCCCACCGGAGGATCGTCGAGGCCTTCGAGGAATGTTGCGACTACGCGGGAAGTCGGGGAGTCCACCTGGCGGTCGAGAACCATGGAGGTCCGACGGCGACCGCCGACGGCCTCCTCGCCATCGTCAACGACGTGAAGAGCGTGTGGTTCGGCGTGAATCTCGATACGGGCAATTTCCGCTCGGACGACGTCTACGGGGATCTCGCGAAGACCGCGCCGCATGCCATCAACGTGCAGGTCAAGGTGACCGTGGCCGACCGATCGGGCAAGTCGCAACCGATGGACTTCGGTCGCATCGCCGCGATCCTGCGCGATGTCGGCTACCGAGGGTACGTCGTGCTCGAATACGAGGAAGGCGGCGACCCGCGTCAGGAATCCCGAAGGCACCTCGACGCGCTGCGCGCGGCCTTCCTCGCCTAGTTCCAACGCTATTTCACGGTGAACGAGCGTTCCTCGATCGCCGCGTGCCCCGATTTTCGGAAAGGGCGCGGCATCGGTTGGACCGAGCCGCGCGAATCGACTGTTCGGCTCTTGAGTATGTACTCTCCCGCCGTCATCGGAGGGAGCAGGGTTGCCCAGTGCGCGCGCGTCCAGCGCATCGGCCAGGATCGGGGCCGCCCGGATTCGGGTTCGAATCCGATCGTATCCTTGGGGACCTTCCCACCCGGAACGGCGCCCCAATCGTCCGGCGGTTCGAGGAGGTCCGCGTCGCGCCATGCGCCGGCCGGCTCACGGCCCTCGGTCGGCCCGTCCCGTTCCACCGAGACCTGCACCTTCGCAAGACCGCCCATTCCGACCTGCGCGTAACCGGTGATCGGGATCGGTTCGCCCGCGCGCACCGCCTCGGGCATCGTCAATACGGCGCTGAACGTCTTGAGCGGGCTATCGAGGTCGTTGTTTCCGTTCGCGTACGTGTCGTTCGCGTGCGGGAGGTTGCTCAGCACGACATGCGACAGCCACTTGATCGACTTGAATCCATAGTCCTCGGGTACGACGATTCGAACGGGTCCGCCACGCACACTGTCGAGCCATTCCCCGTTCAGCTTGTAACAGACGATGACGGGCGGAAGGTCGAACGGATCTTCGAGCACGCGCGCGACAGGCAGCGAACTACGGAAGAGCTGTTTGGGATCGTCATGATGGTAGCCGTAATAGAAGACGCGGCGAAAATCCTCGCGGGGTTCGGCGAGCCAGACGATGTCGCGAAGGGGCACGCCTTCCCAGAGCCCCATTCCGAGCGGGCGAGGCACGTTCAAACAGGTCATGATCTTGGCGAATCGAACGGACCGCGTGTCGGCGATCTTCATCAATCCCGCGAAATCCAGCGCCGTGTTGTCCGCTCGGGTAAGCCGGTTCCCGACCTTGCACGGGCTCTCGGGATCGGAAACGACTTCGAGCCTCCAGGTTTCTCGCGTGAGTCCGACTTCGCGCTTGGTATCGTCGCTCAAGGAATGCGGCAGAGGCGTGCCGCGCGACACGTCGCGGAACTCGGGCGCGGGCGTGAAGTAGGGTTCGATCTCGGCGATGCGCCGCGCAAGGGCGTCGTCGGTCGGTTCGGCCCGGGCCGTTCCCCGCGCGAGGAATGCGCCGCCCACGGCCCCGAGCCTCAGGAAATAGCGACGCGTCAGTTCCGCATGCAGGCGAGCGATGTCGCGCAAGGTCATGTCATACCTCCGACTCCAAGGGCACCTGGCGATCCTCACGGGGAAGCGCCGCGCGGCCGTTCGGCCGGCTCGTCGGACCGGATCGCCCGATGGTATACGGAAAGTTCCTTGATCTGGCCAGTCACCTAGTACGCCGGTCCCGGCCCCGCGCCGTATTGTCCGATGAACAGGGGCCCGTTCCACCGTTTTCCGCTCGGCGGGCGGCCCGTCCGCGTCACGCCGGCTCCGTCGACGGCGCGATCTCGCGAAGGCGGCCGTCTTCCATTTCATAGTGCGTGTCGAACAGATCGAGCGAACGGTGGTCATGCGTGACGACGATGACCGCCGCGCCTTGTTCATGGGCCACTTTTCGGAACAGGTCCATCACCTGGCGTCCGCGGCGGCTGTCGAGCGCGGCGGTTGGTTCGTCGGCCAGGATCACGCTCGGTCGGTTCGCAAGGGCGCGGGCGACGGCGACGCGCTGCTGTTGGCCGCCGGACAACATGGTCGGATCGTGGTCGGCCCGATCGGCCACATCCAAATAGTCCAGCAGCTCCATCGCGCGGCGGCGACCCGCGCGCGCCGATTCGCCGTTGATCTGGAGCGCGATCCGTACGTTCTCCACGGCCGAAAGGAACGGAATCAAATTCGACTTCTGGAAGACGAAGCCGATATGGCGGCGCCGAAACGTCCGCGGATCGATCAGAGCCTTGGGGCCGTCGAGCACATCGCGGCCTCCGATGCGCACGCGTCCCGAGGTCGGCGCGTTGATCAGGCCGACGGCCGCCAGGAAGGTCGACTTGCCCGAACCGCTCGGCCCCAACAAGGCCACGAGTTCGGAAGGCCGCACACGCATACCGACGTCGCGCAGCGCGACGACTTCGGTGTTTCCCGATCCATAGACCTTCGTGAGTCCTTCGGTCTCGATGGCCCAGGCCGGTCGCGCCGAGTTCATGCCAGCGCCTCGCCCGGCGGAATCCGAACCGCCTTCCAAATGCCGAGCAGGCTCGACGCGATCGAGATTCCCAGTACGATCAGGGCAAGCCCGCCCAAATCGTTCGCGGTGATGATCACACGCCGCGGAAATAACGGGAAGATCCGATCGCCAAGCGCGATGGCGATCCCGAATCCGATTCCGCCGAGGAGCAGCGCCTGTTGCAGGATCATCGCCAGGATCAAGGTGTTCGACGCGCCGATCAGTTTGAGAATGGCGAGCGAGTGGATCTTGTCGAGCGTCATGGTGTAGAGGATGAGCGCCATGATGATCGCGGCGATGGTCGTCAGCAGGGCGCGGAACAGGCCGATCTGACGCCGCACCTTCTCGACCGATCCCTTCAGCAACAACTCGCGCTGGCCTTGTTTCGAGAAGAAGGAAACGTCTTGCCAACCGCCCAGTACCTCCGCGACCGTGTCCGGATCCGCGCCGTGGGCGATCGAGACCATGACCGCGCTGAGCTGCGGCCGGGCCACGGCCGGGAGTTCCATGGAGGGCCGTTCGGCATTGGATAGGAGGCCTGGCTGTTGCAGAACGAGCTCGAACTCGCGGCCCCTCGCTTCCCGTGCGGCGCGCTCCAGGCGGATCGATTCTCCCGGCGCATCGGCCTGGATGTCCAGCGCGTCGCGCACGGTCACGAACGCGACGCCATCCCCGTTCGCGCTGATGAGATGGCGTGTCGTGCCGACCACCGCGTACGATTCCCTGCCGAGCTGGATAACGGTACCGAGCGGGAGTCCGAGCGATTCGTCCGCGATCATTTCGAAGTGATTGCGTTCGAGCGATCGGCCGGCGGTCAGCGTCAGCCATTCCCCTTTGTCCATCGGCCAGCTCAGCCCCATCACGGCGATGCGCAGGAGCCGACCGTTGTGTTCGCGCTGAATCGTGTGGTACACGAACTCGCGCGACGACGCGATTCCCGGCACCGACATCGCCCGATGCACCAGGTTGGACGGCACGCGGGAAACTTCGGCGAACGGACCCCGCGTTCCGCGCTGAACGATCCAGAAGTCGGTTCCCACGCGGTCGATCAGCAGCGTCGCATCCTCGATGATTCCTCGATAGATGCCTCCCATTCCCATGACGACCATCAGCAACATGCCGACGCCAACGGACGTCAGCGCGAAGCGGCCGAGACTGTGCCGGATATCCTTGATGGCGAGGTTCATCGCGGCCGGACCCTCTTTCCGTCCGATAGGGGCGAGGAACCCGCGGGAGCCTCGATCAGCCTGTCGGATTCGTCGAGCCCTTCAATAATCTCGATGGTGTCGCGCCCTCGAAGGCCCGTCTTGACCGGTCTCCATCGGGCGATGCCGTCGTCGTCGACGAATACGCCGGCTCCTTCGAGGGAAAAAACCACGGTGCGGGACGGCGCCAGGAGGCAATCCGCGCGCCGAGCCGTCTCGATGAAGACCTCGGCGCGCTGCCCAATCGCCCAATTCCCCGGCAGCCGCGCCACCTCGACCTCGGCGACGAACTCCCGCGATTCCCGATCGGATTGTCTTCCGAGCCGAACGACCTTTCCGTCATAGGCCTTGCCGGGCTCGGAGCGGAATACGACGCGCGCGGGCTGGCCGACGGCGATCCGGGCCATTTCCGTTTCGTCGACCCAGGCGCGGATCCAGAGGACGTCGGTCGAAACGACGGTGAGCACGGAGCTGCCCGGTACAACGACGTCGCCGGCCTCGCGCCTCCGTTCGATGATCAGGCCGTCGAACGGGGCTTCGATGCGCGTATCGCGAAGCCGAGCTCGTTGATATTCGAGCGATTTTTCGGCCGACGCGCGGGCCTTTTCCGATTCGGTGATCGCGGCTTCGGCTCGGGCGAGATCGGCCGACGCGACCGACAGCGACTCGGACGCGCGCTCGAGGTCCTCGACGGTCGCCGCGCCGCGCTCCTGCAGCGACTTGATCCTGCCTTCATGCCGCGTCGCCTGTTCGAAAATCGTGGAGGCCCGCTCCTTGTCGGCGCGAAACCGCGCGGCCGCGGCTTGCGCCGTCTCGACGTTCGCTTCGGCGATCGCCACCTGTTGGCGAAGTTCCTCATCGTCGAGTTGAACGAGCAGCGCGCCCGCCGCGACGCGTTCACCCTGGTCGGCGAGCACCTGCTGGATGCGGCCCGCGATTTTCGGACTGATCGTCGTGGCGACGCGCGCCTCGAGCGTTCCCGTGCCCATGGCCTCGGCCACGATCCCGCCGCGCCGCGGCTCGACGACTTCCACGGGCGCCGACCACGTCCACCAGACGAACAGCCCGACGACCGCGACCGTGACGACCGCCGTCCATTTCGCGATTCGCGCAATCATCGGCCGAAATCCACACCTCCGCCGTCCCCGCCCCCCGCGCCGTGCCGCTCAGGCGAAGAGGTCGACGATCGGATACGGGCCGAGCGCGGGGGCCGCGGGAACGCCGATCCACTTTTCCAGAACGGTCGTATAAACGCTCCGGAAATCGACGTTGTGCTTCAGCGCCCCGTTGCGAACCTGATGGACATCCTCGAGGCTCGGATAAGCGCCGCGGAATCCGGGCTTGAGCTTGGTTCCGAAGAAGAACATCGCGCCCGCGTGGCCGTGGTCCGTTCCCTGGCTTCCGTTTTCCTTGACGTTGCGGCTGAATTCGCTGAACGTCAGCGTCAGAACGCGGCCGTCCTGGCCTTGCTGGGCCAAATCGTGCTGGAACGCCGCCACCGCGTCGTTCAACTCGCTCAGCAATCGATCGTGCTGTTGCCGCTGGTTGCTGTGCGTATCGTATCCACCTTGCATGGTGTAATAGACCCGCGTCCCCAGTCCGCCTTTGACCAAGCCTGCGATCGCCCGCAGATTGCGCGCGAGGCCTGTCTTCGGATACTCGACCTTCGGCTCGTACGAGCTTGCCAATCGACGGATCTCCTCGCTGCTCACGTTCGCGGCAAGCGCCGTGCGCGAGAGGAAGTCGAGGTTCTCTCCGGCCGGCGCGCTGGGATGTTCGTGCAGCCGCTTGTAGAGTGCGGCGCGGGCCGCGTCGTCCTTGTCGCCCGTATACCGGAACGACTCGGGACGGCGGAACGAGATCCCCGCGTGCTTCGGACCCTTGAACGCGGGCGGCGCCTTGTCGGGGCCGACCGCGACGGCGAGGATCGGCTGCGACGCCTCGCCGAACCCGGAATCCACGGCGCGGCCGATCCAGCCGTACGGGACCTCCGGGCAACGTCCCCGCTCGTCCGCGACGTGCCAAATGTCCATCGCCGAGAAATGGCTGTAGTTGGGCTGCGGATGGCCGACGCCCGGCAGGATCGCCATGCGACCCTCGTCCAACAGGGCCTTGAATCCCTGCAGTTTCGGATGGAACCCGAATTCATCGTTGATCTTGATGATCTCGTTCTCGGGGATCCGCGTCGTCTTGCGGCCCTCGGCATACGTCTTGCTCGAATGCGGAATGACCGTGCTCAACGTATCATTGCCGCCGCTCATCTCAATGATCACGGCGACTTGGCTTGGATCCTGCGACGCGGGCGCGGGATCGGCGAGCGCCGAACGGATCAAGAAATCCGGCAACGCCGCGCTCACACCGACCAATCCAAGTCCGCAGGTCAGCAGATCGCGCCGAGTCGTGATCGGAATACGGGACATGACTACCTCCTGTCTTGCGTTCTTGCGGTCTTGGACACGCGAGTCAGCGCGGCGAATCGTCGAGTCGGGCCAAGGTCGAATCGGATTGGAACAGCGACTGGGCGAGCTGATGCTCGGGAAGACTGACGAGCGCGACGAGTACGACGCGGAGTTTGGTGTTGATTTCGCCCCGCTGATTCGCCCACTGATCCGGGGGCGGAAGTGCGCCGAGGTGGGAGATCAGTTCCTGGCGTTTGGGATCGCTGAGCGGCACATTGAGATACGCGCGGGCGAGGTAATCGACAATCGCCGCGGGATCCGAAAGGCCGGTCGACTGGAGCCCCGACACGATATCCGCCTGTTCCACCAGATTCGCGAGCGCGTTATAGCGCAAGAGGAGCGAACTCGCGTCGATCCAAGCGCGCCCCCCTTCCCAGCCCGCCACATTGGGCGGCTCGAACAACCGCTGTCCCATGTCGGACACCGTCGCGTCGATCGCGTTGTAATCGACGCGTTCGAGTTTCAGCGTCCGGGCGGCCGACACGATCAGTTCGACCGGGCTCTTGATGTGCGTGCCCATCGACCGTTCGCTGAAAAACTCCTCGGAGCAGAAGAAATTCCGAAGCATGGGCTGGAGTTCGTACTGATGCGCGATCAGAACGGACGACATCGTCTCAATCACCGCCGGATCGGGATTATCGTGCGCGAAGTATCGGAAGAGTTTTCGGGTGATGTATCGTGACGTCGGCGGTTGCTGGAGGATCAAGTCGACCAGCTCGTCGCCCCCGAAATTACCCTTCTTGCCGAAGATGACCTTCTCATTCGTGTCGTGGCGGCTCGCAATGAACTTGAACTGGCCGTTGTGGTACTCGAAGTTGTAGCCCGTCAACGCGCGGGCCGCCTCGGCGAGATCCTGCTCCGTGTAGCCCTTCCCTTCCCCCATCGAGAAGAGTTCGAGGATTTCCCGGCCGAGGTTCTCGTTGCCCGATCCCTTGAAGTTGACGTGGTTGTCGAGGTACCGGATCATCGCCGGATCGTGCGCGATGCCGTGCAGCAAGGCTCCGAAGTTCCCGGAAGCGCGCCGACGGAACATCTCGTTTTGTTGCCACATCGAGTACGAGTCTTCGGCGGCCAGATAACTGCACGCGAAATGGCCGTGCCAGAACAAGGCGAGTTTTTCCTGGAGGGGCCGTTTCGTTTCGACCATCCGCTGAAGCCATGCGCGGCGAAGACGGTGATGTTGTTCCCAGCGGAACGAGACGCGCGATTGGTCCAGTTCCGCGCGTTGGGCCTCGTTCAAATGGCGTTCCCACGGCGCGGTCCGCAGGTGGGGAAACGCATCGAACCAGCCGGCCGGCTCCGGTTGCAGGTGATAGTCGACCAATTCATCGACGGCGGCGTAGAGCCCCATTTCATAGAGTCGGGCGATCTCCTCGGGCGGGCCGGCGAAACCGGCTCGGGCCAGCAGATGGCGGGCCTTTTCGTACGTCCATGCGCCTGCGGCGAGCGGCTTGAGTCCGCCGATGGCCGCCGCCTTGGCCTGCCCCGCGCGTTCCCTCGCCTTCAGGAGGGCGTCGCGCGCGGCGTTCCGCTGCTCGGCCTTGGCATCCTTCTCCTGAGTGGCCTTATCGGCCGCTTGCTGGGCGGCCTGCATCGCTTGCTCGGCGCCGTCGAGCGAGGCTTTCTTATCGTTGAGCGTCTTTTCGGCGTTGGCTTTTTCGGCCTCGGGAGCATCGGCGAGCCCTTTCTCGGCGGCCGCTTTCTTGGCTGCCGCATCATCGCGCGCGGCCTTCGCACCTTCGAGGTCTTTCGCCGCTTTGGCGAGCGCGGCTTCGGCTTCCCGAAACGCCTGCTCGGCCTTGGGCACCGCGTTTTTCGCCTCGACCAACGCCTTGTCGGCCGCGAACGTTTCCTGCGAGGCGAACGCCTCGACCGCCTTCCGTTCGGCCTCGGCCTTTTCTTGAACGGCCTTTTCCGCCGCCGCCGCGTCGGCCGTCGCCTTGGCGATTCGGTCCTTGGCCTCGGCGAGCGCCTTCTCGGCGTCGGCCTTCGCCTGCCGCGCCGCGTCGACCGCGGCGCGGGCGGCGTCGAGCGGGTCGGCGGGTTGCCCGCGCACCAACGACGGAGCGGATGCCAAGATCGCCGCGATCGTCAGACAACGCGCGGCGCGCGGTACGAACTCCAATCCCCCGCCGCGCGCCGCGTGACCCGCGCGTGGGCCGCGCGATCGATACAACAGTATCGTTTTCATGAGCAATCCCCCAGCGGACCCGGCTCCCAATGACAACAATTCCCACCGCTCGACCCGGTCTCCCGACCGGTCGTTCTCTTGGCGCTGAGCCTACTTGCGGAAAAATGCCGTGTCAAGCGCCGCGCCCTTGACCGTAGCGTGGGCTTCAGCCCACGCGTCTCCTATTGCGGTCCCATGCCGCGCCCGCGTCGGCTAAAGCCGACGCTACAAGTACGATTCGCAAGTTTGACTGGGCAGGATGGTCCGAGATAGAATACGGGCCAAACGTCAGGGCTCGTTGTTCACCTTTCGGAGAGCGATCCATGGTCCGCGCGTCGCGTGTCGGCACGTGCCTGATCATGTTATGGGTGAGCTTCGCAGGCGGTTGTGCCGAACCGACCGCGCCACCGGTGGCGCCCGCCTCGAACGACGCGCCATCCAACGCATCGCCACCGTCCGCGTCCTCGCCCAACACGCTTCAGCCGTCTCGGCCCGATCCGGCGCCGGCGGTGGCGTCGAACACCCCGAGTTCATCCGGCCCGCCGACGAGCAGTCCGACACCCGCGCCTCCGAAAGTCAACTTGCCCGATGACTATCCCCAGGACGTGCCCGTATTGCCCGGCGCTACGCAAGTCAACTTCGAGCGGATCGACGGAGCCACTCGGCTGACACTCTCGACTTCGGGGCATGCCGCTGAGGTCGTCGAGTACTACCGCCAGGCGCTGATTGCGCAGTCCTGGCAACCGGTTCGACTCAGAAACCTCCGAGGCCCGCTCATGTATTCCCCCTACGCCTCGGCCATCGCATTCAAACCAAATCGCGTCGCCGTGATCGAAGCCTTCAAGTCGCAAAACGACGCCACGACGACCCTGAGCGTGACCGTCGAGCTGGAATCACCCCTTCCTGAGGACGTACCCGTTTATCCCGGGTCGGTGTTCCGTGGTACGTTCTTCCGCCGCGAGAACGCTTACTACTCTTCGGGCGACTCGCCGGACACGATCTATGATCATTTCAAGAACACGTTGCCCAAGCATGGCTGGGTTTTTGTCGGGCGGTTTCAGCTTACACCGACGATTTTGAGCGGCACTTACCGCAAGGGCGGTCGCGAACTGTCGCTGGAATTCCGCGGTGGTCTCGACGAGATGTCGCAAGTCGAACCAGGCGAAACGCTCATCGAGGTGCAGTTGAATCCGGTGATTCGTTAGCGCGAGCACGACTTCATCGAGGACTATCGTCTCGTGGAAGCGATCCGTGGCGGCCTCGCCCCCGACTTCGATGTATACGATGCCGCCACATGGATCGTCATCGCCGTGCTCCTGACTCTCTCGCCTCCATTGATCGGCGCCGAACCCCCCATCGTTTCGAACTCGGGAGGTTGGGAGTTGTCGACGGACGATACGCGAATCGACCTTGCCGCGGATCCGGCGGGTCCGACCGTCTCGTGGCTCGGTCCCGTCGGCATGGAACGGAATTGGCTCACCGAGTCTTTTCGCGTTCCACTGCTCGACCGCGTATGGATCGAGAGCCGCGAATCGCCCGTCGCCTGGACGTTTCGCGGCGGCAGTCTGGACGCCCAAGGGGAGGAATTGACGTTGACCTATGCGAGCGAGCAGCCTCCCCTCGCTCTGCAGTCCCGTTGGCGAGCTCGTCGCGGCGCGGGCCCCATTCAACATCGTGTCACGATCCGCAACCTGTCGCCGTCTCCCGTCGTCGTTTCGCACCAGGACAGCCTTTCGCTTCGCGCGCTGCGCGGGGCCGACACGGGAAACCCCGACGCGCCCGCTCGGATTACTTGGATCCGGCGCGGCGGCGGTAACGCGACAACGCAGGGCGGCACGTTCCATGCGCCCGTTCAATCGGGTCTCGACCTCGTGCTGCCGACGAACCCGGAGGATGGAGCAAGCCCCGTACCGTGGTTAGCCATTCAAGAAGGAGCGGAGCACGGCTTGTATGTGGGATGGGAGTTCTCGGGCGTCGGACGCATCCACGCGCGGGCCGATGCGGACGGACGTGTCGCCCTCGACATCGGAAATGACCCCCAGTTCAAGACCACCGTTCCCGGAGGCGCGGACTTCGAAGTACCTTCCGCGTTTGTTGGATGCCATCAGGGCGACCTCGATGAGGGATCGTACCGGCTGCATCGGTTCATTCTCGAGAAGCTCCGGCCGCCGACGCCGCACGGCGTCGCCGACCCGCTGCTCGCGTACAACCTGTATCTCGATGTGGGAGGCAATCAGGCGAAAGAGGCCGACGTCCTGCGAAGCGCCCAAGTCTGTCGCGCATTGGGGTTCGAGGTCTTCGTCCCCGACGCGATGTGGTTTCCCGAAACAGGTGACTGGCGATGGGACACGCGCCGGTTTCCCAAGGGAGCCCAACCGATCGAGCAATACGTGCACGAACAAGAGATGAAATTGGGGCTCTGGTGCGCATGGACCAACGGAGGGATTTCGGACGACCCGGGGTCGCTGCGCGTTCGCGGACCGGGCGGACACCCCGATTGGTTTCGCTCGGATGTGGACGCCGATTGGCGACCCGGTCCTTTTTGGGGCATCCAGATTTGCCTCGGCTGCCGCGAGGCCAAGGACTGGGCGGCCGAGAAGACGCGGTGGCTCGTCGAGCACCACAAGCTGGACTACTTGAAACACGACATCACGCCGATCGTAACCCAATGCGACAAGACCGGACATCAGCACACGCACGGCACGGACGTCGGCTATTGGGCGGCGCGAGCCTATTACGACATTCAGGACGGGCTTCTCAAGAAGTTCCCTCGTCTCGTGCTGGAGAATTGCTCGGGTGGTGGTCATATCAAGGATTTCGGAGTGATCCAACGGACGCACTACACGGTCACGACCGATACGCTGTCGAACCTCCCGAACCGACAGAGCCTGTATGACTCGACGTTCGCGTTCCCTCCCGTCCTTCTGCAGGCGTATACGTACGACAACTACTATCCGGTGCAGGGCGATTCGCCGGGTTCGTTCCTCTGGCGCAGCGCGATGATGGGTGCATGGCAAATCGATCCGACCGACACGCCGACGTGGACCGAAGAGGAGCACGCCGCGACGCGCCGCTGTGTGACGGTCTACAAACAGTGGATCCGCGACATGCTGCCCGGCGTGAAGGTGCACCACATTCTTCCCCGTCCCGACGGAGTCGAGTGGGACGGACTCTTCTATTGGAACCACGCGATGGCCAAAGGCACGCTCTATGTCTTCCGGCCGGATGCCCTGGATGCGGAGCGGACCGTTCGGTTGAGGGGACTCGATCCCGCGCTCGAATACGCACTGTGGTGCGAGGACGGTTCGATCCCGCCAGGCGTCCACCTGGGGCGCGCGCTGATGGACGAGGGCCTTCGCATCCGGCTCCCGTCGCGTTTCACGAGCGACCTGATCTTCATTCAAGAGGCCGCGCGGCACGGCGTTCCGACATTGGCGGCGCCCGGTGAGTTCTCGTTGAATGCGGCCGAGACGGATTCCAGTCTGTTTCGAACGTCGGCTCGCCTTTCGTGGCAGCCGAGCGCCGACGCCACCAAGTATTGGCTTGTTGTGGCGAAGGACGCCGCGTTCCGCGAACGGGTGGTCGAGCGTTTCGCGCATGTTCCCTCGGCGACCATTCCGTCCCTGCCTCCGGCAACGGACCTCTATTGGAAGGTCGAGTCGATCGGGCCGGGAGCTCGGCGGGAGAATCGGGGAGGAGCCACGCCGTTCCGGACTCCGCCCGCTCGGGCGGCGAAGGGGATCGCCTTCGTCTCCGATCTGAAGTGGGTTCGCGCGACCGCCGGCGCGGAGAATCCCGTCCGCCGCGATCGCAATTACTACGACAAGCCGATCGCGATCAACGGCCGTGAGTACGAAAAGGGCGTTTGGACGCACGCGTTTCCCGACACGACGCCCGCCGACATCGTGGTGCGACTCGATGAGTGTGCCTTTGGCATGTTCGCGGCCGACGTCGGCGTGGACGACGCGGCTGGCGGAGGAAGCCTGTTGTTCCAGGTTTGGTTGGACGGGCGGCTTGCCGCCGAGAGTCCCGTCATGGGCCCGCGCGGCGTGCATCCCATGCGTGTTACGATCGACGGCGCGAAGGAACTCACGCTGCGCGTCCTGAACGCGGACGGAAACTACGCGTGCGACCACGCCGTTTGGGGTTACGCGCGATGCGTCGAACGGGGAGCGGTCGACGTCCTCGACCGCCCGTGAGTTCATCGCGTCTACTTGGGGACCGGCAGGACGATCAGCGCGTTTTCTCCGAATGCCGCTTCGCCCGCCTTGCCTTGCATTTGATAGCGGATCTTCAGTTGTTTGGCGACGCCCGGCGTCGGATCGCCGCCGAACTCCTTATTGTAGTTCGCCGAGGCAAGTACGATGAGCGGCAGATCGCCGGCATGGCGCCGCACGATGTCGGTCACGTCGCGGTAGGTCGAGCCCGAGCCGTATTCCGCCTTAATGATTTCGAGCTTCACTCGCTCGATGCGGGCCTTCGCGAGCAGATCGCGCACCTCGGGCGCCTCGGCGCCGAGTTTTTGGGCGATGACGAGCGCGGCCTGCGTCGCCTCATCCTTGAGCTCGCCGTCGTCCATCGCATCGACGGCGATCTTGAGCATTTCGGTGGTCGGATACCGGCGGAGGACTTCGAGCACGAGTTTGCGTTCGGCGGTTTGTCGCGACGCGGCAAGCGCGCTGCGGCACATGGCGGCCCGATCCGCGTCGGGGATCACGAACTGCCGCGCGATCCGGATGTAGCCCCGCATCGCGCGCACCTGGTATTTCTCGCCCGGCGCGGTCTTCACGAGGTCGAGCAGTACGGGCGCCGCGTCGGCCGTCATCCATTCACCGAGCAGCCGCGTGCTGACGTCCTGGAGTTGCGGATTCGAGCCGCGCGCCGCCGTCGCGAGCGCATCGAGCGCGGCCGACCCGCCCATCGCGCCGAGGATTTCCAGGAGTTCGGATTGGACGTCGATCGGCGCGCCTTTCATGGCGCGGGCGATCTCGGTCGCGCTCGAATCGGGATCGGGCATCCGAACGGCGGCCGTCTTGAGCGCGAGCCGCGCGGCGGCGGCGTCGTCCGCGTGCTTGGGTGAAACGACTTGCCCGATCAGCACGTTCAGGTCTTTGGCCCGCACCGTTTCGCCGAGCGCGCGGAGCGCGGCGGCTCGAATCGACGCGTCGCGATTCTCGAGTACGGGGATCAGCGCGTCGGTGGCGGCGATGCGGCGCCGGCCGATCAAATCGATGAGCAAGAGGAAGGTCGGCCCTTTCGATGCGGCAAGCCGTCCGACCAACGCCTGATCGATCTCCGGATCGGGTAGTTCGGCGAGCGCGACGCGGGCCGTTTCCTGGATGGCCGGATCGGCGTCGACGGCCATTTCGAGCAGCGTCGGAACCGCGGCCGCGTCGCCGACGCGGCCGAGCGCCTTGGCGGCCGCGCGCCGCACGGGCGGAGCGCCTCCCTTCGCCGCCTCGATGATCGCCGAAAGTTCCACCGTTCCCTTGCGATCGGCCATCGCATGGATCACCAGCGCGCCTCGGTCCGGATCGATCTTCGGCAAGGCGGCGGCGAGCGCCTTGTCCAACGCGCCGCCCGGAATCTCACGCGCCGTCACGAGGGCGATTTGGAAAAGGCCCTTGTCCTCGGACGACAGCAGTTCGACGAGCATCGGAATGCCGTCTTGTTTCCGAGCGAGGATCGCGCCGCGGGTCGCGTCGAGGATCCGAGCGCGGTGCACGTCGGCGCCGCGGACCTGATCGTACAGCGCGATCGCGTCCGCCGCGTTCCCGTCGGAAAGGAACCGTTCGGCGCAGAGCACGCAACCCTCGGCGACCGCCGAACGGACTCCGTCGGGCGCCGTCGCGAGCAGCGGTTTGAGCGCCGCGGCGGCATCGGCCGTGCCGATCTTGCCGAGCGCGGCGGCGGCCGACGACGCGACGTCGGGATCGGCGTCCCCGAGCCTCGCGGCGAGCGCGGCGGTCGAGCCCGCTCCGCGGCGCACGCCGAGCGAGTTGATGACGCCGACCAGCAACCGTCCGTTCAACGACGGAATCGCCTGCCGCAACGCCTCGTCGGACTCCGGACCGGGGATCGCTTCGAGCGCGATCCGCGCCCACGACGCGAGTTGCTCGTCGGCGAGCAGGCGCGCGAGATCGGGCACCGCGTCGCGCGAACCGTGGATCGCCAACCACTTGCAGGTGATCGCCTTGTCGGCCGCGGGCGAGTCCGATCGCAGGACGGCGATCAGTTCGCGTTCCCGGGGCGTCGCGCCGTCCTGGCCGACGCTCGTTCGGCCCGCGGCGATCATCGCGACGATGAATGCTCCGATTCCGGCCGTCATCCACGCGCTTCGAATGCATCGAATGTAGGATCGTCGGTACCCGTTCATGACTCGTTTCCCTTGATAATCGGCTTCGCGCGTCTCCGCGCCGTTGACTTTCGGTTTCGTTTCTCGCGTCTCGATTCGCCCGCACCCATTCGCTCGACGTGGCCGCCGCGCGGCGCATCGCGGTTCACCGCGCGGCGACACGAACGACTAGAGCCGCCATGGTTCGCGAAGCGCCTCGGAACGCAGACGGTTCGCCTCGTCGTCGCCGACGAATTCGTACTTGGTAAGGTCGAGTGTGACCTTGCGGTTCAGATGGAGGGCGATGTTGGCGGAATGGCACGCGATGTGCGCCATGGCGGCGGCGTGCGCGTTCCCCTTGGGCTGGCTTCGCGATTTCACGCAGTCGAGGAAATCGCGGACGTGGAACGTCGCCGGATATCCGCCGATTTCCTCGACCGTGCGTCCGGCGAGCAGTTCCGGTGAGCTCAGCACCATCTTGCCGCTGTCACCCGCCTCGACCCACCCCGTTTCGCCTTCAAACCGGACAGGGCACGATCCGAGCGGGATCCATTCGGTTTCCCGGAGGATCAACTGCACGCCGTTCTCGTAGGTGGCGACCATCCGACCGTCCTGGGGCGGGTTGTATTCCACGGGCGGCGGACAATCGCCGACCGCCCATTGGCACAAGTCGACGCAGTGGGACCCCCATTCAAGCACGCCACCGCCGACGAGCCCGCCTCCTTTTTCAAAATTGAATCCGTCAAGCAGCTTCGCATTGAACGGGCGCCATGCGGCGGGGCCGAGGTACATGTCCCAATCGACGAGGTTCGGATCGGGATCGGGTTGGGCGGGCAGCCAACCGCTCATCATGGCCTGCATGCCCGCGGGATGCGCGAAGACTTTTTGGAGTTTGCCGAGCCGTCCGGTGCGGGCCAACTCGCATGCGAACGCGAAATGCGGCAGGTTGCGCCTTTGGGTTCCCGCCTGAAAAATGCGTCCCGTCCGTCGGATGGTTTCCGCGAGCGAGAGACTCTGCGCGATGTTCTTGGTGCACGGCTTCTCGCAGTAGATGTCCTTTCCCGCCCGCGCGGCGTATGTCGCGGCCGTCGCGTGCCAATTCGGTCCGGTCGCGATCAGTACGGCATCGATATCGGATCGATCGAGCAATTCGCGGAAATCGCGGTACATCGCGCACCCCTGGCTGTTGTACCGCTCGTCCACCATCTTCTTGACGGCCGTTCGCCGAGCTTCCTTGACGTCGGCGACGGCGGCGAACTGAACATCGGTCTGTTCGAGGAAGCACCCGAGATCGTAGGTGCCTCGATTCCCGATGCCGATCCCGCCGACGATGATCCGGTCGCTCGGCGCGACGGCGCCATTGCGTCCGAGCGCCGAAGCGGGGATGATCGCGGGCACCGCGACCGCGGCTCCGGTCGCGAGCGTCGTCTTGAGGAACGAGCGCCGATGAAGGCCCGTCATCTTCTTCGACATCGATGTTCTCCCGGATCGTGTGGTTTCATGGCGCGCGGAGCGCCGCATGGCGTCGCAGCGAGGCCTTGGCCGTTTCGGGGCGGCCGCCGGCACGCCGACAGCATACCCGCGCCGCCACCGTTTGACCACCGTTGAAACCGAATTGGCCAGGCAATCCAGGCAGATGGGAAAACGACGAATGGACCGAAACGGGATCGGGCCCGCGCGCGGGTCGGCACCGCGCGGACGAGCCTTCGTTGTGAGCGTCGCCCTGTCGTGTGTCGTCGCATCACGCGTCACGGTCGGGCCGGCTCGCGGACAGGATCCGGCGCCGATGCGGGAACGGTTTGTACCGTCGGCCGCGGAGATCGAGGCGGCGTACGCGCAGCCCGCGCGCGGCCCGCGCGAAACTCAGCGGGCATACAAACTCCGTATCCGTCCGCATTGGTCCGGCGACGGATCCACGCTCTGGTATCGCAACGATCTCTCCGGAGGCGTTCGGGAATATATCGCCGTCCCGTTGGCGGAAGGGAAACGCGGCCCCGCGTTCGATCATGCGAGGCTCGCCGAAGCACTGGGGCAATCGACCAAGACGTCCATCGATGCGCGCCGGTTCGATATCGATCAACTCCAGTACGATCCCGCGGAGCCGGCCTTCACGTTTCGACACGCGGGCGCGACCTACCGCTGCGAAAAGACGACGTACGCGCTGACGCGGCTTCCCGACTCCGCGAACGAGCGGGGCGACGACGAGGGCCCCGTGTTGCCCGAGGGTGAGCCTCGCCGCAGCGCGCGGACCGGTTCGGAAACCGAGATCACGTTCGAGAACCGCACGGACGAGGAAGTCGAACTGTTCTGGCTCGACAGCGAGGGCGCCCGCCGGTCCTATGGGACACTCGCCGCCGGACAGAACCGGGCGCAGCACACGTTCGACGGCCACGTCTGGGCGGTCGTCGGCCGCGACGGTCGAACGTGGCACTGGTTCCTCGCGCGCGAGGAGCCCGCGGTGGCTCCCATCACGGGGCGGAACGACGGGCGAGGGGAGGCCGGTGCTCCGCGCGGACGAGGCCGTGGTGGAAACCGAGACACGGATCGTTCGCCCGACGGGAAATGGAGAGCCGTCCTCCGTGACGGAAACCTCTTCGCCGTGCCGGCCGAACCGGCCGAACAACAAGCGGACGGCGCCGCGCCCGCCGAGATCCGGCTCACCGAGGACGGCACGGCGGAACGACCCTACGCAAGACCCGTCTGGTCTCCCGACTCGGCGTCGATCGCCGCGTGGCGCGTCACCCCCGGCGATGAACAGCCCGTGCATCGGATCGAGTCGTCGCCGTCGGGCGGAGGCCGGGCGAAACTGCAAAGCCAGCCGTACGACCTGCCTGGCGATCGCCTTCCGATCCACGAACTCCATCTGTTCGCGCTCGAAGGTCCGCGACGGATCAAGCCGGAAGTCGACGAAGTTGACTTGGGCACGCCCCGCGTTCGATGGCGGCAGGACGGTTCGGCGTTCACTTATGTCAAGGTTGATCGCGGTCACCAGCGCGTCCGCGTCATCGAAGTGGACGGCCGCTCGGGCACCGCCCGCACACTCGTCGACGAACGGACCGCGACGTTTGTCAACACGAACTACGGAGGTCTGTTCGTCGAGCACTTTGACGCGACCGACGAGCTGATCTTCTTGTCGGAACGCAGTGGTTGGCAACACCTCTATTTGATCGATACGAAGACCGCGACCGTGAAGAACGCGATCACGAGCGGCGCATGGGTGGTGCGCGGCGTCGACCGCGTTGACGCCGAACGGCGCGAAGCGTGGTTCCACGCGAGCGGAATGGATGCCGATCAGGATCCCTATTTCATCCACTATTTCCGGATCGGATGGGATGGATCCGGACTGGTCCGGCTCACCGAAGGCAACGGCACCCACACGATCGAATTCTCGCCCGATCGCAAATACCTGATCGACTCGTATTCCCGCGTCGATATGCCGCCGATCCATGACCTTCGCCGCGTCGAGGACGGGTCGCTCGTGTGCAGGCTCGAGGAAGCGGATATCTCGGAACTGGCGGCGACCGGTTGGCGTCCGCCCGAGGTTTTCAAGGCGAAAGGGCGGGACGGCGTGACCGATTGCTGGGGCATCATTTGCCGGCCGAGTCACTTCGACCCAACCAAGAAATACGCGGTGATCGAGGATATCTACGCCGGACCCCAGGACTCGTTCGTCCCCAAGCCGTTCAGTCCGGCGCCGCGCTACGCGGCGCTCACCGAGCTCGGGTTCATCGTCGCGAAGATCGACGGCATGGGAACGCGCAACCGTTCGAAAGCGTTCCACGATGTCGCCTGGCACAACCTCAAGGACGCGGGCCTTCCGGACCGTATCCTGTGGCACCAGGCGGCCGCCGCCGCGCATCCGGAATACGATATCACGAACGTCGGCGTCTACGGCACATCGGCCGGGGGCCAGAACGCGGCCGGCGCGCTGCTGTTCTTCGGCGACTTCTACCGCGTCGGCGTCGCGGCGTGCGGTTGCCACGACAACCGCATGGACAAAGCGCATTGGAACGAGCAGTGGATGGGCTATCCCGTGTTGCCCCATTACGCGGAAAACTCGAATATCGAGAACGCGGCGCGGCTCCGGGGTAAGCTGCTCTTGATTGTCGGTGAACTCGATGCGAACGTCCCGCCCGAATCGACGCTCCGGTTCGCCGACGCGCTGATCCGCGCGGGCAAGGATTTCGAGCTGCTGGTCGTGCCCGGCGCGGGGCACGGGATGGGTGGCGCGTACGGAAGCCGCCGCATGCGCGACTTCTTTGTTCGGCACCTGCACGGCGTCGAACCGCCCGACCACAACGCGAAGTAACTCTCCGCCGCGGAACCGACCTTCCCTTTTTCCGGCGAGGCACACGACGTGACGGCGACAATCCGCGACTATCGGCCGAGTGACGAGCGGGCCGCGTATTGGATCTGTCTCAAGACGGGCGATCACGGCGCCGACGGCGAACCGTTCTATCGGGACGATCCGGACGCGCTCGGGCGGATCTACGTTGGGCCGTATCTCCGGTTCGAACCGAACCTCGCGCTGGTCCTCGAGGACGCCGAGGGCGTTTGCGGATACGCGTTCGGGGCGCTCGACTCGCGCGCGTTCTACGCGCGCTACGAACGCGAATGGCGGCCGGCGCTGTGCGCGTCGTTTCCGGAACCGACGGGCGACCGGTCGACGTGGACGCGCGCTCAGGCCGTTCATTATGGATACCACCATCCCGAATACGATGATGCCGAACCCTACGCGGCGTATCCTTCGCACCTGCACATCGACCTGTTGCCTCGCGCGCAAGGGCGGGGTTGCGGTCGGGCCATGATGGAGCGGTTGATGGAACGGCTGCGCGAGAGGGGGTCGCCGGGCGTGCACCTTGCGCTGAGCTCGCTCAATCCGCGCGCCCACCGATTCTACGCATCGCTCGGTTTCACGGAACTGGCTCGCCGCGCCGACGTCGATCACGAGACGATCATCATGGGGAGGCGGCTGGGAGAAAACGCGAAATCGGGTTGAAATGGAAAGTCCGGCGCACGGACCGCGTTGCGTTGGGGCATTGGCCTGTTGGCGCGCTCGGATCCGGAGCGACGACCGCAGTGGCTGGCGCATCGCTTGAGGCATGGGGCCATGTGCGGCGGAACCATCCTTGGATTCCGCCGCGACCGGCGGTCAACGGGCGGCGGGCTGTCCGATACAAAACAGGCGGTGGCTGGTGCGAACGTAGATGCGGCCGCCACAGATCACGGGCGATGCGAATCCGCCGCCGTCGAGTTCGTTCACGGAGACCACTCCGAATGCGTCGCCCGCGCGGAGCACGAACATTCTCCCGGCCTCGTTCGGCGCATAGATATGGCCGCCGGCGAGCACGGGCGACGCGCTGAAGTTCCCGTCGAGCCGTTCGCGCCAGACGACGTCGCCCGTGTCCGCGCGAAAGCAACTGGCGATGCCGTCGTCCGCGATGACGTAGAGCCTTCCGTCGTGGAACAGAGGTGAGGGGACATACGTCACACCCCGCTTGGTGCGCCACGCGACATGCGTTGCCTCGACATCGCCTTCGCCGTCGGCTCGGATCGCGAGCAATTCCTTTTCCGGATAGCCGCCGCTCGAAAAAACCCGGTCGCCGCCGATCGCCGGAGTGCACGCCGTGACCTGCGCGGGTCCGGCGACGCGCCAAATCGCCGCTCCCGTCGACGGATCATAGCTCGCCGTCATGTCGCGGCCCGACAGGATGAGCTGCGGCTTTCCGCAAAGCCGCGCGACGATCGGCGTCGCGTAGTTCCCATGGATCTCGGGAGTCGGGCGGTCGATTTTCCACGCCACGTCGCCGGTGGCCGTTTCGATCGAGGCGAGAAACCCGGCCGTGATGTTGTCGCCGTTGACGATGAGCGACCCTTCGTACAGCGCGGGCGATGATCCGTATCCATGTTCGGAACCGAAATCGCCCACCTTCGTTTGCCACGCTCGATCGCCGGTGCGTTCGTACGCGGTAACCCAAAGGGCATCGGCGTGAATGAACGTCGTGAAGACGCGGTTCCCGTCGGATACGGGAGACGCCGACGCGTGCGAGTTCTTCGCATGGAGTTTGCAGAACCGACCCTCATGGACGGTCGACCGCCACCGCTCGGCGCCCGTCCCGCGATCGTACGCGATGAGAAGTTGCTGCTGGCGCCCTTCGTCGGCCGTCGTCACAAAAACCAGATCGCCCTGCACGACGGGCGTGGAATGACCTCGTCCCGGCACATCGGCCGACCAGATGACATGTTCGGTCGAACTCCATCGGACCACGGCCGACGCGTCGGGACTGACATTATCGCCCTGATTGCCTCGCCAGACGCGCCAGTCCGCGTCCGAAAGACGCACATCGACCTCGGGCGCGTCGGCCGTGGGTTCCGAAACGCCGGTCGATTCCCGCGAACAGCCGGGAAACGTCAAACCGCAGAGTGCCACCAGCAATCCGGGCATCCAATTCCGGACACGATTCCAAACGGTCTTCATTGAGGAGCGGCTTCGGCGAGCAGGGTGGTGACCATGGCCTCGAGATACGCCAATTCGTGCAGTCCGACCGCCTTCATGCGGACTTTCCCCGCGCGATCGATGAAGAGCGTCGTCGGATAGCCTTCGAAATTGGGGACTTGATCACGGGTCGCGTCCGAGCCGAGCGCGCAGGGATAGTTCATTTTGTTGTCGGTCATGAACGCCTTCACTTTGGCGGCCGTTTCGGCGTCGTTCGCGTTTTCGTAGTTAAGTCCGATCATCTGAAAGCCCTGCTCGCCCAGTTTCTCTTGGAGCGTGATGAATGACGGGATTTCGGCTCGGCAGGGCGGGCACCATGTTCCCCAAATATCGACGATCAGGACTTTGCCCTTGTAGTCGGCCAGTTTGTGCGGGTTGCCGTCGACGTCGGTGACCTCGAAGTCGAACGGGAAGGACTGGAACCCAGCGAGCTCCTCGGCGGCCTTTCGCTTGTGGACTTCGGCCGCGGCCGTCTCCCAGCCCGCCAGTTTGCCCGCGAATTCGGGCACCGCGCGGAGGGCGACGAGGTCCTCGTCGGTCTTGAGCATTTCGAAGTCGTTGAACCCGAACTTCAATGCCTCTTCGATGGCCGATTGCGCGGCGGCCGTATCCTTTGCGAGGCTGCGGGCGCATGCGTCGTTGTAGAAGACGTTGGAAAGGAAACTGTTCGCCCCTTCGGGAATCGACTCGCCGGACGCGATGAGCGCCCGGGCGTGTTTCGCCGACTCGGCGTATGTCGCGTAGGCCTTCTCGGTTTCCCCTTGATTTGTCCGCATGCGGCCGACGTTCTGGAGAATGAAGATGATGTTGAGATGCGCGTCGACATCCTTGGGATCGGACACGGCACGCTGTTGCATCTGGTTGTATGCGGCGACCATCCGTTCGTCCTGAATGCCCGCAAGCCATGGGTCGGCGGTCGGGGCCGAGTCGGCGGGCATGTTGGGATCGGCCGCTCCCGCCGCGTTCGCTGGAGGTTGCGAGGCCGGGTTGGAGGCCGGGGCCGAGTTTGCCCCATCGGTGTTTTTTCCAGGCGCGGTCGCGGTCGCCGAGTCGCTTGCCGCGATTTTCTCGACGGCCGCGACAGGCCCGGATCCGGACGGCGCTGCCGGATTCGCCGTGTCGGCCTTGTTACAACCGATCAGGCCGACACCGCCGGCCAGCAACACGACACCCAGCAATGTCCATAACCGCATGGTACGTCCTCTCGGAATAGCGCTCCGTCGATTCAAGCAAGGGTGGGCACCAGCGCATTTGAGACCACGGGCTACCCCGGCGTCAACCCGCGTGAGGGGCGTCTGGAGGTTGCGGCCATGTTTCGCGCGGGAACGGCGTGCCTTTCCGACGCGACGGACGCATTCGAATCCTCGGGTTGTTGACCCATTCCGACGCGTCAAAGGGCCAATTCATCAAAGGGGCCAATTCATCAATGGCGTGGTGCCGCAAAGGAATCGAGGACGGATCGCATGTCGGCGACAAGGACTTCGTCCAGCCGGACGTATTCGGGTGACGCGACGGGTCCGGCCGGATCGTGGCCGTTCATGCGAAACGTGCCGTGCAACTGGCGGCACCCCGTATCGGCGAGGACGGTCGCGGCGTTATGCGGGCCGATTCCGGCGGCCGGAAGGATCTCGAGTCGAGCGCCCGCGATCTCGCGCAGGGAACGGATCCTCGGGATGCCCATTTCCGCGCTCATCGCACCTCCGGATGTCATGACCCGGTCGACGCCGAGGTCGATCAATCGAGGCAGGGCCAAACTCGGGTACCCCGACACATCGAAGGCGCGATGGAAGACGAACGTGCCGGTTCCGATCCGCGACCGAAAACGGGCGACCGCGCCGGCATGAATGGACCCATCGTAGTGGAGGGCGCCTACGGCGCATCCGTCCACGCCCGCGTCGCCCATGCGACCGATTTCGTCGCACATCAGGTCGATTTCGCGGTCGGAATAGGTGAAGCCCGCCGCGCGAGGCCGAATCATGGCGATGATCGGGATCGGCACGGACGCGCGGACCGCGTGGACGAGACCGGCGGGCGGGGTGAGTCCACCGAGTTCCAGGGCGGCGTTGAGTTCCAACCGATCGGCGCCTCGACTCCACGCGGCGACGGCGTCGTCGACGTTCGACACGGCGACTTCCAGCAGGTAAACCGTCAAGAACAACACTCCAAGGCGTTGATCCGCGCGATCGATCCGACCGCGGGGTGTCGAGGCGTCCGATCGGTCAGTATGTTCCACCGGTTCGCGCCGTGACCCGCATTGCGAGGGCTTTCCCGTCCTCGGAACGGCGAAAACCCAGTACGACACGTTGCCCGGGGGCAAGATCGCCCGGTTCCGCTCGGCGTCCGTCGACGATCAACACGGCGTCGTCGGTGAGATGGAACTCCCGTTCCAGGCCGCCGCGGCCGCGCACCTGGATCGTGCGATGGGCGGCGTCGGCTCGAACGACCAGGCCCATGACACGTTCCACGTCGTCAAGCCGCGTTTCGGGCGGTCGTCCCGTCGGTCCCGATTCGGGCCGCGGGCCGGGTCGTTGCGCGAGCGGGCCTCCCCGCGCCCGGTTGTCCATCGGGCCGCGGTCACGACCCCGCACGGTACCCCCATCCGGATCGTATTGCAGGCTCACGGTGTACTGTTGCGACGCGGGTCTGCACCAGCCTTCGTCGTCATTGCAGGCGAAATAGTCGACGTGCACCGTCAGAGAATCCCGCGAAGCGCCGGAGACCTCGATCAGGAACTCTCGCGGATCGACGTCGGCGGGCGCGTCGACCTTGGGACCCTCGCCGCGCGGCGGAGTTGCTTCGACGCCCGAGGGCGTCTTGATGGAGAACGTGAGCGGGGCTGCGAGGTTGTTCCAGTGGACATGATACAACGGGTCGAGATGGAAGCCGAGGTAGAGCGTTCCCTTGCCCTGCCGCAATAGGTTTTCGTCCGCCTCGGCCCGCAATTTCACGTAAAAAGGGCTTGACGATTCCCGCGGTATCACCGTGACGGGTGACATGCGGTCCGGCGGACGCACGCGAGGGACGACACCGGACGCGGCGACCTTCGGCGGGGGGGCCCCAACCAGATCCAAATCCTCCACCCGCGTGGGATGCTCGACGGCGCCGACCAATTCCTCCAGGTCTCGCCGCAACGCGACCGGATTGCTCCACGACCGCCGCCGCACGACTTTCCCGTCGGGATCGATGATGAACTCCGAATTCGGCGCGTCGCCCAGCGCGTGTTTCAGGTCGTTCGCCATCGTGTCGCAAATCCAGGGGATCGCCGATCCCAGCGTCCGCTCCGCTTCCCGAATATGCATGAGCCGTTCCTCCAAAGTGAACGGCGTCACGTAGCCGTTGTTCTCGGGATGCGCAAGGGCCTTGTAGATGTAATGGAACCGCACGTCGCGTGGCGAATAGTCGCGGTGAATCGTCTCCAAACTGGGGACGTTGCGCAAAAACGGCGGTCAGGTAAGGCATCCGAAGATCAGCACCGTGTACTTGCCGCGCAGGCTGGACAGTCTCAGTTCCGTCCCGTCCGCGTGGAACGCCGCTACGTCGGGAAGCTCTGTTCCCAGTTCGGGTGCTTCCCGGTCGAATCTCCGCATTACCTGTTCACGGGGCGACTTCTGGCCCGCCAGAGCGTCGGGCCGATCGGCTGTCCGAGGCTGGCCCATAGTGGCCGATCCTCCCATTGCCATGGTCGTGGCGATCACGGCCCCAACACAGAACATTCCGCGTCGTTTCATGGTCGCCTCCCGGTAATCGCCGATCAGGGAATCCAAGACGTCAACCGATTGAACCCGAGTTTACCATGAAGGTAACGAGGGAGGTGTCGGGAATCGGGTATCGATCGGGTGTTGATTGACCTTGTTCGAAAAAGGTCGCCCCGGTATGCTCCGCCGCCGGCGGGTAAATAGGTTCCCGCCGCCGTTCCGCGCTGCGCCGCGGCGTCGTAGGGCGCGGTCGGAGGCGGAAGCGCGAAGGAAGGTCCGGGACGAGGCCGGTAGTTCGGAGTCCTCAAGTGGAGGCGGACGCGAAGGAACGCGGCCGATGACCATGGCCATGGAAGCACAGAGCCGTCGCGGGACGAACGATGGGGCGACCGGGTCGCCGATCGAGGCCGGATCGGACGCGGCGTCGGCATCCCGGTCCCGAACAACGACGGGTGCGCGCCGTCCTCGAACGGTCGTTGTGAACCTCGCGGTGCTCGTTGCGTTGGGAATTCCGTGCGCGGGTTGCCACACGCCCCTATTCCGCGCGCAAAGTCCCGACGCGGAACCGGTGGCGGAGAGCGAGCCGAGCGGCACTCCGCTCGTCGGTGACCTGACCTTTCCCTCGGGCATGCACTACGTGCTCGTCGAAGGCGTCGGGCTCGTGACGGGGCTCGACAATACGGGCAGCGATCCGCCGCCCTCGCCCGAGCGCGACGCGCTGAAAACGGAGATGCAGACGCATGACGCGATGCGTCCCGATGCGATTCTGGCTTCCAAACGAACGGCGCTCGTCGTGGTTCGGGGGTACCTGCCTCCCGGTGTTCGCAAGGGAGATAAGATCGACATCGAGGTGGCGAGTCCGGCGCGGTTCGAGACGACGAGCCTTCACGGCGGCTGGCTGATGCAGGCGCGTCTTCGGGAAGTCGCGATGATCGACAATCAAGTGCGTCGCGGCGACGTCGACGCGCTCGGCGGCGGAGACGTGCTCGTGAACTCCGTCTTCCGTGAAGGTGCGAGCGACGAACCGTCGGGATTGCTCAAAGGGCGCGTGCTCGGCGGCGGAGTCTCCACCACGACGCGCAAGCTCGGGCTGATGATCCGGGAGGATTCGGCGTCGGTTCGCGCGAGCACGATGATCGCGGCGGTCATCAACGAGCGGTTCCACCACTTCGAGAACGGAGACAAGCTTGGCGTCGCGAAGCCGGTCAATGCGAAGTTCATCGAACTCTCGATCAGCCCCCGTTATCGCAACAATGTCGCTCGGTATGTCCGCGTCGTCCGCAGCATCTCGCTCGCCGAATCGCCCGTCGACCGGGCCGCTCGACTCCATCAGCTTGAATCCAAACTGCTCGAACCCACGACGAGCGCGACAGCCGCTTTGCAGCTCGAAGCGATCGGCAAGGACGCGATCGAGACGTTGCGCAAGGGCGTTCGGTCGCGCGACGTCGAGGTCCGGTTCTACGCGGCCGAAGCGCTCGCCTATCTGGACGACAGCGAGGCGGCCGGTCCGCTCGCCGAGATCATCGCGGCGGAGCGCGCGTTCCGGTGGCATGGACTCACCGCGCTTGCCACGATGGATCACGTATCGGCGTATGACGGGTTGACCGGCCTATTGAGTCATCCGAGCGCCGAGGCCCGCTACGGCGCGTTCCGCGCGATGCAGGCGAGGAATCCCCGCGATCCGCTGGTGCGGGGAGAAATCCTCGCGGACTCGTTCGCATTCCACATCCTGCCCGGAACGGGCGAACCGCTCGTCCATTTCGCGCGGACCCGGCGTCCCGAGGTCGTCCTGTTCGGGAACGACCTCACGATGGCGCCGCCCCCGTTCCTCCTCGCGGGACGCCGCATCATGGTCAAGAAACAGGACGCGAGGCAGGTCAAGGTCATTCGGTTCGAGGCCGGCGAAGAGGACCGCGTCGTGATCTGCCCAAGCCGACTCGATGCCGTCATCCGCGCGATTGTCGAACTCGGCGGACGCTATGAGGAAGTGTATGAAGCCGTTCGGGGCGCGAAGGCGGGGAACTACTGGCCGGGACGACTGGCCGTCAATGCGAACGCGAGCTCGGGCCGCGTGTACGATCGGAACAGCTCGGAGTCGCCTCCCGATGATGGGGCGGACGGCTATCGCGTCACCAACCCGGTCCCCGAGCTCTTCCAGGACCGTCTCGACGGCACTCCCGACCGAGCGGACCCCGACGCGCCGGACGACCGTGTGTCAGCCGACGCGTCCGAGGCGCCCGAATCGACGTCGTTCCTTGGTACAATCAGGGGCTGGTTTTCTCCGGGCGGAACGTCCGAGTAGCCGCGACCGGGTCGTCGGACGGTCCGCCCCCGCGGGGCGCGACGCCGTCCGAACGGTCGGCTCGGCGGGACAACGCGTCCCGCCCGCGATCCCGCCCGTTCGTCCAATCCGTCGTGCTCCGGCCATGCCATGCTAAAAGCGCTCGAGCTGTTCGGCTTCAAGAGCTTCGCGGACAAGACGCGATTCGAATTCCCGCAAGGAATCACGGTCGTGGTCGGCCCGAACGGATCCGGGAAGTCGAACGTCGTCGATGCCATCAAATGGGTGCTTGGGGAACAGAGCGCCAAGAGCCTTCGCGGCCGTGAAATGGCGGACGTCATCTTCAAGGGCAGCGGCGCGGGCGGGCGCAAGATGATGAACACGGCCGAGGCCACGATCATCTTCGACAACTCCGACGGACGGCTCGCCATCGACGGGTCCGAAGTCCATGTCACGCGTCGCGTCTACCGGAGCGGCGAGGGCGAGTACCTGATCAATGGTCAGCCGTGCCGGCTCAAGGATATCCGGGACCTGTTTCGCGGAACGGGAGTCGGCGTCGATGCGTACAGTCTGATCGAGCAGGGCAAGGTCGACCAGTTGCTTCAGGCGTCGCCCAAGGACCGAAGGGCCATTTTCGAAGAGGCGGCGGGCATCAGCCGATTCAAGGCGAAAAAGGTCGAGGCCCAGCGGCGGCTCGAACGCGTCGCGCAGAACCTGTTGCGGCTCTCCGACATCGTCGAGGAGGTCGAAAGTCGGCTCAAGAATGTCCAGGCCCAGGCCTCGAAGGCGCGGCGATACCGCGAATACGCGGGCCGGCTGCAGCAACTCCGCACCCATGTCGCGCTCCACGATTGGCGAACGTGGACGGAGAAGCTCGACGCCGTGGAACACCGATGCGCCGAATGCCGGGACGCCGCCGCCGGCCTGCAGGCGAAGGCCGAGTCGCTCGAAGGGGAATCGCTGGAGGTCGACGCGCGTCTCGCGTCGATCGCCGAATCGCTCCATCAGGCCGAAGGATGCCTGGCGCGGAACCGGGAACGGCTGGCCGCCCGCGCGTCGCGGTGCGACATGGAATACGCGCGGCGCGGCGAACTGGAGAGCGAATCGGCGTTGCACCAAGGGCAACTCGCCGCCGCCAGCGGCCGCGTCGGCGACATGCTCGCCCGGCTTCGCGAGGTCACCGAACAGGTCGAATCGGCGACGCGGGATCTGCGCGGCATCGAGGGGGACCATGCGATCCACGAGGGAGCGCTCGCCGAGTGCGCGGGCGCCTGGCGGCAGCTCGCCGCCCAATCGGAATCGCTCCGCGAGCGGCACGTCGAGCGGATGCGCGAGGGCGCCCGGCTGGGCAATCAGGCCGAGCGGCTCGCATCGCAGCTCGCCACACTCGACGCGTCGATCGCCAAGTCGTCGAACCTCGCGCATCAGGCGGACCGGGAAGTCGACCGGTGCCGGAGCGCGCTTGCCGAATTGCTCGGCCAAGAGGGCGCGTGGCTCGCCCTCGTGCGGGACCGGGCCGGCGAACTCGACGCCGCGCAGCAGGAGTTGGCCCAAAGCCGCCGACTGTTGGCTCGACGGCAGGAAGACGCGGCCGAATTGCAGGGGCGGCGCCAAGGCGTCGCGCGGCGGATCGAGATCCTCCGGGAACTCGAGGATCGCCGTGAAGGCGTGCCGCCGGGCGTTCGCCAATTGCTCGAGGCCAAGTCGACGACACACTCGGCCGAGGACGGGGAGCACGCTCGGGCGTTCGCCGAAATCGAGGGGATGGTCGCCGATCTCTTTCGAGCCGACGTCGCCCTCGCGCCGCTCGTCGACGCCGCGCTCGGCGAAGCGTCGCAATGCGTCGTCGTCCGCGGAATCGCACTGATCCGCATGGCGGCCCAAGGCGCCCTGCGACTCGAAGGCCGGGCGCAGCTCCTCTCGTTGGAACGGATTCCGAGCCGGTTCGAATTCCGGCGCGTGCAGTGGGAAGGGCGTCGGGGCGTCCTCGGCCGCGCCGACAGGCTCGTCCAATTCGACCCGCGATTCCGCGCGCTCGCCGAATATCTGCTCGGTCGCACCTACTTCGTCGAATCGCTCGACCACGCGCTCGAGTTCCATCGACTCGCTCCAGGCCGTGCTCGTTTCGTGACCCAGGCGTGCGAGGTGCTGCAGCGCGACGGCGTCGTCGCGATCGGGCCGCCGCATTCCGCGACGAGTCTTGTCTCCCGCCGGAGCGAGCTCGAATCGCTCCGAACCGAAATCGAATCGCTCGATCACAAGGTCGAATCGGCGTCGCTCGAGATCGTGAGGCACTCGGAGAACATCCGCGGCCTCGAAACCCATCTCGTGCATCTGTCCGACGCGCGCAACGCGGCGCGCGAATCGCTCGCCGACCACCGCGTCCACCAGCGGACGCTCGAACAACAATTCACGCATTGGTCCGGCGAACAAGGGCGGCATGCCAAGGACCAGGAGGCCGTTTCGGTCGAGCGGTCCCGGACGATCACGATGCTCGCCGAGATCGAGGCCGCGCGGCGGACCGCCGACGACGATGTCGCTCGCCTCGAACGCGAACTCGAATCCGGGCGCCGGGAATGGGAACGGGTCGATCGGGAACGAACCGAGAAGACCCAGGAGCTGACGCGGTGCCGGATCGCGCTCGCCACCACCGAACAACGCCTCACCACCCTGATCACCCACCGCGACCAGCTCGGTGAAGCCCGGCTCGAACGGTCCCGCGCGATCGCCGACGCCCGCGAGAATCTGGAAAGGTGCCGGAATCGTGTCACCGCATGCGATCGCGTGCTGCTCGGCGCATCCTCGGAACTCGCCCTGTTGTATCTGGAACGGGAGGCGATCCAGGCGGAAATCGCGCAAAGCGAGTCGCTCCGATCGGAACGGGCCGAACACCGACGCATGCTCGCCGACGAACTCGTCCAGCTCCGCAAGCGGGCGCGTCGGTGCGAGGACCAACTGCACCAATGGGAAATCGAGGCGGAACAGGTGCGCCAGCAGCGTGCCGCCCTCGTGGACCGGTTCCGCGACGAATTCGGCGCCGAAATCGGCGAGCTGGAGGGGGATGCCGCCGAACGCGTTCCGCCCGAGGAACGCGCGCGGATCGAGGAGGAGATCGCCTCGCTTCGCCGGAAAATCAGCAACATCGGCGCCGTCAATATGGAGGCGCTGCGTGAGTTGGATGACCTGGAAACGCGCCACGGCGCGCTCGCGGCCCAGTATCGCGACCTGAGCCAGGCTCGCGATGCGCTCGAACGGATCATCCAGAAAATCAATGGGGACAGCCGGCGGCTCTTCATGGAGACGCTCGAAGCCATTCGAGCCAACTTCCAAACGATCTACCGCAAGGCATTCGGAGGCGGCAAGGCCGACATTGTCCTCGAGGAGGGCGGCGATGTCCTCGAATGCGGTGTCGACATCGTCGCGACCCCGCCGGGAAAACCGACATTCAACAACTCGTTGCTGAGCGGCGGCGAGAAGGCTCTGACCGCCGTCGCCCTGCTCCTGGCGATTTTTGAATTCCGCCCGAGCCCCTTCTGCGTGCTCGATGAAGTCGACGCTCCGTTCGACGAAGCGAACATAGGGCGATTCATCGATGTCCTCCGGGAGTTCCTGGGCTGGACCAAGTTCGTCATCGTCACCCATTCCAAGAAGACGATGACCGCCGCAACGACCTTGTACGGCGTGACCATGCAGGAATCGGGCGTCTCGAAGCGGGTCGCCGTCCGATTCGAGGACGTGAGCGACAACGGGGAAATCAGCTCCGAGGCGATCCGCCGGTCGGAAGGCGCTTCCGAAACGGATCAGGTCGCCTAACGCCGCCCGAACGCATGGTCGCGGGATGGGGAGGTCCCGCCGAGGATTCCCTCGCTCGCGAAAGAATCTAAAGTACGACACCGTTTCGAATCGAAATAACTTTCGGACGGTAGTCTCTTGTTCACGGTTCCGCTTGCGGATCGGTCGGCCACGAGATGAAGTCCGTGCAGGGGGGCGCCTGCCGAGGATGGTTCTTTCCTCGTATCGAGTGCCATGGTTTGCGCGGCCCAGCGCCGGGTACTCGTCAGGTGGCTCCGCGCACGTTCGCCACGCCGTAGCCGGGAGCGATCGAGAGGCGTTTCGCGAAAGGATCTGGTTTATCCATTTTGCGGAATTATTCCAATCGCCGCTCGACCGGTTTGCCGAAATAGATCGTAAGGCGCGGATCAGAGGGAACTGACTCTAAGCCACGAAGAAGCAAGTTACTACCCCGCCCCGACCCAGATGACCGCGGTTGGCCGGTGCCCACAGCCGGCGCGAAGGACCGAACCCAGGCCTGCTGCCGCGGACAAGGGGCACGACGTCCGGCCGAGCGTGACGACTCGATCGGACTAATGACGAGTCAACGAGTGACGAATGGAGAGCCTGCGATGAAGGTCTTCACAACTGGACAGGTCGCGAAGATCTGTAAAGTGGCCCCGCGCACGGTCAGCAAGTGGTTCGACTCGGGCCGCCTGAAGGGATACCGGATTCCCGGTTCCCAAGACCGACGCATCCCGCGCGAGTATTTGATCAAGTTCCTGAAAGAGCATGGCATGCCCTTGGGCGATCTCGAGGACGAGGCCATGGCGAAGGTCTTGATCGTCGCGCAGGACCAGATCCTGATCGAAAACATGAAGCGTGAACTGCCGGTCGAACGCTCGTTCAAGGTCGCCGTCGCGGCCAGCGGGTTCGAGGCGGGCATTCAGGCCGAGAGTTTCCATCCGGATTGCATCATTGTCGATTTCTCGATCGGCAAGGTGGAAGCGTTACAGATTTGCCAGAACCTGCGGAAAAATTGCGATTTCTCCGAGACGATCCTGATCGCCCTGCTTCCCGACGACGGAAGTTCGACGACCCTCGATCGTTCGAGCATCAACGAGACGTTCAAGAAGCCGTTCGATTCCCGTCTGTTGGCGGAACGGCTTCGCACGTTGATCGGAGCGAAGAAGGAATTGGTGTAACGGCCGGTTTCCCTTCGCGCCGCCTCGCCGTCCCCGCACAACCCGTCACGGATAGACCCCCGTGACGGAAACGATAAGACGAACACCTGGACGCCCGCGTCACCCGACGCGGCTTCACCCTCCGGTCCGTTCCACAACGCCAGGCATCGCGCCCTGGCGTTTTTTGTTGCGCACGCGCGCGGCCTCTTACGGGGACGGGAGGGGCTGGGCGTTCATTCGAGGATCCCGGAGGCTCGCCGGACTTCCCCGGTCACCAGCGTCACTTCGCCCGACGCGGTCGCGATGCGGATGGCGCCCCGTTCGTCGATTCCGCGGCAGACGCCTTGGACCGCTCGTCCACCCACGACGAGCTCAACGTCGCGTCCGGTGAGCAGGCACCGATCGCGCCACGCCGCGAGCGACTCGGCGGGCCGCACGGCGATCGCGGCGTATTCCCGGCGAAGGCCTTCGATCACGTCGACCAGGAGGTCCGTGAGCGGCACGGTCGTTCCGACGACGTCGGTGAGCGAGATCGCGCGAGGCGCGATTTCGGGCGGCGCGTCCCGCATCGTGTTGTTGACGTTGAGGCCGATCCCGATGACCAATCTCGGAGGCCGCGACGGAGCCGTTTCGATGAGCACGCCGCCCGCCTTGCGTTCGTTGATGTACACGTCGTTGGGCCATTTGAGTCGGTACGAGGGCCCGGACGCGCCATTTTCGAGGCTCCGGGCGAGCGCCAGACCGGTGGCGAGCGAAACGAGGGGAAGCCGATCGGGCGGGATGTCGAGCGATGCCGCGTCGATGGCGATCGAGAAAGTCAACGCGCCGTCCGATGACCACCACCGATGGTCGCCCCGGCCACGGCCGGCCGATTGCGATCGAGCCAACACGAGCAGCGGAACGCGGGCATGGGCGGACGCCAACCGAAGGGCCGTATCATTCGTCGATTCGATCCGGTCGTGGTAGACGACGTCGGCGAGCCACGGGTGGCTCCGAAGTCGATCCAGATCGAACGGCGATCCGTTGCCACCCGTCTCCATCCCGCCTGCCTCACGACGTCCGCCGCACGACGAGCCGCGCGAGGCGCGTGGGCACGTCGGCGCTGGTCAACTCCCTCCGCGGTATCGCCTCGACTTCCCCGAGGTCCTCGGCGATCGGAGCGTACAATTCGGCGAGCGGCCCGATGCCGCGGGCCTTGGATTCGGTCAAGGGTGTCAAGAAGGCTCCTTACGTATCTTCACGGCGGAATACGCCGGACCGACCTCCCGACTTTTCCTCGAGCCGGACGGACTCGATCGTCATCGACCGGTCGATGGACTTGCACATGTCGTAGACGGCGAGCGCGGCGACGGCGACGGCGGTGAGCGCCTCCATTTCAACGCCCGTCTTTCCCTCAAGGCCCACCTCGGCCTCGATCCGGAGCGTGTCCGCGCCGATGAACTCGAAACCGACGCGCGCGAACTCGATCGGCAACGGATGGCAAAGGGGGATCAAGTCGGGCGTTCGCTTCGCGCCTTGGATGCCGGCGAGACGGGCGACTTCGAGCACGTCGCCTTTTTCGAGCGACCGGTCGCGGATGCGCGCGAGCGTGGACTCGGACATGCGAACGCGGGCCGTCGCTTTCGCCCTTCGGCGGGAGACGGATTTCCCGCCGACATCGACCATGCGGCTCGCGCCCGCGTCGTCGAAATGCGTCAACTCGCCCACACCGTCACCGAAGTCCTTCCTGGCGTTCTTCCCCGCGTTCGGCGTTCCGCACCCGATCAACGTCGGGCGCCGGCCGCCGTGCCCGGTTGCGGCGCCGAGTAGCCGAATGCGGCGGGGGGCGCCTCGGAGCGCCTCGAATCCGGCCATTTTACGATCCGCGCCGAAGGCGTCGAGGGGGCGGCGATCGTCTCGCGACGCTCGATTCACCGGCCGCGCCGCGGCGCCTTCTTCGCGCCCGACGGACCGGGGCGGTCGGCGAGACCCGCCAGCTCAAACAGGAAACGGCTCGGCTGGGTCTCGCGCGGCTTGCCCCATTTGCGGCGACTTAGGGCCATCGAAAACGTCAAGGACTCCTGCGCGCGGGTGATGCCGACGTAGCAAAGGCGGCGTTCCTCGTCGACCGCCGAGGCGTCGTCGCCGAGACTTCGATGATGGGGCAGGACGCCCTCTTCCATGCCGACGAGATAGACCTCGGGAAATTCGAGCCCCTTCGCGCTGTGCAGCGTCATCAGGACGACCGCGTCGCGCCGAAGTTCCTTTTCCTTGTCGTCGTCCTGATCGCGCGATTGGATCGTCAATTCGCGGAGGAAGTCGCCAAGTTCGGCCTTCGGCGCGTTCCGCTCGAAGGCCGCGAGCGCATTGATGACTTGTTCGACGTTCGCCCAGCGCGCGTCGCGCTCGTTCACGTCGTCGAACTGCTGATCGAGGTGCGACCGGTAACGCACGTGGACGAGCCACTCCCGCGCGAAGTCATGCAGCGAGGAGACTTCACCGGAAAGGAACCGACCGCGGAATGTCCGCACATCCGCCGCGAACGCGTTCACGGCGTTCCTCGCCGCCGGCGGGAGATCGCCGGTCCCCCGCGAATCCTCGATGATCGACCACGCGGGAACGCCCGCCGCGACGGCCTTCGCGACCAGCGACTCGACCGTCTTCTTCCCAATCCCCCGCGCCGGCGTGTTGATCACGCGCAGCAGGGAAACCTCGTCGTCGGGCGATTCGAGCAGCCGCAGGTAGGCCAGCGCGTCACGCACCTCGCCGCGATCGAAGAACGACATGCCGCCGACGAGCACATACGGCACATTGCGGCGGCGCAGTTCGGTTTCGAACGGTCGAGGTTGTTCGTTCGTTCGGAACAGGACCGCGAAATCGCGGGGCGAGCGGCCGGGAAGCCGCATCCGCTTCTCGATCCGAGCCACGATCTCCCGCGCTTCCGCCTCTTCGTCCGGATACTGCTCGATCAGCGGCTTCGCGCCGCCGGGGCGGCTCGGACGCAACACCTTGTCGTGCCGGTGCCGATTGAACGCGATCAACCGGTTCGCGACGTTGAGGATCTCCGCCGTGCATCGGTAGTTGTCCTCGAGACGCACGACGACCGCATCGGGCCAGTCCTTTTGGAATCGCAGGATGTGTTCGACCTCGGCGCCCCGAAACCCATAGATCGACTGATCGTCGTCTCCGACAACGCACAGGTTGCGGTGCGGGGACGCGAGCGTTCGGACGATGCGGTATTGCGCGCCGTTCGTATCCTGGTATTCGTCGACGAGCAGATGGTCGAACCGGGTCGATTCGGCGTCCCGGACGTCGGGGAACTTGTCGAAGAGCTCGTTGACGCAAAGGAGCAGGTCGTCGAAGTCGACGGCGCCCGCGAGCTTGAGCGCTTTTTGGTAGCGGCGAAAACCGGTCGCGGCGGTGAGCTCGCGATCGGTCGACGCGGTCGCGAGCGCGTCCTTGGGGGATATCGATCGGCTCTTCCAGAAACCGATATGGAACAGCAGGTCGGACGGCCGCAACGTTTCGGTCGGCACGCGGATCTCCCGGAGCACCGACCTCGCAACGCTCTCCTGGTCGCCGCGATCGTAGATCGCGAAACGAGCCGGATAACCGATCCGAACGATATGCCGCCGCAGGACGTCGAGCGCGTGGGCGTGGAACGTGGCGATGCGTGGCCTGGCCTTGCCCTTGCCGCGCGCGCCGAGCAACCCGGTGATGCGTTCGGCCATCTCCCCGGCCGCCTTGTTCGTGAAGGTCACGCCCAGGATTCGGTCGGGGGCCACGCCGTGCCGGATCAGCTCGGCGATCCGATACGTCACCACGCGCGTCTTGCCCGTGCCGGCTCCGGCAAGCACGAGTAAGGGACCGCGCAGGGTCCGCACGGCGAGGCGCTGCGGAGCATTCAAATCGGTCGACATCGAGGCCGAACGCCTTACCGCTTCGCGTCGGGGAGCGGCATGACTTCGACTTTCCGAATCGAGACGCGGCTTCCCGGGTCATGCTGCTGGAACGCGAAATGCCCCTCCTTGAATGTCAGGGCGAAGTCCAGGTACTCGTAGAGCTCCTTCCCGTCGACCTTGATCCTGATACGGGTCACCGGCTTGCCCCGCCACACGTCGTCGCGGACCTCGAGTTCGTACGCGAACCACGTGTCGGGCTCCGCAAGCCGCTGGTAGACGTGGCACATGCCGTAGAGCGAACCGGTGCGGATCGGGTCGGTATGCGTGCTGTCGATCTGCGCTTCGTAGCCGTCGGTGAAGCCAGGCTTGCGCGTCGTTCGGAAATAGAGGCCCGAGTTCCCCTTGTCGTTGATCCGGATTTCGGCCCGATACCGGAAGTTTTTGTAGGGACCTTGGGTGCAAACGAGCATCGAAGCGGGTCCGGAACCCTGAATGGCTCCGTCCTTGACCTCCCAGACACTTTCGGGATTGCCGACTTTCTCCCACCCGTCGAGGCTTGTGCCGTTGAAAAGGGGCGTCCACGCACCGGCGTCCTTGGACGCGTCCTGCGCGAAGGTCGGGCACGCCGCCAGGGCGATCAAGGCCAGCGCGGCGGCGCCGCCGGGGAAAAAGCGTCGCGAAGCGGTCGATGTCATGGCCGTTCTCCTGGGTGCGAAGGGTCAGCGTCTCGATTGAGAGGGATCCCGCCGCAGCTTCGTGACCCCGCCGGCGGACACGGCCAGAGGAGCGTGGGGCTGCGCGTCCTTGGGGAGTGGGACCGCGTGCTCCGCATGCGGTCTTCCGAGCGGTTTGAAGACGAGGCCGAGCGGCCCCGCAAGCAGCGCGGGGAAGAACACAAGCTCCGCGACCAACCCCGCGAAGAGGATCGTGAGCATCAACACGCCGAACCGCTGGGTCGGCGAGAATGTGCTCAGCGCGAATACCGACAACCCAAGCCCGCTGATGACCGCCGCTTGGAATGTCGGCGTGGCGCACCGTTTGTACGCGGAGAGAATCGCCGACCTGCGGTCGTGCGAGTCCCGCAATTCCTCGCGATACCAGTTCAGGAAGTGGATCGTGTCGTCGACGGCCACTCCCAGCGCGATGCTCGCCGTCATCATCGATCCGATGTCGACATCGATTCCCAGCCATCCCATCGCCCCGAAGATGACGAACACCGGCAAGACGTTCGGCAACATGGCGACGAGTCCCGCAAGAAAGCTCCGCGAGACGAACATCATCACCGGCGTGATCGTCGCGAACGACCAGAACGTACTCTGCATCAGGCTGTTGAGCAGCGTACGTTGGGCCTTGTAGACGATCGGAACCACGCCCGTGTAAATCGACGCGATATCCTCGTTCGCGGCGGATCCCGTCGCCGCCGACGCCGACCGCTCGGTCACGGCGATGTCGCGCAAGTCGACCAGGAGCCTCGCGCGTTCCTGAACAAGGCGGGCATCATACGTTTGGGTCCGGTCGATATCGATCACCGCGTCGAACTGGCCGACGATCTCGCCGAACGTCGGAGGAATCGCGTCGACCCGCGGATCGTGATAGTCAACTCGGAGCCTGGACGCGGTCAGCATCCATCGCAGGGTTTCGGCGAAGATCGCGTCGCCGTCCACGGTCGGCACAAGCCCTTTCTCGCTCCGTTCGGCCGTTTCGTCGGGCGCGGCGCCGTTCGAAGCGGATGTCTCCGTCGCGGATGCGTCATCGAGGAAATACCTGCTCGACGCGCCGAGCAGGCACACGCTGGCTCCCGCGAATCCCTCGGAACCGCGCTTGGCCGCCAATTCGCGCAGGATGCGGGTCCGCGCCCGCTGGGCGGCGAGGATCGGCTCGACCACCTCCTTCAGATTGTCGATGAACGCGCCGTAGTCCACGTCCTTGAGCGCGCCGACCCGCAGACTGATCCGCCAGAGCTCGCTGCCGTCGCCGTCGAGCCGCAAGTACTCGGACTTCAAGAAGTCGTCGCGATAGGCTTCGAGCCGTCGCGACGTCGCGCGGCGCACCGTGAAACCGTATTCATCGGGCAAGGAGGGCGCGAACGTCGCCGAGGACACCGAAGGTCCCGCGACATCCGCCCCCGGCGCTCCGAAGTGCCGGTCGATGACATGTTGGATCCGATTCACGATCTCCATGCGTTCGAGGAATGCGAGCTGGAATTGGAGATTGTCGTCCGGTTCCGCCGATGCGTCCAAGTCCTCGTCGCGGAGCGTCTTGGGCGAGAACCGGACCACCACCTCCATCGGCACGAGTTCTCCCAGATGGGATTCCAGCCAGTCGTAGTCGGCGAGGATTTTCGCGTTCTTGTCGAACAGTTTGAGCAGATTGATCGACGTGTTGATCGACGTCACGCCATAGCCCACGACCGCGATGACCGCCACGCAGATCGCCGCGACCGCGTAGTGGTTTCGGATAATGAACGCGCCCATTTGGCCCCATGCGTGCGTGATGCCCCGCGCATACCAGGTCGGCTCGGCGTCCTCCTTCGCGGGCTTGGGACGCCGTTTCTGGGGAAAGACCTCGAGCGACGCCGGCAAATAGGTGAACAGGAGGATCAGGGTCGCCATCACGGCGATCGCCGAATACAGCCCGAACTTCGCGATCGGCGCGATCTGGCTGGTGTTGAGCGAGACGAGGCCGAGTGCGGTGGTCACGGAGCAGAAGACGGCGGGACGCCAACCGTGCGCGAGGGCCCGCTCAGGCGCCCCCCGGTGGCCGTGTTCATCCACCGCGTCGCGATAGTAGTTGATCAGGTGCACCGCGCCCGAGATGCCAAGCACGTAAACGAGCGACGGCATCGACATGAGGATCGCGTCGCAGCCGACACCGGCCCACCCCACGACGGCCATGCTCATCATGGCGCTCACCCCGCCCACGCAGAACACCATCAAGGTGGCCGTGATGCTTCGGAAACAGGCGAAGGCGAGGCCCAGTCCCAAGACGACCGAAATCGAAACGAGGCGGATCAACGTGACCGTTCCCTCCTCGTCGATCGCCACATTGTCGACGGGCGGCCCGCCGATATGCAGGTCGTTTTGCGAGATGCCGCAATCCGCCGCGAGCCGGTAGAGGCGGCCGACCGGCTTGCCGAGGACTCCGGTTCCCAAGACGCGGTGCAGGTCGGCCTGGCCGTTCTCGGTGAGCGTCAACACCATGCACGTCTGTCGTCCGTCCTCGCCGAAAAGCAGGCCCGTCAGACGCCGCTTCGCCGTGTGCGGCTCGTCCGCCAAGACGCCTCCCTCGCGGGTCAACACGCCATAGAGATCCGGACCCGTTTGCACGGTGCGGAAGACCTGCGCATTGAGCCGAGTCGGATCGTCGTAATACCAGGGGCCGTCGACCGGGCCGAACGACGCCACCACGTCGCCTTCAATCGACTTCCCGCTCACCTTGCGCCAGATCGTCGAGGCCAGGTCGAACATCGGTGAGGACGAATGCCATTGGCACAAGTCGCCGTCCGGCGTGATGTAATACCATTGATCACCGGTGCCCCGAACCCACTTTTCGCCCAATCCACCCCAGTTCGGAAACTGCGTGTCGGCCGCGAACAGCCCGAGCCGGTCACCCACAAAATCGTAGTCGCGGACGAGCGAACGTCCGCGCAAGGACGGATCGGGAAGTTCCGCGTCCGGTCGTCCGGCAGTCGCCCTGTTTCCGCTCACCGACGCATCCTCGGCGCTGACCGCGTCGGTTTCCGCCACGGTCACCGCGTCATCGCGTCGGTCCGCTTCCGCAACGGCGCCGCCGTCCGACTCGCCGCGCACGCGCGACGGCGGAACGGGCATCATCAGCTTATGGAGCAGGAGCTTGTACGACGCGTCATCCTCGGCGCACCCGTCCCAACTCGCCAATACGAACCGTTCGCCGGCGAACCGCTTCCAAAACCACTCCATCTCCTTCGTCTCGGGGAAGTCATCCGGAAGCCAGTCCTTGACGTCGTTCTTCATGTGCTCGAGCGCCATCCGCGCGCCGCGGAAGCCAAAGGGCACAAAGAAGGCGACGGCCATCAACACGACGACGGCGTGGCGGCCGAAAAACGTCTTCGTCATCTCGGATCGATCCCCGTTCGGCATGCGATGGCCAGCCGCGCATCCGCGTTCCACGACGTCCGGATCCCGTCGGCGAACGCACTCGCCCAATCGACGTACGAACGGTCGATCGCGGCGCGGCTCTGTTTAACAAGTCGGCAAATACGCCACCAACCTCAAGTCCGACACGCCCCATCCCGCCGCCAAATTCAAGACCCTAGCGTAACGCGAAGGCCCTTGCGCCGGAATCCCTTGCCGCAACTTCCCAGCCTCACAAACGGCTCCCAACCCTCCCGGGCCGACGGCCCATTTATTGAATTGAGAGAATGGAGTGAATGGGAAGAGGCGGCGTTGCGGGCGCGCGAGGATGGAAGCCGAGCGGACGATGGCAAAGGCCACGATCCTACCGTGCCTCGGGCCATGTCGGAAGGTACTCGACACGCGCTCCGATCGGACCCCCGTCGGCCGCCATCGTTATCGCGGGCTGGCCCTTGCGCAGCCGATAACCCCGATACGGGTCCTTCGGCGAGCTTGCCCCCTCAAACCGAGGCGGGGACGTCAATGATGGTGCGGGCATCGGGACCGATTTGGCCAACGACAGACCCGTCGGAACCAGAACCAAATTGTCGTCCGCCGATTCAAAAGCGACTTGGCCGCCGTCCGTCGCTTCCGCGACGATGCCCAAGAACGTGTTCGCGCGGGTTGCAATCCCAAAAGGGCCCGGTTTGTGTTTCCGCAGGAACGAACCCTCGCAAACCGATCCCTGAATTCGCATGCGAGTCGGACCGTTCCCGGTCATGACAACGACGCGCGCCGCGGGCATGGGACCCCAGAACGCGTCATTTTCGAACCACCAGATCGAACGCGTATTGTTTTCAAGAAAGGCGCCGATGGCGAAATGGTCCGTGCCCCCTCCGTTGACTTGGCCATTGAGTCCGCCGGGCCCATCGAGGCAGGTGCAGTTCGTGAAGCGAACGTAGTAGGCCGTTCGCACCTGCAAGGCGGCCCGGCGCGTCGCCAGGCCTGTTTGGAATCGAAAATGCACGCCGTCGATCCGCGCCGAATACGCGGACGGAAGGAAGAGGGTGAGGAGGGTCGCGTCCTGGGGAACACCCTGCTGCGCCGATTCGTCAAGGATGATCGTCGGGTTGGCGTCGTCAGCCGCCCGTAACGTGAAGAACCTCGCATTCGGGGCGAAGAGGACGGCGGACGCCGGATGCGTTACGAAATTGCGGGACGGACGATAGGGCCCGTCGTCGGCGATCTCGATCACGTCGTCTTCGCCCAGTTCCGCGAACGCCGACTCGAGCGTCTTGTAGGGACCGTCCCGCGCGTGAACGCGAAGAACACGTCGACGCCCCCGAGGTTGGCTCGCCAGTTCCGGGTTTGGAACAAGGTACATCGGTATTCCCGATCCCGATACCACCGACGGCGCATCGGGCAGCGCGTCCAGGTCGGGTCCGACATCGGTCACGGCGCTGCGCGGATCGGTCCGCTTGCCGCGCGCCGTGCGCGGGCGAAAATCGCGCGATTCGACCTCATGCAGCACAAACCCGTCCGGCCAGACTCGGAACATCGGATCGGCCATCCGGTCCGCGCCCGCTCCCTCCCGGCCCCAAAGTCTGTGCCAGTTCGCGAGGTCCGCCGGTGGTTTTTGGCGGCTGCCCGCGTGGAACCCGGGATAACGATGGAAGACATTCTCGCCGCCGAGCCACGCGAAGGCGCCGGCCGCAACGTCCGATGCGAAGTCGGCGTTCAGCGAACCCGACTTCCAATCGATGACCGGCGACGGATTGGCGTACGGGCCCACCACCAGGCAATGATCGAATGCCGCCTCGACCTTGGGCACCGCGGGGCCTTCCGACGACTCGCGAGCCAGGAGGCTCGACGCGTTGTAGATCGTGCAGTGATTCAGCGTGAATCGATGCGGAACGGCCGAATCGCGCAGGACAATCCACGGCTTGGCACTGCCGGCCCAAAGCACCTGTTCGCCATCGACCACCACCGGATGCGCGCCTTCGATCGTGACAAGCGAATCGAGACCCTGTCCGCGCGCGAACAGGCGTCGCAGGTGAACCGTGATCGGACCTTCCGTTTGCCCATCGCCCCGCACCACGGCGATCGCGCGGTCCGTCGGTTTTTCAAAACGTCCCTGCGCGCACACTGTAATGCTGCATCCGTCCAGTTCGATCCGACCGGTCGGCATTTCGAAAAGCGATCTCAGTTCGGCGCGGCCTTCCCCCGACGCCGCGAGATGCACCTTGCGCAACGTCAGGTTCATTTCCGAACGCGAGAAAAACAGCGACGGGACGACGATCGGCGGCGCGTCGGAGGGGGCGTTGGCCGTTTGTTCGGCCTGCCGCAGGATCGGCCAGAAATCCACGCCGTCGACCGAATCACCTTCGATGGTCAGCGGCGTCTTGCCCGTGAGATCGACCGGCTCAAAGTCCAATGGGCCTCGGTGGCGGATGACGATCCGATCACCGGGAACGGCCTTTTCGAACGCCGCCTTGAGATCGGAAAACGATCCGGGCGCGGTGCCGACGATCAGCGTTTGGGGTTCCTTCGCCGCGGGAGCGGGTGTCGATGCCGGCGCCGAGTTGGTTTCCGTTCCGCTCGCCGCGCCCGGTCCGCTGGTTCCGGCGGCCGCGTCGGCGGCCTTTGCGGCGTCGTTCGCCGCACCGACGCCGGGATCCGAGGCCGTGTTTGCCTGCCCGCTCGGACCGACCGATGCGGGGGCCGCATTCGCGGGTTTCGCCGTTGGGGGATTGGAACCGTCGATGGGACGGGGCGGTCGCGGCGCCGATTGCGATGCGGAATCCGAGCCGGTTCTTGGAATGCGTTCCTCGTTCGCGGCCGTCGATGCACCGCTCGGCCGTGTCTCGGATTCCGGATCGGAGGACTCCGCGGAATCGGCAACGGGCGTCGGTTCATCCGGACCGCCGCGAGACAAGAGGAATCCAACAACCGCGACGAGCACCGCGGCGATACCCGCGACACCCGCGATCAGGGGCCATCGGGGGCGCACCGATTCCGTTTCGATCCGTCCCTCGGCGTGCGCCGGATCGGACGTTCCCTTCGCCGTGTCGGTCCCCGGTGCCTCGGCGCGAACCTTGGCGTGGGCATGGGGAACGGGGGTTGGAGTCCGTTTGGATCTTCCGGACTGGGCGGCGAGGTTCTTGAGGAATTCATTGAGCTTCGGATCGCTGGAGGCGGGAGTCGCGGGCGTCTCGACGGGCCTCGCGATCCGCAGCGTCTCGTTCGACGCTTCGCTCCCATGCGACGAAAACGGACCGATCGCCGCCGCGACTTCCTGGGGCGTCCCGAACCGGTTAGCCGGATCGACGGCCATCATGCGGCCGATGAGCTCATCGAGTTCCTGGGGAATATCCGCGCGGATCGCCTTCGCCGAGGGAGGCGACGCGTTCATGCGGGCCATGAGCTTGGCCATCAGCGTTTCGCCGCGGAACGGCGTCCGGCGCGTCAGCAACTGGAAGAGCGTGCAGCCGATACTGTAGATGTCCGCGCGGATGTCCGCGCCTTTGGGGTCGTTGATCTGTTCGGGCGCCATGTAATCGGGCGTCCCCATGATCTGACCGGAATGTGTCAATCCGCTCTCGCCCGGTCCCGCGCTCGTGAATCGCGCGAGGCCCATGTCGAGGATCTTGACGACGAACCGTCCGTCGCGCCCGCCCGTCGCCACCAGCAGATTGCTCGGCTTGAGGTCGCGGTGGACCATGCCGTGCTCGTGCGCGTGCTGCAGGCCGATCGCCGCCTGCCGGATGCACTCGCACGCCCACGGAATCGGCACGGGCGCCGTCGGACGCAGCCAGTGCGTCAAGTCGTGCCCGTCGACGTACTCCATGACGAGGAAATGTCTTTGCCCGACGCGATCCGCATCGTAGGCCGCGACGATGTTGGGGTGGTTGAGCGTCGCCGCGGCACGCACTTCGCGCTCGAAACGGGCCACGGCCTGGGCATCGTTGAGCAGCGACGGGGCCATGACCTTGAGCGCGACCTCGCGGTCCATCACCGTGTGCCGCGCCTTGTAGACGGCTCCCATCCCGCCGCCGCCAATCCGTTCGAGCAGGCGGTACTTGCCGAGAAAGAACGACGTGTGGCCGGCGAGCAGTTGCTCGGCCTGCCACCGCGTCAGAAGGGCGCCTTTGACAAGCTGCCTCGCGATCGCCGGGCCGTCGGCATGCGCCGATTCGCCCTTCCACTGCCCACGCACCGATTCGAGCTGCCCGCTCGACAGCAGCTCGCTCTTTTCGAGCAACGTGATGAACTGTATCGCCGTTGACTCGGCCATCGTCCCGACCTCGGCTCGATGGGACGGCATCCATCCACATCGCGCAACACCTTACGTACCCTGGAAGGGTTATACCCCGTTGCGTGCCAGAGTGGCAAGCGTCGCGAGCGAATGAGCTCGAATCGGGAAGCTCCCCGATCAAATCAAGAGCTCGGCCGTCCATCGAAGCCGCGATTTCCTCAATCCAACGGCGCACGTGTCTGCTCAACGTCCGGGTCCACGTCCCTCAGGTCCACGTCCCTCAGGTCCACGTCCCTCAGGTCCACGTCCCTCAGGTCCACGTCCCTCGGGTCCACGTCCCTCGGGTCCACGTCCCTCGGGTCCACGTCCCTCAGGTCCACGTCCCTCAGGTCCACGTCCCTCGGGTCCACGTCCCTCGGGTCCACGTCCCGGTGGAAGGGCAGGAATGCCCATGCCAAAGGGCCCAGGGGCGCCAAACGCACCTCCCATTGTTCCCATTGGTGCCGGCGGGAATCGCATGGCGGGGCCGGTAAAGGGCCTTGATCCAGGGCTGAGGCCTGCGGCGCGGTGCGGCCCACCCTGCGGTCTTGGATGGGGCCTTGTTCCCCCACGGGCCATCCGAGCATCGCCGCGGCGCTCGCGATCGTTGTCGTCGTCCGCGTCATCGTCACGATGGGCGGCACGGGCCATGTCGGTGAGCCGTTCGAGTCGTTCCAACACTTCGTTGAGCTTTCGGTCGAGTTGATCCATTCGTTCGAGGATTTCCATCCGGGGTTGAGGCGATTCAGGTCGAGGCCGCGATTCCGGGGTGCCTCGCATGGCTCGCACCGGATCGGGACGACGGGGGCCTCGGGCCTCCGGTTCGTCCGCCCCGACCGAACCGGCCAATCCCAACACGGTAACCAGACTCGCGACGATGTGAAGACTCGATCGTACGGACATGCGCTGTTCTCCCCTATGTATCGAGGCTCAGGAAAACGGCTTGCGCCGCGCGGCGCGTGATGCTGGATCCGCATCGATGACGGCAATCGTCCCGAGCGCCCGTTCGTGCAACCTATCTGGTAAACCCAACCGATGTCGCCATGTTCCGATTGCGCAGCCGATTCCGCGCGATCGGGCGGATCCCGTCAGAGGCCCAGCTTGATCGCAAGGCCGCTCGCCAGGACGGCGAATCCGGCGAGCGCGTGACCGTAGGGATGCAGTCGTTCGACGCGCGCGAGCTGGACTCCGAATTTCATCAGAACGACGATCGACGTCATGGTCAGCAGGGTGACAAAACCGAACACGGCGGAAATCCAACCGACGGCCCACAGGTTCGCGCGGGCGGCGGGATACATCAGCAAGGGGATGAGTGGTTCACAAGGTCCGAGGATGAAGACCACGGCGAGGATCCATGGCGTCATTCGGCCAAGCTCCCGCTCGGATGGTTCGGGACGATGGTCGATCGCGCGGATCGCGGCAACCTCGCCGCGGTCCGCCGAGGAATGCGCATGCGCGTGCGAATGGCCGTGCGATCGGTGGGTCACGGCGAGGCAGACGCCCCAGGCGGCATACGCGACTCCAAAACCGAGCAGAGCCCATCCCGCAAGATCGCCCCGTGCGGCTTCCAGTGTTTCGAGCCGCATGACCAGGATTCCCGCCGCGACGCCGACGAGTCCCAGCGCGACCGAGCTGCCGACGTGACCGAATCCGCACAGCAAAGTCACCAGAATCGTCTTGCGCATCGACCATTTGCCCACGTGCGCCATGGCCACGAACGGAACGTAGTGGTCGGGGCCGAGCATCGTATGGAAGAACGCGATCGAAACCGCGGAGAGACTCAGCAAACCAACATCGGCGGAGAACCCCATCGATGCTTCCATTCGGGTTGACGGAACGAACCAACCGGATCCGGCGGCGGTCGACCGCCGCGATCGAGCCGTAAGCGTAGCGGGGATCGTCCCGTTCGTCCACACGGATTCACGGGAAGAGGAAGTCCATCATGCGCGTCGTGCCCAGCGGCCGAGTGGCCGCGAACGGCTCGCCCGCGACAAACCCCGACGCCGCGCCGGCGAGCAGCGCGGCTCCGCGCACCCGATCGAAGACGTGCGACTTCGAGGACGGAAACTGGGTCTCGTAACAGCGGATCGCCGCCAGCTTCTGTTCGAGCGTTTCGCTGATGTCGACCGTGAACTGGCTCGGGAACCCCGTACCCGAAGACGGTTCGAACGCCAAGCGGAAATACAGTTGGACGGCGATCGCGTGCGCGGGCAAGCCCTCGAAGACCGCGTCCCATTTTGTGAGTCGGGAATAGAATACGGCCGCATCGGTGATTTGCATCGCCTGCCAATGGTCGGGCGACGCCAGCGGTGTCTTATCTCCGAAACCGATCACCACCTTCGGCCGATGGCGGCGAAAGACCTTCGCGAGCTCGACGCGCGGTTCAAACCCATCGAACAGACGCCGATTCGGGAAGGGCAGCGTGACGCGGTGGCGGACGCCGAGTACGTCGGCCGCGCGGCGCGCCTCGGCCAACCGAGCCTCGGGGCCGGGCGAAAAGGGCGTCGGCTCGCCGTCGGTGAGGTCGACGATCCCGACCGAATAGCCTTGCTTGGCGAGTTGGGCCAGCGTGCCACCGCATGCGATTTCGACGTCGTCCGGATGCGCGCCGACGGCGATCACATCGAGCGTGCCCGCCTCCGGTTCGTGCGTCATGAACGCTCCTCGATTCTCCGAACACGCATACCCCGAAGACGCGACCGGACGGCCACGCGCATCGTGCCGCCGCGCCCGGATCTCCCGCCATGCGCATCAACCGGCGGCCCGCTTCCCCGCGCCGATCAGGAAGACGGGATTGAGCGACGTGAAGGCCATCCGATCCATCTGATAGTTGCCCCGCGCGATCTGGATCATCCAAACGGAAACTTCGCCCGCGAGCCGTTCGAGCGACTCGCGCACGGCGGCGAGGTTCTCGATCGTCGATACGGTGCCCATCAAACGGCCGCCCGGACGCAGTCGCTCGAAGGCGAGTTCGACCATGCGATCGACCTGGCGTCCCGATCCGCCCACGAAAACCGCGTCGGGATCGGGAAGGTCGCGCCATGCGTCGGGCGCTTCGCCGAGAATGGGCCGCACATTGGCGACGCCGAACCGTTCCATGTTGCCGCAAATCAACTGGTGATCCGACGGGTCCATCTCGATCGCGTACACCATGCCCCGCTCGGCGATGCGGGCCGCTTCGATCGCCACCGATCCGCTCCCCGCGCCCACATCCCAAACGATCGAACGGGGCGTCAGGTCGAGCTGCGCAAGGGCGATCGCGCGGACTTCGGACGGGGTCAACAAACCCCGCTTCGGCAGCGCCTGAAGGAACAGCTCGTCGGGATTGCCGAACAGTCGATGCGCGGCGCGCGACGCGGGATGTCCCGGGTCCCGCGGTTTGCGGACCAGGATGAGCACATTGAGCGGCGCGAAATGCTGTCCCACCAACTCGCCGACGTCGCACTGCGTCACGCGCTCGTCGGGCGATCCGAGATTCTCGCACACGTACGCGCGAAAGAAGTCGACGCGCGAGGCCAGGAGGATCTCCGCCAACCGGCTTGGATCGATCGCCTCGCTCGTGAATAGGCCGACCTTGTCCGCCACGCGTATCCGTTCGATCACACGCTCGATGTCCTGCGTCGCGAGATTCGCCAGATAGGCGTCATCCCAGCTTTCCTTGATTCGAGCGAACGCAAGCTGCATGCTGCTCACGTGCGGAACGACTTCGAATCGGTCGGCGCCGATCCGATCGCACACGTAGCGCGCTGTGCCGTAGAACATCGGATCGCCGTACGCGATGAGCACGGCGCGTCGATCGCCCAAGACGGCCAAGCGGCCGACGGCCGTTTCCAGGTCGTTCGGAAGTTCGATTTTCTCGCCGCGAAACGGATCGGCCGATCGAAGCAGTCGGTCCGACCCCAGGATCACGTCCGCCTCGGCCAAAATCTGCCGCGCCCGGCCCGTCAGACCCTCGATCCCATCATCGCCGATCCCGATGATATGGATCTTCGGCCCTCGATCACGCGGCGCGCCCGGGCCGAGCGCGGGATCGCCGCACCCAGGGGCGCCGGGCCCTTGCGGACAGCCTCCATCCCGTTTGATTGCATCGGCCAATCGCCGGACCCTCCAACCGTGCGCTCAGGGGCCGCACGATACGCTTGGGCTCAATGTCCGCATCCGCAGGACTTGATCGCATTGGGGTTCGAAAACGTGAACCCCCTCCGTTCCACCGATTCGTAGTAGTCGACGGTCGTGCCGTCGAGGTAGAGTTCGCTTCTCTTGTCCACGACGACTTGCACTCCGAACTGTTCGAATCGGGAGTCATTGAGTTCGTCGTAGCTCTTCTCGAACTGGAGCGAGTAGTTGAACCCACTGCATCCTCCGGCGGTGATCCCCACCCGGAGGAACATCGGTTCGTTGAACTGCTGGCTCTCGATCACCCGCTTGACTTCGCCGGCGGCTTTTTCGGTCAACATGATGGACATGACGGCTTCCTCACAGATTCGTGTCGGACGACCTATCTAGCTTATTTCCCCATCGGGGCGCGCGTCCAGCCCGGTGGACTCCCGATGAGCCCGGTGCTCAGGAGGAATCCCGCAGGCCGCGAAGCCGGATAACGGCGTCGCGGATCGTCCGCGCGGCGAAATCGATTTCCTCCAACGTGTTGAACCGGCCGATCCCGAATCGCAGGCTGGCCCGGACGAGATCGTCGTCCAGCCCGAGCGCCCGGAGCACGTGGCTCGGCTCGGGATTGGCCGACGTGCATGCGCTGCCGCTCGACACGGCCAGATCGCCCATCGCGATCATCAGGGCTTCGCCGTCGACTCCCGCAAATGAGCAGCTCAGGTTTCCGGCGAGCCGCCGATCGGCCTGGTCGAGCGGGGGGCCGTTGAGCGAGACTCCGGGGATTTCGCGGACAAGCCGGTCATAGAGCGTGTCGCGCAGCGCGGCGAGCCGGGGCGCCTCGTGGGCGCGCTCTTCTTCGCACAGGTCGATCGCCTTCGCGAAACCGACGATGCCGGGCACGTTGAGCGTGCCGCTCCGCAGGCCGCCCTCCTGGCCGCCGCCGTCGATTTGCGGTTCGAGCCGGACTCGGCCCTCGGCGCGCCGAACGTACAAAGCGCCGACCCCTTTCGGGCCATAGATCTTGTGCGCGGTGAAGCTCATCAAATCCACATCGAGTTCGTCGACGCGAACGGCCAGCTTGCCCACCGCCTGCGTCGCGTCGCAGTGCAACAGGACGCCCCGTTCGCGGCAAATCCGCCCGATCTCCCGTATCGGCTGGATCGTACCGATCTCGTTGTTCGCGAGCATCACGGAAACGAGCCGTGTTTCGTTCCCTATCGACTCGGCGATCCGTTCGGGTTCGATTCGGCCCGTTCGATCGTCGCCCCGCGCGACGGGGAGGATCGTGATCGAGCATCCCTTGCGGGCGAGTCGGCGAAGCGGATCCAGGACCGACTTGTGTTCGGTGGCGATGCTGATGAGATGCCGATCGGCGGCTCGCGACCGTTCGGCGACGCCTCGGATGGCCAGGTTGTTGCTTTCCGTCGCGCCGCTGGTAAAGACGATCTCGCGGTCGGAAGCGCCGATCACGGCCGCGATCCGGGCCCGTGATTCATCCACGGCCCGTTTCGCGGCATGGCCGAACCGGTGGCTCGTGCTTCCGGGATTCCCGAACAGGTCGACGAAGCAGGGCACCATCGCGTCGACGACGCGGGGATCGACGCGCGTCGTCGCGTGGTTGTCAAGGTAGACGGGCGCACGCATGCGGCTCGCCCCCGTGTTCGAACAGAGCTTCGAGGCAGATTCGCGACCAGCTCTCGAACGCATCGCGCCGGTTCAGCAGCATCGACACGGGCACGAAACCCGCGCCCGCGATATCGGCTTCGCGCGCCGCCACCGCGGGCGACTCGACGTCGCACACATGCACGATTCCCAGATGGACCGTCCCGACCTCCGTCGCATCGTCGTTGATCAGACCCACGCAGGCGTCGTCGTACTTCGTCGCGATGATCAGCTCCTCGTCGATCTCGCGCCGCATGCCCTCGATGTAAACGTCGGCGTGTCCGACCTGACGCGCGTCCTCGGCCGAAATATGGCCGCCGATTCCGATGCTGCGTTTCGCGTGCAGCCGAGCCTCGCCTTGCCCGCTCCCCCGCGTGTAACAGAAGACTTGAACGCCGTCCTCCCCGTCCCGATATCGGAAGATGACGTAGGGGATGAGCTGTTTGAACGACGGGTCCTTTTCCATGGCCGATCGAGGCCGGTAGCTCATCAATTCGGGGCGAAGCAACCGGTCCAGATAGGGCCGAGCATCGGGGCAAAACCCCTGGAAATAGCCGACGTCCCGGAACGCGCTCGTCGGAACCACCAGCACATGCTCATTCTCCACGCGAAGCATCTCCCATCCGGTCGGACGATCGGCGATTCCCGCGCCGCCCGTCGGTCGCGGCGCGTTGTGAACGAAGTATAAGGGCGCCGCGCCCGCGCGGCGAGTGGCCCGTTCCCGCGATCCGGACGATCGCCGCGCCATGCCGCGCGTTCGAGATCGAGTCAGACGATGATCATCGCATCGCCGTAGCTGAAGAACCGATAACGGTCGGCGATCGCGTGCGCATAGGCCCCGCGGATCAGCGCGTCGCCGCCGAACGTTCGGACGAGCACGAGCAACGTGCTTTGGGGGAGGTGGAAGTTCGTCATCAGGCCCTCGACCGCGCGGAATCGATATGGAGGCCGAATGAACAGGTCGGTTCGTCCCGACCACGGCGCCGGTCTCCCGCCCTCGGCCGCCGTTTCCAGGACGCGGACGACGGTCGTTCCCACGGCGATCACGCGCCCGCCCCGCTGCCTTGCGTCGGTCATGATGCGAATCGCCTCCGAGCCCAATTCGCCCCACTCGGCGTGCATGACGTGGTCGTCGAGCCGTTCGGTCGCGATCGTCCGAAACGTGCCGACTCCCACATGCAATGTCACGCGGGCGGTCGCGATCCGGCGGGCTTCGAGCCGCGTGAGCAGTTCGCGCGTGAAATGCAGGCCGGCCGTCGGCGCGGCAACCGCGCCGCGCCGTTCCGCGTATACCGTCTGATACCGGACGATGTCCTCGTCGGTCATCTTTCCGCCTCGGATATAGGGCGGCAAGGGCACGTGCCCCACCCGTTCGACCCACTCCAATGCGTCGCCCTCGTCTTCGGGAGCGGCCACCCATTCACCGCCTCCGAGCGCGGCGACCATTCCAAGCCGCAGCGCGGGCTCGCCCGCCCGATCGCGCAGCCTGATCGACTCGCCCGCAACCAGCTTGCCTCGCGTCTTGCCGAGCAAGCGCCACAGGCCATGCTCGTCCGCGTCCAGGAACAAGCCTTCCCACCGTCCGCCCGTCCGTTCGCGAACGCCGACGAGCCGCGCGGGGATGACGCGCGTATCGTTGAGCACGAGGCAATCGGCGGGCCTCAACAGGTCGGGCAAATCCCGCACGTGGGCGTCCTCGATGCGCCCCGCCGACCGGTCGACGACCAAGAGCCGCGCGTCGGTCCGGTTGCGAAGGGGCTGCTGGGCGATCAAGTCGCGGGGCAGGTCGTAATCGTAGTCTTTCCTTTCGTTCATGCGCGCTCCTGATCGAGGCCGGTTGGGCTAGACTATGACTATAGGCGACTCGCCCCGCTCGCATCAGTAGGTTCGCCCACCGATGTCCGAATCGAATTCCGACGCTCCGATTCGAATCGCGTTTGTCATCACCGAACTCGAATTCGGCGGCGCCGAACGCAACCTCGTCCGGATCGCCGCCGGGCTCGATCGATCCGCGTTCGCTCCGTCCGTGATCGCACTCGCGGGACCTCCCGTCGGTGATTCGCGACTTGTCGGGGAACTCGGCGCCGCGAACGTGCCGACGACGTTCCTGGACGCCCATTCGATTTGGCACGCGCCACGCGCGTTCCTTCGGCTCAGGCGCGCGCTCGCGTCGCACTCCCCCGAGATCGTCCAGTCCTTTCTGTTCCACGCCAATGTCATGGCGGCGGCCGCCGCGCCGGTCGGCGCTCCCCGCGTGCTCGGCGTTCGCGTCGCCGATCCGCGCCGCGCGCGGGCGCGGGGCGAACAATGGGCCGCGCGCGGAGCGCGAGCCGTGGTGTGCGTGAGCGGCCGAGTGCGCGACGCACTCGTTCGGAACCGAACCTGCCGCGCGGATCAGGCGATCGTGATCCCCAACGGCGTGGACGTCGAGTCGATCGTGCGGACGCCCCCGGCCGATCTTGCCCGCGAAGGCATCCCGCCCAACACGCCGATCCTCTTGTACGTCGGCCGATACGATCATCAAAAAGGTATCGATTGGTTGCGCGCGATGTCCCGCGCTATGCTCGAACGGCTCACCCACCACCATCTCGTGTTGGTCGGCGACCCCACGCCGCAAGGCGACGCCGCGCGCCGCGCGTGGAACGCGTCGCACTCGGCGGAACGTGTGCACCACTTGGGCTGGCGCGCCGATGTGCCCGCGCTGCTGCGCCGCGCGGACCTGCTCGTCGTACCCTCGCGCTGGGAAGGAATGCCGAACGCCGTGCTCGAAGCGATGGCGGCCGGAATCCCCGTCCTGGCGACCGACGCCGAGGGCGTCGGCGAAGCGCTCGGTCCGCTCGCCGACGAACAGACGATCGCCTTCGGTCAAACCGAACGATGGCTCGAACGACTCGAATCGATCGCGACCGATCCCGCTACCCGCACGCGACTCGGGCAATCCAATCAGCGGCGAGCCGCCGCTTCGTTCAGCGCCGCGGCCATGGTCGCTCGTCACGCCGAACTCTATTCCCGACTCGCGCGCCGCGAACGGCCTCCGTCGCTCACCTGATTCGCGCCTCCCCTGTCGCGCCGCGAACCCCGCCGCCGCCCTAGCTCGTGCTCGTGCTCGTGCTCGTGCTCGTGCTCGTGCTCGTGCTCGTGCTCGTGCTCGTGCTCGTGCTCGTGCTCGTCCTCGCGCTCGTCCTCGCGCTCGTCCTCGCGCTCGTGTTCGCGCTCGTGCTCGTGCTCGTGCTCGTGCTCGTCCTCGCGCTCGTCCTCGCGCTCGTGCTCGTGCTCGTGCTCGTCCCCAGAACGGGAACGCGAGCACGACTTGAGACGCCGTAATATATTGTCAGAAAATGGTTTAGGGCACGTCGCAATCGCAGGGCCCAATTCCGGCACGTCGAGGAACCGGTCGGCGGCGAGCTCTCGAACCGGTCGAAACGACGATCTTGAAAAAAAATCTTGGAGACCGTTCGAGGCCCGAAGTCGTGCTGGGCCATCGTTCTACGATTCGCCCGCCCGTCCCGCGCGCGATGACCGAGTCAAGTTCGGGTTGACGCGCGGACGGTCGTGGGTATCTTGGGGCGAAAGTGGGAGGCAGTGGGGCGAGGTGGAGTGATGCTGCTGACGGGGACCTATCTCCGATCGCTCGATGAAAAGCAGCGGATGTCGCTTCCCAAGCCGATTCGCGAGGTGCTCGGCCCTTCGGAGGACCAAACGCCGGTCCTCTACCTGGCGCCGGGCACGGACGGATCGGTCGCCCTCTACCCCGAGGTTTCGTTTACGGAAATGGCGGCTCGCCTGAACTCCGATTCCCCAAACGGGCTCGAGGTGCGCGCGTTCAGCCGGCTGTTCTATTCGCAAGCGCAGCGGGTCGAAGCCGACCGCCAAGGCCGAGTACGGATACCTCAGGAACTGGCGCAATTCGCGGGACTCGAAAAGGAACTCGTCCTCGTTGGGGTCCGGGACCATTTGGAGTTGTGGAACCGCGAGCGATGGGACACTTATGTGAAAGCCCAGCAAGGCCGATATGACGAAATCGCCGAACGCGCGTTTTCGCAAAGGAGTTCGACTCGGACCACATAGTTCGCGGCATCATCGATCCCAACGACAAACCCAACAACATCGACCGTCCGTCCGTTGTTCGCTCGAGGCACGGTCACGGCGCACTTTGGCCACGGGTGCGGCCGTGATGCTCGAACGAGCCGAGGTAGGGAGATCTCGGCGGCGAACGGAACCGGCTCGGGCCCTTCTCTTCCAAGAGGGCCCGGAGGTTCCAACGGCGATCCGATCCGGGGTGTACGGACACACCCCTGGATCGCCGTTTTTCTTTCGAATGGTCGTGCCGGTGGCCGGTTGTCCGTGTCGCTCGACTCGCCCTGCCGAGAACTCGAGAAACGGCGGCTCGGATTGACGCGCGATGAAGGCGATTCGGTGCGAGGTTCGCGCGCGTCCTCACGGAGAGGGCGCGGGTCGCGTTTCGGCCAAGGAACGAAGGTAGGCGAACAGGTCGCTGACCTGTTGCCGTTCGAGTCCTTCGAGTAGACCCTCGGGCATGATCGATCGATTGAGGAATCCCGCGCGTTCGATTGCATTCTTGGCGATCCGCACGTCAGACGTATTGGGCTGCCGCACGACGACCGATTCCTCGTCCTGGGCAACGAGCAGGCCCTGGACAATGCGGCCGTCAAACGTCACCACGCGGAACGTGCGGTAGCCGCCTTCCATGGCGGCGTTCGGAGTGAGCACGTTGCGGAGGACCGATTCGGTTCCGAGCACGCCGATACCGTCGAGCACCGGTCCGACCGAGCCGCCTTGTCCGCGATAGGAGTGGCAAACCGAACACTGGGTGCGAAAGAGCTCCTTGCCGCGGGCCGGATCGCCGGGTTGTTCGGCCAGCGCTCGGAACCGGGCGAATTTCTCCGATTGACCCGCCGCGCGCGAAGGGCTCAACAGCTCGGGCGAGTCACCGCTCGATTCGACGCGTGCCGCTCCGGTGAGTTCTCCCCATGCATTGCCGGTGAAGAGATGCACCAGCCCCTCGGGGCGGTGACCTTCCGCCAGGGTTCGGTCGAAGTCGTTGCGGATCGCCTCGGGGCTGCGCGCGACGTTCCAAATCCGGTATTCCACCAATTCGCCATCGGTGCCGCCTCGTGGCGGAATCGTGCGGCCGATGCGCAGATCGGTGAGCCGCATTGCGTTGGCCTGCGAACTCCGCGCCGACGGCTCACCGTTGACGAAGATGCGAAAGACGCCCGAAGCGTCCCGCGTCACGGCGATATGGGTCCACGCATCCGGAGCGATCCGCCGGTCGGCGATGGCGATGTCGTTGTTTTCGGTGATCCAGACGCGGGGCGTCGCGTCGTGGAAATTGATGTCGAGTACGCCGGGCCGGCACAGGATGCCGTCCGTATTGTCGATGCCGGGTTTGAGTCGGATCCACGTTTCGACCGTGAACGGCCCTTCGAGGGCGATCGGCGCGGCGAGGCCGTCGTCATGCTTGCCCGTCAATCGCAGCACGGGCCGCGCGTGTCTGGAAAACTCGGACCACAGCGATTCGATCCGCGCGTCGCCCGGCACCAAGGATCGCAGATTCTCGAGCACGGAGGCCGAAAGATCCTCGCCGTCGACGAGGCCCGCATCCATCGCGGCCAAAAGCGTCCGGCATCCGTTCCGATGCGTGGCGAGCCGATCGATGGCCGCGCCGCGGAGCTCAAACGGCAACTCGGCCATGATCTCGATCATGGCTTCCCGGGACGTCTCGGAATCGGATTCGGCGAGCGCGTTCAAGGCCGCCGTTCGAACGGCGGACGGCTCTCCGTCGCGCGTGATCAGGGCCATGAGGATAGGGCCCTGATCCGATCCGATTTCACGAAGGCCGCGCAGTGCGAGCAGGCGCGCGTCGAGTGGCGTGTCGCGCGATTCCGCGAACGAGGCGATCTCCGCATCGAGGCGTTTCAGACGCCATGCGGCGGAGGCGAGGATCACGAGTTCGCGGTCGGCGGGGTCGTTCGAGCCCGACCACAGCGCGCGCGAGGCCCTTTCAACGGGGCCGGCGAGCGGACCGGTATCCAGGTCGGCGCGGAGCGACAGGAGGGTCCGCAATGTCGCGGCCCGCGACGCGGGCTCGGCCAGCAGGCCGTCCAAGACCTTGGCCACCTCCGGGTCTCCGAAATGCGCGGCGAGCACTCGGATTTCCTCGACGTTCAGCCGCCTCGCGAGTTCGGGGATCACGCGGGCGAGTCCGATGGCGGCGTCGCGTCCTTCGAGAGCGAGCGTCGCCAGCGCGCGATGCTCGGGCGGGAATGCGCGGCCGGCCGGCGATTCGAGGAATCGGGCGACCGCGCCGCGATGGGTTTCCATCGCCCATCGGGCGAGATACCGTTCGAATTCGCGATCGTACGCGTCCCAGAGGGGGCCGGCGAGCGGAGGCCGCGAGAATCGCAGCACGAGCGATGCACCGTCGAGGGTCTCGATCGGAACGCGGCGCAGCGCGTCGCCAAACGCCGCGCGGACGCGCGGCGACGGATCGTCGACCGCGTCGCCCGCGATCGCCAGGAACTCGGCTTCCCCGCGCGGCTGGGCTCCCGCGATCCGTATCGCCTCGCGGCGCACCTGAGCGTTCGCGTCCCGCGCCAAACGCATCAGCACGAGGTCCGGCACCCTCGCGAACCCCTCCCAAGCCCAGAGCGCGCCCAGACGCCGATCCGCCGGAACCGACGCGTCCAACGCCAAAGCCTCGAACGCCCATGCCCGGTCCGCCTTGTGTGGATCGGCCTTGTGTCGATCGGCGATTACCTGCCACGCGAGATCGGCGATACGCGCGTTGGGGGATCCGAGATGGCGTTCGAGTTCCTCGTCGGTCAACCGCGTCAAGTCGGGTGGTACTCGGCGCGGTTGATCGGTCCGCCGGATCCGCCAGATGCGCCCCCGAATCTTGTCACGCTCCGGATGTTCGCGAGGCACCTCGTTGTGCGAGATGACCTTGTTGTACCAATCGGTGACATAGAGGCATCCGTCGGGACCGAATTGGATCGCCACCGGGCGAAACCGCACGTCCTCCGAAACGAGGAAGTCGGGGAGTTTTTCGTAGACATAGCGTCCGTTCGAGGGCGCCGCGCGAATGCGCTGGATGCGGCTCGTGATCGGATTGGCGACATAGAAATACCGCGCGCGGCGTTCACCGTCCGGCGTTCCGGCCGCGCCCCAGGGGTCGGGCCATCCATCACGGTCGTCGGCCAGCGCAAGCCCGCTCAGCCCCGTGCCTCCCATTTGAGCCGGAGCGAGCGGAGCCGGCATCAGCGGCTGGTACGCTCGCAGACGCTCGCTCGAACCGGTCGCGTAGTACCCGCCCGGTTCAAACGGAATGATCGGATAACCGATATCGTTCGCCTCCTGAATCCACGTCTCGCCCTCCCGCGAGAGGGTCAGGCCCCAAATGTTGTTGGGCCCCGCCGTCAGTAGTTCGAATCGCGAACCATCGGGCGCGAATCGCGCCAATTTGCACTGGTTGAACACGACCTCGGCGGCGCCGTCCGCGAATGGCCGCCCGTCCGGCCGCCGTACCTTGGAATAGTTGAACAAACCCTGCCCCGTCAGGATCGCGTCGCCTGGAACCCGAGTGAACTGATGGGGAAAGAGGTGCGAGTCCTCGGTCCCGAACCCCGTCAGAACCACTTCGTGCGACTCGGCCGTTCCGTCGCCGTCGCGATCGCGATACCAGCGGATGTCGTGGCCGTATTGCACGAAAACTCCGTCGCGATAGGGGAGGATGCCGAGCGGCATGACGAGTCCGGTCACGAACGGACGGGGAGCGGACGGGGGGGTATCAAACGGACGATCGATGATGAGCACCTGGTCCCGGCCGCCGCGTTCAAACAGCCGCCGTGACGCCTCGGGGTTCTCGTTGGCGTCGACCGGGTATTCGAGCGCCGTCATGGTCCAAAGGCGGCCCTTCGCATCGAAACAGGTCGTGATGAATTTTCCGATCCCCTCGGATTCGGCGGCCACCCGTTCGACTTCAAAACCCTCGGGCACGCGGAGCGCGAGTCGCTCGGCGTCCGGTTCGAGCGGCCCGCGATCGACCTGTTTGGGTTCGGAATCCGCCTGTCCGCGCGCGGGAAGCGGGTCGCATCCCGAAACGGTGATCGCGATCAGGGCGGCGAGGCCGGACGCCGTCCATCGGGTCGGCCGTCGGACGCCGTCCCGGAGCGCGCGGCGTGGTGGAATCCGGGGAAGGCGCGGGAAACGCGATTCGGGCATAGGTGTGTCCCCAACGTTGCACGGCACAATCGTCGCACGGCACTCCGAGCCGTGTTCTTCTGTCGCACGGCTCTCCGAGCCGTGTTCTTCTGTCGCACGGCTCTCCGAGCCGTGTTCTTCTGTCGCACGGCACTCCGAGCCGTGTTCTTCTTGGCAGCGTTTCGTGTTGTTCAACACGGCTCGGAGAGCCGTGCGACATTGCCGTGCGACATAAGGAAGACGGCCCAGAACGCGCCTCGGGCGGGAGGCGCGTCTGGGCCGTGTCTTGCTGATGTGACAGGATCGCGTCACGAAATCCGTTGCGAACGCCCCTATTTCTTGTGGGCCTTATGGCATGCGGCGCACGCGCCGGTCAACGTCTTGAACGCGGCCGAGGCGCCTTCAAGATCCTTGGCTTCGATCTTGGCGAGCACGGCGGCGCTGCATTCCCGCAATGTCGTGGCGGCGTTCGCCCAATCGCCGTCGGGGCAACGTCCGTCGTCCATCACGATGTAGCTGACTTCGTTCAACACGGCCGCGTTGGTCGCGAGCGCCGCCCATCCCTTGTCGTCGGCCGGAGCCGTCTTGAGGCCCTCACCGAGCGCCGCGCAGTTCGGCCTCATGATTCCTCCCATGATCTGTTTGGTCAGCGCCGCGCGGGTCTTTCCCTTCTTCACCTGCGCGCTCGCCACCATCGAGACGACGAACACGGCGACAAGCGTCACCGCCACTAGGAGCTGCTTCTTCATGGTGTCAATGCCTCCTCGGACCAACGGAAACGGGTTGATTGGGACCGCGCGCCCCCGACACGGGAACGCACAAAGGCCCCCAAGACGGCGCCCACTATAGGCAGGCCCACGGGTCGCTCGCAAGCTCCCCGACCGAAAATCGGATCACCGTGTCCGAAGTGCCCGCTCCACCCGCGCGGTCCCACGCTCAAGACGCCCAAGCTCGGCGGCCATCGACTACGGCCGATCCGATCGCTTGCGGATCACGACAATCGCGCCGTGGAACTCTTTGTCGTCGAGCGCCGGACAATCGAGCGGCACGGCATCCTTCTTGGATGGATTGTATGTCCAGATCCGAGCCTCACCGCCATCGACGGAATACCCGAATGGCCCTCGATGGAACGTCGACACGTCCTCGGACGATAAGCCGTGCGCGTGGAGTTCGGCGAGCGACGCGGGCCAGTCGCCGATCCGCAATCGGAATCGGTGGATCGCGAGTGAGGCGCGCGTGAGCCGCCTCGATTCCTCGTCCCGCTCGAAGGCGCTCGCCATCGAACTCACGGCCGGCAACAACATGGTCTCCCACGGCGGAATCGGCAAGGCAACCCCGAGTGGGGAGTGGGCCGTATCGGAGGCCTCCCTCTCGATCCGGCTCGCCCGGATGTCGAGCTGGGCGAGTCCTCCGTCGGCGACCTCGATCAACCGCCGCTGCCAATGAAGGAGCGATGCGCGACTCGACGGAATCCGCATGAATAACAGTATTCCCGACCCGCTCGGACCGTAGGCCGCTTCCCCGTCCGGGCTCGACAGCGTCGCCCAAGCCAAGGCGCGTTCCACCGACATGGCTCGGCGCCACGCCGCCGGCGCGTCACGGGCCGGACCCAACTGTTCCAACAGGGTGTCGATGTCCGATTCCGTCCACACATCGCATGCAAGCGATCGTTGGATCGTCCCATGGTGAACCTGTCGACGGGCGAGTTCGACCAACTCGCCGATCAGGGCGGCGCCCCAATCAAACGCATCCGCCGCGCGGCGCATCGCGTGGAGGCTTCGCATCGCCCGCGCGCCGTCCCGATGGTACAGGGCGTGTTCCACGTCAAGCTGAAGCAGGCGGACGACGCTCCGCGACTCCTGCAGGGGCTCCAGCAGCGTGTTGAATCCCTGAAACGAAATAGGCCACCAGACCGGTCCCGGCGCCGCGCCGGCCTTCTCGATTTTGTCGATTGCCGGACGTGCCCAAGCGAGGAACGCGGACGCGGCGGGTTCCTCGGGCCACGGCGAACCGGGTTCGAGGACCACGGGCGCGGGCGCGGTCCCGACAAAAGGCAGTTCGCCGAACAACGGATACGCATCACCGCACCCCGTCGCGAGCGACAGGGCTTCATGCCATAGGGCGGTGCCTTCCGACGACGTCTGGTTTCGAAACCACGCCGCCATCGAGGCGTTGTCAACCGGGTATCCCGCCGCGCGGAGCGATTCGAATTCCGAACGCACATGGCGCGCGGTGAGCAGTTCGCGCGCGATGATCGCGATGGCGACGGTCGAAAACAACACGATCGCGACGACGATCGCGATCACCGGTCGCCTTCGAACCACCCACGTGCCGCGGCGATCGTGTGTTGGAGAGTAGGCCATCGAGCTTGCTCCGTCAGGGGGAATCCGCATGGCCGCCGAGCTCGGCGGCCTCGCGTTCCCAATTCCCGAACCAATGCCGCGCGACGCCGGGTTGCTCCCACCGTGTGATGAGGTATCCAACTGCGGGGTCGGGACCGCCCGCGTCCTTCCCCACCCGGAGCTCCGGTTCGAACGCGTCGACATCGTAGGTTCCGCATAGCACGTTGATCCGGCGACGCCGTTCGACCGATCCGGACTCGCTCCCGTCCCCGAGCAGGGCCCACAAGTCGGCGATCGCCATTCCCGCGCGGCGGCGCAGTAGAACGCCATGCGTCAACCCGCCGCCCGGCGCCGCGGCGATCGAATAGCCTCCCAAGTCGGTTGGCGCGTTTGCGCGAGGCGGCACGGATTGGAACGCGTGCCAGCTCAAGGCCACGGCCCGCCGCCGGGCCGCGTTCCGAGAGGCGGTGTCCGCCAGCAAGGCGACGGATGACGCGTATTGCTCCGCGCCGATGCGTTCCCGGGCGCCGCTGAGCCGCAATTCGAAAAGCAAGTGGATCTCGATCAGGTCGGCCGAGTCCTGTTCGACGAGGCGGGGGCTGAGCCGAAGCCGCTGGGCCAGTTCGGTCATCAACGCGATCGACTGGCCATAGTGACGCGCGGATGCGGCTGACACATCGACCGGCCCGCCGTTCGCCGCGAGATGGGCCCGCGAGACGATGGCGACGTGCCACACAAAGCGCGTCACGCGGTATCCCGCCGCGTTGATCGGCCCCGTCGTCGACTTCAGTTGTTCCGCGATCCGCGCGAGCTCGGCGCCGATCGGATCCTCGGAAGGCAATGGGTGGACGCGGTTGACCGATGCCGAGTCGGCCGACGAGTCCCGGCGTGTCACGCCGGCGGCGACGGGATCGGCATTCATCGTCATCGCACCGTCGGTGGCCGATCCGTCCGACGTATCCTCCGTCGCCACTCCCTTGCGCAACACGAGCTCCACGGAGGGCCGCGTCGCGGCCTCCGATCCGAATTGGCGTACGACGCCTTCGATCTCGCGCGCGATCGATCCCGCCATCGAGGGCTCGCGCACGACGGCATTCAAGAAAGGGATCACGGGAAGAATGAGGAATACGGAAACGAATAGGGATTGCTGAACCCAGTACGACGCGCCGAAGCGCCGGTCCATCCACCCGCGTGTGAGACACCGCGTCGCGAGGATCGGCGCGAGGTACACGATCGCCGCGAGCCACCACGGGGTGCCGAGCGAAAATTGGGCGGCGACGCTGAACCCGATCGCCGCCATCGCGAGAATCGGGCCCGCGATCAGGGCAATGACCGGGCTCGGAATGCACTGCCCCGCCCATTGCCCGACGACAAACGCGGCCAATTCGGCCAACGCCATCAACGATCCGAACATCCGGACGGACGCGAATCGCGTCTCGCGGAGCCATGACGTCCCAGGAACCGTGGCGGCCAAGGCGGCGCACACAAGGAGCCCGAGGATGACGAACGGAACGGCGATGCGACTCGACCAAACACGCCGCGGTTCGATTCCGCGGTCGGCCAGGAAAGCGATCCGGCGACCGACCGTGTCGCCTTGAAAGACGAGAACGCCCAACCAAGCGGACGCGACCATCCGGATGGCGGCGCCGGCTCCGACGAACCCCACCGCGGCATCCACAAGAACACCGACGAGGAACAGGCCCGATACGGCGGCCAACGGAACCCGGCTCTGTACGGCGAATTGGCGGAAAAGGGCCGAATACGGCGACGGGATCGGGACCGCGTTCCAAACCGCGCGCGACGGCCGTCGGTCCGCGCCGTACGATTGCCGCGATTCGGCCGTCCGCGCGGGCAGGAACGCCCGGTGGCCCCATCGCCACGCAAGGCCGAACGCCGCCAGCGCGCACACGGATTGCGCGGCCAGCAGCCACACGTTCGTCGTGTCGCGGCCATTCGACCACCGCGCCTGCGGGGCAACACGCATGGCGAGTGTCACGAGGGCGAGCGGAAGCAAGGCGGTCGGAACGACGGCCAAGAGGCTTAACAGGGATGATTTCAACCGCCACGCCAGTGCGGTCGCCGCGAATAGGAGAAAAACCGTGTGCGCTGGCCACGCCCGCAACGCGTCGTGCCAGAATTCCGTATCGACGACTCCCATGGTCCAGGCGCCCACGAGATACACGCCGACAACCGCCCAGATCACGACGAGTCCCGCGAGCCCGACCGCCAGTTTGGCCTTCACGATCTCGCGTCCCGTCACGGGAAGTCCCGCGAGCCATCCCATCGTTCGGACGTCCCACTCCTGGCCGACCAAGAGCGTTCCGGCGCCAACCGCGAAAAGACCGGGCATTCCCAGCATGGCGATCATGGCGATCGACTGGGATGATTCGCTTCGGAACAACCGATCACCGGCGAGCGCCGCGACGAGATGCAATACGGCGGCCAGCACGACAAGCATGGCGGCGAGCGGCACGAGCTGGCGGGTTTCCTTCCACCAGAGCCGTCGCATGGCGAGCCCGCGGTCCATATTCAATTCCCCGTCATCATGCCGTCGCGGCCGCGAACGGTCGCGGCAAAAAGCTCTTCGAGCGTCGCGCCGCGGACGCGAATGTCGACGACGCCCGGACGAGCCCGCCATTCATCCAGTTGCGTCTCCACCAATCCGCGCGCGACGATGCGCCGCTGCCGACCTTCGTTCCGATCACTCAGGATTTCCGCCGGCTCGCCCGGAAGGGGCAACACGACGAGCGGGTCGTCCAGGCTGACCACGATCTCGGTCGCCGTCTCCCGGAGGCGCGACAACGTGTCGATCACACGGAACCGGCCGTCGTGGAGGATGGCGACCGTATCGGCCACCCGCTCGACCTCCGCGACCTGATGGCTCGACAGGAAAACCGTCCGACCCGTCGCGACGCGGTCGAGCATGCTTTCGAGGAACTCGCGGCGCACGAGCGGATCGAGGCCCGATGTCGGTTCGTCCAGGATCAGCAGTTCGGGATCGTGGGCCAGCGCGAGCGCGAGGGCGACCTTCGCGCGCTGGCCCTTGCTCAAATGGCCGATCTTGCGGTCTTCCGGCACTTCGTATCGTTCGACCGCCTCGTGATACCGGTCGATGAACCCCGGCGCGTAGAAGGCCGCCGCGAACCAACCGATCTCACCGACGCGCATCCAGTCGTACAGCGCGGGCGCGTCGGAGACGTAGCCGACGCGGCGCCGGATCTCCATCGCGTCGCGAACCGGGTCCAATCCCAAGACGCGGCAGGATCCCGACCCCGGTTTCAAGTACCCGGTGAGGATGCGGATCAAGGTCGTCTTCCCCGCGCCGTTCTCTCCCAAGAGAGCGAAGACCGTGCCTCGTTCCACGTCGAGATCGATTCCCCGCAGCACGTCGCAGGCGGGAAAGGCAACGGCCAATTGGCGAACGGAAATCACCGGTTCGCGCGATTCGGTCGACATGTCGCATTCCTCGCCTGGATTAAACGACGCCGGGTCGGCGGCGCATCGACGGAAACAACGCCCTCGAAAACTCAACACGCGCGCGGGGCGCGCCGTTCGTCACGCGCCCGCCCCGTTCGCGCCGCAAGCCGCTTCCCAACCCGCGCGGCGTCATGCGTTGGGCTCCTCGTCCACCGAGGCCACCGTCGCGACGTGGCCGTCGAGCCGGGCGAGCTGGTTGCGCACGAGCTGCCGCAGGTCGGAACTCGTCAGGCCCGCGTGGAGGCCTTCGGCGAGCACCGAGCGCAAACGGTCCGCGATCAACGCACGGCGCGCCTCCACGCACGCCCGTTTCGCATCCGAACGAACGGCCAACCCGCGCCCCCGAAGGGGTTCCACCGCGCCGTCCGCCTGCAACTGCTGGAACGCGCGATGGATCGTATTGGGATTGATCGCAAGTTGCCGGCTCAACGTACGCACGCTCGGCAACAACTGCCCCGGCCTCAAGATGCCCTCCGCGATCGCGAACTTGACCTGCCGCACGATCTGCTCGTAGATCGCGACGCCGTTGCTCGGATCGATCGAGAAGAACATCGCGCGCCCTTTCGCAGTCGGCCCATCCCGCCCCGCGGTCCATGTGTTCTAGTGACACAGTACACTAGGCGGCCCGGTCGTGTCAAGCCGTTCGCTACAATACGGCGTCTTCCGCGCGGACCGGCTCGACGGATGTCCGCCCGCGCCGTGCGCGGGAACCGTCGAGCGTCCGGTGGATCAGGGCCTGGATTTTCGGATTGGCGATTCATGCGTTCTTGGATAGCGAGAGAGGGCCGATGACCGCGCATGTGCCCGTACTGGCGGACGTTCTGCTCGCCGAACTGCGGCTCGATCCCGGCGCCGTCGCGCTCGACGGCACGCTCGGCGGCGGTGGCCACGCACAGCTCCTGCTCGACGCCGTCGGGCCCGACGGGCGTGTCGTCGCCCTCGATCGCGACATCGGAGCGGTTGAAGCGGGTCGGATCCGGTTCGCGGGCCGGCCGGTCGACGTCGTCCACGCGAATTTCGACGCGATGCGCGGCGTGTTGGATTCCCTGAATCGGTCGGCCGTCGACGCGATCGTGCTCGACGTGGGCCTATCGAGCGATCAACTGGCCGACGCGTCGCGCGGATTCAGTTACGAATCGACGGGAGAACTGGACTTGCGTTTCGACACGAGCGTGGGCGAACCGGCATGGCGCCGGCTCGAACGCATGCCGGAACGCGAGCTGGCCGATCTTATCTTCGCATTGGGCGAGGAACGGTATAGTCGGCGCATCGCGCGGACGATTGTCGAGGAGCGTCGTCGGGCGCCGATCCGGACGGCCGACCACCTCGCGCGGCTCGTGCGCCGGTCGGTTCGCCGGACGCCGGGCCTCAAGATCGACCCGGCGACTCGGACGTTCCAAGCGCTTCGCATCGCCGTCAATGATGAGCTCGGCGCACTCGAACGGGCGCTCCGCGCGGCGCCCGACTGTTTGAAGCCGGGCGGCCGGATCGCCGTGATCAGTTTCCACTCGCTCGAAGACCGCATCGTGAAAAACGCGTTTCGGCAGGATCCGCGCTATAATGTCTTGACGAAAAAGCCGATTCGACCTATTGAAGCCGAATCGCGCCGCAATCCGCGCAGCCGGAGCGCCCGGTTGCGGATCGCGCGTCACCATGTCGGAACGACGGAATCCGCGGCGGGGCGCTAGCCACGGATGTTCCGCACGTTCGTCCGCCTCGAGGAGGAGGCTGCGCAAGATGGGCAAGGAAATCCGAGTGGGGCTCGCGGTGGTCGGAGTGCTGCTCGTTCTGTTCTGCGGCGTATTGCTCGGCCGATTGTCGCAAACGAACGGAGGCCCGCCGGACGTTTCGATTCCCGTCGGCGACGCGCCGACCCCCGCCGCCCGCGCTCCGAGCCCGGGCGCGGGCCGCCTTTATCCAACCGTCGTGAAGACTCCGGCGTGGAACGCGTTCGACGGTCCGGCCGCCGAGAATCCGACGCGCGCTGCGTCGGACCGGTCGAATTCCGCCGACCGCCGACCCGCCGACGGCGCGGCCGATTGGTCCGAAGGCGCCGGCGCGTCCGCGCCGCGGAGATCCCCATAGCAGGAGCCCCCGGGTTCGCGCGCCGATCCGGCACCCGGTTGGCGGGAACGAGACGGGGAGCCGAGGAGTCCGCGAGCATGTCGTTGCATCGGCTGAACGAGCGCTGCGTGTGGCTCTTCCGCGCGTGGAAGTTCCGCCTTCGATGCGAGCGCGCGGGAATTCGTTTCGTGCTCGACCAACTCCGACCCGGCGATGTGGCGCTGGATCTCGGAGCCAACAAGGGCGGCTTCCTCTACTGGATGCAGCGGCGCGTCGGACCGTCCGGACGCGTCGTCGCGTTTGAACCGCAGCCCGAACTCGCGCGTTATCTCGAACGCCTCACGGCCGAAGCCCGCATGCGGCATGTGACGGTCGTCCATGCCGGCGTTTCGAGCGAACTGGGAACCATGACGCTGATCCGCCGCGATGCGTCGCCCGCCCAATGGGCGTCGCTCCGCAAGGAACCGCCGTCGAGCCCGGCGCTGGCCGAATTCACGACGATGCCCGTGCGCGTCGTGACGCTCGACCGCTTCCTGACCGTCGCCCACCGCCCGGTTCGGCTCATCAAATGCGACGTCGAAGGGCATGAGCTCGAAGTCTTCCGAGGCGCTCGACGCGTCCTCGAACAGGACCGTCCGCTCCTTTTGTTCGAATGCGAGAGGCGGCACCACGGCGGCCGTTCGATCACGCCGGTCTTCGAGTACCTTGAAGGGCTTGGCTATTCGGGAGCCTTCCATCATGACCGGCGAACGCGGCCGCTCGCCGAGTTCCATCCGAGCCTGCAAGACGATCCGCAATCGGCCGCCTACGCCAACAACTTCGTGTTCGTACCGGCCGATCGCGAAAGCGAACGGCGCGACCGCGCGGCCTAGGGCCGCCGGCGCGGAGGCCGCGGAAGGGCGCGGAAGGACGGAGAGCTTGGCGTTAGGGTCGTCCTTGCGATGGGGCCGAACGAGCGATCCAAACCGGCTGAGTGAACGCGCCGTTGGTGGCGATGTCCCAGACTTCCAGACGCGCCCATGCGCGTCCCGTCAGATCGACGCGCCGCCGGAGTTCGTACACTCCGAATTCGGTCGTGTCGGACAGGTCGATCCGTTCCCGATGGACACGGTCGCCGTCGCCCGAGATGATTTCGGCGAACGCGAGGGGGAACGTGTGGTCGATATGCGCGGCGATGTCGACGAGCGCGCGTTCGGAGGACGCCGCGAGCGTGCGTCCGCTCGATACGCCGCCCGCCGTGAAATCGCGAACGAGCACTTCGCCGGTCGTCACGAAGAAGTCGCCCGACGCGAGTGCGTCGAGCACGGACTGCCAACCGTCGTCGAACCGGGGTATGTCGCGCAGCCTTACATAATTGACGTTCATGTGCCCGTAGATCTCGTGGGTATGGTCCAACTTGAACGTGTCGACTTCACCCAGCACGTATTTCCGCCCGCCCCAGTTGGCCATGTCGTCGAGCAGATCGAGGACTCGGCGGCCAAGCCGATCGTCCGACAGATCGGCGGGCATCGCCTTCCACGCGCCGCCGAACCAGCGGTCGCTGAGATAGAAATCCTCGTTGCGAAAAATGTCGGGCGCCCAGCTCGACGCCTTGATTCGAGGATGGGCCGTCCAAACCAAAGCGCCGGTCTCGTTGATCAACCGGAGCATGTCCTCCCTTCCACGGACGCGGTAGACCGGTCCGAGTTCGGGATCGAGCGTGGCGAACGGGTCGTCGGGTCCGCGCCGCGCGAACCAATAGACCGGTTTGGGAAAGAGGCTCATCCAATGCCCTGGGTGTTTGCCGGGTTCCGCCAGTCCGAAGTACTCGTTGATTTCCTCGCCTGGAATGACGAGCAGCCGTTCGTCCGAGAGCCGACGGCACTCGTCGAACATGGCGCGCATTTCCTCGAGCCTGACGGCGCCCGCGTCCTTGGGATGGCCATCGCCGTGGAATTCGCCGAGGTGCAGCAGATTGACGTTCATCCGTTTGAAGACGTCGACCCATTCGGGCACGCGCCGCGCGCCGCCGGACTCGCGTTCGCGCATCGCGGCGACGGTGATCGCCATGTGATAGTGGCTCGATAGCGTGCGGTATCCGTCGAGGTCGGGGAACCGGTCCCCGTGCGTGTAGCGGAGCGCGCGGTCGAGCGTCTCGCGCGGGCCGCCGGCATGGACGAGGAGGAACATGCCGAGTCGATGATCGACGCCGGGCGGCGCGTTGAACCATGGAGCGCCGGGCCGATGGCCTCCCGCGCCGGTGTCCGTTCGAATGCCCCAGCCAAATCGTTCGGTGAGTCCGTGATGGCCTTTTCCGAACCAGACATAATCGAGATTGTCGCTGTCGTCCTGGGGAAAGAAGAACTGATGCGGGGGAGGGAAGCACGCGGCCGAGCCGTCATCGGTCCCCGCGACGAGCGTACGGAAGCGGTTCTTTCGCGGTCGGGCCCGATCGGATGTCCCGGCCGGTTCCTCGTGCCATTGATCCTCCGTGTCCATCCAACCGATCCGCGCGTCGGGCGCGGCATCGGTCAGCATGGCGGCGTCGTAGGCGATCGCGCGGGCCTGGCGATCGGTTCGGATGACCGCGTCGACTCGGATGAACGGCGATCCGGAATACACGGTGAACTCCCATCGACCGGAAAAGACCCCGTGTTCGTCGTCCCCCAACGCGATGTCGCCGATCGCGATGGTCACGCGATGTCCCGCGCTCGCGGCGCGAACCGATCGCGGCGTGAGCCTAGCCAAGAACGTCCGATGCGGTCGCGTCGCCGGCTTATCGAAGAACACGTGCCAGGGTCGATCGGGCCGGTTGCCTCGCGGCACGACACGACTTCCCACCGTCACAAACACGGCGGGATCCGCGCGCACGACGGGGCTCTTCGCGCCGGCGATGGTGAATTCCGAAACGAGCGGTTCACCGTCGGCGATGCGCAGCACGAGTCGAGCGGGCCCGTCGCCGGTCGGCCACGAAACGGTCAGATCCGGTGATCGCCACGCGACGCCGACGCCGCAATCGGCCGAGTACGCCGACAGATCGGGTTCGATCGCGCCGATCGACGGCGCCGCGCCGAACGCCGCGCCGAGCAGCGTGCCGAGCAGCGTGCCGAGCAGCACCGGGAGGGGAACGGGCCGACCCGCGATCACGGACGGCCGACGGTGGATTCGGGCCATGGTTGCGCTCCCACAATCGAGGTCGTTTCTCCGCAGGTCCGCTTGCCGGACGATCGCTGACCCGTTTGTCATAGCCCCATTTTCATGGTTGCATCGGCATCCCCAGGGCATTAGACTCTTGCGAGCGTTTTTCTTGGGTTTCTCCCCGATCATCCCCTTCCACGACGCGGTACGAGCCCGGCTATGACAGCACCCTCACAACACGGTCCACTTGTTCCCAACGCGTACCGACTCCTTTGGGCCGGGTTCATGGCCATCCTCGCGGCCGGCGTCAGCTTCGCGATCCGAGGCGGCATCCTGGACAATTGGAAGAGCGAATTCGGATTCACGTCGCAGCAACTGGGGTCGATCACCGGCGGCGGGCTCTCGGGCTTCTGTTTCGGAATCATCATCGGCGGCGTCGTCGTCGACAAGCTGGGGTACGGCAAACTGGTCGTGATCGCCCTGATCGGGCACGTCCTTTCGGCCGTCGTGACGCTCGGAGCGACGCAGGAGAACGCCTACAACATGCTGTTTTGGGGGAGTTTCATCTTCGCGTATGCCAATGGAACGCTCGAGGCGGTCGCGAACCCGCTCGTCGCGACCATCTTCCCCCACAACCGCACGCACTATCTGAACATCCTGCACGCGAGCTGGCCCGCGGGGCTCGTCATCGGTTCCGCGCTCGGGTGGGTGTTCGACGACCAATACAAATGGCCCTGGCAGTACCAGTTGGCGCTCTACCTGATTCCCGTCGCGCTGTACGCGATCATGTTCATCGGGCAGCATTTTCCCAAGTCGGAGGCCGCCGCGTCGGGTACCAGCTTCGCCGACATGTTCAAGTCGGTCGGCATTCTGGGGGCGCTGGTCGCATGCTACCTGCTCGCCCTGTTCTTCGGCGACATTCTGAAGGAAGTCGTGCCCGGCGCGTCGAACTACATCGGCTACGCGATCGGCGGTACCCTCGTGATCGCCGTGGGAGTCCTCACGAAATTCTCGATCGGCTCGTTTGTGCTGTTCATGCTGTTCATCGCCCACGCGCTCGTCGGCGCCGTGGAGCTCGGTACCGACTCGTGGATCCAGAACATCACGGGCAACCTGTTTTCCTCCGAGCAAGGCAAATACCTTTTCCTGTGGACATCGGCGATCATGTTCGGCCTGCGATTCTGCGCCCATTGGATCGAGACGAAGCTCAAGCTGACTCCGATCGCCCTGCTCCTCGTTTGCTCGATCATCGCCAGCATCGGTTTGTATCTCTCCAGCGGCATGACGTCCTTCGCGGTGGCGCTCGTCGCGATGGGCGTCTACGCGGTCGGCAAAACGTTCTTCTGGCCGACGATGCTGGCCGTCGTCGGCGATCGCTATCCCAAGTCGGGAGCCGTGGCCATGTCGATCATGGGTGGGATCGGCATGTTGTCGGCCGGGTTGGTCGGCGGCCCGGGACTCGGATACAGCAAGGATCGGTTCGCGGGCGAGGAACTTCGGCGCGTGGACGCGGCGGTCGCCGAGAAGTACAAGGCGGACAAGCCGAGCCGGTTCCTCAACATTCCGGCGACGGAAGTCCAGGGGCTGAACGGCGCGATGCTCGAAAAGGCCCGCAAGGAGAAGTCCCGCAGTGAGGAACAGCGGAAAGTGATCGACGCGGACCAACGCGGCGATCGGACGACCTTGCGCGTCGACGCGCTGATCCCCGCGGCCATGGCGGGCATCTATCTGCTGTTGCTCGTCTATTTCCAGAGCATCGGCGGATACCGGCCGCGACGGATCGAGGAAGAGCCGTAAGCCGATCGCGACGATCGAGCTCCATGCCGGGAATTCAGGTCGACCGCGCCCCTCGGCGGCGTGTTCGTCGTTTGGTTACCGCAATGCCTTCTTGTCGACCTTGCCGAGCGGTGTGTGGGGAAGCGCGTCGCGGAATTCCACGACCGCCGGCATCTGATAGCGGGCAACGCGCCGTTTCAGCCAGTCGATCAACGATTGGCGGTCGAGCTGCCCGGCTATCCTCGGTACGACGACCGCCTTGAGTCGCTGGCCGAATTCCGGGTCGGCCACTCCCACAACGGCCGCCGACGCGACATCGGGATGTTGCAATAAGACGCGTTCGAGCTCGATGGGATAGACGTTCTCGCCGCCCGATACGATCATGTCGTCGACTCGACCGCACAAGAAGAGGTGCCCGTCCGCGTCGCGCCGCGCGAGATCGCAAGCGAAAACATCGGCCCGGCCGCCTTTGCCTTCCACTCGCGACTTCACTTCAAGCAGCTTCTCCGCGGTACGCGCGACCACGATCAGGTGGGCATTTGTTTCGGCGAGCGACAACGCCAGGCTCTCGCCGATCCCGTAGCTCGCTCCCGTGATGAGGACGGTCTTGCCCGCCAAACGCCGATGGAGTTCGGACCGATTGAATCCGAGGAACGGAAAGAAAAGCCATTTCATGGGCGAATCGCGTCTTCGAGCGTCATCGCCGTCGATCGCCTCCGATTACCGTTTCGGGGCCGGACCTTCATCCGGCGCCTTGATCACGCGCGCGCCCACCGCCACCGCGTTGAACGCCAGAAACAACAAGCCGAGCGGAACAAGGCACTTACTCCAGTCTTTGGAACGGGAACACTCCCGGAATCCCGCGATGGATGTCAGAAACAAGAGCGGAATTCCGGCGAGAAAGGAATAGCGAAGCATCCGGGTCGGCACGCTCGACCCAAGGCCGTCCGTCGTTTGGCTTGAAGCGGCTCGTTTCGCGGGATACACTGCCCCAATAAATGTCCCCTATTCCGTCGATACGGCGCCGGAAGCCGAGGAAGTGCAACTGGCGCGTCTTCGAAAGATGAGTTGATCGACGCGTTGGCGCCTGGGCTTCAGATGTTTCGGGAACTCGCGGTCAGGCATGAGGCTCCACCCGAAACGGAACTCCCGCAATGTCCAACGAGCTAACAGGGCTCCGCTTGCATTCGGTTGAGCACTTCATGCTGGCCGACTCGCGGGATTCCCATCCGACGACCTTCTTCCTGCGGCTGGAACTCTCCGCCGAACTCGACTTGGAACGGTTGCGTTCGGCCGTGGATCGCTGCGTCCGATGGCATCCGCTGCTTTCCGCGACGATACGGCCCTGTCGTCGAACTCTGGACGGCGCTCGGTGGCAGTGGATGGTCGCGTCCCGCGCGTCCTGGGTGACACCGACCGTCGAACAACACGTCGCCGGGGGATACACGACGTCGCGCGGCGATTGGTCGTTCGATCTCCGGCGCGAGGCCGGCCTGCGTCTCTCGTTGTGCGGTCGGGAACTTTGGATCCAGGGACACCACGTCTGCTGTGACGGGCGCGGCATGTTCGATTTCCTCTGCGATTTGCAGTCCGAGTACGGCTCGCCCTCATCGAGCGCCGAGGTGGACGCGCGTGCCGAGGGCGCGATAGGGCAATTGCGGCGCCGGGCGATCGGATTCAGTCCGAACGGCCGCGCGTATTGGAACTGGCGCAGTCCCAACTGGGCGCGGATCGCCGGCTATTTCCGGCATCGCTCGCAGCCTTTGGCGAGCACAGCGGCGGGGGCCCGGCGGTCGACCGCCTTCCATCGCCGCGAATCGACGGGCGACCGGGTGGCCTTCGCGCCCGCCTATGTCCGCCGGGAGATCCCGCTTTGCGCCACCCGCTGGCACGAACGGGCCGCCACCGCGCCCGAAACGGACCGGCCAACGCTGAATGACTACCTCTTGCAGGCCGTGTTCTCGGCGATGGCCGAACACCAGCAAGCGGCCGGTTTGGTACCCCGCAACGCGTGGCTGCGGATCGGCATGCCGATCGACATGAGGTCACCGGCCGATCGGATCACCACGGCGATCAATGCCAGCAGCCTGGTCTTCCTCGATCGCAGACCCAACCAGATCCTCGATCCGCGCTCCACGTGGAGGGATGAGCTGGTTCGCGAAACGCGGCGGATCAAGCGGCATCGGCTTGGCGTGGTCTTCTTCGATTTCCTTGAGGCGGTCCATCGCCTTCCGTGGGGAATGCGGTGGGCAACGGCCGATCGACGCCGCGCGGTCAGTGCGGTTGTGTCCAATCTGGGACCGTTGCACTTTCCCGACCCCTCCTCGTTTACCATCGAACAGATCGACGCGCTGCCTCCACTCCGGCCCGGCACGCGCATGGCGCTCGGTGTCGTGACGCTCCGCAACCGGCTGGGGCTGACGCTGCACTTCGATGGACGACAGATCGCTCCGGCGAGCGCCGAAGCGTTTTTGGAACGCGTGACTACGCAAATGGCGGTCCCACGATGATGCGGCGGAACCCGGTTGGTGCGAGGTTGTTTTGGATTTGGAGTTGTTTCGTCGCGGTCGGCGCGCCCGGCGAGGCCGCCGATTGGCCGATGTGGCGGTTCGACGCGGCGCGGAGCGCGGCGTCGCCCGAGCCGTTGGCGGAGGAACTGCATCCTCTGTGGCAACGCGTGCTGGGGCCGCGCAAACCGGCATGGGACGACGCACTCAATCAGGACTTGATGACCTACGACCGGGTCTTCGAGCCGGTGGTCAAAGATGGGCGAGTGTTCTTGGGATGCAACGATCGCGATCGGCTCGTCGCCTACGATCTGGAGACGGGGACGGAGTTGTGGTCCTATTTCGCCGACGGCCCGGTCCGTCTGGCGCCGGTCGCCTGGCGGGACCGCGTCTTCTTCGCCTGCGATGACGGTCGGTTGTATTGCCTGGGCGCGGCGGACGGCCGCCTGCATTGGACCTTCCGAGGCGGTCCGAATGCGCGGCGGATCCTGGGCAACCAACGCCTGATTTCGGCGTGGCCGATGCGGGGCGGGCCGGTCGTTCGGGACGATATCGTTTATTGCGCCGCCGGTATCTGGCCGTTCATGGGCACGTTCATCTACGCGCTCGACGCCGACAGCGGACGGGTCATCTGGGTCAACGACGAAACCGGCGCGCAGTACATCAAGCAGCCGCACAGCGCGCCGTCGTTCGCGGGCGTGGCGCCCCAGGGCGCGCTCGTGGCAACCGCCGATATGCTCCTGGTTCCCGGTGGGCGTTCCGTACCGGCCGCCTTGGACCGGCATACCGGGACGCTGCGGTATTTCGAGCTGAATGCCGGAGGCAAAGGGACGGGCGGGTCGTTTCTCGCCGCCAATGACCGGTCGTGGTTCGTGCACACCCGTTTACGAGGAGTGCGGGAGTTCGTCACGCAAACAGGCGTCAAGACGGACTTCACCGCCGACGAACCGGTTCTGTCGGGCGAATACATTTACGCGGCTCAGCTTCGAAACGACCGCGCCCTGGTGTGCGCCTACCGCGGCCACGGCAAGGAGCTGGTCTGGGAAATCGCCGTCGATGGTCGAGGCGATCTCATTTTGGCGGGAGACACGCTGTTCGCCGCGGGCTCGCCCATTCCCGGACCGGACGGCGCGCCCCGCACCACGCTCACCGCGATTCGCCTGCCGCGCGACGGCGAACAGCCTCGAGCGACGTGGACGATGGAGGCGGAGGGAACCGTCGAACGGCTCGTGGCGGCCGGCGGCAAGCTGTTGGCCGTCACCCGAGAGGGAAACCTCCTGGCGTACGGTGCCGCCCCGCCGCGAGAGCCTCGCGTGCTCCGCGACACCCTCACGCCGCTCGAACTCGAACCGGAGGCGGTCGCGGCCGCCGACCGGCTGTTGGCGGCCGGGTCCGCTGAAGGCTATGCATTGTGGCTGGGCGCGGCGCGGGAGCCGTTGGTGACGGCGCTCGCCGCCCGCTCGCCCTTCGTCGAGCTCTCGATCTTCGACGAGGACCGGGAACGAATCGACCGCCTCCGTCGCGCGCTCGATGCCGCGCGATGCTACGGTCGCGTGACCGCGCGGCACATGGTGCGGGCCGAGTTCTCCCCGCCCCCGTACGTGGCCAACATGCTGTTCGTCGCGCCGGAAATGGTTCCGAACGCGGTTGGCGAACGCCCGTTGCTGGAACGCCTGTTCGAATCGGTCCGACCCTACGGCGGTGTCCTGTATCTGCTCGCCGACGCGGACCGGATCGCGGCCCTGCGCGGCCAAGTGGCGGCGTGCGGCCTGGAGCGTGCCGAAGTGACGGCCGGCGAAATGGGAGTCGTTGTGCGCCGAGTCGGTCCGCTGCCGGGAGCCGGCAGTTGGACGCACCAGTACGGCAACGTCGCAAACACGATCAAGTCCGATGATCGGCGGGTCAAGCTGCCGCTCGGCGTATTGTGGTTTGGCGGGGTGAGCCACGACGACGTGCTGCCGCGGCACGGACACGGTCCGCCCGAACAGGTGATCGGCGGTCGCCTGTTCATCCAGGGAATCAACTCACTGACCGCGCGCGACGTCTACACCGGCCGCGTCTTGTGGCGGCGCACGTTTCAGGACCTGGGAAGCCACGACGTCTACTTCGACGATACGTTGCGGGACACGCCGCTCGACACCGCCTACAACCAGGTCCACATCCCCGGCGCGAATGCCCGCGGCACGAACTACGTCGTGACCAGCGACCGAGTCTACGTGGTCGAAGGCGCGGTCTGCCACGTGCTGGATCCCGCGACCGGCGACCCTTTGTTGGACATCGCCCTGCCGCAGTCCGATCCCGCCGAGCCGCACGCATGGGGTTACGTCGGAGTCTCGGACGACGTGCTGCTGGGAGGCGTGGGGTTTGCCAAGTACCGCGCCCGGCACAATCTGGATGCGTCGCTGGACGCCGAGCTCAAACCCAGCCGCGCCGGTTTCGGCACGAAGAGCCTCGATCGGGCCGCCAGTCTGGCGATGGTCGCCTTCGATCGTTACACCGGCAAACTGCTGTGGCGCGCCGAGGCTCGGCACAGTTTCTGGCACAACGGGATCGTCGCCGGCGGCGGACGTGTGTACGCCCTCGATCGGAACCCCAAGCCGGTGGAAGACGCATTGCGCCGGCGCGGCCAATCCCACCCCGATACGTACCGCATTCTCGCCGTCGATCTCCACACGGGTGAACCGGCTTGGGACCTGACCGGGCAGGTCTTCGGCACGTGGCTCGGCTATTCGCCCGACCACGATCTCTTGTTGCAGGCGGGCGCCGCCGCAGGCGATCGGCTCACCTCGGAAGTGACTCAAGGCATGGCGGTGTACCGGGGCCGGACGGGATCGCTTGTCTGGAAGAATGATGACCTCAAGTACTCGGGGCCGTGCGTTCTGCACGGGGACCTGATCATCACGAACGCCAATTCCAACGCCGAATCCGCGGGCGCGTTTCACCTCGCCGATGGCTCTCCGAAGCTGGTCGAGAATGCCATCACGGGCGAATTGCGGCCCTGGAGGATCAGCCGCGCCTACGGCTGCAACAGCATCATCGCCGGCGAGAACTTGCTCACGTTCCGTTCCGGAGCCGCTGGGTTTTACGATCTGCTGACCGAGGGCGGCACCGGGAACTTCGGCGGTTTTCGTTCGGGCTGCACGGCGAACCTGGTCGCGGCGGACGGAGTGCTCAACGCACCCGACTACACGCGGACCTGCAGCTGCGCCTATCAGAACCAGACTTCGCTGGCGCTCGTCCATATGCCGGAACTGGATGCCTGGACCGTCAGCAACGCCGACGTGCCCGATTCGGGTGGAGCACGCATCCGTCGGCTCGGAATCAACCTGGGCGCTCCGGGCGACCGCCGCGATCCCAACGGCCTGATGTGGTTGGAGTACCCGGCGGTCGCGGGCGATTCCCTGAACCTGGAACTCGAAATCTTCGGCGCCGCGCGGCCTTATCAGGATCATCCCACCTTCCTGAACGACGCGGCGATTCCGTGGGTCGCATCGTCCGGGCTCGACGGATTGACCGGTTTGCGGCTGGGACTGAACGTGCCGCCGCGCGATGCGGCGCCGGCGGAAACAGGCAAGACCCCCGAACCGCCGACCCCTTTTCGCGTGCGGCTGCATTTCGGCGTCCCCCGGAACTCGGCGGGCGACGAGCGGACCTTCCGCGTTGCGATCGCGGGGCAACCGGCCGCTCAAGACGTCACGCTGGGCGGCGCGGCGTCCGCCTCGACCGTGATGACGATCGATCGCGTGCTGCTCGGCAACGAGCTCGAACTGACCTTGACTCCAATCCGCGGTCGTCCCGTCCTGTCGGGAATCGAACTCCAACGCCTCGACGACTGAACGCCTCGTCGGCCGTTGTGCTCAGTGTCCCGACGGCTCAGTGTCCCCGCGCGAGGATGCGTTCCACCTGTTTCCAGGGGCGCGTGTTCAGCACGTCGTCCCGAGTCAGGCCGGCTCGGCGCGCTTGGGTCACTCCGTAACGCATGTCATCGAGCCCTTCGGGGCCGTGCGCGTCGGTGTTGATCACGATTGGAATGCCGTGACGGCAGGCGGCCGCGCACTGGATGTCGTCCAGGTCGAGCCGCGCGGGGTTCGCGTTGAGTTCCAGGATTTTCGAATGACGCGCGGCGGCTTGGAAGACGGCGTCAAGGTCGATCTCGTAGGCTTCGCGTCGTTGGAGCAAGCGGCCGGTGGGGTGGGCGATCGCGTTCACGTGGGGATGTTCGATCGCTTCGAGGACCCGTTCGGTGATTTGCGCCCGCGATTGGCGCTGGCCGTAGTGGATGCTCGCCAGAACCCAATCCGCCTCGGCCAATACGTCATCGGGCAGATCCATGCCGCCTTTTTCAAGGATGTCGCACTCGACGCCCTTGAGGATCGCCGGTCCATCCGACCGTCGACCGCGCAGGCGGTCAATGGCCTTCCATTGAGCGCGAAGCCGCGCGGGATCGAGGCCCCGTGCCATCGTGACGCGTCGCGAGTGGTCGGTGACGGCGATGTACTCGTAGCCAAGCCGGCTCGCGGCCTCGACCATTTGTTCGACGGTGGCCCGTCCGTCGGTGGCCGTCGTATGCATGTGGAGATCGCCGCGGATATCGGCCGGTTCGATGAGTTTGGGAAGTCGGCCCGCGTCCGCCCATTCGAATTCGCGCCGCGCCTCCCTCAGTTCGGGCGGAAACCACGGAAGGCCGATCGCCGCATAGACCTCGTTTTCCTCGGCGCCCGCGATCGGTTCGTCGCCGCGAAACACGCCGTATTCGTTGATCTTGAGACCCCGGTCCTTCGCGCGGCCCCGAAGCTCGACGTTGTGCGCCTTCGAACCGGTGAAATACTGGAGGGCCGCGCCGAACGACTCGGCGGGTACCGCGCGGAGGTCGAGCTGCAGGCCCGAATCGAGACGCACGGACATCTTGGTTTCGCCGCGCGCGAGGGTTTCGCGAACCCTCGGCGCGTGGGCCAGATGGTCCATCGCCGCTTCGCGGTCCGCCGCGACCACGAGGAGATCGAGGTCGCCCACGGTGTCCCGTCCGCGGCGGTAGCTGCCCGCCATTTCCGCGCGCCGGACGACGGGCGAGGAACGCATGTGCGCGAGCATATCCACCGCGACGCGATCGGCGTCGGCCCACAGGATGCGCAGCTCGGCCTTTTCCGCGAACACGACGTTGCGGAGTATGGCCTCCTCGGTCTTCGCTCCGAACCCGCGCACCGACCGCACGCGGCCGTCGCGGCATGCCTGTTCGAGTTCGGCGAGCGACCGGATGCCGAGTTCCTTATGGAGCGTCGCGGCCTTCTTGGGGCCGACGCCGGGCACCCGAAGCAACTTCAAGACGCTTTCGGGCACCTCCGCCTGCAAGGCCTCAAGCTGTTCCAGGCGGCCCGTCTGGACGAGCGAAACGCACTTGTCTGCGACGCTGTCCCCGACGCCTTCGATGTCGAGCAACCGGCGCGGATCCGCCGCGACGATCGACTCGATCGATTCGGCATGGTCCCGAATCGTCCGGGCCCCGTTCCGGTACGATCGAACGCGAAACGGATTGGCGCCCTGGAATTCGAGGAGATCGGCGAGCAATTCGAGCGTGTCGGCGATCTGCGCGTTGGTCATGGAGTTCCGTCCATTCGGCGCGCCGCGCTCGGCGGACGCGATGCGAGCCTCTCACGCGTGTAGTTCGACCACATCCCGATCGTGGACCACATAGTCCCCTTTGACGATGGTCCCGTCATGGACGTTCTTGCCCCAGACTCGGGCGAACTTGAGATCGCGGGCCAGATCGCGATGAACCAACTCCGCGACTTGAAGCAGCGTTCCACCTCGCCGGACGGTGAACGGCCGATCGAAGTCGGGTTCCTTTTTCGAAGGCAGTTTCGTATAGACGCGGACAACGTCGAGCGCCCGGTAGATGGTCTCGCGGAGCGATTCGAGCCCCTGTTGGGAGGCCGCTGAAACACGCAGCGCGTCCAGGTCGATCGGGCAGAACTCGCGAAGCAGAACGTCCCGTTCGTCGGAACCCGAAAGATCGACCTTGTTGAGCACGAGCAGGGCCCGCGTGTAGGACAGGCCGACATCGTCCTCGTCGAGATAACTATCGCGGGCCAATCGGGTCTTCGTGCCTCCAAGCCGTTCGACGACTTCCTGCGCGGCGTCGATGCCTTCGTCGTTCCCGACATCGACAACGAACAGAACGAGATCGGCGCCCCGGATCAGGCCTTGGATGGAGGGGTCGAGGACATCGCCGGTGATCGGCGGCGTATCGATCAACTGGACCATGACATCCTCCCAGGGCATCATGCCGGGGAGCGGTTCGCGCGTCGTGAACGGATAGGCGGCGATTTCGGGCGTCGCGCGGGTCATCGCGGCCAACAAGGCGCTTTTTCCCGAGTTCGGCCCGCCGATCAGAACCGCGCGGCCGGCGCCTTGGTGGGGGATTCGGTGTCCGGCACCCGCGCCCCGGGCGGGCCCCTTCTTGCCCTGCTGCTCGGCCTCCTTGCGGGCACGGCTGATCTTCTGTTTGAGTTCGGCCTGCAGTTTGTCGGTGCCCTTGTGCTTGGGCAACTCGCGGAGCATGGCCTCCAAACACCGCAGCTCCTCGTCGGGAGTCGACGCCCGGCGATAGTCCTCTTCGGCCTTATGGTATTGCGGGGTGAGATTCGCAGGCATACCTCCAGTGTGCGGACCCGCGCGTTTCCTGAAAAGGCCCCCACGCGGCAATCCTGGACTCCCCGCGATCGGACAGCGTCGCGAGGAAGACATGTCGAGGAAGAATGCGATGCCGCTCTCTCGGGCACTGTTTAGCGCCCATCGACTTTGATAGACCTGACCGGAGTTCTTTCGAGGATTCTGTGCTGGAACCGAAAAACGGAAAAGCTCAGCGAGTACGCTAGAGTCGCCGAGGCCGCTCAGATCTTGGGTGACAAAGCACTAGGGCCGACGCTGCGTTCGCCATCCGCGATCGTCGGGCTTCGATTCGAGTTCGCGGGCGGGCGCGGGGCGCTCCGAGCCGGAAGGCGGCGCGCTTCCCGAAACGGTCCTCGATTCGGTGCCTCGATCCCGCGCTTCGCGCCACGAGGCGAGCGACAAGTCGTTGACCGCCGCCGGGCGCGACGAGGTCGTCTTGTCGCGCGGATTCAGCAGTCGAGGCGGCTGGAACGGCCTTTCGAGGTTCGGAAGCGAACGCGGATCGGGAACAGGCTGGAGATTGAAGAGCGTGTCGGGGTCCGGACCCGTCGGCGATTCGGTCGAGCGGTCATCGCGCGACCCACGAACAAGGCCATCCGACGCGACCGCCGGTGAGGCCGGAGCCGACGTCGATGGGGAACCATGCGACCGACGGCTCCCTTCCAACGCCGAATCGTCCCGAATCGCCGGTGTCCCCGGGGACGGCGGCGCGCCGCTCGGAGGCGCGTCACTTCGCGGCGAGTACCGGTTCGGATCGAGGCTCGGAGGAATATCGGCCGGGTCCCGAATCGTTGTGCCTCCCGAACGAGCCGCCGGCACGCTCGAACCCGGCGCCGACGGCATGACCGGAGCCCCCGGAATCGTCGAAGGCGAACTCGGCGGAACCAGGTAGCCCGGATAGGTCGGAGCGACCCCCGCGGATCCGGTCGGCGCCGGGCAGACGCCGCCGAATGCCTGGCCGGAAGGAACGGCGCACGGAGCGGCGACCGGTTGGGGGGACGCGTGGTATCCATGGAAGAGTCGCGAAAGGAATCCACCGCCCGATGGGGCCGGAACGCGACGCGCCTGCCATGCGTAGGTCGTGCAGGGAGCCAGCGACGTCGCGGCGCAGCCCGTGGTCGGATTCACCACCGTCGTCGGTCGGAAGCTGGTCACGGGAACCCGATACCAAACCGTACGGTATGCCGTCCGCGGCCAATACGCCACGGCCGCCGGTATCGATGGACCGGCTGCCTGCGGCGCGGGGCAGATCCCGGTCGCACACGGTCCCGCCGCCGCCCCTGCGGGCGCGTTCCATGCTCCGGCGTAGGCCATGTTCGACGAGTAGACCGTGATCGGTGCGGTCGGAAATGAGGATGGAGCGATGGCGGCCGGCGCCGAACCGGTCGCCGGGATCCAAACGCCTGCGGGTGCGACGCCTCCCGACCACGCCGACCCGCCGTTGAACGGTCGGTGGACGACCAACGGATCATAAGCCGATGATTGCGTCGGAACGAATGGCGCGTAACCGGCGATGACCGGGACCGACGTCGGGGGAACCGAGGTCACAGGCACATAGTATGCGCCGACCGGGTAGTAGTAGTTGTTGCGCCGTCCGAACAGCGCGTCCCAAAGCGGACCCGCTTCACAGGGGGACGACACGGCCAGCGCGATGCCGCCCGCGATCACCGCCGATAACGCGTATCGACATCGAGGGAAACAAACAGGCCGGCGATTCGCCGCGATCGCGAAGATCCGCATGAGGTCGGCTCACTGGGTTCGAGTCACTGGGTTCGAGGTCGACGTCGTACATTCCGCGCGATCCGCTCAACCGGTTCCCTGGAAACACCCCGTGCCGTCCGTGCGCGATGCCTGCGCGCGAATTCCTGTTGAACCCTACGCCCGCCGGCTTGAAAAGTGAAGTCGATCCGACTGTGATTTCCTCGAATTCCTCCGCGCGGCGCCCATTGGGCCGGTCGGGCAAGGGGATGAATACCGGCAAGCCTCGCGGTTTGGGAAGAAAGGGGATTCCGCGAGGTTCGAATAGACCGGCTATCGCGTTCCGCGCGCTTCCGCACTCGACTGCCGCACGTGCCCGATGTACCGCGCGAGATCCTCAACCGTTTCGCAGTCGAGCATTCCCTCGCCCGTATGGATTCCATATGCCTGTTCGATTTCGTACGCCAGTTCGGCCATCAACAGCGAGTCGATCTGGAGCGTGGCAAAGGTGTCCTCGGGCCGCACCGGCTTTCCCGTCTTCCTTTCCAAGATCCCCAGGATCGTTCGACGCGTGTCCTCCATGTCATCATCCATGTTCTGGGCGAGGGAGGGGAGAAAACGGGTGTCGGCACATCGATGATCGAGCGGTACGTCCGGCATCATGCTAAACGGGTCGCGCATCCAAAGGAAGGTGGGGGCAATGCGATTTCGGCCGATCAAGGCCCCCGCTCAATGACGCCGATTCCGAGCCTGGAAAAACGCGTCGCCCGATCGGGCGGACACCGACGGCGCCGGCCGTTGTTGGCCGGATCGGGGCCGAGGATTGGACACGTGGCCGGTCGTGAGCTAGTCTTGTGATGCCTTGGTGGTCGCCAGGGCGAACTCCCGTCCCGATCGCATTCGCATCACGCTGTTTCGGCTCGCGCCCAGGCCTTGTGCCGAGGACGCCGACTTCGCGCGGGTTTCCGTCAGGCCGCATGCCGATTCCGTCGTTCCCGCCGCCGCCCGCGGCTCGACGCTCGGAACGCATTCTCGGCCGATCGGAACGCTCCGTGTTCGCAACCACTGATTGATACCTTCGATTCGATGTCAGGAGTCGTCGCATGAACTGCCAAATCTTGGCGGCGCGGATCCAGCAGGTTCGTCCCGAGGCCGAACTGAGGGACGTCGCCCGATTGTGCCTGTTGCTCGCCAATTCGGTCGGCGAGCCGTCGGTTCTTGAAGAGGATTCGGCATTTCGGAGCGCGTGGCGCGAGACGGGCATGCGGCTGCAGGCGGCGACGGACCAGCACGCGGCCATGATGGAGGAGCTTGAGGATCTGGCGCGCACGGAGCCTCGGCGGTTCACGCCGGACCAGATCTGGGTGTTGATTCGGGCCATCAAGGTCCAGGGTCAGATTCTCGAACTGTATATGGGGAGCCCGACGGCATCGTGCGTCGATTGACGGACCGAGCGCGCGCGACGGGACGAACCAAGCAGGACCGATTCGCGCGCGGTGGCCGGACCTCGCTCACGGACCGACCTGCGTCGACGGCCCGAACAGGGCGGGGCGCGCGGGAACGGTGATCGCGTCGACGCGCCGCGCGCCGTCCTCGACGAGCCGCATCGGAACGCCGCCGGGCGATTGCGACGCATCGCATCGGCAGACCAGGGCCGTCACCGCGCCGGATGTCCGCATGCGCCGGTGGCACGCGGGACATTCAAAAAGGCGTCGCAGGTCGTATTTCAGTCGTTCGTAGGGACCTTTCACGGCGATCATCCCTTCACGAAGGGGCGTCGAACGGGCGTGCTAGGCGGTGGCCGTCGCGTGACGGCCGGCCAGCCTCCATCCCGTGCGAATGGAGGCCTCCTTGACGACGACCGGGATGCCGTCGCGCACGACGCAGTCGTCCGCGTCGTCACTGTCCTCGATCCCGTCCTCGTTGACCAGCCGAACGTCGCGGCCGATGCGGCAGTTCTTGTCGACAATCGCGTGCTCGATCACCGTTCCATCGCCGATCCCCATCGGCGGCGCGCCCCGTTTTCCGGCTTCGACGCGCATCGCCGCGCTTTCGTACGCGTCCGTTCCCATGAGGATCGCATGGCGGATCACGACCCGTTCGCCGATGCGGCACCGCACGCCGATTACGCTGTTCTCGATGATCGAACCGCGTCCGATCTGGCAACCGTCGGCGATCAGGCTCTCCCGGATCGAGGCCCCGTCAATGCGGGTGGGAGGCAGGAATCGGGTCCGCGTGTAGACCGGCGCTTCGGCGGATGCGAGCGGAAACGGGGCACCCGTTCCGGCGAGGCTCAGGTTCGCCTCGAAAAACGCCCGGATCGTGCCGATGTCCTCCCAATAGTCGTCGAACAGGTGCATCTGCACGCGGCGCGTTCGGATCGATGCGGGAAAGACCTCCTTGCCGAAGTCCTGGTAGCCGGTCTTTTCCAACACGTCGATCAGCGTCGCCTTGTTGAAGATGTAGATTCCCATGCTGGCGAGGCACTCGCGCCCGCGGCTCGGCACGCCCCGCGCGTCGATCCACGCCGGGTCGGTGCGGACCAGGTCGATTTCCCGGTCCGTCTTCGGCTTCTCGAGGAAACCGACGACGCGGCCCGCCTCGTCGCATCGCATCACACCCAGCGCGCCGGCTTGATCGCGCGATACGGGGATCGCGGCGATCGTGACGTCGGCTTTCGCGCGCTGGTGGGCTTCGAGCATGGCGCGGTAGTCCATGCGGTAGAGCTGGTCGCCCGACAGGATCAGCACGTATTCCACATCGGGTTGTTGCAGGTACCGCATCTGTTTGCGCACCGCGTCCGCCGTGCCCTGGTACCAATCGGTGCCTCCGTCCATCGTCTGCTGCGCGGCGAGGATCTCCACGAAACCGCCGTGGTACGGGTCGAATTGGTACGCATGCCGGATATGCCGGTGCAGGCTCACCGACAGGAACTGCGTCAAGACATAGATCCGGTTGATGTCGCTGTTGAGGCAATTCGAAAGGGGAATGTCGATCAGCCGGTACTTGGCGGCGAGCGGCACCGCCGGTTTCGATCGGTACTTGGTGAGCGGATACAGGCGCGTTCCGCGCCCGCCGCCCAATACGAGTGCCACGAGGTTGCGCATGGTCGGTTCCGAATAGGCCTCCGGCGGGAGGCGTCCGAGGGCGTTCGCGCGACGGGAATCGAACGAAGTCCGCGTCACGACCCGGAAATCACTTTACGACAAAATTGACAAGCCGGCCGGGGACGACGATAACCTTGACGATCGTATTCCCGCCGATCCATTCCGCGACCCGTTCGTGCGTTCGAGCGGATCGTTCGAGCGCGTCGCTCGGCGCGCCCGCCGCGACTTCGATCTTCCCGCGGACTTTTCCGTTCACCTGCACGGGAACTTCGATCGTCGCGTCGCGCGTCAACGCCTCGTCGTACGTCGGCCAGGGTTCGTACGCCAGTGTATCGGCGTGTCCCAGCGCCTGCCAGAGTTCCTCGGCGAAATGCGGAGCGTAGGGCGCGATCAGAAGCACGAACGACTCCATGGCCTGTCGAGGACGCACCGTGTCCCGAGTGAACCCGTTGACGAACTCCATCATCCGGGCGATCGCCGTGTTGAAGTCCATCGCCTCCGTGTCGAGCGTCACGGCCTTGATCGTGCGATGCAGGCGTTTCGCCTGCTCGTCGGACGGCCGCTCGTCCACCACCGACGGATGGAGTACGACGGTTTCGGCCCGGTCGTCGATGATCATGCGCCAGGCGCGGTCGAGGAAACCGCGCACGCCGTTCACGCCGTCCATGCTCCACGGCTTGGTCGCTTCGAGCGGCCCCATGAACATCTCGTAGAGCCTCAGCGAGTCGGCGCCGTAGTCGCGCACGATCCGATCGGGATTGACGACGTTTCCGCGGCTCTTCGACATCTTCTCGGCGCGGCTCCAGACCCGGACATCCGGCGCTTCCCTCAGCACGATCGCGTCGCCCTGTTTCTCGACCTGATCCGCTCGAAGCCGCACCTCGCGGACTTCGATCGACGTGCCGCGCCGCCGGGGGCGGCGGTCCTCGCCGATCTCGACCTCGATGCGGCTCACCCACGCGCCGTCGGCCTCCTGGTATCCCGAATACTCGATCTCGCCGAGGATCATGCCCTGATTCACGAGCTTTTGGAACGGTTCGGGCGTGCTGACATGTCCGCGGTCGAAGAGGACCTTGTGCCAGAACCGCGCGTAGAGCAGGTGCAGTACGGCATGCTCGGCGCCTCCCACGTACAGGTCGACCGGCATCCACGCCTTTTCCTTGTCACGGTCGACGAACGACGTTCCGTTCCTCGGATCGATGAACCGCAGATAGTACCAGCACGAGCCGGCCCACTGGGGCATCGTATTCGTTTCGCGCCGGTACGGCGCGCCGTCGATCACCGGATAGAGCCACGCGTCGGGCGCTTTAGCGAGGGGAGGCTCGGGGCGGCCGTGCGGCTTGTAGTCATCCAAACGGGGAAGGTCGACCGGTAAGGACTCGGTCGGCACGGCGCGCAGCAGGCCGTTGGGGCGTCCCTGTTCATCCAGTTCATGGAGGATCGGAAACGGTTCGCCCCAGAACCGCTGCCGGCTGAAGAGCCAATCCCGCAACTTGTAGTTGACCGCTTCACGCCCCAAACCGGCCTTGGCCAGGTCGGCCGTGATCCGCCGTTTGCATGCGTCGGTCTCAAGCCCATCGTAGGGACCCGATCCGACCACACGGCCCTCGCCGACGAAACAGGCGTTCGACGGGCCGTCGGTCGCGAGCGGGGAATCGGAATCGGACGAACCGATCGGCGCGACGACCGTCTCGATCGGCAGGCCGTATTGTCGAGCGAACTCGTGGTCCCGCGTGTCGTGGGCCGGAACGGCCATGATCGCGCCCGTTCCATATCCGATCAACACGTAGTCCGCGACCCATACGGGGATCGGCCGTCCGTTGACCGGGTTGATCGCGAAACCTCCGGTGAAGACGCCTGTCTTCGCCCTCGTCGCTTCGGTCCGCTCGCGATCGCTCTTCGCCGCGACGGCCTTCCGGTAAGCGTCCACGGTTTCCCGCTGTGCGCCCGTCGTCAACCGGTCGACGAACGGATGCTCGGGCGCGATCACCATGTAGGTGGCGCCGAAGAGCGTATCGGGCCGCGTCGTGTAGACGCGGAGCACGCGGTCGTCGGGTCGCCTTGCGAAGCCCGAAACGGACCGCTCGGCTTGCCACGCGCCGAACGCGTCGCGCGTTCCCGCGAAGAAGTCCACTTCCGCGCCGACGCTCCGTCCGATCCACTCGCGCTGCAGCTTCTTGACGCCCTCGGGCCAGTCCACCTGGTCCAGGTCGCGTTCCAGCCGGTCCGCGTACGCGGTGATCCGCAGCATCCACTGCCGCAATGGGATCCGCTCGACGGGATGCCCGCCCCGTTCACTCCGCCCGTCGATCACCTCCTCATTCGCCAGGACGGTGCCGAGCGCCGGGCACCAATTCACAAGGGCATCGGCCCGGAAAGCGAGCCGATGTTCGTCCTGATAGCGGCGAACGGCCGCGTCGCCTCGCCGCGCGACATCATCGGGGATCGGCAACGCGTCGATCGGTCGCCCGCGCTCGGCCGACGCGTCAAACCACGTATCGAAGAGAACCAGGAAGATCCACTGGGTCCATCGGAAATAGTCGACGTCGGTCGTCGCCAACTCGCGGTCCCAGTCGTAGCTGAAGCCGAGCATCTTGAGCTGGCGGCGGAAGTTGGCGATGTTGCGCTCGGTCGACTCGCGCGGCGGCGTATTGGTCCGGATCGCGTGCTCCTCGGCGGGCAGGCCGAACGCGTCGAATCCCATCGGGTGCAGGACGCTCGTGCCCCGCATCCGCTCGAACCGCGCCACGATGTCGGTCGCCGTGTAGCCTTCGGGATGACCGACATGCAGTCCGTCGCCGCTCGGGTAGGGAAACATGTCCAGGATGTAGCGTTTCCGAGCCGCGGGCCGATCGGGAGCGGCGAACGTGCGTTTGGTTTCCCAGAAAGCCTGCCACTTCGGTTCGATATCCGCGGGGTTGTAACGGGGCATGGTGATGCGGCGGGCGCGCCGAGCCAAAGGGTAAGTGGTTGTCTTGGAGTGACTTAAATCACGGCGAAATCCGAACGTCGAGCCGCGATTCTAACGCGGTGCGGCTTCCTTGACAATTGATGCCGCGTGACTACTGCCGCCGCCGCGCGCGTGGTACACTACGTGCGCGTCGCGACGAACGACCGATGCGGGCATCGCCTCCCGGAATCGCCACAGGGCATCCCCTCCCGCGGATGCCGGTCGATCATGCTGCAGAAGAACAAGAAGTCGCTACAGCTATCCGAACTCGAACGCGACGCCATGCGCGCGGCCGGCCGGTTCAACGGCCAGCTGATGGACTACATCCGCCCGTTCGTCAAGGAAGGCGTTACGACGCTGGAAATCGATCGGCTGGTCCATGACTACACGCTGGCGCACAAGCACCGGCCGGCCACGCTGAACTACATGGGGTACCGGCACAGTTGCTGCACGAGCGTCAATGACGTGATTTGCCATGGGATCCCTGGCAAATACGCGCTCAGGTACGGCGACATCGTCAACGTCGACATCACGTCGGTCGTCGATGGGTGGCACGGAGACCAATCGGAGACTCTTTTCGTCGGCGAAGTGTCGCGCGAGGCGCGCGCCGTCGTCCAGTGCGCGTTCGACTGTCTCCATCTCGCGATCGGCGCGATCCGGCCCGGATGCCGTGTCGCCGACATCGGCGAGACGATCCTCTCGGAGGCCACGCGGCGCGGATTCAGCGTCGTGCGGGAATACGTCGGGCATGGACTCGGTCGGCAGTTCCACCAGGATCCGTCGATCTTCCATTTCCCGAACCACGAAGGAAGGCAGGAACGCCTGTTGCCGGGGACGTGCTTCACCATCGAGCCGATGATCAACGTCGGCTCGCGCTTCACCGTGCTCGACGTCGCCGACGGCTGGACCGTCCGCACCCGCGACGGAAAGCTGTCCGCCCAATTCGAGCATACGATCCTGATGACCGAGTACGGACCCGAGGTGCTGACAACAACCTGTCATGGTCCCAATCCGGGACACTCGTTCTAGCGGCGGCGACGGCTTGCGCGGAGCGAGCGGCGGCGGGTGGACGCCCGCACACGGATCGAGCGCGCGGCGGGGCGACGGCACGCCGATCGGGGACCGTCATTCGTGCCAACGCTCGACGTCAAGCGATAGGTTGGCGCGTTCCTGGCGGACGATCGCCACGATGTCGTCCCGACACCGGAAGTAGGCGTTGATCACCGCGGGATCCCATTGTCTGCCCGATCCCTCGCGAAGAATCTCGTCGACGCGTTCGAGCGGAAGGCCCTTGCGATACGGTCGGTCGCTCGTCATCGCGTCGAACGCGTCGGCGACCGCCGTGATCCGCGCCAGGAGGGGCGTCGCGTCACCCGCGAGATGGCTCGGATAGCCTCGGCCATCCCATTGCTCGTGGTGATGCAACACGGCGGGCAGCACGTCGGACAGTTGCCTCAGATCGGCGAGGATGCGATAGCCGAGCTCCGGGTGCGACTTGATGTGCTCGTACTCGGTGTCCGTCAGTTTTCCGGGCTTTCGGAGCACATGGTCGTCGATCCCGATCTTGCCGATGTCGTGGAGCAAGCCGGCCATGTAGAGCGTGTTGAGCATTCCCGAACCGCACCGCATCTCCCGCGCGACGCGCACGGCGACGCGCGCCACGCGATCGCTGTGGCCGCAGGTGTACGGGTCCTTCGCATCGATCGCCGACGTCAACGCGCGGACAACACTCGCGAGGAACTCGGCCTGCTGTCGATAGAGTTCGCGGTTTCCCGAGTGGATCCCGATGATCGCGCCGACCGAGTGGAGCAGGTTCGCTTCCACCGAACCGAACTCGGCCCCTTCCTCGTGGTTGACGGCCGCGATCCATCCGTAGAGATTGTCGCCCTCGGCAAGCGGAACGACGACCAACTGGCGAACTTCGGGGAACGGCCACTCGTCGCGCGAAGTGGCCTGGTCGTTGAGGACGAGCGGGCCGCAGCGCGAATTCAAATCCAGATGTTGGGTCATGGCCGAGAACCGCGCGTCGTCGAACGGGAAATCGCCCGCCGCCAAGAGCTGGGTCCGCGTGCGTGCCCGATACGTCGCGTCGCGGCCCTCGGCCACCGGCAGGAACTGAATGGCGACGCCGATCGCGGGCAGGCACTCCTCGAGCCAGTCGAGCGTCAGTTTTCCGAGCTCCTCGTCGCTCGCCGAGATCCGCAGGTTCTGCGTGACGCCGTAGAGCAGGCAGATTTCCTCGTACGTGCCGCTCAGGCTCTTCGAGAGCTTCTCGACTTCCCGTTCGAGTTTTCCGGCCTTCGAATCCGCGTTCAGCAACGCGACGACGGTTTCCGCGCAGCGGACGATCGACGCGGGCGTCCAGAGTTCCTGCGCCGCGAGCCACTCGGCGGCCTCGTGTTCCCCGCAGTTCATCATGCGGGCGAGTGCCGCGAGCCCGCTTGACGCGCGCGTCGGCTGAATGGCGAGCGGCGCCATGGCGACGGCCGTCTTCCGGGCCGCGAATTGGAACGGAACGGCGACGAGCACGGCGACATCCCCGTCGTCGACGATTTCCGGCGCCCCCCGGTCGGCCACCCGTCGAACCAACTCGGCACGCAGCAGTTCGTCGCCGGAAAACTGGCCCGCCGCCCTGTGCAACAAGCGGCCCGTCGCGCCTTCCCAGAGCGAGAATTCGATACCGAACCGGGCGCGGAAATGGGCGAGGGCCTTACGGAGGCCCTCCGGCAGTTCAATCGCCGTATCCGGCATCGCGGCCTGGCGCGTGTCAACCAACATCCTGGTTGCCCGGTGTGCGGCCCCTCAACACCGGCTCCAACGTCGGACCGGTCTTCACAACCGTAGATCACGGTCCGCGCGCGCGACGCGGAGCGCAAGAAGGGGACGAACCGCACGGGGGAATCGGGCCAAGTCCGAACCCCACTCTTCGGCACAAACCGCACGATCGGACTCGGGGCATGGCCCGACTCAAGTGGCGGCCCGTTCGCCGCGCTGCCGCCGATACCGTTCGCTCGCGCGATCGAGCACGGCCCGTTCGGCGGGCGAGAGCCCGTCGACGCCGATTTCGGACACCCGCGTCAGGATCTCGTCGACCAGTTCGTCGTCCTCGCGTCGTTGAGCCCGGCGGCAGGCGTCGATCGCGTGCGATTCGAGGTCGGGACCCGCCTCGCGATCGCGGGACGACGCGAACGACTCCTTGAGCGTCGGCATCAAGGGCGCCAGATCCTGGCGCGCGGGCCGGTGGTTGGGTTCGACGGGCACGGCGCGAGGCGACGGAGGACGCGGCTCCCATTCGACGGGGCGGTACGTTTCGTGCTCGGCGCCGAAGAACACGAAGATCGATAGAATGGTCAGCGCGAACCAGGACCCGCCGATCGCGTCCTCCCTCCGCCATGCGACAACCGCCGCGACGATCAGCAGGCACGCGACCAGCCGAGCGAAACGAGCGACAATCAGCGACGCGCCGCGCCGCGTCAATCGGGGAGCGAGCCCCATCAACGCCGCCCGCAGGATCCGACCGCCGTCAAACGGAAAACCGGGGATCAGATTCAGCAACAAGAGCAGCCAGTTGGTCCATAGAACGAGTTTCAGCGCGACGCGCGGCGCATCGCCCTCGACGATACCCAGCGGAATGGTCGGATTGAGGATTCCCGGCTCGTACGCATCGAGCACCAGCAGTCCGATGGTCGCCATCGCAACCGCCAAGCCGTTGGCGAGGGGTCCCGCGAGGTGGACCAACAGTTCCCGCCGCGGCTCGGGCACCGCTCCGATCGGGGCCATGCCTCCGAACGGACCGATGATCAGCGAACGGATCTCGGCGCCCTCGGCCCTCGCGACGAACCAATGCCCCAATTCGTGCAGGAACACGCTGACGGCGAGCACGGCGACGCAGGCGATGGCGGCGCCGACCAAACCGCCTTGATTGCCGGGCGATCGCTCGCAAAGCCACGCGAAGTAGATCGTCCATACCGCGAACAACCAGAAGAACATGTGGACGCGCACGGGCATGGAGCCCAGCCGCACGATGGTCAGCGTCCACCGGCTTTCGTCGCGCATGCTCTTGGCTTCCATCGATTCCCCGCCCGTCCGAGCGATTCCGCCGACCGCCACGTTCCGCCGCGTCGCCTCGATCCCATTCACGCATGGGGACCCCGAGCCCGCGGAACAACGCTCCATCCGTGCGGATCCCTACAGATTAGCGAACGGGAATGTCTTCGACCAGAGTTCGACCGGATTCTTAGGGAATTCAAGAAGGCCCACCGACGCCTTCGCGCCGCGCCGTTTCGCCGCACTCAAACCGTCGCGGCACCGTCCGTTACGGCCGATATCCCGATTCGGTTCGGCGACTCGGGCCCCCTCGATGCTCGCGACGGCGAGTTGCTCGCTCCGACTTCCATCGCGGAACCTGGGCAATCCGGCCGATAAGCGTTAGGGAGAACCCCATGGAGAGACCGGCCGACCCGCGAGCGGTCCGGCCGCCGAGAGGCGTGCGACCATGCGATGCAACGGACTGCGAATCGATCCCATCGGTACGGCGCACTCCGGCCCGAGGGGCCTGGCGTGGGTCGCTATGGCCTTGATCCTCGCCGGACAATCGTGTTTCGGCCCGCCTTGCCGAGGCCAGAGCGCGAGCGATTGGACTTCCCGCGAGATCCCGCTCGCCATCGAATCCGCGCGTGCGACGCGGCCGGTCGTCACCGGACTCGCCGTCGACGGAGCCGGTTATCGGATCGCCGCGGCGGGCGACGACCATCTGGTTCGCGTCTGGAATCGGGAAACGGGCGGCCTGGAATGGCTCGTGAACGGACACACCGATTGGGTGCGCGCCGTCGCATTCACTCCCGACGGCGCATACCTCGCGTCGACCGGCAACGACCGGCGCATCATCGTCTGGAACATGGCGGACGGGAAGCCATTCCGCGAACTGGGTCCGTTTTCCGGCGCGTTGGCCGCCGTGCGGTTTTCCGAGGACGGCGAGTGGATCGCAGGGGTCGGATACGAGATGCCGCTCACCGTCCTGCGATGGCGCGACGGCGCCGACCGCCGCGAACTGGCGTGCCCGTGCCAGGACATGAGGACGCTCGCCTTTTCGCCGGACGGCGCCCACATCGCGGCCGCCGGCCGAAGCGGCGAAGTGCGAGTCTGGTCACTTGCGACGGGCGAAGTCGTCGACCGGTATGTCCTCCATCGCCAACGGGTTCGCGCCGTCCTGTTCGCGGGCGACGCCAACACCGTCTACTCGGCCGGCGACGACCGACGCGTTTATGTCGCTCGGGTCGGTGACGGCGACAACCGGCGGGTCCTCGTCGAGCTCGACACCAAGATCCAATCGCTCACCCGCATGGATCCGTGGATCGTCGCGGGATGCGCGGACAACTCCATCCGGCTCCTCCACGGCGAAACAGGCAAGGAAGTCGCTCGGCTCGATGGCCACGCGGGTACCGTCTCCGCACTCGACGCCCTCCCCGGCCAGATCTTCTCGGGAAGCTACGACACGACGGTGCGGGTCTGGAAGATCACGTCCGAAACGGCCGTATCGCGGTAAGGAATGAAGGAAACAGGGAAGGAGCCACGTTGTGGGGTTGTTGCAAAGCATGCGGGCATGGCGACGCCGAAAACAACGTCGCGAACGCGATCCTCGGACCGCATCGGCCGTCCGGAATTGCCGATTCGAGTCGATGGAAGATCGGCGCATGCTCAGCGCGAACCCACTCGTTGTGGGTGTGGTGTACGCCGAAGAAGACTCCGGCAATGACGCGCGCGGCGACATGTTCGAGGTCACCTTCGAAGGCGGCGCGCCGGAAACGCGTCTGGCCCGTCTCGTGATCGACGGCGACCATCGGCTCGACTACGGCAACACGTCCGGTTTCAGCGCCGGCGATGTCTTCTTCGACACGGTCGAATCGGCTCAGAGCCTGGGGGTCGATCACGCGTTCCCCTTCTCGCTCGTCCGATTCACCGATCGCAACGGCCTCCCCAAGGCGGGCCCGTCCGTACGGGCCACCGTCACAGACGGCGGTCTGCGACTCGCGTTGGATTTCGACGCGACACCGTTCGAAGCGGGCGATCGGCTCGTGTTCGAGATCGATGTCGACGAAGTGCAGTCGTATAACCCGAACGAAACGTCGTTCGAGACGATCAACGACGGGTTCGATCCGCTGACGTCGGGCGCCGAGTTCCAAGGGAGTCTCTTTACGGCGTCGTTCGCGGCGCCGCACTTCGAGAACGCGTCTGTCGAATCGCGATTCCTGAACCGCTACGACGACGCGTTCGCGACCGCCGAGCGGTCGCTGGCCGACGATGGGCGGCTCGCGCTTCCCGCCGACGACGCGCGCGGCAACCGGGACCGAAGCGCGGGGGCGGTCGGGTCGTTGGTGCAGACGGCCCTTCCGATCACGATCGAAGGAACCGTCTATCACGATCGCAATGAGGACCTCTTCCAGGATCCGGGCGCGGGCGAGGAGGGAATCGCCGGCGTTTCCCTCGCCCTGCTGCGGCGGAACGGATCGGGACTCTACGTACCGGTCGTTCGGGACGGCAAGCCGGTCACGGCAACCGCCGATTCGCTGGGGCGTTACGCATTCGGCCTCGAATGGGCCCTCGAGCCCGGAACGTATCGCGTCGTCGAAACCCAACCCGCCGCGTTCTCGATCAGCGTCGGCGCCGTGCCGGGAAACGTCGGCGGACTGACGATCGGATCGAGCCCGAACTCCGACGAGATCACCGATATCCTCATCGCCGATGGAGGCACGGCGGCCGTTGATTATGACTTCGCCGAAGCCAATCCGGCGCGAATCGCCGGCTGCGTCTATCACGATCGCGATCGAGACGGCGTCCGCGACGCGGGTGAGATCGGACTCGCCGATGTGCGGCTCGATCTGCTCGACGAAACGGGGCAACCCATCGCCAGCGTTCGAACGGGCCCGGACGGATGCTACGCGTTCACCGACCTGCGCGCGGGCCTCTACGAAATCGTCGAATTCCAGCCCGCGACGTGGATCGACGGCGCGGAGACCGTCGGACAGGTCAACGGTGCTCCGCGCGGCGTCGTGGCCGCGAACGATCGAATCGCCGAAGTCGCCATGCGGTCGGGTGAACAGGGGGTTGGATACGACTTCGGTGAATTCCTCGGAAGCCTCTCCGGGCAGGTTCATGTCGAAACGAACGGCAATTGTCTGCTTGATCCGGGGGAAGCCGTCCTGCCGGGTGTCGCTATGACGCTCGTCGATCAACTCGGCACGACGCGGACGACCACGACCGATGCGCAAGGCCGGTACGCCTTCGTCGATCTTCCCGAGGGAACGTATTCGGTGATCGAATCGCAACCGGCCGCGTATTTCAACGGCGGTCAAACGGCCGGATCCGGCGGAGGCGACGCGTCGGGCGTGAACCGCATCACGCGAATCGTCATTTCGAGCGCGTCGCCCCATCTCACCGACTACAACTTCTGCGAAGCGCTCGGGTCGCTCAGCGGCTACGTATTCCACGATCTCAACAACGACGGACAATTCGACTCGGAAAACGCCGAATCCCCGATCGCCCATGTCTTGTTGCGTTTACTCGACGGCGAGGGCCGACCTGTTCCGTCGAACGGAACGCCGATCACGGCGACAACCGATGCGGACGGCCACTACCGATTTGACCGGTTGTCGCCGGGCTCGTACCAGATCGCCGAATACCAGCCGGACGATTGGCGCGACGGCAAGGATAGCCCCGGCTTCGTCGCGTTCGGCACACCCGCGCAGCGCATACTCGGCGCTTCGATCGCCAACGACGTGATCGGCCGGATCGACCTGATCCAATCGGGTTCGGATCGCGGGACGATGCGCGGCGTTCAGTACAATTTTGGAGAGCTTCGCGGGATTTCGATCGCCGGCCATGTCTATACCGATCTCAACGGCAACTGCGTGTTCGAACCCGAAGCGACGTTCCCGCAACCCCAACAGCGCGAGGCGCCGCTGAGCGGAGTCGTCGTTCGACTCGTTGATGCATCGGGGCGCCTTGTATCGGAAACCCGCACCGACGCGTCGGGGGCCTACGCGTTTCGCGATCTCACGCCGGGGCGTTATACGCTCGAACAGACCCAACCGGCGGACTACTTCGATGTCGGACACGTCGCGGGGAATCTGGGAGGGGATACCGGTGTGCCCAATCGGATCGCGGATATCACGCTCGTTTCGGGCGACGAGGGAGTCGGATACGATTTCTGTGAAGCGCCTTCCGCCGAACTCACCGGGTATGTGTTCCAAGACGGACCCGCGATCCTCGTAACGACCGGTGAAGGCTCGGCGCCGATCCATACGATCCGAGACGGAATCCGGACGAGCGACGACACGCCGATCGCCGGAGTTTGGCTCGAACTCCGCAACGGACTCGACGGCAGCCCGGTAACGTCGGACGACGTCTTGCCGGGTTACCACGCGTCCGGCGTGCTTCGAGTTCAGACGGACGCCGACGGCCACTATCGGTTCGCGGGGTTGCCTCGAGGAAACTACGCGGTCTATCAGACGCAGCCATCGGGGTACGCCGATGCGTCGGATACGCCGGGGACGACGTTGGGTGTCGCGTGGAACGCGCACGAGATCCCACCGATGGCCGTACTCGCGAGGATGGCCGACCATCCCCCGCCGCGCTACGACGCCATCCTGAACGTGCCTCTGGGATACGGACAGCGATCCGAGGAAAACAACTTCAGCGAAGTGCGCACGACGTCGTATCCCAAGATCGAGGAACCGCCGGGATATCCGAAAAACCCGATTCCGCCCGCGACGATCAAGGCCGTTCCGCCGCCCCGCGTCCCGTTCCTTCCGCCGCCGCCGCCCCGCGCCGACATCCCGATCTATGGAGCGGCCGGCGACACGGATGTCACGTGGCACCTGAGCATCATCGATGCCGGGCGGCCGCGCGGCGACGGCGATATCGCGGCGGCCTGCCGGGAATACGAGTACTTCGTCCGGAGCTCGATGATCGGAATCGATTGGACGCTCGATCTCCTCCGTTCCGGAGAATGGACGATCTTCGTGAACGCCGGTCACGATGACGGCCCGAACGCGCGTCGCGAATGGAAGAAACTGTTCGGCATCAACGGCGCGATTCCGGTCGCCGGCGATTTCGACGGCGACGGCAAAGCCGAGGTCGGCGTGTTCTTGAAGGGTGAGTGGTTCATCGACGTGAACGGGAACGGCGAGTGGGATCGGAACGATCTGTGGGCCCGGCTTGGAGCCGACACCGATCTACCCGTCGTCGGGGATTGGAACGGGGACGGGAAGGACGACATCGGGATCTTCGGACCCATTTGGGAACGCGATCCCGTCGCGATCGAGCACGAACCGGGACTCCCCGACTCACGAAATCCTCCCAAGGCGATACCCAAGAACGTGCCGCCCGATCCGGACGCGGCCACGAACGGCGTGCGCCTCCTGCGGCTCACGGCGGAAGGCGAGCCCCGCGCCGATCTGATCGACCACGTCTTCAAATTCGGCTCGGCCGGTGATCAACCCGTCGTTGGAGACTGGGACGGAGACGGAATCGCGAATATCGGCGTCTTCCGGCGCGGAACGTGGATCCTCGATACGAATGGGGACGGCCGACTCGACGCGTCCGATCGGACATTCGCCTTCGGACAACCCGGCGACCGACCGCTCGCCGGACGATTCACGGGCGAAGGAATCGATGTCGTGGGTATCTGGCGCGATGGGCGGGTCGTCGTCGACTCGAACCACAACGAGGAGCTCGACGCCGCCGACCGAGTCTTTGAGTTGTCCGGTCAGGACTCCCCGATTGTCGGGGACTTCGACGGGGATGGAATCGACGAGGTCGCCCTGTACCGGAACGTCGGCCCGACCGGCGTCCAAGCGCGGCGCGTGGACCCGGCCGTTCAGTGATCTCGCGCGGGGCGACGCCTCACTTCGAACCGCGGAGCCGCTCGATTTCCGCTTCGATCCCGCGGATTTCCTCTTCGAGCCGAGCGACCTCGCTCGGATCGTCGAGTTGACGACGGGCTCCGGCCAATTTCGGTCGGAGAGCCTGGAGCTTCTGATTCAGGACGTCGATTTTCTTACGCGCCTTCTTGTCCATATCCGCCACGATCCCCCGTGCCGTGGTCACTCCGCCGAACGCTCCCACGGCATGATCATCGTCTCACCTCATCGTCACGCCCCACGTGGGTTCATTGGCCGCGTCCGACTTCTTCGGCACGCGCTCGGCCTTTCTCATGATACCCGCCAGGAGCAGGACGGTCACCGAGAGGACGACGAGCAGATTGAGCCATCGTCGGGGAGCCCGCTGCCATTTCCGCGAGACGGGACTGCGACCCGCGAGCACGCTCGCGACGAACATGATCGCCAGCGCCGCCAGGATCTTCACGCCCAAGACCGGATTGTACTCGCCGTTCGGAAAACGGTAGGCGATGGACACGAGGGCCGTTTGGACCAGGCCGCTCACTAGGAGCAGCGCGATTCCCGCCAGAATCAATCGCCCCCAGCGTTGTCGGGATCGGTCCGCGTCCGGACCCGACGTCGGATCGCGCGCGGGATCAAGCGCCGGGACGGCCACGCATCTCTGAAAGACGATTCCGCCGACCAACAGGATCGCGCCGAGGATGTGCGCGAAACGCAGACCATAGTCGAGCCAAGCCATTCTTGCGAACCCCCCCCCTTGTTCAAAATCACGATCAACTCGGCGAGCAACGGCCCTGCCTCGGCGCCAGCGCGGGTAGCGGAGGTCGTGCGGCCGCGATCCGATGTCCGAGGAGTACACCATCCTCGGCCGGAAGCCTCAAGGCTCCCGGCGATTAACCGTCCGCCGCCTTGGGCCCTAACCGGGTGTCTGAATTTCCTGTTCGCCGATCGTGGCCGCAGGACTCGGATCGCCCCTGTTCACGAGCGAACGCGAGGGCCCCGTCGCGGGTGGCGAGTCGTCCGTCGAGCTGCGCGTCGCGGATCGCGTCGAGGATCCGGCCGATCGCAGGGCCGGGCCGGATTCCAAGCGATTTGAGATCGTTGCCGGAAACGAGCGGCGGAGGGTTCCACTCCGTTTCAGGGCCGGATGTCTTCGTCCGGCAGAAGGCGACGTCGTCCCGACCGGTATCCTCGACTTCGGCGATGATCCGCGCGCATTCCAGCAATCGGTCGCGATCGGGTCGAGCCAGCACGCGCTGGACGACGGGCCACGGTGCGCCTCGCGCGGTTCGAACGAGCGGCTCCCGCGTGAGGAGGTGGCTGAGCCGAGTCGACTCGATGGTGCTGAGCCGCAAGCGGCGGGCGAGCTCGCCGATCGACGCCGGATCGCGGCCTGCGGAGTCGTACCATGGGCGAATGAGCAAGGCGAGCGCCGTGATGCCATCGGGCTGTTGACCGAGCCGATCGAACATCCGGAGTGTCCGATCCCAGGCGCCGCGCGGCGGTTCGTCGCCCGCCTCCCAGTCATAGTCGGCTCGGCACTCGGGCAGGACTTCCTGAAGGAGGCCGCACGCGACAAGGAGCCTCGCCGCGCGGGAGCGGTGGCGATGCGCCAGCATCTGTCTCAGCTCGCCGACAATCCGCTCGATACTGACCTGCCCGATCTCGCGCGCGTGCGCGCGAATCGCGTCGAAGCACGCGGGATCGAGCGAGAATTCGAATCGGCTGGTGAACCGCACGCCGCGCAGCATGCGCAGTTTGTCCTCGGCGATGCGCTCGTGCGGATCGCCGATGGCTCGGATGATTTGACGCCGGATATCGTCGATTCCGCCGACATAGTCGAGTACGCGACCGGCGAGCGGATCGAAGAACAGCCCATTGATGGTGAAATCCCTCCGCGCGGCGTCCTCGGCGGCCGAACAATACGCGACGGCGTCCGGCCTTCGGCCATCGGAATAGGAGAGATCGCGCCGGAACGTCGCGACCTCGATCGCGCCGGCCGACTTCGGCCCCATGACGATGACGACGCCGAAGGCGGCGCCGATCGGAAGCGTGCGCGACGCGCCGAAGACCTCGCGCACCTCTTCCGGCCGAGCGCTCGTCGCGACATCGAAGTCCTTGGGTTCGAGACCCATCTGCTCGTCGCGGACACAGCCGCCCGCCCAATACGCCTCGAACCCCGCGCGCCGCAGCCGGCTCACGACATCGGTCGCGAACGCTCGAGGAGTCAGCACCATGACGAGAACCCGTTGTTGCCTCGAAACCGCCGAGCCGGCGCGCGGGCGGGAATCCACGAGCGACCCGTTCGGCCGCCTCGCCGCGCGATTCGTACGCGCTCCCATTATATCGGCGCTATTGCAACGCCGTTATTGCGTCAATTGACGACGGAACCCACGGTTTCCAATCGCCATTCGGGCGGCCGCGCGCGGCCTTTCGTGAAACCCGGAGCCGAGCGTCGCGAGCCGCAAGGCTCGCGATGCGGAGGCGAGGGGGGCGCCGTCCCGAAACGTCTCGCGCCGAGCGCCCGCGCGCGAAGGCAGATCTTGCGTTTCACGAACCGGGCGGAGGCTGGACAGGGGCGGCGCCGAGCGATACGTTGCGGACCGAAGCACCCGCGCGCCGCCTTTGCGGATCTTGAGACGCCCTTGGGGACGACTTGCGGGTGCGAAGGATCGGACCGTCGTTGGAGCTCGACGGCGCCTTGCGCGTCAAGACGTTTTGGGTTTGGGTGCCCCCGAACGCCCCGAAGGGATTGCGTGTCCCACATGATTCGGATTTGGATATGGCTCGCGGCGGCCGGGGCGGCCGGCACCTTGTTGCGTCACGCGACCAATCTCGCGGCGATCCGCATCGTCGGGCCCAGGCATCCGCTGGGCACGATCGTCGTGAATCTACTCGGCTGCTTCCTCTTCGGTTTGATCTGGCACGTCGCCGAATACCGGTCCTGGATCCACCCCCAAGCTCGGCTCGTCATCCTCACCGGGTTCCTCGGGGCATTCACGACGTTCTCGACCCTCGCGTTCGAATCGGTCCACATGCTCCAGCGCGGCCACACCGGGTTCGCGATGGCGAACCTGATCGGCCAGAACGTCGCGGGCCTTGCGTGCGTCGCGTTCGGCATGTTCCTGGCCAGGGCGCTCACGACGGGTGGTCTTCCTTCGTGATCCGCTCGTGGGGCCGCGCGAGGGCCGAGCGGACGGTCGCGGTACGCCGCGCGGTCGCTATAATGGCGACTTGGTGACGGCGGATTTCGCGGTTTCCGAACGACAATCGGCTCGTCTCCCCGGCAGCGCGAACCGGCCGTCGGTTGCCACGCACCATGAATTGGATTCGAAACATGCGTCACACATGGGCCTCGAATCACTCGGTTCGCTTCGCGCTCGTGCTGGCGATCGCGATGTGGCGAACGTGTTGGGGGACCCCATGTCGCGGACAGGACGCGAACGGTCCCTCTCCGGCCCAAGCCGTGCCCAGGCGCGTGCTCTTCCTTGGCGACGCGGGCCATCATCAGCCGCGGCAACGATTCGACCAGCTCCAGCCGATTCTGGCGGCGCGCGGAATACGGATGGAGTACACCGATCAGTTGACGGACCTTCGCCCGGATCGGCTCCGCGAATTCAAGGCGCTCGTCGTCTATGCCAACATCGATTCGATCGAGGATTCCCAGGCCCAGGCCGTGCTCGATTACGTCGCCGAGGGCGGAGGCTATGTGCCCCTGCATTGCGCTTCGTACTGCTTTCGCAACTCCCGTGGGCTCGTGGCGCTGGCGGGCGCACAGTTCCTCCGCCACGGAACGGGCGTGTTCCGCGCGACGCGCGCCGAAGCCGACCACCCGATCCTGAACGGATTCGAAGGGTTCGAGAGCTGGGACGAGACATACGTGCATCACCAGCACAACGCGCAAGATCGCATCGTACTCGAATACCGCGTCGAGGGTGACCAGCGGGAACCATGGACGTGGGTTCGCACGCATGGGCGGGGCCGCGTTTTTTATACGGCTTGGGGGCACGACGCCCGCACCTGGGGGCATCCCGGATTCCATAACCTCATCGAACGGGGAATCCGATGGGTCGCGCGCGACGATCTTGCCGTCGTGCCCCCCTACCGGTCCGACCCGGGACCCTTCGTCCTCGAAATGAATCCCCTCGACCCGAAACGCAAGCCATTCGAGTTCGTCGATGTCGGGGCGAGGATTCCCAACTACACGAGGGGCGATCGTTGGGGCGAACAAGGCGAATCCCAACGACGCATGCAGAAACCGATGCCGCCCGAGGAATCGTTGCGGCATGCGGTGGTGCCCGTCGGTTTCCATGTCGAGCTGTTCGCGAGCGAACCGGACATCGGAGGGAAACCGATCGCCATGGCCTGGGACGAACGAGGCCGTCTTTGGGTCGCCGAATCGATCGACTATCCCAACGAGCTCAAGCCCAACGGCAAGGGCCGCGATCGCGTCCGCATTTGCGAGGATACCGACGCGGACGGCAAGGCCGACCGGTTCACGGTGTTCGCGGAGAATCTGAGCATTCCGACGGCGATCGCCTTCCATCGCGGAGGGGCGATCGTCCAGGCGGGTACGGAGACCCTTTATCTGAAGGACACCAACGGCGACGACCGCGCCGATACGTCGCGCGTCCTCTTCTCGGGATGGGGGATGGGAGATACGCACGGCGGCGTGAGCAATTTCCAATACGGGCTCGATAACTGGATTTGGGCCATGCAGGGCTATAACGAGAGCGCGCCCACCGTGCACGGGAAGGCCGGCGACGCCTTTCGAAACGGTTTCTTCCGTTTCCGGCCCGACGGGAGCCAGGTCGAGTTCATCCGATCGACGAACAACAACACGTGGGGACTGGGGATCAGCGAGGAGGGGATCGTCTTCGGCTCGACCGCGAACCGGAATCCGAGCGTCTATATGCCGATTCCGAACCGCTATTACGAATCGGTGCGGGGCTGGACGAAGGCTCTGATGCTCGGCACGATCGCCGACACGTTCCGGTTCCGGCCGATCACCGGGAATGTGCGGCAGGTCGACCAATTCGGCGGCTATACGGCGGGCGCGGGGCACGCGATCTACACGGCGAGGACCTATCCCCGCGAGTTCTGGAACCGAACGGCGTTCGTCAATGGTCCGACCGGCCACCTCACGGGGACGTTCGTCCTGTCGGGCAGCGGCGCCGATTACCGTTCGACGAGCCCCTTCAATCTTTTCGCGAGCGAGGACGAATGGAGCGCGCCGATCATGGCCGAAGTCGGACCGGACGGCCATGTCTGGATCATCGACTGGTACAACTTCATCATCCAGCACAATCCGACGCCGATCGGGTTTGAAACGGGGAAGGGAAACGCGTACGAATCCGAACTGCGGGATAAGAAACACGGGCGGATCTACCGGGTCGTGTACGACGCCGCTCCGGCGTCCGCGCCGATGTCGCTCGCCGGCGCCGATCCGGACCGGCTCGTCGACGCGCTCCGGCACCCCACGATGTTGTGGCGCAAGCATGCCCAGCGGCTGATCGTCGAGCGGGGTGACGCGTCGATCGCTCCGGAACTGATCGAGCGGATCGCGGACCGCTCGACCGATCCGATCGGGCTCAACGTCGGCGCCATCCACGCGCTCGGATCGCTCCGCGGACTCGGGTTGCTCGACGGGGCGCATGCCGAGGCGAACGCGGCCGTGTTCGCGGCGCTGACCCATCCGTCGGCGGGCGTCCGGCGGAACGCGATCCAGGTCCTGCCTCCGATCGGGGAGAGCGCGGACCGTCTGATCGCCGCCCGATTGCTCGAAGATCCCGATTCGCAGGTCCGTCTCGCCGCGCTCCTCGCGCTCGCCGATCTTCCGCGCACCGAGTCGGCGGGACGCGGCCTCGTGTCGGCGATCCGCGATCCGGCGTTCGCCGCCGACCCGTGGATCTCCGACGCGGCGACGATCGCGGCGGCGAAGCATAGTGACATGTTCATGTCATCCTTGTCGGGCGTGGGCGAATCGGCGCCGGCGTGGGTGGAGCGGGTGCGGGTGGTCGCCGAACACGCCGCGCGGGGCGATTTCGAACCGGCCGTGCTGCTTGGACTCGCCGACGCGCCCCCGGTCCTGATCGAGGCCGGTGTCGCGGGCGTCGCGAACGGATGGCCCGACGGCAAGCCCGTCCGCATGACGGCCGAATTGGACGCCGGTCTGGAAAAGCTCCTCGGACGGATTCCCGCCGGCGGACGCGGCGGCCTCGTCCGGCTCGCCACGCGATGGGGGAGCGAACGCATGCGCGCGCATATCGCCCAGATCCAGTCCGAACTGCTCGCCCGCGTCGCCGATGGCGGGTCGAGCGAATCGGAGCGGCGAACGGCCGCCGAGGAATACGTCGCGATCGTCGGCGAGGACGCGAACGCCCTCCGCGCGCTCGTCGAACTCGTCCAACCCCGCATGCCGCCCGCCGTGGGAATCGGCCTGCTGCGCGCGTTGGTGCGGAGCGATGCGAAGGAAATCGGAACCGTGATGGTCGAGAAGGCGCCGAGCCTGACTCCCGAGTTGCGGGCCGCGGCCGTCGCCATGCTGCTCAGCCGTCCGGACTGGACGTCCGCGCTCTTCGACGGCGTCGAATCGGGCGCGTTCCAGCTCGCCGATCTCTCGCTCGACCAGAAACAGGCCCTGCGCGCGCATCCCAACGGGGACTTGCGCCGCCGTGCCGCCGCCATGCTCGAACGGGGCGGCGCGCTGCCGAGCGCCGATCGGGCCGCCGTGCTCGCCGAATGGCTTTCCGTCGCCCAAGAGTCCGGCGATGCGAAGGCCGGAAAGACCGTGTTTCAAAAACACTGCGCGAAGTGCCATTCGCACAACGGCGAAGGGACTCGGGTCGGACCCGATCTTACGGGCATGTCCGTCCACCCGAAACAGGAACTGCTTACCAACGTGCTCGATCCCAATCGCAGCGTCGAAGGCAACTACCGTGTCTACACCATTACCACGACCGATGGAATCGTCCTGACCGGATTGCTCGCCTCCGAATCCAAGACGGCGCTCGAACTGTTCGACGCGGAAGGGGTCCGCAAGACCGTGCTGCGCGAAGACGTCGAACAGACGATCGCGTCGTCGAAGTCTCTGATGCCCGAGGGTTTCGAAAAACAGATGAGCCGCGCGGAGGTCGCCGATCTGCTCGAATTCCTCGCCGCGCGAGGCAAGTATGTGCCCCTCGATCTCCGCCGCGCCGCCACGATCACCAGCGCGCGCGGGATGTTCATCAGCCGCGAGTCCGAGGTCGAACGGATGATCTTCCCATCTTGGGAACCAACGCGATTCCAGGACGTTCCTTTCCAACTGATCGATCCCAAGGAGGGTACGGTGCCCAATGCGATCCTGCTCCACGGGCCGTCCGGCGCGGTATCGCGGGCCATGCCCGAACGGGTCGAGCTCGCATGCAACATGCCGGTCAAGGCGATCCACATGCTGAGCGGCGTGAGCGGGTGGGGATTCCCGTTTGGCGAACGGGGAACGGTCAGCATGATCGTCCGCCTTCGATACGCGGACGGACAAACCGAGGACCACGAGCTGATCAACGGCGAGCACTTCGCCGACTATATCCGCCGCGTCGATGTCCCCAAGTCCGAGTTCGCGTTCGCCCTGCGGAATCAACAGGTGCGATACCTGTCGGTGAATCCCCGGCGACGGGAGGTCATCGAACGCATCGAATTGGTCAAAGGCCCCGACGCGACGTCACCCATCGTGATGGCGGTCACGCTCGAATCGAGTCCGTCCGGCGAATAGCGCGGCACGAGCGGCCGCCGACGAGCGATGATCGCGCGGCGGCCATTCGGCGGCTCGACGTCCCGCGACCGTATTACCGGCGCGCCACGCCGTCGATCGATCGCATCCAAACGGCCTCTTTTCCCCGCTCTTCTCCGTTCGTGTCATTTCGCACGGAAGGCCGGAATCGATCACGCGGGCCAGATCTGAGCGCCTCCGTCGACGCGCAGGACTTGGCCCGTGACGAATGCGCCGAGAGGGCCGGCGAAGAACTCGACCACGCGGGCGACCTCGTCGACAAGCCCGATCCGTTCGAGCGTTCCCTCGGTCGCCATGCGCCGTTCATCGACCTTCCTCGTTCCCATATACCGTCCGGTCCGCGTTTCGCCGGGAGCGATGCTGTTGACCGCAATGTCGTAGGGGCGGAGTTCGGCGGCGAGGCACCGCGTGTAGGCCACGACACCCGCCTTGGCGGTCGAGTAGATCGAGCTGGTGGGAATTCCGTGGAACGCCTCGATCGAGCTGATCGTGACGATCCGGCCGGCGCGGCGTTCCATCATGCCGCGTGCCGCCCGTTGGCAGACGAAGATCGTGCTGATGAGGTTGCGGTCGAGGACCGCCCGGACGTCGACTTCCTTGATCCCGACGGCGTCGTTCGGATTCGGCTTTCCTCCCGCCGCCGCGATGTCGCCGCCCGCATTGTGCACGAGGATGTCGATCGGACCGAGTTCCTTCCGAACCGTCTCGACGACCCGATCCACCTGATCGCTTTGCGTCAGATCGCCGAGCACGCGGCAAGTGCGGACCCGGAATTGTTCCCCGACCTGGCAGGCCGTATCGGTGAGCGTCGTGCCTTCGCCGTACTCGGCGGGCCCCTGTTCCCGCATGCCGTGCACGCCGACGGCGCATCCGAGCGCGGCGAGCCGCTCGGCGAACGCGCGGCCCAGCCCGCGGCCCGCTCCGGTGACGAGCGCGACTTTTCCTTCGAGCAATCGCGTGGATTCGGACATTCGGCGGGTTCCTTCGGCTAGGCTAATCTCCGGTGGCCCGCGCGATTTGAAGGGCGATCTCCATCGCGCGGCGCCCGTCCTCGGGACGCACCTCGGGCGCGCGGCCTTCCTGGACGCATCGAACGAAATACTCGTTCTGTTGCTGATGGCCCCACATCTTCGGGCCCTGTTCCTTCACGTTCCAGATCGTCTTCTCGGGAGATTCGCCGAACAGGATCACCCGGTCGTTGTCCTCGGCGCTGATCATGCACGTCGAATCGCCGATGACCTCGAGGTTCGACTTGGCGGACGCGTGATTGACCGAACCGCTGTATTGCAGGCACGCGACCATGCCGTTGGCGAGCCTCAGCGTGACGTACGCGTCGTAGCCGAGCGTGCCGCCGGTCTTGGCGAGCGGCGTGTATTTCACGGCGGGCGCGACGCTCGTGATCTCGGTGTTGAACAACCATCGAATCAGGTCGATCGACCAGACCGACAACGTGAACAGCGGCCCGCCGCTCTTATCGACCTGCCACATCCACCCGCCCGCGGGCCACTGCCCGGCGAGATCGGTCGCCGGAATGAACTCGCGGTACAAGACGCCGGTCGGCGTTCCGATCGCGCCCTCGGCGATCATCCGGCGGGTCTTGACGTAGTTGGAAGTGAAGCGAAACGTGAGGCTCGGCATCAGGAAACCGCTCGCCTTTCCGGCGGCTTCGAGCAACCGATCGGCCTCGTCGAGGCTCGGGGCGAGCGGCATTTCGCAAATCACGTGCTTGCCCGCTTCGAGCGCGGCGATCGACGCGGGCACGTGCAACGGAGTCGGCAGGGCGACGATGACCGCGTCGACGCGCGGGTCGTTCACGAGTTTTTGGTAGTCGTCGTAGGCCGAGTCGACCTGGTGCTTCGAGGCCGCCTTTTCGCGCCGCTTCGCGTCGGCGTCGGCGATCGCGACCAGCTTCGCTCCGGCGATCGCCCCGATCGACGGAATGTGCGCGCCGCGACCCACGAAGCCGCACCCCACAACGCCAATGCCCACTTCCTTCATGCGACCCTGTCCTTCCTCGGTGATTCGACTTCGGTGATTTGACGATAGGCCATCGAATGCGCGCGCCCGCGCCGTGCGGCGGGCGACCGGCTAGGCGGAAAGGAGTTGGCGAGCCAGCGAGACGGCTCCGTTCGCGTTGCTGCTGTACCCGTCCGCGCCGACCGTATCGGCGTATTGCTGCGTCACAGGCGCGCCCCCGATGATCACCTTGCATTTGTTGAGCGATTCGTTCTTGCGCATCGCCTGGATGACGTCCTTGATCGATAGCATGGTCGTCGTCAAGAGCGCGGACAGCGCGATGATGTCGGCCTTCTTCTCGGCGGCCTGGGCAACGAATTTCTCGGCCGGAACATCGACCCCCAGATCGATCACGTCGAACCCGGCGCCTTCGAGCATCGACGCGACAAGGCCCTTGCCGATGTCGTGCATGTCGCCCTTCACCGTTCCGATCACGACCCGCCCGACCGGCTCGACGCCCCGCGCGGCGAGGAGCGGCCGGAGCAGATTGAGGGCGCCTTTCATGGCGCGGCCCGCGATCAGTAGTTCCGGCACGAAATACTCGCCCTGCTCGAATCTCCTTCCGACCTCGTCCATCGCCGGAATCATCTGTTCGGTCACGAGCTTCTGCGGATCGACCTGCGCATCGATGGCCGCCTGGGTGATCTCGGTCGCCGCCGGCGCGTCGCCGGTGAGGATCGCTTCATAGAGTTTCGATGCGTCGGGTTGCGAACTGGTCATGATGCTCTCCGGTTCCAAGTGCGCGGTTCGTGGTCGGTTGGCGTGGGGGCGTTTCGTCAACGCGACCGATCCGGATCAACCGATCCGAAAACGTGGATGGCTCTTGTCGAGTCGCCCTCCCGCCTCGACAATCAACTGGCTGAGCGCCGTGTCGACCATGGCGACGGCGGGGAACGCGTACGGAGCGTCCTCGACCGGCCCGTACAACACGAAGTCGGCTCCGATGCCGACCGCCAGGGACAAGGCCGACGCCATGCACGGCTTCTCGGCCTGCGGTCCCATCTTCGTCTTCAGGCCTTTCCAGACGGCGACGGCGTTGTGCACGCCTCCGCCGACGGGCAGGCCGAATTCGTCCTTGATCTCATGCATGGCGCTGAGCGCCTGGCCCATGGTGGCGAGGTCGAGCACGCACGTGTCGACCATCAGCTTGTGGATTCCGGCGTCGCGCAGGCGGGGCAACAGCTCGTGGACCGCTTGCACCCGTCCTTTGGCCGTAAAATCCTTGAGGTAGTAGGTCAGCACGATGGCGCTGTCGACGCCGGCCGCGCGGATCGCGTCGAGCTCGACGTCCTCGATCTCGGGCTGAATCGAATTGTACACGACGCGCCCCGCGATGCCCGCCTCGGCGGCGTATCGCAGTCCGGCGAGCCGCACGTCGATCGTCGTTCCGTCGACCAACAACGGCGCCTTGGTCGCCGATGCGGCGAAGGCCAGGTGCTTGACGATCGCCTCGGGCGACGCGCCCACGACGTCCAACATGCACGGATTGCCGGTAAGCTCGGAATACTGGTCCTGCAATCCGATGCGCCGCGCCGCTTCCTCGGCGTCGAATTCGCCGCGATCGGCGTCCCGGTGGATCTTGTGGCCATGATAGAACGCGCTGCCGACCAGAACCGCGGGACGGGAACCCGGCCGTCCGCCGACGCGGACCCCGCCGATCTCGAATGTGTGTTGTTCCGCGCGGAATTCGAGCAATCCTCGCCGTGCGACGGGCGTGCCTGGCGTGTTCATTCTCTCCGTGTCTCCTCTTCTTACTTCTTCTTCCTTCTTCCTTCTTCCAAACCATCTTGGTCGTTGATTCGCGGCGATCGCCTATCGGCGCATCGAACAGGTCGTGTGGCCGCAATGATCGCACGCGGATCCGAGATCGGCGACGCGGTCGGCGGGGCCGAGCCCAATCAGGCCGGACAGCGATTTGATCGGATGCATCTGGCAGTCCCCGTTCAACGTCACGCCGATCGCCGTCGCGTCGACGAGTCCAAAGAGCTTGCGTTGCTCGGTCAGTTTCATGCCGCAGTAGCCCGGGCTGTAGGGAGGCATCGGCGCGAGCCGATCGGCGATCGCCGAATCCCGTAATGCGTCCTGAACGGCCTCGACGGCCGCCTCGGCCCGTTCCGCGCCGATGGCGCTCAGCACCATCGCGCCGCAATCGTCGTTCGCTTCAAGACGCTCGGTCGCTTTCCGTTCGAGCTCGGGACCGGCCGTCGCGACAAAGACGGCGATCCGTCTGGAAAGGCCGAGGTACTCGCCGATCGATCCTCGGAACGTGACGTCGTCGCCGTCCGAACCGACGCGCAGCGACGCGCGATCGATCGACAGGATCGGCATGACGCGGTAGACGGCGCGCGGGTCGGCGAGTCCCTCCGATGCGTCGATCCACAGGTCGATGATCGCGTCGATCCGCCGATGGGGAACCGCGCCGCGCGGATATCCCAAATAGCGCAGCACGTCGGATCGATCGACGGTCTCGCGGATCGACTCCACGAACCGCGGTCGTGACCGGTGCGGTGCGGCGGTTTCCTCGTGCGGGCTCATTCGACTCGGTCACGCCATCAAAAGGAGACGACACAATGCCAAAGGAACGCGTAGCTCCACGCGTCGATTTCCTCCCACGTCTTCCGGACCAACGCCTCGTCGCCCGTCATTTCGCCCATATCCTTGCGCTGCTCGGGCCAGGGAACGACCGTGCCCGCCGGGCGCGGATGCGGACGTCGGAGCGGTTCATACGGATCGGACATCGCTTGTTCCTTGTTCCTTGTTCCGGAGTCCCGTTCGCCGAGTCGGCGCGGGTCGCGCGGGGGCCTTCTCAATACACGCCGTATTCCCGCGTGAATTCGGTCATCGCCTTGATGTTCTCGATACTCGTGTCGTTCTGCATGATCGCGCCGGCATCCATGATGTAGCCGCCGTCCGCCGCGACGACGTCGATCACCTTCCTGCAATACTCGCGCACCTGGTCGGGGGTTCCGAACGACAGCAGGAAATTCGGGATGCCTCCGCTGATCGCGAATCGATCCCCGAGCGCCGCGTGGGCCTCGAACACGTCGTCGCGATCGCAGTGGTAGATGATCGATCCTTCGGGCAGTTCGCGGAACCGACCCCAGTGATGCTTCCATTTTCCCTCGGCATAGAACAAAGTCTGGTGCCCGTGCCCCCAGATCTCCTCGATGATCGGTTTGAGCGTCGGCCAGAAGTACTCGTCGAACTGCTTGGGCGAGATGAACGGCACGCACCCGCGATGCATCCAGATCGTGATCGGAACCTGCTTGGCGGGATCGGCCGTCGAAAGGGCGATGTGCAGCATGTGCGGCATCATCGCCTTGACGGCCGCCATGACTTTTTCCGGGCGTTCGAACAGGTCCATCGTCAGTCCGAGATAACCCCGGAACTTGTCGGCGATGATGTCGAACGGCGCCTTCAGGATGCCCGCGATCGCCGATACGGTGCCGCATTCCTCGCGCAACCGCTCGATCTGGCCTCCGAACGCGGTGAAGTACTGCATCACCGACATGCCGCCCTTGAGCCACGCGAGATTGTTTTGGACGGTGTTCGTTTCGCCGGGACTGACCATGTACCGGCTCACGCGAGGCATCCACACGTTCATCACATAGCCGGTCGGATCGTCGATCAGCGCGTCGTACTCGTCCGCGCGCATCCAAGCTCCGTCCTCGGCTGGTTCGAGGTACTGGAATCCCGTATCGCGTTCGAGCCCGACGCCGGGTACGGCCAGATAGCGTGAACCGATCACCTGCGGGATCATGCCCCACACATAAACCATATTCGCGACGACGGCGTCCCAATCGAAGTCCGCGGCGCATCGGATGGCCGCGTCGAATGCGAGCCGAAAGTCCTGCGTGACCTGCTGGCAGTCCATCCCCGCGTACTTGGCCGTGAATTCGGCGACAAACGGCCGGATCGGCACCATGTCCGGCTTCTCGTTCCGCATGGCCGCGACATAGCGCGCGAGTCGCTGCTCGTAGCGCGTCGACGTCGAAACGGGGGCCGGGGAAGGTGCGGTGGTCGTGGTCATCAGCTTCCTCGTAGGGCGGTGGGTTCGATCGACGAGCGGCTCGCCTGCGACGGAACGGCCCCGCGGCGCCGGGCCGCGGCCGCGTCCCGAGAGCGAAGTGCGGCCACGGTCGGGAAACGGTCCGGAAGGACGGCCATTCTCGCATCGAACTCCGCGGGATGCAAGTGTTCGAGCCGGAGGACCGCGGGGAGAAAGATGACGGATGAAGGAATTTCCGGCGCCATTCCCACGTCTTGCGGAACCGGCGCCGTGGGGTCGCCAAAGTCGGTGACGGAGCGCGCCGATCAGGGCGTTGGGGAGGGCCCTTGCGCCCCAGGCGCGACAACGCGGAACCCCACGTTGTAGACGCGCTGGTACGGGCGATAGCCAATGCGGCTCGACGCCCGCGCCAGTTCCGGCACGTCCCGCCACGAACCGCCCCGCGCAACCCGCTCGTCCAAGCTCGAATCACCGCCGACACCGCGGGCCCCCGACGGCTCGGACCCGGGCTCGACCTCGCGATAGGGATACGGTCGCATCGGCGACGTTGTCCATTCCCAGACGTTGCCGTGCATGTCGTGCAAACCCCACGCGTTCGGCCGGTACGAGCCGACCGGCGCGGTGACCAGGTACCCGTCGTGATATCGATCCGATCTGGGAATCCAGTCGTCGTATTTGGTCGGGTTGGAAAGAGGAGCGATTTCCTTGCGATACGGATCGCTCACCGAATCGCGCAGCTTCTGATCCGCCAGATTGGCGAACGGCGAGAAGTCGGAGTCCGCGCCGCCGAAATGATACGCGGTCGCCGTGCCCGCGCGGCACGCGTATTCCCATTGCGCCTCGGACGGCAGATCGAAGGCCATGCCGGTCCGTTCCGCCAGCCATTCGCAGAAGGCGCGCGCCTCGTTCCAGGAAACACGCACAACCGGCTGACGGGGATCATTGAGCGGCCAGCCTTGGACACCGAACTGCATCGCGTGGCGCACTTCGTGCCGGCTGTCGTGGAAACGGTCAAAGCGTTCATATTGCTCGTTGGTGACCTCGAAGCGGCCCATCCAAAAAGGGGCCACCGAAACGCGGCTCGCCGGGCCTTCGTTCGGAAGGCCTTCGTCGTCACCCAGGATGAACGCGCCGGCGGGAATGAGCACGAGTTCGAGCGCGAGGCCATCGCCGAGATCGATCCGCCTGACCGTTTCCTTCGCGGCCGCCGATTGCAGGTCGCGCGCGGCGGGTTCATCGAACGGCCAGCCGGGAGGCCGCTCGATATTGTCCGCGCCGCGCGGCGGACTCGGCGCAGGGCGAACGGCGGCGATCGGCTCCGACGGTTTCGATCCGGTGGCTTCGGCGTCGTAATCAACGCCGGCGTATTTCACCAGCATCTCGCGACGGCGTTTTGCGAGCGGCACGACGCGTTCCGCGCCGGCGATCGTCGTCCATGAGCCGTGGAACGGCGCATTCAGGTCGATCCAGGTCGCCAACCGGTCCCACGATTCGGCATCCAGTGCAACGCCGTAATGCCCGGCCTCGAGACGCTGGACCAGCGTCGTCGTGTTCGCGTGGAAGTCCATCGGGGACAGCAGATGGAAATCGCTTTCGAGCCCCGGGCGGCGCACGAATCGCTGCAGGTTCGCGTACCCCGCGGAGAATCGGCCGGCGTCTTGCCCGCCGTGGTGATATCGGCTGTCGTAGTCGGTGATGAACGTGTCTCCCCGAAGGTCCATCGCCATGCGACCATCGGAATCCGGCTCGCCTTGATGGCAATCGACGCAGTAACGGTCGAGCACCGGTTGGACTTCGGCCTCGAAGCTGAACCCGCGCGCCGGGCCGTACCACGGCGTGATCTCCGCGGGCGCGTCGGGCGTAGCGCGCGTGCGGCGGTTTGACGTCGCCGCGCCGGGCCGATCGTGGCAACCGTTGCACGTGACCACTTCGCCGGGCATCCCCGTGAACCAGCTCCTCATGATCTGGAGCGCGCGACCCTGCTCATCGAGGGGTTGCACCGAGATCGGCGTATTCGCGGGGACGCGGAACGCGGCCGAACCGTCGGTTTCGACGGGCACCGTGCCGAGAATGCGTCGGACGTCCCAAGGGCCTTCAAGTCCGACGACGCCCTGCGGTCCACCCATCCCCGGATAATCGTAGGTGTAGGTGAACAGCCGGAGCTTCTTCACCGTGCCGCGGGGAATCCCCGCCAATCCCGGCCCCGCGTGGACGTCGGCCACATAAACAACACTGTCCTTTCTCGCGAGGTCGATCGCGTCGGGAATGACCGGCGGCCGAGGCCGCGCGCGAAGGGGGATCGGTTCGAGCAGCGCGCGGCCGGGCGTTTCCTTGATGAGCACGAGGTTGTCGAAACGGTCCGCGAGATAGATCCCCCAAAGCGACGTGGGGCTCGGCTTGCACGCGACGAGGTAATAGCGATCGCTCAGCGGCCATGGATGCAGGAATTTGGGCCACGAATCGTCAACGAGCTGATCCTCGATTTTCGGCTCGACCGTCTGTCCGAACCCGGGTATCCGTTGGACGACTCCGTCGGCTTCCTGGGAACCCTGGAGCGGATCGAGCAGGATCAGCTCTCCCATGCGGGGAACTCCGTGGTGACCGCTCACGATGGTGAGCAGCTTGCTGGGATCGCCGGGAACGGGGCGCGTGAAGTACATCGCGTTCGGCCAATACGAGTTCGCGCCGTAGACGGCCGTCTGGCGCGTTCCGTCGGGGTTCATGCGGAACAGGATGCGGCTGTGCGTGTGCGGCGTGTCGGTGTATTCCCATCGCGTGTAGAGGACGCTTCCGTCGTGCGCGACGGTCGGGCACCAGTTGTGTTCCTGATCGAAGCAGAGCTGGCGGATATTGCCGCCGTCGGGCGTCATCGAGTACAGATTGGCGACGCGCGTACTTCCGTTGACGCAGGCGACGCTGCAAAACGACCGGTTCGAGCTGAACACGATCCGCCCGTCGGGAAGGTAGCACGCGTCGTAGTTGTCGACATCCGAATCTTCCCCCGCCGTGACCTGCCTCCGATTCCGTCCATCCACGCCGATCTCGAAGACTTGCCAGCGGTCATGGGTCCCGATCGAGGAGAAAAGCAGTTTGTCCGCGCCGTAGTCCAGGTCCACATCGCCGACGAAGACGGAGGCGTCGGGTTTGTGGATGCGCACGAGCGGCGCATCGGCGTCGCGCCAATCGAGTCGCGCGATCTCGTCGTCGAATCCGCTCGTGGGCAGCGCTGCGTTTCCCTGCCAATTCTGGGGAAGGCCGAGGTTCGGGGCCGTCGCGCCGCGATTCACGACGAGCAGATGGTCGAAGTCGAGCAGCGGATTGGCGAGCAACAGGTCGCGCTGGCATTGCCGCAGGTCGGCGAGCTTCCGTTCCAATGCTTCGAACGCCCCGTCATCCGCGGACTCGGGCTCCGCCGCGAACCGCTCCAACGTCAACCGGGCATCCTCGAGCAGGCGAACCAGGGCGTCGAGCCTCGCTTGTGCCCGTTCCCGTGCGACAAAGCGATCCGGAAAACTCGAAATCAGGTCATCGACGGCGCGGCGCATGGCCGCCGGATCGATCAGGCGAATCGCCGCGAGCGAGGCTTGCGCTCGGGCTCGCCGCGCTTCCCTCGCGCGCCGCAGCTCGATATCCGGCCGGCGCAACTCCCATCCGGGAGGGAATGGCTCGGAGCACTCGAACCGCAGCGCGCAAATGTGGGGGAAGAACTCCCGCCGTCGCAAGCTGATCGTATGGCGGCCCTTGCCGAGCCGCACGGCGCACTGCCTTTCCCACCGCGCCTGATCGGTGTTCCAACTGCCCGTCACGCCCGCGATGCCCGTGTGCACGGGTTTCTGGTCGACGAGCAGTTCGACGGGCCGCGAATCGGCCGCCGTATAGAGCACGTGAACGGAATACTCACCATCGACGGGGAACTCGAGATCGTATTCCGCCAGATTCGGATACTCGCCCGCGTTCCAGACACACGCATAGCGCGTCGCGTACATTTCGCCGGGTTGGCTCACCCGCACGTTGCCTCGGTCGAAGTCGTGCGCATCGATCGTGAATACGGACGGCTCGTCCCCGAAAACCGGCATCGCGGCGCCAAGCATGCCCAGCAGGGCCACCGTCCATCCCAACCTCGCAACCGTCATGGACCGTCTTCCTTGGATTCGCGGGCGGTCAGATCCGGATTTCGTACGGGGATCGCTGATCGCGCCGCAGCCGGCCGTTGGCCTCGTCGTCGCCGACGATCTGTTGGGATTGCGGATCCCACGCGAGCTTGCGACCGAGCCGCAATGAAATGTTCGTCAGGTGGCAAGCGGTGATCGTGCGGTGCTGAATCCGTACGGGGGATACGGGTTCTTCACGCGACGCGACGCACGCGAAGAAGTTCCCCATGTGATTGTCGCTCGGCTTGACGCGCCACGCGTCCGCCGGAAGGGGGTTTTCCTTGAGGTCCTCGTTCGGCTTTCCGTAGGCTCCGCCGCGATTGACGAAGACCCGTCCGGTCTCGCCGATGAACATGATGCCGTTGCGGTCGAAGGAACGGATCTCGTCGGGGCAATCCGAGCCGAAGAGGAACGCCGCCTTCTCGGCGGTCATCTCCTCGTGTTGTTCGGCGATTCCGCCGTACCGCTGGCGATCGTTGACAGACGAGAAGTAGAGCATTTCAACGCCGTTCGGATAGATCATGCGCGAGAAGAACCGGTCGGGCGTATTGAAACTGTCCGCGGCGCCGGCGTTCGGAAAGAGGCCTCGCGCGTCGATCGAGACGGGCCCGGTCGACTCGCAATCGGCGCCCCAGTGCGCGATGTCCATGTGGTGATTGCCCCAATCAGTGACGATGCCTCCCGCATATTCGTACCACCACCGAAAATTGGCGTGCGTCCGAGCTCGGCAGTAATCGCTCGCCGGAGCTTGCCCCTGGTACAAGTCCCAATTGAGGTGCGAGGGGACCGGTTCGGTCGCGAATGGAGGCGCCTTCGTCGTGTAATAGGGAAGGGCGATCCAGACCTGTCGGAGTTTTCCGATGCGACCATTCCGCACAAGCTCGATGACCGTTTGGAAAGGCCGCTCGCTGCGTTGCTGTGTTCCCACCTGCACGACGCGCTTCGTCCGCTCAACGACCGCCGCGAGTTGCTTGCCCTCGTCGATCGTCAGCGTGAGAGGCTTCTCGGTGTAGACATCCTTGCCGGCGAGGCAGGCCGCGATGTTGACCGGCGTATGCCAATGATCGGGCGTTCCGTTGAGGATGACGTCGATATCCTTCCGATCGAGCAGCCTGCGATAGTCGTCATCGATCGACGCCTTGCCGCCATACGCCTCGCGAGCCCGTTCGGCGTGCGTCCGATCGACATCGCAGACGGCCGCGACATCGCCGAACGCGGACGCTTCCTTCAAGATCGCCGAGCCGCGTCCGCCGACTCCGATCGCTCCGATGAGCGGGCGGTCGCTCGGAGCGAGGCCTTTCGCGGGCCGTGAGGCGGTCAACCAATACGGGATGGAGCAGGCTCCGGCCAGGACGCCGCCCGTCCGCTGGAGGAAACGGCGCCGGTGGATGCGGCAACGAGGCATGGGATGGTCCTTTCGATCGGGCGTGTGGACGCTCTTGCGGCCCGTTCGGACGGAATCAGCGCGAGGATGGTGCTTGCGATGCCCGGAGCGGCCCGCGGAATGACGGCCTGCGTCGGCCAGAGTAACGCAGATGAACGGACCGTGTCAACCGAATCGGAGGGAAGCGCGGCGGGGCCAGGAGTCCGTGCGTTGGAACCGATACGCTCCGTCGACTATAGTGGACGCCGCGTTCCGATGCGGTTCCGCTAGGCCGATTCGGCGCGTCGATCGAGGTTCCTTCCCACACTCCCACAGACTGAAACGGTTGAAACGACGCATGCGCCGACCCGACCGCGATCGGATTGCCCGCCTTTTCGGGACGGCCCTCGTGCTGACCGCGGGCCTCGGCCGATCGCACCGTGCCGAAGGGCAACAGGTGCCGTCGGGGTTCCGCGTCGAGCTTCTCTACCGCGCGCCGGACATCGAACATCCGTCGGCCGTGACGTGCGACGACGAGGGCAACCTGTTCGTCGGCGAGGATCCGATGGACATGCGGGGGCCTTCGACGGAGCCGATCGACCGGGTCCTTCTCGTCCGATGGGATGCGCGCGGCGGGCCGCCGATCAAGACCGTGTTCTGCGACAAATTGTCGGCCGTGTTCGGCCTGCTGTGGCACGACGGCGCGCTTTACGTCATGAACGCGCCGAACTACACGAGGCTGAGGGATCTCGATGGGGATGGGGTCGCCGACGAGCGAATCGAATTGGCCGACTCGTTCGGACATCCCGCCGGCGCGTTCGGGCTCAACAACCACGTTCCGACCGGTATGCGGATCGGCATGGACGGGTTCGTCTACGTCGCGCTCGGCGACAAAGGGCTCCCGCGCGCCGTCGGCCGGGATGGAAGTTCAATCACGGTCGAAGGCGGCGGCGTGTTCCGCATGCGGCCCGATGCGACGCAGCTCGAAATCGTCAGCCGCGGAATCCGCAACAACATGGACGTCGCCGTTGACGCGTACGACAATCTTTTCGGGTTTGACAACGACGACGATTACGGATGGTGGATGCGGATCGTCCATCATGTGCCGACCGGGTACTACGGATATCCGTACGACTACCGTTCCAGGCGAGAGCCGTTCCTGCCCCCGATCGGCGAATTCGGCGCGGGCACGGCGTGCGGCGGCGCGTGCTATCTCGAATCGGCATGGCCGGAAACGTATCGCGGAGCGGCCTTCTTCTGCGATTTCGGCGAACGTAAGGTCGAGTGCTACCGGATGTCGCGTCGCGGGGCGACCTTCGAAGGCGCGGTCGAGGATTTCCTGGTTGGAGAGGACGGCGACGCGTTTCGGCCGATCGATCTTTGCTTCAGTCCCGACGGACGCCATCTGTATGTGGCGGATTGGAACGAGGCGAGCGGCGGGAGGCCGGAGTCGGTGGGACGTCTTTTCCGCGTCACCTATTCCGGAGACGGCGTCGCGCCCGAACCACCCCGCGCTCGGGACGGAGACCCGATCGATGCTTGCGTCCGATCGCTCGGCCATCCGGCCCGCTCGGAACGACTCCGCGCTCAACAACGGCTCGCCGTCGCGGCTCGCGACGCCGTGGAACCGGTCGAGACGCTCCTGCGCGACGATGTTCGGCCTCTTGTACGCATCCACGCGATCTGGACGATGCACGCGTTGATGGACCGGATCGCGGACTACGACGCGTCACCTCGATGGATCGCCGCGCTGGAGGATGGCGATGCGGATGTGCGATGCCAGGCCGCCCGCGCGCTGGGGGTCCGCCGCGTCCGGTCCGCCACCGAGGGTCTCGAGCGTCGGCTCGCGGATCCCGAAGCGGCGGTTCGCATGCAAGCGGCCATCGCGCTGGGGCGAATCGGAGGGAAGGGGACCGCCGACGCGCTGTTCGCGGCGCTCGGCGAGCCCGATCCATTCGCGCGATTCACGATGGTCGAGGCGCTGCGCGCGATCGCGGATTGGTCCTCGGCGCTCGACGCGTTGCGGCATGGCGACGCGGAGTCGCGGGCGCGGATCATCGGCGTGCTTCGCGGCGTGTACGCCATCGAAGCCGTACGGACGCTCGACGGCTGGTTTCAGGAATCGCCCGATGCGATCGACCGCGCGGCGATCGTCCGCGCGCTGGCGCGGGTCTACCGTCACGAAACGCCGTACGCGGGCGGATGGTGGGGCGGCAAGGCGGCCGGCGGTCCTCCACCCCGTCGTCCCACGCTGTTTTGGGAAGGATCTCCGACAGTCCTCGCCGTTGTGACGGAGTCGCTCGTCGATGACGAACCCCGCGTCCGGACGGCCGCGATCGAGGCATCGGAGGATCTCGGCGACCATCCGTTCTCGCTCGACGTGCTGCGAATCGCGCTCACCGATCCCGATCCAAATGTCCGTCGTGCCGCGATCGGTCGGATGGTCGCGACGCGCGACATCGACGGCGCCGCGCTCCTAGTCCCGATCCTGACCGACACCTCCGCGCCGCTCGCCGTGCGCGAGTCCGTTCTGCGCGCGATCGTCACGCTCGACGCGGCCGCGCATCGAGCGACGATCGGAGCGATCGCGGGGTCGGAAGGAGTGGACGCGTCGCTGGCCGTCGTCGCGCTCGAGTCGCTCGCGGGCACGTCCGGCGACGCCGCGCGCGATGTGGCGCTCAAACGACTCACCGATCCGCAACCCGTTCTTCGCGCGAAAGCGATCGAAATCCTGGCGCGCTGCGAAGGCGACGCGCCGACGCTCGCCCTGATCCCGATGCTCGATGATTCCGATCCGGCCATCCGCCAGGCCGCCGCCGTCGCCCTCCCGATCGTGCTCGGCACGGCCGGCCCGACGGTGCGGACGCGCGCGGCGACGGCCCTGTGCGATCCGCCCGACGCCGCGCGCCTGGCCGCCTACCTGAGGACGCTGGTCGATACCGAGCCATCGGTGCGGGCCGCGGCGCGCGACGCGCTGGTCGCCTTGGCACCCGCCGTGCGGGAACCGATCCTCGCGCTGCACGAGCGCGACGAGTTGACTCCGCCCGTGCGTGAGGAACTCAAGCGACTCTTCGCGCCCAACTCCGAATACGCGTTCCTGCGGGACGGACGCCCAGCGAAGCGTGATCCCGAGGCCTACGCCAAATACGCGATGGAAAACGGCGGTGACGCCGAACGAGGACGACAGCTCTTTGAGAATACGAAAGGCGTCGGCTGCGCCAAATGCCACCGCGTCGGCGCTTCGCGCGAGGACCGCATGGGACCCGACCTTCTCGGAGTCGGCGCCAAGTACTCGCGACGCGAGTTGGTGCGTTCCGTCCTCGAACCTTCCAGCCGTATTCTCGAGGACTTCGAGATGTCCTTGATCACGACGTCCGGAGGCGCGATCCACCAGGGACTGGTCCGAAACGTAACTCCCGAACGGATCGAACTCGTCACACCCGACGGAATGGTTGTCGCGATCGCGACGGAGGACGTCGAGGATCGACGCGTGAGCTCGCTCTCACCGATGCCCAACGGCTTGATCGCCAACATGAGCCTCACCGATTTCGCCGATCTCATCGCCTATCTCGAAAGCCTGCGGCATTCCCGCGGCGACGATCGCTCGGCCGACACGCCCTGAGCGGACCGGCCCTGAGCGGACCGGCCCTGAGCGGACCGCTCGGGCGCAAGCTGTCCTCGAGACGGTCGCGCTGGTAGACTGCTGGGCCGTTGGCCAACGACGCGCGCGTTGGTCGTCTGGAGGCAAGGCCGATCCGGAACGGCGCAGTCGCTGGGAGGACGCTCGAATGAACCGTGCGAAGAGGATGACTCGGAGACATTGGTTGAAAGCGGCGGCATCGGCGGCCGTCGTTTCGGGTCTCTTGCCACGCGCCGCGCGCGCTCGCGTGGCGCCGAGCGATCGGATCGGGCTTGGTTTCATCGGAATGGGCACGATGGCCAGGGGACACCTCGGGTGGTTCCTGGGTCAGTCGGACGTCGCGGTGCGCGCCGTGTGCGATGTCGACCACAAACGCCGCGAGCATGCGAAGACGCAGGTGGAGTCGCGATACGCCAAGGACCTCAAGAGCGGCGCGTATCGAGGATGCGGGGCGTACAACGATTTCCGGGAACTGCTGGCGCGCGACGACATCGACGGCGTCCTCATCGCGACGCCCGATCACTGGCACGCCATTCCGGCGATCGAGGCCTGCCAGGAAGGCAAGGACATCTATTGCGAAAAACCGCTCACGCTCACCATCCACGAGGCCAAGACGCTTGTCGATGTCGTTCGGAAACACGACCGCGTTTTCCAAACCGGCAGCCAGCAGCGATCCGACTCCGAGTTCCGCATCGCGTGCGAGTACGTTCGGAGCGGACGTATCGGCAAGATCAAGCGGGTCGAAGTGAATGTCGGTGGCCCGAGCCGATGGTGCGATCTGCCCGAGGAACCGGCGGAGGACGGTCTGGATTGGGATCGCTGGCTCGGCCCGGCTCCCCTGCGCCCGTATCACTCGGTGCTCAGCCCGCGCGGAGTCCATGACCACTTTCCCAATTGGCGATCCTATCGCGAATACTCCGGCGGGGGCATGACCGATTGGGGAGCGCACCATTTTGATATCGCCCAGTGGGGATTGGGAATGGACGAGTCGGGACCCGTGGAAGTGCTGCCGCCCGATGATCCGAAGGCGGAGACGGGCGTTCGATTCCGTTATGCGGACGGCGTCGAGGTTATTCACGGGCCGGGTGGCGGAGTCCACTTCGTCGGGGAAACGGGCGAGATCACCGTCAACCGCGGCAAGCTTGAAAGCACACCCGGCACGATCCTCAAGGAACCGCTGGGCTCGGGCGATACGCACTTGTACGAGTCGCCAGGCCACCAGCGCGATTGGCTCAATTGCATGCGGTCCCGCAAACGGCCGATCTGCGACGTCGAGATCGGCGCCCGTTCCGTAACGGTCTGTCATCTCGGAAATCTCGCGTATTGGAATCGTCGCTCGATGCGGTGGGATCCCAAGAGCTGGTCATTCGTGGATGACGCCGAGGCGAATACGTGGCGCGATCGCGAGCGGCGAGGACCTTGGCATTTGCCGAAGGTCTGATGCGCCGCAATGTGGAGGTTTCCTTTCCCGATCGATGCGTGTCTTGAGTGCGGCGCCGCGCATGGCGCGGCGGAGCGCGCGCCGCACCGACTCGATTTTCCGGAGCACGATCATGCGATGCACGCGAATCAGCGCGGTAGCCTTGGGCGCCCTTTTGTTTGCCTGCGGGCCCGACCCTGCCGGCGTCCCCACGCGGGTCGTACGCGGACAGGATCCGGTGGACATCGGAACGCGGCGCGAGCTGTTCGTGGACCGCTTTCTGATCGAGTCGATGCGGGGAGTCGCCTTGCGGCTCCAGCCACCTCAATCGGGCGGTGTCGCGTTCGCCTTCGATCAACCATGGGAAGGGCCGGTGAGCGGATACGTTACGGTGATCCGCGACGGAGAGCTCTACCGGTTGTATTACCGAGGCCGGCCGCTGACAGGCTACGGTGACACCGATCCCCGCGCGAAGGAGGTCACTTGTTACGCGGAGAGTCGCGACGGCAAGACGTTCACCCGCCCCAAGCTCGGCCTGGTTTCATTCGGAGGCAACAAGGACAACAACATCATCGTCGCGGATATCGGCCACGCCACGCACAACTTCGCGCCGTTCCTCGATACGCGGCCGGGTGTGCCTCCTTCGGAACGCTATAAGGCGGTCGGGGGAAGCAGCCAGACGGGCCTGATCGCGTTCGTTTCCGAGGACGGGGTCCATTTCCGTAAGATGCGGGAGGAACCGATTATCACGGGCGGCGCGTTCGATTCGCAGAACAACGTCCTGTGGTCCGATCACGAACGATGTTACGTCTGCTTCTTCCGGACGTTTCGCAATGACGTCCGATGGATCACGCGCGTGACCTCGCCCGACTTCGTGCATTGGTCTCCCGCCGTCGATATGACGTTCGGCGACGCGCCCAACGAACATCTCTATACCAATCAAACCGTCGCCTATTTCCGGGCTCCGCATATCTACATCGGAACGGCCGCGCGGTTCTGGCCCGGACGCCGATCGCTTACCGACGGGCAAGTCGCTCAACTCGACCTCGATCATCCCCGCAACTACACGGGGCTGAAGCTGGAATCGTCCGATGCCGTGTTGCTCACGAGTCGAGGCGGCGATCGGTACGATCGGACTTTCCTGGAGTCATTCGTCCGACCTGGGTTGGACCTGAGGAACTGGACGGCGAGGTCGAACTACCCGGCACGCGGTATCGTGCCGACGGGGCCGGCGGAAATGTCGGTCTACGTGCAGCGGGGATACGGCCAACCCACCCAGTACTTGGAGCGGCTGGCGTTTCGCACCGACGGGCTCGCCTCGGCGCACGCCGATTACGAACCGGGTGAATTGGTCACCAAGCCGCTCACGTTCGGCGGCAAGCGGTTGACGGTCAATGTCTCCTCGAGTGCGGCGGGAGGCGTCTGGGTCGAGATCCGGACCGCCGACGGCTCGGTGATTCCGGGATTCACGTTCGCCGATTGCCAGGAGATCAACACCGACGACCTGGCGCGGGTCGTGGTCTGGAAGAGCGGGGCCGACCTGAGTTCGCTCGCGGGAAAGTCGGTCCGCCTTCATTTCAAATTGAAGGACGCGGACCTGTTCGCATTCCAGTTCACGGAGTAGGAGGTTCACCGATTCGAACGTGTCGATCGTCCGTGGTCGGGTCGCGACGAGCGCGTGTGGTTCGTTCCAACAGGACACCCGGTTCCGACAGAGTTCCAAAGAAGGTTCCAACAGGACACCCGAGAAGGTCCCAACAGGGTCCCAACAGGACACCCGGATTCGCATGAGAAGGTCCCAACAGGACACCCGGATTCGCATGGGATCCAAACCTGGGTGTCCTATCTGGGATGGGAAGAGGAAACTTGGGTGTCCTGTTTGGACTGTTCAACACAGGACACCCGGATTCGCATTGGATCCGAACCTGGGTGTCCTATCTGGGAAGAGGAAGCTTGGGTGTCCTGTTTGGGAACGGGCGGGGATCGCGGGACGGAGTGACGGAGAGATGTCACTCGCAGAGCCGGAAGGCGAGCCGAATGCCGGATAGATCGTCGGCGCGGCCGTCGAAGGACGGAGAT
>Ga0194120_10000092_pt1 | contig 138853 bp, 101 predicted proteins | sample TA2MahCa65mmetaG_FD_148642 | JGI IMG/M metagenome (GOLD analysis project Ga0194120, IMG submission 148642) | Freshwater microbial communities from Lake Tanganyika, Tanzania - TA2015019 Mahale Deep Cast 65m | ecosystem: Environmental > Aquatic > Freshwater > Lake | place: Tanzania: Lake... | reverse complement strand
TTTGGCCTCGGCGCGATGGTGCCGCGGCCCGGGTTCCGACAAGAGTGGGGTGGCCGATGTCGATCCGCCACGGATCTCGTCGCGCTGGTTGGACCGTCATGGAGTTGATGCCTGCCCTATCTCGAAGGCATACAGCTCCCGCCCGAAACCGACATCGACAAGGCCGACTCGTTTCCCGCCGTTGTCTGCCCGAGCGATCCGGCTCCGATGCGGCAGCATGCGGGAAATCGCCAATGCGGCACGAACTACGCGGGCAATTGCGGCACCTGGTACATTCGCAGCCGATTTGACGGCGTGTTTCGTTACTTCGCGGACGGGCCGCCCATCACGCTCGCGGACATCCGCGACGGAACGTAATGTTGGGTACACTCTATACAACCGTGTTTTGACACCGAATCGCCTCGCTTGTCAAAACGTCCAAAACGTAACAAGCGCGGCCTCGACCGCCTCCAGTCTGCACCCTGGTGGTGTCAATGTGCTCTACGTGGATGGGCACGTCGCGTTCGCGAGCCAACAGATCGCCAGACCGGTTTGGAGGGAATTCGGATCAATTGCGGGAGAGCGGAAAGAAGGATCGCCCTAAATTCATTGACGTTCCGTAACGGAGGCGACCCGAATGCGTGCGACGTTTGTGGGATTCCTCTGATCGCGAACGGCGCGATCGGCACGCCCGAGGACGGCGTTCAAGGCGTTTACCCATATAGGATCGGCCTGAAGGCGCCCGCGAAACCGGGGGATTACATGATCGAGATCACCACGGTGACGCCGAAGCAGCTTGTGGCCCGAGGCAAGGTCACGGTCGTTCCCGAGGAAACGAAAGCGAAAGAACGGTTCGCGAAGTGATTGGCGTATTCAAGGACGATGTCTCGGCCCAGGCCACTCCCCTCCGTAACGGACGTCGCAATACGTCTGCTCGATCCGTTCGACCTCCGAAGCGGCGGCGGTGCCGGTCATCCACGTTCGGGCGCGTGTGTGAGCGAACCCAATCACGCCGGTTTGGCGACCAGTCGGCTGATCCGCGCGTGCCGGTCGTGATGCGCCGTCGCCACTTGGATTCCGTCCGGATGAAGGCTCATGCCGCGCGCCGTGTTCGGCAACTGGAATTTGTGGAACGCCTGGTCATCGTCGGCGTTCCAGAAGAGCAGCCATCCGCCGCCCGATCCGCCGCTGCACGCGACGAGGAATCCCAGCGGATGGAATGCCGCATTCCACGCGACGCCCTTCACGTCCGCGACGACATGACCGCGCAGTTTTTCGCCCTTGTCCCACGAAAATCGCAGGATGAACGGGTCGTTGACGGCGCCGAGCGGATTGCTGGCCTCGCGAAGGCCCGAGCAAACCAATTGCGTCGCGTCCGCGTTCCACGCCATGGATCGGACACCTCCGTAGTCGACGGCCTGGCCCCCGTTGTACGACCAAAGGCCCGTCGCATCGATGGTCCGCGCGCATTTTCCCGTCGCGATCTCCCACTGATGGACCTGTCCGCCCAAATCGCCGGAAAGCAGGAACTCACCCGACGGATGGAATAGCAGACTATAGACATGTTTCGCATGACCGGTGAACTCGCGGATCGGCGATCCGTCCGCTATGTTCCACAACCGGACCGCGCGATCCGATCCCGCGCTCGCCACGAACCGGCCGTCGGGACTCACCGCGACGCCGTCGATCCACCGTTCATGAGCCTTCACGACGCGGACCGGCTTGGGCTCCGGCGACGCCGTCTCCCACCAGATCAAGGAATCGTCGTAGCCGCATGAGATCATCGTTTCGCCGGACGGCGTAAACGCGACATCGCGAGGCCAGGACGCATGTCCCGCGAATGGCGTCCTGGTCTTGCCGGCGAGTTCCCACCGCTGGATGGTCGAATCCTCCGAACACGCGAAAAGAAATCGCCCCGTCGGATCGAACCGACAGGAAATCAACGGATGGTCGTGCGGCCATTGTTCGGCGACATGGACCAATTTGGCGTCGATGGCGGGATTTTCCGTTTGCATGGTACGTCTCGCATCCTAGGCAAGCACTGTTGGGCAAGCGATGGGAATCCTTCGCGCCTACGCAAGGATCTCTCGGATCGGTTTGGACGCGGGATCGGCGAGCGGAACGGGGCGTCCGCCGATGTCGAATGATTCGGTCGAGTCGAGTCCGACGGCGGACAAATAGGTGTGGAACAGGTTGCCGTGGTCGACCTGGCCTTCGATCACCTCGGTGCCGTGCTCGTTCGTCTTGCCCAACACGGCGCCTCGCTGAACGCCCGCTCCGCCGACGCAAACCGACCACGCCTTGCTCCAATGATCGCGCCCGTAGAGCTGGTTGATCCCGGGAGTCCGGCCGAACTCGCTCAGCACGATCACAAGCGTGCTGTCGAAGAGACCTCGATCGACCAGATCCTGGATGAGCGTCGCGAAGGGGCCGTCGAATTCGCCCATCTGTTCGAGATGGAACTGGAAGTTCTCGTTGTGCGTGTCGTAGTTCGAGTGGGACACCTGGACGAACGTGATGCCGTTTTCGAGTAAACGGCGGGCGAGCAGGCAATGGCGGCCGAAGTCATGCGCGCCGTAGCGCGCGTGATCCTGTTCGGGTTCCTTCGACAGGTCGAATACCGATCGTTGTTCCATCAGACGCAGCGCCTGTTCGAAGGTGTACGTGTACGCGTCGGTCATCGCCGTGCGGCGCCGGGAGAGGAACCGTTCGTTGGCGAGCCTTCGCAGGTTCTGCCGCCGCGCGTCCTGTTCGGCGGAAAGGTCGTCGGGGCGCGTGGCGTATTGGGGCGGGTTGCCGTTTCCGAGCGAGATACTCGCGTAGCGCGGTCCGAGATAGGCGGCGTCGTTTCCACGCCCACCGCCTCCGCCCGCGGTAATCTTGATATGGCCGGGGAGCCCGTTGCCGTCGGACGATTCCAGCGTGCGGGCCATGACCGCGCCGATCTCCGGAATATCGTTCGCGGGCGATTGCCGCCGACCGTGCAGCATCAGGTACGCGCCCTTTCCATGGTCGTCCTCGCTCGTATTGAGGCCGCGGATCAGGGAAAGGTGATGCATGACGCCCGCCGTTTTCGGCAACAACTCGCTGATATGCGTGCCGGGAACCGATGTCGGGATCGACCGAAACGGACCTCCCGTGGGTGTGCCCGGCTTCGGATCCCAACTTTCCAGTTGACTCAAGCCGCCATGCATGTTGATCACCAGGACCCGTTTCTGTTCCGCGGCCATCTGCTTCGCGGCCGCCGGCCGAAGGAACGCGAACAGATCCCCGGTGACGAGGCCGAGTCCGGCGAGCGTACCCAGCCCTCCGAGTCCACCCAGGAAATCCCTCCGCGCGAGCCGATGGTCGTTGGATCCGCAGGCGTAGGCGCATCGCATGGCACCAGGTCTCCAGGTCAGGGGGCGAAACGGAATTCCGTCGAAGCGACGAGAGCCCAAGCGAGCTCTTGAACGATGACGGCCTTTTGGTCGGGAGCGGCAGCGAGCGCCTCGCGCACGGCCGCCGATTCCGCGTCACTCGGAGCGCGCGACAAGACGCTCAGGTAGAGCTCGTCGGCGACGCCCGAGGGATCCTCGATCGCGAGCATCCGCGCGGTCACCGAGCCATCGGCGGGAGCAAGCCACGCGCGGATCGCGCCGCCGTTATCCAGGAACAACGCCTGGTCGACCGTCGCGAAGAAAGTCTGCTGCGGCTGGCCGGGACCCGCTCCAAAAAGGCGTACGAACTCGGCGAGATCCCCTTCGAGCTTCGCAAAAATGGATTTCTCGATCTCGCGGGCGAGTTCGGCCGGATCGCTTGGCGCGTCGGTCCTTTGTTTCCGTTCCCGCTCCGCTTCGCGGCGATGTCGGTCGACCGCGCCGGAAAGCGTGAGGATCGACCAGCCGAGTTGTTCCGGGGTGAGCGGTTTGAGAGGTGCGAGGGCCGACTGGCGCGTCCATCGTTCCTCGAGCCGGGCGAGCCGTTCATCGAACAGAGGTTTCTCCGCGCCGCCAGGCCCTTGATCGAGGATCGTTTTCCATTCCGCGGCGAGTTTCGCGTCGTCCCTTTTCCGCCGCGCCACCATCCAGCGACGCTCGGCGTCGCGGAACCGCGCTTCCGCGCCCGTGCACGCGGAATCGGCGGCCGCGAACGGCGCGACCGCCGCGGCGAGCGCCTGTCGAGCGGCATCGAGCGCGCGGTCGAAGGCGGCGAGCGAAGCGGCCGCGGATTCGCGCGTCGCGGTCAGTCCGGCCACGCGTGCTTCCAACGGACCCATCGCCGCCGTCAGCTTGTCGCGAACGGCCTGGATACGGGACGCGGCGTCCGCGAGTTCGGTCTCGGTCTGTAAGGCGGTGATCGCCTTGGCCGTCGCGTCCGCCGCCGAAGCAACGGCTTCCATGTCCGCGCGGCGATTGGCGAGTTCCGCGGCCACCGGCGCGACGGCCGCCGCCGCGTCGCGCGACGCCCTATCCGCTTCGGCACGCGCCGACTCGCAGCGTCTCACGGCCATCCGAAGCGTCGCGACCGAAGCCTCGCGCTCCGCTCGGCGAGCCGACTCCTTGTCCAACGCGGCCCGGGCCGCGTGCCGTTCCCCGTCGGAGGCCTGGTAGGCGGCTTCGAGTTCAATTAGCGCCGCCGACGCCGTGTCGACGACCGGCCGCCAGTCCGTCGGCGCGGAAAGCGACCGTTGATAGGCCCGGGTGAGAACGAGTTCGCGGAGGAACGCCCGCGATCGGAATCCGCGGGACGCCAAGTCCCGAGCGAGCTCGTCGAGCAGGATCGCGTTCGCGGGTGGGTTTTCCAAATGCGTCAGGTCGGGTGGATCGACCAGCCCACGCCCCATCACCAATGCCCACAGCCGATTCGCGAGGTTCGCGTTGAACGCCCGGTTGTCGCCCCGGGCGATTTCCTCACCAAGCCGAGCTCGACGGCTGTACCGCGCGACGGGACGAACGTCCTTTCCCGGTTTGACAAGGTACGCATCCTCCGCCGCCAACACCGGATCTTCGACCTCCTCCGCCGTCGGCAGCCGCGGCCCGGTCGAACCCGACTCCTTCGTGAAGACGGACGTGAATGCCGTTTCTCCCTCCGCCTTTTCACCCAATAGGGCCTTGTTGTTGTCCTTGGGATCGAGGAAGAGCACCGAACGGTTGACGTAGGCGAGCAGGCCATGGTAGTCGCGCTGGTGATAGTCGTCGATCAACGGATGGTCGTGGCACTGCGCGCATTGCAGGTCGACGCCGAAAAAGAGCCGGCCCACGTCCCGCGTGAGCAGGTCGGGGTCGGCGTCCCGGTCCAAGAAAAATTTCGCGGCCGGTCTTCGCGCCGGATCCGCGCCGTCGGCGCTCAGGATCTCTCGCGCCAGCTCGCTCAGCGGCTTGTCCGCCGCGAACGACGCGTGCAAGTATTGACGCCACTCGGCGCCGGGAACATGTTTGTCGACCCGCCGCTCCATCCACATGACGTCGAACGACGTCGCCATGTGCCGAACGAACTCGGGCGCGTCGAGCAAGCGATCGATCCACTTCACTCGCTTCTCCGGGTCGGGATCGGCGAGGAACGCGCGGACATCGCCGACCGGCGGAATGCGGCCCGTCAGGTCGAGACAAACGCGGCGCAGGAACTCGCTGTCACTCGCCTGACCCATCGGGCCGCCCACCATCGCGGCGTCCATGATCCGGTCGATGCGAATGTGCAGCGGTTCCTCCGCGCGACCCGCGCCAAGACCCAATCCCATGACACCCAGAACGGCCGCGCGGATCGCCACCGTCCAACGTCCGTACCGTCCGTCCATCGGTCGTGCTCGGCTCATCTTCCGCTCGCCTTCTCCAAACGCCGCGCGCCCCCCCCATCGATCCCGGCGCGCCGATACATCAAAGCGGCTTGATATGTTAAGCGGGAGGGCGCGCGTTCGTCAAGCAAGAAAAGGGGCCTGGATGCCGGACCCGGAAGGGATCGGTGCGAAACTGGTCTGGACTCGAAAACGTGTTCCTGCCACAACCTCACGCTGGGGCCGCACCCTGGGGCCGCAAGGGATCCGAGGCGTCCGCCGATGTACCGGACGCCTTGGGAGGGGGCCGCGTGGGCCCGCGGCGGTGGCGGAGGCGACGCGTAGGCGTTTCGATTCGTGGGGATCCCGCGGGATTCCCGTTGGGCGTTCGCGGAGACGGATCATGTCGTTTACGGCTTTTGGTGTCGAACCGAATCGTCGGGCGACCTACGAACTGCGTCAATCTCGATATGAAGCGTTGGGGCACGACGTGGCCCGCGAGGCCAGGCGGCTTCAGACCGCCGGGAGGCGTCCGTCATGCCGGCTCTTGGATGTGGGCACCTTTGACGGCGTGGCCCGCAGATACATCGAGGCGAATTCGGGCACGGAGACCATCGACTACGAAGCGGTGGACATCTTTCCTTGCGGAGTCGAATTCGTCTACAAGCACCATGACTGGAAGATGCACGCCATCAATCTTCTCGGAGGCATGCCGGATCTTCCGACCGATCATTACGACATCGTCTTGTGCGAGCAGGTGCTCGAGCATCTGACGGACTATCGGCCGGCGATCGACGACATGGTCCGCGTGCTGAAACCTGGGGGCCTGTTGATTGTCGGTGTTCCGATCTTTCCCGAGGGACTGCACTGGGTGCGCAAGCACGTCGTACCGACCACCGATCGGCTGTTCAAGGTTAAGAAGGTCCGCGGTCACGTGCAGGCCTGGTCGCTTCGGACCTTCCGACGCGAATTCCGCTCGATCCCGAACTTGCGGCTCGAGGATTGCCGAGGTTTTCGCATCGTATCGGGCGGCGTGTTGCGGCCGCTCGAGTTCACTCGGACGTGGTGGAAGCTGAACCGTTGGATGGGTCGGGTCGTTCCCGGACTATGCGTCGAGGTCCAACTTCTTTTTCGAAAGAACGTCGACTCGGCCCAATCCCGCCGCGCGGCGGCATAATGGGCCACGCTCGGTAGCCACCGTCGCCAGACGGTGCCGGATCCGCTCGCCGATTCGGCCACGCTCTGGCGAGCGTGGTTGCGGGCGAGCGTGGCTGCGGGCGGCCGATGGTCATCCGATCGGGCCATACTTGTCGCGGAGGAAGCGCGCCGCGGCGACTTCGTTCCGCAGCTTGACGTAGACTTCATCCAGGCTGACGTCGGCGGCCGAACCCGGCGCGAATCCGCAATCGGGATTCAGCGTGATTCGGTGGGGCGCGACGTAACGCAGGGCCGACTCGACGCGCGCGACGATCGTCTCGGGCGAGTCGATCTGACCGGGCCGGCAACTCACGCAGCCCAATCCGATCCGTACGTGCTCGGGCAACCGCTCGAACACCGACATCTCTCCCGCGCCGGGTGACGTGAACTCCATGGTAATGTGGTCGACCTTGAGTCGGGCGAGTTGGCCGAGGATCGGATCGTAGGATCCGCGATGGTCGGCTTCGCCCCGAGCCCGCGCGCCCGCGCGTCGGCAGAGGTGGACGGCGAGTTCCACGCCTTCGATGCCGTCGACGACCTGATTGTCCATATCGACCGCGAAATCGGCCGCTCGATCGGCGTCGTCGTACCGGCTTCGGACGTCGGGGTCCACGAACAGGCACAAGTGGGGATCATCGACCTGAATGACCGAAACACCCTCGTCGCGCAGCAATTCCACTTCACGTCGCAGGATGGGCACGCAATCCCGAACGAAGTCGTCTCGTCGGGGGTAGGCGCGGGCCGACCGTTCGGGATCCCACATGCGTTCGCCGAGCAGGGCCGGAGCGGGAAGGGTCGCCTTGAGGTTTCGCGACGTGAGCGTCTTGAGGAAGGCGACTTCGCGCGCGATGAACCCCGCCTGTTTCGGCGCGATCCGATCGACAACGATGGTCCAGGGACGTCCGTCGGCCGGGTTCACGCTCAATTCGAATCCATGCGCCAATTCGGCGATGACTCCGATGTACGACTTGCGCCACCATTCGCCGTCGGTGACGACGTCCAATCCGGCCGTTTCCTGGAGGGCGACGGCCGCGCCGATCGCGGCCCGCATGAGCCGGCGGTACTCCGCGTCGTCGCGCGGCGTGTCATCCGCGATCAGGTCGCGGACGAATCGCGGCCGGGGGAGCGAGCCGATCACCGATGTCGGAAAGAGGGGCTGCGCGTTCACGGCGATCTCCCAAGATGGCGGCGGACCCAGTGCGATCTCGCGTAATCATAATCCTGCTGCGTATCGACCTCGACGTAGCCTCCGGGCGTGTCCACGTGCGCGAACGATTCGCCGTTCTCGATCATCTCCTGGAACAAGAGGATCTTGTAGGCCTTTTCGAACGACGCGGCTCCCCGCCAAGGCCGCCCCGCGTGAAGCGCGCGGCACCGGTGGTAGTGGTCGCGGAGCCGCCTCGCGCCCTCGCGCGAGAACTTCGCGACACCGATGTACTCGCCGTACGCCTCATCCGGCGCGATGCGCCGATCGATCCGAGCGACGCGGCGGTCCGACGACGTGATCTTCTCGGCGTCGTCGGGCGGGTGGTCCGTCCTGTGCTCGTAGCGGACAAGCCACTCGGTGTCGACGCCCAGCGCCATGTCGGCCGGGCTCGCCTTCAGCCGCGCCACGACATCGGCCGTGAACAGGATGTCGCTGTAACAGCACAGGAACCCCGACTCCGATCCCATGAGGTCCTCGGCGCAAAAGAGCGATGCGAGGATATTGTTGTGCGGCCACTGCGCGTTCTCGCGAATCGTCAGGTCCGGGTACGACTCGCGGATCCTGTCGATCTGATAGCCGCCGATCAGCCCGATCCGGTCGAGACCGTTGGCGCGGAACGCGTCGAGCGCCCAGTCGAGCAACCGGCGTCCGGCGACCTCGGCGAAACACTTTGGCGCGTCGGCCGTCGTCGGCATCAACCGTTGACCGCGTCCCGCGGCGATAATGATGACCTGCATGCGTTGGCGCGTTCCTTTGCCTCGTGAACCAACTCGTGACCGCCGCGGGAAGGCGCCTCAGGGCCCCTCTCCGTTCGGCGCGGATCGCTCATCGCTTGCCCTGTCGCCGCCCGTTCCGACGAGCACCATCAGGGCCGTGAGTATGGCGAGTCCCAACAGGGCCATCGCCGCCGGGGCATGCCATGTGCCCGCGTCGGATGCTCCATTCAATCGAAAGATCTTCCAGAGAACCAGTGGCGCGATCGCGAAACCCAACACGGCGGCGCCTCGAAGCCGACCGCTCATCAGCAACCCGAACGCGGCCATGCCGGCCATGCCGATCGTTTCGAGCGGATAACCCTCGTGCCAGGCGATCGCCTGGAAAGCGATCAAGCAGCCGAGCGACGTCCAGCGGGGAACGTGTTCGGGAACCACGGTGATCCGGCGCGACGTCGTGTTCCACAGAAGGCCGGTGATCGCCGCTCCGACGAATGCCCAGCCCGCCCAAATGTAGATCGCGACGCGCCATCCCCCGTGCTCGGGCGACGCGTAGTGCCCCGTGACGACATCGCCCGTCGCGGCGCCCATGTATCCAAGGAAATTGACGAATCCGGCGGCGGCCGCCGAATGGCCTCGATGGGCCAGATCGGCCGGCGCCGTTCCCACAAGCAGGACTTGGGGACCATAGATGCAGAATCCGACAACGACCAGCAAGACCATCGTGCCGATCGCGCTTGATCGAGCCACATGGTCGTACGCGAGGCAAATGGCTCCCAGCGCGATCATCAGCAGGCAGATGACGGGCGCTCGGCGCCCGCCGAAGAACCGATCGGTGGCCCAGCCCGCCAGATACGAACCGGCCGTCGCGCCGATCGCGATGACGAAGAACTGCAGCACGGCCTTCCCGACGCCCGTCTCTTGGGTCTCCATCAGGTGCGATACGCCCCAATCGAGGAACCCGTAACGGCAGGCGTTCAAGAGGCCCAGTGCGAGTCCCATGAGCCAGAGCGCGGGGTTATACAAGGTCCAATAGAGGGCCGGCACGACCGAGCCTCGCGCGGCGCCGGGAACGGCGCCGATTTCCTTCGTGGATCCGGCCTCCACCGCGCCGCTCGGGTTCCCGCGCGGCGAGGGCTCGCCATCGCCGTCATCGGGCGATTCCCGAAGCCGTGCGACCATCAACACGCCGGCCGTCGCGAGCAGGACCGCCGGAACGTACAGCGCGGCGCGCCATCCGAGGAACTCGGCCGACTGCCCCGCGATGAGGTAGGTCAGACCAAGCGTGATCTGGTATCCGGTGCCGATCACGCCGACCGCCCGGCCTCGACGCAGAACGGGAACCCAATTCGCCATCACGCGCACCGTCGGCGTCCATCCCAGCGATTGGCAGAACCCGTTGGTCGCCCAGACGAAGAGCAGGAAATAGGCGCCTGTGCTGAACCCGAACAGAACATTGAGCAGAGCCGAACCGAACATGCCCGCCGCGAGCAACCATCGGGCCGAATACCGTTCGGCAAGCTGACCGGTCACCAATTGACCGATGCCATAGGAGATCTTGAGCGAGGCGAGGATCCATCCGACTTGCTCGCCGGTGAGCGCCAATCCACCGGCATCGAGCGGACCCTTGAGTCCCGGAACCGCGGCCGAAATGTTGGTGCGGCAAAAATAGAATGCGCCGTACGTGAACCAGAGGATCCAGACCGTCGTCTGTTCGCCCCGCCGCGCGAACCGTTCGCCGTCCATCGGATTGCGACTGGATTCCGACATGGCGACCGGGATGGACGCGGAGGGATGGATCGCGTGAACAAGGCCCGGCCGCGAGTATACACGGTGCGTCCGCATGGTACGATCGTACGGCGATTCGCGGCACGCGATCGCCCAGGGTCGAGCCGCTCCGTTCCCGGTTCGCGAGATTCCGTTCGAGGAGGGTACCCCGATGCGCACGGTCGTTGTGTCACTCGTGCTAATCCTGTGTTTGGCCGCCGGACGTCGAGCGGACGGCGAATGGAAAGCGGGTTGGGCAAGCGAGAAGATCACGCCCGACCAACCGATGTGGATGGCGGGTTATGGCGGCCGCGACCATCCCGCCGAGGGAGCATTGACCGATCTCTGGGCCAAAGCGCTCGTGCTCGAGGACGGGCAGGGAAGGCGCGCCGTGCTCCTCACGCTCGATCTGGTCGGCATCGATCGCGAGACGAGCGAGCGGGTATGCCGAGCGATCATGGAGCGGCACTCGATCGATCGGAGCCGGATCGCCCTATGCCCGTCGCATACGCATACGGGGCCCGTGGTGAGTCGGAACCTGACGACCATGCACTATCGCCTGCTCGGTCCGGAACAGCAAACGCTTGTCGACCGCTATTCGGAGTCCCTCGAGAAAAAGATGATCGGCGTTGTGGATCGCGCTTTTTCCGGGCTGGCCCCGGCGCGTGTGGAATGGGGTTCGGGAAGGACGACGCTCGCCGTGAACCGGCGCAACAATAAGGAAGCCGACGTCGTCGCGGCCCGCGACGCCGGACGGCTCGTCGGTCCGCTCGACCACGATGTCCCCGTGCTCGCCGTGCGCGACGCCATGGGGAAACTCAACGTCGCCGTTTTTGGATATGCGTGCCACGCCACCGTGCTCAGCTTCTATCAATGGTCGGGCGACTATCCGGGGTTCGCGCAGATCGAGCTTGAATCGCTCTTTCCCGGGTGCCAAGCCATGTTTTGGGCGGGGTGCGGCGGCGATCAGAATCCACTGCCGCGCCGGACCGTCGAAATGGCCCAGGCGTATGGCCGCCGACTCGCGCTGGCGGTGAGCGACGTGGTAACGGCGCCGATGGAACCGATCGAGGATCGGCTCGAGACGGCGTATGCCGAGATCCCGCTGAGCTTCGGAACGCTGCCGACACCCGAACAGATCGCCGAACAGGCCGCGTCAACCGACCGTTTCGTGGCGTCGCGGGGAAAGATGTGGCAGGAACGGCTCGCCGCCGGGGAAACGCTGCCCAAGTCCTACCCCTACCCGATCGCGTCGTGGAGGTTGGGTTCGCAATGCGAGTGGGTCTTCCTTGGGGGCGAGGTCGTGGTCGATTATGCCGTGCGACTCAAGGCGGAACGTCTCGGGCAACGGACGTGGGTCGCCGGATACTCGAACGACGTCATGGCCTATATCCCGTCGCGCCGGGTGCTGCTCGAAGGCGGCTACGAAGGCGGCGGCGCGATGGTCTACTACGGCCAGCCCACGATTTGGGCCGAAACGTGCGAGGAGGAGATTGTCGTCGGCGTCCATGTCCAGCTCGGCACGCTGCCGCCCCGCTAGCAAGACCGCTCCTTCCCGGTGTTCTCCGTCTCCGCGGCAAGCGTCGAATGCGATTTCGCTGCCGCATCATCGCCCCCGTTCACATTCCGGAGACCGTACCCTGGCGGATCCGGCATTACCGCGGTCCCCATTCCCCCATTCCCCGAGCCTCGCGAGGTTTCTCTTGCCAAGAACGTCCGTTTCGGATATGGAACCGACGGCCATGGGGCGGATGCGGGTGTTCCTTGGGAGAGTCGGAGCTGGGCTCGGCCCGCACCCGGGACGCACCCAGGCGGAACGAAGGCGGTGGCATGCGCGATCACGGCAGGAAGGCCGGCGGGATCCAAGCGGCGATCACCCGCACGATCGCGATGCGCCGGCTTTCGGTTTGGATCCTGATGTTCTCGCTCGCAACCGGCTGCCGATCCGGACCTCAGACCGCGGCCAATTCCCGCGCCTCGGCCGACCCGATGCATCCATCGCACGACCGGCGCTGGCAACCGACGCTCGCCGTGCTTCCCACCGCGAAGATCAAGGACGATCGCATCGAGGTCCGGAATATTCGGAACTGTCTCTACTTCACCGAGGATGCGTACGTCGTTCGGCATTACGACAAGACGTACCGACTCGACGACATCGAGTCGGTCGACTTCATCGTCGTGCCGTTCAAGGAGACGGCCAACCTCGCGCACACGATGTTGAGTTTCGGATTCCGAGGCGGCGACTATCTGGCGGTCTCGGTGGAAGCGCGGCTCGAGGAAGGCGAGACGTATTCGGCGTGGCTGGGTGCCGCGCGGCAATACGAACTGATGTACGTGGTGGCCGACGAACGCGACGTCGTCAAGCTGCGAACCGACCACCGCAACGTCGATGTGCTCGTCTACCGCACGCGCGTCGAGCGCGAGCAGGTCGGCGAGTTGTTCGTCGACGTCATGCGGCGCGTGAATGCGATCGCGAAACAGGCCGAGTTCTACGACACGCTGCGAAACAACTGCACAACGAATATCGTCGCGCACGTCAATCGAATCCGGCCGGGTCGCATCCCGCGCTCGCTTTCCGTTGTGCTCACGGGCCATTCGGATCGGCTTGCCTACGACCTGGGCCTGATCGACACGGCCCTTCCGTTCGAACAAGCCCGCGCCAACGCCCGCATCAACGACTTGGCTCGGCAATTCGCCGATGCCCCCGACTTTTCCGCTCGAATCCGTCGGTGAATGGCGATGGTACGGGGCCCCGAGCTGGGCTATGGCTAGCGGCCCATTTGCGCGACGACCTGCTCAAAGCGGGCAACGAGTTCGTCGAATGCGGGCACCGGGCTCGGCTCGCACGCGATCAACGGGAAGCTTGCCCGAATGACGTCGCGCGCCTCGGGGATTCCGGCCACGTCGCCGGCCGCGACGGCCTGCATCATCAGATTTCCGACGGCCGTCGCCTCGGAGGGGCCGGCGAGGACCATGCGTCCGCAGAGATCGGCCGTCCGTTGGGTGAGCAACTGGTTTCGCGATCCGCCTCCGACGACATGGACGACGTCGATCGGCCTGCCGGTCAGTTGTTCAAGCCATCGCGTGACGTCGCGATAACGCAGGGCAAGGCTATCGAGCGCGCATCGAATGACGGCGCCGTCGGTATCGGGAACGGGCTGATGGGTCTCGCGGCACGCGGCGCGGATTTCCGCCGGCATGTCGGCGGGGGCGAGGAATCGCGGATGATCGGGATCGATGAGCGAAAGGCCGCCGGGCGACTGGGACGCGGCTCGGGTCAGTGCGTCCCAATCCAGGTCGCGACCCTCGCGCTTCCAGATCCTACGGCATTCCTGCACGAGCCAAAGCCCGGCGATATTCTTGAGCAGCCGCACGGTCCCGCCGACACCGCCCTCGTTCGTGAAGTTGCGTTCGACGCAAAGCCGATCGATGACGGGGCGCCGCAGCTCGACGCCCATCAGCGACCACGTACCGCTGCTCAAATAACACCAATCGGGCGCGTCGCCGATCGTCCCCCGCGCCGGCACGGCCATCACCGCGCTCGCCGTATCGTGCGTCCCCGGCAAGACGACATCAACGCCCCGCAACCCGGTCTCGCCGGCGACGCTGGAACGCACCTTCCCAATGCGCGTCCCCGGTTCGAGAATCTCGCCCAACATGCGCGAAGGAAGCTCGAGACGGTCGAGCAGACTTCGAGCCCAATCCCGGGTCGTTGGATTGAAGAACTGGGTGGTTGTCGCGTTCGTGTACTCGCTCGATCGGATTCCCGTCAGCAGCCAATGGAAAAGATCGGGAATCATGAGGAACGACTTCGCATGCCTCAGCAGAGGCGACCGCGCCTCCCGAAGGGCGACCCACTGGAAAAGCGTGTTGAACGGGAGGAACTGGAGTCCGGTCTCTTGAAAGATCGTCTCGCGGCCGATCCGAGCAACAACCTTCTCCATCACGCCATCGGTATGTCGGTCGCGGTAGTGGTACGGATTGCCGAGCAACTCATCGTGTTCCCCCAGGAGTCCGAAGTCGACGCCCCAGGTGTCGACGCCGACGCTGGCGATCCGGTCACCGTATCGATTCGAGGCCGCTCTCAATCCGTCTTGAATCCGCTGCCATAGTCCCAGGATGTCCCAATAGAGGCGATCGTTGGCGAGCACACCCCCGTTCTCGAATCGATGGACCTCTTCGATCGCCAATCGAGCTCCATCGAACAGGCCCGCGACCACCCGACCGCTCGACGCGCCCAAATCCACGGCCAAGTAGACTCGATGTGTCCGACCCATTACGACATGCTCCTTCGAGTTCCCGAACCCATAGCGTATCGCGCCGCAGCTCGGCTCGGAGAGCCGTGCGACATCCGTCAATTCAACGACACAATCCCCTTCAAGCAGATCGCCGTCGCGGAGCACGGTTTGTCCGAGTTCGCAGCGCATGAGCACATGGAAACGCAACGGTGCCTCGTCCCGAACCGTCCATTCGCCAGCGCATCGTCCCCGCGAGCCGATCGTAATGCTCCTCGACAATCAGCTCGATGCCGTTCTCCCGCACGGCGCGATGCCTCGGATCGCCGGCCTCGAATTCACCTCGGCCACGATCAAACACGAGCGAGAATCCCGAACCTTCGGTAACGGACCGCGTCCCATCATCCGTGACGCGCGGCGCGGGTCCCGCCGGGACCGGGAGATCCCGGAAGTTCGTGAAGGAGTACCGATTCTCGACCGGAATATCGAGGCCCCCGTTCGCGGAAACCGCGCCGAGTTCGCGGACGGGAAACCAGACGGGCGAGAAGACTCGTTTCGTGATCCACCATTCGGGCTTGGGGCGGCGCCACGCGTCGATGATCCGCCAGAAACCATGATGCCACGCGTACCCCGCGTGCGAACCGTCGGGGAAATAGAACGCTTCGTCCAACACGGGTTCGATCCGCAGCCGGCTCATGTGCACGGGAGGAACGGCGAAGATCCACACGTCGCGATCGATGCCTCCCGGACTATGAAACGCATACTTGCTGGAATACGAGAGTGACTCGGAGAGACTGTCCACTCGCATCGTCAGGTCCAACCGGTGCGACGCGCCAGGAAATCGGTTTCGTTCGGCCGGTGCGAGAATACGTCGGCGCCCGCCACCGGTTCATATTCAAGGTCCAAAACGACTCCGCCCAGATCACCGACAAGTCCCTGGATCAAGCCAATCGCGGTGAACGGGATCCGCGACGAACCGAGTGGGACGGATCGCCGTTGGGCGCGATACATGCGGTCGAGCTCCTTGTCCGCGAGGTGCGGATCGTAGTCGGTTGTCGGATCGGCAGGCAGGATGCTTGCCCTACGGGTGGATTCCGGCGTGCGTCAGGGTCTTGGCTTGGGTTCGGCTTCGAGCATGCGCCAGCAATACCAACTCGCGACGGTCGCGTAGGGGCGCCAGGGGGCCGCGATCGTCAGTCCGGTCTTCATGTCGGGCAGATCGGCGAGGCCGTAGCGGTCGCGGATCGAGACCCGGATGCCCAGGTCTCCGTGCGGAAAGACGTCCGGACGACCGAGCGAGAAGATCAAGAACATCTGCGCGGTCCAGACTCCGATCCCTCGCACGCGAGTCAACATCTCGATGATCCGCTCGTCCGACAACCGTCCGATGGTCCTCAGCTCAATGTCTCCGGACCTCACTTTGTCGGCGAGGTCGAGCAGGTAGGTGGTCTTCTGGGACGAGAGGCCGACCGCCCGCAGTTCGTCGGGATCGCGCCGCGCGATCCACTCGGCCGTCACACCCTCGTCGCCCGCTCGTTCGATCAGGCGGTCGCGAATACGGGTCGCGGCGGTGGTCGAGATCTGCTGGGAGATGATCGAGCGGACGAGCATGGCGAATCGGTCGTCGTTGAATCGCAGCGTGAACGGGCCGACCTTATCGATCATGGCGCGCATGACGGGGTCGCGTGTCCGCAGGTGGCGGCAGGCCACCCGGATTCGCTCGGCGGTCAAACGCATGGGCGGCGCCTCCGCAACGTCCGATCGAGGTCCCCGCCGATTCCGCGCCGCGCCGGGACCTTACCCCGCGCCGCGCCGCGCGTCGCACCGTGACCTACACTTGCTCGTTGAATGCCACCCCCATCGTCCGCGGGCAAAACCGTCATGATCGTCATCGTCGGATTCATCGTCGTTCTCGCATCGGTGCTCGGCGGCTTCGCGATGGCCGGCGGCCACATGCACGCGCTGGTCCACCCCTCCGAACTGGTCACGATCGGCGGAGCGGCGCTCGGCGCGCTCATCGTCATGTCGCCCAAGAAAGTCCTGATCGACCTGGTCAAGGGCGTATTGCAGACGCTCAAGGGAGCTCCATTCAACAAGAAGGCGTATGTCGAACTATTCAAGGTCATGTACGAGCTGATGTCCGAGGCTCGACGCAACGGCATGCTCGCCCTGGAAAGCCATCTCAGCAATCCGCATGAAAGCAACATCTTCTCGAAATACCCGACGGTTGAAAAGAACCACCACACGATCAAGTTCATTTGCGGAACGCTGACTCTCCTCGTCGACGGCGCCGTCGCGCCGGATCAGATTCCCAAGCTGATCAACGCGGAGCTGCGAACGATGGAGGCCGAACACCACGGGCCGCTCACCGTGCTTGGAAAGACGGCCGACGGGCTCCCCGGATTCGGGATCGTCGCCGCCGTCATGGGGATCGTCATCACGATGGGGGCGATCGACGGGCCGGTCGAGGAGATCGGGCACAAGGTCGGAGCCGCGCTGGTCGGAACGTTCCTCGGGATCCTCCTGTCGTACGGCTTCTTCGCGCCGCTCGGCGTGCAGATGGAGTTCCTCGGACTCGCGGAACTCGCCTACTACCGGACGATCGGTTCGATGATCGAGGAGATGGCCAACAGTGTGCCTCCGAAGGTCATCGTCGAGAAAGCTCGGCGAGGCGTGCCGAGCGACGTGCGGCCGAGCCAGGAGGAAATGGAATCGATCCTCAAGGAAATCGGCTAGACGACGCGACGCGAACGTATTCAGCGAACTCAACACGGCGCCGGGAGTGCAACGCGAATGGCGGGTCATGGTGGCGGAGCCTGGAAGGTGGCGTATGCCGACTTTGTGACGGCCATGATGGCGTTCTTCATGGTCATGTGGCTCATTTCGCAAAGTGAAAAGGTGAAGGAGGCGGTCGCCAAGCACTTCCGCGAACCTCCGTCCAACGGCCAACTCCTTCCGCCGCTCATCGACCTCTATCCCAAGGACGGCCTCGCGCCCGAAGCGCCCAAGAACCCCGGCCAGCTCAGCACCGAGAATCAGGACATTCCTCCCGAGTTCGACCCGGACCGCGGCAATCGGAGCGCGGTCGGAGAGATCGTCCTGTTCGACGAAACAACGGCCGAATTGACCGAGGACGCCAAGAAGCGGCTCGACGAACTGATCCCGAGGATCGTGGGCAGGCCGCAGAAGATCGAACTCCGCGGACACGCGTCCCGTCGTCCATTGCCCCCCGATGGACCGTACCGGGACGCGTGGCATCTGAGTTACGAGCGGGCCGTTGCGGTGCTGCGCCATCTCGAAGCGCGGGGGATACCCTCCGAGCGGATCCGACTCACGTCCGCCGGCTCACACGAACCGTTCACGATCGGCACGGACCCCAACCTGATGCGGCGCAATTCGTCGGTCGAGATCTTCCTGCTTAACGAATTGGCGACCCATCTGGTCGGCACCGAATCCGAGCGGGAAGGGCGCTTCATGCGGGAGGATCCGGCCAACGCGGGCCACGCGTCCTCGTCCTCGACCGCCCATCCCGTCAAAGCCGGCTCCGGCGATTCCCATGCAACGGGTTCGAGCTCGTCGGAGTCGCATGCGCCGCGATCCGGTTCCTCCAAGTCGCGCGCCTCCGGGTCCGGGTCGTCGAAATCACACGGCTCGAAGTCATCAAAAGGCTCGTCGTCCAAGAGCTCCACGTCCAAGGGCTCGTCGAAACCCCATTCCGCCTCGAAGAGTCATTGAGTGGGCGTCGGCGACAGGGATGGGCCGTTTGCGGCGCGAACCGGCCGTTGGTAGAATCGCTGCGCCGCTCGCCATGGAGCCTCGGCGGTTTTCGAGGTCGGTGAGCGGGGGACCGCGCGGCGGCGCCGCGCCGTGGAGGAAACGCGCGGAATGGGAGCCTCACGATACGACGTCGCGATCATCGGGTCGGGCTTCGGCGGCAGTCTGCTCGCCATGGTACTCACTCGATTGGGAAAACGCGTGGTCCTGGTGGAACGGACGTGTCATCCGCGGTTCGCGATCGGCGAATCGTCGACGCCGATCGCCGACATGATCCTCGCCGATCTGGCCTCGCGCTACGACCTTCCCAGGATCGCGCCGCTCGCCCAGTATGGATCGTGGCGCCGAACCTACCCTGGGATCGAGCGGGGCCGGAAACGCGGGTTTAGTTACTTCCGGCACGAGCCGGGGCGCGCGTTCCAGGCGTCGCCCGAGCACGGCAACGAGTTGCTTGTCGCCGCGAGCGGCGACGATGACCGGTGCGACACGCACTGGCTGCGGGCCGACGTCGATCAGTTCCTCGCGCGCGAAGCGGTCGAGCTCGGAACGGTCCTGCACGAGCGAACGACGGTCGAGGCCTGCGATGCGGGGATTCGATGGGGATTGCGGCTGCGCGACCCGGCGCGGAGCTGGGATATCGAATCGGACCTGCTGATCGACGCGTCGGGGAGCGGCGGTTTCGGTCGACGGTGGCTGGACGCGGGCGACGATACGCCGTCGATGCGCGCCTATTCGAGGTCGATCTATACGCACTTCGACGATGTCGGGCGATGGGCCGACGTATTGGCCTCGCGCGGCGCGCGGCTCGACGATCATCCATTCCCGTGCGACGACGCGGCATTGCACCACATCTTCGACGATGCCTGGATGTGGATGTTGCCCTTCGACTGCGGTCGGGTCAGCGTGGGGTTGGCGCTCGGCCGAAAACACGACACGCTGGCGATCCACGATCCCGATGCGGTTTGGCGCGCGTGGCTCGATCGCTATCCAAGCCTCGCCGATCAGCTCGGCGCCGCCCGGCTCGCGCCGATTCCCGGCCGGTGGATCGTCGAAGACCGTTTGCAGCGGCGATGCGAACGGGCGGCCGGGCCTGGCTGGGCGTCGCTTCCGTTCGCCTACGGGTTCATCGATCCGATGCACAGCATGGGAATCGCGTTCACGCTGAGCGCGATCGAGCGGCTGGCGATCGCGATCGACCGTCACGGGATCGGTTCGTCGCTCGATCCCGAGTTGCTCGCGTACGAGCGGGCCATCCGCGCCGAATTCGACATGGCCGATCGACTGATCCACGCCGTCTATGCGACGATGGGCTCGTTCCCGCTCTTCGTCCTGGCCGCCATGCTCTATTTCACGGCCGTTGTGACGTACGAGCAGCGGCGCAAGGCGGGCCGCCATGATTCGTTCCTGTGCGCGAACGACCCCGAACTGCGCCCCGTGCTCGAACGGCTCTACGCAACGCTGCTCGACGCCTCAACCCGTTTGGACGACGAGCCCTCCATCGAGGACGCGCGCCGCGCGTTCCGCGAAGCGATCGCGCCGTTCAATTCGGTCGGTCTGTGCGACGACAACGCGCGGAACATGTACCACCACACAATCGCCCGCTGACCTGGCGAGCGTGGCTCAGGGCGGCATCCACTGGCGGTAGCCACCGTCGCCAGACGGTGGCCGAAGCGCGCTCCGACGCAATCCACGCTCTGGCGAGCCTGGCTACGAAGAGGAAGTGGTCGCGCGGTGCCATGCGTGGATGGTAGGGACCCGTCAAATGGTTCGTCCCCCGTCGACGACGAGGCATTGGCCCGTGGTGAGCGACGTCCCGGCGGCCAGGTAGAGCACGGTGTCCGCGATATCGTCGGGGGTCGCCGCGCGGGCGAGCGGGTAGTCGGCGACCAGCGCGTTGAGCTGTTCCTCGGTCATGACGGCGCGCAGCCAACGCGAATCGATGGGCCCCGGACAGACGGCGTTGACGCGGATCGGAGCAAGTGCGCGGGCGAGCGACCGGGTGAGCGTGTTCAGACCTCCCTTGCTCGCGCAATAGGCGATCGACGAACCCATCCCCGAGACGCCGGCGACCGAACTCACGTTGACGATCGCGGCGCGGGGCGATTTCCTGAGGAGGGGAACGGCGGCTCGCGTCACGAAGAAGGGGCCTTTCAGATTGACGCCCAGGATCTCGTCCCATTGGCTTTCGGATAAGTCATCGAGCTTCGCATGGGGAACGAAGTGCGTTCGGGCCGCGTTATTGACGAGCACATCGAGTCGCCCGAATGCCCGTTCGACTTCGGCGAGCATCGCGCGGACCTGCGCGTCGTCGGAAACATCGCATCGCGCGACGATCGCGCGGCCTCCCGACCGTTCGACCGATTCAGCCGTCTCTCGCGCCTCCGCCTCGCTCCGGGAGTAGTTCACACAGACGTCGAAACCGCGCTGAGCGAAACGAACCGCGCAGGCACGGCCCACGCCCGTCGCGGAACCGGTGATCAGCGCTACCTGTCCCTTGTCGCCCATCGATCCGTGCCTCCCCGCAATAAGACCTCTTGGACCCGCGATTCGCGCGCCGCCGCACTCGGATCCGACCGACCCGACCGACTCGGATGGACCTCGAGCGCCGGCCTTCGTCAAACCGGGGATCGTACCATATGCGGGCCGAGCGCCGCATGCGGGACCGGGCCGTTCGCGAACCCCGTTCGGCCGCGCTCGCACGGGAATCCGGGAACTCCGTTCCAAAATCCAAGACGTGTTTGTGTCCGGGCCGCGTTTGCCGTATCATCGACGCGTCCGGCCGGCATCGTCGGACATTCTGGACGCTCGAACCTCTGAACGGGAGTGTGCGTTATGTCGAATCTCAGCCGACGCGATTTCCTGCGAACGACCACGGCCGCCGCCGGAGCCTCACTGCTCATCACGGGAACTCGGGCCTCGGGCGACGTCCGCGGCGCGAACGAGAAAATCCGGATCGCCGTCGCCGGACTCAACGGCCGGGGCAAAAGCCACATCGACGGCTGGCTGGACCAGGAGAACGTCGAGATCGCATACGTCATCGACCCCGACCGGGACGTGCTCGCCCGCACGCTGAAATCGCTGGAAAGCCGAGTCAAGGGCCCGTTCACGACGCGAGGCGCCGCGGACGTGCGCGAAGCGATCGCGGACAAGAATGTCGATGCCGTCTCCGTCGCGACGCCGAACCACTGGCATTCGCTCATCACGATCTGGGCTGCGCAGGCCGGCAAGCATGTTTACGTCGAGAAGCCGATGAGCCACGACTGCGACGAGGGGCGCGTCGTCGTCGAAGCGCAGAAGAAGTACGGCGTGGTGATTCAGCACGGCACACAGAGCCGAAGCAGCGCGGCGATCGCCGGGCTCCACGAAGCGATCCAGGCCGGCAAGTTCGGTCCGCTCAAGATCTCGTACGGCTATTGCTGCAAACCGCGCGGGAGCATCGGACACAAGGATGCCGGTGATCCGCCGAGCCAGCTCGATTGGAATTTGTGGCGCGGCCCGGCTCAAATCGACGCATTCCACGCCAACTACGTGCATTACAACTGGCACTGGTTTTGGAAGAGCGGCAACGGCGACATGAACAACCAGGGCACCCATCAGCTTGACATCGCCCGGTGGGCCCTCAACACCGACCAGACCCATCCGGTGCGCGTGATGGCGCTCGGCGGCCGGTTCCAGTGGAACGACCAGGGTGAAACGCCCAACACGATGATGGGTATCGCGGAATACCCCAACGGCCAACATGTCTTCTTCAACGTGCGCAACGTCAACTACGAGGGATACCAGCATCAAGTCGAGAACGAATACTATTTCGCGGACGGGTCGCGGATCATCCGCGACAAGCTCTACGCGAAGGGCGAGACCAAGGGCGAGGACGTCAAACTGCCTCCGGGCAAGGTGACGCCAGGCGGCAATTGGGGCGCGTTCATCGCCGCCGTGCGGGCAGGGAATCCGGCGATGGCCAACGGCACCGCGCTCGACGCCCACTACGCGTGCGTGCTCGGACACCTCATGAACAACTCGTACCGGCTCGGCGCCAAAGTCCCCTTCAATGCGAAAGCCGGCGGATTCGCCGATCATTCGGATGCGAGCGACCACTTCCTGAAGCTGCACGAGATCATGCAAAAGGGTGTCGGGGTGCAGGACAACGCCGAGTATGTCGTCGGACCATGGCTCACGTACGACCCCAAGATCGAACGGCACACGGGGGAACACGCGGAAGACGCCAACCGGCTTCTCAAGGACGCCAATCGGGCCGGTTTCGAAATACCCGACGCGAAATACGTCTGACGCGATTCCGGCCGAAATGCGAGCGGATCCAGGTCGCGGAGCGCGCCGAACGAGGCCGCTCCTCGGCCGGGTCAAGGGCGGCGAGGGAGATTTCTGTTGACCCTTCGCCGCCGATTCGTACAATCGTCGCTCGTGGTCCCGAATGACCTTGGCCCGGGGCCAGGACCGGGCGCGAATCAATGAGGATAGGGCGAACGGACAATACGGTTCTCATACAGGCGCCCGCGAAGCTCAACCTGTTTCTCGAGATCCTGTCACGACGCGATGACGGCTTCCACGAGCTCGAAACGCTCATGGTGGCCATCACGATATACGACACGGTGGTGGTTTCGCCGGATCCGACCGGCGGAATCCGCCTGCGATGCGGTTGGTCGCCCGGGAGGGAAGCGGGGCGAATCGCCGGGGTTCCCGATCAGGACGCGGTTTGGGAAGCGATACCCGACGGTTCCCGCAACCTCGCCTCCGGCGCACTCGATCGCCTGCGGGTGGATGCGGGACTCGAGATGGGTGCCAGAGCCTTGTTGCACAAGCGCATACCGTCGGCGGCCGGACTTGGCGGCGCGTCAAGCGACGCGGCGGCCGCGCTGGTTGCGGCCGCGACCGCGTGGAATGTCGGGCCGGACAGCCGAGCGGTTCGCGCGGCGGCCGAGCAAACGGGGAGCGATGTCGCCTTCTTCCATCGCGGGCTCGTCCAAGGCGCGGCCGCCGCCGTCTGCCGAGGGCGCGGCGAGCGGGTCGAGACGTTGGAATCGGCGCCTCGATTCCACTTCGTGGTCGTGCGGCCGCCGGCCGGTCTTTCGACCGCCGAGGTTTACCGGCATGTCCGGGTTCCTGAAGCGCCGCGCGACGTCGCATCCGCGCGGCGCTCATTCGAATCCGGAGATCCCAACCGGTTGGGGCGAGCCCTTCACAATCGATTGCGGGAGCCCGCCGAGCGATTGAGTCCGTGGGTGAGCCGCATGAGGCGGCTTTTCGCGGAACTCGATCTGCCGGGCCACGAACTGAGCGGGAGCGGAACGAGTTATTTCGGAGTCTGCCGCAACGCGCGCCACGCGCGGCGAACGGCGACCCGGCTGAACGCCGTGATCGGCGGCGCGGCTTTCGCCGCGTCGACCCATTTTCCGATCCCGACGCCCCTCGCCCGTTCCGAGTCGATGCAGTCGTTCCCGCCCGGCGATCGATCGGGCGGGTTTGCCGTTTCCTGAGCACCACGAGGGCCCAATCGCGGCGGATGGCGGTTTGAGGACAACAATCGAGCAACCACTCAGGGATCACGCGTTTCGCGACTCGCGCCGGCTTCGAGTCGTCGGGACGTCGGAGAAGGAGGCCGTGATGGAGATCACCGAAGTTCGCATCAAGCTCATGGATGACTCGGACGATCGGCTTCAGGCGTTCTGTTCCGTAACGTTGGACGATTGCTTCGTCATTCGGGACCTCAAGATCATTGACGGTTCGAACGGACCGTTCGTGGCCATGCCGAGCCGTAAGCTGACGTCGCATTGTCCTCAGTGCGGTTGCAAGAACCACTTGCGATCGGCGTACTGCAACCAATGCGGCGCGCGACTCAAGGAGGATCGCGCGATCCGCGACGCCGACGGCCGCACGAAGCTATACGCCGATATCGCCCACCCGATCAATTCCAAATGCCGGGAGATGATCCAGGAACGGGTGATCGCGGCGTTCCGAGTCGAAGTGGAACAGTCGAAGCAGCCGGGCTATCGGTCGCGGTACGACGAGGCGTACGGCGACGAGGTCCCGATCATCGACGCGGGTCCCGAGGACACGGGCCCGATGCGCCCGCCGAAGACCAAGGCGATCCAGCCCGCCGGATCGGAGCCTCGACCGCCGCACATGTCCAAGAGCGGCGATCGTCCCGCCGAAAGCGCGCCGCGGCGCAAAGGAGGCGACGATTTCGGCGCCGGTATCCTGTAGCGGGCCGCCGAGCGTCAAGAAACGAGGCGGACCGCGGAAGATCGACTCCCGCGGTCCGCGGATGCGGTCGCCCGCCGAACCGGAGTTCCCGCCCGGGTCGGCGGCGCGCCGTTGCGATCAACTCACCGGGCGGTGTGACACAGCGGCCGTTTCTTTTCAAGCCGTATTCGGGAAGAACGGAGGCCCGTCCGCGTGGACCGCGCGGGGGCCGCGCGGCCTGGACTCACCCGATCGAAACACCGCGATCGTGGTCGTTGGCAGTTCCCATTCGGGGAATTGCCGCCCATCCAGCCGTTCGGCCAGGGTCGGATGGTCACTTCGATTCGAGGACTTCAAGCCTCAGGTTGCGGAACCGAACTTCGGTCTTGCCGCCGCTGTGAAGCTGAAACGCGATGACGCCCCGCGTCGCGCCGGTGGGGTCTTCGAGGTCGACGCCTGGCGCGCCGTTCAGAAACGTCTGGATGTGATGGCCTCGCGCCGTGATCTCGTAGGTCGTCCATTCCCCCGGCCTGATGTGAGCCTCACCCGACTTGTCCCACAGCAAGGCTCGACCGTGTTCCTCATAGAGCTTCCCCCACCAGCCCGCGCCGATGTCGGCCTGATAGCCGGCCACCTCGCCGTCGTTCGCGCGGCTTCGGAACTGGACGCCGCTGTTGCCCGCGTTGTCGACGAGTTTGACGTCGAGCGTCAATCGGAAATCGTCGACCGCCAGGTCGCTGACGAGCCATTCGTTCCGCGCGAGGCCCTCGGTGCGTCCCACGATTTCGCCGTTTTCCACGGACCAAAGTCCGTCCGTGCCCGACCAACCCGTCAGGTCGCGGCCGTTGAAAAGGGCGCCGCGATTCTCGGCCGTCGCGAGAATCGGCGATTGACGCGGACCGCGCACGTACGACACGAGCGAACGGACTTCATGCTCGGTGAACGGACGAAGCTGGTCGTCGGGCATCATCGACTTCTCGCTTTCGGAGCGGGTATCCACTTCCGCCTTCGGCACGACGACGACGCCGTCGCCGGTCCGTAGGGTCACCGACCGTTCGTCCTCGGCCTGGATCAACCCCGTGACGACGCGGCCGTCGGTCGTGACCACGATCGTCGGTCGGTACTCGCGGGCCATCACGGCACTCGGATCGACGATGTTGCTCAGAAGGTAATCGAGATTCGCGCGGTTCGAACCGGTCAGATCCGGTCCGATCGTCTCACCCACGCCGAAGAGCGCATGGCATTTCATGCACGTCTTCGCGAATACGGCGCGGCCCAGCGCGGGGTCCGCCGCTGGATGATCGGGGCTTTCGACGAGTCGCGTGAGTTCGACGATCATGGCCTTTCGGTCCGCCTCCGATTCGCGGACCGTGCCCCACGCCTCGGTCAGGAGCGCGTCGACCTGGTCGTTCTTGAGCAACTGAAGGCCGCGCACCAGGTCGGCGGTGAGGTCGGTTCCCGGCACCCGTTTATCGCGAATCGCGCCGAGCAGGGCGAGGGCGGAGTTGGTTCGCGCGCAGAGCGTGCCGAGCGCGAGACGTTTGGCTTGCTGGGACAACGTCGCATAGACGTTGAGCAAGTCGGCCGAGACCGCGGGATCGTCGAATTGAGCGAGGCCCCGAATCGCCGATTCCTGGATCGGTCCCGGTTCGTCGAGCATGGCGCGGAGCAGGGGAACCGAACCGGCGTCTCCGGCATCGAGGAGAGCCTGGAGCGCGGCGAGCCTGGTATCGAGGGGGGTCGACCGTTCGGCGGCCCGCGTCCGCATGGCTTCGAGCGCCGCGGAGTCGCCGAACGCGACGCCGACCACCGTCGCGTGCAGCCGCACACGCTCGTCGGCGTCGCCGAGCACGCGTTCCGAGACGGCCGCCCAACGTTCGGGCGGCGCGGCGCGGCGCTGTCCGCGCAGCGCCGCGCGAAGGGCCTGCAGGAAGGCCAAACGCAACTCGGACGTTTCCGCCGTCTCGAGGCCCTTGGCCAGAACGTCCAGCGACGCGCCCGAATCGGAACTCCCGATGCGCCGCAACATGAATTCCCGAAGCAAGGGAATCGACTCGCCCGCCGACATCGCGAACGCCAACGCGCGCGACGTATCGACGTCGGCGAGCGGTTCCGCGGCGTACCAGTACATCAGCGGGAGATTCGGGTCCTCGGCATCGGCGGCATGCCGCGCGAGCCCTTCCAGGATGGTCCATCGCGCGTCGAGCGGCAAGCGCTGGGCGGCCGACGCCAGATAGAGCCGGACGATCGGCGACTCGTCGTCGCGCGACATCGCCGCGAGCCGATCGAGGAACGGCGCGGGCGGCGCCGCGCCAGGCGACTCGGCGGCAAACCGTTCCAGCATCAACTGGACGGCCCATCCCCGCACGTAAGGGCTCGCATCCGCGAGCAATCGGCCGGCGATTGCGTCCGTGAGCCGGCCTGTCACGTGCAGTGCCCAAAGGGCCCGAAGCCGCCGCGTATCGTCGGAGTGCGCCGTCGCGATCGAGGCCAGCCGGTCGATCGCTTCGGGCGCGATCGAGCTCGACGAGGCCCGCTCCTGCAATACGCGGCGCGCATGCCGGACATACCAGTCGTTCGCATGCAGCGTCCATTCGGCCAACTCGAGGTCGGTCCGGGCCGACGCGTCGATCGGCTGAAACGCGTCCTTCGGGTTTCCGTACGCGACTTTGTAGATCCGGCCGTTGGTCCGGTCGTGGATCTCGACTTCGGTTCGGTGGCACGCCTGCATGTCGTACCAGTCGATCATCCACGCATTGCCGTCGGGCCCATACCGGAGATTGAGGATCTGCGATGCCTTGTCGCCGGTCAAAAGGAAGTCGGGACCGTGGCGCCCCACATACCCCGAGCCGCGCGGTTCGAGCCAATCGACATTCAGCCGTTGGCCATGGATGTTGTTCATGAAGAGCTGATCGCGGTAGCTCGCGGGCCAGCGGTCGCCCAGATAGATCATCGCGCCCGCATGCGCGTGCCCGCCTCCCGCCCCGTCCGACTTGCTGTTGCCTCCATGGGGCGTCGCGCCGAGATAATGCAAATGGTCGGCGATCGTGACGATGTCGCGGTACGTGTACGGATTGAAATGCTGCCCGCCCTGACGCTGATACCGCGCGCCTTGGATGATGTGGAAGAGGTGGGGAATCACGCAAGCCGTCACGAACGCCTGGCCGTGATCGTTGAAGTCGACGCCCCAAGGGTTGCTCGTCCCGTGGGCGAAGACCTCGAACGCATGCCGAGTCGGGTGGTACCTCCAGACGGCGGCGTTGAGCGGCACGCGCTGTTCGTCGGGCGTTCCGGGCCTGCCCACGCGCGAATGCGTGAAGACCCCATGGCATCCATAGAGCCACCCGTCCGGACCCCAGATGAACGCGTTCGCCGTCTCGTGCGTATCCTGATACCCCCAGCCGTCGAGCAGGACTTGCGGATCGCCGTCGGGTTTGTCGTCCCGGTCCGCGTCCGGAATGAAGAGCAAGTAGGGCGCGGCGCCGACCCACACGCCACCAAAACCCACTTCGAGGCCGCTGACCAGATTCAGTCCTTCGGTGAAGATCGACCGCTTGTCGAGCGTTCCGTCGCCGTCGGTGTCCTCGAAGATCAGGATCCGATCGCGGCCTCGATCCCCTTTCGCCCGCACCGGATATTCGTACGCCTCCGCGATCCAAACACGGCCGCGGTCGTCGAGCGCCATGGCGATCGGCTGTTTGACGTCGGGCTCCGAAGCGCCGACCAGGATCGAGAATCCCTCGGGAGCGTCCATGGCGGCGGCCGCCTCGGCGGCACTCAGCCCGCTATGGGGATATTCGTCGGGAACGAGCGCCACCATCGGAGGTGTCAGTGGAGCGGGGCGATCATCGTGCATTCGAAAATGGTCGAAGTTGATATGGCCCCAGCCACCCCGGTTCTCATCGACGAGCCGGATTCGGATCGGTTTTCCAAGATGGGCGCGCAGATCGACGATGACGGGCCGCATCGTCTCGTCGTTCGTCCCGGCGATTCGAAAAAAGACGTCGCCCGTATCCTCGCGGATCATCTCGACCCGCGTGTTCTCGTGATTCCCTCCATTCATGAGGAAGCTCGCATAGGCGTGCGAGGCCGGAAAAACGTCCGACGTGAGCGTGCCCGTGCCCGCGTCGCGAACCTTCTCGAATCCGCCGATCCAGTACCGCCCTTGATGGCCGCTCCGCATGTCGCCCCGCCGGGTCACGACCGCATCGCCCTGGATCGGCTGGCCGTCGAACGCGTTTCCCTCGGCCGTCCAGTCGTCGAGATTTCCCGTTTCGAAGTCGAGATTGAGAGCTCGGCCGTCCCGTCCGGCCGCGACGTACTCATTGCCGCGCGGCTCGGGTCCGGACTCGGGACGCTCCGCGGCGGCCGACGCGACGACGGACCCATCGGCCCGCTTCACTCGGATGAAATCGACGCCGCACATCAATGACGGCACGGCGCGGGGATTCGAGCCGATCACGCGGCCGTTCAGCGCGTGCTTGTCACCCACGGCCTCGACGCCCGCGAACGTCAGGACGCCGGTCGTCGCGACTTCGGTGTGGTAGCCGTCGATGGGAGGCCCCAGCGGCCGATCATCGAGCGACCATTGCACGATCCCGTAGTCGGGCGCCCGGGTCAGCACAAGCTCGATGTCGACGGTGCCCGTGAACGGCGGCAGGTCGAACGCGACCGTATCGCCGGCTTTCGCGCCGGTCCAATACCACTGCGCGTCGCCGCTCCACCGATCGCCCCCGAAACGGCCCATCGGCTGCGATCGCGCCTTTCCGCCCGAGACGCGAAACGGCAGCCCTTCGCCTTCCAGCGCCCCGTCGACTCGGCCCGCGCGCCCGTCGATCGCCGGCTTCGGACCCTTTTCGGGCGAAACCGGTTTCGGACCTTGATAGACGGACGGCTGGGCGGCCTTCCATTGCTCCTCGGAGGCCGCGGCCGATCGATGGATCAAGACATGCGAGCCCTTCATGCCGCCGACCACCAGATCGAGCAGCCCATCGGCGTTGACATCGACGACCGAGAGTTGGCGGCCGACCCCGGATTCGCCGTCCGCCTGGTACGGAATCCAGTCGACCCCGTCGGCGTTTCGAACCAGTTTGAACCAATAGACGACGGCGCCCGCGTCCCACATCGGACTTTTCTTGTGGTGCGACCAATAGGTCTTGCCGGTGACGATGTCCTTGAGGCCGTCGCCGTCGATGTCGGCGAGATTCACCGAGTGGGGTTCGCTGAAAACGACGCCGTATTTGTTCTCCGACGGGTGGGAGCCCATGATCAGGTGGTGTGTGAACGCGATCTCGCCGTTCTCGCGAGTCTGTTCATACCAGCCGAGCCCGAAATCGTGGGCGGCGTGGCTCGTGATCACGTCGTTGTCGCCGTCGCCGTCGACATCGTAGGCGTACATTTCGGCCCCGCCGTACGCCGTCGAGAACGCCCGCGGATGGAAGAGCCATCGCGACGCGGCCGCGTCCGATTCGGGTTGCTCGAACCAGCCGCCGGCATGAAGGATGTCGTTGCGGCCGTCACCATTCACGTCCCCGATCCCCAACCCATGGCCGAACTTCGTCGCCGCCACCTTCTCCGAAACGGGATGGAACGTCCACGCGCCGAACGGATCGTCGTCGGGGATCGTCGCGAATCCGAAAAAACCGTCGCGCGTGAAGACGACCTCCGGCCGCTCGTCGCCGACCAGATTCGTCAACTGGGGAGACTCGTTCGAGACCCAGTCGAGCACTTCGTGCTTCTTCCAATGCGCGTTCCATCCGTCGGGTCCGGGGTTCTCGTAGACATGGGCCGGTTTGCCGGGGAATCCGACGACGAACACGTCGTTGCGGCCGTCTCCGTTGAAATCACGGATCCACGCGAAGAAGTGATCGGCGTAGGCGTTCACATCCTGTGGGACGGGTGGGTGGATTTCGTGCTTCCGGATGAAATCGGGGCCTTCGAACCAGAACGGGCCGTACACGACATCGAGCGCGCCGTCGCCGTTCAGATCGCCGGCGTTCGCGCCCTCCGAATAGTAGACGTCCGTCAGGGCGATGCGTTCGAATGTGTGAAGCCGGCGTTCGGCCGAGTCGACGGTTCCGCAGAGCGCGAGTCCGATCCCCGCCGCGATCCCAAGGGCGATCCACAGGTTGCGTGCCATCGATCAGGTTCCTTCGTGGGGAAAAGGCTGTTCCGAATGCGGTAGGACCGCGGATCCTCGCGGGGATCGAACGACGAAACGACGCGGCCGCCGCGTGATGCGATGGAGGATCCGAGCGGCGTCGAGCGGACCCGACGATTGTTCGGGTTCGGCACGAACACCTTAGCAGATCCCGAACCGCGTTCAAACCACGCGGCGGTCGTGGGATCTGTTCGAATTCACGGCTGCGAATACCGCGACACCGACGGGGAGGGACCGCCCGGCGGAACCTGCGGAGATGGGCTCCACCCCGCCGCGCTTGGCGTCGTTTGCGTCGGATCGCCGTTCGTGATCGAAGGTCCCTGGACGGGTGTCGGCGCGGAGGGCGGCGGCAATCGTGTCGGACCCGGTGCGCCCGGCCAGGTCGGCATCACGGACGACGGTCCTTGCGCGGGCGCTTGAGGAGCCGGGGGCGCGGCGGACGGAGTGGGAAACGCGGGCGTCGCCCCGTTCGCCGCGATGCGGGGTGGAATCGCCGGACTCGATTCGGTCGGCGGTCCCGCCGGGGCGGGGAGCGATCGCGCGGCAAGCGCCTGACCGGCCCGCGAGAATGCGGGGTCGATTTCGAGCGAGCGGCGGAACGCGAGCGCGGCGACGTCGGTTTGCCCGACGTCGTCCAGCAGACATCCCAAGTTGTAGTGCGCGGCCGCCGGCGGAAAGACGGCGACGAGATGTTCGAGCGATTCGTCCACTCGGCCGCCTTGGACGAGCATCTTCGCGATGTTGTTGCGATAGAGCGCCTGACGCGGATCCAGACGCACGGCCTGTTGCATGACCTCGATCGCCCGCGGCAGATTGCCTTGCCGCGCCAGACACAATCCGAAATCGTTATGGACGGCCGCGACCGACGGATGGAGCGCGACCGCATGCTGATACCATCGGTTCGATTCGTCGAAGTGGCCGAGCCGATCATGGAGCCTCGCGATGCCGACGATCGCGCCCAGGTCGGTCGGTTGCGATTCGAGCGCCTTGCCGTACGATTCAAGCGCCTCGTCAAACCGGTTCCGCGTTTCGAAAACGCGCGCCGCGCGGACGTGCACCTCGGGCCCCAATTGCGAAGGCATGTGCCGGAGGCTCAACGGATCGTCCTCGAGCACCGACTGGGCCGCCTTCGCGGTCGCCGCATTGGCCGCGTTCACCTGTCCGGACCGCCACGGCGTCCACAACGGTGCCGACAGGTTGCCCGATTGGGATGCCGTCGGAATGCTCCCAGGGTTCGCCATCATCGGCGGCGGCGCGCTCAGCGGCGCGCGCGCGCTCGAACAACCGATGCTCGCCGCGATCCACAAGACGCACCAGCGCCCTCTACGCGTCCTTAAGGCCACCCGTTCTCCTCCCCGCCTGCCCGCCGCCTGTCCGCCGCGCATCGTGCGCCGCGCCGACCTGGTCCCTCGTCCGTGTGAACTTCGCAACCTCCTCGATCTCAGTTCGACCCCTCGGACGAACCGCCGCCCGTACTTCCGCCTCCATCCGACGTGGGAAGGACGGGGGCGGGCATCGAGTCCCGATAGCGTCGTGTGACGAGGTTGAGGTAGTCCCCCGTCCCGGACCGGGGTTCAATCGACGTTACCATCACGGGAGGCATCGGGGCGCCCGGAATGACCGCGGCGACGGCCCGCTGCACCGAATCGACTCGCCGTTCCGTGATTTCGGGCGTATCACCTTCGAGCACGTACAGCGATCGGCGGTGCGCCGGGACTTGGGTGAGGATCTGTCGGACCTTGAGTTTTCCCGCGTACGTAAGCTCGTGGTTCTCGTCGAACAAGGGACCGACGAGCGTGTTCTCAAGCCGCCATCCCGCCGCGATGTGCGTCTCGAACGGGCTGCGCGTCACCGCGTCGTCGGCGCCCCGGAACGGATCGGGCCAGCAGTTGACGCGCCGCGCGTCGACGTGGAATTGCCGCCAGAATTCGGACCAACCGGCCGTCGCCGAATCGGCCGTCAGGACGAGGGCAAGGACCGACAGGATTACGACACGTTTCATGGGCCATCGCCTCCGTGCGGCGGGACGCGGGTCAAGACGCGGGAACGCCGACCGCTCCGATTCGCCGCGTCCGCTCCGACGGGTGGGTCGACGGAGATCGCGCGGCGTTCCTCCCGTTCGGTATCGACGCGTCGGAACGGTCCCCTTCGCGGGAACTGATCCGCCCGTCAGGCTCGCCCCAGATCCCGCCGTCCCGCGCCGCGTCGCCGGTTCCTGCAAACCGCCTGGATTCCCCTCGCCCGGAGAGCGCGGACCGCTCATCCGCCGTTGGCGCCCATGGCCGGGAACATCTCGCGCATCATGGTGATGGCGGCCGGTCCGACGAGCACGACGAAGATGCCCGGGAAGATGAAGATCACGAGCGGGAAGATGAGTTTGACGGCCGTTTTCGCCGCCTTTTCCTCGGCGATCTGCTTTCGTCGCGTTCGCATCGAATCGCTTTGGACGCGCAGCGCCTGGGCGATGCTCGACCCGAACTTGTCGGCCTGGATCAGGATCGAAGCGAGCGCGCGGAGGTCGTCGACGCCCGTCCGGTTTCCGAGATCCTGAAGGACTTCGGTACGAGGCCGTCCCATCTGGAGATGCAGGTTGCTGAGGCCGAATTCCTCGCAGATGACCGGAAACGTGCGTTTCATTTCCTCGGAGACTTTTCGCAGGGCCTGATCGAGTCCGAGTCCGGCTTCGACGCAGACGACGAGCAGATCGAGTGCGTCGGGAAGACCCAGGAAGATCGCGTCCTTGCGTTTGCGTCCGAGGAAGAGGATCGCGAGGTCGGGCAGGTAGAAAAGGAGGCCCGCCGCGACCATGCACGTATAGATCGAGGATTGGTGGAAACCCGTCGTCAGGAGGGCAATACCTCCGCCGGCGGCAAGGCCGGCGAGCAGTCCGGCGAACTTGAGGCCGAGGAACATGGTCGTCGCCGACTCGCCGCGGAACCCCGCCTGCGTGAGTCGATTGCGCAGTTTGGTCGCCTCCGCGACGTTCTTGGATTGGAGCGGCTTGGCGAGCGCGGGTGTCGCCTTTTCGAGCACGCGCGTCATGGTGTCGCCCGTACGGCCGGCTTCCTGGCCGCGACGCCGCGCCGGGCCGCTGAACTCGTCAAGCCTCTGTTCCGCGCGGGGTTTCTCGCGCGTCACGACGTCAAGCACGAGCCACGCGATCGCACCGACCGCGAGGAACACGGCGAACGGCGTGAGCGAGAGCGGATCGAATGCGGCGACGAGAGCCGGCGACAAGCTCGCGGACATGGATGTCCTCACACCTTGATGCGGATGATTTTTCGGATCACGTAGGCGCCCATGAGCTGCATGGCGATGGCGCCGAGCAGCATGCGTTGGCCGAGCGGATCGTTGAAGAGCACCTTGCAATAGTCGGGGTTCAGGCGATACATGACCGCGAACAGGACGGGCGGCAGGGCGAGCAAGACGATTCCCGACAGCCGGCCTTCGCCGGTCAGGGCCTGAATGGCGCCCCAGATCTTGAATCGTTCACGTACGAGGTAGCCGATCTTGTCGAGGATTTCGGCGAGATCCCCGCCGGTCTGGCGCTGGAGGATGATCGCCGTCGCGAGGAATCGGAGGTCGAGATTCGGCACCCGATCGGTCATTTGATCGAGGGCCCGGTCGAGCGGGATCCCGAGGTTCTGTTCCTCGTAGCAGCGTCCGAATTCCGTCGCGATCGGCGCGGGCATCTCGTCGGCGACCAGGCTGATTCCGGCGGCGAGGCTGTGTCCGGCGCGCAGCGCGCGCGAGATGAGTTCGAGCGCTTCGGGCAATTGCCTCGCGAATTTCGCAAGGCGCCGCTTTCGCTTGAACAGCACGAATCCGATCGGCAGGAGGCCCGCGACGGCCGCCGCGGGCGGCGCGAAGACCCAGCGGTGGCATAGGGCCGTGATGGCTCCCGCCGCCCCCGCCGCGATCGCCATGAAGAGCAGGAGTTGCGGAACGCTCATCGACAACCCCGATTGGTCGATCAACCGCCGGATGTTGAAGAACCTCGATACGAACACCTCGGCGGCACCCGCGCGTTCGTCGAGCGGCTGCACGAGAACGCTCACCGCCGCCGCGGCGCCCCGACGGGCCGTGGCATGGTTCGTGAGCAGGTCGAGTCGGTCCTCGACTCGATCGCGCGGTTCGCGCGAGAAGAGCAGGAACGCGCCCGCGACCAGCGCGGCGACTCCCACGAATGTCGCGATGAGGATCAGGTGGATGGGCATGGTCGCCGATCTCCGTCAGTCTCTCCGGGGAACACGCAGGACGCGCGGCTAACCTTTGAGCATGACCCGCTGGCGGAACGCGCTGGCGGGCAGGCGGACTCCGGTCGATTCGAGCCGCTCCATGAACGACGGCCGAATCCCCGTGCATTCGAACCGTCCGAACGCGCGGCCCGACTCGTCGATCCCCTCCTGCACGAACTTGTAGATGTCCTGCATCACGATCGTGTCCTGTTCCATGCCCACGACCTCCGTGATGTGGGTGACGCGCCGCGGGCCGCCTTGCAGGCGGTTGGCCTGGACGAGCAGGTGGACGGCGCTCGATATCTGCTGCCGCATGGCTTTGATCGGCATCTCGAATCCGGTCATCATGATGAGCGTTTCGAGCCGGGCGAGCGCGTCGCGGGGGGAGTTGGCGTGGATGGTGGTGAGCGAGCCGTCGTGGCCCGTGTTCATCGCCTGGAGCATGTCGAGCGTTTCGGGGCCGCGGCACTCGCCGATGATGATCCGTTCGGGCCGCATGCGGAGCGCGTTGCGGACGAGGTCGGTCGCCGTGATGGCGCCTTTCCCCTCGATGTTCGGCGGGCGCGTCTCGAGCCGCACGACGTGGTCCTGCTGCAACTGCAGTTCGGCGGCGTCCTCGATCGTCACGATCCGCTCGTCGTTCGGAATGAAGCTCGACAACGTGTTGAGAAGCGTCGTCTTTCCCGAGCCGGTGCCGCCCGCGACGATGATGTTGAGCCGGGCCTTGATCGCCCCTTCGAGCAGCATCACCATCTCGGGCGTGAACGCCTTGAAGTTGAGGAGGTCCTCGAGCTTGAGCGGGTTGGATCCGAAACGGCGGATCGATACGGCGGGTCCGTCGAGCGCGAGCGGAGGGATGATCGCGTTGACGCGCGAACCGTCGGTGAGCCGCGCGTCGACCATCGGACAGACTTCGTCGACGCGCCGCCCCACCTTCGACACGATCCGATCGATGATCTGAAGCAGGTGCGCGTTGTCGCGGAACGTCACGTTGGACCGTTCAAGCCGGCCACGACGCTCGACATAGACCTGCTTCGCGCCGTTGATCAGAATGTCGCTGATCGTCGTGTCCTTCAGGAGCAGTTCGAGCGGACCGAGCCCGAACGTCTCGTCGAGCACTTCTTCGATCAGCCGATCCCGTTCGTTCCGGTTCAGCAGCGTGTCCTCGGTGTCGCACAGGTGCTCGACCACGAGTCGGATCTCGCGGCGAAGCTTGTCTCCCTCGAGTTCACCGACCTTGGACAGATTGAGCTTATCGACGAGCTTGCCGTGGATCTTGCGCTTGAGCGCCTCGAATTCCTGGGCCTTCGCCTGTTCCTGGGCGCGGCCCGCCGGTACGGGTCGACTCGGATTGTGGACGGACATCGGACACCCCGATCGAAGCGGTAAGGGGCTCGCGCCGCCGACAAAACGCGCGGCGCCACACCCAAACATAGCTCACGCCGCTTCGCGCGCCGGACCGGAATCCGGCCGGGTCCCGAATCGCGCCCGATCGGGCGAACGCCCTAGGGCTCGTCGCCCGTCTTGGCTTTCGGCGCGCGGCCCCGCCGGGCCCAGAATCCGCGCCACTTTCCGCTCGCCGCCGCCGCGTCGTCCGGCTCGTCCGCCTCTTCCTTCGGCGGAGCGTCCGTGATGGCGAGGGCGAGCGCGAGAATCGACTGGGTGATCGCGGCGCGCGGCGCGTATTCGGTGAGCGGCACGCCGTTGTTGCGCACGTCGACCATCGTGCGATAGTCGTTGGGAACCTGCCAATAGATTTCCTGGCCGAACGTCTCCTGAGCCTTCTTGAGGCTGATCTGGCCGCTGCCGAGACCGGCTCGATTCACGATCACCTTGACCCGCTCCTTGAGCCCTTCGTAGGCTTCGAACGACATCATGAGTCGAACGACGTTGCGGAGGCAGGGGAGGTCGAGCTGGGTGACGAGCAGAATGTGCTTGGCGGCTTCGAGCGCGACCATGTCGGTCTCGCTGAACGCCTTCGACGTATCGACGATCAGGTGCGAGAACGTCGCCTTGAGAAGGCCGATGACGCGCCGAAGGCTCTCCGAGTCGATCGCGCGGGCGTCTTGGAGCTGCACGGGCCTCGGGAGCAAATAGAGCCCCGACGCGTGTTTGGTCAGCGACCGCTTGAGCAGCGTGAAATCGAGCCGCGAGATGTTCTGCGCGACGTCGATCAACGTGTAGTCGGGGATCGTGTCGAGGAAGACGTCGGCGTCGCCGAGCGCGAGGTCGAGGTCGAGGAGCGCGACGCTGTTCTTGGGGTCGGCCGCCAACGCGCAGCCGAGATTGACCGCGAGGCTCGTCGTTCCCACCCCGCCGGTCACTCCGGCGAGCGCGATCACCGTGCTGCCCCGCGCGCGTCCGTCGCCGCCGAAACGCTGGCTCCCCAACCGTTCGAGCGCGGCGGCCAGATCCTCGCCCTTGATCGGCTGCGTCAGGAACTCCTTCGCCCCCGCGCGCATGGCCTTCAGGATCAACTGGCCGTCACCCGCGCTGCTGATGACGAGGATCGCGCAATCGGGCGACGCCTCGCGCAGACGGCTGATCAGGGAAAGCGACTTGTCGTGGTCGGCGTCGACGTTCACCACGCCGATGTCCGGGTGCGTCTGCCCGACCACGTCCGCGAAAAATTCGTACCGCGAACACTCGGCCTCGAGCCAGATCATGTCCATGCCCAAGAGGAGGTTCTTGAGCGTTTCGCGCGACGCGTCGTGCGGGTCAACGATGGCCAGTCGAAGTACGTTGCTCATGGCGTCGGCGCGGTCCGTTGCGGTCCGAGGAAGCGTGCACAGCCCGGGCCGGCGGCGCGTGTCCCGGCATGATCAAGCATACGACATGGATGCGCATCGGCTATTTCAGAGGCTGATATCCGACCGGACCAATCAGCCTGGGCCGGCCGTCCTCAATCGTCATACGTCCACCATCCGGACGCGCGCCCCCTCGTTCCGTTCGACGCGAGGAACCCGCAAGACCGGGCGACTCCGCGGGCACGCCCGCCGGCGTCGGCGCCGCGAGAGGCTCGGCGTCCGACGCCGAGACGGACCGGCACTCGTTTTCCGCGCACCGCGGCACCTCGAGATACCCCTTCGCGAAAAGCTCGACATCCGTCGGCGATACGGTCAATTGGCCGGGGAAACAGGAGGGGATTTCGTGCGGGTCGACCGCGTCGACGAACTCGGGGGTCACCATTATCAGGAGTTCGATGTCGTTCTGCGATTCCTCGACGCGTCGGAACGCCGAGCCGATCCAAGGCAAATCGGCGAGCAACGGGATCCCCTTGTTCTGCGCCTCGACGCGGCTCTGCAATAGGCCGGCGATGGCGAGCGTTTGGCCGCAGCGCATTTCGACGGCCGTGTCGACCGATCGCGTCCGCAGACCGGGCACCGTGACGTTCTGGATCACGACCGACCGCGCCGGATCGATCTCGCTCACCTCGGGACGCACTTCGAGCCGCAGGTAGCCGTTTCCGAGCACAAGCGGCACGAAGTCGAGCCGCGTACCAAACTCGCGGAACTCGACCGAGATCGTGCCAAGCGACTGGGGAATCAGGATCGGGAACTCGCCTCCCGACGTGAACCGGGCGGAACGGCCGCTCACCGCGGCCAAGTTCGGTTCGGCGAGCACCTTGACCAAGTTGTATTGCCGCAAGGCTTCCATGAACCCGAAGAACGACTCGGCGCCGTCCATGACGTTGACCGCGATGTTCGGACCCGTCGTCGGGTTGATGCCGCCCGCGAGGCTGTAGGTCTGGACGACTCCCGCCGCGTTCTGCACGATCCCGTCGTTGCCGTTGAAGTGGCTCCAATCGAAACCGGCCCGCCGCAGTTTCGTCCGCGAGACTTCGTACACTTTCACCTGGAGGAGCACCATTTGAGCGCCGCCGACCGTGATGTTGTTGATCACCTCGGGGTAGTAGTCCTCCGCCATCTGGATGATGCGGCTGACCATGTCCGCGCTCGGCGCGAATCCCGAGATCACGACATTGGTCGAGAGGGGCGTCACCTTGAGCGACGCGTCGGGGAATTGGGATTCGAGCAGCGCGTCGAGTTCGCGCGCGTCGCCGATCACGAGCACGTCGAGCGAGTGCACCCGTTTCTGCTCGTCCCAGAGATTCAGATTCGTGACGCCCGGTTTGAGCGCCGAAATCTGGACCTCGTTCGGAGACAAGGGCGTCGCCTGGAGCACCTCCGGGTTGTTCACGAGCATCCGGGGGACCTTGAATTCCATTTCAAGGATGCGGCTCGTGTTCACGATCATCTCGAGCCGCTGGTTCGCCTCGCGCACGCGGAACCGCGGGGACGCGGAACCCAGCGCGGCGTCCTGCGCGGGCGCCGCCCGCACGGCCGTCGCCAACAGGGCGACCGCAATCAGGCCGATCGATCCCGGGCCAACCCTGGCCCCTGTCTTTCCGGTTGCCATCCGTGGTTCCTCAAACCGAGCGACTTCTCGGCGCGCCGCAATCCTGGACGGGAGCGGCCCCCGTTCTTGGTATCATCGGCCCGACCGCTACGGAACGTTGATCTTCGTTCCCGCCTTGTCGTCAAGATCGGACTTCACGCCGGTCCCTCCCGACGGGGGAGCCGAACCGGACGCGGGCGGGGGCCCGAACGCGGCCGGCGCGGAGGCCGGATTCGCGATCAGCGACACCATCTGCGGAACGTCCTCCTCATCCATCCAGTCGTACCGCACGAGGCCCTGCGGCGAATGGACGAACATCGAGAATCGCACCGGATTGACTTCGACTTTCGGCGCGGATGCCGCCGGATCGAGGATCGAAACGGGCGCCTCAGCCGTGCTCGGTCCCTTCTTCATCTGTTCGAGAAGGTCGAAAAGGTGGCTCGACGGCTTGGCGTCGGACTGCGGCGACGCCGAAGGGTGGTTCAGGTGGCGGGGTTGCGCGCCTTCGGCGAGGAACGAATCGACGTCGGTGCCCTCGTCGGTCGTTTCCTTCAGATCGTTGGGGCGTCGGAGCGAAAGACGCAACTGGCCGAGCTCCGAGGCGAGCGTCAGCAGTTCCACCTGCTTGGGTGTCACGAGCAGCGAGACCGTCTGGGCCATCGTCGGCTGACCTTGATCGTCGACCGATCGTTCGGTCTTCGCATTGACCGCCCACACGCGCACGTCGCGCAGGATCGTCCGCGTACCCGTGAACGGCACGTCGCTTCCGCGTCTCAGGAAGACGATCACATCGACCCGATCCCCCGGTTTGACGAGGTTTCCGACGACGACCTCGCCCGACACCTTGATGCTCGCCGCCCGATATCCCTCGGGAATCGTCAGTGTCGTGTCGGCGTTCGAGTCCATCAACTTGATCGTGAGGATCGGTTCGCCGGGAAAGAGCCGCTGGCGGGCGAACCGGTTCTCGAGATCTTCGAGTTTCGTGACCGCGCCTTCGGGGATGCGGTCCTTCGGCCATTCCTCGAGCTTCACGTTCTGGGCGTTGAGCGCGGCGCCGATGTCGACGTCGGCCGCCGCGACGAAGATCTTGACCATCTCCGTCGCGACCTGGTTCCTGTTCTGACGGTCGATCACCTGGCTGATGCCGATCGTCGCCAAGAGTCCGCAGACCATGGCGATCGTGACCAGAACCATCGACTTGACTCGCATCGCCCGTGCCCTCGCGTCACCGATCACTCAAAGGTCTCACGCCTCATCACCGAACGAGCCGTCAATGTCGTCGTGCCGAGGAACATAGGCGACGGCAACCAACTGATGTCCGCGAACGGCAGCGTCAGGGTGACCGTGATGCTTTCGTCGGTCGGCTGGGCCGATTCCGGCGCGGGACTGACCGTGATGGCCAGATGCGGATTGTTTCCGTTGATCGACGCGTTCGTCAGATAGTCGCGGATGGTCGTGGTCACGGCGTTGGACGTCGCGTCCTGCAGGACGGCCCGGCGGGCGCCTTCGCGCGTCGCGTTTGTGAGCACCTGCTGTACCATGACCAGCCGCCCGTATTCGATCATTCCGAAAATCAGCAGGAAGAAGACCGGCGCAACGACGGCGAATTCGACCGCCGACGCGCCCAATCGTCTATTTCGGATCGCGGCCGTCCGGCCGTTCATCCCCGTTCGCGGTGTCGTGAGAGTCGCGCGCGACCGTCGTAACCCCACCCACCGCGCCGGATTGCCTATTCTCCCCAGGGTCATTCGGGCGACGTTCATAGAAGCATCCCCATCCAACAGAAGTAGGCGATCGTTCCGATCGCGATCGGGATTCCATAGGGAAGGAGCAACATGCTGGGTTTGCGGTCGGCCGCGATCTCCGCGAGTTGGGTCGGGTTTCGGATCGTGAGGATCTCGCCCAGGATCATCCAGAACTGGTTGGCGTGCTTCGCGAACGCGCGGCGCCAGAGTGTCATGGCGATCGCGATCACAGCGCCGACGACGGCGGAGATGCCGAACGAGACGAACATGGCCGAGGTCGGGCTGACGGACAGATCGCATGCTTCCAGCATCAAGACCATCCAGGCGCCGACGCCGGCGAGCAGCTTGACGTCGCCCGCTCCCATTCCGCCGATCGCGTAGGCGGGGAGCAGCAGGAGCAGGCCGACGACCGACGCGGCGAAGCTCGCGCCCAGCCCCGCCCAGCCGAACCAAAGACCGCCGCACGCCCAGCCGGACAGAATGAGTGGGAAGGTGATCCAATTGGGAACGCGGAGCCGCGCGCCGTCGATGACGGCGGCGAGGATCAGCGTGAAGGTAACCAACCAGACGGGCCAGTGTTCGACGATGCCCGTGCCGAGTGTCGCGAAATAGTCCATGGCTGAAGATGTCTCCACACGCGGCGCGATTCGTCCGCGGAATCGTCGGCGGATTGTCCGCCCGCCGAATGGAAATCCCGCGCCCTCGTCGCGGGCACGAGCCGCCGCGCTACGCGCGCAGCGTGACAAACCAACTCACGACGGCCATCACCGCCATGCAAACGTAGCACGCCGCTTGGGCGGCGATCGCCGGACAATCGGCTGGAACAAGGCTGATCATGGTCGCGGTCCTCCATTCCCAAGTATGGGATGCGTTTTCGACGCGAGCGGGGCGATCCGCCGTCCGTTTCCGCGCGATCCGCGTCGGCTCGCGCGCCGCGGCCGACGTCAACAGAGAAACCCCCGCGATGCGGCGGCCGCATCGCGGGGGCGCGTGAAGTCGGTTCGATCGGGCGTCGCCGTTAACTGCCCGACGTGCTGCTGATCTGCGTGGCGACATTGTTGAAGACCGTCCTGGTGTTCGTTCCGATCGCCTGGATGGCCGCGAGGCACACGATGACGATCAGCGCCAACATGACGGCGTATTCCACCGCGGTGGGGCCGTCTTCCGAAATCAGGAATCGCTGCACTTTGTTCACGAGACTCTTCATAGCTTCCTCCAAGGTGCGACATCACCGGGCCGGTCTCGGCCAGGATCCCAACATGAAACAACGAAACACCACGACAGGCGGCGAGCTCCCTTCGCGCATCCGCGATGCGCCCGCCTCAACGGCGGAAGCTCCTTTCCAAAACACCTCGCCCTCGTCTCGGTCGTGTCTCCATGCGCCGCGATCCGACCACTTCGGACGCGGCGAACGGTGGATCACCCTTTCGGCAGCCTGGCGACCGACGGTCGTCGGCCCATGGCTTTGCGCCCCGGCCTTTCGACCGGTTTGCCCTTATCGAGGATGAGAGGTTGCACCAAGCGTCTCGAAGGACGCCGTGGATTCAATGGGTGCCGGCATTGGAACAGGCCGGTTGTTTGCGACAAGTCGATCGGTTCAGGACGAGCCGAGTATTCGCCGGTGAAGACCCATTCGGCGTCGCGTTCCGACGCGTTCGTTTCTCCCCGGTACTCGAAACCTAGGTCGTATCCCGCCGATGTCAAACGATTTCCTTGGCGCATCGCGGGAAAATCCCCAAGAAGTCGGAACGCGCCGACGGAAGCCGACCACCGCGAGCTATCTTTTCCTCGTGCGTGCGGCCCCGTGACGGCCCGCACCGCGTTCCCTTCCGGAGTATCGGATCGATGACGCGAACGTGGCTGGATGATTGCCTGGATCGGTTGGCGGCGCGCGACGTGTTCGCCTACCGGCCGGGCTTGCCGAGCGCATCGGAGCCGGCCGCCGTCTCGGCCCTCGCCCTGATCGCGCACGGACGGATCGCCGAAGCGACTCGCGCGCTCGATGAACTCGAACGCCTCCACGGGGCCGCGAACCGCGGCGCGACCGATCGCGAGCCGGCCCGACTCGCCTGGGAATCGGCATGGGCCTTGTCGGCATGGGCGTTCGCCGATCGCCGGGGCGAACCGGGCGCGCGTCGGAGGGACGCGTCGGCGAAAGAGGCGCTCCGAGTCTTGATGGCGTCGAGCGGGAAAGACGGCGGCGAGACGCAGTCGTTCGTCGGACACGACCCGACGTTGATCGCTTGGCCTTGGGTGGACGGCACGCATTCGTGGCTCGAACCCACCGCGCTCGGCGTGCTGGCGCTGAAGGCGGTCGGACGATTCGACGACCGACGCGCTCGAAACGGCGTTCGACTGATCGAGGACCGCCAGTTGCCGGGCGGCGGCTGCAACTACGGAAACACGGTCGTGCTCGGCCAGGTGCTTCGCGCTCACCTGCAACCGACGGGCATGGCGCTCGTCGCGTGGATAGGCGAACCGTCGCGTTCCGAGCGGGTCCGCACGCTCGATTTCGCGGTCCGGCATTGGAGGGCGGCGAGGACCGCCCCATCGCTCGGCTGGATCCTCATGGGGCTCACCGCGCACGGCGCATGGCCTCGCGGCGCGAACGACGCCCTTGGCCAAGCGGCCCGATCGCCGTCCGCGGCGGGTTTCGGCGAATACCACATCGGTCTCCTGACGCTCGCCGCGACCGGACCTTCCAATCCCTGGCTCGAGGATGTGCGCCGCGCCGGAACCGACGCGGACGAATCGATTCGGGAGCATGCCGTGCGACTCCGATCGGAAGAAAGGGAAGTCGAGTAAGCCGATGGCGACACGCATGAGCGACGAGAGACCTTCGAACGCGGGCGGGCGCGACGCGCCGTGCTCGGGAATCCGCATCGACCGCCGAGCGCTCTTGGTCGGTGGATCGCTGGCAGCCGCCGGACTGCTCACCGGGTCGTGCCGGAAACTCGGGCGGCGAGGTCGTTCGCCCGTCTTTGTCGCGGGACGGCAGACCTACGACGGACCGCTCGTCGCGACGCTGCGCGACGGGCTGATCGCCGGCGGCCTGGACCTCGCGGCAATGCGGGGAAAACGCGTGCTGCTCAAGCCGAACCTCGTCGAGCCGACGCGCGCGGCGCCGTACGTCACGACCGACCCGCGGGTCGTCCGCGCCGCCGCCGACGTCTTCCGCTCGGCGGGCGCCCACGTCGTCGTCGGCGAAGGCCCGGGGCATGTCCGCGACACCGACATGGCCTTGGACGCATCCGGCCTGAACGCGGTTCTTGTTGAAGACCGCATCCCGTTCGCCGACCTCAACTACGAAGAGACCGGGTGGCGTCCCAACTCGGGTCGAACCAGCCGACTCGACGGATTCCATTTCCCCCGAAGTGTGCTCGAAGCCGATCTGATCGTGTCCATGCCAAAGATGAAAACCCATCATTGGACGGGCGTCACCGCGTCGCTCAAGAACCTCTACGGCACGATCCCCGGTATCCGCTACGGTTGGCCCAAGAACGTGCTTCATCACGCGGGCATTCCCCAATCGGTGTTCGACATCAACGCGTCGCTGCCCCGCATGATCGCCATCGTGGACGGCATCGAGTGCATGGAAGGGGACGGTCCGATCATGGGAACCCCCAAACCGATGGGCGCCATCGTGGTGGGCACGAACGGCGCCGCCGTCGATGCCACCGTTTGCCGTCTGATGGGCGTTGCGCCCGAACGGATCGGATACCTGGCGCTCGCCGCGGACCGGCTCGGCCCGATCGACGCGGCGCGGATCGAGCCTCGCGGCGACGATTGGCGGACCCTCGCGAGACCGTTTACACTGCTGGACGTGCCCCATCTTCACGGGCTCCGTTTGGGCGAGCCCGGGTCCGGCACGCCGTAACAGCGCGGAAACGCGGCCGGGAATCGCCTCACGGCGATCGCGTCGATGAGGAAGTCGGTGGTCGTGGATGAGCGGTGGCCCGAACCGGCGCGGCGCCTGCTCCCGTTGGTCCAACAACTCATCGGGACCTCGAAGTCCGCGGCGAGGCAAGCCATCCATGACGGTTTGGTTCGCGTCAACCAATACGTTGTGCGATCACCCCACGCCCTCCTGCGGCTCGGCGATCGGCTCGAAGTCGAATTCGATCCGGCGCGCGACGCGCCGCGCCGCGTTTCCGCGCCGTATCAACCGATCGAAATCGTCTTCGAGGACGACGCGTTGATCGTCGTGAACAAGCCGCCCCAGTTGCTGACGGTGCCGACTCCGAATCGCGAGCGCAACACGGCGCTCACCCTGCTGCAGCGCCGGACTGAGCGAGCCGCGCGCCGCGATCCGGTGATCTGCCCCGTCCATCGGCTCGATCGGGGCGTATCGGGATTGGTCGCGTTCGCGAAGGGCGTACCGGTCGCCGAATCGCTTCGAGACCAGTTCGCCGACCGGAAACCGGACCGGCGGTATGTGGCTCTGGTGCGTGCCGTCATCGAACGTCCGTCCGGCACATTCCGGTCACGACTGGTGACCGACCCGTCGCTGCATCGGCATTCCACGGACGACCCGGAGCGCGGCGAACTCGCGATCACGCACTACACGGTGGTCGAGCGGTTCGACGACGCGACGCTCGTTCAGGTCGTGCTCGAAACAGGCCGGCGCAACCAGATCCGCGTGCATTTCGCCGAGGCGGGCCACGCCGTGTTGGGTGATCCGCGCTACGGCGGGGGGACGGCGAGCGATCCGAAATGGCCGTATCGGCGGATCGCCTTGCACGCCGAATCGCTCGGGTTCGCGCACCCGGTCACGGGTGCCCCGCTCCGATTCACCGCGCCTTGGCCGCCCGAATTCGTCGCGTTCGTGCGCGCGGCCCGCCGTGCTTCGGAGCGGTCCGACGCGCATCGCCCGCCGAAACGATCCCCGCCTCGACGGCACCGACCCGGTTGAACGGCGACGTCGAGCGACGGTCAACGGCCGTTTTCGCGGCGCAGGACGGCGTGGTGCAGTTGGGTTGGATCCTCATGCAACCATTCGCGGGCAGACCCCGCGCGGAACGATATCGCGGCGCGGGGTGGAGGATTCGGCTCGATCGACGGCGATCGGCGCGAAAGACACGCTTTCACGATCCCAAGAACTCCGAGCGCGCAAAGCGCGCCCGCGAGAAATGACCGACGCATGGGAAGGCTCCCGAGCATGGGTGTTCGAAATGGACCGAGATCCATCTCGAGAGCGGAGCGTCCGTCATCCGCTCGTATCGTCGGGCCGTCGAGGGTCGTGTGAGGAATTCGCGGCGGCGCCGCGCCATCGTCACAACGGGTCCGGTCGCCGCGCCATGCGTCGCGGCTCCGACACCCCCGCTCCCAGGTTCCCTCGCTCCGAGGAAACCGGTATGATCGCGGCGCGTTCGCGCAATGCGTCCGCCTCATCATCGTGTCAGGGAGCGCGTGGACCCTATGGACCGAGTGACCTTGTTTCGCGACATGATCGTGATGGCGGCCTCCGACGGGAGCCTGACGGAGTCGGAAATCGGCATGCTCTCCGCCAAAGCCAAGGCCTGGGGCATTGACGACGCCGCGTTCGCGTCGGCCATCCGGTACGCGCTCTCGCGCGACTGCCGACTCACACTGCCCAAGAGCCATCCCGACCGCGTGGAACTCCTCAAGGAACTGCTCAAGATGATGGCGGCCGATGGCACGTTGGCCGAGACGGAAAAACGCATCTTCGCCACCGCCGCGGTGGCCATGCGGTTTTCCCAGGAGCAAATCGACCAACTGATCGACGATACGCTCCGCGAACTCGGCCAAACCGGGGCCTAGGCAAACGCGCGTCGAGCTGCCCCCGGGCTTTGATGGGACGGTCGCTTCGCGACGGGGAACGCGAGAGCGGCTTGAACGCCGCCCCGTCTTGCCGGCACCGGAATCTATCGGCCGCGAGCTCTTATCCGTGGGACGTCGATCGGACGTCTCGCCCCAAGACGCCCCCGCCGTCAAGGACGCAACCCGCCGGACGTTGACCGGGGCGCCGCGCGCTCGCGCCGTTGACCCGAAACGGGGGAATTGTTAGGTTTACCCGATTGGGCCGCGATGGGACCGAACTCGGCTGTCGTCGGCCCCGAGCGTCGATGGGTTCCGGTTGCCGCATTCGTTTCGTTTACCAGAGGGCGAAGGGTTCACCTGTACGCGCATCCATCATTCGGATGGATGCGGGTATTCGCCCGCGGAGGGAGTACGTTCGTGTCGCAAGCCACGCAGTCGATCGTCGAGGAGCTAGTCCAGTCGGGCGTTCATTTCGGCCACCGCGCGAGCCGTTGGAATCCCAAGATGGCGCGCTATATCTACGGCCGAAAGAACATGATCCACATCATTGATGTGCGCGAGACGGTTCGCGGTCTGCTGTGGGCCAAGAAATATCTCACCCAGGTCGCGGCGGGCGGGAGCCTGGTCCTTTTTGTCGGCACGAAACGCCAGGCGGCGGCGGCGATCGAGCGCGAGTCGTTGCGAGCGGGCATGCCGTTCGTCGCCGAACGCTGGCTCGGCGGAACGCTCACCAATTTCCGCACCATCCGAAGCCGGCTCGGACGACTCGAAGACCTCGAACGGCTGCGCGGCGGAGACGAATTGGGAACCTACTCCAAGAAAATGCAGTCCGCGCTCGGCCGCGAATACCGCAAAATGTACCGGAACCTCAACGGCCTCCGGACCATGAACCGGATCCCCGAGTGCCTGGTGATCATCGATCCGAACAAGGAACACAACGCGATCAAGGAAGCCCGCAAGCTCGGCGTCACCACGGTCGCGCTGATCGACACCGATTGCGACCCGGACAGCGTGGATCTTCCGATCCCCGGCAATGACGACGGCATCCGTTCGATCGAACTCGTTCTGCGGCATCTCGCCGACGCCGTACTCGAAGGGAAACAATCGGTCGCCGTCCAAGCCAAAGACGCCGCGAACCCCGAACCGGTCGGGGTCGGCGGGAGTCGATAATCGGGCCGACGGAATGTGCCGGAGCCGGCGGGACGATCCGCGCGCCGCGACGAGCGAGGCGATCGGCCGGCGGGTGGGTTTCCCGAGCGTGATCGACGTCCGCCAGGCGGCGTTCCGAGGCGCGGGAACGGATTGCCCGCGCGACTCGTCCGCGATGTGGCCGGCCGCCGTCCGTTCGAATCCGTCGTTTCCGGTTTCCGACGCCCGACCATTCCATATTCCGACAGATGATTTCGACATGCTGATTTCGACAATAAGGGAGAACCGTGATGGCGATCACAGCCGAAGAGGTCAAGAAGTTGCGGGAGAAGACCGGCTTGCCGCTGATGGATTGCAAGAAGGCGCTCACCGAATCGAGCGGGGATTTCGACGGCGCGATCCGCTGGCTTCGCGAGAACGGCGTCAAGATCCAAACCGGCCGAGCCGACCGGGTGACCGAATTCGGACGGTTCGGGTTGTTCTTTAACGACTCGGTCGGCGCGATGGTCGAACTCAAGTGCGAGAGCGCTCCGGTCACTCAGAACGACGCGTTCATCGCGTTGGCGCGGGACCTCGCGGAGCGGCTCGCGACAGGCTCCGGCGCCGCCTCGGCCGACGATCTGCTCGCCCAGCCTTCGCCGGGCCGCGAGGGTTCGACGCTGAAGGAGCGGAAGGACGAGCTGTTCAACCGGATCCGCGAGGTCTTCAATGTCGGGCGCATGGTGCGGTTCGACGGACGGTGCGCCGGTTACCTCCACATGGGTTCGGTCGTCCACGGCGTGCTCGTCCAGGCGACCGGCGGAACGCCCGAACAGCTCAAGGACATCTGCATGCACATCGCGGCGATGGCGCCGAGCGCGTTGACGGTGGACGAGTTGGATCGGGCGGTGGTCGACAACGAGCGGTCCATCCTGAGGGAAGCCGCGCTCAAGGAAGGCAAACCGGTGAACATCGTCGACAAGATGGTCGAGGGGCGGCTGAAGACCTTCTACGCCGAGCGCGTCCTGCTCGAACAGCCCTTCGTCAAGGACTCGGCGATCTCCGTCGGCGCCTACGCGAAGCAGGCGGGCATCGTGTTGCGGCGATTCGCGCATCAGGTGCTCGGCCGCGAATAGCCGAGCGACGAGTCGGAATCGCAACGAACGCGCGTCGTTCGCGTCGAACGCAAACCGCTCCCGCCGACCGGCGGGAGTCCATTCGGGAAGACCGGGGAGCCACACGTCGATGGACAGCGAGACGCCGGGTCCGAGGTATCGCCGAGTCGTATTGAAGCTTTCGGGAGAGAGTTTCGTTCGGGCGGGTGAACGGGGCATCGTGATGGAGGAGGTCTTGAAGATCTCCCGCCAGGTGAAGCATGCCCGAGACCTCGGCTGCGCATTGGCCGTCGTGATCGGCGGAGGCAACATCCTGCGCGGCGCCCAATTCAAAGGAACGAACTCGGCCATCCAGGAAGCGACCGCGCACTACATGGGCATGATCGCCACGGTGATCAACGGGCTGGCCCTGCAGGACGCGCTCGAGTCGCTCGGCTGCAGTACGCGTTTGTTGTCCGCGATCCGCATGGACGGAGTGTGTGAGCCGTATATCCGCAGGAGGGCGTCCCGGCATCTCGAGAAGGGCCGCATCATCATCCTCGCGGCGGGGACCGGAGGCCCGTTCGTCACGACCGACACGGCCGCCGCGCTGCGCGCCCGCGAACTCGAAGCCGACATCCTGATGAAGGCGACGCGCGTCGACGGCGTTTACAGCGACGACCCCGAACTCAACCCGCACGCCGTCCTGTACAATGAGCTGACCTACCACGCGGTCATCGATCAGAAATTGCGGGTCATGGACGGAACGGCCATCACGCATTGCATGGAACATCGCCTTCCGATCCTCGTGTTCAACTATCTCAAGGAAGGCAATATCCAGCGGGCCGTCATGGGAGAAAGGCTCGGAACCATGATTTCTTCCGAAGGCCGTCGCGCGGCGCCCGTCGGTTGACGGCGCCCCGAAACGTCGTCCCGGTCCGCGCGTCGAGGTTGAGGATTCGAATTTCCCGAGGAGGTGTTCCATGGCATCCGACGACGTCCTGCTCGATGTCGATGACCGCATGGAAAAAGCGATCACCGTGCTCAAGTCCGCGCTCGCCGGAATCCGGACGGGTCGAGCCAATCCGGGTCTTGTCGATTCGCTGCGCGTCGACGCCTACGGCTCGCCGACTCCGATCAAGCAGCTCGCCTCGGTCGCCGCGCCCGAACCGACGCAGATCGTCATACGGCCATACGACCCGGGCACGCTGAAAGATATCGAAAAGGCGATTATCGCAAGCGAGCTCGGCTTCAATCCTCAAAACGACGGCAAGCTCATCCGCATCAACATCCCGCCCCTTTCGACCGAGGTCCGCCGCAAGATGGTCTCGCGGATCAAGGATCTCACGGAAGAGGCGAGGGTCGCGATCCGTAATGTCCGCCGGGACGGCAACAAGGCGGCCGACCAGTCCGAGAAGGACAAGGAGATGAGCGAGGACGAACGCGACCAGCTCAAGGAGGAAATCCAGAAGCTCACCAGGAAATTCGAGGATCTCGCCAACGACCTGGCCAAGAAGCGCGAGGCGGATGTGATGTCCGATTGAGCGCGTCGGCCCCGCTTCCCATTCCCGTTCCGGCATTCCACGGAGAATCAACGCGTGTCGAACAGCGAGCAAGCGGTCGAGAAGGTCGTCATCATCGGAAGCGGCCCGGCGGGCTGGTCCGCGTCGATCTACGCGGCGCGCGCGAACCTGGATCCGCTCACGTTCGAAGGCGCGGCGACGGAGGAGAACCGACTCGGCGGAACGTTGCCCCTCGGACAGCTCAGCCTGACCACCGAGGTCGAGAACTACGCGGGATTCCCCGCCGGAAAGCTCGCCGAGTTCCTGCGAACGGCGATCGACGATTCCTACCGGCCGATGCTTGAACCGTTCGACGAGCGTCCGCACGCGGTGACGGGTCCCGAGCTGATGCATCTGATGCGTCAGCAGGCGAAGAATTTCGGAACGCGGATCGTGACCGACGATGTCGTGGATGTCGATTTCGCGTCCCGGCCTTTCACGCTCCGAACGCTCGAAGGCCGAACGCACCGAGCGCAGGCGGTCATCATCGCGACCGGAGCCCGCGCGAACTACCTCGGCCTGCCGTCGGAAACCGAGTTCAAGAACCGGGGCGTCAGCGCGTGTGCGGTTTGCGACGGCGCGCTTCCCCGATTCCGCAACCAACCGGTCGTCGTCGTGGGAGGCGGTGACTCGGCCGTGGAGGAGGCGACCCATCTCACGAAATACGCGTCCGTCGTCCATCTGGTCCATCGGCGCGGCGAGTTGCGCGCGTCCCGCATCATGCGGGAGCGGGCCCAAAACCACGCCAAGATCGATCTGGTCTGGTTCCATGTCGTGGATGAAGTGATGGGGAACGATAAGGATGGCCTGACGGCCGTGCGGATCCGCCATGCGGAAACGGGCGCGACGCGCGAGCTCCCGGCGCGCGGCATGTTCGTCGCGATCGGCCACACCCCCAACACGCGGTTCCTCGAAGGAAAGCTGGACTTGAACGACAAAGGCCACGTCGTCTGGAAAAAGGCATTCCGAACGGCGACAAGCGTGGACGGCGTGTTCGCCGCGGGCGACGTCGCCGATGACCGCTACCGCCAGGCCATCACGTCCGCGGGCACCGGATGCATGGCCGCACTGGACGCCGAACGGTGGCTCGCCGAACGGAATCTCTAGAACCGCACAGGGCGATCGAGGACCCGATCATGGAGAAACTCACGGTGGCGGTCGCTCGACGGCCCGAATCGATCGGACGGAACGCCCGCATCGAGGGCTGGGTCCGCACGCGCCGCGACTCGAAAGGCGGGTTCAGCTTCCTCGAACTCAACGACGGATCGTGCCTCGGCAACCTCCAGGTCGTCGCGGACGGGTCGCTGCCCAATTACGAAACGGACGTGCTTCGGCTGTCGTCGGGTTGCGGCGTTTCGGTCGAAGGCGCATTGCTCGCGTCGTCGGGGCATGGCCAGACGACCGAACTCAAGGCGGCCTCGATCCGCGTGCTCGGTATGGCCGATCCCGAACAGTATCCGCTCCAGAAGAAGCGGCATTCGTTCGAAAAACTCCGGGAATGGGCCCATCTCCGGCCCCGCACCAATACGTTCGGCGCCGTGATGCGAGTCCGCAACTGCGTCGCGAACTCGATCCACCGCTTCTTCCAGGACGAGGGATTCCTCTATGTCCAGACGCCGATCATCACGGCGAGCGACTGCGAGGGAGCCGGCGCGATGTTCCGCGTCACGACCCTGCCGCTCGACAACCCGCCTCGACGGGACGGCAAAGTCGACCACGCGGCCGACTTCTTCGGACGGCCGACCTACCTGACCGTCAGCGGCCAACTGGAAGCCGAGATCTTCGCCACATCGCTCGGCAAAGTGTATACGTTCGGGCCGACGTTCCGCGCCGAGAATTCGAATACGTCAAGGCACTTGGCCGAATTCTGGATGATCGAGCCGGAGATGGCGTTCTTCGACCTGAACGACAACATGGATCTCGCCGAGCGGTTTCTGCGCCGACTCGTCCGCGACACGCTCGATCAATGCGCCGAGGACATGCGGTTCTTTGAGCAGTTCATCGAACCGGGGCTCCTCACGACGCTCGAAGGTGTCGCGTCGAGCGCGTTTCGGCGAGTCAGCTACACCGAGGCGATCGGCATTCTGGAACGATGCGGCGCCGAGTTTGAATACCCCGTGCGGTGGGGCGCCGACCTGCAATCGGAACACGAACGGTATCTGACGGAAACGGTGTTCGGCACGCCCGTCGTCCTTTACGACTATCCTCGATCGATCAAACCGTTCTACATGCGGGTCAACGACGACGGCCGGACGGTCCGCGCCATGGATGTGCTGGTTCCCAAAGTCGGCGAGATCATCGGCGGAAGCCAGCGCGAGGAACGGCTCGACGTCCTCGAAGGGCGAATGCGCGAGCAGAACCTCGATGCGCGCGATTATTGGTGGTATCTCGATCTGAGGCGGTTCGGCACCGTACCCCACGCGGGATTCGGGCTCGGATTCGAGCGGGTGATCCAATTCCTCACCGGCATGGCGAACATCCGCGACGTCATCCCATTCCCTCGCACGCCCGGCTCGGCCGATTTCTAGCGTGCCGCGAAGAGGGACGACGGGGACCGTCGTCCTACGTAGGCGATTGTCCTCGATCGCACATCGGCGCCGGATGCGAACGAACGAGGCGCCGCATGGCGCTCCGGGTTCAGCCGTTCACTCGGCGGGGGATGGTGAACGAATAGAGGATGACGACCGCGCCCGCGGAAAGGAACGTCCAGGGGACCCATTCCGGAGGCTGCACGACGACTTCCTTGGCGGTCTCCGCCGAAGGGGCCTTGTCCTTGGACAAAGGGATGGCGGCCGCGGCCGTGCGATGGAGCACGGCGCGTTCGATGATGAGGCATTCCAATCCCAGAATGACCAGCGCCATGCCTATGGCGAGAAAGAACGCGCGCATCATCGTGCCCGACCTCCTTCGGCGGCCGCGCGGCCAACCGTCCTTAGTCGTACCATCGGCCGTTTCGCGGCTCCCTCTCCAATCCGTTTCGACGGGCCCGTTTCGACGCGATTCGCGCCGCGCCGGGACTTGCCCATCGCGTGTGAAGATTGATCGATGCGGCAGCCGATGCCAGATACGCGGAGGTTGACGCGTCCGGTTGTTGGATTCCGGACGGCGTCCTATAATCACGGCGGGGCGTTCCGTTCACGCGGAGTTTGGGGCTTGTCCGGCAAACCCAGAATCCTCTGTCTGTGCGAGCCAACGTGCGAGGCTCCCAGTCTTTCTTGGATGGCATGGGATTCCGACGCGGTCGAATTCCATCGGGTCGCGAGTGTCGCCGAAGTGATGCGGGCCCTGGCCCAGGACGGGTATTCGGCCGTCATGGTCGGCTCGACGCACTTGCGCGACGCCGCCAAGATCGGCCAACTCATTCAGAATGAACAGGTTCTCGACGACCTCCCCGACGGTGTCGTCTTGTTGGATTCCGAGAATCTGATCCGCTGGACGAACCGGCGGTTCGCCGAATGGGCGGGGCGGTCGGACGTGCGGGGACTCGGCTTCTACGCGTCGCTTGGCAGTCCCGAGATTCTCGGCCCCGATTTTTGTCCGTTCCACACGGCGATGGCGACGGGAACGCCGAGCGTCTCGACATTGCGGGCCGGCGACAACCGTTACTTCCAGGTTCATGCGGCGCCCGTTCTGGAACCGTCCGGAACGCCGCGATTCCTGATCGTGAGTATTCGCGACATCACGGCCGAAGTCGTGCAGCAGCAGAAGCTCGCCGCCATCCACAAGGCGGGGATGGAACTGGCCGATTTGAAACCTGAAGAGATCTTCCACATGGGGGTGGAGGAACGGGTTGAGATTCTCAAATCGAACATCCTGCACTACACGCAGGACCTGCTCCATTTCGATGTCGTGGAGATCCGCCTGCTCGATCCCGAATCGGGAGCCTTGGTGCCTCTTCTCGCCGTCGGTTTGGACCCCGAATCGCGGGATCGGCGTCTGTTCGCCCGGTCGCAGGGAAACGGAGTGACCGGTTTCGTGGCGGCGACGGGCAAGAGCTACCTGTGCGAGGACACGCGCGAGGATCCGTTGTTCATCGAAGGCTTCAAGGGAGCCCGCAGTTCGCTGACCGTTCCCCTCATGCTGCACGACCAGGTGATCGGAACGTTCAACGTGGAGAGTCCCGAGACACGGGCGTTCACGGAGAGTGACCTGCAGTTCCTGGAGATGTTTTCGAGGGACATCGCGGTCGCCCTCAATACGCTGGAATTGCTCGTCGCCCAGCAGGCGAACGCCGCGCTGCGCAGCGTCGAGGCGATCCACAGCGCGGTCGCCAGGCCGATGGACGAAATCCTCAACGACGTCGTCAACGTCATGGAGCGTTACATCGGCCACGAGCCCGAGGTGGTCGAGCGGTTGCAGCGGATCCTGCGCAACGCGCGGGACATCAAGCAGGTGATCCACAAAGTCGGCCAGAAGATGACGCCGACCAAGGCGGTTCCTCCCGGCGTCACGCCGTCGCTGCGTCCCACGCTGCGTGGGAGCCGCGTTCTGGTCGTGGACGCCGACGAATCGGTGCGCAATGACGCGCATGCGCTGCTCGAACGGTACGGCTGCATCGTGGAAACGGCGCATACGGGAGGTGAAGCGATCTTCATGGTGCGCAGTTGCGGGCCGGGCGAGACGTATGACGCGATCATCAGCGACATCCGGCTTCCCGACACGTCGGGCCACGAGCTGCTCACGAAGCTCAAAGCGACGCTCGACCCCGTGCCTCTCATCCTGATGACCGGTTTCGGCTGGGATCCGGGCCACTCCATCGTCAAGGCGAGGCTCGCCGGCCTCCTTCCCAAGGCCGTCCTCTATAAGCCGTTCCGTCTCGAACAACTGCTCGAGACCGTGGAGATGGTGATGGAACACGCGAAGCGCGTGGCGCCGGCCTGACGCGGCAGCCGCGCCGAGGGCGGAAGAGGAACCCTTCGACGGTGGCCGTTTCGGTGGGCGATGGGGATGGGGATGGAATCGTGGATCGCCGCCGCCGGTGGACCTTGGAACGTCGCTGGTTTCGCGGTGACTGGATGCTGCGCGCTCGTCGGCCACGTCGTGCTCTGGACGTTTCTCGTCAATCAAGTGTCGGCCCGCGATTTCCCGTCGTTCGTCACGCGGTCCGCCGAAAAAGGGTTCCTTCTCATCGCCGCCGCGGGCCCCGCGATTGTGGGACTGGGGTGGTTCGAGTCCGCGTTCGGCGATCGGTCGGCGTCGCACGTTCGGTCGATCGCCTTCTCCGCCTATGCGTATGCGTGCGCCCTCGTGATGCTCGGCGCGGCCGCGCGTGTCGCCACGCGCCGGTGGTGGTCGACCGAAGTGCGCGTGCCGACATCGAGGCGCGTTCGAGCGATCCGCCGCGATGACGGGTCGCGGCCCGTATTGGGCGCGATGACACGCGTGTTGGCCGCGTTGCCGATGAATGAAATCTGTGAACTGGAGATCAACGAGAAGCACCTGCGGATTCCCGGCATGTCCGCGGAACTCGACGGGTTCACGATCGCGCACCTTTCCGACCTTCATATCACGGGTCGGATGGACCGTGACTTCTATCGGCGCGTCGTGCACGAGACCCTCGCGCTGAACGCCGAGTCGATCGCCGTGACGGGCGACATCATCGACGTCGCCCGCCACATCGATTGGCTCGATCTGCTCGGAGGACTTCAGGCTGAAAACGGCGTCTATTTCGTGCTCGGCAACCACGACAAGCGCGTGGGACATGTCGAAATCGTGCGGAGGCGGCTACGGGCCCGCGGATGGACTTCCATCGGGGGAATTGCGGCGCACGCGGCCTGGCGGGGGCGGACCGTCTTGATCGCCGGCAACGAGATGCCTTGGATCGGGCCGCCTCCGTCCGAGCCGCTGCCGCCCGGTCCCGCCGCGCTGCGCGTCGCCCTGATCCACTCGCCCGATCAGCTCCCCTGGGCCCGCCGGCTCGGATTCCAGCTCGCCCTCGCCGGCCATACGCACGGCGGTCAGGTCCGTCTGCCGGGAGTTGGCGCGGTATTGACGCCCAGCCGCAACGGAACCCGGTACGCGTGCGGCGTCTTTTATGAACGGCCGACCGCCTTGCACGTGAGCCGTGGGATCAGCGCGCTGCACCCGGTGCGATTCGGGTGCCGGCCGGAACTCACGCGGCTCATCCTCCGTTCCGTACCCGCTCCGGACCACGGTTCGGCCGACACGCGCTGATCACCATGCGAGGCGGACCCGCGCCCGGGCGATGCGCCCGGGGCGATGCGCTCGGACCTACTTCGGATTCACGCCCTTCGCCGGATCCTCGCGGATCACCTGGGGCTCGATCGGCGCGTAGTCCTGCGACATGACCTCGGGAACCGAGAATTTTTCGACAAGCCAGGGGAGCTTGAAATCCTTCGGCAAGTCCTCGCCGAGTTGGCTGAGCGTTATGCGGTAGAACTCGAACGGTCGGCGCAGATCGGATTGCGCGAGGTCATCCTTGAGCTCGGGATTCTCGGCGAACAATGCGGCCCAGAGGTCCCAGGCGAGTTCGAAGTTCTTCTTCGCCTCTTCCAGCTTGGCGTTTTCGAGATCCCGATCGGCCTGGTAGAGGTGCTCGCGGGCTTTCGCGGCCCGTTCGGTCTGCTCGACCTCGCATCGCGTCTTCCAATACGCGAACGCCACTTGATTGCGGTACCGATCGATCCGTTCGATCATCAGCCGAGCCGAGCTCAGTTTGCGCGCGATCCGTTCGGCCGATGAACGGTGCTCGGTCGGAACGCGCGTCACAACATCGTCATCCGAAACGAACAGGCGGCTCATGATCGCCTGGTAGGCCATCCACTGTTTCTCGGTGAACCGCTCGTTCCTCACGGCCTCGGGCGTCTGGATCAACTCGGCTTCCTCGGCGGTCAACGCCTCCCGTCTCTCCTTCGCGATGTCGGCTCGAGCGGTCGGGGCGAGCGTGTCGAGTTCGCGCGTGAGGTTTTGGATTTCCTCGGACGTCGCGGCGTATTCGTTCAAGCGGATGAGCACGCCCCAGGTGGATGGGATTTCGCGACTGCCGAACGCGGTCCACTCGCGGAGTCCATCGGCCCACGCCGCGCGGGCCACTTCGCCGAAGTGCCCTTCGGTCTCGATCGCCTCGGCGTGATTCATGTACGCCTTGGGGCGGTCGGAATGGAAGACAAGCGGGCTCTTGCCGCGCAGCGGCTTGAGTCCCGAATCGACGATGTCGGCGGCCCGGATGTACCAGAGGCGGCTGACGAGCCAATTATCGGGCAACTGATCGTGGCGGGACCGCGCCTCGCTGCTTTCCATGTCCACATAGGGCGAAAGCGACGCGTGGAAGTCGGCGTCCTCCCGGAACAGCCGGCGGAACTGTTCGTGTTCGTCGGCGCGGCCGATCTTCTGTCCGAAGAACCAACCGACGTTGTGGAAGAGGCGGGCCTCCTTGCTGTTGTATTCCGTCCCCTTGATCAGGAACTCGATCCCCTTCTTCACCCAGTGGTACCGATGCCGGTAGTTGTCGAATTCGACCGAAACGTTGTACGCGAGGTTATGGCCTTGGAACTCCCAGACGCCGATGAAGTTCGGTTGCAGTTTGGTGATCTGGTTGAGCGTGGCGGAGAGGTTGTCCCAATCCTCTTTCTTCTTGTATTCGTTGGACTTCTGCCAGAGGATGCTGGCGGCGACGCCGCGGAGTCCGAGCGTCGCCAGCTTCATCGACTCGCTCGCCGGGTCGATTTCGCCGAGATTCGCCTGGGCCAGATCGTATTCGATGCGCATGTTGGCGAGCATGCCCGCGCTCTTGAACTCGCCGTTCGCGTCGTACGACGCCGGTTGGCCGAGCCGGAACAGGGGGATGAGCAGCACGACGATGAGCACGCCGTAGACGATCTTCCGAGCGAATGGAGCGTTCCAGTTCATGCCGCAAGCTCCCTCGTCTTCAGGAAGAAATAGCCGACGATCGTCAGGACGAGCATATACCCCGCGACGATCGTGGCCTGCTGGGCCAGCAGCGCGTTGTCGATATCGAATCCGTAGGCGAGGTATTTCGTCGTGTCAAAGAACGCGAAGTCGGGCAGCATGCGGGTCACGGCGAGCATGGAACCGAGCATGGCGGCGTCGAGCGATTTGATGATCAACTCGGCCAGCCACGGAAAATCCAGCTCGATCATGATGTTCTTCTGCGTCACGAGCCGCACGAGCGACTCGATCGGCCCGCCGCCCGGCATCGCCTTCTCCTCACTGATGATCGTGCCGACGATCGGACCCAGGATCGGGTTCGCCTGGATCGCGCCGCCGAACACGCCGAACACAAACGTCGCCGAAAGACCGAGCACGACGGCTCCCAAGGTTCCGAGCATGGCGATCGGACCGCTCAGGAACGTGCTCGCCGTCACGCCGAACCCGACGATCAGGACCATCTGGAGCCAGATGCCCGCGTACCCCTTGATGAAATTGAGCCAGAAGGGCCGGTTGGCCGAGCGGACATAGAGGTCGGCCTGCGCGACGCCGAAGTACTGGCCCCGTTCGGCGCATTGAAGCCAGACTTCGAGCTTCCCGTCCTCGACGAGATCGAACAGGTCGATGTCCTTGATCGTCGAGGTCTCGCCGTCGATCGCCTGGAGTTTCCTCGGGATCCGTTGGCGGTCGACGACGAACTCCTGCGCGTGGAAATTGCGGGGCGTGCTGCTCCGGATCTTGGCGCCGCGGTTCGGACTCTTCACGAAGAGCGTCCCGAGAACGGTCTTCTCGATGTTGCCCTTGTGCGTGCGGAAGATGCTGAGGTTCAATTCGAGCGGCAATCCGTCGGGGAATCGTTCGGGCGTGATGTTCTCGAACGTCCAAACGGCCGACGCGAGCGTGCCGCCCTCGATGTACTTGCGATATCCCCACTCGCTGCCGACATTCACGCCGTCGCCCGCCGTGCCCGTCCGCGATAGGAAGCTGAGTTTCCCATAGACGGGGACGCGCGCCTGGAGCTGTCCCTCGGGAGGTCCGATCGCGTATCGCGCCGCGGCCCCCTCACCCGTCCGGCGAACGACGTGCCAATGGCCCCGTTCGAGTTCGGTCGTGATGTCGCCGCCCTCATCGAGCCGGCGGCGGTCGATCCGGATCGGGTGTCGGTGGAGGCCTTTGGCGTCGGGCGACGTTTCGCCTTCCCAGACGCCGTCCTTGGCGAGCGACGCCTCGATCTCGGCGGGGTCGGCGTCGAGCGTGTGGTTGTGGCTGAGATTGCGGACCACGAATCCGTAGCTGACGATGCCCATCAGGGCGAGCATCGCGGTCCCCACGATCGAAAAGCCCACGATGCGCCCGAGGACGATCTCGGTCGCCCGCACGGGCTTCGTCGCGACCGTGTACATCGTCCGGTTCTTGATGTCGTTCGGAAGGCTGAACGTACTCAGAAACAGGGCCATCACCAGAATCAGGTAGTTCGTCGCCGTCAGCGCGAAACTCAAATAGAGCCGCGCGGGATGGTCGGTGCGCACATCGAGGAACCAGCCGGCGTAGAGCAAGATGACCGCGAAGATGGCGAAGGCGACGAGCACCTTGCGTCGGATCGATTCCTGAATGGCCAAACGGGAAAGGGCGGCGACGCGTCCGAACGACGTACGGCGGAAGTCGGGGAACGCGTTCGCGATCGTCTGCGCCACCGCGTAGAACGCTTCCCACAGTCCGATCCGCGCCGACGTGACCGCGTAGCACACGAGGATGCCGACGAGCGAGGCCGCCGATACGAGCAACAGGAACGCGAACAAGGCTCCGTAACCCTGGTTGCTGAACAGGAGCCACTGCAAATACGGCAAGACTTCTTTTTCGACAACCATGGCCTATCCGATCATTCGTACCGCGATGCCCGTTCAAGCATCCCGCGCCGCGCGGCGTCCAGGCCGCGCGCCCGCGTCCTGCACGATGTTCAGGAAGAGTTCCTCGAGCGTCGTTCGCGGATTCTCCATCGCGAGCAACTCGCCGCCGTGCCGCTCGATCACCGCGCGGATCTCCGCCTCCGCCTCCTTCGACAGGCCCTTCGCGCGGACTTGCGTCACGTCCTGGACCGAAAGCAGCATGTCGACGCGCCCGAGTTCCTTGAGCTCGCCCTGATGCAAGATGGCGATGCGGTCGCAGACGTCCTGCACGTCCGCCAAGAGGTGGCTGCACATGAGGACCGTCTTGCCCCTCGCCTTCAAGTCCAAGATCAGGTCCTTCATCTGACGCGTGCCGATCGGGTCCAGGCCCGTCGTCGGTTCGTCCAGCATGATCAACTCGGGATCGTTGATCAGCGCTTGAGCCAACCCGATGCGACGCGTCATCCCTTTCGAATACTCCTTCAATTGGCGGCGCTTCGCCCAGTTCAAGTCGACCATGTCGATCAATTCCTGGATGCGGGCCTTCCGGCGATCGGCCGGCATATTGAAAAGCCTCCCGTAGAAGTCGAGCGTTTCCTCGGCGTTGAGGAACTTGTAGAGATACGACTCCTCGGGCAGATAGCCGATCTTGTCCTTGTTCTCGACGTCGGTCGCGTCCCGGTCGAAGACAAGCGCCTGACCGCTCGTGGGAAAGAGCAAGCCGAGCAGCAGCTTGATCGTCGTCGATTTCCCCGATCCGTTCGGCCCTAGCAGGCCGAAGATCTCGCCGCGCTTGACGTGCAGATCGAGGGCCTTGAGCGCCCGGACCTTCTGGCGACCCCAGAAATCGCGATAAACCTTGCTCAAACTCCGCGTCTCAATCACGATGTCCGCGACGGGAGGCGAGGCCGTTCGAGCAGCGGTCTGCTCCGCGGCGGCGGGACCTGGCATGAAAGGACTCCGAGAAGGGGGTTTCCCGATCGGCGTTGCCCGCCGCCGCGGCACCGGGGCCGGGCACACTTTGCGGCAACGTCCGTACGAGTCGGGCCGGGAAACGGTTCATGCCGCCGGAAAAAAGCGTTCCACGCGACCCTATCGGGCCTTTCGCGGGCTTCCAACGGCATCTATCAACTATAAGTGTGACGCGACAAGGCCGCAAGGTTCGATCGTCGCGCTCCGTTTCGTCTCGCGCAGGAAGCCCCATGCCACCGTTTCCGCCCGTCGATTCCGCCCATTCGGAAGCCCAGCGATTCTTGTACGACCGCATCGATTACGAGCGGGCCGCGGCCGTTCCATACCACTCCCGCGCGTTCGGACTCAACCGGATGCGGAACCTGCTCGCTCGACTGGATGACCCACACTCCCAAGTGCGGGTGGTCCATGTCGCGGGGACCAAGGGGAAGGGGTCGACCGCCGCGATGATCGCCGAGTCGCTCGCGGCGGCCGGTTACCGCACGGGGCTCTACACGTCGCCGCATCTTGAACGGCCCGAGGAGCGGATTGCCGTGGACGGAGTGCCCGTCGCTCCGGAGACGTGGGTGCGGCTCGTCCATCGCCTTCGACCGGTCGTCGAGCGGCTCGATCGGGAGCCATCGCGGGACGGGCAACCCGGCCCGACGTTTTTTGAGATCACGACGGCGATGGCGTTTCAGTATTTCGCGGAGATGTCGGTCGATCTGGCCGTACTCGAAGTGGGCATGGGAGGCCGGCTCGATTCGACGAACGTCTGCCGGCCCGACGTTTCGGTCATCACGTCGATCAGCCTCGACCATACCCGACAGCTCGGCGATACGCTCGCCAAGATCGCCCTGGAAAAGGCGGGCATTCTGAAAGCCGGCGTTCCGGCGGTCAGCGGCGTTCGGGCCTCCGAGCCGCTCGACGTGATCGAGCGGCGCGCGGCCGAGGCGGGCGCGCCCCTGTTTCGATTGGGCCGGGAATTCGAGCTCATCGAGCGGTCGGACTCGGTCCCGCGGCGCGGTGCGATCGGCGCATTGCGTTACGCGGAACGAACGGAATCGGCGCCGTTCGAGCTCGACGGAATCGAGCTCGGCATGATCGGCGGGCATCAGGCGCGGAACGCGGCCGTCGCGATCGCCGCGCTTTGTCGGTTGCGGGAGCGGGGCTGGTCGATTCCCGACACATCGATTCGTCAAGGCCTCGCGCGGGCCAAGGCCCCGGCGCGGATCGAATGCCTTTCGCTCGAGCCGCTCGTGATCATCGACGTCGCGCACAACGTCGCCTCGATCGACGCGCTTGTCGACTGCTTGGATGCCCATTATCCGAATCGATCGCGGACCTTTGTGGTGGCGGTGAGCCAGGACAAGGATGTGGACGGCATGTTGCGGAGGCTTGTGCCCGCATGCGATCGGCTCATCGCGACGCGATTCCGATCGAATCCGCGAAGCGCCGATCCGGACCATCTCGCGGCGATCGCTCGATCGGTCGCTTCGCATTGCGGGAGGACGCCGCGCGTCGAGGTCTCCGGGGACAGTCTTTCCGCGTGGCGGGCCGCTTTGGAATCGTCGAGCGACGGCTCGATGATCTGCATCGCCGGCTCGTTCTTCCTGGCCGCCGAACTGCGTTCCATCGCGCGCCGCGAGACCGAACCGGCGCGTCTCCTCGTGAAACCCGAAGCCGAGGTCGCGCGCGGCGCGGCCGCGGACGACCGGGGGCGCGGTTGAACGGGCGAGCGTTCGTCATGCGGCGGGATTCGGCCGCGGTCGACCGTGCGCCGTAGTCCTGTTGGGTTGGGCGCGACTAGAATGAGCGTATTCCGCGTGGGCCGATCCGGCGCGCCGCGGGGTTCGTCGCGATGCGAGGCGCCGTATGCCGAAGTCCATTCTCGAAGTCGCCAAGCTCACGGAGGAGTTCTTTATGGGAACGTCAGCGATTCACGCATCCATGCGGCGACTCGCCAGTACGCTCGGCGAGATGCGGATCGCATTCGCCGTCGCGGGCGCCATGGCCGCCAACGCGCATGGCCATCGGCGTACGACGGCCGACGTCGACATATTGATTCGGGGGGAGGATCTGGACTGTTTCAAGCAACGGTATCGCGGGAGGGGGTGGGTCGACAAATTCGGTGGTTCCAAGAACTTCCGCGACGCGGTGTGCGACGTCAATATCGACGTGTTGCTGGTCGGAGAATATCCAGGCGACGGCCTACCCAAACCCGTGGCGTTTCCGTGTCCCGAGGATGTTCGGGAAATCGGTGCCGACGGTATTCCCTATGTTTCGCTCGCCGCGCTATTGGAACTGAAGATGGCGAGCGGTATGACGGCCCCCCATCGTCCGCGCGACTTGGATGATGTCATTCAGTTGATCCGCGTGAATCGATTGTCCCTCGACTATGTGGAATCGCTGAATCCATACGTCCACGAGAAATACCGCGAACTCTGGCGGGCCGCGCAGATCGACGACGACCGATGAACTCGCAATCACGGCGACGTTGGATCGGCGCCTTCGTGAAACCCGAAGCCGAGGTCGCGCGCGGCGCGGCCGACCGGGGGCGCGGCTGAAGCGGCGCAGTGCGAACGACCGGGGACCGTCGGTCCACTCATTCGATACCGTAGAGGAACTTGTTGGAGCGCGCGTAGATCCGTTTGCCGATCGGAGTGAGCGACGCGCGGAACAGCTCGTCCGCACCCTCGCCGATCTTGTTCCGCGCGACGATCTTGAGCGCGGGGCCCGGTTCGATCACGAACGTCTCACCGGATTCCGATTGATGGAGGATTCGGTCGCCGATCGCGATCGGCGAACTGCTGAATTGACCTTCGAGGCGTTCCTTCCAGGCAATATTGCCCGACGCCGTGTCGTAGCAGGTCATGATTCCGTTGAGCGACGAGACGAGCACATACGATCCGACGACGATCGGCGACGGAAGATCGCGGCCTCCACGCCGGTTCGACGACCAGACGCGCTCGGGAGGTTGGCGCGGATCGGTGGCGGGCCGCAGCGCGACCATGTCGCCCGCCAAGCCACAGACGACGAAGAGCAGCCCGGCGCCGGGCGTCAATGAGGGCTCGCCCCGCCCATTGTTGCTCGACGTGCGCCATAGTTCGCGGCCGGTCGCCGCATCGTAGGCGATGACGCCTTCATGCCCGTTCAACGCGATCACCGTCGACGCGCCCCCCGTATCGAGCACGATCGGCGTGCTCCAACCTCGGAAGTCCGGACGTTTTGTGCGCCACACGGGCTTGCCCGTCTTCTTGTCGAACGCGGCCAGGAACGCGCCGACATCGGAATCGCCGTTCTGAATCAGCAGATCGCCGACCAGGATCGGGCACGCGGCCGTTCCCCAGGGATTCTCGAAAGCGCCCAACAGGGTCGACCAGAGCGGGCGACCGTCGGTGGTCAAGACATGCAGGCCGCCCTTTCCAAAAAAGGCGGCGACCACTTCACCGTCCGTCGCGCACGACGCGGATGCCCACCCGTTCATGACGTGCGAAGGCTCGGGCGTCCCCTCCCACGCCTTGTGTTCCCAAACGACTTTGCCCGTCGAACCATCGACGGCGAAAACGAACCGCTCCTTACCGTCCTCGAGATCGGTCGTCAGGAAGATCCGGCCGTTCCAGACGATGGGCGAGGATTGGCCTCGGCCCTTGAGCGGCGTGCGCCATACGACGGACGACGCGGACCATTCGGTCGGCATGGCCGTCGATGCGGCGTGCCCGTCCTGCGACGGACCGCGCCAACGCGGCCATTGCTCTTCCGCGCCGAGCGAACCGGCCGCGATCACGATCGACACGAATGCGCCCATACGACGGACATGCGAACGAATCGACATCGACCCGACCCCTTTTCACAGCGGTTGCGTCTTCTTGGACGTCAAATGGAATCCCGCGCGTTCCACGCGTCGCCACACCCCACCTCGTCCCATGAACTCCGCATGATTGTGCCTCCTTTTTGATCCGCATGCCAGTCAGCGGGGGCCGCGCGGCGGGTGGCGGCGCGGCGCGTGGTGTGTCACAATCCACATTCCGGGGGCCGGTCAAGCCGGGCTCCCCCATGGGACCGTAGCTCAACGGTTAGAGCAGGGGACTTCTTGGGGATCGCCTACCCGGAACGCGTTTCCGCGTTCCGCACGGCGCGCCTCGACGGGTTGCCGACGGCTTCGTTTCGCGCGGCGTCCGGCCAGGACGCCGAACGTCGAGGCCATCGGTAGAATCTGCCAAACTCGGGGAACGCTACCGCTCGATCGAGCCAGGCCAATCCCGAGCCAAGCCGCCGCGCGGCGGAAGGTGTAGAGACCAGACGGCAGACGCGTAAAGCGAAGGGATGGTCCAGACCACGAACTCGAAAGGGGCGGCGAAAGCCGAAGTGGCACGCATAATCCCTTGGTTGCAGGTTCGAATCCTGCCGGTCCTATTTTCGTCTTTCGGAATCACGGTCGCCGATCGGCTTGGGCCGATCCGCCTCCGATCCGCCTCCGGGCGTTCGTGTCCACTGGTCGCCACTCCGCCGGCGATTTGATACGATCGGTGGTTTGCGTTGGGCACCAACCCAAGGAGCGGCCGCCATGGCTCTGGACGCCTATGCCCCCTGCCCGTGTGGTTCGGGGGAAAAATACAAGTTCTGCTGCCCGAAGGAACTCCACGCTGATTTTGAACGGGTTCTGGGCCTGATCGACGGGGAGCAGCGGGCTGCCGCGTTGGACGCGTGCGAACGGATCCTGGTCCGGAATCCGAATCAAGCCTGCTTCCTCACGCTTCAGCTCCACCTGCTGTTCGAAATGGGCGAGTTGGACCGAATCGCGGAACTCGCCAACCATCTTCGGGCCGTGGCGCCGAAACACCCCAACGGACACGCGGCGCTCGCCCTGATTTCGGCCTCCGAGGGCGACTCACACGCCGCGATCGACCTTCTCCAGGACGCGTTCGAGCGGTCCCCCATGGGGATCAGCTATCTCATCTCCTGGGCGCTGGAAGCGGTCATCTTCAGTTGCTTCTCGAACGGCGCCGTGTTCGCCGCGATGATGTACGCGCGCTGCTACATTCAGCAGCGAACAACGCCCGAGGGCCAATTGCGCGGCGCGAATGAACGCGTACTGAACATCCTCCGTGAGATTCAAACGGACTCTAACAAGCCGCCCGTCATCAACGAGTTCTTTGTCGAACGGTTGTGCGAACAACCCGCGTTGGCGGCGATCGCGGATTGGCTTCCGCGATTCATCATGTGCCGATTCCGGGAACTTCGCGGCGAGTCGATCGCCCTTCAGGATCGGGAGCCCCGTAACCCGTACGCCCGTTTCTTCACGGGCCTGACCGAAGTCTGCCTTGGCCGATTCGCCGACGCCGCCGCTCGATTCCGCGAAGTCGCGCAAATGGCCGAGGCGCCCGAGTGCCTCGCGGTCGACGCGTTCCTGCTCGCGAAGTACCACGGCACCACGGATTTTGAATTCGATCGGATGTTGGTTTTGCGCGAGTTCGAGGTGGCCGACGTGGACCGGCTGATCGAGTATCTCGCCTCGGACCGGCGATTCGCCGTACTCGCCGAGGATCCGAGGCTGTTGGCCGAGGAAGGCGAACCGCCTCCCAAGGCCGCGTACCATGTTTGCGATCGACCGATACCCGTCGACATGAACGGCCTGGATCTGGGCGAGCTGCCGATCCTGATCGGCTCGATCGTCGTGTTCGGCCGCCAAACCGATCGCGCCGCGCGCATGATGATTCAGATCGCGGAGGACCAGAACAACAAGGCGGGCGCCGCGATCGCCGCGTCATTTCCAAGCGGACTCATCGGACCGCAAACGGACGAGCAAACGACGGACGTGATCCTTCCGATCGGAAACGGCCTGATCCGCGATCGCTATTTCCGGGGTGCCACGTCGTTCGACGTTCCGACGCTCCACAACGCGCTGATCGACGAAGGGGTGCGCGGGTGGCCGGACCAGCGACACCCCTACTTGGACGGCAAACGGCCGATCGAACTGGTCGGAACGCCGGAATGGCGCATTCCGCTGACCGCCGTGTTGCTCCTCCTCGAAACGACGGCGCCCGGGAGCGAGTGGACCGGCGATTTCACCGGACTTTGGGAACGGTTGGGGCTTCGCCGCGACTTGGCGAAGGACTCCGCGGCGGACGGCAACCGCTACCCGCCGTTCGAGGAACTCGGCTTGACCGCGCTCGCGCGCGTCGACCCCAAGAAGTGCTCGGATCCGGAGCTTCTCGAATTCTCGGCGGCGGCGGCGAGCTATTGCGTGCCGCCGGCGGCCGTTCGTTTGGTGATGGAAGTCCTGGACCGGGAACGGCTCCCCAACACGAACGAAACGCGCACCTTGGTGATGCAAGCGGCCATCGCGGCGACGAGTCCGACCATGCGCATCGATCTGCTCGAACGGGCGATCGCGTCGAGGCCCGGCGAGCCGGCCGACGTGGTCGGCCTATGGAAGCTGCAATTATTCGATACGCTGATCCGCGCGAGGCGTCCGGCCGCCGCCATTGAACGGCTTCAAGAGATCATGACGACCTATCGGGGCAACCAGTCCATCATGCATTTGGTCGCCATGCGCCTGCAGGCGATGGGTTTCATGGACGAGTCGGGACGGCCGCTCGTTCCGGAGATCGCCCGAACCATGGACCAGGCCTCGCGAGGACCGTCGGACGGTACCGGCGCGATCTGGACTCCCGACCGGCCGGCGCCGCAACCTTCGACGGCAGGCGCACCCTCGAAACTCTGGCTTCCCGGCTCGTGAGCCATGAATGACGGGCTTGGATTCCCCATACCCCGCGATGAGGTCACGGATCGCCGTTGCATGCTGCGCGCCTTGGAGCTCGCGATGCGTGGTGAGGGGCGTGTGGAACCGAATCCGATGGTGGGGTGTGTGATCGCGCGCGGCGGGTCGATCGTCGCCGAGGGCCAGCATGGGCGATTCGGAGGCGCGCATGCGGAGGTCGAGGCGCTTGCCCGTTTCGACGGCTCGCCCGCCGACGCCGCGCTCTACGTCACGCTCGAACCTTGTTGTCACCATGGAAAGACGCCTCCTTGCACCGACGCGATCGGTCGGTCGGGAATCGGTCGCGTTTTCGTCGCGCATCCCGACCCGTATCCCGAAGTCGCCGGTCGCGGCGTCGCGAAACTGCGCGCGATGGGTGTCGAGGTCATCGAGGGTGTTTGCCGTGAAGAGGCTGCCGAGTTGCTTGCGCCGTATCGCACGCGGATCGAGAAGGGACGGCCTTGGATTCTGGTCAAGGTCGCCATGAGTTGGGACGGAAAGATCGCGACGCGCTCGGGCGACAGCCGGTGGATCTCGGGCGAGTCGTCGCGCGCGGTCGCGCACGCGCTGCGCGGCCGAGTCGACGCGGTACTTGTGGGAATCGGAACGGCCGAGCGCGATGACCCGCTTCTGACGGCGCGCCCTCCGGGTCCGCGTGTCGCCACGCGCGTCATCCTCGATTCGCAAGGCCGCCTCCCACTCGACAGCCGACTCGTTCGCTCGGCCCGCGAAACGCCCGTATTGGTCGCCGTGTCCGAGTCGGCCGATCCGCGCGCCGTCGATCGGCTCGGCGATGCCGGGTGCGAGGTTTGGGCGGGACCGGCCGATCGCGCCGCGCGGCTCGACCGCCTGCTCGGCGAATTGGCCCGCCGCGGAATGACGAATGTCCTCGTCGAAGGCGGCGGCCACGTGATCGGTAGCCTGCGCGACGCGGATCGGATCGACGAGGTGCATCTGTTCCTCGCGCCTCGGTGGATCGGCGGATCGCTCGCCGTTTCCCCCGTCGCGGGCCGCGGACCCGATTCTCTGGCCGACGCCGCCTGGATCGATCGGTTGGCCCTTGAAGTCCTCGACGACGATCTGTATGTTCGCGGCCGCGTCCGACGCGAGCGGCCATCGCCCCAACCCACCGCGTGAACCGTGATCGGCGCATGACCACGAAAGACATCTTGATCCGGGGTGCCCGCGAGCACAATCTGCGGTCGGTCGACCTGGCCATACCCCGGAACCGATTGATCTGCCTGACCGGCGTCAGCGGATCGGGCAAGAGCTCGCTCGCCTTCGATACGCTCTACGCCGAAGGGCAGCGGCGCTACATCGAGAGCCTATCGAGCTTCGCGAGGCAGTTCATCGGGCAGATGCCGAAGCCGGATGTCGATCACATCGATGGGCTGAGCCCATCGATCTCGATTTCGCAGAAGTCGGCGGGCAACAATCCCCGCTCGACCGTCGGTACGATCACCGAGATCCACGACTATCTGAGGATCCTCTTCGCGCGGGTCGGCCAGGCGTATTGTCCGAACTGCGATCGACCGGTCACCGCCCAATCGCGCGATCAGATCATCGGTCGAATCCTCGACCTGCCCGCGAACACGAGGATCCAGGTCCTCGCTCCGCTGATCCGCCGGCAGAAAGGCGAGTACCGCGACCTGTTCGCCGACCTGCTCAAGCAGGGTTACGTCCGGGCCCGCGTGGACGGGCGGATTGGAGGACTCGCCGACGACTGGAATCTCGACCGCCAGATGCGCCACGACATCGATGTCGTCATTGATCGGCTCACGGTGCAGACGAAGTCCCGGTCGCGGCTCGCCGAGGCCGTCGAATCGGCGATCGCGTTGGGCGAGGGGGCACTGACGGTGGTCGTCGAGGACGAGTCGGGCGCGGCGCGGGACGTGCTCTATTCCGTCGACTACGCCTGCACGCCCTGCGGGATCAGTCTCGGCGCGCCGACGCCGCAGCTCTTCAGCTTCAACAGCCCGCAAGGCATGTGCCCGCATTGCGACGGGCTCGGCCGGTTCTTCTCGTTCGATCCCGAGCGGCTCATCCCCGACGATCGCCTGTCGATGAAGGACGGTTGCGTCGAGTTGCTCGGCGCATGGCGCGACATGGGGCACTGGCGCCGGCATCAGCTCGAAGGCGTGGCGGCGACCGTGGATCGTCGGCACGGATTGCCGACGCAAACGATGGCGGCGACTCCCTGGCGCGATCTGCCTCAAACGCTGCGGGACCTCTGGCTGCACGGGACCGGGGAGATGCACGTGACGTTCACGTGGCGCGACGGTCCGCAACCGGTCAAATTCGGCGGAACGTTCGCGGGGATCATCCCCGAGTTGACGGCGAAATACCGCGAGAGCGCGAGCGCGCCGCATCGCAAGCGGTTCGAAGCGCACATGCGGGACATCACGTGCCCCGAGTGCGGCGGCGCGCGGCTGATCCGCCAAGCGCGTTTCGTTCGAATCGAGTCGTCGCGCCCGGCGTTCGCCGAACGGCCGTCGCGATCGTTGCCCGACGTGTGCGCGCTGTCGATCGCGGACTGCGCGGAGTTCTTCAACGACTTGGCGTTGGACGCGACCCAGCGCCGCATCGCCGCCGAAGTCCTCAAGGAGGTCCGCGCCCGGCTCGCATTCCTCCTCAACGTCGGACTCGACTACCTCACGCTCGATCGATCCGCTCCGACCCTGTCGGGCGGCGAGTCCCAGCGGATCCGACTCGCCGGACAGATCGGGTCCGGACTCGTCGGCGTCCTCTATATCCTCGACGAGCCGTCGATCGGCCTCCATCCGCGAGACAACGACCGGTTGATCGCGACTTTGAAGCGGCTGCGCGACATGGGCAACACGGTCGTAGTGGTCGAGCACGACGAGGAGACGATGCGGGCCGCCGACCATCTGATCGATTTCGGGCCGGGGCCCGGAGTGCGTGGAGGTGAAGTCGTCGCGGCGGGGCCCGCCGCCGAACTGATGGCCGAGCCGCGAAGCGTCACCGGGCAGTTCCTCGCGGGGCGCCGAACGATCGCGATCCCGGCGCGGCGCCGCGCCGGGTCGGGACAGTTCCTTCGCATTCTCGGCGCCGCCCACAACAACCTGGACAACATCGATGTCGCGATCCCGCTCGGCGCGTTCGTCTGCGTCACGGGCGTATCCGGATCGGGAAAAAGCTCGCTCGTCAATGACATCCTCGTCGAAGCGCTCAACCGGGACCTCAACCACGGATCGGGAGAGCCGGGCGCGCACCGCGCGATCCAGGGACTCAAGCACCTGGATAAGCTCATCGCCATCGACCAATCGCCGATCGGCCGGACGCCTCGGTCGAATCCGGGCACCTATGTCAAGGTGCTCGACGAAATCCGAAAACTGTTCGCCGGTCTTCCCGAGGCGAAGCGGCGCGGCTTCGATCCGGGCCGTTTCAGTTTCAACGTGACGGGCGGCCGGTGCGAGGCGTGCGAGGGAAACGGCTCGAACCGATTGGAAATGGATTTCCTCGCCGATGTCTGGGTCACCTGCCCCGTCTGCCAGGGTCGGCGGTTCAATCGGGAGACGCTGCAGGTCCGGTTCAAGGACCGGTCGATCGCCGATGTGCTCGACATGGACGTGCAGCAAGCGATCGGCTTGTTCGAGAACATTCCGGCCGTGCGGCACCGTCTCCAAACGCTCCACGACGTCGGACTCGACTACCTCAAGCTCGGCCAGCCCTCTCCGACCCTTTCGGGCGGGGAAGCGCAGCGGATCAAGCTGGCGCGCGAGCTGGTGAAGAAGAGCACCGGCCGCACGCTCTATTTGCTCGACGAACCGACGACCGGGCTGCACTTCGCGGACATCGACATGCTGCTCCGCGTGCTCCACGGATTCGTCGACGCGGGCAACACGGTCCTCGTCGTCGAACACAACCTCGACGTGGTGAAGACGGCGGACTGGATCATCGACTTGGGTCCGGAAGGCGGAGCGGGTGGAGGCCGGCTCATCGCGGAAGGCACTCCGGAAAGCGTATCGGAGCGGGACGATTCGCACACCGGCCGCGCGCTCGGCCGGTTGTTCGCCGCGCGCGGCACCTCGCCGGCTCGTCGTGCGGGCCGCCGAGCTGGCAAGGTCCCGCGCCGCGCGGAGCCGCACGACCGCATTCGGGTCGTCGGCGCCGCGCAGCACAATCTCCGGGACGTCAGCGCCGAGCTCGCCCGCGATCGGATGACCGTGTTTTGCGGGCCGAGCGGTTCGGGCAAGAGCTCGCTCGCGATGGACACGATCTACGCGGAGGGCCAGCGGCGGTATGTGGAGAGCCTCAGCGCCTACGCGCGGCAGTTCGTCAGTCAGATGCGGAAGCCGAAGGTCGAGCACATCGAGGGCCTCTCGCCGGCGATCGCCATCGAACAGAAGAACCTCGGGCATACGCCCCGATCCACGGTCGGAACGGTCACCGAAATCCACGATTACCTGCGCGTCCTGTTCGCACGCCTCGGTCGGCCCCACTGCCCGGCCTGCGATGTTCCGGTCGGAACGCAGACGACCGACCAGATCGTCGACAAGATCCTCGAACACGACGAGGGCACTCGGCTCTATCTGCTCGCGCCGCTTCCGACGCGCGAGATCCGCGATTACCGCTCGATCTGGCTCGAATTGCGTTCCGAGGGTTACGCGCGGGTGCGGGTCGACGGCCGAACCTACTCGCTCGACGAAACGCCGACCGTCGATCGGCGCAGCACGCACACGATCGAGGTCGTGGTCGACCGGATCGCGGCGCGCCCGGCCGACCGGAGCCGGATCGCGGGCAGCGTCGAGCAGGCGTTGCAACTGGGAGAAGGCACGCTCCGGGTCGCGTATCCCCGCGAGGATCTCCCCGAGCCTCGCTGGGACGTGGTCGCGCACAGCCGCCGGATGGCGTGCCATCGATGCGGGCGTTCCTTCGAGCCATTGACGCCCAACCACTTCTCGTTCAACAGCCCGCTCGGCCGATGCCCCGGCTGCGAGGGGCTCGGCACGCAATCCGGCGCGAATCCCTCGCTGCTTCTTGCTGACAATAACCTGTCACTTCGAACCGGCGTGCTCCTGCTCTGGCCCGATCTTTCGCGGCCCGTTTCCAACTGGATGCTCGACGCCCTGTGCCGGGGCACGGGGATCCACGCCGACCGCCCGTTCGATCAGATGTCGGCCCGCCACCGCCGCATGCTCCTGCACGGGACGGGCGACCAGTGGTTCGACGTCGTTCCCGAGGGATCGGCGGAGGGCAACGCGGCGCCGTTGTTCCGGTTCCGGTACAAGGGCGTCTATCCCGCGCTCGAGGAAGCCTCGCGGCTGTCCCCCTATTATCGGAGGCGGCTCGGAATGTACGTCGACCAGGTCGAGTGCTCGGCGTGCGGCGGGAGCCGCCTCCGCGAAGACGCGGCCGCCGTGCGATTCCTCGATCTCACGATCGACGAACTGTGCCGGATGCCCCTCGCGCGCGTGCACGCGCTGTTCGCCGAATGGACATTGACGGGGGACGAGCAAAAAGTCGCGGGCGAACTGGCGCGGGAGGTCGGCAATCGGCTTGAATTCCTGATCGACGTCGGCCTCCATTACCTCACCCTCGCGCGGCAGGCCAACAGCCTTTCGAACGGCGAATCGCAGCGCATCCGGCTCGCCAGCCAGCTCGGAAGCGGCCTGTGCGGCGTCCTCTATGTGCTCGATGAACCGACCATCGGCCTGCATCCCAGGGACAACCGGCGCCTGCTCGGCGCGCTCCACAAACTCCGCGACCTCGGCAACACGTTGCTCGTCGTCGAACACGACCGGGAGGTGATCGAGGGGAGCGACGAGGTGTTGGATTTCGGTCCGGCGGCGGGCAAGCACGGCGGACGCGTCGTCGCGCATGGCCCGCCCGCCGCGCTGGCGCGCAGCCGCGGCTCGGTCACGGGGCCCTATCTGAGCGGCCGGAAGGCGATCGAAGTGCCGTCGAACCGCCGCCTGAAGGCGGTCGGCGCCGCGCGGCTCGGACGTTGCGCGGAAACGCCGGCCGACGGCGTCGAGCGGACGGACGGTGGTCCGCCCGTCTCCTGGATCGAAGTCGTCGGCGCGCGGCATCACAATCTGCGCGCCGACGTCGTGCGCATCCCGCTCGCCGCCCTCGTCGCCGTCACCGGACCGAGCGGCAGCGGCAAGAGCTCGCTCGTCAACGATGTGCTCCACGCGCACCTCGCCCGACGGCTCCATATGGCGGCCGTCAATCCGGGAGCGTGCGAGGCGATCCGGGGCGTCGAGCGGATCAACAAGGTGATCCAAGTCGACCAGCAACCGCTCGGCAATACGCCGACCTCGAATCCCGCCACCTACACCGGGGTCTTCGAGCTGATCCGTCTGCTCTTCGCGCAACTTCCCGAGGCCAAACTGCGCGGGTACTCGGCTCGACGGTTCAGCTTCAACGTCTCGGGAGGCCGATGCGAAGCGTGCGAGGGGAACGGGCAGAAACGGATCGAAATGCACTTCCTGCCCGACGTCTGGGTCCCGTGCGATGCGTGCGGCGGACAGCGCTACAACCAGGAGACCCTCGCCGTGCGCTACCACGGCCGATCGATCAGCGATGTGCTCAACATGCCCTGCGCGGAAGGGCTCGATCTCTTCCGCGACATCCCCAAGATCCGTCGCATCCTCCGCACGCTCTGCGACGTCGGACTCGATTACCTCACGCTCGGTCAAGCCGCGCCCACGCTTTCCGGTGGCGAAGCGCAGCGCGTCAAACTCGCCGCCGAACTCGCGCGGCCCGATACCGGACGCACCCTGTACCTGCTCGATGAGCCGACGACCGGCCTTCATTTCGATGACCTGCGGAAACTGCTCGATGTGCTCCACCGACTCGTCGATCTCGGCAATTCGGTCGTGCTGATCGAACACAATCTCGACGTGATCAAGTCGTGCGATTGGGTCATCGACATGGGGCCCGAGGCGGGCGGCGAAGGCGGCCTGGTCGTGGCGGCGGGGACTCCCGAGCATGTCGCGGAGTGGTCGCGCCGCGCCGAACGCGACACGACGATCGCCCCGTCGCACACCGGCGCCGCGCTCCGCCAAGTGCTCGAACGAGGACCGCTCAAGGCCCGTCCCCGATTCGATCCCCGCGCGTGGGATGAGAGCCTGCGAACCGACATCGATATCGATGACGTCGGCAAGAACGTGCCGATGCCTTGGGAACGCGACGGCCGCGCGTGGCACACGCGCGACCGAGTCGGCCGCGACGGCGAACCATGCCGATGGGACGGCCGAATCCTCGAAGCGGTCGTCGATCGGATTCACGATCTCGGCTCGTTCAGCGCCACCGAATGGAACGACCGGGCGGTCGTCGCCATCGCGGCCGAAAAGAAGAGCCAGGGGTGGTTCTTTCACGCGCTCACCGGCGAGACCTGGCAACTCAAGATGAAGTTCCGCACCGCCGCGGGCACGTTTCGGGGACCGGCGTGGATCGAGTCGCTCGGGCTTGGAACGCTCAATCAACTCGACGAGATCCCTCTCTACGGCAATGAGCCTCGGGTCCGCGTCCAAAAGGTCAAGGGACCGTGGCAGGAAGTGGAAATCCGAGCGCATTCGTGGAAGGAGATCGACACGCCCGCGTTTTGGGATTTCCTGGAGAAGGCGGTACGCGGCTTCGTGCGCGCGGAGCAGGCGATCCTCGCGAATCCCCTCGACGCCACGCCCTGGAAAAAACTCGGCCGACGCTGGCACGTCCTGCGCAAGGGATTCCCGCCGGGGCGTCGAGTCGAATGGCCGGCCGAATTGCTCGAAGAGACACTCCGGTTCTTTGAAAGCCTGACGCCGGCCGACGCCTTCGTCTGGACCCATCAGGTATTGGTCCACGTCCGCCGACCCGATAACGGCCAACCCTGGGCGACCATCGTGACGAAACGGACCGACGCCGTGCACGTCCATCTGCACGGTCCTCCCGGCATGGTAACGCTCGGACGCATCGCGGATTTCGGATGCGACCGCGCGATCGAATCCCATGCGGTCGGCGAGTCGGCCCGGATCAGCCTGAAGTCGCTCGATGAACTGCGCAGCGACGGTTTTCGATCGTTCGTGCGCGAGCATCTCGCCGTGTCGCGGACCACCGGGTGACACCCATGAGTGAATCGCTGATTCCCAAGACGTTCCTGTTCCGATTCGCCGCCTTGCTCCGTTACCGGTCCGACGCCGCGCGCAAGGGACCTCGGGACCTGGACAAGCGATATCGGTTGCCGAGCTTCGGGGAGCTCGAAGGCAAGCGGATCTTCGCCGACCTTCGCGGCGCGTGGAGCGAGGAAGGGCTCGCGTTCAGCGCGCGGGTCGTCGGCAAGAAACAAGTGCCCTGGTGCCGCGCCTCGCGGCTCGACGAAAGCGACGGCGTCCATTTCTGGATCGATACGCGGGCGACGGGCAATGTCCATCGCGCGAGCCGGTTCTGCCATCGGTTCGCGTTCATGCCGTTCGGCGCGGGCCGGGAAGGAAACCAACCGGCCGCGTTCGCGGTCCCCATCCATCGCGCGCGGGAACCCGCCAAGGAATGCCCGGCCGGCAGCGTCATCGCGCGCGCCGAGAAACGCGTCGATGGCTACATCCTCGATATGATCATCCTCGCCTCCGCCATGACCGGCTATGAGCCCCTCGAACAGCCTCGACTCGGATTCAGCTACGCGATCATCGATCGCGAACAGGGCTGGCAGACGTTTTCCGTCGGGCGGGAACTGCCTTTCGAAGAGGACCCAAGCCTCTGGGGTACGCTCGAACTCGCGTACGACGCGCCCACACCCGATGCGGGCGGCGCGGCGCGGGAGTCGCGCCGCGCGTAGTGTTCCGCGGCCGCTTCGCCCGCCGCGTATCGATGTGACAATAACCAGTCACCGCGTCACGGCTTGAGCATGAGTTTGAGCGACCGGTTGGCGTGGTGCGCGATCCGTTCGAGGATCTCGGCGCTTCGAAACGGCTTGGTGAGATAGTCATCGCAGCCCGCGGCGAGACAGACCTCGCGCGGGAACCCGACCGACTGCGCGGTGAACGCGAGGATCGGACGCCGGAAGCCCTCGGCGCGCAGCCTTCGCGTCGCTTCGCAGCCGTCGAGGAGCGGGAGCTGCATGTCCATGAGGACCACGTCGAACGGCGCGCCCATGGCTTCGGCGGCGAAGACGGCGGTGACGGCCGCCTGGCCGTTCTCGACGCCCTGCACGATCGCGCCGGATCGGGTGAGCAGACGGGTGATCAGGGCCCGCGTGTCGACCGAATCCTCGACAATCAGAATCCTCGCGCCCTCGATGCGCTGCGCCGCGGCCGAGCCGGCGCCGTCGCGTTCGGCGGACCCGTTGCCCGGACCCACGCGCGGCGAGGCCGGCTCGAACGGCAACGTCACGCGGATCGCCGCCGACCGGGGTTTCTCGATGCGGGCGGGCGCGACCGTTCCGCCGAGCAGTCGGAGCCAGTTCTGCGCGAGGGCGATCGAGAACGCGCCCACCGTCTCGACGCCGCCCGGCGATTCGAATAGGCCGGCGAGTTCGTAGTCGTGCCAACTGTGCCGATCGGGCGCGACGGTCACTTCGCAAAGCGGCGAATCCGTCGCGAATTCGATCCGCAACCGAATGCCGCCCCGACCGGTCGCCTGAACGGCGCCCGCGACCGTCTTCACGATCGCCTTGGTGGCGAGTTCTCCGTCGATGCCGATCCGATCGGGCACGTCCCCGACAAGTTCGAGCGAGACCGGATCGACCTGGGGCGACGGCATGGCGCGGATCGCCTCTTCGATCCCCGCGAAGAAGGGGTGCGAGTCATGGTCCGCCCGTCGCGCGCGGCCTTCGCCGTTGGCGATGCGTTCCCATTCCATGAGATCATCGAGCGACGCGAGCAGCGCGCGGCTGTTGCGGCGGATCGTGTCGATACCCCGCGCCCATTCCGCGTTGCCCGGCCGCGACGTCATCTCCTCGGCGAATCCGTGGATGGCCGTCAGAGGCGTTCGCAACTCGTGGCTCATCTTCGACAGGAAGTCGCGCCGCGCCAGATCGCGCCGCTCGATCGCCGATTCGAGTTCATCGCATCGATCACGGGCCGCCGACTGCCGCAGTCCCGCTAGGAATGCGATGAGAACGCCGAGCACGAGTCCGCCGAGGAGCCCGATCGGCCCGAGCGCGGCGATCGACGCGCGATCCGCCCAGAAGGGAACGCTCAGCGCCGACGGGATACCGTGCGTCGCGAGCGCGGCGGCGCAGGCGGCGAGGCAGGCGACGGCCAGAGCGCGGGATCCACCCAAAACGCACGCGAGCAAGGGGACCGCGACCAACCAGCAGGCCATCGGCGATTCGGTCCCGCCCGACCCGGCGACGAGCGCGCCGGCCGCCGCGCCGTGCAGGCCGCATATCCACGATCCCCGAACCGATGTCCGCGTAACGCTCGGCGCCACCCACGGCACGGCCGCGAGCGCCAGGCTCTCCGCGTACAGAAAGACGGCCCCCGCGCTCCACGCCGATACGACCTCGACCAACGTTCCCACAGCGGCCGACCAGACGCACAGCGCATACGCGCCGATCGTCACGGTATGGCCGGCCACCATGCGGTGGACCAACCGCGATGTTCGGTCGGAAAGGACCAACGGATTCTCCATGATCGGTTCGATCGGAATGAGGAGTCTCTCCGCGCGGGAATCCGGGAATGCCGTGTCGCCTACCTGCAATGGCGATCCAGCCAGTCGAAGAAGACGCGCTGCCAGAGCACGCTGTTCTGCGGCGAGGACACCCAATGTCCTTCGTTCGGGAAGTAGAGGAACCGGGACGGGACGCCTTGAACCTGCGCCGCGGTGAACGCTTCCATCCCCTGCGTGACGGGAACCCGAAAGTCCTTTTCACCGTGGATCACGAGCAGAGGCGTCCTCCAACGGCCCACGAACCGGTGCGGCGAAAAGCGATCGTAGTCCTCTTGGACACCGCCGCCCGCGTAATAGGGGCCTCCCAAGTCGAAATTCGGAAAGAACAACTCCTCGGTTGATCCGTACATCGATTCGAGATTGAACACACCGCAATGCGCGATCATGCACGCGAACCGGTCGGCGTGGTTCCCCATCAGCCAATAGACGGTATAGCCGCCGTAGCTCGCTCCCACCGCCGCGACCCGTTTGCGGTCTATGTAGGACTGGGCGAGCATTTCGTCGGTCGACGCGAGGATGTCGCGCATCGCTTGGCCGCCCCAGTCCCCGCTGATCGCGTCGTTCCATTCCTGTCCGAAGCCCGGAAGGCCTCGACGGTTCACGGCGAGAACGACATACCCCTTGGCCGCCATCAGATGGAAATTCCATCGGTACGAGAACCATTGCCCGATCTGGCCTTGCGGACCTCCTTGGCAGTACGTCAGCATCGGCCAGGTTCGACTCGCGTCAAAGTCAGGAGGCAGGATGACCCAGTTGTGGATCATGCGTCCGTCGCTCGCTCGGACCCAGCGTTCCTCGATCTTGGGGAGTTCGAGTCCGGCGTAGATCGTGTCGTTGACATGCGTCACGTCCGCCGCCGACCCATCGGCGCCGGAGACGGAGGCGAGTTCCTCGGGGCGGATCATATTCTGCCGCGCCGCCAGGAGGCCGCCCGACGGATCGACTCCGCACAGGCGCCAATCGAACCAGCCTCGCGTCACTTGCCGCGCATCCGGCCGTTCAAGGGCGATCTCGAAGATCTGCGTCGTGCCGACGTGTTCCGACGTGAAAAACACCGACCGGCTGTCGGCCGACCAGAGCGATCCGTGCGCCGTCCGATCGAGGCCCTCGGTCAGCTCGCGCAGTGCGCCCGACGCCCGATCGTACAGCATGATCCGGTTTCGATCGGCCTCGAATCCCGCGCGTTCCATCGAGTGGAACGCGATCCATCGTCCGTCGGGCGAGTAGACCGGATCATTGTCGTAGCCGGGCATGCCGGGCGTGATGCATCGACGATCGGACGGCCGATCGATGCCCATCAGAAAGATGCCCGTATCGGTCGACTCGGCCGGGTTGTTCACGAGCTTCCATGTCGCGGCGATCTCGCGCCCGTCGGGCGACCACGCGAACTGCTCTTCGCCTCCGAACGGAGGAACCGGGCAATCGGCCCGCAAGCCGGCCATCGAGTCCACGGCCGGACCGGCGGTTCCGTCCGCGTTGAGCGGCGCGACGTGCAGGTGGCTGTAGGCGTAGTCGTGCCACGCGTTCCAGTGGCGGTACAGAAGGCCATCGATGATCCGCGCGTCGGCGAGCGGCAGGTCCGCATGCAATTCACTGGCCGTCGGGTCCATTTTGACATCGACGGTGAACGCGAGATGCGTCCCGGTCGGGCTCACCTTCAGATTCGCGATTCCCGACTCGATCCGCGTGACGGCGACAGGCGATCCTCGATCGGCGTCGACCATGTAGGCCTGCGGAACCGCGCCCTCGACGTCGCCGGGCACGGCAATGTAGAACAGCCGAAGTCCCTCGGCCCGAACCACCCATTGCACCGAACCAAGGCCTTTCAGATTCGCCGCGATCACGCGGTCGTTGTCGCCGTTCCGATCGGCGACGCGCAGTTCGGACAGGCCCGAGTTGCGCGCCAGGTCGTAGCGCCGCACACCATACGCGACGCGACTTCCGTCGGGCGACAAAGCGCCGCCTTCGAGTCGTCCAAGCCGCCAGAGCATCTCGGCCGTCATCCGCTCCCCCGCACGCGCCGGGCATGCGAGCAGGGCAACGAGGATTCCGGCGGGCACCAAAATCCGCCAACGAAGGAACGCGCGTCGGGAAGCCATCAGGGAAGCTCTCATCGAGGTGGAGATGGATAGCGAAACGAACCGTACGCATCAGTGCGCGTGGGCGAGCTGGGTCTGTTTCAGCAAGTGGAGCTGATCGGGCGGCAGCAGGCAGCGGGCCTGATGCGCTAGTTTCTCGTGGGCGGGGTGCGATTCGTCAAGTAGTTCCTTGAGCAACACGCCGATGTGGTGGAAGGCCGCCCCGATTTCATGCGTCTGGCGGACGTCGCCGACCAGAAATCCCGGTTTGGAACTCGTCGCCGTGAGCATCTCGTTCGTCGGCCACATCCCCACGACGACACGCACCATCGGAAACTTGCGGCTCAGGATGACGGCGACTCCATGTTCGGACACGTCTTGGGTCAACCCGAACGTGCACTGGGCAAGGACCGGCTGTTCGTCTTCCCACGGAGCGATGAGAACGGGGAAGACTCGGTTGATTCGGCTGTCGCGGCGCTGGGTCGTCTCGACCGCGCCACCGTTGGGATTCGTGAGATCGGCGACCTTGCGGAGGTAGCCTTCGAGTTCGAATCGCTGCCGGCGTCCCTTGAACAAGAACATGGTCGAACCTCCCGGCCGTCGAGGGCGGGTCCACCCGAACGTCGGCGCTTTCCGATCGTGCCCGTCGCTCCCGGATCCCTCCACGAAAGTTCCTATCGTAACGTAGGTCACGATTGGTGGCTCGGAAAACCGTTCCCGTCGCCCGGCGATTCGCGATCGACCCGCGCGCCGCTCGCCAATTGGCCGCACGCGGCGGCGATATCCGATCCCTGCGAATGACGGATGGTCGTCAGATAGCCCCGTTCGCGCAAGAGACGGGCGAATCGATCGCGCCGGTCGCGGGGGCTCGCCCGATAATCCCGGCGGCCATCGGGGATCGGATTGTACGGAATGAGATTGATATGCGCCCAAATACCCCGCAAGTAGTCGGCCAACCGGATCGCGTCGTCCGGTTCGTCGTTGATCCTCTCCAGCATCAGGTACTCGATCATCAACGGACGTCGCGAGACGGTTTGGACGTCGAGCATGGCGGTCCGGATCGCATCGAGCGGGTACCGGCGGGCGAGCGGGATCATCGACGCGCGCTGCGGCCCGATCGTGCTGTGCAGGCTGACGGCGAGCCCGACGAGCGGGAAGTCGCGGGCGAACCGGACCATCGCATCGGGCACGCCGACCGTCGATACCAGCAGCTTCCGGGGCGAGATCGAAAAACGGCGGGGATCGACCAATCGGCGAATGGCCTCGCCCAACGCGAGCTCGTTGTGGAACGGCTCGCCCATCCCCATGAACACGACGTTGCGCGCGCGGCGGCCCTCGCCTCGCAACACGTCGTTCGCCAGAACGATTTGGTCGATCATTTCGTGCGCGCCCAGGTCGCGGATCCGACCCATGCGGGCCGTGCCGCAGAAGGCGCAGCCCGACGCGCAGCCGACCTGCGTCGAGACGCATACGCTGGTTCGCGCGCCGGTCGCGCGGAGCAACACGCCCTCGAACACCGCCCCGTCGGGCGCGCGGTAGACGAGGCGCGTCGAACGATCGGCCCGCGAGTCGGTCCGGTCCTCGATCGTCAGCCACGGAAGGCGTACCCGCTCGTGGATCACGCGCCGCGCCGCGCCGGGCAGGCCGGCGATCGCCTCGCGCGCCGGGCGGCGTTCGGCGTAGAGCAGATACCGGAGCCGGCGCAGCGGATACGGATCGAGACGATGCTCGCGGAAAACGGCGTCGAGCGCCGCGTCGTCGTGCAAACTGATGCCGGTCATGCAAGGAAAGGCTCAGCGCGGACCACCCACCGGACCGAAGTCGAGCGATCGGATTCCGTCACTCTTCACCCGCTTCTGTTTCGGCCAGATCATGATCACACGCGCCTCGGCGTTCCCGTTCCCCCACGCCGTGCGCACCGCGGCCAGATCCCGGCCGTTCCCCTCGAGGACGAGCAGTTCCTTGCCGTCATGATACGAAATCCGATGGCCCGTCGCCTGAAACGACTCGCCGCGAGCCTTCGCGTCGCCAAGGGCGAGGATTTCGTGATGGGGCGGCGAGCCGCCGTCGTGGGCCGGTGATTCGGAAAGTTCGAGCCGGTCGCTGATGAGTTCCAGGCCCTCGGTTCCCAGTTCCGGCGAGTCGGCGCGAAACGGCTCGTCCCACGATCCAACCGGAACATACGTCGCGCGGACATCCCCCGACAACTCGACACGACGCTCGGCGGATCGGATCGCAAGCTGTTCGTCGAATCGCACATGAACCTGCACCAGCTTCGTCACGCCGGCGCCCGAGGGCGGCGCGGGAAGATCGCGGGGCGGGGATGGTGAGGCCATGTCGAGCGATCCGCCGACGCGCGTGGAGCGGATCGAGCCGGGCCCGGACGCGGTCGCCGTTCCCGAAAGCCCGTCGATCGCCAGATCAACGACCTTCATCGCTTCGCGCGACCGCAACGATTGGTCCGGCCCGACGGTGCGGCTTTCTCCGAGCACTTCTCCTTGGAAGGCGATCTTGCGGAGCTCGACATCCTCGGTCGCCGACTCGACCGGCGGTTCGAGGAATCGGATCGAGCGCGTCAGGTCGGCGCGGACATCGCGTCCCGTCACGCGGAATTCGGTCGTGTCTCCTTGTTCGCCGACATGAACGCCCGTCGTCTCGACCTGCCCCCGCACGGTGGCCGACGTGCCGTCGAAATCGAGGCCTTCGCTCCACCGGATGGTCAGGGGAGGAATCGGCCGTGGGGGCCGAGCTCCGCGGCGCGAGCCGTTGTCCGACGCGCGCATTTCGCCAACTCCCGGTATCCACATTCGGTTCGCCGCCAGATCGCAATGGATTTGGGCGCCCCGCAGGATCAGCCCCTCCGCGCCCGCCTCCGCCGGATTCCCCTCGACGCGGACCAGGCCCTGGGCGCGGGCGAGCCCGCTGACCTGGAGCAGTTCCCCGGCGATTTGGACCGTCGATTGGGGTGACGCTCCTCCGGACCGTCGAATCAGCACGCGGCCGGCAACCGTGACATCGTCGAGCGCCATCAGGGGGCCCGCGAGCACCCGCATCTCGATGACATTCCCTTGGAAATCGAGTGGAGGGCCGACCGGTTTGGCGAGCGGGTCGGCGCGGTCCGAATCGGGCGCGGCATTCGAACGGGCGTGCGAAACGGTCTTGCCGGGTCCAGGCCGCGCGTTCGATTCCCGTTCGAACCAGACCCGCAGCGCATCGCTCGGCGCAGCGCTCCGAAGCCACGGCGAGTCGATCCGCACATCGCCTTCGGCGAGCAGCCGGTCGGGGGCGAGTCGCGGGGCGTTCTTTCCTTGTGTCCCATGCCCCCCGTCGCCGCTCGGCGATTCCTCATTCAGAAACAGATGTACCACGCGCGCCGAGAACGCGCCGAACCGGTCCAAGGCGATCGACGCGTCACCCGTGATCGAAAGCCAATGGCGGTTCTCGTGGGGCCGCAAGTGGAGCGACTCGGTCCAGGACGCGGAGAACGATCCGCGGCCGGGCATCTCGCCGGTCAGACGCCCCGCCCCCTCGGCGAGCAACGTTCCTGGCCGGCGCGCGTTACCCTCCGCGAGGCGATAGTCGATGCGCTGCGACCGCAGTTCATTCGCTCCATACCGCAGGCGGGCCCCCGCCGCGCCTTCGAGCACAAGGCGACGCTCCGTCCAATAGCACTCGATCATGTCGGCCGTCGCGCTCGTTTGACGCGACGGCCAATCGAATTCGACCGGACCGCCTTTCGCGAGGAAACGGTCGATGGTGGGTCGAGCGGACGGGGAGTCGTCTCCGGACCGCGAGCCGCCCATGCCGCCCGCCGCGCGGCCCATGGCGCCGCCCGGGAGGTTCGGCGCGCGGAGCGACGCGAAACGGATTTCGAGCAGTTCGCATCGCAGCGAATCGACAGGTCCGCCCGGGACGGCGCGGGTGAGTGATACGCCGTCGGTGAGCACGGCCGTCTGTTCCACGAAATGGAACCGGAACGGGCCGCGGCATCGCAGTTCGACCGGCGCGTTCTCGGGTGTCCGGTTCGAGGCGGGACGCGGATCCGGACGTCCGCGCGTGTCGGCGGGAAGCGCATTGAGTGACTGGAAGTTGTCATCCGCGGCGATGAGGATCTTGTCGATCCGGGCGAGTTCCATTTCGCGCACGACGCCCGTCCTCCGCCGCTGCGACAGCGACCGGGCATCGCTCCCGTGGAACCGGATCCGCAAATCGCTGCCGCGGCCCCAATGCGGTCCGAAACGGAATTCGACCTCGTTCGGCGACCAGATCCGCTGCCGGTCGATCTGCACGTTGCGCGCCGCCAAATACAGCTCGTCGTCGTGATCGGGGTCGGTGCGCGGGCGGCGGATCGTCACATTGCCCTGAAGGCGGCCCGCGATCGGTTTCCCGAAATCGCCCCGCGCCAGGTTGATCGCGCGGTCCGATTGCAGCACGGCGCCCTGCGGCGCGTCGATCACGACCGGCGCGACGGCCGACGGGTCGCCTTGGGGATAATAGAGCAGGGTGACCGGCGCGAGTTCGATCGTGCCGTCGTCGCGCGACGCGTATTCGCGGAACAGCAGGGCCCCGTGCTCGGTCTCGAGGACCTTCGGCTGGTTGCGCTGCCATGCGTCGGCGGCGAAGTACTTTTCGAGTCCGCGGATCGCCGGTTCCGAGGCGCTCGCGGCCGACTCCGCACTCGACGCCGGTCGGTCCGGAGGTTCGACACGAGGCACGACCGCCAACTGGTACACCCAGTACAACCCGAGTGCGGCACCCAGGCCGGCGGCCGATCGCATCAACCTGACGATCATCGATTTCGGCCCGCTAGTTGGCGTGCTTGCCGACAAGGTCGTCCCACAACCGTTTCGCCCGCAAGAGCATCTCGATCACCTCGCGAACCGCGCCCTGTCCGCCCGGCAACACCGTGACATAATCGGCTTGGTCCCGAAGTTCCTTCGCGGCGTCCGCGACCGCGATTCCCAACCCGACCCGCTTCACGATCGCCAGGTCGGGAAGATCATCGCCGATGTAACAGGTCTGCTCGGGAGTCAAGCCGCATTCCGCCACGATCTCGAGCGCCTTCGCCGTCTTGTCCTCCGACCCCTGCCTTACGATGTCGATCCCCAATTCGTTCGCGCGGACTTTGACTATGTGCGAATTCCGGGCGGTAAGGATGCCGAAACGGAATCCGGCCCGCCGCCAGACCTGGATTCCGAATCCGTCGCGGACATGGAACTTCTTGGATTCAATCCCCTGATTGTCGAAGACGATGCCTCCGTCGGTGAGCACGCCGTCGACATCGGAGAGGATGAGTTCGATATCGCGGCATTGGGCGTCGAGCTTCATGGAACGGCGGACCTCCCGCGCGATCCCGTCACGGGTTCGCGTCCCTGTCGAAAACCCGCAAACCGGCCGCCAAACGGACCGGCTCGGCGGGTGGTTTCCGACCGCCGGCGATGGCGAGGATGTCGGTCACATCGATCAAGCCGATGGGGAATCCGCACGCATCCACGACCGGCAGTTCGCTGATCTTGTGGCGATCGAGGACCTCGATCGCCCCTTCGAGCGACTCGCCCGACCGGATGACCTTCGGGTCGCCCGTCATCACGTCCTCGATCGGTCGGTCGAGCACGTCGTCCCGCGTTTGAGCGATCAGCTTCGCCAGGTCGCTGTCGGTGAAGATCCCCGCCAAACGACCAGCTTGGTCGCGGACCATGATGGCGCCGGTCCGCCGGCCCGGGCGGCTTGTCGCCGTGATCGCCTCGCGCACCGACTGTCCCGTGTGGCCGAGCCGGCAATCCTCGAGCCGACGCATCACCTCCTCGACCCGTGTGAGACGGCGTCCGAGGCTTCCGCCGGGATGGAATCGCGCGAAATCCCGCGCGGTGAACGCCCGCAGCCGGCTGACCACCAGAGCCAGGGCATCGCCGAGCGCCACCATGGCGGTTGTTGTCGTGCTCGGCGCCAATCCCAGCTCGCATGCTTCGTCGAGTTGGCCGAGGTCGAGCACGACCGACGCGGCATGTCCGAGCGGGCTTGCACGTCGGCCCGTGACGGCGATCAACGGGATCCGCAGTTCGGCGAGCGGCGGCAACAACCGGACAATCTCTTCCGTGGCGCCGCTGTACGACAGCACGAGCGCGACGTCACCCGATCGAAAACAGCCCAGATCCCCGTGCGCCGCCTCGGCGGAATGCAGAAACTGACTGGGAGTGCCGGTGGAACTGAACGTCGCGGAGATCTTCCGCGCGACCAATCCGGCCTTGCCGATTCCCGAAACGACGAGCCGTCCCGAACAGGCTTGGATCAGCTCGACCGCGCGCGCGAGCGAATCGGGCGCGATTCGATCGGCGAGTTTCAGCAGGGCGGCGCCTTCCGCGCGCAGGATCTCGCGCGCCAGCCATATCGGCTCGAACGGAACAGCCTCTGCCTTCGCCGCGCCGGGAACGCTCATCGATCGACCATCCCTAGTCCACGTCCGTCGCCCTATCGGCGGACTACGACGCGCGGATTGTAGCGGGCCGTGCGATACGGGACAATTTCAGTTTGCGGCCAACGCGGGGGCGTCGGGGTGCCCGGGGGTGCGAGGATGCCGAAGGTGCGGGCGCGTGGGCCGTCGTTCCGCCAACTCCCGCCTTACTGGTCTGGGCTCATGGGTGGGTAATCCCTATAATCCGCCGCCCTTGTCGCCCGAGGGCCCAAGCGGGCCGGGTCGAGAACGGCTCGGAAGCCGGGCGATGCGCACCGAGGCGAAAGTGAACCGAACGCGAGAAGGAGTTCCCGTTCATGCGATCGATCGCCATCATCAATCAGAAGGGGGGGGTCGGAAAGACGACGACCGCCGTGAATCTCGCGGCGGCCGTCGCCCAGGAGGGTCGCCGCGTCTGCCTGGTCGATCTCGATCCCCAAGCCCACGCCTCGCTGCACTTGGGATTGGCGCTCGACGAGCAGACACCGTCGACCTACGACGTGCTGACTCGGGGCGTGCCGATCGCCCATGTCCGGCATCAAGTAGGCCAGAATCTCTGGGTCGCTCCGTCGCATTTGAACCTCGCGGCGGCCGAGTTGGAGTTGGCGGGCGAGGTCGGTCGCGAGCTGTTGCTCCGGGATAAGCTCGCCGAGGATGACGGATCGTTCGACTACCTGATCCTCGACTGCCCCCCGTCGCTCGGCATCCTCACGCTCAACGCGCTCACGACGGTGCGCGAGGTGTTCCTTCCGCTTCAACCGCACTTCCTTGCCTTGCACGGACTGAGCAAACTCCTTCGAACCATCGACGTCGTCGCGCAGCGGCTGAACCGCGACCTGCATTTGACGGGAGTCGTTCTCTGCATGTACGACTCGGGAACCCGATTGGCGGCGGAAGTGGGCGCGGACGTCGATGAGTTTTTCGCCGAGCGCGCCGACGCGGGCCCGGCGTGGAGGAACGCCCGCGCGTTCACGACTCGAATCCGCCGCAACATCCGGCTGGCGGAAGCACCGAGCCATGGCGAATCGATTTTTGAATACGCTCCCGACTCCAACGGCGCACTCGACTACCGCCGGCTCGCCCACGAGGTCCTCGCCATGGAATCCTCGGAAGGGGCCGACCGGCGCTCCGATGCGGCCTAAGCCGCATTCTTGAGCCGGAATCGCGTGGCGCGGCAAACTGGACGCTTGCCGCACGAGGCTGGGCGTTTTCCCGGCGGGCGGTTGCACGGCGCGAAACGGGAGCTATATTGCCGCCCGAACGCGCGCGACCTTGCGTTTCGGGCGCGGTCGATCGTCTATCGTGCCTGTAACGGACGGTCGGTCCTTGGGCCGCCGGCTCGCCGGTGGGGATATGCCGCGGTTGCAGCTTGATCCGGCGGCCTCGCCTCGATTTCCTTCCCGCGATTGCGAAACGGGCAACCTCGCTCCGGACTCTGGTCGATGCGTGTAGTACGCCCGAACGGAATCGACGGACGGTACGGATGCCCTTGCCCGAGGCGAACGCGTCGAGCCGATCCTCACACCGCGCTTCTTGGAGGAGCGCGTTCGGCCCGGCGCTGCTCGCGGTGGAAGGAGTTGCAGGATGAAGTCCTTGATAGTGAGAGGAGTGGCGATCGCCCTGGCCGGCTGGACGCTGGCGGGAGACGGCCGCGCGCAGGACGCGCCTTACGGCGTTCCCATGCCGTACGCATTTGGATCGCCGGCTCCCTATGGAGCACCGGCCCTTTATGGAACGTATCCCCAAAGCGCGCCGATGCCGTACGGCAACGCGTCCCGCGTCGCGGCTCCGCAATCGTCCGATGGTCCGATTCTGGGACCCGGCTACGCGACCGCGCCCGCTTACGGTCCGGCCGCCGTGGCGCCGGCGAGCGGGTATGGCCCGGGGCTGAGCCCGTTGTCGCCGGCGCCGAACCTGCAGGGAGTCGGACCGACTCTGGCCGATCGATCGGTTCTCGGCAATGGTCAAGGTCAAGCGTCTCCCGCGTGGATGACGGGAACCCGTCTGCAACCCGAATTGGTTCCTCCCGCCGCGCAGGCCCAACCGCTGTATGCTCCGCCGCCGGTCGCCGGCGAGCACTCTCCCTACGAGGATCCGCAGTGGAGAGCGTCGCCGTGGTCCGATGGCGCGATGGCCAACGCGTGTGGTGTTCCGGCCTGTCGACCTTGCTCGAATTGGTTCGGCGGCGTCAGCGGCCTGTTGATGACGCGCGACGACGAGAACGATGTCTGGTTGAGCTACGACACGAACGACATTCAGAATCGCGTGCTGACGTCGCGCGACGCGGACATGGATTGGGCGGGCGGCTTCGAAGCGAGGCTCGGCCGCTATTTCAACTGCGGCAACAACGCGATCGAAGCGGTCTACTGGGGCCTCTTCCCGAACGTGCGATGCGCGAACGCCTATTCCACCGACGTCGCGGGAGACCTCGACACGGTCCTCCATTTCGACGACATCTGGTATGATCCGGGTGGAGTCGATCCTCCGGTCAGCGACGCCTATTTCGACGCCGAACGGCATCTGCTGCGGCGCAGCTACCAGTTCCACAACGTCGAAACGAACCTCTGGGGCGGCGCGCTCCAGCCGACGTGCGTCTGCGGACCGCGGCTCAGTTGGCTCGCCGGTGTCCGTTACTTCCGATTCGACGAGGGCTTCCAGTACTCGACCGATCCCGACGACATGGGGCTCAACGGCGACCCCGAGGAAGTCAACTACACCATCAACGTGGTCAACAACCTCATCGGTTTCCAGCTTGGCGGACGGCTCGATTACGATCTCTGGGAGTGCATGGGCCTCTACGCGACGACCAAGGTCGGCGTATTCGGAAACCATATCCGCCACTTCTCGCGCATGTGCGGATCGAACGGCGCCGCGTACATCGTCGATCCGGGCGGCCCGTTCGACGGCAGCAATGTCTGCGTCGCGAGCCAAAAGGACGATGTGGCGATGATCGGCGAGCTGAACCTGGGCGGCAACTACCGGATGTCGCGATGCTGGAGCGTGAACGCGGGTTACCGCGCCGTGGCGCTGACCGGTTTGGCCCTGTCGACCAACCAGATTCCCGTCGACTACATCGCCAACCTCGACAGCCTCCGCGCGGTCGATTCCAACGGAAGCATGATCCTGCACGGGTTCTACGGCGGGATCCAGTACAACTGGTAGATTGGTAGACCGTTCATCGTCACGATCACTCGGATCGACGGGCCGCTCCGCGCGGAGCGGTGGCGGGCGGCCCGAGCGAACCACGAAGGAAGCGGCGGCCCCACCGGGCCGCGAACCGACGCGAGCTCGACCGGTCCTTTCGGGGATCGGTCGAGCTTTCTTTTCAGGATCGGATCGGCTCCATGAATCGCCTGCACGTCATCGGCGGAAAGAACCACGGCAAGACGACGCTGATCGTCGAACTGATCGGCGCGCTGCGGGAGCGGGGTCTGCGCGTCGGCACGATCAAGCACACCCACCATCGGCATGAGCTCGACACGCCGGGAAAGGACTCGCATCGACATCGGCTCGCGGGCTCTTCCATTGTCGGCGTGCTGTCGCGCGAACTCGCCGCCGTCTACGTACCGACGACCGAGCTTGGCTCTCAGCCGGACGACTGGTACGCGGCGATGGCCCCCGCCTTCGCGGGGTGCCCGATCGTGCTCGTCGAGGGCGACACGGAGACGGCGGCTCCAAAGATCGAGGTTTGGCGAGCCGCGGGCCAATCGCAGCCCCACGCCATCCGCATCCCGAACGTGCTCGCCATGGTGACCGACGATCCGATCGAACTCGACTTGCCCGTGTTCCCGCGCTCGGATCTCGCGCCGCTCGTCGATTGGATCGTCGCGCGATCCCGAGGCGCGACACCCTCCGCGATCGGATGAAACCCGAGTCTCAGACCTTTCGTGGCGCTCGGCGCGAACGCCCCTCATGGACGGTTCGCCTAACCGTGGCGTCCGTGGAACCCCGGCGCGTTACCTTTCCACCCGCGAGCATGCCGCCCTCGCCATAGGCCAGTTGCAATGCGCTAAGTTCACCGACGATCTCGGTTCGAAGTATTCCGGGGGCAAGGACAACCGCATGCCTGCCGAAGCTCTGAATCCAGCGTTTGATCTCCTCGGTATGGCCCATGTCAAACGTGGCGATCCGGCTGCCGTCCGTCTACATCGTGAGCCGCTGACTGCCGTGCCATTCGGACTCGGTCACGTGGCGGGCCACGGCCTGGGAGAAGCGGACTTTCACGTGGACTTTGCCGTCCCCATCCCCCTGGAAAACTCCGAAGGATCTCGCCACATCGGGCTCCGCGCGTGTGAACCATCGATTGCCTCCGACGGCGCGTGAAGCACCCGAATCAGGTCGCTGATCCGCTGCTGGACATCGTACGACTGCGAGACGATCAACACGGGCGCATCGCCGCGCAGGACAAGCGGCCGGATCGTGCCCGAGCCGCCCACCGATTCCCACGTATCGGGGGCAATCGTCGAGGTGATCGCCTCGATCAGTTCGGCGAAATCGTAGTCGGGTCGGCGAACACCGTCGCCGGCCGTGTTTCCCAATTGGACGCCGTCGCCGTCGCCGAGCTGGCGCTCTCCATCGATATTGACTGACGATCGCTTGCGAAGAACCGAACCCACGAAATAGACGCGGGTCATGGGTCTTTGTTCCGCCACCTCCGGAGTCGTGATCAGCAGCACTTCGTCAGCCACCAGCCACGTGAGGTCCTGTTCTCGAAGGGCGATGGTCAGGGCCGACCGCAATTGGACGCCCGAATATTGGAAGGACACCGGTTCATCGCCGGATATCGCGGCATCGGCCAGGGCGTGCTTGTCGAGCAGCGCCGGCAGCCCCTGGTCGCGGAGAAAATCGACGAGCGAATCGAGGGTGAGGTCGTGGATGTCCGCGGACAGCACTCCGTCCAGCGCTTGCTCGATCGTCGCGGCAGCCCGTTCCTCGCCGGGCCTCCTCGCCTCCCGCCAGAACACCGCGCCCGCGCCCCAATCCTGGGCCAGGCCACTCACTGCCGCGCAGAGCAACAATGGAACCAGGATGGATACGGGTCGACAGGCCATTCGTGAACGCATGGTACGCAGCCTCGCTTCGATCCGACGGCCCCAGGGAATGTGCACCGTGCAACCCGGGGGACGGCGGCCTGCGCTTACGATACCAACTTGGCCGATCGCCTTGCAATTTTTTGCAACGGCCTTGCCGCCCGCTTCGCATGAAACGACGATCGCGGAGAATCGGGTCGAACCGGACTCGGTGCGGGCCTGGCTCCTGGAGTTGACCGAACAGGTCCGTTGCCGACCGCGGCGCGGACGTCTGAAAGGCCGTACCGTCCATTTGAAGGTCCCGAGTACCGCCGCGTGGCGCTCGCCGATCCGTCGCTGCGCCAATTCGATCGCTTCATTGTTCACGTGCCTCAGGCGAACGGTCTTGTCGACACCCTCGCGAGTGCGAGCCCCATATCCTCCTCCAATCGGGCAGCCCCTTCTTCGTTGCCTTCGTCGCCGTGGCCGCATCGAATTCCTCCGGATCGAACCAGCCCCCGACCCATTCCTTCATGCTCTCGAGTCCCTTGTGTTTCTTGTTGCCGCTGGCTTCGAGGAAGTCGGCGTAGCCCCACACCCCGCCGCCGTCTTCGGGCTGGTAATCCCTGACACGTTCGAGGCACAGAGGGTACTTGGCCTTCGGATCGGCCTGCACGACGCCCTCGAACAAGACCACGTGCTGCCAGCCAGCGCCGAACTCGTACTCATACGTGAACGAGAATCGTCTGACTGACCTAGGTCTTGCCCTTGTAATGTCGGGTGACGGTTTCCACGTGGACGGTTCGCTTCTTCGAGCTCATTCCGCCATCGAAGGCGCGCTGCCGCCACAGCGCGATCCCCCACTATGGGGAGTGTCTTCTGGCTACCCTCGATTGCCAGGCACTCGCCAAAGGAATGCGACCGATCGCCGCGGGGAGTTCCAGGTTCTGGCTACGGATGGAACGCGAATACGGCCTCGAACGCGCGTATCCCACGGGAAGACAGGCGTATTTCCGCCGCAACGACCAAGAAAGTTGGGACTAATCCAATGTGGGACGGACGATCTGGCCTCGGCTTTGCGCGTCGGTGTTCTCGTACGAGCCGAAGAACTCGGAATTGCAATCGAGCCAGAGCGTCAACCGATGGCGTTCCTCGGGCGCGAGCCGCACTCCGTGATGCCGCTCGTCGAGGTACTCGATCAACGTCGATCCGCGCGCTCCGAACTTCCCGGGAATGGTGCGGCTTCCTCCGTGAACGCCCATGTGGATCGAGCCGTTGGTGACGTGGAAGTAGAACCCGTATTTCTCGGCGAGCGCCAGATACGACTGGGTCCAACCGTGCGTCGGAGTGATCGAACCGCTCAAGTCGATCGCCTTGCGCTCGGTGTGGCACGCGACGCAGTGGCGATCGAGGACCGGTTGGACAAGTCGGACATAGCTGAACGGATTGGAGCCCTCGGCTTCCGGCGCGATCACCGAGGGAGCGCGGCGCAGCGCGAGCGGCGCGATGGACGGGCGAACGGGGCTGCGTTGCTTCGGTTCGTGGCATCCCTGGCAGGTGAGCTTTTCGCCGGGATGCGCGTAGGTGCCGCTGCGCATCGACTGCACGGCCATCCCCTCGGAATCGATCGCCTGGAAATACAGCTCCTTACCCGCCGGCGCCTCGAAGTAAGCGCTCCCGTCGCTCTCGACCGGCACCGTGCCCAGCACGGCGCGCGCGTTGGTCTGCGTGGCCACGCCGATCCTCGGTTCGTTCGGGGGCGCCGTCGTCTTCGGAAGGACCTGGATCACCCGGAGCGCGTCGATCCGCGTTCCCTCGGGCCAATCGAAGTCGGAGTCGTAGATATTGAGCACGGCGATCGTCGCGGAAGGTGGCTCGACGGCGCTCGACCGGGCCCGCGCGGTCTGCATCGTCTGATCGGCGATCACGGGAGGCCGAGGCCGGGCGCGGAGGGGGATCGGACTCACGCACGGGATCTCCGCGTCGCCGTGGATCCGCTCCCGGTTTCCGAATCGATCGATCCAATAAACGGCCCGCCGCTCGATCTTCGGATCGTACACGCACAGGTAGTCGTCCTCGCTCAGCGGCCACGGCGTGCCGTAGGCCTGGTGCTCGCGGACCGACGCCTTGCCGCCTTCCGCCTCGGGGAACGGCGTCTCGGGCGTGATCCGCGTGAGCTGCGACGACGCATTGTCGTCGACCGCGTGGGGATCGATCAGGACGAGCGATCCGAATTCATGGCCATGGTGCGCGCCGGTCGACGCGACGAACTTGTGCGAACCCGGGATCGCGCGGATCGCCATTTCCATCCACGGACGGCTCTCGCGCCGGTCGGGGTAGTTGCCGTGGAACGAGCGTGGATCCCGCCCGTCGGGATAGCAGGTCCAGATATGGTGCGCGATGTTCGTGTCCCGATCGACGTAGTCCCATCGCGTATAGACCAGCATGCCGTCGTTCGTCACGCTCGGGTGCCACTCATGCGTCTCGTGATAACTCAATTGAACGATGTCCGATCCGTCCGGTTCCATCGAGTGCAGCGTGTAGACGGGGCAATGCCGTCCGCACCGCAGGAATCCGCCGCGGCGTTCCGACACGAACGCGATCCGGCCGTTCGGAAGGAAGCACGGATCGAAGTCGTTCCAATCGCCGTCGGTGAGCTGTGTGAGTTCGGAACCGTCCGCGTTGCACCTGAAGATGTGGAAGCTGTATTCGGGCTTCCAGTCGTACGCTTCCTTCCCCTGATATTTCTCCCAGGCCTTCGCCTCGCTGTATGCGAAGAGAATGGTCTTACCGTCGAAGGAAAGCTCGGGCGAAAGGAATGAACCCGTATCGAGCTTTTGGCCTTTGAGCCGCCCGTTCCTCACGGTCGCGTTTTCGAGGAGGTTGACGAGCCTTGGTTCGGGGCCGAACGGATCGCGCAGCGCGTAGAGCCCGCCGCCGGGTCTGGCGTTGCAGCCGTAGTACTGGTCGCACATGTGGTAGACGCCGACCGAGTCGTGCCGCTTGATGAAGAGCAGTTGGTCGAAATCGAGCCGCGGGTTGGCGAACGCGATGCGGCGTTTGACGGCGGCGACGCGGATGCCGAGCTCGTCGATCGCCTTGGGGTCGGCGGACGATTCGGACAGGAGTTCGCGCCGGCGCGTGTCGAGCGGTTCGAGTTCGGCGAGGAGTCCGTCGAGACGTATTGGATCGGCGTCCTCGATGACGCGAATCCGCGCGGCGAGCGCGCGGGCTCGGTCGATCGCGTCGGCGATCGCGTCGAGACCGCCCGTCGCGCCGGCCCGTCGAGGTTCCTCGCCGCGCGCCGCGAGGGGCGCCGCGCCGAGTTCGGCGAGAGCGAGGCATCCGATCCCGATTCCCAGCCAAGACCAGGTGGACACTCGAACGTCGATTCCAACGCGCGTGATCATTATCTCGTCCTCCTCCCGGCATGCCTCGGGCGCGGCGGCCCCGCCCGACGGCCTCCATTAAAACGCACGCGCGCCCGGAATGGAAACGCGTTCTTGTCGTTTTTTTCGCGAGACGTTCGGAGGGCGCGAGTCGTTCGCGGCGACCGAGCACCCGATTCTTCCGCAACCGCGCTGATCGCTGCGATCGGCGCCGCTCCCCCCGAACGCATGGACGGCATTGTCGGAATACTTGACGCCGCCCGAACCATGGATTACGGTTAAACCAAACCAATCGCCCTCCGCCGCGGCGCATGTCGCGCATGGTTGAGTGGTTGTTCGCAACGCCCCGCACAAGCACACCGATACGCATCCACGACCGCGCGACGCGCGGCCGCACGCCATACAAGACAGTCGTCGAGAGCCGTTGTCGAGATGACGAGTTAGATCGAGTTGGGTACGCGGCGCGTCGGCGTGGAATCGCCGGGCCGCCGGTTGGCCGCGGAGGCCGTGTGGGGGATCACGATCCCGTGAACCGTATTCCGTCAAACCTCTTGATTGCGCGAGGGGGAGGATTTCGCATGAATCGTCGATGGGTATCCGTTGTTTTCCTGGGAGGCCTTGTATGGGCGTCGTCGGCGCTCGGTTCGCGGCTGTCCGCTCAAGACCCGAATCCGGTCGAGGCGGTCAAGGCGGCGACCGCGGCGCTCGCGGAAGCGGACAAGGTCGTCGTCGCGGCGCGGAACGCGTTGCAGGCGGCCCGCGACAATCTGGATACGAATCGGTTCAATTCGGCCGCGTACAACAATCGCGTGACCACCGATCAGGTCAACGGGGCGAAGGACAAGTACGAGAAGGCCGAACCGGCCGCGAAAGAGGACGCGCTCGAAGTGTACGAGCTCGCTCAGGAATTGGCGGCGCAGCGCAAGGTCGAATTCGACGCGGCGCAGCAGGTATTGCCGCAGCGCGAGGCCGAGGCGAAGGCGGCTGAGGAGAAGTACACGGCGGCGCTCACGGCGGCCGAAGGATCGGCCGCTCAGATCAAGGCCCTGGTTCGGCAATCGGAAGCCGACCGCGCGACGAAGATCCGCGACGCGAAGCAGGCGATCGAGAAGGCCGCCTTTTCGAAGGCGACGTCCGACCAGCAGTCGGCGGCGAACGCGGCCGTTTCCAAGGCGTTCGCCGATCTCGCGGCCGCCGACGCGGTCGTCCAAGGGGCCGCCGCCGCGCTCAAGCAGGCGACCGACGCCGATCGGGCGCAGAAGACGACCGACGCCGAGAACGCCGCGAAGGCCTATGCCGCCGCGCTGCACGCCGTCGGACGCCTCTTGCCGGAATATCGGAGCGACCCGGCGAAGGCGCTCGCCCTGGAACTGCGCGTGCCGCTCATCGAAGCGGAAAAGGTCGTCCAAACGGCGACGGCCGCCCTGCAGCAGGTCCAAGCCGATCTGGCGCAGAAGGTCGAGGCGGTGAAGCAGGCCGAGGCGCGCATCAAGGCGGCTCAGGAAGGTGTCGAGAAGCGCATCGCCAAGACGCGCGCCGCGAAAGACCTGACTCGGGAAACCGAAGCGGGTAAGAAGGCCGAGGCCGCTCGCGCGCTCGCCGAACAGGCGGTGCCGCCGAAAGCCGCCGACCTCGAACGTGCCCAGCAAGCGTACGCCGCGACGTTGAAGGCGGCCGTGCAGGCGCTCGTGGTCGCACCCGAGGCCCAGGTATCGCTGGCCGCCGACAAGGCGGCGATCGCGAAGGCGGCCGCCGACCGCGAGGCGGCCATGAAGGCCCAGAACGAACAGCTCGCCGCCGCCGCGGCCGAAGCGCAGGCGGCCGCCGACAAGGCGCAGGCGGAACTCGCCGCCGTCGAAGGCGCGCTTGCCAATCAGGTCGCGGTCCGCGAGGGCATCGATCGCATGATGCAGCAGCGGTTCTATCGCGAAGCGCGCTCCGCGAACGACGAACTGCGGGCGAATGAAGCGGCGCTCAACGCGGCCAACCAGGCGCTGCAGCCCAAGATCGCCGCGTTCAACAAGACGACCGCCGATCTCAAGGCGGCCACCGACGCGCTCGCCAAGGCGCAGGCCGATCACGCCGCCGCGGCGACCGTGGTGACCACCGCGACCAAGGATAAGGAAGCGGCGGACAAGGCGGTCGCCGACGCGACGGCCGCCAAGACGGCCGCCGATCAGGCGGCCAAGGACGCCGCCGCCGCCGTGACGGCCGCCCAGGAAGCGGTCGGCAAGGCCGGCACGGCCGAGGAAAAAGCGGCCGCGGAGAAGGCCGTGGCGGATACGACCGCCGCGTCGACCGCCGCCGCCGAGAAAGCGAAGGCCGCCGACGACGGACTCAAGGCCGCCCAGGCCGCCCTCGAAAAGACGGTCGCCGCGCTCACCGCCGCCCAGACCAAGGCCGCGGAACTCGCCAAAGTCGTTGCGGACACCGAACCGAAAGTCGCGCCCGCCCAACAGGCGCTCGCCGCCGCCACGGCCGAGAAGGACGCCGCCGAAAAAGCGGTCGGCGAAAAACGCCAGGCCGTCGACAGCGGACCGCCCAAGATCGCGGCTGCCCGCTTCGCCGCCTACGGCGGACTCAAACCGCTCGATCCCGCCGCATGGGACATGGCCAAGGCCCGGCACCTGATGGTTCGAGCCGGATTCGGCGGCACGCAGGAGGAAGTCGCCAAACTGCACGCCATGGGGCTGCACGGCGCGGTCCGGCACATGGTGCACTTCAAGGACCTGCCGGCCGCCGACGTCGCGTTTGTCGCCTATCCGAAGAACCGGCCGGAAAATTATCACCCGGCGCTCTCCGGCGAGGAGCAACAACGGATCAACAACGAACGGGTCGCCGCCGATCAACGCCAAATCCAAGCGATGAAGGCGTGGTGGGTCCGGCGCATGATCGAATCGCCCCGCCCTCTCGAAGAGAAACTCACCCTCTTCTGGCACGGGCAGATTCCGTCGCAGTACAGCGATGTCGGCGACAGCTACTACATGTACCTCCAGAACCAGCTCTTCCGCGACAACGCGGCCGGCAACTTCGATACCCTGCTCCATGGCATCGCGCATGACGCGGCCATGCTGAAATACCTGAACAACGACACCAATGTCAAAGGCAAGGCGAACGAGAACCTCGCCCGCGAGATCATGGAGTTGTTCAGCATGGGTCGCGACCAGGGGTACGGCGAACCCGACATCCGGCAAGGCGCCCGGGCGCTCACCGGATTCACCTACGATCCCTGGACGGGCCAGTTCCGATTCGTCACCGATAACCACGACACCGAGCCCAAGACGGTGCTCGGCAAATCGGGCAACTTCAGCGGCGATGACTTCGTCAGGATCATCCTCGAAACGCCCGCGCCGCCGAAGTTCATCGCGCGGCAGATGTTCTCGTTCTTCGCGCATGCGAGCCCATCGATCGACACGGTCGAATCGCTCGCCAGTGTGATCAAGCTCAATAACTACGAACTCACTCCGATGCTCGAAAACCTCTTCCTTTCGGAGGAATTCTACAGCGAGCAGTCGATGCGGACCGAGATCAAGAGCCCTGTCCAGATGATCGTCGGACTCCATCGCGATCTCGGCCTCAAGACGGCCGACTATCCGTACCTTGTCTCGGCGCTCCGCGAGATGGGACAAGACGTGTTCGAGCCGCCGAGCGTGTTCGGGTGGCAGGGCGGCCGAACGTGGATCACCACGAGCCGCGTGCTCAACCGCTACAATGTGCTCGCCGAAACCCTCCAACAGCGCCCAAGGGCTGGCCAGACCGGCATCGACGTGGTCGGCACCGTGCTCGCCGGAAAGACCTTCCAGAACCATGGCGAGGTCGTCGATTACCTGGTCCACAGCCTCTGGTCCGTTCCGCTCGCCGACGCCAAGCGTGCGGCGTTGGTTGAATTCCTGAAGCCCCTCCCCGAACCGGCTCAGTGGGGGACTGACCCGGCCAAGGCGAATGCGATCCTGACCCGCCTGCTCGTCATGATCGCCTGTTCGCCCGAGTTCCAATTGACCTGAGAATCGAGGATAATCCGAGGCTAATGAAGGGGCCGCCGCGCGCGGCGTACCGGGCGCGGCGACAAACGAGGCGAATCGAGATACGGTGTTTTCCCAATCGGTAGTAGGAGGATGTGACCCATGCCAAGAACCAGGATCGCAACGCGGCGTGATTTCCTCACGCGGGGACTAGGCCTTGTCGGCATCGGCTCGACGTTGCCGAACTTCTTGGTCCACAGTTGCCTGGCAGGCCAACAGACGCAAGGCTCGGGCCACCGGGTCCTGGTCATCGTCGAGATGAGCGGCGGCAACGACGGTCCGAGCGCGCTCGTGCCGTACTCGATGGACGGCTACCATCGGCTGCGCAAGATCACGCGCATCACCGAGCAGCAGGTGATCCGGTTGAACGACGAGGTCGGGCTCAATCCGAATCTGCGTCCGTTCAAGGAACTGCACGACCAGGGCAAGTTCGCGGCCGTTCCGGGCGTGGGGTATCCCAACCCGAACTACAGCCACGAGCAGGCGATGTACATCTGGCACAGCGGCGATCCGACGAAGCGGCTCGATATCTACGACGCGGGCGGCGGCGGCGGCGCGGGTGGCGGTGGACGCGCGGATGCGGTCGGCTGGATCGGCCGGTACGCCGATACGGCGTTCCAGAGCGAGGCCGACGCGCAGCCGACGATCGCCGTCGGAGCGACCGGAAGCCGGTTCTGGCTCATGGACGCCCGCGATCGTCCGTGCCTCAACATCGACAACCCCGCCGCGTTTGGATTCCGCCATGGCCAGACCGACGCCCTGTATCAAGCGGTCAACGCGGTCGACGCGGCCAAACAGAATTCGATCGCCGATCTCGAATACATCACGCACACGGTGATGCAGGCGAACGCGACGAGCGCTCGGATTCAGGAAGCGGCCGAACGGGCGAAGGCCAATTCGGCCAACTATCCCGGCTCGCATCTCGGCAACTCGCTCCGTACCGTCGGCGCGCTCATCGCCGGCGGCCTGAGCACGCGGGTCTTCTTCGTGCGGCAGGGCGGCTACGACACACACTCGGGCCAACGCGGACACCATGACAACCTCATGGCCGATCTGTCGAACTCGATCGCCGCGTTCCATCGCGACATGACGGCGCAAGGCAACGCCGATCGGGCGCTCGTGATGACATTCTCCGAGTTCGGCCGGACCGTCGCCGAGAACAACAGCCAAGGCACCGACCACGGCTCGGCGACCCCCATGTTCCTTGTCGGCAACGGCGTGAAGGCGGGCGTGCACGGGCATCATCCGAGCTACGAGCATTTCAACCCGCAGGGACACTTCATTCCCTCGAACGATTTCCGAAGCGTCTACGCCGCCATCCTCAAGAAGTGGCTGGGCACCGAGCCCGACCCGATTCTCGGCGGCGCCTTCGAACCGCTCGACTGCATCGCCTAGTCGACCGTATTCGACCTCGCGCGTTCAAAACGTACCGCGCCGATCGCCGACCACCGGTCGGTCGGCGCGGTACGCCGCGCGCGGAGGGCCCTCGAGCGAGTTCGAAGCGTCTATTTCGGCGGCGACAGGCTTCCGCTAAGCATCAATCCGTCGATCAACGTCCGTGCGTGCCAGTATTCCCCCAGCGACTCGACATAGGCCGCGTTGATTTGGGAATAGGCGCGTTGGGCGGTAAGCAGGCTGAGGTAGTTCACGTCCCCGGCGTCATAGGCCTGCCTGGTGAGTTTGAGGTTTTCTTCCGCGGTCGGCACGATCTGATCGCGGTACCGGCTGACTTGGGCGAGCGCGTTGTCGTACCGCTCGAAGACCGGCGCCAACCGATTTTGCAGATCCAACTCCAGTCTCCTCATCGCCTGCATGGAGACACCGAGCTGGCTTTCGGCTTCGCGAATCCCCCCTTGATTCCTATTGAGAATGGGAATCGGCAGTGTGACCTGGAGCGCGCCATCCGTCCCTCCGATCGCATTGTCGCGCTGGATGATCCCCTGTACCGTCACATTGGGAACCGGCTCGGCTCGAGCACGGGCCAACGCACTTCGCGCCCGTTCCACCTCGGCCCCGGCCGAGGCGATTTCCGGACTCGTCGATTGCAGATTCGCCAGGGATTCCTCCCACGTCAGTCGACCGACGTCGGGAACCAACTCACCGACAACCGATCGCTCGGGAAAACCCGGTTGACCCAAGACGGCTGTCAGGGAACGCCACGTCGATGCATACCGATTCCGCGAGTTGCCTAGGGTGACCTGAGCCTGTTGGACTTCCAATTGCGCCTGTAGTTTCTCGATGCGGCTGGCGAGTTTGGCCGCCAGGAGTTCCTCCACGTTTGCGAGAGCCGCCTCGGCGATTGCGACGAGCTCCATGTTCAGTTCGATCTGCCGCCGCGCCACGAGAACGGCGAACGCCGCCGACCGCACGTCGGTTCGCACGCGCTGTTCCAATGCCGCAAGCTCTTGTTCGGCGCGGAGAATTTCCCGGCTCGCGACTTCGCGACTCAGCCGCAGCTTGCCGCCGCGGATGATCTCTTGCTGTACCAGTACGCCATGCTGTTCCGCAAAGCCGCGACTGCCGAGTTGCTGGCCCGAATAGCCGATTTGCGGATTGGGAGGCAGTCCTACCTGGACCCAACGGCCACGCGCCCCTTCGACGCGCCCATAGGCTTCGGCAATGCCTGGATGATTCGCCAAGGCGATTTCTTCCAGCTCATCAATGGTAATGCCTCCTTCCGGTGTCGGCGGCTGGAGGATCTCCGTCGGCTCGCGATACGCAAGCAAGTGTCCCGAACGACGGGAGGACGACATGTCCTGGGCCAGGACGTCCGGCATCCATGCCAATACGGCGAACAGCCCCACGACAACGCGGCGAGTTGCGGAATTCATGGCTTGTTCCTTCAAGCATTCCTGCGGCCCGAGCGACAGGAATCCGAGGCCTTGTCGGACTCGCTCGGCTTGTCCGCCAGGCCCAGCACGGACATGGCCGCGCGGCGGTCCATCCGCAAGCCGCGGACCAGGAGAACCAACGCCGCGCGGGCCATCGCATCGAAGAACAGGTAAAGCACGCGGAGGACCATCAGCGACATCAACATGGCGCCGATGACTCCGCCGATGACGACCGTCGCCAGAGGACGCTGGACTTCGGCGCCCTGTCCCGTGCTGAGCGCCATCGGGAGAAAGCCAAGACTGGCGACCAGCGTCGTCATCAGCACGGGGCGCAGTCGTGTTACGGCGGCTTGCCGCACCGCGTCGTGGATGTTCAGACCGCGAGCGCGCAGTTGCCGGACATAGCTGACCAGGATCATGTCGTCGAGCACGGCGACACCCGAGAGCGCGATGAAGCCGACGGCGGCGGAGATTGAGAACGGCATGTCCCGGAGCCAGAGGGCGATGATGCCTCCAACCCAGCCAAGTGGAACGCCCGTAACGACGCGCAGCGAATCCACGACGTTGTGGTAGGTCAAGTAGAGCAGCGTGAAGATCATGGCCACGGCGACCGGAACCACAATCAGCAATCGCCGGGACGCACGTTGGTAATTCTCAAACTGCCCGCCCCACTCCAGGAAATACCGTCCGCCCGGAAGCCGCACTTTGGCCGCGACTTGACGCTGTGCCTCCGCCACGAAACTGCCCACGTCGCGCCCGCGAATGTTGCTCGTAATGGTGATCCGTCGCTGGCCCCATTCACGTGTGATCGTGGAGGGGCCTTCTTCCGTTCGAATGTCCACGAGCCGTACGAGGGGAATACGTTCGCCGCCAGGGGTGGCCACGAGAATGGCGCCCATCGCCTCCGCACTCGTGCGCATCCGCTCGGGCAGACGCACCGCCAGCGGAAATCTCAATTGGCCTTCCACCACTTCCCCCACCGGAAGCGTTCCGATGGACTGAATCAAGTCCAGAATTGTCTGGGCCGGCACGCCATAACGGGCAATGTCGTCCTGTCGGATCTGGATCTGCAGCACAGGTTGGCCGGTGACTTGTTCAACGCTCGCGTCCGCGTTTCCGGGTATCGATTTCAATACGGTCTCGATTTCGGCCGCCTTCGTCGCCAAGATCTCGAAATCGTCGCCGAACAGCTTGATTCCCAGGTCGGAACGCACCCCCGAGATCATCTCGTTCAGCCGCAGTTCGATTGGCTGCGAAAATGCGATTCGCTGACCGGGGAATTCCCGCAGTTTCTCGTCCAGCCGTTCGACGAGTTCCGCCTGCGTTCGGGCTTGCTTCCACCGCGAACGCGGATGAAGCGTGATGTACATATCGGTCAACTCGATGCCCATTGGATCGGTCGCCACCTCGGCGGTGCCGACCCGGCTCCACACGTCGCGGACCTCATCGGGAAAGCTCTCCAAGATCTTGAGCTCCATCCGCGAATTGACGTGCAATGACTCTTCCATATCCGTACCCGCCAGTCGCACGACACTGATCGCGAGTGATCCTTCGGAGAGCTTTGGAATGAACTCGGTACCCAAGTTCGGCGCAATCATGGCGAACGCGAATATCAGAACACAGGCCGCAATGGTCACGACCGCGTAGCGATGGTCCATGCATACGGTGAGCAGCGGGTTATGGAGGCGGTGCGCCATGCGCATGAGCCACGGTTCGCGCCCCTCGATGCGGCGGGGTAACACCACGCTCGCCAGCACGGGCATAAGCGTCATTGACAGGATCATCGAGCCGATGAGCGCGAAAATGACCGTCAGGGCCATCGGCCGAAAGAGCTTTCCCTCGATCCCCTCCAACGTGAGGATCGGCAGATAAACGACCATGATGATCAGTTCACCGAACAGCGTCGGCTTGCGAACCTCGACGGCCGCATTGCGGATAACTTCGATCTTCGATCGTTGCCGCGGATCGCCATGCGCAAGGTGGCGCGCGCAGTTCTCGATCATCACAACCGAGCTATCGACCACCATGCCGAAATCAATGGCGCCCAAGCTGAGTAAGCTCGCCGCGATCCCCGCCTGAAGCATCCCCGAAAACGCGAACAACATGGACAACGGAATGGCCACCGCGACAATAGCCGCCGCCCGCAGGTTGCCGAGGAACAGGAACAGGACCGCCACGACCAACAGGCCGCCTTCAAACAGATTTCGGCGCACCGTATCCATGACGAACTCGACGAGCTCCGTTCGATCATAAACGACGTCGACCTGGACATCGGATGGCAGTGCGCCGCGAATGTCGTTCAGCTTGCGTTGAAGATCGCTCGCGACCACCTTGCTGTTCTGACCCATGGTCATGAAGCACAGCCCGAGGATCGCCTCGCCGCGACCATGGGCTGTCACGGCTCCGCGCCGGATTTCATGGCCGATCCTTACCTCGGCCACATCGCGGACTCGAATGGGGACGCCATCCTGCGACGCGACGACAATGTTCCGAATCTGCTCCTCATTGACGGTCCGTCCCAGACCGTGCACCAACAGGAACTGACTGTTCTTTCGAATACCTCCCCCACCGACGTTACGATTGTTGTTTTCGAGCGCCTCCACCACATGCGCGAACGCCAAGTCGTGTTTGATCAATCGATCCGGATCGATGTGCACCTGATACTGTTTTTCGTAACCGCCCCACGAGTTGATTTCGGCGACGCCCCGCACCGTGCGCAGTTTTGGTTTGATGCTCCAATCGTGAATCGTCCGCAAGTAGGTCAGTTTTTCGACCCGCTCTTCCTCGCTAGCCTGGGAAAAATCCCAACCACGAAGCGACACGATGTAGTGAAACACCTCGCCCAGGCCCGTCGAGACCGGGCCGAGCGTCGGCCTTTCAATTCCGTGCGGCAGCACCACGGTACCGAGACGCTCGTTGACCAGTTGCCGAGCGAAGTAGATGTCCGTCCCGTCATCGAAGGTGACAGCCACCTGCGACAGTCCGAACTTTGAGACGGATCTCAATGTCTGGAGCCGGGGCAGGCCGCTGAGGGCCTGTTCAACGGGAAACGTGATTTGCTGCTCGACCTCCTCCGGGCCCAGCGACGGAGCGGTGGCGTTGATCTGCACTTGCACGGGCGTCGTGTCGGGGAAGGCGTCGATGTCGAGGTGCCACAACGACACGCCTCCGGCCACGGCAAACGCGATCGCGGCCAGGATCACCAAAAGCCTTTGGCGCAAGGCGGTGTCGATAATCCGGTTCAGCATGTCGAACTCTCGATCGCGTCCGTCGTGTCTCGGTGGCGGACGGCCCGACCGGGCCGTTAATGGTTGTGGTCCGCTCACCCGGCGCCGAGGTTGTTCCTCAACAACTCGGATCGGAAGATTCCGCTATTGGTTGTCGCCACGATTTCCCCTGGAAGCAGTCCGGCAATCACCTCGGTGATGGGATTCCCGAGTGCCGAGTCCTGAACTCCCGGCCGAACCTTGCGAACGTGGAATAGCTTTGGCGCGTCTTGTTGGTCGAAATGTTTCTCGCGGACGAAAACAATGTGGCAGTCGCCTTCCCAGTGGATCGCCGAACTGGGGACGACAACCGCGTTGGGCACTTCTCTCAACAAAATGCTCGCCTTGCCGAACGCGCCCGCCACATGCCGGCCGTCCGCGTTGGCCAACTCGACGATGACGGGCACTGTTCGAGTCGATTCGTTGACGGCCCGGCCGATGATCGACACGACCCCCTCGTCCCAGTCCCGGTGCGCCTCGTGCCGGAACCGAACGCGCTGACCGGTTCGGACGCGATCGGCGTCTTCCAGGGCGACATTCAGCGTCAGCCACATGGTGCGCGTATTGGCGACCACGAATAGCGTAGTGCCGGTATCGACCGCTTCTCCGGGGACGCTTTCGCTCTCGATGATTTCCCCGTCAAATGGAGCTCGAACAGGCAGAAGATTATTCGATGGCGTGAGCGAGAAAATGGCTTGCCGTTCGTTATCGGTCAAGCCGAGAAGCCGTAACCGATCCGCGTTCGACGTGGGGTCCGAGCCTTCAAAGTCCGCGGCCCGCACGGGCAGTCCCAGGTTTATCAATGCCTGCCGACTCGACAGGTACTGCACTTGCGATTCAAGCGCCTCCGCCTCGGCGGCCTGGATGACCCGGCCGGCGATCGTCTGTCCAGCCAACGGTTTTCGCCTGGCCAGGCTTTGCGCTTTCAGGTCAAGGTTGGTGAGCGCCTGCTGGAATTCGGCCTTGGCCTTTCCCACGGCGGATGAATCAACCAATGCGAGAAGTTCGCCCGCTCGTACTTTGTCGCCAATGCGCTTGTCGACCCGCCACAGGGCGCCCGCGACCCGCGGCGCGATCCGAGCGACCCGAGTCGGATCGAAGCCGATCTCTCCCGATGTCGAAATGAACTCGGAAACCGTTTGGCGGCTCGCGTGCGCGACTTCGATACCGATTTCGCCGAGCGCTTGGGCGGAAGTGAGCTGAATGCGCCGTTGATGCGACTTGCACCGGCTATTGTTCTCTGCGCGGTCCGCGAATTCCAATCCGGCGGCCGCTCGCCGCATGTCGTCCTCCGTCACGCTTGGTGGCGAGGCCAACTGAGCCAACTCGGGGTGACATAATGGACACTCGTGTACTCCGTGGAGTTTGCACCAACCGAATTCCTTTGCTCGCGGTTCGGCCTCCTTACGGCACTCGATGCAAATCGCATCCGACACGCTATGTGCGGCGCACCACACCGGTCCGCTGACCTGCGATTGGCCAAAGAGGTGGGAGAACTTCGAGAGCCTCCAGCCGGTCCGCTGCCCAACGGCAACGAGTGCGACAACGCACGTCAGTGCCAGCAACCCAGGCGTCACTTGGCCGAGTCGCCGCGGGATTCGCCATGATGGCCGGGGAGCGGCCGGTCCACAGCTATTGAGGTGTGAGCGCATGATCGACTCCTGTTCGACGCGATGTCTGCACGCGTTGCTTCTGATTCTGTTTCCCGGCCACGGTTTGAGTGTTGTGGTGTCGACGGAGTTCGTTGAGAAGAATGTCACTGCCCTTTGTCGCGACGACTTCGCCCGGCACGACCCCCACGATGATCTCCGTGTATTTGGCATCCCGCGCACCCGTTCGAACCGTTCGGACGTGAAACACCTTGGGTCCCGCCGGCTTGAGAAAGTTCTTGTCGCGAACAAAAATCAGCCGGCAGTCGCCATCCGATCGGACGGCCTCGTTGGGAACCACCACGGCGTCGGGTTCCCGCCGCAGCACAATTCGCCCGAGACCGAACGATGATGCCAGCAAACGACCCTCCGAATTGTCGAGTTCCGCGCGAACGGGGACTGTCCGAGTGCGGTCCCTTGCGGCCGCGGCAATCCAACTCACTCGAGTCGTCGTTTCGCGCATGGCTCCGTCAGGGCGAAAATGCACGACCTGTCCAATCTTGACTTGAGCCGCATCGCCTGGAGAAACATAAAGCGTCAAGACCAGTCGACCGGGATCCGCGATCGTGAACAACCTGCGTGAGGGCTCGACAACATCGCCGGCAATCAGGTCGCTTTGCGTGATAACGCCGTCCTGGGGCGCAATGATCGGTACAAGCGTTCCGGGGAGGTCTTCGTCCTGAAGATCGGCGAAATCGCCGGGTAAGCCAAGGCGCTGGAGTTTTTTTGCGATCGCGTCGAATGGTAGGTCCAGCAACTCGGAAGCCGAGACACGCAGCCCGACGTTGACAAGTGCCTGCTCGGCGCTGAGTGCCCGTGCCTCCGCATCTCGCAGCGCGGCCACGGCCTCGTTCCGCTGCTGTTCCGCAACGGGTGCCTGGCGGATATTTTCGTTCGCCTGCCGTCTCAATTGAAGCTGCACGAGCGCTTGTTGGAGGTCGGCTTTGGCTTTGCCCACGTCACCGGACTCGATCAGCGCAAGGACCTCGCCTTCTTGAACGGGTTGGCCGAGACGCTTCATTACCCGCCATGCCGAACCGGGCATGCGTGATGAGAGGTGCGCCACTCGAGTGGGGTCGAAGGCCGTTTCACCACTGGCGGCAATGACCTCGGACATTTCGGTCGTCCAGGCCGGTGCCACCTCAATGCCCAGCTTTTCCGCGGCGTCGGCGGCGTCAAAACGGAGACAATGATGGACCAATGCGCAGGTAGGCGAATTTTCCGCCCGGCCAAGTTGCGACAATGCCGCTCGGATGCGATTCAGTTGGTTCGCATCGACGGCGGGAACCGTATCGAGCTGAACCCATTGCGGAAAACACAACGGGCAGTGAGCCACGCCGTGATCGGAACACCATTCCGCGGCGTCGGAGTTGACGGATACCGGCTCATTATCAACGGTGACCTGGAACGCTTGTTGTGCGGAAGGACCCGGCATTCGTTGGCTCGCCCAGCCGAATCGCCAGTCCGTACGGTGTCCGATGAATGCGATTCCGGACATCGCCGCCAGAATCAGCAGATTCGGCAAAGCGCGGCGCAGACGGCCTTGCGACGGAGTGTCAACCGTTGATTCGTCGCTCCGCCGTGGATCGAGGGCGGGCGATCCACGGCTCGGCGCGGTGTCAGTCTCGTGAGTCATCGTGCATCGACATTCACGCGGCGGCGGACGGATGCGCTACCTGGAAACGACGTTTCCAACGGTCATCCACCACCGGAATTGCGGCCCAAGAAAGAACCCGACGCTGCCAACGCCACTGCGGGCGTCAACTATGCCGCCGGTGGCCGGAGCAGCTCAGAGCAGAGCAAAAGTTCGTAGCCGGAAACCGACTCACCGAACAGCCGCGACGTCACCCGATTGGTGGTCGGCGGCGTCCAATTCACCATGAGTGCCATCGATTGCGCACCACCACAGATCGAGCACGTTCCGTGCGCCGGGCAGGTCGGACAACACGGACAGGATTTCCCGGGTTCACGATCCCGAGGCAATCCTGGAGCCGTCCCATTCGCAGGGGAACAATCCGCAGGGGAACAATCCGCAGGGCCACAATCGCATTGTGCCCGCGAATCGCCTCCGCCACCGTGTCGATGATCCGTGCGAGTCGACTCACCCTCATGCGTCGAAGCCGAACATCCGCACCGATGACAATGACCGCCCTTCGCCGCGCCTAGCTGCAGCGTCGCGATCACTGCGAACATGATCACCGGCCGAACGTATCGGGTCATTTGGAATTGTGCTGACTGCCGCGTTTGTAAAGAGGATTCGGGATCATTCTATCCCTATCGGCGATCCCAGGGAAGTTCTTCCGTGAATCCGGCTTCATTTCCCGCAATACGGACCAATTCCGCGGCGGCGCCCAACGAAAACCGGACATCGTATGTCACCCGGTGGCTCCATCCTTCACCTTTGCGATAACTTCGGCCCAAGTAAGCCGACTTCCGCCTTGACTTGCCCGGCTTATCGCCCGCTCGATTTCCGATTCCGTCGGTGGTCTTCGAACGATACCAATGGTCTGTCCGCTCGCGTCAATCAATTCGATTGGCCCTTCGCTTTCTCGGATCTTTGCTGCAACATCGTCGGCTACGGCGACTCGTGTCATGATTCGTTTCCTTGTTCCGCACATTCCAGCCCAAATACCATCGCTTGGGTCCGAGTCGTGAAGCGACGGTCGTTTCGCGGACCATTTCAGTCGGAAACTGTCTTGAACAGGTCGAGTTTCCCGAGTTCGGGCGCGACGACGCGGTCCAGGACGGGCGCGTCGAAGACCGAGGCCGGGTTTCCTCCGAGCCATCCGGAGATCACCTTCGCGTAGAGGGAGCGGAAGTCGATCTTGTGCCGGACGTTGCCCTGGTCAAGATCCTCTAGATCGGGCTGACCGCCGTAGATCGCGCCTTTCACGCCGCCTCCGGCCAGCAGGAAGCAATTCGCGGCGCCGTGGTCGGTGCCCCGCTGGTTCCCCGACCCGTTCTCTTTCACGCGGCGTCCGAATTCCGAGAAGGTCATCACGAGCACGCGGTCGAGGTGGCCGCTCCATTCCATTTCGGTCAGGAAGGCGTCGAGCGACTGATCGAGGGCGCCGAGGAGTTGCGGGTGCGTGCCCGTGTTGAGCGGATCGCGCAGGTTCACCTGCACGCCGTGCGTATCGTATCCCGTTTGGCTCGCGTAGAAGATGCGAGTCGGGAACCCCGATCGGATGATCCGCGAGACCAACTTGAGGCCCCGACCGAGCGTATCATCGGCGTATTCCCGTTCGTCCACGAGCGTCGGGCGGGCCGCGGCGCGCTGGAGTTCCTCGATGGACGCCTCCGTCTGTTGTTCGGCGCGCTGCAGGAATTCGATCTCCGGGTCTTCCGTCGCCCCCGCGTTCACGGCCCGGATGGCGGCGAGACGCGCCGCCGTGTCCTCGCCCGCGCGGATCGCGTAGGTGTGCGTTTGGCTGATGGCGGGCGGTGTGTAGCCACGCATGCCGCGAAAACAGTCGGGAACCAATCCGATTCCGGCCGTCGTGATCGCCAGCGGATTCTCCGACTCGGCCCCCGCGCACTCCCGTTCGAAATAGCGGGCGAGCCACCCGGTCGACGGCGCGGGTTCGCCGGGCACCATGCCGAATTCGAAAAAGTCCATCGAGCTGAAATGCGATTGATTCGGCTGTGCGTAGCCGATGTTCTGGACGACGGCGACTTGTCCCGCGTCGACGTATCGGTTCGCGAGCCGCCACAATTGCGGATGGAAACCGTTTTCGGCGTCGACCGCGAGTTCCTCACCCAGGGGTACGGCGAGCGCGGGGCGCGCCGCGCGGTACGCGTCGTCCCGATAAGGGATGACCGTGTTCAGCCCGTCGTTTCCGCCTTCAAGCTGAATCAGGACGAGGATCCGGTCGGATGCGCCGCGCCGCGCCCGCTCGAAGCCCTCCGACGACCTCGCCGGCCAGAGCGGCATCGCCGCGGGGAAGGCGAGCGAAGCCAATCCCGAAAAGCCGACTCGCATCGCGTCGCGTCGTGAGATTCGCATCGTATCGGATCCTTGATTCGCTTGGGTTACACGGTTCGCGCCGAAAGGCCGTGGTTCATTTCAACTGATATCGGGGAAACGTCATCATGACGTGGAAACAGGCGCGTACGCGCCGCTGGAAGACCGTGGAAGGGTCCGCTTCGGACGGCGACGCGCCGATCGCCGCCACCATCGCGTCGAGCGACTGCTTTTCGGCCGGACGCAATTCGGCCTGGAGCAGTCGAGCGCGGAAGTACTCGACGATGCCTTCCGTATCCGACTCGGAGTCGACATGCCCTTGGGCGATCAGCCGGTCGCAATACGCCGGGGTCATGAAGTCGGCGCCCGACATGCCGCCCGCCAGATTGAAACGCGCGATCAGGTTCCCCGAGTTGATCCATGCCCGACCATGCTCCCATCCCGACACGTTGGGCGCTCCGTAGAGCCGCATGCCCATCTCGGCCGTCCAGACCGGCACTCCCATCTTGTTGAGCGGCCAGCGCGTCACGCAGGCGAATTCATCGAGTTCGACGTTGCGCGCGGCCATGACCATGTAGTCCATGGGGTGCTTCACCATGCGGTATCGATACGATTCGTCGTGGAAGAACCGCGACTTGAAGATCTTCCGAAGGACCTCGCGCACCTGGTAATTGTCGCCGTCCACCCGCGTTTCATAGAAGAACGCGCCCAATTCCTCGACCGCCGGATGATCGATCGGAATCGATTCGAACACGAACCAGCCGAGGAACTTCCACGCCAGGTGCAGCGCGGCCGCCGGCACCCGCGCGTGCGCGGGACTGATCGGAGCGCCGCTGACGTGATCCAGGATCAAGTCGATGATCCGATCGGCTTCGCCGCCCGGCATGTCGGAGCGCACTTCCTTTCCGAAGACCGTCTTGACTTCCCCGTCGTGCCGATCGGCCTGGAACTCGTACTCGAACGGCCAATGGTCGGCTTCCCGCTCGTTGAGCGCCTCGCCGGTGAGCGCTCGGGCGATTTCCCGCACGTCGTGTTCGGTGTAGTTGCCGACGCCCATCGTGAACAGTTCAAGCAATTCCCGCGCGAAATTCTCTTGGGGTTTTTCCTTGGTGTTGATCCGGTTGTCGAGATAGATGAGCATTGCCGGGTCGCGCAGGACGGCGCGCAGCAGAGCGCGGTACGGTCCGTGGCTCGCGTCGCGCAGCAACCGGTATTGTCGGCCGACGATTTTCTGCGTCCACGGGTTCAGCGCGCCCCGATTGAATCCGGTCGGACCTCGCACATCGGCGTCGGTGATCGTCGCCCAGACCTTCTGCCAGTCGGACACGAGGTGATCGTGCATGAACAACTGGAGCTGTTGCTGTAGCGGATGTCGGGTCCGGATCATCCGGAAGATCCAGTGGTTTTGCAGGTCCCACTCGTAGAACGGGACCTTGATGCTCCCGACCGGCTTCTCTTGGCCGTTCCGATCGACGGCGAGGATTTCGGGCAGCGCGGCGATCTCGGCTTCAAGTTCCTCGTCCACGACCGGGTAGTCGACGATTCCATCGACGGTCCGATCGAGGCCCCATTCGACCATTCGGGTCAATTCGTCGGGCCGCCGCCCGAATCCCGCTCGACGACCCAAATGGGCCGCCTCATCGCGCGTCCACGGACCGTCGTACGCATCAAACCAACGCATGACTCCGCCCCTGTTCGAGAAATCCGAACCCTGTGCGGGCTTCAGAATAGCACACTGGACCGACCGATGGTATCTTGTCGCGGCGCGGCGCACCGTTCACCCGGTCGTCGCACGGTCCGTCGGGAATGCTCGGTTGCCGCTCGGAGAATCGCGTGGGGAACGCCGTGCGCGGCGCGTCACAACGAACGCAAGGGGAGGTCGGCTCGCATGCGCGAAGATACGTTGGTCGTTTATCCGCCGCTCGATCCGGATCGCCTCGCGCGTGTGGCCGAGGCGGCGGGCTCGATGCGCGTTATCAATGCGACCGATCTCGGCGCGGCGCGGCGCGCGATGCCGGAGGCGGACGCGTTCTACGGCAAGATCACGGCCGATCTGCTCGCCGCCGCGACGCGGCTCCGGTGGATTCAATCCCCCACCGCGAGCCTCGAGCACTACATGTTCCCCGAGTTGATCGGGCATCCCGCCGTCCTCACGAACATGCGGGGCCTTTTTTCCGACGTCATCGCGGATCAGGTCATGGGGTATGTGATCTGCTTCGCGCGCAATCTGCACATCTACATTCGGAACCAGGTCGACGCCCGATGGGAACCGCTGGGCGGCGACACGCAGAGGGCCTCATCGCTGATCGGCCCTTCGGTCGTCACCGAGATCGACCGGAGCCATCGGCACCTGGGCGATCAGACGCTGGGTGTCGTCGGGTTGGGATGCATCGGGTCGGAGATCGCGCGGCGCGCCGGCTCGTTCGGCATGCGCGTGCTCGCGGTCGACGCGCTGCGCCGCGAACGGCCGTCCGAAGTCGACGCGTTATGGCCCGTCGAAGAGATCGACCGCCTTCTCGGGGAAAGCGACTATGTCGTGATCGCCGCGCCGCAGACGCCGCGAACGGTCGGCATGTTCCATCGGGCCGTTTTCGGGCGGATGCGGCCGACCGCGTTCCTGATCAACATCGGTCGCGGCGCCATCGTCCGGCTCGACGACCTCGTCGCGGCGCTCGACGCGCGCGAAATCGCCGGCGCCGCGCTCGACGTCTATGAACAGGAACCCCTTCCGAGCGACCATCCCCTGTGGCGATTTCCGAACGTGATCCTCACGCCGCACATCGCCGGATACTCGCCGCGCGTCCCCGAACGGCACCTCGAAACGCTCGTCGACAATGTCCGCCGATTCGCGCTCGGCCAGCCGCTCCGCAATGTCGTGACCAAGGCGGAATGGTGTTGAGCCGTTCCTGGGACGGCCTCATACGGCGCCCCAATTCACGCGGCCCGTGTAGCAGAAGAGTTGATCGGGCGTGAGCGTGACGAGACCGTCGTTCGGGTTCGAGCTGTTCGCGACGCCGTCGACTCCCCATGGGTTCCGCACCGTGATGCCGGTCACCGCTCCGTTCGTGAGGGTCACGGAGATGACCGTGTACATGTGGCCCATGATCAGCGGGGCATTGCCGACTCCCGGCCGTTTCTGCCCGAGGAATCCGATCGTGACGGCGCCGTAGGTGCTCCACCGATTGAAGACCTCGTTCGCGAGCGACGTCGCGTTGGCGTATCGGGTCATGTCGCGATCGCCCGGGGCGCGCGTTCCGAAGGCGAGGTTGGCTTCGACGCCCCAACCTCCGACGATCGACGCGTAGGTGCCTGCGCCCTTGCGGTAGTAGGTGAACGCCTTTTCCACCAGCGCGACCCAAAGACTGCCCTCGGCACCGAACCCCGCGTACGCCGGATTCGCGCTGCGGCTGTTCGCGACCGGCAGGTCGCTGTCGACGCGATAGAAGTTGTTGCCGAGCCGGATGCCGAACGTCCCGTCGTTGAAATCAACCAGGTTTTGCCGGAGCATCCGTGGAGCATCCATCGCGATCGCGCTCAGCCCGGCGAGCAGATAGCAATCGCCGACCGCGCCCTGGCGGATGTCGGAATAGGCCGGCCCGGCGGACGAGAAGAGCGGTCGTCCGGCGAACGATTTGTAGACGTGGTTCGACAGGGCTTTCGGATCGGCGATGCGGTCGCCGTCGAGCGTCCGGTCCGCGCCGTTCGCGAACGATCGAACGAGGTGCGTCGTGTCGTCGGACGAAGCGCCGGCCACCAGGTCGGTCGTCGCGTCGAGGTCGAGCCAATAGGTGTCGCCGCCTTCGTCTCCCTGCGTGAAATCGCCGATCACGTTGTCGATCGCGACGAGCGTATCGTTGCCGGCGCCGCCGAACATGCGGTCGATGCCCGCGCCGCCGTTGAGCTGATCGTCGCCGGATTCGCCGACGAGCTGATCATCGCCGCCTTCGCCCAGGAGCAGGTCGTTTCCGGCGCCGCCCCACACGCTGTCGGCGCCTTCGCCGCCCTGAAGGACGTCATTGCCGGCGCCTCCGACGAGCGTATCGTTGCCGCCGAGCGCGACGAGCGTGTCGTTGCCGTCGCCGCCGTCGAGATAGTCGTTTCCACCGGCGCCTTGAAGGTAGTCGTTTCCGCCGAAACCGAAACACCGGACGGTCATGGTGGCGATGAGGTCGACGAACCGGTCGTTTCCGGCCCCGCCCTGGAACTCGACGGCGGAGACCAGATTCGCCGCATACGCCCACGATTTGCGGCTTCCGACGTCATTGACGACGACGTTCGCCCCGACGCGGCTGACTTCGACGTTCGTCGCGAGGTTGTTGGACTGAACGACGAGCATGCTTCCGCTGAACCAGAGCGACGAGACGGCCATGAGGTCGCGGCTTTCAAGCCGTTCCATCGTCATGCCCGGGCCTCGGCGCCGCTGCCTCCGCTTGCGGTTTCTCCGCGCCGATGATTTCGTTCCGTTTCGACTCCACCATCGGCTCGCGTTCATGAGGGCACCTCGTCGGGACGGCGATCGGCGCGCCGCGGGCTCCGCGCGGGGCACTTCATTGCGCGATCAGGGGCAACACCGGAATGGACGCGAACGCGTCCCGGCGCACCGCGCCGGCCATGCGATCGTTCCGTTCGACGGAACGACCGGCGGATCGATTGCGTTGCGAAGGCGACAGGCTGACCATTGAAACAAATAGGACGGAATCCCGGTCGCGTCAAATCGACTCGCGAATTCCGGTCCTGTTTCGTGCCGTTCGCTCGATGCGCGCGCCCCGCGATCGGCGCGATCGGCGAAATCGGTTGGACCGGGCCGCGGCGGCGCGGTCGTTACGCCCGGCCGTCATGTTCCGCGACGAGCCGAATGGCGGGGGCCCGGATCGATGTCGAGCACCTCGCGGGCCGGCTTCCAGATCGCCTCCATGCCCCGGCATTCCCATCGATCGTCCTCGCGAACGCCCGCGATCGTGTGCCCCGTCTCGATCACCGGGCCCTCGTCGAAGAGATAGATGGCCGTGTTGTACAGGACGTGCGAAACGTCGTTCGGTTCGAGCCGTCGGAAATGGCACTGCAGATCGGGAAGTCCGAGCGCGGCGAGCCCGAGCGTGTCCATGAGCAGATCCTCGCACGACGCGTCCTCGGCGCCGTCGTACCCGGTGATCCGGAAGAGGCGGACATTCAAGGCTCCGGGACGCGCGAAGAGATGGACGCTCGGGTCGGCGACCGCGTCGAGGTAGGCGCGCGGAGGAATGATCTGCTGTGTCGGCGACCAGTGGATGGCGAGCGGCATGGCCGTTTCGAGCACGGCGGCAACGCACTGCTGGAAGAGGCCCAACCGATCCTTGTGCGGCAGGCCGCTCGCCATCAGGTCGCTCACCAGCATCGACACGCCGGCGTCCTCGATGAGCGATTCCACTTCGGGAAACCGCCACGATTGACGCACGGCATCGACGAGCCTATCGGGCGAGGTCGGCTTGCTCGATTCGGCGATCAGGCATTGGGCGGGGAGCGTTCCGTCGCGATACCGCACCGAATGGCGTGTGTGGACGAATGCGAGCAGGTCGGAATCGGCATCGCGCACCAGCGGCGCGATGCCCGGACATCGGTCCTTCAACGCGTCGAACAGGTCCGCCTTCGGGATGCTCGGCGGCTCCGCGTAGAGCAGCTCGATGAAGTAGGGCCCTTCGTGCGGGTCCAGCGTCGAGTTTGGAACGGAACGCGCCATGGATATTCCGGATCGCCCATCGGCCGCATCGGCCGCACCGGCACCATTAGAGCAGACCGTGCGGGCGGATTCCAACGGCTCCCCTCGACGCGGAGCACGGCGGAGCGTGGTTCCCTCGGCGGCCGCCGCCGCGCATATTGATACGGTATGGAGACGAACGAACCTGGGCCCGGCGATCCGGAGGCCGAAACAAACATCCCGGGCAGCCCGGACTCGGAGCGGACGGCATGGCGCGCGGCGGGCGCGAAAGTCCGCGAATTCCCGCAGACCCCCGGTGTCTACCTGATGAAGGACGCCGCCGGACGGGTCGTCTATGTGGGAAAGGCCAAGAACCTCCGCTCCCGCGCGGGGAGCTATTTCCTCAAGGCGGCCCTCGAGGAATCCAGGACCGCGTCGTGGGTCGGCGAAATCGCGGACGTCGACTTCATCGAATGCGAGAGCGAAGTCGACGCGCTGCTCGTCGAGTCCCGGCTCATCAAGGACATCCAACCCAAACACAACCGGGAACTCAAGGACGACAAGACGTTTCCCTACCTGATGATCACGACCCGCGACGATTTTCCGAGGGTCGAGGTCACGCGCGAACCGTGGGCCTCGGGCGCGAAGCTGTATGGACCGTTTCCCAGCGCCGGTTCGCTCCGCGGCGCCGTGCAGGTCCTCCAACGCATCTTCCAGTTCCGCACGTGCGGGCTGGAGATCGACGAAGGGGACGAGCGTTGGAAGTGGTTCCGACCCTGCCTGCTCGCCAGCATCCGCCAATGCACGGCGCCCTGCAATCTGAGGATCGGCAAGGCGGAATACCGGCGCGACATCCGCCGGCTCCAGATGTTCCTCGAAGGCCGCAAGAAGGACCTGCTCTCCCAAATGGGCGACGAAATGCGGTCGGCCGCGAAGGAACTCCGATTCGAGGAAGCGGCCCGAATGCGCGACGAAATCGCCATGCTCGAATCACTCGACCAGCGCGGCGATCTCGACACCCACGCGCAGCCCGAAGTCTTCCATGTCGATCCGCAAAAAGGTCTCGTCGGCCTCCGGAAGATCCTGAAGCTCGACGAACCTCCGCGAACCATCGAAGGGATCGACATCGCGCATCTCGCCGGCGATCAGACGGTGGCGAGCGTCGTGCAGTTCCTCGACGGTCTCCCGTTCAAACCCGGATACCGCCGCTACAAGATCCGGCAAGTCGAGGGCATCGACGACTTCCGGAGCATCCACGAGGTGGTCGGCCGGCGATACGGACGATTGCGGGCCGACGGGGAACCGTTCCCGGACATCGTGCTGATCGACGGAGGCAAGGGCCAATTGAACGCGGCGCTCGCCGCATTCCGGGAACAGGCGATCGATCCGCCCACTCTCCTCTCGCTCGCCAAACGCGAGGAGGAGATTTTCTTGCCGGGCCAGGCGGAATCGCTGCGATTGAGCCGCCACGCGTTCGCCCTGCGCCTCCTGCAGTATGTGCGGGACGAGGCGCACCGTTTCGCTCAGCACTATCATCACATCCTGCGCCGCAAGTCGAACCTCGACGACGTCGAAGGCGCGGGCTGACGCGGGGAGGGGAACTCCCGGGCATGGATTTGAACCATGAATGGCGGAGCCAAAATCCGCTGTGTTGCCAATTACACCACCCGGGAAACGTGGAAACCCAGGTCGGTTTCCGACGAGCGCCGAACGGAGTCCGGCGAACCCATGATTTGTACGTCCCGATCGCCGGGTGTCAAGCTGTGGGGCAAGCTCCCGGCGTGGCGTGAACCGATGACATCTTGTCCCGTGCCGGAAAGGAGCACGCTTGTCCTACGTTCACCGCTCCTTGACCGCTCCTTGACGGTCGCTTTCCGGGTCTTCTATAGTACGACGAGAACTCGGCGGAACCCCCGAGGCGGACGCGGATCGCCGGCGGCCCCCTTTTCGCTCGAAACCTCGCATGAAACCCGGTGGTTTCCATGCCGCCTGTCGTCATCGATCTGAAGCGGACGGAGGATCCGCGCGACGTCGTCCACCGGGCCGTCCAGGCGCTGGCCGAGGGCCGTATTGTCGGTTTTCCGTCGGAGTCGGTATACGGTGCCGCGGCGAGCGCTCTGGAACCGTCGGCGGTGGAACGGTTGGCGCGGTGGAAGGGAGCGGATGCGTCGAGACCTTTGTCGCTCGCGCTGAAGAGCGGCGAGGACGCTCTGGACTACGTTCCGGCGATTTCGCCCCTCGCTCGCCGTCTCGCTCGGCGGTGCTGGCCCGGGCCGCTCACGATGATCGTCGACGACACGCATCCCGACAGCGCGCTGCGCGTCCTTCCCGACGCCGTGCGGGCGGCCGTTGCGCCGCGCGGCACGGTCGCGCTCCGCGTTCCGGCGCATGCGACCGTCCAGTCGGTCCTTCGACTGTGCGCGGGACCCGTCGTCTGGACGAACGCCCATCCGATCGGATCGCCTCCCGCCGTGACGGCGACCGAAGCCGTCGAACGGCTCGACGACCACGCCTCGCTCGTGCTCGACGATGGCCGCTGCCGGTTCGCCCAACCTCCAGCCGTCGTGCGCGTCGACGGGCTCAAGCTGATCGTTCGCCGAATGGGTGTCTTGACCGACGCATCGCTGAGACAGATGGCCGGCTACATGCTGTTGTTTGTCTGCACGGGGAACACGTGCCGCAGCCCCATGGCTGAACGGCTCATGCGGAATCTGCTCGCCAGGAAGTTCAACGTTCCGATCGAGTCGCTCGAATCGCGGGGCATCCTGGTGATGTCCGCGGGGGTTTCGGCGATGAGCGGATCGGGGCCATCGGCCGAGGCGGTCGCCGTCCTCGCGCAGCGCGGGCTCGATCTGAGGCCGCACGAATCGCAACCGCTCAGCGAACGCCTCGCCCGTTTCGCCGACCTGATCCTCACGATGACGCGCGGGCACCGCGACGCCATCCTGGCGCACTGGCCGTTCACGGCGGGCCGCGTCAAGGTCGTCAGCCTCGACGGCGCCGACATCGCCGATCCGATCGGCGGCCCGCTCGAAATGTACCAGCACTGCGCCGATCAGATCGAACGCAACCTGATCGCCTGGCTCGATCAACTCGACATCCAACCCCTCGATTCCCTCGTCTTGCCCGGAGAATGACCTCATGCGCGTGGCTGTCGGAAACGACCATCGAGGCTTGCAGGTCAAGGCGCGTCTGCTGCCCTTCCTTCGGCAAATGGGCCATGAGGTGATCGACGTCGGGACGCTGGACACGCAGGCCGTCGACTACCCGGATATCGCCGCGCATGTCGCGACGCTCGTGTCGCAAGGGGACGCCGAACGGGGCATCCTGATCTGCGGCACGGGGATCGGCATGGCGATCACCGCCAACAAGTTCGCGGGCGTCCGGGCCGCGACCTGCCACGACGAATTCGACGCCGAAATGTGCCGTCGCCACAACGATGTCAATGTGCTGTGCCTCTCGAGCCATCTGCTCGGCGAACGCAACATCGACAACCTCGTCGCGCTGTGGCTCAGCACCGAATTCGAAGGCGGGCGCCACGCTCGGCGCGTCGAGAAGATCATCGCCCTCGAACGGCGGCGCGCGTTCGAACCGCCTCGCGAAGGCCGAAGCTCCGATCCGGCCGGCTAGGTCCCGCGTCCCAAGGACGCTCGTCCGCCGCGACCCGTCATGGATATCCGCGAAACGGCATGCGTCGGGGAAACGGTGGCCGTTCGCGAGCGGGCGGCGCTTGGCCCGACTCGATCGACCACTCCCGACGCTCGTCGTCCGTCGCGTAGTACCGCAGCCAAAGTTCGGCGTCGTCGTCCGGATCCATGCATCGCCAGTGCAGGTAGTTCCGCGGCGATTCGAGCCGTTTTTCGAGTGACGGAAGGATGTCACGGTAGATGATCGCGTAAAGGCGCCGGTCACTCAAGTGATCGGTGAACTCGATCTGGACCCGCTTCTCATACAGCCGTTTCAGGGTGTCTCCGAGGATCCGGTGCAGGCTCGCGTCATCGAGCGACTCGGGACGCGGAAGGCGAAGTTCCGGTTCAAACCATTGACTGATCGGAACGATCGGAGCCCGTTCCCACGCGAGCATCGACGCGAGGAACTCGTTCTCTTCGCGCGTCGACCGGCGATTGAGCCGCAGAACTTCGAGTGACTCGTCCAAGTACGGTTCGAGCGCGTCGCGCAGCCGCGCGTTTTCCAGGAGCAATTCCACTTCGTCGATGGGCAGCGATTCAGGCATGGGGAACCAGGTCGAGTGGCTGTCGTTCGGGCTCCGGCCGCGGCGGCCCGCGTCGATCGGCCCATCGCCGATCACGCCCGTCGCGGCCGAGCCCGGAAGCCGACCGTCCCGCGCTCGGGCGATTTCGCCGGCTCCCGATATAACTCGACTCTATCAACGGCCCGATTCGCCGCAAGACAGTCCTTGAACGAAACCGACTGGATTCCATGGAACCCGATTCGGTTCGTCGGCACGATCCCTACGAGCGACAAGGTCGAGCCGGCAGGGTCCGCCCGGGTCGCCGCGACCGCGCATTCGCCTCATCTTTCCGGGACCTTGAGCACACGGTCGAAGAGCGCGTACGCGGCTTGGCGCATCTCGGGCGGAAAGTCGTGGCCGCAGGGGGGATGTTCGACCCGCAGCCGGTCCGCATGCCCATGCAGGGCGAACACGGGTCTCGCCGCGGCGACGATGCGGTCCACGCTGTCCGCGCGGAAATTGTGATCGTCGCGCGGCGCGATGATCAGCACGTGCCGCGGCGCGATCGCGCCGATCAGCTCGTGGAAGTCGAACGGAATCGACTCGAGCTTCCCCCGGTAGTCGGCGAGTCGCGGCATGTAGCGTGTCTGGCACCAGCCTCTCTCCAATTGCCAGTTCCGCTCGTCGCCGGAGTAGTAATCGACGAACGAATCGAGCCCGCAGCTCGATACGACCACGTCGATCCGATCGTCAAATACGCTCGTGAAGATCCCGTTGTGGCCTCCCAAGGAATGGCCGATCGCGCCGAACCGCTCGCCGTCGACGAACGGGAGCGATTCGAGCAGGTCAAGGCCTCGCATATTGTCCCAAACGGCCTTGAGCGTTCCGCTCTTCCAGCCCAAACGGGCCAAGTCGGGCTGGTACTTGGCCAAGAGCGGGTAATTGGGGGCCAGCGTCACATAACCGCGTTCGGCGAGTTCGGCGGCGTATTGCCGGTTGGGCCGCGTTCCAAGCCCGACGACCGTTCCATGGCCGACCACATTGTCGGTACCATGAAGGCAGAGCACGGCGGGAGCTCGGCGGGTCGCGCGCCGTGAAGCGGCGTTCGCCAACGCCGGCGCGGCGCCTTCATCGCCGCGGCTCGGATCGGCGTCCGATTCCGCGAGCACCGACTTCGGGATGAGCAAATAGGCGGGGACCCGGCAATCGGGTTCCGACGCGTAGGAGACGAGTCGCCTCACGTACGCGCCGCAATCGACTTCTTCCTCGACGCGCATGTCGAGCGGACCGCGCGAAGCCTGCTTCGGATCCAGTTCGCCCATGACGGCGCGCATTCCGTCCAGGATTTCCTCGCGTCGCCGCTTCCAGTCGTCGACGGTGTGGACCGGTTGCACGGAGCCGTCGGCCGCGTGCTGGACGAGGAGCTGATCGCGGGGAAGTCGATCGAGTGCGCCGCCGTCGGACGGGTCGCCGCTCCCGGACCGCGCCGGATTCCGCGTCGCGGCGATCGCCAGCGAGCCGGTCAACAGAACGGCGAGCGTCCGGACCAAGAGCCCGTGCGCGAATCGGCGCGGCGCGCGGCGTGGCGTTCGATCTCCGATTCCGCCGTGGCAGGGCGGGACGTGTCGCATGGCCATTGCCGTATTGCCTCCATCCCGACCGGCGCGCCATCATGGGAGCCCCGATCGATGTCGATTCCAAGAGCAAGGTACTCGGCGAGGAGAACGGAACATGGCCCATCGCGCGAATCACTCGACCCGGCGCGCGCGTCGCGCCGCCGCCTTCGTGACGTTCGTTTCCGCCCTCGCGGCATGCGCCGTCTGGGGGATTCCGTCCGCTCGCGGAGCCGACGCGGATATTGTGGAGGACGTCGTCTACGGCCACAAGCTCGGACTCGCGATGACCTTCGATGTCTATCGACCGAAGGCGGGGGCGAACGGCGCGGGCGTACTCTTCATGGTGAGCGGCGGTTGGTACTCCACATGGGCTCCGCCCGCCAGCGCGATGCCCCTCTTCGCTCCGCTGCTCGACAAGGGATTCACCGTGTTCGCCGTGCGGCATGGCAGCAGCCCGAAATTCTCGATCCCCGAGGCGGTATCCGACGTCCGGCGCGCCGTCCGGTTCATCCGGTCGAACGCCGCGCGGTGGGACGTCGACCCGAACCGGCTGGGCGTTTTCGGGATGAGCGCGGGGGGCCATCTTTCGTTGATGCTTGCCACGGCGAGCGACGAGGGCGACTCGGCGAACGCCGATCCGATCGAACGCGCGTCGGACCGAGTCGCGGCGGTCGTCGCGATCGTCGCGCCGACCGACCTGCGCATCATGGTATGGGAGGCTCCCGAAAAACTCCCGGCATACAAGCAATTCCCCGCGCTCGATCTCGACCTCGAATCGGCCCAGGAAATGTCGCCCCTCGTCCATGTATCCCAGGATGACTCGCCCACGTTGCTGATCGCGGGCGACAAGGACGACCTCGTCCCGATCGCCCATAGCGAACGGATTCACGCCGCGTTCGGGGAAAACAAGGTGGTGAGCGAGTTCCTCGTGCTCAAGGGCGCCGGCCACGGGTTTCGCGGCGACGACCAGCGGCGCGCGTTCGAGGCGCTCGTTGGCTGGTTTGAAAAACACCTCGCCAAACCCCAATGACGGTTACCCGCGAGGCGCATCGACCGAGAGTGAGGTGACATGGACGCGGTTCAGGTCTCCGGGCATGTCCCGAGGTTCCTTCGGGGCGTACTCATCGCGTCCGTGCTCGGCTGCCTCGTCGGCGGCGTCATGATCGCGGCCCGAAAGAGGCCCGGAATCGCCGTTCTTGGCGCGTCGTTGGTCGTCGCCGTCGCGTCCGCCGCCGCGATCGGACGGCTCGCGCGAAAGCGCCGTTGGATCACGGACACCGGACAGGGTTTCACGATCCGCGACCGGCGCGGCGAACGGTCGTACGAGGACGAGGACGCGTATCGCGTCGAATTGGACGCGCGCCGCATCTTCTCGCAGGGCGTTTGCGCCGGCACACGGCGCCGATTTCGGATGCGGATCGAGGGCGAGCCGCGCGAAGTCGCATGCGACAACCGTTTCCCGCTCGCCCAATCCGATCCGCTCGCCCCGCTGATCGGGCGGCTCGTCAACGCCTACCGCCAAAGGGCCGATGAGGCGCTGAGCGCGGGCGCGATCGTTCGGGGCGCGAACTGGTCGCTCACCAACGCCGCGCTGACCGTCGGCCATCGATCGCCCGTCACGATTCCGATCGAGGACCTGGTTTCGGTCGCCGTTCTGGACGACCGGGTCCGCGTATGGCGCAAAGGTCGGGATGAACCCGTGTTCGAGGCTCCCGAGCGTTCATCGAACGCGTTCCTGCTCCGCGTTCTGCTCGAAAAACGCATCGGCGAGCGGGCCGCGGCCGACACGGACGGCGAACCCGTTGAAGGGCTCGGGCGCATCCACTTCGAACGGAAAGGAAGCGGAGTCGCCGCCGTCCTGCTTTGGACGGTCGCCGCCCTGTTCGTCCTGACCGGTACGCCGCTCGTCCTGGGCGGCATGGTTCCGGGCGCGAGAATCCTCGGCGTCGTTCTGCTCGTCGGAGCCTCGCTCGCCGTGTGGGGAATCCGTGTTCATCGCCGCATCGTCTTCCGATGCCATGAACGGGGCGTCTTCCGGCGCGGCCTGTTCACCGCAACGTCGATGCGATACGACCAGGTCGAGACGTTCACCCATACGGCGACGCGCCAATACTACAACGGCGCCTACATCGGGACATCACTGAACATCGTCCTGGTCCCGCAAACCGGAACGGGCGCCAAGACCATTCGGTTCTCGAGGTCGGTCAAGAACGTCGACGAATCGCTCGACAACCTGCGGGATCACATCGCGGCCGTCGTCGCCGGACGCATGTTGCGCGGTGTGTCGGCCGGAGAACGCGTTCCGTGGACGGCGAACCTGGCCCTGCGGCCGGACGGTATCGATTACCGACCGGCGGGCTTTGTGGGGCGCAAGGATCCCGTGTTTCTCGCCTATTCCCAAATCGCGAACTTCTCGATCGCCGACGCCACGTTCCAGTTGTGGGAACAGGGCAAGGCCAAGCCGGTCGTGAAGGAGAGAGTCGGCGAGCCGAATTTTTTTCCGGGCTATCTCGCGCTTTCGAGTTTTTTCGATCGCTAGGCCCCGCGAATCGGGGCGAAAGGAGCCGGTGATGGGCGAAACGAGTAGGAAGCGGCACCGAAAATTGGCGTCGTATTCACACGATCTGTTCTTACCGGGATTCCCGATTTGAAGGCATCGCTCCCCCATGCCTGAACCCCGTTTTCCTTCAGAGTCCCCACCCCACGGAAAGCCCATGACCACGCCAACCCCACCGCCATCAGCCGGGTGCGAACCGCCGACCGAATTCGAGGGAACCATCCGACGGGAGATCGGCGGAATGCCGATTCCCGAACTCGCCGAACGTTTCGGCACGCCCCTCTATGTGTATGATGCCTCGGCGATCTCCCGCCGGATCGCCGATTTGCAGGCGTTCGACGTCATCCGGTACGCGCAAAAAGCGAATTCGAATCTGGCCATTCTGGATTTCATGCTCCGTCGCAACGTCGTGGTGGACGCGGTGAGCGCGGGGGAAATCCGCCGAGCCCAGGCGGCCGGGTTCTCCGGCGCCTCCCAACCTCCGGGCATCGTCTATACGGCCGACATCTTCGATCGCGACGCGCTCGATATCGTCGTGAGCGACCATATCCCCGTGAACGCTGGCTCGCTCGACATGATCGAACAGCTCGGCGACCGCGCCCCCGGACGGAACATCATGCTCCGGATCAACCCAGGGTTCGGGCATGGGCACAGTCAAAAGACGAACACGGGCGGCGAACAATCCAAGCACGGAATCTGGCACGGGCGGCTCGGCGACGCACTGCTCCTCGCCGACCGATGCGGGTTGGGAATCACCGGATTGCACATGCATATCGGTTCGGGGAGCGACCTGGAACATCTCGCCCAGGTCTGCTCGGCGATGGAATCGGCCGCGAGGACCGTTGGCCGAACGGTGATGACGATCAGCGCGGGCGGCGGTCTTCCGATCGCGTACCGGGCCACCGATACGGATGTCGATATCGACGCCTATTTCTCGCTTTGGGACGCGACCCGCAAACGACTCGAGTCGGAGTTCGGACACCGTGTGACGCTCGAGATCGAACCGGGCCGATACCTCGTGGCCGAATCGGGATATCTGATCGCGGAGATTCGGGCCGTCAAGCGCACGGCGGGCAAGACGTTCTATCTTGTCGACGCGGGCTTTAACAATCTCGCTCGGCCGATCCTCTACGGCGCCTATCATCCGATGTCCGTATGCCGCACGGACGCCGATGAACCGGGCCTGCTCGACGTCGTCGTCGGCGGGCCGCTCTGCGAATCGGGCGATATCTTCACGCAAGAGGAAGGCGGTTTCGTGCGGACTCGGTCGTTGCCCGCGGCTCGCGTCGGCGATTTTCTCGTGATCGAGCGCGCGGGCGCGTACGGCGCCGTAATGGCCTCAAACTACAACTCGAAACCGTTCGCCGCCGAAGTGCTCGTCGAGCAGGACCGGTGCCACCTGATCCGGGACCGCCAGTCCTACGAGGACCTCATGCGCGGAGAACGGATTCCCGCGCGCTGAGCCGACCGCCCCTATGCGTGGAGTCGCTCCGCCCGCTTCGCGAAAGTCCGAGGCCGACCGATGCGTTATGCGATCTGCAACGAGACGTTCCAGGACTGGCCGTTCCCCCGCGCGTTCCGGTTCGCCCGCGAGTGCGGCTACACGGGCATTGAGTTCGCCCCGTTCACAATCCAAAAGAACGCCTACGACATCACAATGGCCGAACGCCATTCGGTGAGGCGGCTCGCGGAAACCGAGAACCTCGAAGTGGTCGGCCTGCACTGGCTGCTCGCGTTCACGCGCGGCTATTATTTGACGTCTCCCGACGAAGACGTGCGCCGGGAGACGGCCGCATACATCGGCGAACTCGCCCGGCTGTGCCGCGATCTGGGCGGGACGATTCTCGTGCTCGGTTCACCCAAACAGCGGAACGTGCTCCCGGGTCTCACCCACGAACAGGCCATGCGATTCGCCGCCGATGTGCTCCGGAGGACCTGCGGAACGCTCGGGGATTGCAAAGTCCGACTCGCCGTCGAACCGCTCGGTCCGGAGGAAGGTGATTTCCTCCGCACGGCCGATCTCGCGGCCGAGCTGATCGAGATGGTGGATTGTCCGCACGTCGGTCTGCACCTCGACGTCAAAGCCATGGCGTCCGAATCGACGCCGATCGTCGACATCCTGAGACGTCACGCCGGTTCGGCGCTGCATTTCCACGCGAATGACGCGAATCGTCGAGGCCCCGGGATGGGCACCGTCGACTTCGAGCCAATCCTCGCGACACTCCGCGACATGGGGTATTCCGGCTGGATCTCGGTCGAAGTGTTCGACTTCGCGCCGGGCGTCGAATCGCTCGCCCGCGACAGCATCGCGTACCTGAAGCGATGCGAGGAGCGCGTCGAGAGGCGGTCGATCGGCCACGAGTCGTGACGCGCCGACGGAACGCCTACCCAGACGCCCGCATCTCGGCGAGCCGCTGAGCCGTGCCAACCAACCGGTCCCAATGCTCCTCGATGTAGTCCGGCGGGCCTCCGATCTGCGCCACCACCGTCGCCACGTTCTCGGTCGGAACCATTTCGATCGCATTCCATGGGCAGACGTTCAATTCATACGGGTTCGTCTTCTTCTGCGGAATGTGTACGCAGCATTCGCAACCGACGCACCGTTCCAGATCGATCTCGCACCAGGCATGGCTCCCCTTCACGCCCATGTTCCGTCGAATGAGCGTGATGCAGTCGACCGGGCATACCTCGATGCACGATTCACATCCCGTGCAGTTGTCGGCGTTGATCACCGCCAACTCCTTGGGCACCTTCTTACGGGCTCCCTGTTTGGCCATATCGAGGGGTCTTTCAATGTCTTTTTCAGCGAATTTTTCGGTATGGGCCGTGAGGCGCGGCGGAATCCAGTCCGCGTTCCGATGTTTGGTCGCGAGGGTGGGTGGGTTTGGCAACCGGCCGCGAACATGACATTATACAACAATCGGAAATCGGACACAGGTCCACCATGGCGACGATTCAAACCGTGACGCTCGGTTGCAAAGTAAACCAGTACGAGACGGAGCTGGTGCGCGAGGGCCTTGCGCGCGCGGGGTATCGCGACGCCCTTCCGGGTGAACGGGCGTCGCTCTGCATCGTGAACACCTGTACGGTGACGGCCGAGGGTGACGCGAAGAGCCGGCAGGTGATTCGCCGTCTGGCGCGGGAGAATCCCGAGGCGCGGATCGTCGTGATGGGCTGTTACGCGACGAGGGCTCCTGGTGAAATCAGCGTACTGCCCGGCGTGGCCGAAGTGATCACCGACAAGCGGGAGATCCCCGATCTCTTGGGCCGTCACGGCGTCGTCGATCCGCCCGACGGCATCTCGGGATTCTCCGGACGGAATCGGGCGTTCGTCAAGATCCAGGACGGCTGCATGCTCAAATGCAGCTATTGCATCATTCCGCACGTGCGCCCGCACCTCGTCAGTCGGCCCGACCATCAAGTGCTCGACGAAGTGCGACGGCTCGTCGACAACGGCTACCGCGAGATCGTGCTCACCGGGATCCACCTCGGGCACTACGGCATCGAATGGAATTGGGGACGTTCCAAGGCGGATTGGTTCCGGCTCTCCCACTTGCTCGAGCGGATCGCCGATCTTCCGGGTTCCTTTCGCGTGCGATTGTCGAGCATGGAGGCGACGGAAGTGACTCGCGAGTTGATCCGCGTGATGCGGGACCGGTCGGATCGGATCTGTCCGCACCTGCACGTGTGCCTCCAAAGCGGGTCGGACCGGATCCTGCGTCGCATGCGGCGCCGATGGGGCGCTCGGCGATTCCTCGACGTTTGCCGCGCGATCCGGGATGCCCTCGATCGACCTTGTTTGACGACCGATATCCTGGTCGGGTTTCCCGGCGAGACGGACGACGATTTTGAGCGGACGGTGGACGTCGCGCGGGAAGCGGGTTTCGCGAAGATGCACGTCTTTCCGTTCAGCCCTCGAAAGGGGACGGCGGCGGCCGCGATGGACGATCCGGTTCCCCCGGCGAAACGCAAGGAACGCGTCGACCGATTGGCCGGCCTCGAAAGGGACCTGCGGGAAGCCTATCTCCGGGCGTTGGTCGGCAGCCGATTGCAGGTCCTGGTGGAGACACCAACACGCGGCCGTGGAGCGATCGCGGCGCGAGGCACGGCGTGCCGTTACGTGCCCGTCGAACTGCTCGGCGAACCGCTCGAAGTCGGCTCGCTGGTTTCCGTTCAGTCGACGGCGTCCATCGACGGCCGGCTCGTGGCGAGGACAACGGCCTGAAACGCAATCCCCGATCGAGTCCGCCGCCCCGGATTCGGCTCCCGGGCGGCCTTGTTTCCGAGCCGCATTGTTTATTCAGCCGTCGGGTTATTCAGCCGTCGGGTTCTTGAGCCGTCTGGTTCTTGAGCCGTCTGGTTCTTGAGCCATCGGGCGATCGGCGCGGCCCGCGCGGATCGGAGCGCGTCATTCGCTCGGTTCAATGGTGGACGACATCGAACCGAGGCAGCTTGTCACGAGCGTATCGCGTCCGAATGCATGGATCTGATCCCGTTTCAGCTCGGCATGTTCGCGGCTCGTCGTAAGACAGACGGCCCGGCCCGCGCGATCGACATCGTCCGCCAATTGGTTGGCTCGCTCGTCGGAGTATCCAAACAGGCTGCGCATCATGCGGATCACGTAATCGAACGTGTGTTCGTCGTCGTCCCACAGCACGACATGGTATCGAGGCTGTTTTCGCGGGGACGGTTCGGCGCGATCGAGGGTCGCCGTCCTGTCCGATGTCCGCTGGGTGAACTCGTCCGCCCATGCATCCGATTCGAGCACCGCCGTCCGGCTGCCACGTGACACGGTCCAATCTCCTTTTCGCCGGTGGTGCCATCGCAGGGGCGCCAGTATATTGAAACGTCAATCGGAAAGGAATCGACCCATGCGGGATATCCAGCATTATTTGCGGAGTCGCGCCGCGGATTTCGAGGAAGATCTTTGCCGGCTTCTCCGGATTCCCAGCGTGAGCGCCGACGGGAAGTACCGATCGGACGTCGAGCGGGCGGCGCAATGGATCGCAGACCAGTTCGAACGGCTTGGAGTGGCGCGCGAGGTCATCCCGACGGCGGGCCACCCGCTTGTCTACGCCGAGACTCCGGCCGTGCCGGGCGCTCCTCGCGTGCTCGTTTACGGCCATTACGACGTCCAGCCGCCCGATCCGCTCGGCGAGTGGATCAGTCCTCCGTTCGAGCCGACGCGCCGCGACGGCGATTTATTCGCGCGCGGCGCGACCGACGACAAGGGCCAGCTCCTGACGCATGTCAAGAGTCTCGAGGCGTGGATGCGCGTGCGGGGCGGTCTTCCCTTGCAGGTCAAGTTCCTGATCGAGGGCGAGGAGGAGGTGGGCAGCGAGCATCTCGACGGGTTCTTGAGGGCGAATGCGGAGCGGCTCGCGTGCGACGTCGTGGTGATCAGCGATTCATCGCAATTCAGTCCCGATCTCCCGGCGATCACGTACGGGCTTCGCGGGATCGCGTACTTCGAACTGCGCGTGACGGGCCCCCGTCAGGACCTGCACTCGGGGACCTTCGGCGGCAGTATCATGAACCCGGCCAACGCGCTGACCGCGATCCTCGCTCGGTTGATCGACGATCGGGGGCGAATCCAAGTTCCCGGTTTCTACGACGACGTGCTTCCGCTGACGGACCAGGAGCGGAGTCAATTCCGCGCGTTGCCGTTCGACGAGGACCGATTCCAAGGGCGGATCGGCGTCCCGAAGCTCCACGGCGAAGATGGCTACACGACGCTCGAACGGCGTTGGGCTCGACCCACGTTCGATATCAACGGCCTGTGGAGCGGGTATCAGGGGGAGGGAAGCAAGACGGTGCTTCCCGCGCGAGCCGGCGCGAAGTTCAGTTTTCGATTGGTTCCCAATCAGAATCCCGCGAAAGTGGCCGAGTGCCTTCGCGGGTTCCTTGCGTCGGTCTGCCCGCCGGGGGTGACGTACGAACTGATCGAGATGCATGGAGGAGCCGGTTACGTGGCCGACCTGAGCAGCCCCTACCTGGCGGCGGCGGCTCGCGCCATCGAGCGCGGGTTCGGCACGGCGCCCGTGTTCATCCGCGAGGGCGGTTCGATTCCGATCGTCTCGTCGTTCCGAAAGCACTTGAAGGCCGACTCGCTGCTGCTTGGCTGGGGACTCGACGACGACAACGCCCACGGCCCGAACGAGAAACTCCGCATCGCGGATTTCCACCGGGGGATTGCGGCCAGTGCCCACCTATGGAACGAGCTGGCCTCGCGATGACCGGCCGCGGATCGGTTGGGTTCGAAGAACGCGCCGCGAGCCGAGCTCGCATCCGCCCCGACACCGCGTCCCCCATCCCCGTGCGACATGACCGGACGTAACTCACCACAAGAAGGCACTCCGATCCATGCTGGACCGAAAGTACATTGTCGACCATGCCGAGGAAGTGAAGGAGAACTGCGCGCGGAGAGGCGCGGCGGTGGATGTCGACCGCCTCGTGGAAATCGAGGAGCTTCGCCGAGCGAAGCTGCAGGACGTCCAGGAATTGAATCGACGGGCGAACGAGGTTGCCAAGTCGATCGGGTCGTGTAAGGATCCGACGGCTCGGGCCGAGCGCGTCGAGGAAGGGCGGAGGCTGCGCGACGCGAAGGACACGGCGCAGTCCGAACACGATCGGCTCGACGACGAGGCGCTCGCGATCCAGACGCTCATCCCCAATCGAACCCATCCCGACGCGCCGATCGGGACGGACGACGGAGCGAACCGGGAAGTCGGGCGCGGCGCGGCGCCCGTCCCCGATTTCGCGTTCAAACCCCTCGATCATGTGCAGCTCGCCGAACGGCACGCGCTGATCGACTTCGAGGCGGGCGCGCGCATCGCCGGTCACGGGTTCTATTTCCTGAAGAACGAGGCCGTGCTGCTCGAATTGGCCCTCCAGCAATTCGCTGTCGGGTTGCTCATCCAAAAAGGGTTCACACCCGTCATCACGCCCGACCTCGCCTACACCGAGATCCTCAACGGGGTCGGTTTCATCCCGCGCGGACCCGAAACCCAGATCTACAGCATCGAGAACTCGAACCTGAATCTGGTCGCGACCTCCGAAATCACGCTCGGAGGGATGTACAGCGGAGCGACGCTCGACGAGGACCAACTGCCGATCCGATTCTGCGGGCTGAGCCATTGTTTTCGGACGGAAGCGGGAGCGGCCGGCCGCGCGTCGCGGGGCTTGTATCGCGTTCATCAATTCACGAAAGTCGAGATGTTCGCGTTCACGACGCCCGATCAGAGCGATGCGGTCCACGAGGAGCTTTGCGCGATCGAGCGGGAACTCTTCGATCGGCTTGGAATTCCCTTCCGGGTTGTCGATACGGCGACCGGCGATCTGGGCGGGCCCGCCTATCGCAAATACGATCTCGAGGCGTGGATGCCGGGTCGAGGTGAACGAGGGGAATGGGGCGAAGTCACGAGCACTTCGAACTGCACCGACTACCAAGCGCGGCGGCTCAATATCCGCTTCAGGAAAAAGGCCGAGAAAGGCACCCACTTCGTTCACACGCTCAACGGCACGGCAGTCGCCGTCAGTCGGGCGATGATCGCCATTCTGGAGAATCACCAGCAAGTCGACGGCACCATCCTCGTTCCCGACGTATTGAGGCCGTTCGTTGGCAAGGACCGTATCGGCTAGCGGGCCCGCGCCGATCGCTTACGCTCGAGCCTCCGACGCCCAAGCGGAACGGAGTGATCATCCTGGCGAGCGCTCCGCCTTGGCGCGCCAGGACGACGCCGGTCCTCATCGTCACCAACCGGATCCCCGCGATGCGGACCGGTTCGGTCGCCGATTCCCAGTCGCGACATACGCCGGGCAGAAAGCCGACGCCAGCCGACGCCTGCTCATCGAGTCGTTCCGAGCCTCGATCTCCGTAGTAGCCGATCGCCGAGGCGCTCACGACGACGCCGGGTTTGTCGTGAAGTCCGGCGAGCGTTCGGCTGAGCAGGCTCGTGCCTCGCGTTCGGCTCTCGAGGATCCGCTCCTTGACTCGACCCGTCCATCGTCCGCTCGCGATGTTCTCGCCGGCGAGGTGCACGACGGCATTGGTGCCTTCGAGTTGCCTTGAATCGAGCTCGCCGTTTTCCGGATCCCAAACGATGTCGCTCGATCGACTCCTGCCGACCCGAATCGGCTCATGCCCGCCCTCGCGCAATCGGTCAGTGAGAGCTCGTCCCACCAGTCCGCTCGCCCCCGTCACGACGACCTTCATAGGGTCCGCCTTCCTCATCATGGAATCCGTTGAAATCCGCGTCGGTTGCCCCTTCCCGTTGCGACCCGCCACGAGGCTTGATCTCGGCGTGCAACGTATGCCCGGAGAGGAAACCGCATTCAGTGGTCGTTGATCACGGGTCGCATGGATAACGACCTTTGACGCCACCGGGTGGCGGTGCCGGACCTCATCGTTCCTCGCGGTCCGATCGATCGGGTCGCGCGTTGGGACCTAGCGAACGGGTTTCTTTCCCAGCATGCGGCGCACGAGCCCGATTTGTCCGGCGTGCAGCATCTCGTGCGCGGAACAGAATAACAGCGAGCCGAGCTTGTTTGGATAGCCTGAATAGGGTTCGGGAACGGGCGCGCCTAGCTGGCTATCGGTGAACGAGGCCATTTCGGTGAGACACCGGTCGTGCACACGGTCCAGGGTCGCTCGCAATTCGGCAGGGGTCGGCTCATCGGCGCCGGCAAGGGACGGCTCGGACCCCTTCTTGTATCGTCTCCAGAAACCGTTCGAGACAAGAAGTTCGTCATCCGGCTCCTTCCCGCGCACACGGACCAGGACCAGGGCGTACTCGGCGAACGCGAGGTGCGCCACTTGCCAAGCGATATTGGTCGGACAGCCTGGTGGTTGCGTGTACCAGAGTGAATCATCGAGATCGGTGAGGAGCGTCCGAGTGTAGTCGCGCGCCGATGCCAATTGGCTTCGCGCGATGTTGAGCGGTGACGGCATGATGGACCTGTTGGTTCGAGGGAGGGAGAGGCGGCGTGCGGCGAACCTGTTAGGTGGCGCGAACGTCATGGGGCCTTCCGAGCGGGACTTGGCGATTCCCCGTTCGACTACTCCAGGCTGGGCGTGATCTTCTCGCCGCGAGCTTGGGCCTCGGCGTCCTCGTACGCGCCGAGGAATTCGCTGTTGCAGTCCAACCAGAGCACTATACGGCGGAAATCGTCGGGTGGGAGCCGCACGCCGTAGTGCCGATCATCGAGATAATGGACCAGTCTGGAAGCCCTCGCGCCGAACTGTCCGGCGGTCGTCCGCCCGCCGGCGATCGCGTCCATTGGAATATTCGCGATGCTCGTCGTGCTGTGCGCGTGGAAAAAGAACCCGAATTTCTCGGCGAGGTTGTCATACGATTTCGTAAACGATACCGGCTTGTGGCTGTCCCGCGGGCAGCGGCGGACCTCGATCGGACCGCTCAGATCGATCGCTCCTTTCTCCCGATGGCAATCGACGCAATGCCGGTCCAGGACGGGTTGGACGAGCCGGACGTAGCTGAATGGGTTGGAACCTTCGGGCTCGGGCATCAGCTTGGACGGCGGGCGCAGCAAGGCGAGCGGCGGGCCGTCTCGCGGCGCGGGCGCGAGCTGTTTCGGTTCGTGACATCCTTGGCACGTCAATCGCTCACCGGGGTGCACGTACGTCCCGCTTCGCATGGATTGCACGGCCATGCCGCGCGCGTCGAGCGCCTGGAAGTAGATCGATTTGCCGGGGGGCGCCTCGAAGTAAGCGCTTCCGTCCGTCTCAACCGGTACCGTACCGAGTACGGCGCGCGCGTTCGTTTGTTCGGCGATACCCACACGAGGCGTATTTCGGGACGGCGTCGACTTGGGCAGGATCTGGATCACGCGCAAATGAGTGATCTGCGTCGCATCGGGCCATTCGAAGCGGCTGTCATACACGTTGAGCAGCGCAATGGTGGCCGCATCGGAAGAGGACGGTCGTTTCGTTTCCGCGCTTTGCTTGTATTCGTCGGGAGATGTCTTGAATGGCGATTCGCGGTTCTCCGTCGAGCTGGTTGCGATTCGCGCCCGCCTGGTCTGATCGGGAATCACGGGAGGCACGGCGCGCGCTCGGAGCGGCATGGGGCTGATGCACGCGATGTGCGGGTCGCCGTAGATCAGTTCCCGGTTGCCGGCGCGGTCGATCCAGTAGATCGCGTGATGAGCTGCCTGAGGATCGTAGGCGCAAAGGAAATCATCCTCACTCAATGGCCATGCCGTCCCGTAGACCTCGTTCTCGCGAATCGGTCCTTCGCCCTCCGGGAACGGCACCTCGGGTGTGAGTCGCGTGATCTGCGAGTTTCCTCCGTCATCGACGATGCTCCGATCGATCAGCACCAACGAGCCGAATGCGTATCCATGATGGGGCGCGGCGGTGGCGACGAGTCGGTCGGAATCGGGGATGGCCCGGATACTCAATTCGGCCCACGGCCTGTCCCTGCGATCGACCGGATAATTCCCGTGGGGAGCGCGCGGGTCGCGACCGTCCGGATAGCAGGTCCACAGATGGTGAGCGATCTGCGTGTTGCGGTCCACGTAGTCCCACCGGGTGAACAGGAGCATCCCGTCGTTGCTGACGCTTGGATGCCATTCATTCGTCTCGTGGTGGCTCAGCGGGATCATGTCGTCGCCGTTCTCGTCCATCGAGCAGAGATTAAAGCTCCGGCAGGCTCGGATCCCGCAACGAACATAGCCTCCTCGGCGTTCCGAGATAAACGCGATACGGCCGTTAGGGAGCATGCACGGATCAAAGTCGTTCCAAGGGCCGTCGGTCAACTGGACGAGTCCGTTACCGTCGGACCCCACACGGAAAAGGTGGTAGCAATTGGTCGGCGTCCACTTCCGTTTGCCTTCCGACGGCGGCCAAACCTCGTCCCACGACCGCATCGGTTCGCGATTCTCGGTGTACGCGAAGAAGACCGATGATCCGTCGTACGATACTTCCGGTGAAAGAAAGGCTCCGAGGTCCAGGCTCCTACCCGCAAGTCGTCCCTCGCCGACGACGGCGTTTTCGAGGAGATTCGCGAGTCTTGGATGTTCGCTGAAAGGGTCAGTGAGCACAAAGAGCCCTCCGCCGGGAACAGCCGTGAAACCGTAGTACTGATCGCAAATGTGCGGCAAGCTGCCCCGATGCCGCTTGACGAACAGGAGCCGGTCGATATCGAGCAGGGGATTCGTGAATGCGATGGCCCGCAAGAGGTGCCTTGCCGCAAAGTACGTTTCCCGACGAATCGGCTCGGAATGCGAGGAACCGGACTCGACGTCGTCGAGCCGGAGGTCGAGTTGTTCGAGTTGGTCCACCAGAGGTTCGAGACGCCTTGCGTCCGCTCTGGGTCGCAGTCGCGAGGCAAGCTCCCGCGCGCGGCGCGAGATTTCCCGCGAATGCCTCAAGGTGAAGCGGTCATCCTGACCCGGCGTGTCGGACATGATGTGGTTCGTCGACTTGTCGCGCGAATGCGTGCTGACGCTCTTCTGATCGGCGGGCCTCTTCAAGGCGATATTCATATTGGGATTGTCAACCGCATACACTTCCACTTCGTCCAGCGCGAGCGCGCACGGCCCAGACATGTGCAGTCGTACAATCCGAGCTTGGATGCCTTTGCCTTCGAAACGCACGACGAGCGGTGCGTTTTCGCGGATACCGTGAAATACGGTCCCATCATGTTGATAGACGGGCACGAATTGACCGGGACGGGTTTCGCTTGCGACCTGGATCCCGATATTCCGCGTGCGCGGCGCCAAACCGTTGTCGGTGCGGTTGAAGACGACGATTCGGTCGATCGAATAGTCGCGACCGAGGTCGACCTGCCACCATGGATCCGTCTCGTTGACCGCGACGTGGAAGCCGAATCGACCGTCCTTGATACCGTCGACAGCCCCCGCCGCATCCTGACGAGTCGTAACCGTCGGCGATTCAGCAACCTGGAGTGCCAAGTGCGCCGGCGAGACCTTCGAGAACTTCTGGTCCTGTTCGATCCAATCCGCTTCGACCGACGCGCGCACCGTTTCGCCGACGTCCGCGCCGAGCGAACGCGATTCCTGACGAACTTCGGCGCCCTCGAGCAACGGCGGCAAAGTCCATACCGATAGGCCTATGAGACAACCGATCGCGCCGAGCGTGTACCGAAGCGAGAAAGACAGCTCGGAACGAGTTCTTGAATCCTGCCGCATCGAAAACTCCCCTCGGGCGGGCGTTGGCAGGGAGGCCCCGACCCACGCCAAACTACGCCGCGACTAGTGCCTCGCCCAAACTTGATTTTGGGATTGTGCAAATCGGCGTTCTTGGAAAACCCCCACGTCAACAAGGAGCTCCCGCTGAAGAAGGAGTATATCGTGCGGCTCGCGGACGAGGAACGAGCGGTTTGGGTTCAACACAGGGGTAAACATCCGACGGATTGCGTCGGTGGGGGTGTCCGCCGGAGGGTTCAACACAGGGAGGGTTCAACACAGGACACCCTTGTCTCCAACACAGCTCCATCACAGGACACCCGGATTCGCATCGGATCCAAACCTGGGTGTCCTATCTGTTCCCCAATAAGGCCTCAACACCCGCCAACGCCTCGCCTTTCCGCCAGGCGACCAGTCGTTCCTGGATGGCCGAGTAGTTCGAGTCCTCCGGATGGGGCGCCTGACCGGCCTTCACTTGGTTCAGATCGACATAGACCATGCACGCCAAACGGCCTCCCTCATCCACAAGTTCCCGGCACCCGAACCGTTGCTCCCGGAAACGGCCGCTCCCGCCCATCTCGCCATTGGCCAGGTGGGCGATTGGCTCCTTCACGCGCGCCATGAACCAAGAGATGTAGGGTCAACACAGTTCGCCATGGGACACCCATTTTCAAATCGCCGAGGAGATGGGTGTCCTGTTTCCACAGTCAACACAGGACACCCTTGTCTCCAACACAGTGTCTCCAACACAGGACACCCGGATTCGCATTGGATCCGAACCTGGGTGTCCTATCTGGGAAGAGGAAGCTTGGGTGTCCTGTTTGGGAACGGGCGGGGATCGCGGGACGGAGTGACGGAGAGATGTCACTCGCAGAGCCGGAAGGCGAGCCGAATGCCGGATAGATCGTCGGCGCGGCCGTCGAAGGACGGAGAT